>Ga0183095_10013_pt1 | contig 631804 bp, 501 predicted proteins | sample BioMet4_FD_130346 | JGI IMG/M metagenome (GOLD analysis project Ga0183095, IMG submission 130346) | Microbial communities from bioreactor (seeded with sewage sludge) at LBNL, California, USA - Biofuel metagenome 4 (v2) (version 3) | ecosystem: Engineered > Bioreactor > Anaerobic > Unclassified ... | reverse complement strand
GTTAAAATATGAATAAACAAATACTTATGCTTGCCGTTGGTATGGCACTGATAACAATAAGTTGTAAATCGACAAAGGAAAAGGATGTATCTGCTGTTTATTCAGTTACGACTCCAGAGGTAACAAACACATCTGTCTCAAAAGACTATGTAGCGAACATACAGTCGCAGAAAAACATTGAGATTAGAGCTCAACAAGGTGGTATATTACGTGATATATATGTTGATGAAGGTCAGATGGTGAAAGCCGGACAGCCTTTGTTTCGTATTGCTTTGGTTGGTGCACAACAAGAAGTGGAAAAGTCTAAGGCTGAAGCTGAACAGGCTCGCATAGATTTACAGAACACTTCTACTTTGGCGGCTAACAACATCGTGTCAAAGAATGCACGTAAGATGGCACGTGCGAAGTTGAACTCTGCTATGGCTGATTATCGTCTTGCCACTGAGCGTAAGCAGTTGTCACTTATTACTGCACCTTTTACTGGTATAATAGGTAGAATACCTAATAAAAAAGGTAGTTTACTTCAAGACGGTGACTTGATTTCTACTCTTTCTGATAACACTAATCTTTATGTTTATTTTAATGTTTCAGAACCAGAATATCTTGATTATCAACAGCATGCTGCTGAGAGACGCAAACTTCCGCTTAGTCTTATTCTAGCAAACGGAACTACTTTTGCATCAAAAGGATATTTACAGAATGTAGAAGGTGAGTTTGACAATGGAACAGGTAATATTGCTTTCCGTGCTAAGTTTGCCAATGTGAATCGTATTCTTAGAAATGGTGAGACAGGAACAGTGAGAATGAATATTCCTGTAAGAAACGTAATGATAATACCTCAGCAGTCTACCTATGAAATACAAGATAAGAAATATGTATTTGTCGTTGATGCTGGTGGTTATGTCCACGCACGTCCTATAAAAATAGCTTTTGAAAAGCAGAATGTATATGTTGTAACAGAAGGTTTGTCGATTAATGACAAGATTCTGGTAGACGGTATACAGAAGGTGAATGATGGTGATCGTATTTCAATACGTTATAAGAGCCCGGCTGAAGTAATGCAGTCTATCAAATTAAAAGCCAACTAATTATGTTCAAGAAGTTTATTCGCAGACCGGTTCTTGCAATCGTCGTTTCTCTTGTCATTGTGTTTATAGGTGTGTTGTCATTGCTCAACTTGCCTATTACTCAATATCCTTCTATCTCACCTCCTAAGGTTAATGTCATCGCCAATTATCCTGGTGCTAACAATGAATTGCTGATCAAATCGGTCGTAATTCCTTTGGAACAGGTTCTTAATGGTGTTCCTGGCATGAAATACATTGAGTCTGATGCTGGTAATGATGGTGAGGGCGAAATAAATGTCGTGTTCAAATTGGGAACAGATCCTAATGTTGACGCTATTAATGTACAAAACAGAGTGTCAGCGGCTATTAATAAGCTACCACCTGCTGTTGTGCGTGAAGGTGTTAAGATTTCTCGTGAGGAACCTAACATTCTGATGTATATAAACCTATACAGTAATGATCCTAAAGCTGACCAGAAATTCCTTTTCAACTATGCGGATATAAATATTTCTCCTGAATTACAGCGTGTTGATGGAATGGGCGACTTGGATATTCTTGGTACACGTAACTATGCGATGCGCGTATGGTTGAAACCAGATAAACTAACTGCCTATAATTTGTCTGCTGATGACGTAAATCAGGCTTTGGAAGATCAGAGTATAGAAGCTTCACCAGGTAAACTGGGTGAAAGTTCGGGTAAGCGACCAGAGAGTTTTGAGTATGTGTTGAAATATCCAGGACGATATACTACACCAGAAGAGTATGGAAACATCATCTTGAAGTCAAATCCTAATGGTCAGTTTGTACGTTTAAAAGATGTTGCCACAATAGATTTCGGTACAGAGATGTATGATATTTATTCTACTCTTAACGGACATCCATCGGCAGCCATAACATTGAAACAGGCTTATGGTTCAAATGCACGTGATGTGATACAGAACGTGAAGAAGACGATGGCTAAACTACAGAAGGATATGCCTAAGGGTATGCACTATGAGTTAAGTTATGACATAAGTAGATTTCTTGATGCATCAATAGATAAAGTTATCCATACACTTTTCGAGGCGTTTATACTTGTTGCCATCGTCGTGTTTGTCTTCCTTGGTGACTGGCGCTCGTCAATCATTCCTTGTATGGCTGTACCTGTATCGTTAATAGGAAGTTTCGCGGTGATGTCGGCATTCGGTATCACGCTGAATATGATATCCCTCTTTGCCCTTGTCATGGCGATAGGTATAGTGGTGGATGACGCCATAGTGGTGATTGAGGCTGTCAACGTAAAGATAGCCACGGAACATCTCTCGCCTTTGGAGGCCACGCAGGAAGCGATGAAAGAAATCAGTGGTGCTATCGTAGCTATAACGCTTGTGATGGCATCGGTATTTATTCCTGTTGCCTTTATGGGCGGACCTGAAGGTATGTTCTATCGTCAGTTCTCTATCACAATGGCATCAAGTATCGTCCTTTCTGGATTTGTAGCCTTGACACTTACTCCTGCACTTTGTGCACTTATATTGACTAGAGAACAGGAGCAAAATCTTAGAAAGTCATGGCTTCATAAACTTCTTGATAAGTTTAATGCTGGTTTCAACAAAGGTGTGATAGGGTATGATAAGGTGTTGCAGCGTACTGTTTCCAACAAATTTGTCACATTACCGTTACTTTTGTTATTCTGTGCAATAGCATTCTTTGTAAATAATTCAGTCCCATCTGGTTTCATTCCAGAAGAGGACCAAGGTATGGTATATGCCGTGATTGAGACTCCACCAGGTTCAACAATAGAACGAACTAACAAGGTGGCACATCAGTTGCTAAACATTGTTGAGAAAGAAGAGGGTGTGCAGAGTGTTTCTTCTCTTGCAGGTTATGAAATACTTTCAGAGGGAACAAGTGCCAACTCTGGTTCTTGTCTGATAAACCTGAAGTCTTGGAAAGATCGTAAACATTCGGCAAAAGAGATAATTGCTGATCTTGAAAAGAAATGTGTTGCTATAACGGGCGCTCATATCGAGTTCTTCCAACCACCTTCAATACCAGGTTATGGTGCTGCGTCGGGATTTGAACTTCGATTGCTTGATAAGACGGGTAATAACGACTATCACCAAATGGAAAAGGTGAGCAAGGACTTTGTGAAGGAACTTAATAAGCGACCAGAGATAGGTTCTGCCTTTACGTTCTATTCAGCAAGTTATCCACAATATATGTTGCGTGTTAACAATGATATTGCTGAGCAGAAGGGCGTTTCTATTGGTTCTGCTATGGATAATATGTCTACATTGATTGGTTCAGATTATGAGACAGGATTCATACGCTTTGGAAAGCCATACAAGGTAATCGTACAGGCAAGTCCTGAGTATCGTGCTTATCCGCACAGTCTTTTTGGATTGACGGTGAAGAATAATCAGGGCGAGATGGTGCCTTATGCTGACTTCATGCAACTGCAAAAGGTTTATGGTATGAGTGAAATCACACGTCATAATCTTTATAACTCTGCTGAGGTTACTGGTGCACCAGCAACTGGATGTAGTAGTGGTCAGGCCATTAAGGCAATAGAAGAGGTAGCTGCAAAGAAATTGCCTCACGGATTTGACTATGACTGGGCTGGTATTTCAAAAGACGAAGTAGATCAAGGTAATCAGGCGATACTGATATTCGTAATCTGTCTGGTCTTCGTATATCTAATCTTGTCGGCACAGTATGAGAACTTCATACTTCCGTTGCCAATCATAACGTGTCTGCCAGCCGGAATATGCGGTGCATTCATATTCCTAAAACTTTTGGGATTGGAGAATAATATCTATGCACAAGTGGCGATGGTGATGTTGATAGGACTGCTGGGAAAGAACGCGGTGCTGATGGTGGAATATTCCGTCCAACGACGGAATATGGGAATGACGATCCGGCAGGCGGCTATTGAGGGAGCGATTGCTCGATTCCGTCCTATATTGATGACTTCGTTTGCCTTTATAGCCGGACTTATACCTTTGGTATTTGCAAGTGGTGCAGGTGCGATAGGAAACCGCACTATTGGTAGTGCAGCAGTTGGAGGTATGTTGTTTGGAACATTCTTTGGACTGATAATAATTCCTGGTTTGTATTATATCTTTGGAACGATGGCAGAGAAAGTCAAGATGGTAAAATATCAGCGAGATAAACCTCTGACAGAAACAAAAGACAAAAAGTATAAGAAATGAAAAAGTTACATATCCTATATACTGTATTGGTGTCGGCAGCCGTCATGACGAGTTGCAAGACACCTCAGGCTACCAATATGACGGACCGTGTGAAGTTGCAGTTGCCTTCTAAATTTCAGAAGGACAGTGTTGCTGGCACTAGTGCCACAGTAACTCCATGGAGACAGTTCTTTACTGATTCGGCATTGGTTTCGTTGATTGACACGGCATTGGCAAACAATCAGGATTTGCGCATCACTATTCAACAGATAGCGATAGCAAAGAGTGGGGTGCTTTCTCAAGAAGGACAGATGATGCCTACTGTGTCAGGTGGTGGAAGTGTAGGTGTATCAAAAGCTGGTAGATATACCAGTGAAGGTGCAGGTAACGCTACAACTGAGATAAAGCCAGGTAAGTCTATGCCAGAACCATTGATGGATTATCAGCTTGGTGCAACAGCTGATTGGGAAGTTGACTTATGGCATAAACTAAGTTCCAGTAAGCATGCTGCCGTAGAGCATTATCTTGCTACTGTTGACGGACGCAATGCTGTGTTGTCGTCTCTTATCTCGCAAGTGGCTGAAAATTATTATCAACTGCTTGCACTAGATAACAAATTAGATTTGATACATCAGTACATAGACTTGCAGAAGAAAGCTGTCGAAATAGCTAAGATTCAGAAAAAAGCTGACGCAGATACGGAACTTGCTGTAGAGAAGTTTGAGGCAGAACTGGCTAAGGCTCGTGCCGATGAATACACATTGAAACAGCAGATTACTGAAAGTGAGAACAGTCTCAACTTACTGCTTGGCAGATATCCTACACAGATTGACAGAAACAAGACGGCTTTTCTCTCAACAAATCTGCAGAAGGTGACTACTGGTATACCATCAGAATTGCTTAATAACCGACCTGATATCAGACAGGCTGAACATGAGTTGGCTTCAGCAAAATGGAGTGTTGAGGCTGCAAGAAAGGAATTTCTTCCGTCATTAAATATATCTGCAACACTAGGTCTTGATGCATTTAACCCAACATATCTCACTCAGTTGCCTAAGTCTTTGGCGTTTAGCGTTCTAGGTGGGCTTACAGGTCCGCTTATCAATAAAAAGGCGATACAAGCTAATTTCCAGACTGCTGATGCTCAGCAGATAGAGGCTCTTTATGAATATGACAAGACTTTGCTCACGGCATATTCTGAAGTATGTACGCTGATGTCGAAGATAGACAACTTGGATAAGTATTACCAATTGAAGGAAGAAGAATCACAGAAACTCGATAAATCAATAAATATAGCTCGACTATTGTATATGAATAGTCGCTGCACATATCTTGATGTGCTTATGGATGAACGTGATGCATTGGATGCAAAAATGGAACTTCTTGATGCTAAGGCGCAACAACTCTCAAGTGTGGTTGATGTATATTGCAGTTTGGGAGGAGGACAGAATCCTGTGAAGGAATAATATTGATTATATTATCTTTTTCTTCGTGTTTACAAAATAATGATTACTTTTGCAGATAAGATATAATATAGACTAATAATTAAATAAATGAAAATGAAAAAGTTATTTTTGAAATCAGCTGTTGTTGGAGCTTTTTTCATGACTTCAATCAGTGCAAGCGCACAAATTGACTTAGGTAATCTGGGAAAAGTTGTCAGTTCTGCTATTGGAGGAGAGGCAGGATCAATTATCTCAGGTAAAAATAATGTATCAAAAGAAAACATTGTTGGTACATGGAGCTATCAGCAGCCTTCAATCAGCTTTGAGAGTAGCGACTTGTTAAAGCAGGCTGGAGGTCAGTTGACTTCTGCAGCTATTGAGAAAAAACTTGCAGCACAGTTTGCTAAGGTTGGTATCACACCAGGTAAGTTTCTTATTACATTTGGTAGTGACGATAAATTCTCTACTATAAAGGACGGTGTAGCTACGACTTCAGGAACATACGCTCTTAGCGGTTCAAAGATTACATTCTCATATCTTGAAAATTCTGCAAAGATAACAGGTTATGCACAGATGAAGAACGGTACATTGTCTATCTCATTTGATAGTTCAAAAGTTCTCGATGTAATGAGTAAGATGAGTAAGTATTCTGCTAACAGTTCGCTAAGTACAATCTCTTCTCTTGCTGGTAGTTTTAAAGGTATGAAGACTGGTGTGGCTCTTGTTAAGTATGTTGCTCCTGTTGCAAAGGCAAAAGCTACAACATCAAAGACGACTACTGTTAAGAAGACAACATTAAAGAAAGCTACTACCACAAAGAAATAATTTAAAGGTAGATGATATAGAAATGAGGATATTCTTGTTGGAATATCCTCATTTTTATGTATATAACGTTTATGTTCAAGAATTGTTTATAGAAACAGTGCAAAAAATGATGCGCCTATAACTGTAAGAATACCACATACAACAATTGATAGACCACTGATGGCACCTTCTACAGCACCCATTTCCATAGCTTTAGCTGTTCCGACGGCATGAGATGAACATCCGATGGCAATTCCTTTGGCTATAGGCTCTTCAATGTGTAGTAATTTAAGAATTCCTTCTGCAAATATGTTTCCCAGAACTCCAGTAATGATGATTACTACAACTGATATAGATACATATCCACCAAGTTCTTCGGATATTCCCATACCAATGGCTGTCGTAATTGATTTCGGTAGAAATGTAACATACGTGTTGTGATCAAAAGAAAAGAGCAATGCCAGTAATAATATAGATACCAAACTGGAAAGTACGCCAGACAATATACCGAAAAGAATAGCCTTACTATTCTTCTTTAAAAGTTCCATCTGTTGGTAAAGAGGCACTGCAAGACATATTGTTGCAGGAGTAAGCAGATAGCTTATCCACGAAGAATTGGATGAATAAGATTTATAGCTTACACCGGAAATAAGTAGGAAACAGATTGTGATGATGATGGCTATCAGAAGCGGATTCATATATGATAGTCTTGTCTTTTTTCTAATCCATATACCAAGTATGTAACTGCTCAGACTAATCAGAACACCGAAATATACTGAATCTTGTAATAAGTCTTTCATTTGTTCTCTCCTTTCTTCTTATCTTTACGTATAATGTATTGGGTAACGAAACCACTTGTAGCCATTACAATAAATGTACTTACTACTGTGACAATAATATATGTCAGTAAATGGCTTTTTATGATACACCATGAGTCAATCAGTCCCACGGCTGCCGGAATAAACATCATCGGCATCACGGATATTAATAATGCGCTTACCTCTCTTACTTGATTTACTTTTATCCATTTCATCATTAGAGCCGTGAATAAAAGCAAAATGCCATATATGCTGGCTGGTATTGGTAATGGAATGAGGAAATGAAATACTTCTCCCAAAAAGGAGAATGCAACGATAATCAGAAACTGTATAATATACTTCATGCTGAGTTAATACTATTTTAATACGCAGTCTATATACTGTTCAATATACTTTGCTGAATTTACTGATCCCATTCGCATACAGTCGAAGCAAAGATCATAATCTTCTGCATTTCCCCATGTTAGACCTGTATAGAATTTATGATATCTTATTCTACTGTTGTCCATCTCGTCTACGAATTCTGCGGCATCAGATTTAGACAGTTGTCGTTCTTTAGCTATTGAATCAATACGATCGTCAACATTACCTTTAAGAAATACGGAAATAAGATCTTCTCTGTCTTTGAAAATATAATTTCCGCATCGTCCAATGATAATACAATCTTTGTCGCCTATCATATTAACTAATATGCTGAATGTCTTCTCGGATATCTTTGCTGGATATTCAATGCTTTCAGAAATGGCAAACATAAGTTCATCAACAGGTCTTTCTTCGAAGAAATTATTCATTTCATCAAGAACACCTTTTTCCTGAGCCATTTCTAGAAGATTCTGGCGTGTATAAAATGGAATGTTATAGTGAGATGCAAGTATTTTCCCAATACTCAGGGCTCCACATCCACACTGTCGTGCAATTGAAATTATCATTTTACTATGTTATTTGGGTGCAAAGGTAATGATTTTATGTTAGAATGAGTCGCGTTCCTAATTTTATATTTGCACCTTTGATGGAGTGTGAAATACTAATAATATAATTGATAAAATAATCATAATGGTCGTAATAGTATTGTTTATGCTTTCAATATGTTAGTAGTGCGATGATATTTTGGTTTTTTATTGCTTCTAAATGTCTGTTTGATAGTCATTTCGTAAAAAACTTACAAAAGTTATCTGCAATACAAAGTATTTTAGTAACTTTGTAGTCGGTAATCATAGCGTTGTTGATTGTAATATGTTAGTTTCCATCACATTATAGTTACACAAAAATAGCTAATCACCATTGCTTTAAACACTTATAAATCGTCGAACTCACGTTAATATATAATTACAATGAAAATGAGATTAATTTTACTATCAACACTATTTGTGGTAAGTGCTGGGGCCATGGCGCAAGGTACTCTTGCTGACTACAATAGAGCCTACAGTTTATCCAACAAGTTTAGTAACGACAACGTGTATAACTTGCCTGCCGACATTAAATTTAAAGATTCCACAAACACATACTATTACACAGAGAATACTGCTACTGGCAAAAAATATGTAGCGATGGATGCTGTTACTAACAATAGTAAATCATTTGGTAGCAAAGAAGAACTATATAAATACTTAGATATAAAACTGCCAGAAGCAGTAAAACCACAATTCGGTCGTAAGCACGAACGCCACTGGATGGAAGTAGACGAAGAGAAAGATACACATCCTGTTGTATCACCAGATGGTAAACTGGAAGCATATATCGAAGGAGAAAACGTGGTGCTACATGAAGTTGGCAAACCGTATACCGAGAAACGTATACTAAGTACCGATGGCACACTCTCAAACTATTACTCTGCATGGATACAATGGTCGGCTGACAGCAAATATATAATGACATGCAAACGCAGACCTGTTGACAAAAGATATGTATACTATGTGGAGTCTTCACCTGCTGACCAACTTCAACCTATACTTCACAAACAGGAATATGCGAAACCTGGCGACGAACTTCCATTTAAGGTGCCTTGCATATTCGATGTGACTACGGGTAAGGAAGTCATTGCATCCACACAACTATTCGATAATCAGTTTAGTCTGGATGGATTCACATGGAGTTCTGACAGCAAAGAAATTATCTTTGAATACAATCAGCGTGGACACAAAGTTTATCGTGTGTTGGCTATGTCGGCTCAAACGGGTAAGGTGAGAACTATCATCGAAGAGACTGCTACCACATTTGTAAACTATCCACGCCACTATCGTTACGACTTTGTCGACACATCCAAGATGATATGGATGAGTGAACGTGATAATTGGAACCACCTGTACTTGTACAACGTGTCAAAAGGTAAGGTGATAAACCAGATAACAAAAGGAACATGGTGTGTGAGAGAAGTAATAAAGGTAGACGAGAAAACGAATACCATATATTTTTCTGCATGTGGTGTAAATCCTAATGAAGATCCTTACCAGATACACTATTACCGTATAGGTATTGATGGTAAAAACATGATATGTCTTACACCTGCCGAGGGAAACCATCAGGCTGTATTCAGCTACGATATGAAATATGTGGTAGACAAATACTCAAAAGTAGACACACCTCCTGTTACCGAATTGAGAAGTGGCATAGATGGAAAGTTGATTAGCACCATAGCTAAAGCTGACATATCAAAACTTAAAGAAAGTGGATGGGTAGCACCAGAAATATTCAAAGCCAAAGCTAGAGATGGCATCACTGATATATGGGGAATCATACAACGACCAACCAATTTTGACCCAACAAAGAAATACCCTGTGATAGAATATCTCTACGCTGGTCCTGGTGATGCCTATACACCAAAGAGTTTCATAGCTTATAATTGGAACACCACAGCATTGGCTGAACTGGGATTTATTGTCGTACAAATGGACGGAATGGGGACTGCATGGCGCGGAAAGAAGTTTGAAGAACTATGCTATAAGAACCTTAAAGACGCAGGTTTCCCAGATAGACAACTGTGGATTCAAGCTGCTGCAGCTAAATATCTTTATATGGATGCCAGCAATGTGGGTATTTTCGGAGCCTCTGCTGGTGGACAAGAGAGTACAACAGCTGTGCTTCTGCACGGTGATTTCTATAAAGCCGCTTATTCCAGTTGTGGATGTCAGGACAACCGCATGGATAAGATATGGTGGAATGAACTATGGATGGGATATCCTGTAGACAAGAGCTATGAAGAGTGCAGCAATGTTGTAAATGCCCATAAGCTTCAGGGAGCGTTGATGCTTGTAGTGGGCGAACTGGATGATAATGTAGATCCATCTTCTACATATCAGGTGGCAAACGCACTAGAGAAAGCTGGTAAAGACTTTGAATTGGTTGTGTTGCCAGGTGTGCACCACACCATGGGTGAGAAGTTTGGAGAGCACAAACGTTTCGATTTCTTTGTGAAAAATCTCTTGAAAGTAAATCCACCAAAATGGAATGAAATAACAAAATAAAGAATATCTTCTATCTGATTTTCTCGCATATCTGTCAATCTGTTATGTCAGCAAAAGATTATAAGCACTAGCCCTTTGACAGTATTATAACATATAGAAACGAGAAAACAACAAAGAAGTTATTATCAAATAAGAAGGTTCATCCAATTGCATGATGAACCTTTTATTATGCCGTAGCTAATTTTTAAACAACAAATCAGCAATGTTGTTTCTGTTTATATAACGCTGTCTTTTATTCATCCATTTCTTTATTGCTTTTTTCATTATCATTGTATTTCACGAAAAGAGAAGCAATGTAAGCTGTGTATGTTCCAAATAATCCAACGCCACTAATCATGAGAATTGTACCAATAATACGTCCAATATCAGTAACTGGATATTTGTCACCATAGCCTACAGTAGTAATTGTTTCAATGCTCCACCACAAAGCATCGCTAGCTGTCTTAATATTGCTGGTTGGAGATTTTTCTACACATAGAATGGATATAGATGAAAAGATGATTAGTAAGAATGTGATTAAGAATACAGACATCATCGTGCCTTTTATCTTGCTCTTAAATATATATCTTACAATGATCTTTGTTGACCTAAAGGCTCTAAGTATTCTTAATAGTCTTATCAATTTGAATAATCGTCCGTATCTGAGATAACTTATAGCTGGAATGCTGGAAATTAGGTCAATCCATCCCCAACGCATAAAACGAAGTTTGTTTGGGGCTTGATAGAAACATCGTATAAAGTCTATCAGAAATATTACACATATTATATTGTCAATCATGTCTAGTAGATTCATGATTCGGCTAGAAAGATGGCAGACTGTAGATATAGACAATGCAGTAAGTACATAGATCGAAAGGATGATGATTACGATGTCAAAGATGTTAAATTTATAGCTGTCTTTTAATGGTGTGTTTGATTTCATTTTGTTTTTCGGTTATTATACATTTTATATGATTTGGCAATCTCTGCAATAATATATGCTACCACCTAAGTAAGCCTCTTTAATTATTTTTCCTCCACATCTTGGGCATAGCTCATGGCATGTGTTTTTAGACAGAGTGCAATGATAGCCACCTGGATTACCAAGTAAATCCTTCTCGGTATCTCTTCCTCCTTCGGAAATCATATTTTCAAGAGTTTCTTTGATAGAGACAAACAACGTCTTTTCATCTTCATCAGACAAAGTTTTTATTTTGCGTTTTGGATTTATGCCAGCATTAAACAGTATATCCTGCAATACGCCATTGCCCAAACCGGGTATTCGCTGTTCTGTAGCTAGAAGTGCCTTGACAGAAATATTTTTGCCAGTATCAGTAATCATCTTATGAAAGAAATTGATATCAAATCTTTTATCCAGAGGTGATAACTTGTCTCGACTACCACAATAATAAGGATAATCAAAAGTACCCTTGAAAGCAAAAATACCGCCATACATAGCTACCGTGAAAACAACATAAGTGCTATCATCAAAAACAACTAGCAACTGAAATTTTGGTGGACACCTATCTGCCTTTTGGAAATACTTCATGTTTGTTCCATCACTAATAGCAAGGTGTGTGTCATGATCAAAACAAATATCAATATAACATCCAAATCCCTTCACTTCCTCAACTTTCCTTCCTACTAATATTGAAGAATACAATAGTGGATCTCCATGATACCATGCAAAGCGATGGGGATTGGTAGCATTGATAACATCAACAACAACCTTTCCACGCAAAATATTTTCAGCACGCGAAGCGAATACTTTTGATTCTGGTATTTCTATCATATTATTAAAATCATTTGTCGCTACTTTTTATGATAGCCACAATTATTTATTCAAATTATCTTTGTTATTGCATAAAGAATAGAATTCTACATCTAAAACTTTACCGTCATATCTTTTCTCGCCCTGACGCAGGCATCCTTCATATTCAAATTCGCACTTTTGAATAACTCTTCGCGAGCGAGGATTAATGGAATAGCAGGTGCAAGAAATCATGCTAATTGCTAATTCGCTAAAGCCATATTCAATAACAGCTTTGGCAGCTTCTGTCATAAGTCCTTTGCCCCAATAGTGCTCAGACATGGCATAGCCTAACATCAATATTTCTGGATTATTGCGATGAGGATCTGGTACCAAGCCGATACTACCTATCATTTTACCCGAAGACTTGAGCACCATTCCAAATATATTATCTTTATCAACAAATACAGCTTTCATGATAGCTCTAGTCTCATCTATATTCTTATGAGGCTTCCAACCTGCAGCCGGACCAACATTCGGTTCACTGCCATATTCGAATATATCCCTAGCATCATCTTTATTTATCGGACGTAATATCAAACGTTCTGTTTCAAGTGTAATCATATCTTATTTTTTAATGGTCATTTTTCGGTTATCAAATATTATTTTAATAAGGTTTATCGCCTAATTTTCTTAATAAGATAAATAAATGACTTATGATAATAGTTCTTTTTATTATTTGCAAAGATACAAAAATTATAGTAAACTGCAATTAATGAATATAAAACATACGGTATCTGATAAATTATCAATACATCATGATTTATTACAAGGAATATGTTGTAATAAACTGACTGCCATATAACTTAAGTATGGCTATGTTTTACGATCATGAAATAAAAACAATCATAATAGATTTATATAATAGTGATATAAATTTGTATCTTTGCATTCAAGATATTTTGAACACAACAAATAAGGGCTGCAGATGAATTATAAAATACATGAATTTCCAAATTCAAGAATAGCAAGCATGGATGTTTTTGAAATAGGAAAACATAAGTATCCTGTTACTGGATTGCTTGAATTTGATGTTACTGAAAGTTGCGAATATAATATTAAAAATATAATATAATGAGAAATATTGAACAAACAATTGAAAATATGGTTGAAAAATCAACCAACACATTTATTTGCTATATTGATGAAGATGGTTGCCCTGTGACGAAAGCCATGTTGAAACCTCGTGAATACGAAGGTATACTTACATTTTATTTCACGACAAACACATCTTCAAACAAGGTGAAGTGTTTTAAGCAAAACAATAAAGCAAGTATCTACTTTGTAAATCCACAATTTTTCCGTGGCGCTAGTCTAACAGGCACAATGGAGGTCCTTGAAACTGCAGAAGCAAAAGAAAGAATCTGGCAGAAAGGAGACGAGATTTATTACCCAAAAGGTGTAACCGATCCTGATTACTGCGTGCTGAAATTCACGGCTACAAAAGGACGGTTTTACAGTGACTTTCATTCAGATGATTTTAATATAAACCAATAATAAAATTAAAGTATTATGCCATATATAACAATGGAATGTGGAAAATTGACCACAGAACAAAAAGAGAACTTAATCAGTCGTTTAACAGAAACAGCTTCTGAAGTAACAGGTATTCCACCTGAATTCTTTATGATAACCATTAAAGAATTACCCGATACAAATATGGGATTTGGTGGTAAAACCGTAGAAAAGACAAAACGTGAATATTTTAAAAAATAATATACAAGATATAATGGAAAATAAAGATATCAATATCAGATTTGCACAAGAAACTGAAAGCGAAGTTATATTTGAATTAATTAGAGGACTTGCCGCTTATGAAAATATGGAAGATGAAGTGGCTGCAACAAAAGAGCAGATACACGAAACTTTATTTATAAACAAAGATGCAGAGGTATTATTAGCAGAATATAAAGGAAAAATCGTAGGATTTGCCTTGTTCTTCCATACCTATTCAACATTCCTTGGTAAAACAAACATCTATCTCGAAGATCTGTTTGTTAAAGAGGAAGCAAGAGGTAAAGGTATTGGCAAACTATTCTTTAAGCATATAGCAAAGATTGCTATTGACAAAGGGTATGGGAGAATTGAATGGTGTTGTCTAGACTGGAATCAAAAATCTATAGAGTTCTATAAACATATGGGAGCAAAAGTTTTAGATGACAGAAGAATATACAGGATTACAGGTGACAAATTTAAGGAGGTTTAATACTTAGGTAAACTCTTCACCTTATGCTGTCAAAATATATCGTGCTTTAGGATTTGTAGAGGTTGATACAGAACAGATTTCTGACGGCATACGTTATACTCCCATGTCCTACAATCAAAAGAATAAAGCCACTAAGAACTAACATTTTAAAACATGAGTGTTAATTATATGTTAAATGCTTTCTATCTCTTGACTCATCCCTTAGGTCATGGTATAACTTTGTACCCGTAATCATTGCGCAACAGATTATGAAAACAAAAATCAAATTTAAAATCGGCGAGTTCTCAAAAATCAATCAGATCACAGTGAAGACACTGCGACATTACGAAAAGATAGGTTTGATAGCACCTTGCGAAGTGGATGAATGGACGAAGTACAGATATTATGATGTAAGTCAGCTCAAGAAAATGAGCAATATCATGTATCTGAAAAGACTCGGATTTGCCCTTAGTGAAATAAAGGATATCATGGACAAAGACGGAGGTGTTCCTTCTTTTGAGGTGATAGAGGCAAAACTAAAACTATGTAAGGATGAAATCGAGCATCTCGAAGTGCTTCAGAAAGAACTGAGTGAGCTAAAGAACAGCCTCAAACAAAAAACTAAAATGGAGAAGTTTATTATTAAATCTTTGCCTGCAATTATAGTTGCAAGACATAGAAGTGTTGTAAATAGTTATCAAGACTTATTCAATTTATGTCCAAATGTAATTGGACCAGAAATGGAACGGTTAGGTTGTGTTTGTTCTGAACCTGGATATTGCTACACCATTGATCACAACAAAGAACATAAGGAAACGAATATAGAAATAGAATATTGTGAAGCTGTTACTGAAAAGAAAGAAGATTCTGAATTAATCCAGTTTATGGATGTTCCTGCCGTGAAGAAGGCGCTCTGCTTTAATCATTATGGTTCTTATGAGAAGTTTCCTGAGACATGGGCAAAAATTTATGCTTTCATTGAAGATAATGGTTATAGTATTGTTGATGACCCACGTTTCTGTTATATTGATGGTATTTGGAATAAGAATGATGAAAGCGAATGGCTGACAGAAATTCAAGTTCCTATAGAGAAATAACACAATAAAGAAAAGGGCTTCTAACGAATAATGTTACTCGTTAAAAAACCTGTATAAATGTTAGTCGTGACATATACAAAAAATCCTATCGTAACTTTCTAAGAAACGATAGGATTTATATTTATTAAAACTTTTTTCTTGTCTATTTTGGCAAAGAGAGGCTTCCTAGATGAGCATCTGTTCCACCAACAATTTGAATACCAGACTTGAGGACTATGATATCCTTGGTTGATAAGTCTTCAGCTTTCAGATCATAAGTACCACTGAACAATCCATGTAATTTGAAATAATTATTCTGTATGGTATCTGATAGAGTTGAAATGGTGTCATTTGTTGATGTCACTGTAAAGATTCTCATCGCTGTCTTTGATGGTAATAGATTACCATCTATGGCTGATGAATTGGCTGTTATATAAGAGCGAATAACAGGCTTCAATAGATAAGATCCACTATTACCTTGTTTGACTATTGAACGCGAAGCATCAAAATCGATGATTATTTTATAACCACTTGTTAATTGAGCAACTGATTGAACATCTAATTTTAATCCAGATGTCTGTCCGCTAGGTGTTTTTAATGAAACAGTAGTACCATTATTTAAAACAACGGTATTGTTATCACCTAAGACTAAGCGAATTTGTTGAACTTTCGTTCCAGCATTAAATTCCACATTCGACAGCAAAGAATCTTTTCCATTTGAAAAGTGTAACAAGTCAACAGTACAAGGTTTCACATTTAGTGTTGTCCAGATTTTTCCATCAACAGAGCATTCAATAGATTGAATGTTAATGTTTACAGATTTATATCCTTCAAGAGAAGGAGCATCTGTCAAATAAAAGCCAACGGTTGCATTGCTTTCTTTATCAGAGTTGTTGTCATTACTACTACATGAATAGAGACTGATAAGGAGCAAACATAAGAAGAAAAGTTTTTGTTTCATTATTTATCTTTTTAGATATTAGTTATTTGCAAATTTACTATAATTCTGTTAATGAACCAAACAAAATAGATGCATAATGTGAAAAAGGATATTTGTCGTATATTCTTACTCGCTTGTTCCTGAATTTGTCTAGTTAAATCATGGTCGCATATACATCTGGCATGCATTAATATTGTTAGCGTAAACCAAAAGCGACCTTAAAATGCGCGTTATCAACTTCAATAGACTAATTAATGCATTTATAATAAATAACTGGCGTTTATAAATGCATTAATCAATATCAAGTAACTTCGCAGACGTGTTTTGTTAAGTAGGTTTTATGGCTGCGGAAGCTATGTCTTCACCCTAAATATTTAATACCCATATTCACCATTAAGCAAGATTAGTTCTATTCTTTCTGCATCAAATTGACCTTGTATTTTGGTAAAATAATTACATATCTTGTTTTTTGACTTGCAATCAACACAGTGTCCTACTTTTACGCATGGATTTTCCTTGCCGCATCTGCGATTATCTAGAGGTGCAGCTATTTTTCTCATTCTTTCAAGGGCGGCACTTTCGTCCTCTACAATTTTATTGATACCTGATATCAGATATACTTTCCTAGGACCATAAAGCATAGGGGCAACTCTGCTTCCATTACCATCTATGTTAAATATGCAGCCATTTTCGCTTATAGCATTCACCCCAGACAAGAAGAAATCTGCATTAAAATTATTAATGTATATATTTCTTTTCTCGTCTTTGGTAAGCTTCTTGTTGTATTTGTCTAGGAAACAATAGTTTCCCGACCTTAATAAATCGTATATTCCTGTTGACTCTAGAGTTACAGAGTCTCCGACTCCTACTGTACTGTCAATAGGAATATTTTTCTTAATAAAATCAACGAGTTCTTCAGGATTATCCAACAATGTAACCGTAATATTGTTCCTTTTGAAATTCTTGATGGTTTTATCAATGTTCATTATAATTTTACTTTATATTTATTTTAAATATTGGCTTTCGATAAATAGTAATTGTTTTTCAAGCATTGCTGCTTTTACCATATCATACCCATTCTTTTTAGCCTCTTCGATTGAACGAGAATAAAGATATTTAATTTCCATCGGGCGTTTGAAATCATAGTCAAGTTTCATACTTGGAGAATAGGGAGGCATTACTTTTGTCATTTCAATCGTCTTGTCTGCCAACGAAGAATCTATATTCTTAACTCCAGAATGCTGAGCGGCTTCAATCACCTCAATCATCATTTCATATAATAATTTCTCTGTAGCAGGATTGTTTACCAATTGGTCTGTAGTCGTATTTAATACGACAGTCATTCCATTAAAAGGAATATTCCATACAGCTTTTTTCCAACGAGCTTCTTCATAGTCTACTAGTTTTGTATCTATCCCAGACTCATTTAAATCCTTGATAGCTTCTTCCAGTATAGAACTGTCACTACAAGAGTAAGCTCCAATATTTATTTTACCTAGACTTTGATGATTAATGCGTCCGGGTTCGTTCTTGCTTGCACAAATAAATGCTAAGCCACCTGCAAGGTTCAAATCTGGAAAAACTTCCTGTAAATCACTTTCCAAGCCTATTCCGTTTTGGATAAGTATAACTATAGTGTTTTTGTGTAAAAGAGGAGTGAGCATCTCTTTCAACAAACCATTATTAGTAGACTTTAAGCATACTAGCACAATGTCACACTTAGGCATGTCCTTTGTGCTTCTGTAAGCGTTAACTTCCGACAAATGAAAATCACCATCAACAGAGTCTATCTGTAATCCATTAGATTTTACAAATTCATAATCTGAATGGAATAGAAAATGAACGTCTTTACCTGCTTTTGCTAATTTACCTCCGCAATATCCACCTATAGCTCCTGAACCTATTATTCCGTACTTTAATGTCATATTCAATAATTTTTTTATTCCTACATCAATGTTGTTTTTGAGAGCAAAATACTAGTTACTTTGCAATCACTCTGCAAATATACAATAAATATCTTATTGAATATAAGATGTAATCATTTTTAAAATAAAGAGTAAATATAGCTAATAACAATAGTGTGATTTTGTCACATATATCTGGTTTTTATTTGCAATATGATAAATATATTGATATAATTACTTTCTATTAGTCATTGATATGTGTTTTGTAAGAACTTATTCTTTTCAAGTTGTTTTAAATATACATAAAATTAACTTTTAGCTCTATAGCCTATGTGCTTCTATGATATAAAGTTTCCAATTTTTGTATAGAAGTGTTTTTTGAATTGACACTATTCTCTTTTAAAAGTGTTCTTTTTCAGCTGACATCATTATACAAACTTATTTCTCTAGAATATTTGAGAGAGTAATAGGGATGAAGCCAAAAGCATATTGTAAACTTCATCATTAATAGTATTATCTTAAAGTGATTAGTATTTAGTGTAGCGTATTATAAAATAGATGTTTGGAGCTTAGATTTCTTGGTGACGATTTGAATTTTATACATTTAAGCTGTCTTCCCTGCGTTTTTGGTGTTTTTTAGCTACGAAGCTACGGCATCTCTCGCAAAGCCTATTAACAGAGGGATTAACGATACGTAGCTTGCTGGATTTAGCTACGGTAAGCTACGTTTTAGCTACGTTATCTATTTCTGTATATATAATGAACGCGCATGCGCGCGCACACTTAGGAGTTTTAAAAAACAAGTGTCGAAGTGTCAACTTAATGAATACCAGTATTTTATCGACGAATAAGACGTCATAAAGTGACGGTGAAATGACGGTAAAATATTGAGTTTCCCATGCGTTTCTATATAGAAACGCAACTGTTTTCATATAGAAACGCAAACTTTTCTACGATGTTTTACCTCCTATTTCTTCGTAAAACGCAATGCATTTCTTCGTAAAACGCACTGCAAAACATCGTAAAACGTATCGAATTACTTCGTAAAGTAGAATGTAATATGAAGCAAAAAATCACCCATATTTTACCGACGAGTAACCGACACTTAGTGTCACTTAAAAAGTGTTCTAACAAGTTGATGCTCAACGGATCGACACTCCGACACTTGTTTTTATGAAAAGTCCAGAGTGTGCGTGCGCATGCACGTGTGTTATTGATGTGTAGCCCCCCTGTAATTAAAATTTTGGCTAACAGTCTCACTTAAATCCTATTGCATGGGCAAAAATTTTGCAGTATCTTTGCCGAGAATTCAGTGGAATTCGGCAGAACATTTAAACAAGCTTGAAAATTCTGTTCTCGTTTACTGTATCAATTCATACATCCTTAGTTCCTCAGATGCAGTAACGTTTCTTTGACAAATTCACTCATGAAATACATTCCATCGTTATAACAACATAAAATGACGTAGCTAGAACGTAGCTTGCCGTAGCTAAATCCAGCAAACTACGTATCGTCAACTCCTCTGTTTACAGGCTTTGCGAGAGATACCGTAGCTTCGTAGCTAAAAAAAGACGATAAAGCGTAGGGAGAGCACTAAACGATCTATCTATTCTATACATTTTTTGCTAAAAAATATGCAGCTTATTAGTTCTCTGTGAATGTATGCAACAAAGCTTACTCTTTCTTGTATAGTCTGTTTTGGTTCAATAGTTCCTATATTCAGGAACGCCGTTTTCTCAAATGTATGATATATCAATATTCAATTGCTGATAATTTATCAATATTCAATCAGGAAAAAGCATCTTATTACATCCTCGTTTTTGTAAGTCAATTTTGTAGTGCAATATCTTTGTCTGTAAATAATCCTACAAAAGATTATATTCTAACCTAACTAATCACATATTATTTTCGAAATGGCCTTAAATACTATCACCCAGATAGGAGTAAAATAGTGATTTGGGCGGTATATTATATAGTAGTAGTAAAGATTATTCTGTCAACGCTGCGTTATTTTATGATAATACAAGTAGTGCAAAGAACCTAAGACTTCTTGAATACGATGTCATTCACAACGGTTTATGAAGATATATAGCTACCCTTAAATAATACAGTGACAAAATGGCTCAGTTCATAAATTTTGGATTTAACAATTCTAAAAAAAATGCTTATTTTAGTATCAGACAAAGAAAGTCTATAGATTACAAGTAAATGCTATCAATATTTCTACCAACAGAAATATTGGATGATTTTGAGTTTGCCAATTACTCTCATATGTGTAAATATTATGTATTTTGTCTTCTACTTTGACAGCGTGTTAAAATGAGTATCTCTGTTAATTTCGATCATGGGCTCAAATGTCGCAAACGAATAAATACATTAAACACAGTTATTTCTCTTAAGAGAACCTTTAGTAAAAACTATATTCTATTATTGCTGTCCGATAAAATGTGTACTTTTACCCATGGTTATAAATTTGTTTTGTATTAAAAGCAAAGTAACTAAAAAGGGCTGATTCCTGTAAATGGAATCAGCTCTAATTATATGACTATTTTATCGGACTAGTAAGCACATATAGAGCGTTAGACAAAATGTAGGACAATGAGAATAATAACTCCAGCGATTAAAATCCAGCGATTAATGCTAATTGACTTCTTAATCGCATTATTGGATGATAAAATATCAGATTTTATATTATCACAGGATTGCCGAATACCATTACTTGTAGTTTGCAGAGTTGCTGCGGTTTGTGTCATGGCATCCATTTTTTTGTCTATGGCAAGTATAATAGAATGTGTTTCGTCTAGGATTCTTTTCAAATCATCTTTTATACTATTCGTATGTTCTTTAATGCCATCAGCGTGGCCTTTAATTGTTCCAGGCAGTTCGGATACTTGCTGATTAATGTGCTCTAGTGTCTCATCCTGCTTCTTCTGTGAATCCGTCAAATCTTTGGAAATGTCTGAAAGCGTTTCCTTAATAGATTGAATTTCTTTAGTGGCAAATTTAATCTCTTCACGAAGAGTACTCAAGTCTTTCACTCTTTTTTCAAGGAGTGTGTTCTGTTCAGAAAATTTTTTAAAAGAGCTCTCTACAGAGGAAGTAAATGTGCCTGTAATCTTGTCGCAGGAGGTTTTCAACTCTGACAAAATATTTTGCATTCCTTCTGAGAAACCGACTTGTGTACCTTTTAATTGTTTCTCCCATTCTATTATTTCTCCCACAAGTTCTTTGATGGAAGCGACATATCCAGCAACAGTTACTTGCAGTTCGTTACTCGCATGAACAGTTTTCTGAACCTGTTCCCTTGCGGAATCAAGTTGCTTTAGGTTCTGTTCCAACCTTTCCAATGTAGCATTAATATCGTAAGCCATATTTTTTATTTTAGATATTTCTCAGTAATTTCATTTATTTTTGCCTCATGAGCGAACAGCGTAATTGTGTTCTTGCCGTTCTCAATCAAATTTTCCTTGATATACTTATCCTCACTTCGGACTTTTGCCTTGAGAAATGACGTAAAGCTATCTATATCATTCCAAACTTGAGTACTTCCCCTATGGAATAAACTCATAAAGCCCTCGATATAATTATTGTTCGCGTTATTCTTTAAAGTCTGGTTGTTTCCTGCACCTAAGAAAGTAATACAATAGGCCAGTAAGAGCTGAAGTGCAGCATTATCAGGATGAGCTCTAAGGCAAAGAAGAGTAGCACCATATAGGTGTTTTATATTATCCACTTCACTACCAGAATTATCGTGCTGTGGGTCAACTACTTCAATATATTTCTTTACCACATCAAAACCGTCTTTTCCTTCGATGTCAGTATCATCTTTCAGCGAATACGGTTTCCCGTTCACTTCGTAGCCAGTTCGAGCATATTTTGAATTAAAGTAAAGATGGATAAATTCTTTCAGCCACTTATCATTACAATTTGTCTGTCGCTCTATAATGCTGTCTTCACAAGCAATGCGCATATCCTCGATGGCACGGTACCGCTTCTTTTCAAGGTTTTCGTAAACGAAGGTAGTTTGGTATCCCAAACATCGATCTAAGTAGTTGCGTCCAGGCTGTGCGTCTATTTCATCCACTTTTTTCTGAGCTTGTTCCAATGAATAATACTTACGGAAGAAATCCAGCATAAACTGCTTATGCTCTTCATCAGTATGCTTATGTATTTTGAGTCTGTAAGTCTGGGAAAGGTAATCAATCGTCACATCATCAACCAATCCTATGCAGCACATGCGATATATGGCTTTGTCTGTGTCATCTTTGTCACGTTTCTTGCAGAAAGCCATTCTGAGTTTTTTATAAATATCCTCATTCGCATGATTTCTAAGCCATCTGGAGTCACCGGAGCATTTCGCAATCTTAGCTATCAACTCATCAAAATCTCCAATTTTCTTTAAATCTAACTTGCCATATCTATCCTCATTGATATTTTGCCAACCTTCATCTGTAGATATGGTGAAGATTTCCTTCTTAATGAAAGCCTCAAAGTCGTCCGGATTTTGTTGCACGTTGTTTTCCCACGAAACGACAACGCTTGCTATACCATCTTCATCAGCATGTGCCATGGCTTGATATATACCTTCTGTTATGTTGTCTTCGCCTTCCAAAGGTTTGATGAGAGCTTGGGCTGAATGGTCTTCATACGTCTGAAGAATCTGAATCAAGCAGTTAGAGATGTATGAACAAACTATATATTCAAATCCAAGGTAGTTGTATGTGGAATGTAGGTTTTCAAGGAATATATAACCATATTGCCTATTATTGTCTTCCTCAGAAAGAATCTTGACCGCATTCTTTTGCGTGTCAACCTTTAGACAAATATCTTCATTACCTGTCTCATCTCTTAGTTTAGCTTGCACTTCTGTCAAATGTGTAGGTTTGGCATTGATAATTCGATCTGTCAGCTCCAAAAGAATAACTTTTTCCTTATATAGACCACGGAAAGAATTATTGTGGAACCATAAAGTTATATCCTTGTCAACATTCTCAAGGAAGCCCTGTTTCCTGATAATATCAAGTATTCTGTCAGTCACTTCTTTTGAAGCTCCGTTTTGTCTGCATAAATCAGAAAGATCATGCGCGAGAACGAATTTGTTGATGTAGCTTTCGAGCCATGTTGGGTCATCTTGCCCCATTAAATATCGAATATCGTTAACTTTATCAATTGTCAATTCTATATACTCAGTTGGATCATAGAGAATATACGATATAGCATGTTTCTTATCACGCCCACCACGGCCTGCTTCCTGTACATAGCTTTCTATAGATGATGGGTGGCTGAAGTTTATGGTGAATCGGATGTTCGGTTTGTCAATCCCCATACCAAAAGCTTTAGTCGCAACCATCAAATTCAGAGAGTTTTCGTTAAATAGTTTCATATCTCCAGAAGGTCGGTCTCCACCAACAAAAGTACCCATTGCCACCCTTTGTTCATGCTCTCGGAGTTCTGTTGAGATACCCATTCTGGTTCCCCATACATTGTTTTCTACTCCAAAGGTTCCATGAGCATGTGGGCAGAATATTATTCCTGCGTTATTGTATTGCTGTTCACTGTCTGCAACATAGAAGCTCTTGGCTGAGAAATCTTCGATATGAGCGACATTTGTTTTGTCCGTTTCATTTTGGTTGAGATACTCGATGTCGGCAGGAATTTCATGCAATAGTTCGTACATTCTGTTTTTCTTTGCAGTGGCAACAATATCTTTTATATCCCAATCAGATTTAGCCTTCAACAAAAACTGTTGATTTGGATCTCTCAGTTCATCAAAATTTGATTGTATTTCTGTAATACGATATGTTAGTTCTGGACGTGAATCGGAATCTGGACGAACTATAGTTTCGCTATCAATGGTTATATTACCTCCAAGCGTAAGTTCTCGTTCGACATCCGCAAGAACATCAAAGGACGCAGTTGCAGTCAGTCCGATTATAGAAAGAGGGCGTCTTGACTTAGTTTTCATAAAGTTAATCATGTTTCGTCCGAGATGCAAATATGAAGTTCGGAAATCGTGTCCCCATTCTGACACACAATGTACTTCATCAATGATGCCATAAGAAAAGCAAACATGATTCTTCTCTGTCATGGTCAACAGACTTGAACGGAAATTCTCCATCATGAATCTTTCTGGAGAAAGCAACATGAATAATACTGCGCCATTTTGAAGTCGATTTAGTTTTGTGGCTTTCTCCTTAGCATCCATACCGCTATTCACACAGTCACAGACATCAATCCTGGCTTCCCTCAATCCTCTCACTTGATCTACCATAAGCGATACCAATGGATCAACAATTATTGATACACCAGGCTGTAATATACAAGATAACTGATAAGTCAAAGACTTGCCACCTCCAGTAGAGAGCAGCCCAATGGTGGTTTTGTCTGCTAAAGTATGGCTAAGTATAGGCAGCTGTCCAGGGCGGAATGATGATTTGCGAAAAATATCCCGTAGAAAGTAAGTTAGGACTTTCTCTCTTTCTTCAATGTTCACATAAGATCCCGTTCCGTCCTTATTTACCAAAGGTGGATATTGAATATTCTCAGCTGCACAAATAGTACGTTCCCGTTTCTTGTAATGTGAAGAGCGAATCAGATATACTGTATCTGTATCAATGTTCAAAGGCAGAGCATCGATATTGTCTCGAAGCAGCATGGATATATCCACACAAAGGTCGAAATGTCCTTTTGGCATTTGTGTAACCACATCATGGCTCAAATGCAAAGGTGAATTTTTAAATTCGTCAGTTGTTACTATGCTCAGATGAATCTTTGGCATCTTATCATTAGAACCAGCAAGTTCACAGATATGTTCATACTTTTCTTTCAGATCTTTTATCGCTAATGCAGCACATGGAATATCACGCTCAACAACCGCAATATTCCAGACATCAGCATTGAGGTTGAGTGCATCTGACATCATAGCTTCCACCAGCATACGTTCAACTCTTGCTATTGTTAATGGAGCAAGAACGATTTGCAAAGTAGTCAACCATTCTCCGGTCAGATGCTTGGCGAAATTGAATTTGATGTATTTCAGATAGTCCACAGAAGCAGCGTCGGACTCCCAATTTTGCATGAACGACATGTTATTTAGTTGTTCAATGCGATATGTATCCCATCCACCTTGCAATGAAATTCGATCACGACGCTCATCGTTGATACGACGGAATAAGTTAGAGTGGTACTGTCTTCCGTCCATTTCGAGTATAAAACCTGTCCGAGAATCTCCGTAGGGAATCTCTAAAGCAAAATCCACACGCTGGTCTTTGCTGAATTTCCTGTCAGGAATGTCCACTATGGAAGAAAGTGGACGTTGAGGATCAAACAGTTGTATAAGATATTCATTTTGCGAACCCTTTAGGTATGAATCTATGAAGCTTTTCTCAAAAGAACTATCAAGCATATCACCATTATAAAAGTCCACATTGAAACGAGGGTCTATAATATGGAGTGCTTCGTAAATTTCTTGTGCAGATATTTTGTGAGTGGACTTATAATCAAGCGTAACACCTTCTTTAGGCTTTGATGAGACTTTGAATAAGTCAGCAAACGTGTTCTCCAGTAAGATTGGAGCCTTTGTGGGAATACCTCGCGAAATGATATTGGCAAGAACTGCAAGTTTCGAATCTGCATTGGTGTTATAGTTAAGTGGTATATTTGATTTTACATCGAAAGCAGACAGAGCATGATATAAGCTTTCGGACAGAGACTCTTTGTCCGACTTGCCATATTCTTCAGCAACTGCATCGAGAATGTAGCCAGCAAAGAATTGTTCTTTTTTATGAGAATCTTCTATTCGTTTCCTGATATTCTCGATTGTTTCAATACTGTCAAAGTGTTTAAGGAAAATACGCATGGAAATAGTCCAATTTTTATGCCATGCCCCACGTTCTTTATTCATGGTGGCATATACCGCATCAGGAGCAGTAGCTGCAACGAACTCATCTACGCGTCTATTATTGCTATAAAAAGGACCAACGCATATAAAATAATTATCGCCGCCAAATAACTGTTGAAATAGATGGATAAACTGTGCCAGGTCAAAAGCTTCAACATCAAGAATATTACTGAAAAGGTGTACTTTCCTAACATCTGATGTCTTAAAATCTTCTGGGGTTAAATGGTCAAAGTCCTTAGTTATGGAATTAATCGTATAATTGGAGTTGAAGCATTCTATAACCTGCGTCGCTCTCTTAACTGCTTCAGACGACGGTTCAACCATACAGAATTGTTTGATGTTTGGCGTTATTCTCTTCGATCTAAGAAAATCTAACAAACAAACAGAAGCTGTACCTTGTCCACATCCCCAATCGTATATTTCCATTTGTTCTAAGAAAATGTCGGATATATTAGAAAGGCTCTCAAAGGCAACATCCAATTTCGCTTTATGCATATTTCCAAAGCTATACAAATACATATTGAGGTGATCTTCGTCATCCAATATGCCTTTACCCCGCTCAAGATCTTGATGCAATTTATGGCGTTTCGTCCAGTCTTCTGGAAGTAGTGCTTTAGCTGTATTTCTCATTTCTGAGAACGAGAATTTTCTGTTTGTTTTGAATGTTTCTATAAAGTTGGGCATCTTTACTTTCCTGTTATTGTATCAGCATTCTTATTCTGCTGGTGATGTTTCCAATTATCTAAAGCTAATTGCTTTGTTGTATTTGCATAGCAGTATTCACATAGATGAGGACAAGTGTTGTATTCTCCAATATCCTTTGCAGCCATACATCCACATAAGGGTCTCTGTCCAGAGTCTTTTTTATGCGCACTTAAAAAAAACTGGTTGTTGGGTAGAACGATAGCTCCTTGGGGAAGCGACGGTATGTCATCAAAAAGTGAAGGCGCAGGCATGGATTGAATTTTAACTTTCATAAAATCAATAAGTACTTTGTCTTCCCATGCCAATTGCGTAATCAAATCACCATCAATGCAACGATTGTGGATAATGCCATACTTTTCAATATCAATTTTCTCACCGCAAGTTGCTAATTGATAATTCCAACCTCTATTTAGATTAAGTTCTGAAAGCTTTTGAGCAAATTTTTCCATTTGCTCTGTAGTCCATTCTTGATACGGTACACCGTTTTTTTCAAGATTGGCTTTTACCTTTTTGTACACAGCGATATCCGCATATGAGAATACGAGTTTCTCTGTGTACCCTTTAAGCTGGTCGCCAATGTTCTGAACCTTAGTAATAAGTGTATCAACTGAGATATCATCAGTTAATATCATTGGGTCAAAACGCCATACGACTGAACCGAGGCCAAGTTCGTTAACCAATAACTTGAAAGTCTTAATGCGGTTAGTAAGTGTCGGCACCTTCTCTAAGCCTTCCTTCTCGTAATCGTTAAGTGTATACTGAATGTAGCACTTGATATTTCTTTCTTTGAGATAATGTAGATATGGTAGAAGAGGATTCGGGTTCTTTGACCAAAATACGATGAAACGAGTTTTGTCATACGAGACATAAGACTTCACGCCATTAAAAGGATTAGTCCATGCCGAATATCCTTTCTTTAATCTGTCAAAAAACCAATCGGCATAAAAAGCTGGTATATCAGTACTTCTACTTGCCGATACGATTATGGGAGTCTGCGCTTTCACAGGCTGTCCATCTACAATTATGTCTGTATGTTGCCACGTTGCCATAAACATTAACGGTTCAAAAAACCATAATAACAGTTGTATTTAAAATCATCAAGAGAAGAAAAAACACTTATAAAACCAGTATGTTGCATGGCATTATAGACCTGTTCTAATATTTGATCTAAGGAATTTTTAGGCACATATCCTGCATTATTGTAATAAGATTCAACGAGATTAAAAACATATCCCGTACTCATTTGGACAAGTGTCTGACGATTAATATTTGTTGTGCCAAGCTTTTGATATAAATTGTTAAGTTCGTTACTAAATGTCGCTTGTAAATTTGGCAGGTTTTGAGGATTTTGGTATCTTTGGTCGCAAGTTATTTTAAAAGGATTAAATGTAGTATTGTCAACCATATAAGTGTATCTGTCCCCTGATGAAAAGTGAGATGTCATCAATGAAGTCAACTGATTAACTAAAGCGACAGATTGCGGATGACCGTATTTTTCAGCCTTCTTAGCGAGTTCCAGCCCCCTTTCGATTTGTCGATTTTCGACAAGTACGAGGGCTTTTACAAAATATGGATACGAATAGGTGGGACAATACTTGATTAATTCATCCAAAATCACAGTTCCTTCTTCAACTCTATTCGTTTGTACAAGGAAATTGGCAAGATTAAAAGCAATAATTCTCTTGTGAACCATCAAAATGTTATTATACGATCCATCCATAAAATCTTTATATCCCAACTCTTTCCCAAGCTTCTCATCATTTGCTGACAAAATATTATAAGCCTCCTTTAAATAAGAAATAGCCTGTTTTAAGTTATTTTTACGGTGATAAATCATAGCAAGTCTATATAAAGACGTTGTATTTTGAGGAACTATGCTAATTGATTTTTCGAAATCTTGTTGTGCCATCACATCATTATCCATGTCTTCATAGACTGTACCACGGAATTGATAATACTGATGAGCCGTAGGATTTTGATCTATGAGTTGACTGTATAACTCCAATGCCTTATTATAGTTTTTTGCTTCATAAGCAGTTAAGGCCTGCAGGTCAATTTGCAAATTAGCCTTAGTCTTATCGTCAAAAGATATTCTTTTGCCATCTATTGATATAGTCGGAGACAGATTCTCCTTTTTTTTGAAAAAATCAAATATACCCATAATTATACTAAATTAACAATGCCAATCTTTTTGCTACTTCTGTCCCTTATAGTGTTTTGATGGTCATTGTAACTTTCTGTTCGTCAGTCGGAACAATGAGTTCTCGTACATCAACTTCCAATACCCTTTGCAATATCGCCCAATCTTTCTAAAGATGGCTGAGCGATGTTTGTACACCACTTTGAAACAGTAGCAGGGGCTTTGCATAACTGCTCTGTCAAACATTTGTCAGTGTGTTTTTTCTTAGCTAGCACTACTTTTAATCTAATTATGTCTTTAATCGTTTCCATTGAAACTGTATGGTTATATTTTACTTATGCTACAAAAATAGCAATAATTTTCTATAACTTATCATAATCCCCTCAAATATATCAATAAAATTGCGAATAGTCTCAATTTTATTGCATTTTTCATCGGACAGCAATAATAAATAGATTAGATGCAATGCTATTTATGTTACAAGCTCTTTTAAGATAGCAATTGTACAGATATAAAAATCCCCGACTGCATCATGCAACCGGGGATTTAATATTCATTTAAATATTGTTCATTACAACATATTAACCCAACTTTGACCTTTGTTACTTAATATTTGATAAATAAATTAATGTAACTTACTGATATTCAGTATATGCATTCCTTGTTTAAAAATATTGTACACCGTAAGATATTGAAAAAAGCTATTACTGATTATAAGATACTTACGAGTCAGTGGGGGGGCAAACTTGGGCTAAAATTCAGGTGGAAGTGCATTCAACTGTACTTTGCTAAACACCGGTCCGTCTTTGCAAACAAACATCGGGCCTACATTGCATCGTCCACATTTGCCTATGCCACACTTCATGCGGTTCTCAAGAGTGGTATATATGTTCTCATCCTTAAATCCGAGCTTTTCGAGTACAGGAAATGTAAATTTGATCATGATAGGAGGGCCGCAGACGATAGCTACTGCATTATCACTACTTGGGGCAACCTCACCCAATACGTTGGGCGTAAATCCTACTTTTCCTTTCCAGTCGGGTGTTTCGCCTCCCGGATCAACTGTAGCAAAGAGATTTACATCAGGGCGCTCTTCCCATTCTTTTAGTTCATCTTTGTATACAAGGTCGTTAACAGTCTTGGCACCATAAACAATAGTGACATCGCCAAACTCATCTCTGCGGTCGAGCACATTGTCTATAACCGCACGCATAGGAGGAAGAGCTATACCACCGGCAACAAAGACAAGATTCTTTCCTTTCCATTCTTCGATAGGAAAAGAATTGCCAAGCGGGGCACGTACACCCATAGTCATACCTTCTTCTAAACGGTCAAGTCCGGATGTTACACGACCTGCCTTACGAAAAGTACATTCGATATAACCTTTACGGGTAGGGGCTGATGCTATACAAAACGTACATTCACCCTCGCCGAAGGCAGAATATTCAGCAAAGTTGCCTGCTTTGAATTCAAAATTGTTGCCTTCTTCTTCGTTCTGAAAACGTAGGCGCAATGTCTTTACTCCCGGAGCTTCGACAGTGATTTTGTCAACCACCATTACATAAGGGATGTATATATTATTATTCATTGTTTGCAATATTTGTTAGATGTTCTGCGATGTTCATATCTACCGGACAGGCACGCGAACAACGACCGCAGCCTGTACAACCATATATGTCGAGACGATCGGGCATATAAGAGAATTTATGCATTACGCGCTGACGCCAGCGTGTGGCCTGAGTAGGGCGGGGGTTATGACCTGATGTGTGTTGGGTAAAGAGGGTAAAACCACATGAATCCCAACAACGTACGCGGCGACCATGATTGCCATGTGCGTCTTCTTGTATGTCGAAACATGCACATGTAGGACAAACAAAAGCGCATGCTCCACATCCCAGACAGCGTTCAGACTGAGCTTTCCAGATGGGGCTCTCAAATGCTTTTGCAAGTTTTTCGTGTATCTGCTCGCGGGTAAATTTTACTGGAACCTTGGCTAATACTGACTCTTTGTCTACGCTATCGTCTGCGTCAGTGAAGCAATCCTTGCATAGGTCTATAAGTTTACTACCTTTATCAGTGAGTACTTCTACTAACGTATCTTCGTCGTTTATCTTGGTGAGCATGATATCACTTCCGGCTGTATTGCCAGGACCTCCGCCGACAGATGTGCAGAAACAGCATTCGTCAGCTTTGTCGCATGCGAAAGAAACAACAACAAGACGTGAAAAACGTTCGTTGTAAAGTTTATCTTTATAGTCCCAATTGAAAATTTTGGTAAGAGGTCCAAAGCCTACTGCATCACAAGGACGTGCACCCCAAATGACTGTGTCAAGGAAATTATCTTCAGCAACATCGTATAATTTAGTCTCCAAGCCTTGTTTCTCATAGGCAAACAGGGTTTCTGTATTAGGGAAGGCTGCAGATTTAATAGATGATGTGGTGGTAATAACATCGTATGCTACACTACCTGCATCTTTTATCTCTTTGAATTCAGCTTTGCTGCCTATCTTGACAGGGGCTAGTACACGTGGCACTGTTTCAATAATCTTAGAGAGCCATGTGTTTATGCTGTCTGATTTTATTATTAGTCTTTCCATCATGTCATTTAATAAAGTTTTCTTTATCATTTACGTTATATGTGGATAGTACGCTTCCGTCTTTCCATCCTCCAAAAGTATTCTTGATGTCCATACCCATCTTCTTTGTGAGTATGCCAATAGGCAGTTCGAGAGGGCAGGCTGCTGCGCATTCTCCACAACCGACACATCTGCCTGACATGTGCATAACACGGTTGATCTGCCATTCCATATTGCTGAGAGGGGAAGCCCATGGCTCTATCCATTGTGGGCAGTTGACCTCTGTGACGCAACGGTTGCAATAGCACAGCGGACAAGCTGCACGGCACGCATAGCAACGCACACACTTTGACAGTTCGCTCTTCCAATATTCCCATCGCTCACTGCGACTCATCTTATCTATCTTCTTGATGGCGGCAAGTACTTTCTCATTGGGCACAGGTTCGTGAGTGTCAACATATTGCTGCATCTCATCTATGCTGCCGAATGTAATTATATCATCGCCATCTACGGTCATCAATACAAGGTTTTGAAGATTAATCTGATTCTCAAGATTCAGTTGGATGACTGTCTTAATTACGTAATAATTACCCACTACACCAACCTTGTCTTCTCCGATAATCTCTTTTTTTGTAAGGTAAACAGCCAGATTGTTACTACATTGATCATTGAATATCAATCGTTCACAGTCTTCTGGCGTATGACAAAAAGCAGGACGAGGACGCTCTGTGCCCTGCTCGTAACCTATAATCATTTTTACTGTTCCCTCAGAAAGAAGGGCTGCAGTATCTTTAGATAATTTACTCATGAATTATTTTTTCCTCCTCTAAGAATTTGGCAGCTTTTTTATATTCAGTATAGGGTCCCATCTCACGTATTTTGCTTACCGTGTCATTAACGACATCAGCCCATTTTGCACCTTCGGCTGCTGATACCCATGACCAGCGTATCCTCTCAATGTCGATGCCCATAAAGTCGAGCATGTCTCTGAATATCATCCAGCGTCTGCGGGCGTGGAAGTTGCCACTAGTGTAATGGCAGTCGTTAGGATGACATCCTGATATAATGATTCCATCTGCGCCACCAGCAAAAGCTTTGAGTAGTAGCATGAAGTCGATGCGGCCCGTACACGGGAATCTCACAATCTCTACGTTGGTGGAATACTTGATACGGCTGGTACCGGTCAAGTCTGCGCCTGCATACGTACACCAATTGCAAACAAATGCTATGATGCGTGGCTCGAATATATTATCGTTCTTTTCTTCCATTATAGTGATGCTTTATTTGTTCAATAAGGCTGTTACCTCTGCGAACATCTCCTCATTGGTGTAACCTTGTATGTCAATTGATTTAGAGCGGCAGAAAGAGACACATGTACCGCATCCCTGACAGAGTCCGGGATTTATTTTAGCCACGGTCTTTATTACTTTGCCTGTGCGACGGTCTTTAATCTCTTCATGCTCTATAGCATTGTAAGGACATATCGTCTCGCACATAAAGCAGCCAACACATGTACTGAACATAGGGGGAGCGCAACGGTTGACAACAGCAATGATGGGCTCACGAACCAGTGTAGGCTGAGACAACAGAGATACGGCTTTAACAGCAGCACCTGATGCTGACGCAACAGTCTCGGGAATATCTTTAGGTGACTGACAGGCGCCGGCTAGAAATATACCGGCTGTATTTGTCTCTACAGGTTTAAGCTTTGGATGTGCTTCGGCAAAGAAATGATAAGGATCATAAGAAATGTGCATCTTCTGTGCCAATTCTTCTGCGCCCTTATTAGCGACGCCTGCGGTGGCAAGTACGACCATATCGGCTTCTATCTCAACCGGCTTCGCGCTCAAAAGAGTGTCTACACCTTTGACAATGAGTTTACCGTTCTTCTCATATACACGTGCTACACGACCGCGTACATAGTTAACATGGTCTTCCTCAACAGCGCGACGTACGAACTCTTCATAGTTTTTTCCGCCTGCACGTACGTCCATATAGAATATTGTAGACTCTCCGTCGTGTACCTTATGCTGATACAACATGGCATGTTTGGCTGTGTACATACAACAAATCTTTGAGCAATAAGGAATACCTTTGGCAGGATCGCGTGAACCGCAACAGGATATGAATACAATTTTCTTTGGTATCTGGCCATCCGAAGGGCGACGTATCTCACCAAGAGTAGGACCGGAAGCGGAAGCAAGACGCTCGAACTGCAATCCAGTAATTACATCTTTATATTTGCCGTATCCGTATTCTGGAAAGAAATCTGTCTTCAGCACATTGAAACCGGTGGTTACAATCACTGCACCAATATCTTCAGTGATGAATTCATCAGGTTTATCGTATTCTATGGCACCGGTAGGGCAGAACTTCTGACATACCTTGCATTTACCTTTCTGATAATAGTTGCAATGTTCCTTGTCTATGGCAGGCTTGTTAGGCACTGCTTGTGGGAATGGTGTGAAAATAGCGGTACGTAAGCCAAGCCCCTCATTGAATTCACTTGGAATTTTCTTTTGAGGGCATTTAGTGGTACATAGTCCGCAACCGGTACACTTGTTATAGTCTACACTCTTAGCTTTAAGACGTATAGTAGCCTTGAAATTACCAATAAAACCGTCTAATTTATCCAGTTCGGCATAGGTATAAAGGGTGATATTGGGATGCTGGGCAACCTCTACCATACGAGGCGTAAGAATACATTGAGAACAGTCTAGGGTAGGGAACGTCTCAGACAACTGTGACATGTGGCCACCAATAGACGGACCTTTCTCGATAAGTATAACTTTTTGTCCACAGTTGGCAATATCCAGACTGGCCTGTATACCGGCTATACCACCACCTATCACAAGTGCTTTCTTTGTGATGGGGACCTCTATCGCATTAAGCGGTTTGTTACGGCGCACCTTTTCAACCACACCTTTTACTATATCTATAGCCTTAAGCGTAGTGGCCTCACCCTTTTCGTGTACCCATGATACATGTTCGCGAAGATTGGCAATCTCGCAGAGGTAAGGATTCAGTCCGGCTTCGCTGCATGCGCGACGAAAAGTAGGTTCGTGCATACGAGGCGAACAAGATCCTACGACAACACCATCAAGATGATGTTCGCGTATAGCATTCTTTATAAGTGATTGTCCCGGGTCGGAACACATATATTTATAGTCGGTAGCAAACGCTACTCCCTCCATTTCGGATGCAGATTTAGCAACACGTTCACAATCCACAGTGGCACTGATGTTTTCGCCGCAATGACAAATGAAAACTCCTATTTTTGACATAACATGATTCTTTTATAGGGTATTGACTTTAACAAAATGGCGTTGCAACCCAAGTTTTTCAGGAGTAATGCCCACAGCCAATCCGATAGCTTGTGTGATATAAATAACAGGTGTGGATATTTTCTTACCTACATATTCGTCTATCTGAGGACGGCGCATATCCAAATTGGAATGACACATAGGACAAGCTACTATGATAGCTTCTGCACCACGGTCGGCAGCATCCTTAACAATATTGCATGAAAGCTTTGCGACAAGATCAGTACGGGCAATAGACAAACTAGCTCCACAACATTCGGTCTTGAAACCCCAATCAATAGTAGTGGCACCGATAAGCTGCATAAGTTCATCTAAAGAGGTAGGGTCTTCTACACGGTCAAACCCTATTATCTTGTGAGGACGCACCAGCAGGCAACCGTAATAGCAGGCAACCTGATGTTCAAACTTATGCGATATTTTTTCTGTTATCTTATCCTTAATATATTTATCGATAAACTGAACGACATTCAGAATCTTTATATCATTATTGAATGTCATATCAATACTCTTCTCTACTGATTTTTTCAACAGCTCATCTTTGTTAAGCTCATATTGGGCAACAGCAAGACGATTGAAACAAGCAGCGCAAGGTACGACTATTTCGTCAAAACCCTGTTTCTCAGCAAGCGCAAGTGTTCTTGCGGGAAGAGCAAGTGAAAGATCTCTGTTTACAGCATGTGCGGCAGAAGCTCCGCAACAGTTCCAATCATCAATATCCACAAGTTCTATACCGAAAACAGGAGCCAATGCCTTAACAGATTCATTGTATTCCCTAGCTGTTCCATTGAGAGAACAACCAGGATAAAAACCTAATTTCATAGTATTTTCTATTTATAATTAATAGATTTAAAGATGTTCTTTAAGTTTCTCTTACCCTTAATAGATTCAGGGATAAACTTCAATTTACCCTTTGCTAGCATAGATGGAACGAGACTAACATCTTGCCAAAGGCGCAGTGTACGTAGTTTGAATCTAATAGTCATGAAAACTTCACTCAGGCGTCCTGAGGTTTTGACGGTTCCAAGAAAAGATTGATAAAAGGAGAGGATGGGCTTTGCTTTAGGCGAAACACATTTGTTCTTCACAGAATCGGCACGTAAATAGTCCATTATTTTGGGTATATCAACCTCTTTTGGACATCTTCCGATGCAGTTTTCACAATTCAGGCATAGCCATATTGCTTCAGAAGAGATAATCTTGCGATAGTTCTCTTCATCATTGGTTTGCAGCATGCGCATAATCATTGACGAAGGATAATCCATATCGTCAGCAAGAACGCAACCTGCTGTACATTTGCCGCATTGATAGCACATATCAATATCGACACCGGTAGCTGCCTTTATACGGGTAGAAATTTGATGATTTGTAGCCATTATTTCGTATTATATTTTCCAGTTTAAGATTTATTAATTGCCTCTGATTACGAAAAGGTGGCAGCCTCTTTCAGGCTGTTCTGTCGTTGTAGTAGTTTGTTCTCAATCGTGCAAAGATACATATTTATTTTTCTACTGCAAAAAAAATAACGATTATTTTGTGCTATCTCACATAGCAACAGATACTATCCATATTTGATTTATTGCTGGCCGATATAATGTATAATAATACGCTACACTAAATGCTAATCACTTTAAGGGGACTCTAGTATTATAAGATTAATGCTATTTTAAGAAATGTGATACTATTTTCTATTTAGCAACGCCATTTCTATAAATGTATGATGCATCTATACCTACCTGTTGAAGATCACTTGCTAGGGCTTTTAAACGACCTCCTTTAATAGGAAAAGAATAGTAGTCATAATCCTTTGTCACAACTTCAATCAGCTCCCCTTTGCCCAATGAACATATTGTAACCTTTAATATATTATCTAATTCAATGACAGATTTATGAATATAACCTTTAAGTATTAATTGGTTCTCTTTTATTTTAACTGCAGGATGGCATAATAGCGTTGCGCCAACTAATATGCAAGCTATTCCAAATAGGTATTGGAAATTTAATTGCATAAATGAATTATTCCCACTTCTGATAAAAAGAAATCCAAGAATAAACATCATGCAAGATGCTAATATAAAGAAAATTTCATTAAGTAGACTTCTATATGATTCGTCTTCCACATCAATTGCTTGGGGGGTGTCTGAATGGAGATTAAGAAATGGAATATTATTATCATGAAGATAATGAAGTACTGTGCTTACATTTTTTTTCTTTAGTTTGATACTTCTGTTTTTTTCATCATTAATTTGAAGAGTAAGTATTGGGTCCCCGTTAAACGTGCTGGGGTTTGCCATGAAATAAAATCCATTTACGTCATTTATTTGTTCTTCATCTTCTGGTAGTGTTATTGTTGCCATGCTGATAGTTATTAGTTAATGATACAAAATTACATTGTTTTTCTGAGAATTCAAAAGGTATAATGAATTATTGTTCTTGTGGCCACAAAAATAGTAATGAAACGTTGCGATAATGTAAAACTGATTAAATATCATTAGTCGTGTTTTTATATATCAAACAAAAGACCATTATCTAATTTTTCATGTGGGTATTTAAAAACTTTATATAACAAAAAAAGGACTATTTGTAAAAAATAGTCCTTTGCTTTTTTGTGATCCGCATGGGGCTCGAACCCATGACCCCAACATTAAAAGTGTTGTGCTCTACCAGCTGAGCTAGCGGATCAATCATCTTCCTGTTTGAAAGCGAGTGCAAAGGTAAATAAATTTATTGAAACAGAAAAAATATTGATGAATAATATTCTCTATTTAACTTATTTAAACAATTAGACTACTCTTCTGATTCCGTATTAGGGGATATTTCTTTCGCCTTATGTTCTTTAGTTACATATCTCTGCCAGTAGGCTATTAATAATGTTGTAAGAGGTAGGGCGATGATTAGACCGATGAATCCTAACAATGCACCCCATATAGATAATGATAGTAGTAATATGGCTGGGTTTAATCCCATAGCCTTACCCATTATTCTTGGAGTAATTATCATATCTGTTATAATCTGAATTACTACAAACAGCCCTAAAGCCATACCAAAGATTACCCAGAAGTTCTGTCCGGTGTCAGCAGCTTTGAGCATTGCAAGGAATGCAGTAGGGATTAAGGCGAAGGTATGAAGATACGGAACTAAATCCAAAATACCTATAAGAATACCTAAACCTATTGCCATAGGGAAGTCCATGATACTGAAACCTATGCAGAACATAATTCCCATGCATAAAGCCACTGTCCCCTGACCGCGGATGTAGTTGTTGAGCTCACGCTTCACATCCTGCATCAATTCCCTCCAGAACGGACGATTCTTGTTTGGGAATATGCGTATCCAGTTGGTAGTGAGATATTCGTAGTCAAGAAGTATGAAAAACATATATAATAAGGTAATCAAAGAGGCAATGATGCTTATTATGATATTTGCTGTCTGACCAACAAAGGTAAATACTTTAGGCATAGCTGTTTTCACAGCATCGCCGAAGTCCTTGCTGTTGAATATCTTTTTTAGTTGTGTTTGGTTGTCTTCTATCCAACGTGAAATGAGTGCAGTGATGTTATTGGTATGTGTCGTGTCGTGTACCCAACGTGTGATGACGCCTCCAAGTTTATCAAATTGCTCAATCATTGGCGGAATTATGAGATAAATTATTCCACCGATGACGCAACATAGGATCAACATAGTGATGATGATGCTTATTGCGCGTACACGTATGTGCAGTCTTTTTTCTATAAACTGCACCGTTGGATAAATAAGGTATGCCAGAAGCCATGCCACGAAGAATGGCAGTAGAACTCCACTAAGGTAGTTTACCAGCAGAAGTACTGCGATAATTAGCAGACCAGTTCCTGTCCATCGGATGAAACGGTCAAAAGTAATTTCTTTACCCATGATTTATTTTTTCTTCTTTTATAGCCTTTTGATAGCAATCTCTGCATAAAGGCTCATATTCTTCCTTTTCACCTAACATGACACGGCGGTCATTGTTTACCAGTCGATGGCTGACGTATGCCAATGAACCGCATTTTACACATATTGCATGTACTTTTGTAACTTCGTCGGCAATAGCGCAAAGTAAAGGCATTGGACCGAATGGAGCACCTTTATAGTCCATGTCCAGACCGGCTACTATAACTCTAACGCCACGATTGGCAAGTTGATTGCATACATCAACAAGTCCGTCGTCAAGGAATTGCGCTTCATCTATACCAACAACGTCTATGTCTGAAGCCAATAGAAGTATTGAGCCTGATGAATCGATAGGTGTAGAATGGATGACATTCTGATCGTGACTCACTACGTCTTCCTCTGAAAAACGTGTGTCTATTGCCGGTTTGAAGATCTCAACCTTCTGTTTGGCAAATTTAGCTCGCTTCATTCTACGAATCAGTTCTTCTGTTTTCCCAGAGAACATTGAACCGCACACCACCTCAATTCGTCCTGGGCGATGTGATTCTCCTGTTAAATTTTCAGTCATAATACTGCAAAGATAGTGCAAATCTTGTAGAGAACAAAATGAATTTATTCATTTTTTATTTCAAGACGCCGCCTATCTTATCAAAAGATAGTGCAAAAATTCGATTAAGTGAACTGAATAAACATATATTTTTATTCATGAACGAGAGAATTTTATTTAAATCTTGTAGAGAGCAAATTGTATTTATTCATTTTTTATTTCAAGACGCCGCCTATTTTATTTAAAGATAGTACAAAGAAGCCACAACAATATAATGAATGATGCAATTATTCGTTAATTCTGAGTGTGCTATCATAGTAAATGTTGTAATAAAATAAATGTAGGTGTAATCCTGCAAATCATGTAACTCAGATGGGAGCTTTTAACCATATTTCGTTGTGGTTTCACTTTTTTTTAGTGCAAACGTTTTAAAAATTGCAAAGAAATGACAAGTTATTTTGCATTTGGGCTTTTATTGTATATATTTGTGATTGATTATGGGAATACTATATATTGTACCTACTCCGGTGGGAAATATGGAAGACATGACCTTGAGGGCCATGCGCATATTAAAAGAGGCAGATTTAGTGCTTGCGGAGGATACCAGAACATCGGGTCTTCTTTTAAAGCATTTTGAGATAAAAAATCACCTGATGTCACACCATAAGTTTAACGAACATGGTACTGCATCGGGAATAGTTGAGCGCTTGAAAGCTGGACAAATCATTGCTTTGGTAAGTGATGCCGGCACACCAGGAATTAGTGATCCTGGTTTTTATCTGGCGCGTGAGGCTGCAAACGCGGGTATTACCGTACAGACTTTGCCTGGTGCTACGGCATGTATTCCGGCAATAGTTTCTTCGGGATTACCATGTGATAGATTCTGTTTTGAAGGGTTCCTACCACAAAAGAAAGGTCGTCAAACTCATTTGTTGTCTTTGCAGACTGAAAGCAGAACGATGATTTTCTATGAATCGCCATATCGTTTAGTAAAAACATTGACGCAGTTTGCTGAATTTTTCGGAGAAGACAGACAGGTAAGTGTGGCAAGAGAAATATCAAAATTGCATGAGGAACATGTAAGAGGAACCTTGAAAGAGGTCATAGAACATTTTACCGAAACAGAACCACGAGGTGAAATCGTGATTGTGCTTGCCGGTTTAAATGAGAAAAAAGATAAAAAACTTAAAAGGGAGATTAAATCATGAAAAAGTTATTGTTTGTAACTGTTGGTGCGTTGTTGCTGACTTTTACTAGTTGTAAACAAGATAAGACGAAGGTTAATCTTGAAAAGGTTGAGCAAAATGACTCTCTACAGAGTATCATTTCTCAAAAGGATAGTGACATCAATGATATGATGGGCACAATGAATGAAATCCAAGAGGGTTTCAGACAGATTAATGAGGCTGAGAATCGAGTTAATATTGTGAAGGATGGTGAAGGTGCTGACAAAAAAAGCCAGTTGAGACAGAATATAAAGTTTATTTCTGCAACTATGCAGAAGAATCGTGAGCTTATTGGTAAGTTGCGCCAGCGTCTAGCTAACAGTAGTTTGAGGGGTACACAACTTAAGGCTACTATTGAAAATCTCGTTAAGCAGCTTGATGAGAAAGATCAGCAGTTGCAGCAGTTGAGAGCAGAACTTGATGCAAAGGATATTCATATATCTGAACTTGACGAAACTATCAACAATTTAAATACTAATGTAAGTAACCTCACTACTGCTAATACTCAGAATACTCAGACTATTAACAGTCAGGATGCTCAGTTGAATACCGCTTGGTATGTATTCGGAACAAAGAATGAGTTGAAGGAGCAGAGAATTGTTGACGGAGGCAAAGTTCTTCAGGCAAACTTCAATAAGAATTATTTTACGAAGATTGATATCCGTGTAGACAAGAGTATAAAATTGTATTCAAAGTCTGTTAAGATTATGACATTGCATCCGTCAAGCAGTTACACACTTACACGTGACGCGAATAAGCAATATGAGTTGACAATTACTAATCCTCAGATATTCTGGAGTACAAGTAAGTATCTTGTCATTCAGGTTAAGTAAAGGTGATGTTTGATAAGAAATAAAAAAGCAGGAATGGAGTTGTTACTCTGTTCCTGCTTTTTCTTTTTTATCTTACTTTCTTAAAAAAGTTCTGCATTATTTCCCTGCATTCATCTTCAATAACTCCTGACGTAACAGTTGCCTTTGGATGAAGTGCTTTTGGTGCAATCTTTGTATATCCGCGTTTTTCATCTGGAGCACCATATACCACTCTGCTAATCTGTGCCCAACCAATAGCTCCTGCACACATTGTACATGGTTCTACCGTTACATAGAGAGTACAGTCACAAAGGTATTTGCCTCCTAACATGTTAGCAGCTGATGTTATTGCCTGCATCTCTGCATGTGCTGTAACATCATTAAGTGTTTCTGTTAGATTGTGAGCACGGCTTATGATGCGGTCATTGCAAACTATCACAGCTCCAATAGGAATTTCGTTGGCTTCTGCTGCAAGTCTTGCTTCAACCAAAGCCTTGCGCATATAGAATTCGTCTTTCTTTATTTGATCTTCATTCATGCTTGCAAAGTTATTAAATTTATAATAAATAATTTGATGTGTGGAATAAAAATTGTACTTTTGTGTCTGTAAAGACTACGTTTGTCTTACATAGAAAATATAATAAATGGCAGTTCATAATGATTTAGGTAAATGGGGGGAGGACTATGCCGCCGAATACTTGCTGAAAAAAGGTTATGAAGTTATCAGCAGAGATTGGCGACTTGGTAAACGCGATATTGATATCGTGGCTCGCACAGAAGATGGAATGACTGTTGTGTTTGTAGAGGTTAAAACTCGTGCAACTGATGTCATCGTGAGTCCCGAAGATGCCGTTGATGAAAGAAAAATAAAGAGTATAGGCTGGGCTGCCAACGCTTACGTTAAGGAGTTTCAGATATATGATGATATTAGATTTGACATCATCACAATCGTTGGAACAAAGCCGCAAGATGCAAGCTTAGAACATATTATCGATGCGTTTAATCCTGTGTTAGCGATGAACGGTAATCATTAGAATTTATTACATTATTATATATGTGGTGCTTTTATAGAAATAAAAAGAAAACAGTTAAACCTAATATCATTTGGCTTGACGAGACTGATTCGACAAATAATTATCTGAAGAATTATGTTCCTGCTTCCGATGAAAAGATAAGTGTTGTTGTTGCTGATTATCAGAAAGCTGGTAGGGGACAAGGTGAGAACACATGGGAGAGTGAACCTGGAAAAAATCTTCTATTCAGTATTTTGGTTCATCCTGTAATGGTTCCAGTACATTGTCAGTTCTTGCTTTCAATGGCAGAAGCTTTGGCATTGAAAGAGGCATTGGACAAATACACTGATGGAATAACTTTGAAATGGCCTAATGACATATATTGGAATGATAAGAAAATCGGTGGCACGCTTATAGAAAATACTCTTGGTGGGGGACATATAAAGAACTGTATTTTCGGTACTGGTATTGATGTTAATCAGACGGAGTTTAAAAGTAGCGCGCCGAATCCTGTTTCATTGAAAAACATTTTAGGTAATGATATAGACAGGAAAAAACTTTTAGATGAAATAATTGATTCATTCACAAAATATTATGCAATGATAGAAAATGGACAGTATGGTGATATCTCTGCATTGTATCATTCTGCGCTATATCGTAAGCATGGTTTCTTTAAGTATCGTGACAAGAAAACTAGTGAAGTTTTTGAGGCAGCGATAATCGAAGTAGGAGATGATGGTACTTTAGTTGTTAGAGACCGAAATGGAATCATCAGTGAATACCGCTTCAAAGAGATAGAAACGGTGTTGTAAGCAAGTATACAAAATAAACAAATAATATATTATGGCAAGATTTAAGAGAATTCTTCTTAAACTAAGTGGTGAGAGTCTTATGGGCAAACAAGGATTCGGTATTGATCCTGATCGCCTTTCAGACTATGCCAAGCAGATTAAGGAAGTGCACGAGATGGGTGTGCAGATAGGAATCGTTATCGGCGGAGGAAACATCTTCCGTGGATTGAGTGGTAGTCAGAAAGGTTTTGACCGTGTTAAGGGAGACCAAATGGGAATGTGCGCTACCGTTATAAACTCTTTGGCGTTGAGCAGTGCTTTGGGAGCGATAGATGTTAAGACTAAAGTTCTTACAGCAATTCGCATGGAACCTATTGGTGAGTTCTACAGCAAATGGAAGGCTATCGAGGCTATGGAAGCAGGATATGTTTGCATCTTCTCTGCTGGTACAGGTAGTCCTTATTTCACTACAGATACAGGTAGTTCTTTGCGTGGTATTGAGATAGAGGCAGACGTAATGCTGAAAGGTACACGTGTAGACGGTGTTTATACTGCTGATCCAGAGAAAGATCCTACAGCTACAAAGTTCAGCGATATTACTTTTGATGATATCTACACTCGTGGACTTAAAGTTATGGACCTAACAGCAACAACAATGTGCAAGGAAAACAATCTTCCAATCTATGTGTTCAATATGGATGTTGTCGGTAATCTTAAAAAGGTTATGGATGGTGAGGAGATTGGTACGTTGGTACACAATTGATGAATTTCAATATATGTTATACGAAAAAAGCGGAGAATATCTTATTCTCCGCTTTTTCTATATTTAAAGTCTTTTACTTTTCTTCTTCTGTATAATCAACATATTCACCTTCATCCTTAGTGAATATCTTTTTATTTGCATCTTCCGGATTGCGTGTGTCTATCACCTTTTCGTCATCACCATAAGAGTTGTTTCTGCCATGTCGCCCTGCATTGTTCCTGTTTTGTTTGTTGAATTGGTTTATTCCGTTTCTGAAGAAATTCAGTATGCGGAAAGCAAAAACCAAAATAAATAGGAACAGTGCTATGAAAAGCAGTAATATAAACTTGAAAATAAACATAAACATAAGTTATTTCTCCTTATTATTTAAATTTAGTACTACTGAAGTTATGAAATATAATGAAATGATTATCCACCATGCTTCTAGTATTCCAAAAACAGCTACGCAGAATACGGATAAAGCCATAAAGCAATACTTAACCTTATTGTCTTTCCAACCCCATTGCTTGAATTTAAGCGCAAACATTGGTATTTCTGATATCAGCAAGTAGCAACTTATTAAAATCAATACTATGACAACTAATACAGACCAATTGTTTCCTTCAAGCCATGTAGGATTTGCTACTACAAGTGAACCCCAAAACAATGCATTAGCTGGAGTTGGTAGTCCGATGAATGATGTAGTCTGTCGCTCATCAAGGTTGAACTTTGCAAGACGTAGTGCAGAGAATGCAGCCATGACAAATGCTATATAAGGAATAAATTGGCGCATAGGTTCCATAAAAGATGGATATTCCAAAACGCCAAGTTCGGCAAATACTATTGTTGCTGGTGCTACACCGAATGTTACATCATCGGCAAGTGAATCAAGTTCCTTACCTATAGGTGAAGATACATGTAGTAAGCGAGCGCTCATTCCATCAAAAAAATCAAATACAGCACCTATGATAATCCATAGAAGAGCCATTTTTGGATTTCCGCTGAAAGCATAAGTGGTAGCAATGCAGCCTGAAATTAGATTACAGCATGTGATGCTGTTAGGAATGTGTTTCTTGAAATTCATTTTTCTTTCAACCTTTTAACTTTGCGATAACAGTCTGGTCACCAGTAGTGGCTTGTCCCATCTTTACGCAAACTTCTGTGCCAATCGGCAAGTATACATCTACACGACTTCCAAGTTTGATGAATCCTAAATGCTCATCAATGTAGCAATCTTCACCTTCTTTTGCGTATGTTACAATACGGCGTGCCATAGCTCCAGCTATCTGACGACAAAGAACTTCCTGTCCGTCTGGAGTTTCTATCATTACATCTGCATGTTCATTTTCTTCACTAGCTTTAGGAAGCCATGCTTTATGGTAGTTTCCGTCCTTGTGATTTACGAATTTAACTTTTCCATCAACAGGAAACCAGTTAGCGTGAACATTGAAAAGACTCATGAAGATGCTTATCATAAGTCGGCGATCGTGAAAATATTCGTTTTCTTCTACCTCTTCAATAACAACAATCTTACCGTCAGCAGGTGCAACAACAATCTTTTCAGTATCGTCGTCGTCTGAAAATCTGCGTATCGGGCAGCGATAGAAGTTTAATACTATACTATATATAACTCCGAAAATAACAATGAAACTCCAAAATGGGAGTTTGTTGTCTAAACGGTTAAGCAACAAAGCAATTGCGGCCAATATAATAAAACCGTAGAGTAGTGTATCTGTACCCTCACGGTGAATGCGTATCTTCTTAAATTTCTTAATTCTTTTTATCATAGGTAAATTAGGATAGTACTAATCGAATGCAAAGATAATTATTTTTTATCGTTTCCGCAAATATAAGAATAAAAAATGACTTTTTATTTTGTGTTTTGCTCGATTTGCAGTAACTTAGCAACTCAAAACGAAAATTATTATATGGAAGACTTCATCCACTTACACGTTCATACCAATTATTCTATCCTTGACGGACAGTCGAAGATACCAAGACTAGTAGATAAGGCTGTCAAAGACGGCATGAAGGGCATGGCAATCACCGATCACGGTGTGATGTTCGGCATAAAAGAGTTATCTGATTATTGTGCAGGAGTCAATAAGAAACGCAAGGCTGAAGGTCTTGACCCATTCAAGCCTATCCTTGGTTGTGAGATGTACGTTGCCCATCATAGATTGGTAGATAAGGTGAAGGAAAATGGTGACAATTCTGGTTACCACCTTATTTTATTGGCAAAGAACTATAATGGTTATAAGAATCTTATAAAACTAGTCAGTAAATCTTGGGTAGACGGTTATTATTATCGTCCACGAACAGACAGATTTGAACTGGAGAAATATCATGACGACCTTATCGTTTGTTCTGCTTGTATAGCAGGTGAGGTTCCTTCAAAGGTTCTTCATGGTGATATGGCTGGAGCGCGTGAAGCTTGTGAGTGGTATCATCGTGTGTTTGGCGATGACTTTTATTTGGAGCTACAGCGTCATGAAGTGAAAGATCCTTCTTTATTGGCAAACAGGGAAGCATTTCCGCTTCAACAGAAAGCCAATAAGGTTTTAATGGAGTTTGCTAAGGAATATGGTATAAAGCTTGTTTGTACCAATGATGCCCACTTTGAGGATAAGGAAACAGCCGAAGCTCACGACCATTTGCTTTGTTTGGCAACAGGTAGGGATCTGGATGATCCTAACCGTATGAGATATAGTAAGCAGGAATGGTTTAAGACCAGAGCTGAAATGAACGAGATATTCTCTGATGTTCCCGAGGCTATGGCTAATACACTTGAGATTCTTGATAAGGTTGAAATTTACAGTATAGATCATGGTCCTATCATGCCATACTTCCCGATTCCTGAGGATTTTGGAACGGAAGAAGAATGGCGAAACAAGATTACGGAGGAACAACTTTATAAGGAGTTTACTTCTGATGAGAATGGTGAGAATCAGTTGTCAGAAGAGGAAGGTCAGAAGATTATTAAACGATTGGGCGGATATGATAAAATATATCGCATTAAGTTTGAAGCAGATTATCTAGCCAAGTTGGCTTATGATGGTGCTAAGTTACTTTATGGTGATCCTTTGCCAGATAATGTAATTGAGCATATTAACTTTGAGCTTCATGTGATGAAGACGATGGGTTTCCCTGGATACTTCCTCATTGTGGAAGACTTTATCAAAGCTGCGCGTACGGAGTTGGGAGTTATGGTAGGTCCTGGACGTGGATCAGCCGCTGGTTCTGTTGTTGCCTATTGTTTGGGAATTACAAAGATAGATCCATTGAAATATGACTTGCTGTTTGAACGTTTCTTGAATCCAGACCGTGTGAACCTTCCTGATATTGATACCGACTTTGATGATGACGGTCGTGGAAAGGTGCTTCGCTGGGTTATGGATAAGTATGGTCACGAGAATTGTGCACATATTATTACCTATGCAAGTATGGCGACAAAGAATTCTATTAAGGATGTCGCACGTGTGGAAAAGTTGCCATTGGAAAAGTCGAATATGCTTTGTAAGGCTATTCCTGACCGTTTACCAGACGGATTGAAGATGAATCTTACAAATGCTATTAAATGTACTCCCGAATTGAGAGAGGCTGAAGTGTCTACTGATACACGTGAGCGTAATACCATCAAGTATGCCAAGATGCTTGAGGGTACGGTGCGTGGAACAGGTATTCACGCCTGTGGTTTCATTATCTGCCGTAACCCTATAAGTGACTGGGTTCCAGTATCTACAGCCGACGACCCAGATTTCCCTGGATTGAAAACAGCCGTAACACAATATGATGGGCACGTGATTGAGTCAACGGGGCTTATCAAGATGGACTTCTTGGGATTGAAGACTCTTTCGGAGTTGAAGGAAGCATGCAAGGTTATCAAGAAGACTGTTGGTGATGATGTTGATTTGGACACGATTCCTATTGATGACGAACTTACCTATAAACTATATCAGGAAGGACGTACAATCGGAACATTCCAGTTTGAGTCTCCGGGTATGCAGAAGTATCTACGTGAACTTCATCCTACGGTATTCGAGGACCTTATTGCCATGAATGCTCTATATCGTCCAGGACCAATGGATTATATTCCAGACTTCATCAAGAGAAAGCATGATCCATCTCTTGTTACATATGATATTCCATGTATGGAGAAGTATCTTAAGGATACTTACGGTATCACCGTATATCAGGAGCAAGTGATGCTTCTATCCCGTCAGTTGGCTAGTTTCACTCGTGGTGAGAGTGACGCGTTGCGTAAGGCGATGGGTAAAAAGAAGAAGGCTATTGTTGATGCAATGAAGCCTAAGTTCATAAAGCAAGGACAGGAGAATGGTCATAACCCTAAGGTTCTTGAAAAGATTTGGACTGACTGGGAGAAGTTTGCCTCTTACGCCTTCAATAAGTCTCATGCTACATGTTATTCTTGGGTGGCTTATCAGACAGCATATATGAAGGCTCATTATCCAGCAGAATATATGGCTGCGTTGATGACTCGTAGATTTAGTCAGATTATCGAAATCACTAAGTTGATGGAGGAGTGCCAGAATATGAAGATCGCCACTCTTGGCCCTGATGTAAACGAGAGTTACTCTAAGTTTGGTGTGAACAAGAAAGGTGAAATCCGCTTCGGTCTTTCTGCTATTAAAGGAATGGGCGAGGGTGCTGCTCTTGCTATTGTGAAGGAGCGAGAGGAACATGGTCCTTACAAGGATATATATGATTTTGCTGAACGCATGGATTACAGCTGTGTTAATAGAAAGGCGTTTGAATCGCTTGCGTTAAGTGGTGGTTTTGATAGTTTCGCCTTCCAACGTGAGCAGTATTTGGCTGCTAATCCAAAAGGAGAAACATTCCTTGATGTGTTGGTTCGTTACGGTCAGTTGTATCAGGCTGAACAGCATGAAGCGCAGAATTCACTATTTGGTGGTGAACAAGCTGTTGAGATTGCACGCCCGCAGCCTGTTGAAGCAGAAGGTTGGAGCAATATTGAAAAGTTGAATCGTGAGCGCGACCTCGTTGGAATATATATAAGTGCCCATCCGCTAGATGAATTCAGTATCATCTTGAACACAATGTGCAACACTCATTGTTCTGAACTAGACAATAAGCAAGAGTTAGCAAAGAAAGAGGAAATAACTTTGGGTGGTATTGTTACTGGAGTTAAATCAAAGTTCACTAAGACTGGTAAACCATGTGGCTTCGTGACGATAGAAGATTTTAACGGCAGCGGTGAACTTGCTTTCTTCGGTGAGGACTGGGGTAAATGGCGAGGATTGCTTTCTGAGGGTTGCATCGTGTATATCAAAGCCAAGTGCCAGCAGAAATATCGTGATAGCGATTATTATGATTTCCGCATTTCTGATATTCAGTATATGCAGACTGTGAAGGCTAATCGTCTTGAGAAGTTTACAATCACAATCAACAGCGATGCAATAGATGAGACTGTGGTTACCGATATTTCTACAATGGTAGAAAAGTCAGTTGGTAATACTCAATTGTATATTCAGGTCGTAGATCAGGAGCACAATGTGAGTATGATGCTGCGTTCGAATAACCGTTCAATAGAGATAAAGAAAGATTTGCTGAATTATATAGATAGTAATCCTGATATGTCATATCATGTAAACTAGACGTAAATTCGTTTTTTCAGCATATTATATATTATGTACGTGCACACGCACGCACTAGAGGTTTTTCGAAATTTAAGCGTCTAAGTGTTTTTGAGTTGACTATCAGTAAGTTGGAATGCTTTTTATAGATAAATAAGTGTCGGTGATATGGCTGTATGTATGATGCCATATCACCGACACTATAAAAATACAAAATACATTGTAATGTGTTGATAGTCAGTGGGTAGTCGTTTAGACGCTTGTTTTTTTGAAAAACCTATGTAGGCAAATGATATCAAATGAAGCTACTAAAACAAACTAACAGCCTAAAATGATATGTGGTAAGCATGATTACATCTGCATTGTTATCTGTTTGTTGGTATGTTTAAATTGTTTTCTACGATAAAACAGATTCTACGATATAAAGTTTCTATTCCTACGATCAAACGTTTCCATTTCTACGATATAAAGTTTGCATTATATCGATCAAACGTTTACGTTTCATCGTTATAACGTAAGTTATATTTCACATCGTTATATCATTTTTGTGTAGTTCATTTTAATGAATGGAATTGATATTATAATAGGCATTTTGGTGTTTAAAAATATGAACGTGTACTATATATTACATGCTAAAAAACAAAATTGTGCAAAAAAGTTTTCTGTTTTAACTTATAATGTGTACTTTTGCTACGTTTTTAGTAGCTACAAAAAAATATTTAGATGAATTATGCAATTATTGCAGCAGGTGAAGGATCACGCTTGGCACAAGAAGGCGTTAATGAACCTAAACCGCTGGTAAAAGTTCAGAATGAGCATCTTATAGACCGTTTGATACGTGTTTTCATGGATAACGATGCTGAAAAGATAACAATTATATGTAATAACCTTACGACTAAGGTTAGTCAGCATCTCTTGAAATTAGAAGAAGACGGGCTGAATGGTAGACCTGTTCCATTGAACTTCATCGTGAAGACAACACCCAGTTCGATGCACAGCTTTTTTGAATTAAGTAAACTTCTTGATGAAAAGCCTTTTGTGATGACTACTGTTGATACAATATTCAAGGCTGAAGAATTTAAAGAGTATATATCTGAATTCCGTGAATGTCTAAATTCCGGTTATGATGGATTGATGGGAGTTACGGATTATATAGATGATGAAAAGCCTCTTTACGTAGGCACAGATAATGAATTAAACGTAACCGGATTCTTTGATAAGAATGAAAACGGTTGCAAATATATATCAGGTGGAATATACGGATTGAATGCTAAATCACTCGATACTCTCAATGACTGCATGGAACGCGGCGAGAGTAGAATGAGAAATTTTCAGCGTGCACTTGTCAGAGACGGAAGAAAGCTGAAGGCTTTTTCTTTTTCAAAAGTCATGGATATAGACCATGCTGAAGATATTGTGAAGGCAGAACAGTTCTTGGGTCAATATGCGCAAGTTTTGAAATAATATTCTGAACTTTACTAGTTATGAAGATAATAGCTATTAGGCGAGATGACAGATTCTCTCCAAACTCAGTGGAGAAGGACAGGGCTATATTGCAAGCTGTATGCAACAGATTGCCGTATGATATTTCTATGATAGATGAAGGTGAACTGTCTATCGATGATGAAGCTGACGTATATCTGTCTATGGCAAGGCTTCCTGAAACATTGACTTTATTGAAAGGTAAGGAAGATGAAGGAGCCGTTGTCGTTAATTCTGCTTATGGCGTAGAAACATGCGGACGCAGAAATCTAGACAATATAATGCGTGACAATCATATACCAGTTCCTCCATCAGAAGGAAATTATGGGTATTGGCTTAAACGTGGTGACGCTGCAGCTCAGTCTAAAAGTGATGTCGTGTATTGTAAGGACAGGGCAACTCTTGCTGAGAAAGAGGCTGACTTCGTGGTGCGAGGGATAACAAACTGGATTGTTCAGGCGCATGTGCCAGGGGATTTGGTGAAATTTTATGCGGTGAAAGGTGGTTTCTTCAAATATTTCTATCCGAGTGACGATGGTGAGTCTAAGTTTGGTGATGAAAAACTTAACGGTGATGCATGTCATTATGCTTTCGATGAAAAGCTTTTGAAGACCACGGCTGATAAAGTAGCACAGATTACAGGCATAGACGTTTATGGTGGTGACGCTATAATAACCGAAGACGGAGATTTTTATATAATAGACTTCAACGACTGGCCTAGTTTTTCTCGTTGCAGAGACATTGCAGCAGATGTTATAGCGAAGGTGACGACAAAGAAAAATAGTTTAAACATAATAAAAATATAAAAGGAATAATGAGTAGTTTTAAGGAATTGTTACAGGCATCTTTTAAGTCAAATGATACAGAAGAGTGGTTGGATGTGCATTTTACGCGTCCAATAGGATTGGTATTTGCATTGTTTTGGAATAAGCTAAACGTGCATCCAAACACCATTACTGTATTATCTATATTCTTAGGTGTTGCTGCTGGATACATGTTCTATTATCCCGATACTCAACATAATATAATGGGAGTGGTGCTTCTTATGTTTGCCAATTTCTGTGATTCTACAGACGGACAGATGGCAAGACTTACAGGTAAGAAGACATTGATAGGAAGAATGCTGGATGGATTTTCTGGCGACGTATGGTTTGCCTGCATATATTTGGCTATAGCATTAAGATTGATGAATGATAACATTCCAAACACGGATATGAAATGGGGTGTATGGATTTGGGCAGTGATAGTTGTCGCAGGTATTCTTTGTCATTCTCCACAAAGTTCATTATCTGATTACTACCGTCAGATACATTTATTCTTCTTAAAAGGAAAGAGTGGAAGCGAACTGGATAGTTATGAAGGACAGCAGAAGGTGTTGGCGGATTTGCCTGCAAAAGGATCATTCTGGGCACGTGCCTTTTATTCTAACTACGCTAAGTATTGTCACAGTCAGGAAAAGCGTACACCGGAATTCCAAAAGTTTTTTAAACAATGGAATGAAATGGCAGACAAAGAGGAATACAAAGAAAAGAGAGAACAAGTTAAGAATGATTTCCTTGCTGGTTCACGTCCACTTATGCCATATACAAATTTGCTGACATTCAATCTCAGAGCTATTGTATGCTATGTTTCATGTCTTATAAATCATCCTTGGATTTATCCGATGTTCGAGATTGTTGTAATGAGTTTTATGTATATTTATATGCACAGTAAGCACGAAAAGATGTGCGCATCACTTACCGAAAAATTGAAGTAAAATGATAAAAGGATACATATTTGACTACGGAGGTACTCTAGATACAGAGGGACACCATTGGGGAAAGGTGCTGTGGCACTCATACCAAAGACAAAACGTGCCTGTTACCGAGGAACAGTTTCGTGAAGCTTACGTGTATGGTGAACGCACTTTGGGTAATGTACCTATAATAAAGCCAGACTATACTTTTTACAAGACATTGGACACAAAGCTTAGACTGGAGATGGAATATATGTGCAGCTCAGGATTTTGGGATGCAGGAGAGGACGAGATGAATCGTATGCACAAGGCAGTACTTGATGATGTATATTCTGAGGTGAAGAAGGTTACAGACCATAGCCGTGATGTGCTTGAAAAACTTAATGCCAATTATCCAATGGTGCTTGTAAGCAATTTCTATGGCAATGTTGGCGTGGTTCTTAAAGAATTTAAGTTAGACCATCTGTTTCTTGCCATAGTAGAAAGTGCCGTTGTGGGAATTCGTAAGCCTGATCCACGTATATATAAATTGGGTGTTGAAGAGCTTGGGCTGCAACCTGATGAAGTAGTTGTTGTTGGCGACAGCTTTTATAAAGATATTGAACCCGCAAACAAGATAGGTTGTAAGACGATTTGGTTTAAGGGTGAAGGATGGACGGATAAAGTATATGATGAAACTTTGCCAGATAGGATAATAACAGATATTGCCCAAATATTACAATAGGAAAAAGATTAAGGATGAAAGGACTATACAGGACATACGCAACTATTCTGCTTTTGCTTATAACATCATTTGCAAAAGCGCAGATTATAGGTGTTGTCACCGATGCAATAACCGGTGATACCATATCGTATCCAAGTGCTTCGTATAAAGGACAACATATTGCTGTCAGCGGTGATGTATTCGGAAAGTTTGTTATCGAATACCACAATGGCTGGCCACTTACTATAAGCGCTGTGGGATATCAGTCAAAGATTTATAACCTGAAAGCTGATCAGCATGACCTACTGCATGTGAAGTTGAAACCCGACACAAAAACATTAAAGGAAGTCGTGGTTAAGACAAAGAAAAAACGATACACCAGAAAGGAAAACCCTGCTGTAGAGTTGATGAAACGTGTGATAGCTGCTAAGCATAAAACCGATTTGAGTAATCATGATTATTATCAGTATAATAAATATCAGAAGATTACTTTGGCGGTAAACGATATTCAAAAAGCTGATATTGACAGTGGATTCTTTTCAAAGAAGCAATGGCTTATAGACCAGATTGAGACTAGTCCGTATAATCATAAACTGATATTGCCTTTGTCTGTTGATGAGACTGTTACACAACATATTTACAGAAAGGATCCGAAGAACGAGAAAGATATTATTATTGGTCAGCAAAGTAACGGAATAAATCAGTTGCTGGAGACAGGCGACATCCTTAATACAACATTGAAAGATGTGTTCACTGATGTCAACTTGTATGATGACCAAATACGTCTGCTTCAATATCCGTTTACAAGTCCAATCGGTAAGAGTGCCATAGATTTCTATAGATATTACATTGAAGACACTGTATATGTGGATCGTGACTTGTGTTACCATCTACAATTCATACCGAATAATCAACAGGATTTTGGATTCCGTGGTGAACTGTATGTATTGGCAGATTCTTCATTGCATGTGAAAAGATGCGAACTAACCATACCAAAGCGTAGCGATGTGAATTTTGTGGAAAATCTTAATGTGACACAGGAATACACAAAACTGCCAAACGGAGAATGGGCGTTGAGCGTTGACGACATGATTGTAGAAATGAAAGTTGCAAGCTTCTTGTCTAAAATGCTCGTAACACGAACAACACGACTCAGTGACTATGCGTTTGATCCGTTGCCGAAACAATTGTTCAAGGGTAAAGCTGCAACTAAGCGCGAGTCAAATGCTATGATGCGTGATGAGGCTTTCTGGAATCAATATCGTACAGTGGGACTCACGAAAGGTGAGAGCGGTATGGATGCTTTCATACATCGTATAGAGCAGCAGAAAGGATTTAAGTATATAATATTCGGCGTCAAGGCACTGGTAGAGAACTTTGTGGAAACGGGTGATCTCAATCATCCAAGTAAAGTTGATATTGGTCCGGTAAACACAATGATTACATCAAACTTCATTGACGGACTGCGTACACGTTTAAGTGCACAGACAACTGCCAATCTGAATAAGAATCTATTCTTCTCTGGATATTTTGCACGTGGTTGGGACAGTAAAAAGAACTATTATGAAGGAACTGTCACATATTCTTTCAACAAGAAGGATTATCTGCCGAGAGAATTTCCAAAGAGAACTATAACTCTGTCTTCAACGTATGATATAATGTCACCGTCAGACAAGTTTGTCCAAACAGACAAGGATAATGTATTTACCGCTTTCAAATGGGCTACGGTAGATAAGATGATGTTCTACAATACTCAGCGACTCGATTTTGAGTGGGAGTCTGAATGGGGCTTGAAAACTACTTTAGGCTTGAAAACTGAAGAGAATGAGGCTGCTGGTCGTCTGTTCTTCATACCGTTGAGCAGTATGAACGATGCTAATCAGACTCTGGTAGGATTGCTACGGGATCTTGATAATAGTCAGGTGGGTAAGTATATCCATAATGGAAAAATGCGCACGACTGAACTTAATTTGGGATTCCAACTTTCACCGGGACGTACATACATTAATACAAAGCAGCGTCGTATACCTATAAATCTAGATGCACCTGTATTCTCTTTGAACCATACTATGGGAGTCAAAGGATTGCTTGGAGGCGACTACACTTATAACTTTACTGAGGCTGGTATCTATAAGCGCTTTTGGATGAACAGTTGGGGAAAGATTGATATGTATGCAAAAGCAGGAGCACAATGGAATAAAGTTCCTTATCCGTTGCTTATAATGCCAGCTGCCAACTTGAGTTATATTGTTGAGGATGAAACCTTCAATTTGATAAACAATATGGAATTCCTTAATGACCGTTATGCGAGTCTTGACGTGAGTTGGGACCTTAATGGAAAGATATTCAATAGGATTCCTCTACTCAAGAAATTGAAATGGCGTGAGTATATCGGTGTAAAGACTTTATGGGGAAAACTTACAGACAAGAATAATCCAATGTTGCCACAGAATGCAATGGACAATACTTTGATGGCTTTCCCAGAAGGATGTTATGTAATGGATCCTAATAGACCATACGTGGAACTTGTTGCCGGAATACATAATATCTTTAAGATAATGCATGTGGAATATGTTCATAGATGCAATTACACTGGACTTCCTACTGCACAGAAAGATGGAATAAGGTTTATGCTAAGAATGACATTCTAACAATAGAAAAAATGACAAATATAAATTAAATATTTGTCATTTTTCATTTATTTTACTTACATTTGCACTAAAATGTAAGCAAATATGAGAATTCTGTTAGCTGACAAGCAAGATATTACACGTGCAGGACTGATGTATATTATTGATTCCATGGATAATGTGGAATACAAATATACAGAAGATAAGGCAGAACTTTTAGTAGCGTTGAATGAAGATCAAGATTGTGTAGTAATTTTGGACTATACGATGTTTGATATCAATGATGCTGCTGAACTAGGAATTATTAATCAGCGTTTCACAAAGACGCGTTGGATTATATTCAGTGAAGATTTGAGTATTGATTTCACAAAACTTATCATTGCTACATCTACTAAGTTTAGTATATTGCTTAAAGAAAGTAGTATGCAGGAGATAAATGAAGCTATATGGTTTGCTATAAATGGCAACCGCTTTATCTGCCAGCGAATGACAGAGATGCTGCTTGCTCCAAATAAATTAGAAGAGGAGATCGTTCTCACTAAAACCGAAACTGAAATTCTGAAAGAGATTGCTTTGGGAATGACAACAAAAGAAATAGCTGAGAAACGTATCTCTAGTTTCCATACAATTAATACTCATAGAAAAAATATATTCAGAAAATTAGGGGTGAACAATGTGCATGAAGCAACAAAGTATGCATTGAGAGCGGGACTAGTAGATTCTGCCGAATACTATATATAATTGAATTAGAATATATATAAATAAAAAAGGTTTAAAATTGTCTCACGACAATCATAAACCGTACATTTTCTAACTAACTTATTATCAACTATTCATTACTCATTAAAATTCTGATACAAATTTAATACTTTTTTTGTCTAGTTGTTATTAATTAGACCTAAAAAACAACGTAAACGTTTGCGCATCTGCATTAAATTTGTACTTTTGCATTTGGCAGAAATATTAAAATAGAAATAACCTTCAAATATAATAATGAAACAACGTAGAACTTCTTTAAAGGATCTTGCGGACGAACTTGGTGTTAGTATTGCAACCGTATCTCGTGCATTGAGGAATAGTCACGAGGTAGGAAACGATATGAAGCAGAAAGTAAAAGATTTGGCTAAGAAATTAAATTATCGCCCAAATCCTTTTGCGCAGAGTTTGCGAAAAGAGGCTCCAAGAGTTATTGGGGTAATTGTGCCTAATCTTGTCACTCATTATTATGCTGCTGTGCTTGATGGAATAGAGGATTTTGCCTCAAGAGCCGGATATTCTGTTATTAGTGCAAACAGTCATGAAAGTTGTGAAATGGAAAAGAGAGCAATTGATAATTTCATTTCAATGCATGTTGAAGGTATAATTGCATGCCTAGCACAAGACACTGTAGACTATACGCATTTTGAACAATTGTATGAAATGGGTATACCAGTTGTTTTCTTTGCACGTACATGTCTTCCAGAAAAATTCTCTCAGGTTGTAGGCAACGGTGATGAGGCTGCTCAGATTGCAACTTGCCATCTTATAGAAACAGGCTCGAAGAGAATCGCTTTTGTTGGTGGACCAAATCATCTTGATATGGTGCGCAGACGTAAACATGGGTATCTTGAGGCGCTTCGTGAAAAAGGATTGCCGATAGAAAGAGATCTAGTAATATGTGATAAGATCGATTTTGATGTAGCCAGACAAGCAACAATAAAACTTTTGCTGAGTGAAAACCGCCCTGATGCAATACTTGCTTTTAATGATATTGTGACTTATGCTGCTTTTGACGCAATAAAGGAATGTGGACTTTCTATTCCAGACGATGTCGCAATTATTGGGTTTACTGATGGTGACTCGGCAGCTTTTGTTACTCCAAAACTCAGTGCTATTATGGATCAGGCACATGTGCAAGGTAATAAAAGTTGCGAATTGTTAATGAGAAATATCAATGGTGATCAAACAATATATAAAGAAATTGTACCAATGATATTGAAAATACGTGAAAGCTCAGAAAAACATTGATTCTTTGCTTCATATCAATTACCTTATGTGTAGTTTATAGAAACATTTTATACAGTTGTAGATACTATTTGGTACAACTTTGAAAACATATAAACGTTAATATTTTTGTAGTTTTGTTTAAATTTGCATTATGAAAAACTGGTAATAATCAGTTATCATGAATAACTAATACTTTAAATTATCAAATTTAACCAAAAACACAAAGTAACTATGAGAAAAACATTTCTTATGTGTTGCAAGAATCTCAATTTTTGCAAGATTGCGTTAGTAGTATTTATGCTATCTTCCGCAATTAATCTCTGCGCTAAAACTTTTGTAGGAAAGGTCTTGTCCCTTTCTGATAATGCACCTCTTATTGGTGCAACAGTTGTAGTTCAGGGTAAGCAGGGCGGAACAATTACCGACCTTGATGGTAATTTTTCAATAGAAGCTAATGACGGGCAGACTCTCGTTGTGAGCTACATTGGTTATATCACTCAAAATGTAAAAGTGAGTGGTGATAACATTACGGTAAACCTTAAAGAAAGGGCAAATTCACTCAACGATGTTGTCGTAATAGGTTATGGCGTTCAGAAGAAAAAGCTTGTAACAGGTGCTAACATCAATGTGAAGGGTGAAGATATTGCAAAGTTAAATACTTCGAATCCTTTGCAAGCTCTTCAGGGACAGACTCCTGGTATGACTATTATATCACAGTCTGGTCAGCCTGGTTCTGGGCTCAAGGTTAATATCCGTGGTATGGGTACTATAAATGGTAGTGATCCTCTTTATATCATAGATGGTATACGAGGCGATATTGGTTCGTTAAATCCTAGTGATATAGAAAGTATTGATGTGTTGAAGGATGCTGCATCTGCTGCGATATATGGATCACAGTCTGCAAATGGTGTTGTCTTAATTACTACGAAAAGTGGTAAGGAGGGTAGAGCTGTTGTTAGTTTTGACGGTTATATGGGGTGGCAGAACAAACCGCGATCAATTGATATGCTGAATGCTAACGAGTATAAGGAAATTCTTGACGAACAGGCTGTAAACTCAGGTAAATTGCCATATGATTGGAGTTCATATAAGGGAATATATAATTCTGATGGTAGCTTAATCAATACTGATTGGGTTGACCAAATGTTTAAGAAAAATGCAAAAACAGATTCTTATAATATAGGGATTACTGGTGGTAGCAGTGCTGGAAATTATGCCCTTACATTAGGGTATATGAATCAAGAAGGTATTGTTGGTGGATCGGATGTTAGTAACTATGAACGTTACAATTTCCGTGTAAATTCTGACTGGAAAGTTAAGCCTTGGCTTAAAGTTGGTGAACAGGTCAGCTTTGTATATACAAAGAATAAAGGAATTCAAGTAGGAAATTCTTATAATAACAGTCTTCGTGGAGCTTTTGGTATGTCACCTTTTATTCCTGTATATGGAGCAGGACAATACGGAAGTCCTTATTATGCTACTGATAACATGGATTGGACAGATCTTCAAGGAATGGGAAATCCTTATGGTTTGATGATGACAAATACTAACAATCAGACTAATGCGGCCCGCTTTACAGGAAATATATATGCTGAGGCTGAGATTATTCATAACTTGAAATTCCGTACAGTTGTAGGTTATGAGTATTATTCTTCAGACTTTAGAAGTTTCACTCCGTTATATCATTTCAGTGCATATAGCCAAAATATTAATCAGACGCGTGTCAGCCAGAGTGCAAGCCATAATCAACAGATTACATGGACAAATACATTAAGTTATGACTGGAAGATTAAAGATCATAGTTTTAATGCACTTCTTGGTACAGAAAGCTATCAGTTTTGGGGTGTTGGTGTAGGTAGTTCTCAGGGAATTCTTAAAAATGGATTTGCCGATTGGTCACATGCTTACGTAAGTAATGGAACTGCATCTACTCCAGAAGACGGATTAAGTGCAAGTGGTTCTCCAGCTCTTAATCAACGTATGTTCTCATATTTTGGAAGACTTGGTTGGAACTTAAAAGAAACATATATGTTGAATGTCACATTACGTGCTGATGCATCAAGTAAATTTGCGCGTGGTAGCAGATGGGGATGGTTTCCTTCAATAAGTGGTGGTTGGATTATTTCTAACGAAAAATTTTGGAAACCAGTTTCTCATGTATTCGATTATTTCAAACTTCGCGCAAGTTGGGGACAGGTAGGTAACCAGAATATAGGTGATCTTATGTATGTAAGTCCAATAACAACAAATGGAGTATATTACCTTTTTGGAAATAAATACGGTGCTACAGCACAGGCAAACTATTATGGAGCATATGAAAGTCGTCTGGCTAATGAAAAAATAAAATGGGAAACTTCTGAACAAACTGATTTAGGTTTTGATGCTCGTGCGATAAATGGCAAATTGAACATAAACTTTGATTGGTATTATAAGAAAACAAAGGATTGGTTGGTTGTAGCTCCAATTCTTGCTACAGCTGGAACTGGTGCACCTTATATTAATGGTGGTGATGTAAAAAACACTGGTTTTGAACTAGGACTAGGTTGGAATGATAAAATCGGTAAGGACTTTAACTATTATGTAAATGTTAATGGTGCTTTTAATCATAATAAAGTGGGCAATATTCCTACAGAAGACGGTATTATTCATGGAACTGATGGAAACGGACAGTTGTATGACAATTCTACAGAATTCTATCGTGCAAGTAATGGCGAACCAATTGGTTACTTCTGGGGATATAAAACTGCAGGAATTTTCCAGAATAAGGATGATATAAAGCAATGGATAGCTGCTGGAAACGGAGTTCTTCAGAGTGATGTTCAGCCTGGTGATGTAAAATATTATGACGTAAACCATGATGGTGTAATAAATGATAAGGATAAAGTAAACCTAGGTAATGGTATGCCAGACTTCACTTATGGATTCTCTTTGGGATTTGACTGGAAAGGGCTAGACTTCAGTGTTACCGCAAATGGTATGGCTGGAAATGACATCGTGCAGAGTTATCGTAACGTTGGTGTTAAAACAGCCAACTATACAACAGAAGTCCTTAGGCGATGGACGGGAGAAGGAACTTCAAATTATTATCCTCGTGTAACAGAATCTAATATTAACTGGCAGTTCTCGGATTTGTTTATTCATGATGGTGACTTCCTTAGAATAAGTAATATCACACTAGGATATGATTTCGCTAAGGTGTTAAAGACCAATATTTTCTCTCAAGCACGCCTTTACTTACAGGTTCAGAATGCTTTTACATTTACAAAGTATAATGGAATGGATCCTGAAGTAGGATATGGTGTAAATAGTTGGGCTTCTGGTGTAGATCTTGGTTATTATCCACGCCCACGAACATTCCTTATAGGTATAAATCTTAAATTCTAATATTAAAGGAATATTAATATGAAAACAAATAAAATAATTATAGCAGTTTTTGGTATTCTTATTTCAAGTGGGCTTTCTTCATGCAGTGAAAGCTGGCTTGACGTAGATTCAAAGACCGATAGTAACTCAGGAAACTTTTATAAGTCTCAGGAAGACGGACTTCGCTCACTGTATGCTTGTTATGATGGCTGGCAACGCACAGTATCAAGCGGACCTACTTTTACGTTGTATCAATTAACTGAAACTATGAGTGATGAGTGTTTTGGTGGTACTGGTAACAATGATGGTAGGAATACACAGGCGATAGATCGTTTCGATATGAATCAAGCTCCATCATATACTGACATGCACAGTAGTTTGTGGACACTTTATTATGCTTCAGTGTTTCGTTGCAATGAATTTCTTGATAAAGCAGAAAATATTACATGGGATAATGATAGTATAAAGTCTGTATATCTAGGAGAAACTCATGCTATACGCGGTATATGCTATTTTGATATGGTACGCACATGGGAGAACATACCTCTTATTATTCATGCGACACAGGATAATGTTGCTCAAGCTGCACCAAATGATGTATATGCTCAGATTGTCACAGATTTAAAGTTTGCTGCAGATAATATTCCTGCAAAGGCTTACCCAAAGGCTCAATCAGCATCTAATGACGGGCATATAACAAAGTATGCTGCAGAAGCTATGCTTGCAAGAGTGTATCTTTTCTATGACGGATATTATAATGGAAACAAAGGTGCAGATATGCCTGGTGGTTTAACAAAGATACAGGCTCTTGCTTATTGTGAAGATGTTATAAAGAGTGGAGAGTTTGGGCTTGTTACACGTTTTAAGGATCTGTGGGCAGCTTCTTCTGACGACAAAACTGGTAACTATTTAGATCATTGGGTTGACAAGTCCTCTTATGCTGGCGTAGGTAATAAAGAGACGGTGCTTTCTATGAAGTTCAATTATACTGCAGATTACAATGGCAATGATGATGGTAACCGTTTTGTGATTATGACTGGTTTGCGCACTAATGCTAATGTTTATAATTGCTATGGACAGGGATGGGGAGCCATGACTGTAAATACAAAACAGGCTGCAGCCTATGGACCTGGAGATTCTCGTCGACAGGCTTCTATCATAGATTGTCAACAATTGGCAAATTATGAAAAGTCATATTTAGCAGACCAGCGTGAATATACAGGTTACGCAATCAAGAAATATACCCCTTTAAGTAAAAATATGACAGGTGATGATGGAAAGACTAGCCTTGTTTCATATCTACAAGGTGATATGGCTGGTGACTTTCAGATTTCACAATATCAGGATTGGGTACTTGTTCGTTATTCTGATGTCCTCCTTATGGCAGCTGAATTAGGTAGTACTAATGCACAGACATATTTTGATGATGTGCGTAAACGTGCTTACACGCTGGATGATGGAACCTTGAGTGGAAACTATGTAAATTTGTCTGCTACACGTGAAAATATATGGAATGAGCGTAAAAAAGAATTTGCCTTTGAAGGATTACGCTATTGGGATGAACTTCGTCAGGGTTTACAGTCAGCCTCTACTCAGATAGCAGAAAGTAATACAGTAGTATTAAGCGGTGGTGTAAAGGAATATGTAAACATTGCAGCACAGGACATTATCAATAAACGTGGTTTCTGTCAGATTCCTATTACTCAGATTACACTTAGTAATGGAGTTTTGAAGCAAAATCCTGGATGGTAATCTTTTGTTGAAAAGTAATAATTAATATAGATTAAAACATTTTGATTCAATATGAAAATCAATAAATATATATATTCGCTAGCAGCTTTTGTCATGATTTTATTTATGGCAGGTTGTTCTCCAGACGAGTATAGTCTGGGCGATAGAGATCTGACATCTGATGATTTAGTCGAAGGACTAGCCTATTCTGTAACACCCGATGCCAAAAATCCTAATATTGTAGTAGTAAAGAGTTTATTGCCAAGTAATTATTCTGTTACATTCGATACCCCACAAGGTAGATATAATAGTAATGAGGTTACTCTTAAAATACCTTTTAGTGGAACTTATAAGGTACGTGTAGGTGCAGAAACTCGTGGCGGTTTCTTATGGGGACCAAACTCTGAGTTCAAAATAGACAATTTCTATGCAAACTTTGTTAATGATCCATTATGGGCAAAGATTAGTGGAGGAGTCGGTAAGTCTAAACGTTGGAAGTTGGACATTGACGCTAATAAAGTAACAAAGCATTCTGATCTTTGGGCTGGTCCTTTAGGTTTCTGGGGTACAGACGATGGATGGAATACATGTATGCTAGGCCAAAAGGGAACAGGCGATAATTGGAATTGGACACCAGATCTAGTTGGTAATTCTTGGTTAATGAAGGCTATGGATCATGGTTATATGGAATTTGATCTTATAGATGGTGCTCATGTAACTGTATATAATGCTGAGACAGGTAAAACGATGAAAGGTACCTATATGCTTGATACTGATAATCATACAATTACTTTCAGTGATGCTCAGCTTTTACATAATTCAGAGCATGACGCTGTTGCTACGAATTGGAGTACTAATCTAAAACTGTTTGGATTAGATAATGACCGTCTTCAAATTGCATCTCTTCGTGATCACTCTTCAGATGGACCTTGTAGGCTGTGCTATAATTTTGTTTCTCAGGATTACTGGGATAATTGGACACCAGGAAATACAGGATCAACAAATGTTACTCCAAATTTGGAAAAAGGATGGAAGAACTTAGTACTTAATTCTAGTAACCGAGAGATTACTTATAAGTTGGCTACAGAAGACGAAGGAGATGCCATTGATTATTGTAATCTTGATGGAACACAAAAGAAGATTGGTATAAAAGCCAATGATAACATTGCGGATGCAACTCTTGTTATTTATTATGGAGAGTCTGCTGAAAAACAGACGTATACCTATACTTCTACAGATGGAACTATCATAAAAGGAACTTTTACATTAAGTGATGATGGTATCTTTACTTTCTCTAATGGTTTAGGAAATACTTCGCTTGCACCAAGTTTCAATATGAGTACCAATGCTGATAATACATTGCGTGTTTTGTCAGTTTCTCATGATGATTATAATGGAACTCTCAAGAATCTTTGGTTGGGTAAGAGTTGTGTTGACGATCAAGGGAATGTTATTCAGTATCAGGGTTATCATTGGGTAGCTCAAAATGCTGGTGCTGTAAAGGTGAAAAAATATACTTCATTACTTAATCTGAATAATAATTCTAGTTGGACACTTACAACGAGTGACAAAGTTTTTGTGCAAGGTGAAGGTGAATATACATTTACAGTAAACGAATCTCGCAGTGATGTAAACCTTATGTATCTTGAAGTTGACGGTATACTCAAAGATCATCCAAATGCTGATATAATTATTAAGAATATAAAAGTTGATGGTAAAGATGTTGCTTTCGATGATAATACTAACATTATAAGATGTATTGATGATGGAAAAGAAGAAACTGCAAAATATAATGCACGTCGCTATTTCATGAATCCATGGAATCTTTCATCAACAATGGATCCAACTCTCTTTGTTCATACAAATAGCTTGAGCATAACCGTTCAGGTAGTCTATGATGCTGGAGAAGTAAAGATAAAATAATGTAACCCGTAAAATAATCGCAATTATGAAAATTAAATATTTTGCAAGTGTAATGATTATGGCTATTAGCTTTGCAACTCTAGTTTCGTGTAGTGACGAAGATGATTACAGCATTGCTACTGGTGATATCGTTACTACAGTAGAAACTGGTGACGCAGCAGTGACAGCAAAATCAGCAATTACAACAGGTCGTGTTCTGGATTTAACAAAACAGAATTCTGCCTCATATAGTATTGGTGTGGTATATAGTACTAATCCTGATCCTACTACTGCTGGGACTAAAGCTTCTGGTTCAATAGACTCTGTGGGAGTGGTGACTACTAATCTGAATGGTCTAACAAAGGGTACAACATATTATTATGCAACATATGTTACTCTTGAAGGGAAAGTTACCAAATATGGTGATGTTAAGAGTTTCGTTGCTACCGACGCAAAGATTGCTACAGGTGGAGCAACTGGAATAACCGCAACAAAAGCTACTATAACAGCTCAGACTACTGGTCTTGACGGAATTATGGTCGAGGGAACAACAGAGATGCATTACGGATTCAAAATATCGTCCTCTGAGCTTAATGTCCAGAAGGGAGTTGATTATCCAATAACTGCAACTAGTAATAACATATCTCAAGTTCTCACAGGACTTGTTCCTGGTATGACATACTATTATACTTCTTATTTCCAGCTCGGAGATGGCTTAGTGTATGGTGATACAAAGAGTTTTAAGGCTGAAAAACAAAACATGGAGTATGTTGATTTAGGCTTGTCAGTGCTTTGGGCAAAATGCAATATTGGTGCAGAGGAAGAACAGGAAACCGGTGCTCTTGTAGGATACGGTGACAATACTGGACTGAACCGAAGCGAATATCTTATTGATTATTCACCTACAGGTGATATCTTTGGTACAGAGAATGATATTGTTAACGCTGCTGATATTGATGGTAATGCAATAATGAACAGTACAATGCCAACAAAGGCACAAATGGATGAATTGATTGCAGGTACCACACAGGAAGTAAAAACAGTAAATGGTGTTACAGGTGTGGTATTTAAAGCAAAAAACGGTAATAGTATTTTTATGCCATATACTGGTTATCGTAATGCTTCTACAGTTAGTGGTGCTGGAACTGAAGGTCTTTACTGGACAGGTTCAAATTATTCTATAGCTACTGATTATAGTAATACTCTTAAGCTTTCTTCTGGAAACGCAACTTCTGGTTTGTCTAAGCGCAGCCTTGGCTTGGCTGTACGCTCTGTTAGGCTGTCACCAGTAATAAAACCTAATTCTGATAAACTGATTGTTGGTGATATTGAAAGTAATGGCAATCTTCGTATAGAACTTTATAATCAATATGGTAGTTCCGCAAAGGATCCTAGCATAAATCCTTCTCAGGTGAAGTTCTCTAAAAATATGGTAGTTACATTCAAAATTACAGGTATTAAAGATAACCTCAAGCCTAGTGCTGCAGCAAGTCATATCGCAGGTTTGGAATATGCTGATGCAGATTGGAGCCCTTCACATTTTAGTAAGTTTCCTGGTGATAAATACGATGCAAACGTAACTGGTGATGGTACATATACTGTATGGATGGAAACATCATCTGCTGCTGAGGGTGCAATGGTATTCTGTGTTGATATTGCAAATTTAAGTAATGATCTTCTTGATCCTTCACAGGTAAAAGTCGACGTTGAAAGTATTAAATTTGATGTAGACCCAAGTTTTGAAATGGATTATTCAAATACAGTTTTTGCAAATAAAGATGGTAAAGGTATTGATGGACGTATTGAGATATACAATGAGTATGGAAGTACCAAAACCGCAGGAACTAATGCGTCTGCGTTGTCTTTCGTTGGTAACATGATTGTAAACTTTACTATCAGTGGTATTGATGGAAATCTAATTGACGGAGCTTCTAAGAGTTATCTTACAGAACTTAGTTATGCTGATGCTGATTGGAGTCCGTCATATTGGGGTGGTAGCACTTTTGGACGTACTACAGTAACTGGTGATGGTACATATACTGTGTTTGCCTCTATCAATGGTGACGCTAAAGGTGCTGTTGTATGGACTATAGAGTTGTATAACCTTTGGAAAGAACTTTCAGATCCTACAAAAGTTAAAGTGCATATCAATTCTGTTACAGTTCCAGGTAAAAACTAATTATGTGTATGAAGAATCATAAAATTATTAATATACTAATCATGGCTTTTGCCATGATTAGTCTTACTTCTTGTTCTAAAGATGATAGTGATAGTATAGTTAATACACAATTTACTATTTCTAAGTCTGAACTTCAATTTTCTAAAACTGGTGGTGATACCTACCTTTATGTTCAAGCAAAAGAACAACCCACACTTACTTCGAGCGCAAGTTGGGTGAAGGTTACGCAACAGACATCTGAGTCTAAGACAGTTTATAAGTTCCTTGTTTCTACTGAAAAGAATTCGGAGTATAATGATAGGACTGCTACTATATCTGTAGCTGCAGGTTCTGAAACTGGTGTTGTGTCTATCAGCGAAACCTCAACAGAAGGCTTGATAATTACGTCATCAAAAGTGGTTTCTGTTGGTTCTGATGCTAGTAATTTTGATGTTAAACTTCAAGCTAATAATGCATATATTGTTACTGTTGGTTCTGATTGGTTAACCGAAGTTACTACTCGCGCAAACATGAAAGATTATACTCATCGGTTTATCTCTAGTAAAAATATAGGTAGTGCTCGTTCAGGACAGATCAGTTTTACATTGACAAAAGGCGATGTTAGCATAACTGAGGCTGTTATTGTCAATCAAGATGCAGGAACACAGGTTAGTGACATGAACTTTTCTGCTATGGAAGTAGCTAAGTTGATGTATCCTGGTTGGAATTTAGGTAACACAATGGAAGGTGGCGATTTCAAAAACAACTTTACCAATAATGGTGGTGTTAGTGCTGAAACATCATGGCAGTCAACAAAAACCACTCAAAAAATCATCGATTTTGTTAAGGAACAAGGCTTTAAAAGTATTCGTATCCCTGTTTCTTGGGTTATGGGGCATATCGTAGATGCTGATAATATGACTATTGATGAAGCCTGGGTGAACAGGGTAAAAGAAATCGTAAACTACTGTGTTGCCGATGGTCTGTATGTCATCATTAATGACCACTGGGATGGCGGTTGGATAGAGGTAGATGGTTTTAGTGCATCACGTGATAGTTATATAGCTGTAGACGAGGCTACTATTGTCTCAAAATCAGACAAATTGAATAAACTTTGGACTAACATAGCTAATGCCTTTAAGGATTATGATGAGCATGTTGTTTTTGCAGGACTCAATGAACCTTTCCAAGAATATAATTTGTTTAATACTCATCATAAGGAATTAACCCCTATATTGGAGCGTTATAATCAGGCATTTGTTGATGCTGTTAGAAGTACAGGTGGAAACAATACCTCACGTGTATTAGTTGTTCAAGGTCCGAGTACTAATATAAGTTCTACATGTAGTTATCTTACTATGCCTGCAGATAGTAAGCCTGAAAGATTAATGGTCGAAGTACATTATTATGATCCATGGAATTTCACCAGTGGTCAAGTTGATACATGGAATGATGCAGCATCAGTAAAAACTCAGTTTGAAAGTATGAAGACCAACTTTGTAGATAAAAAAATACCTGTTATTGTTGGAGAGTGTGGCGCAAATTGGCAGAAAGATAATTCTACTTTTAATGCTACACTTAAGTCATGGTATAAGACTGTTTTCCAATATGCTGGTGATTGTGGTCTTGTGCCTTTTGCTTGGGATATTAATAGTTGTAGTATTCCGAATATGAGTATTATAAATCGCAGTTCGATATCTCTTTGGAATACTCCTGCTATGGGAGGAATTTCTGATGGAGTGTCTTCTGCAAAATGGCCTAACTAATAAAATACTATGTTCAGGACGATTTTTATATGTGCATTATTTGCGTTGATGTTCGTTGCATGTGGCAATAAGAACAATAAACTTGTTGTTACGGGTAATGAAAAAGAAAGAGTAATTTTGGGTGATACTTCTGAAATTAAGGAAAAGAAGTATGTCTCTTCTTTTAAGTCAGTTGATATATCTTGCGCTTCGACTGTAGATATAAAAATCGGTCATGAATATAGTGTTATTATAGATGGTCAAAAAGCTTATGTGGATGCTCAACGGGTAGTGTCTGATAATGGAATTTTGAAATTATCGTTTGATTCAGATTATCCTGTGAAAAAAAGTACACATGTAGTTATTACAACCCCCTATCTTGATGGTCTTAAATTATCAGGATGTGGGATGGTAACAGTACATGGAAATGATATTAATGTGAAGACATTTTCCCTAGATGTTGATAAAATAAACGTTGTAAAAATTAATTCTAAAATAATTTCACATAGGATAGATGCTACTATTAATAATTCGATGTTTACAAGTATTATGACTGATTGTGATGAATTATTTTTGAATACTAACAAAGTTTCTCATGTGCAGATTCTGGGGAAAGTGAAACATTATAGGTATATTGGTGGTGAAAAACGGAATATTGGTATGAGAAAAACTTAGTTTGATTTGGAATTAAACGAAAAACTATATATCTTTGCGAACTAATAGTATATAATATATACACATGAAGCACTTACTAGCAGTTTTTGCAATACTTATATCTAGCATCTCCTGTTTTGCCATAAACACACAAAATAATGTTAGCTTTCTTCGTTTAGGAACTCATCAAGGCTTATCAAATAGTCAAGTTAATTGCGTTTTTAAGGATTCAAAGGGTTATATCTGGTTTGGAACACAATCCGGATTAGATCGTTTTGACGGTTTCAGATTCAAAAATTTCTTTTATAAATATGGCAATGATCTTTCTTTGCCCAATAATGCTGTTGACCGTATTCAGGAAGATATTAACGGAAATCTTTGGATTCACACTGCTGTAGGGTATTGCGTTTATATGAGTGATACCGAAAATTTCAATCCAAGTTCTAATCAACTTATGCAGACAATGGGAATGAATGGAACTGCTGACTGGGTGGAAATAGATTCACATAAAAATATGTGGGTGGCAGTTAATGGACGAGGTGTTTATTATAATAAGGCTGGTCAAAACAAATCTTTTTTATTCAAACAGAATGGTAATGGATCTTCAGTTTTGCCTTCTGGAATGGTGTCGTGTATTACAGAATGTAAAGGTGGTGTTATTGTCACTTTTAATAATGGTATATTGGCTAAACTGTCAAGTAAAAATCTTAAGGTTGAATGGGTGAATAAAAGCCTTTTTAATTTGCATAAAGGTGCTTTGATGTCTCATAGTACATATGTTGATTTCTATGGTAATATTTGGGTTTCATATTTAGGACATACTGTTGTATGGAGCTTTAAATACAAAAAGTGGTATGCTTCAGTTTCGCAGTTAATAAATGAATTTGGTATTAAGGGAGTTAACTGCAATAATATATTAGTCAAAGATCTTGTAACTGACAATATTGGTAGGATATGGATAGCAACAGATCATGACGGTATGTTAATGCTTGATACACGTAATCATATTAGTGAGTCATATAAATATGACAAAACTAATTCTGGGAGTATTCCCGATAATACAATACAGAATCTGTTTCTTGATAATAATGGTGCGTTATGGATAGGCACATATAAGAATGGAGTAGCATTTTATTCAGCCGAAGATTCAAAATTCTCTACTATATATTTAGGTGATGTCTGCACTATAGTGGAAGATAATTCTGGTAATCTTTGGTGTGGCACAAATAATGAAGGAATTGTTGTATATAATCCTCTTACAGGTGTAATGCATCATTATAGAAGTGGAGAAACAGGACTTGGTTCTGATGCAGTGATAAGCAGTACCATCGCTAAGGATGGGTCTTTGTGGTTTGGTACATTCAATGGAGGAATGACTCATTATAAGGATGGTCGTTTCACTCCTTATCGTGCTACGGGAAAGCCTAATTCTCTTGCTAATGATAATGTTTGGGCTTTAGAAACTGATGCTAATGGCAATATCGTTATTGCAACCCTTGGTGGTGGTTTGCAGTTTTTAAATACTCTTTCCGGTAAGTTTACTACTTATAACAGTCATAATTCAGGTTTACTTTCCGATTTTATATTATCTATTTCTTTTGATGGAGAGGGTAATATCGTAATAGGAAATGCACAAAGCTTTTCGGTGTTAGATATAAAAACTCGAAAGATTACCAAATACAACACGACACGTTCCGGGCATTTATTTTCAGCATCATCAATAAATCAGATATTAGTTGATTCACGTGGAATTGTATGGAATGCTTCGGCTTCAGGTCTTTCTTCTTATGAGTCAAAAGGTGATTTGTTGAATGAAATATCCCTTTTCCCTGGTTCGCAGAGTTTTGTGGCTTGTTCTCTAATAGAGGATTTAGCCAATACAATATGGGTGGCTACGGATAAGGGTGTTTCTCATATCGTATTAACAAACGAAGATGGTAAATGGAATTATTTTGTCACAAATTATAATGAAATAGATGGTTTGCAAAACAGGCAGTTTAATAGCCGAGCCATTTTTCTGTGTCATAATGGTAACGTTGTGGTAGGCGGTCAGGATGGTATAAATATAATTCCACCACAAAAAACTAAAAGGTGTTCTAGGCAGTCACGTGCATTGTTTGCCGGTTTTGTACTTTATGACAAGCCTGTTGATGTAGGAGAGAAAAGCGACGGAAGGGTAATTCTGCATAAGGCATTGCGTGACGGAGGTTCCTTGACGCTAAATCATTCTGACGATGCCTTTACGATATTGCTTGCTTCTGACAATGTTTCAATACCAGAAAAAAGCAAATTTCTTTATCGTTTGAAAGGATTCAGTGACAAATGGATGCTTACCGCTGATGGACAGCCTGCTGTGTCGTTTACCAATCTTTCTTCGGGTGATTATAAACTTGAGGTAAAAGTAGTAAATCGTGACGGAACACAAAGTGATGTAGTCAGCACACTAGATATTCATGTAAATTCTCCTTTTTATCTTTCAATATGGGCGATACTATTTTATATAGTCTTCATTGCTGTGTTATTGTATTATGCTAAGATTATATTTCTTAGAAGACAAAAGGAAAAATTCATGATAGAACAGGTAAAGAGAGATGCTGAACAAAGTAAGCACCTTGATGAAATGAAACTTAATTTCTTTACTAATGTAAGCCATGAGTTGCGCACTCCAATAACTCTCATTATTTCACCATTGAATAACATGATAAAAAATGAGACTGACGGTGACAATAAGAATATGTTGGAACTTATTCAGCGAAATGCAACAAGACTGCTCAATATGGTAAATCAGATATTGGATTTCCGCAAGATGGATGAAAACCAGCAGCAACTGAATTTACTTACAGGTGATATAGTGGAATTCGTTAAAAACATTTGTAATACTTTTAATCAACTAGTAAGTAAGGATATTACTCTTACATTTTATTCTTCTGTTGGCTATCTCTTTATGTCTTTTGATGATGACAAAATTGGCAAGATTATAAACAATCTTCTGTCTAATGCATATAAGTTCACACCATCTGAAGGGCGTATTGATGTTTCAATGCGTGTTATGTATAATAACGATTCAGAAGGCAAGAAAGAAGATTTGCTTGAAATTAAGGTAAGTGACACAGGTGAAGGTATTGATGATGAAGAGAAGAAGCATGTCTTTGATCGTTTCTATCAGGTTCATTCTGAGAAAGGACAAACCTATGGCGGTAGTGGCATTGGTTTGAGTCTTGTTAAAACGTTTGTTGATATGCATGGCGGAAAATTGTCTGTTTCTGACAATCCAGGTGGAGGTACAGTCTTTGTTATTTATCTTCCTATACATAATGATTCGACACAGACTGTAGTTAGGACGGAACAACTTTTTGAAAAAAGCAACGAAGAAGTTAGATTGGTTTTAAATCATGATGAAAAGAATATCAACAAGGAGGATATTCCAGCAATACCAGTATATGCAAGTCTTGCAAAATCAGATGTTCTTGTTGTTGATGATTCAGATGATTTTCTATCGTTTATGACTGAGGTCTTGACGACCGATTATAATGTCAGAGTCGCTCATAATGGTGTTGAGGCACTTAAACTCGTGGCTGAAAAGAAACCTGATATAATTTTATCAGATGTGATGATGCCTGAAATGGATGGAAATCAACTTTGCCGAGAATTGAAGTCTGACATAAATACCAGTGGCATTCCATTTATAATCCTTACTGCTAGAATGGCACAGGAGCATAAGATTGAAGGATTAGAAAATGGTGCTGATGATTATATCACCAAACCTTTTAATATGGACTTGTTGAATCTTAAGATACAGAACCTCATTAAATGGCATAAGGGACCAAGACAGAAACTTATCAAACCTAAAATAAAGCAACTGGAGATTACTTCTGTCGACCAGCAAATGGTTAACGATGCTACAAAGTATGTTGAGGATAACCTCGACAATACCGATATAAGTGTAGAGACGTTAAGTGCTGACCTAAATATGTCACGCGTGCAGTTATATAAACGATTATTGTCAGTAACCGGTACAACCCCTTCTGAGTTTATTCGTACCATCAGGTTGCAGCATGCAGAACAGTTATTAAGGCAAAGTCAGCAAGGTGTAAGTGAAATCGCTTATAAGGTAGGATTTAATAATCCACGCTATTTTTCAAAGTACTTTACTGAGATGTATGGGGTTACTCCTTCTCTGTATAAACATAAGTTTGAAAAGGATAGATAACATTATATATACGTTTTTGAAACATTTAAACAGGGTTGTGATAAGATAGTATCGGGTTTTATTAACATTATATTATCTGTTTGATTGATTTTTACAGTATCTTTGCCGTAGAATCAATAAACCTGAAATGAAATGAAAATCGCAAAAACTTTATTATCTGTTGCCTTGTTTTTATGTACCACTTCTGTATATTCAGCAGTATATACGCAACATGGTAACTTCATTACGATTAATGTAAAAAAACAAACGGCACATGGTGCAAAGATTGTTCGTCTGCAAGTTATTGACGACAAAATTATACGTGTAGAGTCTACAAATGAATCGGTATTCAAGCCCAAGCAAAGTTTGATTATTGTGCCTCAGAATGCAAAATCAAATTTTAAGGTGATAGAAAATGGTGGGAATGTCATTGTTGCCACTTCCAATATCAAGGCTTTTGTTGATGAGAATACTGGTCGTGTTACTTTTAAAGATGCAAAGGGCAAAACTATTCTTGCAGAAAGTAATATTGGCGGAAAAACGTTTTCACCGTTTATTGTTCCGGAACGTGAAATTGGTGTTAACAGTCATCTCACCGAATCTCAAAAGCATGGTGTCTCATGGCATGCTCTTTTTGATAGTCCTGCCGATGAGGCTTTCTATGGATTGGGTCAACATCAGTCAGAGGAACTTAATATGAAGAGTAAGAATGAAGATTTGTTCCAATATAATACTAAAGTTAGTGTGCCGTTTGTTGTAAGTAATCATAACTACGGATTGCTTTGGGATAGTTACAGCTATTGTCGTTTTGGTAATCCTGATGGTTACAAACAACTTAACAACCTCTTTACACTTTATGACAAAGATGGAAATAAAGGTGCTTTAACTGGTACATATACCCAGAAAGACGGTTATCAAATAGTTCGTGGCGAAGATAGCATATACTATGAGTTCGCACTTCCTGATTTGGCTAAGGCTAAAGCAGGGAAAGATTTAGGTGTAGGATGTCTGCCTAAAGGATTTAAGCTTAATGGTTCTCATGTTACTTATGAGGGATACATTGAATCTCCTGTAGATAATCTATATCGTTTTATTTTGTATTATGCTGGATATATGAAGGTATATGTAGACGGGAAAGAAGTTGTACCTCAGCGTTGGCGTACTGCATGGAATCCCAATTCATATAAATTCACAGTGCCTCTTCACAAAGGTGTTAAAGCAAAGTTGCTCGTTGATTGGTATCCTGATGGAGACGTGAGTTATTGTGGACTTCGTGCCGCCTCTCCACGTAGTGAGGCTGAACAGGGAAAGCTAAGTATCTGGAGTGAGATGACTCCTGATATGGATTATTATTTTATCGCAGGTAAAAATATTGATGATGTTATTTCTGGATACCGTACTCTTACTGGTAAGGCACAGGTTTATCCTAAATGGGCACTTGGATTTTGGCAAAGTCGTGAGCGTTATAAGAGCAGTGCCGATATAGAATCTATTTTGAGTGAATTCCGCAAGCGTCATATTCCTATTGATAATATAGTTCAGGACTGGAATTATTGGAAGACTGATTCTTGGGGAGATCATACTTTTGAGTCTTCTCGCTATCCTAATCCACAGGCAATGCTTGACAGTGTGCATGCTCTTAACGGTCGTTTCATGATATCAGTTTGGCCTAAATTCTATAGCAGTGTAAAGAACTATAAGGAGTTGGATGCCAATGGTTGGATGTATCATCAGGCAGTGAAAGATTCTATCTATGACTGGTTAGGATATATGGGCTCATTCTATGATGCTTATGCACCAGGTGCTCGTAAAATGTTCTGGCGTCAGATGGACGAAAATCTTTATAGTAAATATAAATTCGGTATAGATGCATGGTGGATGGACGCAAGTGAACCAAATGTACGAGACTGTACTCCGATGTGGTATCGCAAGGCTCTTAGCGGTTCTACCGCTTTAGGTTCTACTGCCGAGTATTTCAATGCTTATTCTCTTGTTAATGCCGATGCTATATATAATGGTCAGCGCAGTGTGAATCCAAATCAGCGTGTATTTCTTCTTACACGTAGTGGATTTGCAGGTGAACAGCGTTACAGCACAGCAACATGGAGTGGGGATATTGGCACTCGCTGGGAGGATATGCGTGCTCAGATGACAGCGGGAATGAACTATAGTATCAGCGGACTTCCTTTCTGGGGCATGGACCAAGGAGGTTTCTGTGTAGAAAATCGTTATGTTGCAGCACAACAGTTGTATGATAAAACAGGTGAGGAAAATGAGGATTTGAAAGAATGGAGAGAACTTCAGACCAGATGGAATCAGTTTGGATGCTTTATACCTTTATATAGAACTCATGGACAATGGCCTTTGCGTGAGGTTTGGAATATAGCACCAGAGAGTCATCCTGCTTACAAGACCATTGTAGCTTATGACAAACTGCGCTATCGCATGATGCCATATATGTATAGTTTGGCTGGTGCTGTTCATTTTAATGATTATACCATTATGCGTCCGCTTGTAATGGACTTTAATGGCGATACCAATGTTTATGATATTAAAAATCAGTGGATGTTTGGCCCTTCTTTAATGGCTTGTCCAGTTGGTGTGTACAAAGCTCGCAGCCGCAAGGTTTATCTTCCAAAGCAGAGAGGATGGTATGATCTTTACACAAATAAATACTATGCTGGTGGACAGACTGTTGATGCCGATGCTCCTTATGATAAGATTCCAGTATTTGTACCAGAAGGTTCAATAATTCCATTTGGTCCTGATATGGAGTGGAGTGATGAAAAGCCTGCCGAACTTGTTAATCTGTATGTATATCAAGGTCATGATGGTGAGTTCACTCTCTATGAAGATGAAGGTACTAATTATAATTATGAGAAAGGTAACTATTCTACTATTAAGTTTACATATAATGATAAGACGAATACCTTAGTAATAAGTGACCTTTATGGTAGTTATAACGGTATGGTTAAGAATCGCCGTTTTAATATAGTATATCATCGTAAGGGACAGACTGTTGCTAATGCATTGGACTTTGACAATATTTCTGGTACTATTGTTAAATATACAGGAAAATCTTTGTCTGTAAAATTGAAATAAATGAAACATAAGTCAACTATATTATTATTGGTATTACTATTTGCAGTCAAGGTTTCAGCTGTAGAAAGTAAATTGTTTGTTGACAATTGGCTATTTAAATTGGCTGATTCTACAGGTATGTCATTACCTGATTATAAAGATTCTTCTTGGCGAAAACTTACTTTGCCGCATGATTGGGCTATTGAGGGTGATTTCCTTGCTACAAATCCATCAGGAGAGAGTGGGGGAGCATTACCTGGTGGCATAGGTTGGTATCGTAAGCACTTTGATATAAATGATTACTCAAAAGCCAAAAGATATTATATTGATTTTGATGGCGTGTATATGAATTCCACCGTATATGTAAATGGCATAGAATTGGGTACACGACCTTATGGATATAGCAGTTTCAGATATGATATAACTAAGTATGTCAGGAAAAATGGCAATGTAGTTGCGGTACGAGTGGATAATTCAGACCAGCCAAACAGTAGATGGTATAGTGGATGTGGCATCTACCGTAATGTATATCTTGTAGAGACAGGTAATATCCACGTTGCCCATTGGGGAACTTTTGTTACAGCTTCACAGAATGGTGATGTTAATATTGATGTCAGTATAGACAATACCTGCAATGCGTCTGAGAAAATAACAGTACGCAATAGTGTTGTTGATTCTCATGGACGAATTATATCAGTTGCGTCTTCTGCTTCATTAGCTAAAGGTGATACTGTTACAGTAAACACGCAGCACCTATCAATTAGCAATCCTTCTCTTTGGTCTGTTGATAGTCCAAATATGTATCTTTTGCGAACAGAACTTTTACGTGGAAAGAAAGTTTTTGATACTTATACCACGAAATTCGGTTTCCGTTCTTTTAAGTTTGAAGCAGCTAGTGGCTTTTGGCTTAATGGAAAGAATATGAAAATAAATGGTGTATGCGATCATCATGATTTAGGATGTCTTGGTGCTGCAATACATAAGGATGCTATCATTCGTAAATTGTCCATTCTAAAGGAAATGGGTTGCAATGCTATACGTTGTTCGCATAATCCGCCCGCCCCAGAGTTACTTGATGCTTGTGACTCTCTTGGTTTCATCGTCATGGATGAAAGCTTTGATATGTGGCATCAAAAAAAGACGAAGAATGATTATGCACGTTTCTTTGATAAATGGTTTGAACGTGACTTGACTGATTTGGTCGTTCGTGATCGCAATCATCCATCTGTTATCATGTGGAGCATCGGAAACGAAGTGCTTGAACAGTGGAATTCTGCTTCGGCAGATAAGTTAACTCCAGAACAGGCAAACTTGATACTTAATGCTTCTCATGATGCTTCTTCTCTTGGAGGAAAGGAGTTGAGTATTAATTCAAAACTCACACGCCGATTGGTTGATATCGTGAAGCATTTGGATTCCACACGCCCCGTAACATCAGGATGCAATGAACCTTCACCAGACAACAATCTCTTTAAGAGTGGGGCTTTGGATATTATAGGATATAATTATCATATAGGTAATATAAAGGATGTGCCACATAATTTTCCAGGTAAACCTTTTATTATGACAGAGTCGGTATCTGCATTGCAGACTCGTGGAAACTATATCATGCCGAGTGATACTATTTATAAGGCACCAAAAGAATGGTGGCTTCCATATACAGATCCGTCTTTCATGTGCAGTGCATATGATAATATGCACGCCTCTTGGAGTAGTACTCATGAGCAGACATGGGATGTAGTTAAGAACACTCCTTTTGTGAGCGGTCAGTTCATTTGGACCGGATGGGATTATATCGGCGAACCTACTCCTTATCGTTTTCCTGCACGAAGTAGTTATTTTGGAATTATAGACCTAGCCGGTTTCCCTAAGGATATTTATTATATGTATCAGAGTGAATGGACTTCAAAGCCAGTGTTGCATCTATTCCCTCATTGGAATTGGATTCCAGGACAGACTATAGATATGTGGTGCTATTATAATAATGCTGACGATGTAGAATTGTTTGTCAATAATGTCAGTCAGGGTGTGCGCCATAAGCAGCCACATGAATATCATGTCATGTGGAGAGTCAAGTTTGAACCTGGTGAAGTGAGAGTTGTAGCAAGAAAGAATGGAAACATCGTGCGTGAGCAGACAATACATACTGCCGGCACGCCCGATCATATACGACTTACTGCCGACCGTAGTTCAAACACTCATGGAGGATTGGTTTTTGTGAAGGCTGAAATTGTAGACAAAGACGGTAACCTTTGTCCTGGGGCTGATAATCAGATATTCTTTAATGTAAATGGCGAAGCCTCTATTGCAGGTGTTGATAATGGAAGTCAAACATCAATGGAGCGTTTTAAAGCGAATAACCGTAAAGCATTCTTCGGACGTTGCATGATTGTTTTAAGAACTTCTAACACTTCAGGTGAGATAAAACTTACTGGTAAGGCTGTTGATTTAAAAGATGGATATATAAAGATTAACAATATTAGTTATTAATTAGTATTATTTTTTGTATAGTCGTGCATACATGTGAATGTATGCACGATTTCTTATGATAACAAGTAATTATTAATCATTATCCGGTTTATTAGCCCTTAGATAATTATATAAATCAAGTTCTATTTTGTTGGCACTAACATCTCCTTTACGATTCTTGCATCTTTTACGATATTCTTTAGGTGATATTCCAACATACTGTTTAAAGTACTTACCGAAAAAGGTCTGTGTTGGAAAATTCAGGCTGTCAGCAATTTCCTTTATGCTGATGTTGGTAAATTCCAACATTTGTTTTGAATCTATTATTACGCGACTTATAATCCATTTTAGAGCAGTTACACCAGTCTTAGATTTTATTATTTCAGAGAAATAACTGTAAGAAAGACATTGTTCTGCTGCGTAAAAAGCAACATTTCTTTCCATTCTATAATGTTTATCCAGCGAAACAATAAACTTCTGCATTATTTCATCATTTCTGTCTGGTGCAGACAATTCTATCGGTTGATTTATAAGATACTGGTTTAATATCTCATAAAACAATGTACTGGCTTGTGATTTTATAAGTTCGGTAAGGACCATACGTCTACGTTCATCCATCTCTGAAGAAATTTCATGATTAATTCGTTCTTCTATAGATGATAATAAACCAGAAATATATTCGTATTGTTCGTCTGTCATCGTTAGTTTTGGATTATCGCGTATATACATCTGACTTCTCACATTAAGAAGATTAGAAATCAGAGGTAGTATGAAATCTAACTTTGGTTTTATCAATAGTCCTGTAAAGTCCTCACTTACATTAAACACACGTAAGAATCCGGCAGGAGAATAAAAAAACATTTCCTTCTCTTTAATACTATAATCGTTTAGCCCAGACTTTATATCTATACTACCTTTAGTACATAGACATATTACCATCCCCAATGAGTTGTCTATAGAGACAATGTCACCTGGCTGTATAAATGTATCATCTAGATCTGGTACATAATGAAACTCAAATGGGAGTTGAAGAGATTCTTGACTATTATTCTCTAACATCATTATTTATAGTTTAATGAATAAATTACTCGACAAATATACTAATTTATAGCCATTGTTTTGTCTTTTTTCTGTTACTTTTAATAGCTATTTGGCAAATCGAACAATCTACTGATATTATCAACCTTGCTAGTGATGACTAATAACACTAATTTTGTGCCGTTTTATAACAAATTTATATTTAGAGAAATGAAAGTAAAAGGATTGATTGTATTTTTTATGGTAACGATTGTATTATCAAGTTGTTCCAACGAAAAAAAAACAAATAGCGTACAAGCTATTAATGTAAGTGTTTTAACGGTAAATGGTACAGATGAAGCTACAACCAAGACTTATGTTGGTACAGTAGAGGAATCTTATGGTTCACAGTTAAGTTTTGCTACAATGGGCACAGTTTCTCAGGTCTTTGCAGACGAAGGCAAGTTTGTTAAAAAAGGTGATGTGCTGGCAGTCCTTGATAAGCAGACGTTAAATAATACATATGATATAGCTAAGTCTACATTAGCACAGACACAAGATGCATATCGTCGTATGAACTTACTGTATAAGAAAGGTAGTTTACCAGAAATCAAATTCATCGAGATACAGACCCAGCTTGCTCAGGCTCAAGCAGCTGAACGTATAGCAAGAAAAAATCTTGGAGATTGTGTCTTGCGTGCACCGTTTGGTGGTTATATTTCTCAGCGTAGCGTAGATATGGGAAACAATATTCTTCCTGGACAAAGTTGCTTTAAGCTTGTAAAGTTAGACAAGGTTAAAGTGAAAGTATCTATCCCTGAAAGAGAGATAGCAAGTATACATGTTGGGCAGCTTGTACATTTCAATGTTGCTGCTTTGAATAATCGCATGTTTACTGCAAATGTAAGGGAAAAGGGTGTTCAGGCTAATCCATTGAGTCATACGTATGATGTAAAATTAGAAATGGCCAATAGCGATAGAGCTTTATTGCCAGGTATGGTATGTAATGTTTCTATAAATAATTCTGGTAAGGGTAATAGTATAGTTGTACCACAGAATGCAGTACTTGTTGATGGTGAAGGCACATACGTATGGGTTGCTGATGGAAGCAAGAGCATGCGTCGCGATGTGACAGCAGGTGATGTTAGTAATCAAGGAACCGTAATCACTATGGGATTGAATGTTGGTGACAGAGTAATTGTGAGCGGACAGGATAATGTCAGTGAGGGTTCTAAAATAAAGGTTCAATGATGAAACGATCTAAATTTGATCCCGTTGAGGGAGTTATGCGCAAGAGTAGCATCATGCTACTGATTGTGTCTGCGTTCATTGTCTTTGGCATATATTCACTTATTAATATGCCTAAAAATGAATTTCCTACATTCACTGTTCGTCAAGGTGTGGTCGCTGCTGTTTATCCAGGTGCTACTTCTGCTGAAGTAGAGGAACAAGTAACTAAACCTTTAGAGAAGTTTCTTTGGGGATTTAAGGAAATTAAGAAGTCAAAGACATATTCAGAAAGCAAGGACGGAATTTGTTATGTTTTTGTGGAACTGAATGATAATGTAAATAATAAGGATGAATTTTGGAGTAAGTTTAAAATCAGACTCCAACAGTTTAAGGGTGAATTACCTTCTGGGGTATTAGCTTTAATTGCAAATGATGACTTCGGTGATACATCAGCAAAGTTGATTACCTTAGAGAGTAAAGATAAAACATATAGGCAATTACATGATTATATGAATAATCTACAGGATAGTCTGCGTACTATTCCTGAGGTTGCTAATATGAGAGTGGTCGGTGAACAGAAAGAACAGATTGGTATTTATATTGATCGTGATCGTCTTTCTACATACGGCTTGAACACAGCAACCTTGCTTGCCAGTCTTAAATCACAAGGACTTACTATTATTAGTGGAAATGTTGATGATAAGAACACTGTTAGGCCAATACATGTGGTATCCAATCTTGCCACTGAAAATGATGTAGCACAACAGATTGTATTTTCTGATCCGGCAGGTAACGTTATACGTTTGCGTGATATTGCAACAATAAAACGTGAATATCCTGATGCTGATAGTTATGTTAAGAATAATGGCAAGAAATGTATTGTCTTATCGCTAGAAATGAATGAAGGTAAAAATATTGTTCAGTTCGGTGACAAGGTAACAGAAATAATGAACAGATATAAGGCTAATTTGCCGTCAGATGTTAGTATATATACTATTACTGATCAGAGTCAGGTAGTAAACTCATCTGTTGTAGATTTCCTTAAAGAATTGTGTATAGCAATTGTTTCTGTAATCGTAGTCATTATGCTTCTATTGCCAATGCGTGTGGCAAGTGTTGCTGCAGGCACGATTCCGATTACGATATTTATTGCTTTAGGAATATTCTATGCTTTTGGTATAGAGTTAAATACGGTAACGCTGGCGGCACTGATTGTGACCTTAGGTATGATTGTCGATAATAGTATAGTCATCATAGACTGCTATATAGAAAAGATTGACCAGGGGATGAGTCGATGGCATGCGGCTTCTATGTCGGCGAAAGAATTCTTCTCATCAATATTCAGTGCCACATTGGCTATTTCTATCACTTTCTTCCCGTTATTGATAACGATGAAGGGGCAGTTGATGGACTTCGTAAAATGGTTTCCTCTTGGTGTATCCATTGTTCTTGGTGTGTCTTTGTTAATAGCGGTATTCATGGTACCTTGGATGCAATATACATTTATAAAGAAGGGACTGAAAGAAGATAAGAGTAAACAGAAACATAAATCTTTCTTAGAAATCATACAGCATTATTATAATATATTGATTAATGCTTGTTTCAGACATCCGTTTATTACATTGGGCTTTGGTGTGTTTACTGTTATAATAGGAGGAGCTCTCTTTTCACAAGCTCCACAGAGACTTATGCCAAGAGCAGAACGTAACCAATTCGCAGTAGAAATATATATGCCTTCTGGCACAGCAATTGAACGTACTGCGCAGGTTGCTGATAGCTTACAGCATCTAATGAAGAAGGATAGTCGTGTGATCAATGTCACTACATTCTATGGTAGCGGTTCTCCTCGCTTTCAGACTAGTTATGCTCCACAGATTGGTGGTACTAATTTCGCGCAGTTTATTGTTAATACGAAAGATGACGAGGATACACAAGCTTTGCTTGATAAGTTCACACCGATGTATTCTAACTATTTCAGTGATGCTCAGGTACGTATTAAACAATTAGACTATTCAGATGCTTTATCACCTGTTGAGATTAGATTTAGTGGTAGTAACCTAGCGCAGTTGCATAAGACCGTAGATGCAGCAATGGCTATTATGCGTCGTGACAGTGATTTATTGCTTGTAAGAAGTAATTTCGAAGGAACTACCAGTGGACTTAATGTTATCATGAACAGTGATGAGGCTAGTAGATTAGGTATAAGCAAAACTATGTTGTCACTGAATCTTGCTACAAGATTTGGCGACGGAATACCACTTACTACAGTATGGGAGGGTGATTATCCAGTAAATGTAATGCTTAAAGATGTAAAATCAGGAAAGCAGAATCCTGATGATTTGAGTAATGCCATGGTTAGTGGTTTGGTTCCTGGAGCGAATGTGCATCTTAGCCAGATTGCTAATGTGAAACCAGACTGGCACGAAGGCATGATAGTAAGGCGTAATGGTGTTAGAACTATATCGGTCTTTGCAGATGTGCGTAGAGGAGTAAATCTGAATAAGGCTACGGATAAAGCGTTAGCATCCTTAAAAACAGTTTCTGGGAATGGGGTTTCAATGAAAGCTGGCGGTCAACGTGCCAGTGATGATGAAAATGGACCACAGATCTATGGAGGTTTGTCTATATCAATCATCATTATATTCGTGATACTGATTTTCCATTTCAAAGACATACGTATGTCTGTGCTTATAATGTTTTCACTTCTGTTCTCTCTGTTGGGGGCTGCTATTGGTATATTTATCATGCATCAGGATGTTAGTTTGACGGGTATTCTCGGAATGATATCGCTTATGGGAATTATAGTGAGAAATGGAATCATCATGATTGACTATGCCGAAGAACTGCGCAAGAATAATAGAATCAGCGCCAAGCATGCAGCTCTTCAGGCAGCTGAAAGACGTATGCGCCCTATATTCCTTACAAGTGCTGCTGCATCAATGGGAGTTGTTCCGATGGTGATACAAAACTCACCTATGTGGGGACCAATGGGCGTTGTTGTATGCTTTGGTACTATCATGGCTATGTTCTTTATTCTCACAATGATACCTATTGGATATTGGATGATATTCCGCATAGAAGATAAGAAACGCCACTTAAAGAATGAGAAAGAGCGTGCAAAGATGATGCTGAAAATTGTAAGTGCAGAAACTGAATAGACAACAATATTTATAATAATTATGATGAAAAGATTATCAATAATAATATTATCAGTAGGAATGATTTTGCCAATATATGCACAAAAGATATATACATTGAAAGAGTGCCGCGAGTTGGCAATGCGAAACAATGTAAAAATCAAGGATGCTAAACTTGGTGTAAATCAGGCTTTGGAGACGGAAAAGAATGCATTTTCTAAATATTTCCCTACAGTAACGGCTGGTGCTCTTTATTTCCAATCTAGTGATTATATGATAAAAAAAGACGTAAGTCTATCAGCTGAAGAGCAAGGAAAATTGGGTAGTGTAGTCTCGCAGCTAGGATTAAATCCTGCTGCGTTAGCTTCATTACCATCTTCATACTCTTTTAATATGTTGAAACATGGAACTATGGCGCAACTCATGGCTATGGAACCTATTTATGCTGGTGGACAGATTACGAATGGAAATAAATTGGCTAAGTTGCAGACTGATGTTAAGAAACTTCAGATAAGACAGTCTGCAGATGAGATTACATCAACAACAGAGACATACTATAATCAATTGCTAACTCTTTATGGGAAGCTAAAAACCATAGAAAAGGCTGATGCTCAGTTGAAGCGTATTCATAATGATGCTGAAAATGCATACAAAGCTGGCATGTCTACAAAAAAGGATATGTTGACTGTCGAATTGAAACAGAATGAATTGCTTGGCAATAGATTAAAAGTTGAAAACGGTATTAAACTGTGTAAAATGGTTCTGGCGCAATATATTGGTATGAATGGTGAGGAAGTTATGATAGATACAACGTTGACTAATAATATTCCTGAACCATCTGCTTATCTTGTTGATCATGCTTCAGCGTTGAACAATAAGGTTGAGTCACAACTTTTGGATAAAAATGTTGAGGCTAACAGACTCCAGACAAAACTTAAAAAAGGAGCCTTGCTGCCAACTGTGTCTGTAGGAGCTGTTGGATTGTATCATGATTTGATGGGCAACGGTCAGGCTAATGTTGTTGGAATGGTAACTGTTAGTATCCCAATAAGCGGATGGTGGAGTGGAAATCACGAGGTGAAGCATCAGAAGATAGCCGAACAGATTGCACGCCAAGACAGAGATGACAACCGTCAATTACTAATAATACAGATGCAAAGTGCATACAATGATTTGGATAATTCATACAAACAGATCTTAGTGGCACGTAAAAGCATCGAACAATCAACAGAAAATCTTCGTCTGAATGAGGATTATTATAAGGCTGGCACTGCAACAATGAGTGATTTGCTCGATGCGCAGACAAGTAACCAGCAGTCTTTAGATAAGTATACTGAAACGGTATGTAACTATCTGGATTGCAAGACAGCTTATTTTATAGCAACAGGCAGGGATGCTGAATAAAAGCTAACATTTTAAGACTGTGCAATCGTTTGCTCAACGATTTGTGCTAATATTGACAATTATCAGAACAATGGGGGAAATTTAGTCTTATCTTTGCATTGTAATTGGAGTTCACATAAATCATTTAATTGTGATTATGTACTTTCTTCAAGCTATTATAAAATAGATTCAATGTTTTTAGGTACACGATAAGAAATAAAATGTTTAGAGAGTTTTGAGTATTGTGTTTTGATAGATTAGATTTTGATTTCCCTCATAGCGAGGATGGGTTTAAATGGTTTTTGTTGATTGAGTGAGAAAGGGCCCGCTAGCAGATTTGCTGGCGGGTCCTTTATTTATTGTCATTTATCAAATTGAATTTTCACTTCTTTAAATCCCATTGAGTGCAATATGTTGTCAAATTGTACTCTTGCGTTTTCCTTAGCTTTGTTAATGTTTTCTGTAGTCATGCACCGACTTTTCATCGCTTTGTATGCCTTTGTGTATAAAGCTTTGCGGTCTTTGTCGGTCCATGTTCCTGTTTCTGAGAATGGTTTCGTTCTTGCCTCGTCAATGAAATCATTGTCAAGCAACTTTATCTGTGGTAGTGTTGCTTTTATGGTGTCGTTGTCTACTTTTATCCAGTCTTTATTTGTTTCGTGCAGATTGATTCCTAGTCTAAGAGTTCCGTAATATATTCTGACTAGTTTGCTGTCTCCAAAGAAACCGTGTTTCGTTGTATCAGCCAACTCTTCGTCATTTATCTGCAGAAATTCCCATTCACCTATGTCTTCAATGGATTTTATCATTGTTGGCGTAAGGTCAATCTTCTTGTTCTCTTCAATGTTTATGCTATTATCCTTGTTTAGCCAATACAGTCCAGCTATGATAATGATCACGGCTACAGCAATTATCGCAATTTGAAGTAATGGATTTACTGTAATATTGCGGATAATAGACATTATACTGAGTTTTGAATTATTCTTATTTCTCATGTTCAATTGTAGTCTTATCTATAAGGTTGTTTATATTGTTGCTAAAATCCTTTCTGAAATTGATGGTTATGTTTTTTTCGTCATATCCCATGAGCTTAATCATTGGTATGATGTTGTTGGCAGCGTTCATCTTTGCTCTTTCAAGAATATCAGTTTGAGGAATAGCCTTTATTATTTGGTCTCGTCCTTGTTTTTCGTAATTTAATAGTTCCTCGTCGCTGAAGTTTGAACGCATCAAACTGACATCTTTCTTAATATCTTCATGATTTATTTTAGAACTTGTCATGATGATTCGTGGGTCGGGTAGTGTAACTTCGATTTTGTTACCATACTTTGTTATATTCTTTTCTGAAAAGTTAGAGAAGTCGATATATGCTTTTACGGTTGCGTCCATAGGGATAGCAATCTTTCTTTCGCTCATTGGGATATCAAAGCTCATGTCTGTTTTGAATAGAGAAGCCTTAATCGTTTTTTTATCCTGATGAGTTATAATCTTGTGAAATTTATATTCTGCAGTATATAGTCGTGAGCATTTTTGTATATGCATCACCATTTCTGGTATTGTATCTATTTGCTTAGCTGTTTCATCCGTCTTGTTTCTGTTGCAAGAAGCAAGCAATGTAATAGCCATCATCACAATTATTGTAGCTTTATGTTTCATGTCTTTTATTTTTCAATAATACAAATATAGATATTTTTTCCGAAACAATGAATGTATTTGTCGAAATTAATCAGTTACGCCATGTTGGTTCTATTTCAGAATAAAATTAATTGGTGATTCTTAATCATTTGAATGTAACCAATTGGGTAAGATGAGGCAACTTATTTATTACGTTCATGCTATGTCAACTTGTGCCGTTTTATGGATAGAATTTTTCTGTGAGTAAATTTGTCAAAGAACCGTTGGCTGTATCAGAGGAACTGAGGATGTGTAAAATAGATACAGTAAACGAGAACAGAATTTTCAAGCTTGTTTAAATGTTCTGCCGAATTCCGCTGAATTCTCTGCAAAGATACTGCAAAAATTTTGTCCATGCAATCAGATTTAGGTTAGACTGTTAGCCAAAGTTTTAGTGCTACACATTATAGTACACGTGCGTATATGCGCACACTCTGAATTTTTCGTAAAAATAAGTGTCGAAGTGTCTATCCATTGAGCATCAATTTGTTAGATATCTTTTCAAGTCGAATAAAGTGACGGTTATTCGTCGGTAAAATATGGGAGAAAAAAATCATCATATTACATTGCACTTTACGAAGTATTTCGATGCGTTTTACGATGTTTTACATTGCGTTTTACGATGAAATGCACTGCGTTTTACGAAGCAATAGGAGGTAAAACATCGTAGAAAAGTTTGCGTTTCTATATAGAAACGTAACTATTTCTATATAGAAACGCATGCAAAACTTGAAATTTGATCGCCAATTCACCGTCACTTTTATTAGTAAAATTCGTCGATAAAATATTGGTATTCATTAAGTTGACACATCGACGCTTATATTTTTCAAAACCCTATGTATGCGCGTGCATGCATGTACATTATATAAGCAGAAATAGATAACGTAGCTAAAACCTAGAAAATATATATAATGTTACTCGTTTATCCTTAATAACTATAAGAGTTATGGTATTCGTGGTATTCAAGAAGCCTTTTCTTGTAGTTGTATCTTTAAAAGTAATACAAATAGGAGGGTAAAGAGTATAAAAATAGGAGAATGCAAAATGTATTCTCCTACTTAATTTATTGTTTAATAAGAATATTCTTATTTAATCCAACGAGGGTCACCTGTCTTTGAAGATTTCAAATCATCACTCTTTACAGTGAAATCATGATTTGCATAGTCTGCATAGCTAGGGTTGTAACTAGTACCAGTATTGTCATAGACGGTTATACCGACATTTGTTTTATCATCAGTCGCCAGAACAAAGTTTGGTGAGTTATAGTAGTTGTTACCACTGAAACTTGGAATAATTGTTGTTGTGAATTTACAGAAGACACCAGTTGAGTTACTTACGATATTGTTTGTAAAGGCTATCGTCGTTCCTGTATATCTTACATAGAATACACCCTTGTTTACTGAAGCCAAACCATCAAGTGTGTTGTGGTCAACGTTCATGTATGGAGTTACTCCAGGGAAACTGCTAGCCTTATTATCGTATCTAAAGAAGTCACGACATGAGATAGCGTAAACTGTGTTGTTTGTAAATGTCAAGTTGTGTATGACACCTGCTCTACAATCAAGGAAGTCACTTGCTGTGCTAATGTTATGAATGATACTGTTGTTGATTTTTAAGTTTGTAATATCTGATGCAACACTCACATAGTAAATACCACCTGTATATCCTTTGACTTCGCAACCTTCAATAGTTAGATCACCAAATTTACCAGCTGTCTTATAGTCTGCAACATACTTGATGGTAGTATTGTTGGTTCCGTCAAGAACCAGCTGTGTTAAACCAAGTGCTGCACCGTCACTAAGTTGGAAACCGCCTTGTATTATAGCCTTGTCGTAAGAGCGTACAGACTTGATAGCGATGCTCTTGTTTAGAGGCATGTTACCGTCTATTGTGTTTATAGGATAGGTACCAGGCATTAAAGCCAATACGTCACCATCTTTTGCATTGTCAATACAAGTCTTAAGGTCACTACCTGCTTTTACAAGAGTGGCGCCACCTAAATCAATAGCAGTCTTAACACTTACGGTACCTCTTGTCTTTGTGTTATTATACAGTTTGATTGTGTAGCTCGTTTCAGGAGAAAGTCCACTTATTGTTGCTGTTCCTGCAGCAATCTCATCTGCTGTTACAGTGTGTGAGATTACATTTGATGCGAAAGAACCATTTTCCGTAGCCACGATAGAAGTTGCAGTTTGTCCTGCTGGCCATTTCAAAGTTACAGTCGTTGCTGTGATATCAGTCTCTTCATTTACACCACTAAGAATGTTTTCAGGATCAGTTTGTGCATAAGCCGTACTCCATTTAGAGTCTTTTGAAGAATCATCCTTTGTAATGGCTTTTATTCTGAAAGAGTATTTCGTCTCACCTTGCAGATTACTTACTGTGTAAGGAATGGCGCTGGCTAGAACGCCAGTAATTGTTTTCACAGGAGTTCCTGCAAAAGTAAGACTGTCATCCTGGAATACTTCTATGGTATAGCTGTCTGCATTAGACTTTTCCCAAGTAAGCTTTACGTTCGTCTTGTTGACAACTTTTGCAGTCAGTTCTACTGGAGCATAATTTCGGTCGAGAATCAAACTTGTTATCTCGTCCATTGGATCACTGCAAGAACTTACTGCAACGATGGTCGCAAGTCCAAGCAGGTATTTTGATATATTATTAATAATCTTCATAATCTTAGGAATTTTATATATTAAAATCCGAGCCATGTATTGTTTAGTTTACCATTACTGTTGTCAACAAATGTTTGCCAGATAGGCCATATTGAATGTGTGCTTGGCTTGTTGATGTACAGACCGTTAATGAGGTCATCATCTATCTTTAATACACCAGTTTTAGAGTCTGGCTCAAGCCAAGAAGTCTTTTCGTATCCATTCAAGCTAACAAGGTTTGCACCTGCATCATCAGTTTCTCCATGATTAAGACCATAGAAAAGAAGGGTCTCGCCATCTGTGGCAGTCTTGGTATATACACTTCCTGGTAAGTCCGCGTAAGCACCAGTTCGAGTTCTTAATGCCTGCATTTTTGTTTTAGCTTCAGCAAGTTTGTCATCAATAAGGTTCCAACGTATAAGGTCGGCTTTTCTAAGTTGTTCACCAGCAAATTCAAGTCCGCGCTGTTCAACAATACCATTGAAGAATGCGTCTTTGTTTGCAGTATATTTATTCTTAAGAGTAGCAACCTTCTCTGCTGGCAATACACGAGACAAAACTGGTTCCATATATCCCCATGCATCGCTAGGACCACTAAGTTGGTTAATGGCTTCTGCTGCCATCAGATAAATATCAGCCAGTCGCATATACTGGAAGTTTACACCATCATCATTTGTTGATGTCACGATGCGGCCCATCCATTCGTAGCGAAGTTTGCCGAAACACCATTTGTTTACTTTGCGCAGTTGCTGCTTTGCTTTTGCTTCGTTGCTCCAGTCGTAAGGTACACATGTTATATTACGACGAGTATCCTCATTGTCGTAATCATAAAACAAATAAGGTAAAGGACCGTTTACACCACCTTGTGCCTGCTTTGTATACTGGTCTTTGGCATTATGCTTAACACCCCAAGTATATAGTACACGTCCACGACCGTCAGAGAAAGGAACTTCCCAGAGGCTTTCGTTACCCGCATCAGTTTTGTCCATACAAAGGTTTGTGAAGTTTGTCTTGAAGTCACCTAACTTATTCTTTCCGCTATTGATGACATCTTCGCATTCATCACGTGCAATTTTATACATGTTGTCTACTGAAAGGGCAGGAGCGTTACTTCTTCTTACAGTTCCGTCTGCACGGTAACTATATCCAGCTGCATAGAGTGCGATGCGTGCACGAAGTCCCTTTACAAAAGACTTGCTTACACGTTCTACGTTCTTAGTTTTATCATTGTCGTTAGGCCAAGGCATCATATCTTCAGCTTCCTTGAGGTCAGAAAGAAGTCTTACGTAGATAGAATCACGGTCTGTGCGCTCCTGATACATTGTATTTGTCGAAATAGGCTCAAAGCGTGCAGGAACATCTCCCCATCCCTTTATCAAATCAAGATAAAGTACGGCACGAAGAGTCATACCCTCACCGAGCAATTGTGCCATTTCTGGACGACTTGCAGGGTCACCATATTGCTTTATTGCATCTATTACCATGTTGGCACGTTCAATACCTTCATAAAACTTTGCATACGCATTGTTTGATGTATTCATAAGAGTATTGTTTGGTGTGGCGTTGTAAGCACATAAATCATTCTTTCCACCATCTGGTGTTTGTGCCAAAGTTGGAATGTTTATCATCTCAACATCGGTATTCATTCCGTAATATGGAATGAAACGACCACGATATGAATTAGTTTCTCCAAATGACTGGTGAATACCCATTATGGCAGATTCTGCCATTTTCTCAGTATATCCAACAACACTAGGGTCAAGCGAAGATTGGTTTGGTGCATCCATATCGCAAGAACTAAGTCCGGCTAATGATAATGCAAGTATTGATAGTTTTATATATTTTTTCATTGTTAAATCCTCCTGCGTATTAGAAATTCAAGTTCAAACCAATAACAAACTGGCGACTCTTTGGATATCCAGAGTAGTCAACTCCAGGTGTAAGGTTAGTTCTGCGCATTGTTGAAACTTCAGGATCATAGCCTGAATAATTTGTGATGCAGAACACATTGTAAGCTGTAACATAGAAACGAAGGCTGTTTATGCCCATTTTGTTTGTAACGAGCTGTGGCAGTGTGTAGCCAAGTGTTAAGGTGTTAAGACGAAGGAAAGATCCGTCTTCTACAGACCAATCAGAGAATACCATTCTGTCTGTGTATGGAGAGAACTCTGTTGTTGTAGCATTAAGTTCTTTCAACATTGCAGGGTCGTTTGTAATCAGACCTGTTGCTGGATCAAGGTTTGTCCAACGGTTACCAGCTGCCATTGTGCTTAACATGTTACGGTATTGGTATTTACCAGTTGTAGAGAATTCAATCTTGTTGGCATTGTATATATCGTTGCCAACACTGAAATTAAAGTTTGCACTCAAGTCAAATCCATAAGCATGGGCGTTGATGCCGAAACCACCTGTGAAATCAGGGTTGGCATTACCGATGATAGTTTTATCGCTTGTGTCAATCTTACCGTCACCTGCATCTGGTTTACCATCACCGTCTGTATCTACAGTTAGTTGGTCTACCAACTTCATTGAACCTGGACGAATCTGACCTACAACATTTGTCGCATCAGCTACACCACTCTTGAGTACCCATTTCTTCTTTGTTGCGTCATAACCAGTGAAGTCATCAACTTCATATCTGCCTGCTGACTTATAACCATACATCTGACCTACAGAACCACCTACGGCAATCCAATAGTCGTTTCCTATTTCTGATGAAGCCCAGTAACTTTCCGCTCCAAAGTCGTTCATCATACCAAGACTCTTGATTTTAGTTTTGTTGAAACCAATGTTTCCATTCAAGTCTATTCCCCAGTTCTTAGCATTTACTGCATGCCATGTGAAAGATGCCTCAAGACCTTTATTCTCAGTCTTACCCATGTTTCTGTATTGGTAGTCATAACCAGTTCCTGATACAGGGAAGGCAATAAGTAAGTCTTTTGTCGTGTTAAGGTATGCCTCAACAGAACCTGTTAACTTTCCACCCCAAAGAGTGAAGTCAAGACCAAGGTTACGTGTAATTGTAGTTTCCCATTTCAGGTCAGGATTTGACATATATGTAGAAGGTGCCCAGTAGTTACTGATACCGTTAATCCAAGATGTAGTATTGTTTTCATACACCTGTGTCAACTGTCCTGATGGAATATTATTGTTGCCGGCAGTACCGTAACTGAAACGAAGTTTCAAGTCATCAAGCCATTTTGATGTACTCTTCATGAAAGGTTCTGAAGATATACGCCAAGCAGCTGCTGCTGATGGGAAATATCCCCAGCGGTTTTCTTTAGAGAACTTAGAAGAAGCATCTGCACGGAATGTAGCACTTAAAAGATACTTATCCTTGAAATTATAGTTAGCACGTCCAAAGAATGATAACAATTTATCGTCAGGAGAGTAATAATCCCTAATCATATAAGGAGTACCCTGTGTAGAAAGTCTCCATGCGTCTTCAGCCATGTAGTTTACTGGGAAGCCGTGAATAATGTTTGTGTTTACCCTTTCTTTATTTATGATATACTCATGACCCAACATTAAGTTAAGACTATGGTCTTTACTATTGAGAAGCTTCTTGAAATCATAACTAATAGTGTTTGTATTGCGGAAGCTATGACGGTCTGTCTGCTGAAGTTGTGTAGCAGGCATATTCTGATTTTCGCTTGCTGGTACATTCTTTACATAATATGTAGTAGTACCCCAGAATCTCTTGTCATAGTTTGATGTGAGATCGTAACCGAATTCTGTCTTTGCAGTAAAGTTGTCAAATATCTCCCAGCCGAAATCACCGGCTAAGTTAAGATTCTTTCTGTTCTGCAAACGGTCGTTGTCATAAACAGACTGTACTGGATTATATAGGTTGCCAAGGTCGTCGTCGCCAGAACCAGAATCTGAATTTAGATTATTTATAGGGAATGGTGTATAGATTACAGAATATTTCAAACGTTTATCAGAGTCGTATGAACTTGTAGCATCGTTAGCACCACCACCACGAACGTTAGTCATAGAATATCTAGCCTGTAAATCAAATGTAGTATTCTTTGTTGGTTTCGTGTTTAACTTCAAAGAGAAGTTATCGCGCTTGTAGTTACTTCCAAGCATGATAGCCTTGTCATTCATGTGGGCATAACTGAAAGCATACTTCAATGCATCTGTTCCACCATTGATATTGACGTTGTGGTTAAATGTGTGACCGGTGCGACCGAATGTTATATCCTGCCAATCGTTTGTGGCTACATTATCATATAGGTCTAGATCCTGATATGAACCAAAGAACTTTTCATAGTTAGATATAGATTCACCACTTTTTAATTGTGCAAGTTCATATTGCCATGTAGTGTAGTCTCTAGCGTTAAGAACATCTAGCTTTTTAGCTATTTTCTTAAAACTGTAATAGGCGTTATAGCTAACTTTAACTTTACCGCTTTTACCGCTTTTTGTTGTTACTAGGATAACACCGTTGGCACCACGTGAACCATAGATGGCTGTTGAAGATGCATCTTTTAATACAGTGATGTCTTCAATGTCATTTGCTGGAATGTCACTAATACTTTCAACAGGGAAACCGTCTACGATGAATAGTGGGTCGTTGCTTTGTGTTATAGAACCACCACCACGCACACGAATTCTCATTTCAGCATCAGGCGAACCTTCTGTTGTTGTGATCTGCACACCTGCCATTTTTCCTGTTAACGCTTCTGCAGCGTTAGCTACAGGAACAGCTTGCAGAGCCTCACTGTTTACTGTGGCAACAGATCCGGTCAAGTCTTTCTTCTTGACAGAACCGTAACCGATTACGACGACATCGTTAAGGCTTGTCGCCTCATCGTCAAGAGTTACTTTTAAAGAGTTTTTACCTGCAACATTTACGACTTGTGGTTTCATACCAACATATGAAACTTTAATTTTCTTAGTGTTGCCTTTTAGATTTAGTGTAAAGTTACCGTCAATGTCGGTTACACCGCCATTACCCTGTACACCCTGTTCCATAACAGTTGCACCGATAATTGGTTCACCGGAATTGTCCTTAACTGTACCTTTGATAGTTTGCGCTGACAAGCTTCCGACGAATAACGACAGAAAGCAGACTAGCACAATTCGAAAATTTTTCAAGTTACCAGACATACGTTTTTTATTTTATTAGATTAGTAAAAATTCACATTCACAAAAGTAATAAAAATATATTAATTATCAAACTAACAAATTGACAATTATATATGAAAAATTATCAAGTTGTTGATTATTAGGTTTTTAGCTCGATTATTTTTTGATAATTAATTATGGCTGAAACAAAAAAAAGAACTAACCTTTGTGGTTAGTTCTCGTATGTGTAAAATGTTTGTAATGGTAAAAACTCACTATTTTAACATTATTTTCTTTGTCGTTTTATTGCCGTTTGTATATGTTTTTACTATTAGGTTTATACCTTTTGATAGACGTGGAATACTTAAACCGGCAATATTATAATACTTTGTATTGTAAACTTCGTTAATGTCATCTCTTGTGTGGTTTATTCCTGTTGTCGTATTTGCTGACAGGGTGAGCTTCAAAACAGCCTGCGTATTCTTAGTGGTAAACGTCAAGGTTTTTGTAGCTGGAGCTGATAGTTTAATAGTGCAACTTTGTGAAGCATTGTTATCTCCGTTGGGGAATATATATTCTGTATCTCCATAATTTTTTCCGTTGAGTTCCGATAGGTAAGCGTCGGCATGGTTGCCGTAACCTTCAAGGTTAATTTGGGTTATCTCTAAACCGTCAGGTATTATTATGGTATATATCACTCCGTTACTGAATTTAATTTTACTGTTATTTCCTGTGGCATAGGTTTTATCACTATTGTTTGTTATAGAGAACCCATTTTGGAATTTCCATGTGGTTGTAGTAGCAGACTCGATATAAGTTTGACCCCAAAGAATATTTTCTGATGAAGTAGGAACTTCGCTTCCTTTTTCTATATTACCTGTGACAGTGCCACCTTCATTCTGTTTTGTAGTGATATCGTCAATCAAGGAATTTAAGTATGTCTCAAGATTCGTATATCCTGACTTATTAACTATATTTCTGTCATTCGCATCTTTGGAATTTAGACCGTTTGCGTTTTCCCAGTCATCAGGCATACCGTCACCATCCGTATCTGTTGCTGCGCTTGTTGTTGAACTTAAAGTGGGCCATGCGTTCCAATCTGCTGCCGCATTTGCTGGTTTGTCATCATTTTGTGAGTTGATGAAACCTTGCGAACAGTTAGCTCCCGTATATGTGGCAACTCCGCCTCGGGTGTCAGAAACAATAAGGTCGTCAAAAGAATCACGATGATTGCTTGCGCCTGCATATGCGAGTACCTTATTATAAGCTTGTTCTGCCGTGTGTGTGGTTGTGTAAATAATATCAAGCGGGGATGCCAACTTTATCGTATCTTTTGTCACATTAGTGTATGTTCCGTCGTTGCCCAAAGCATCAATCTGGTTGTACATTCCGTAGGTCCAGTTGTCCTTTATGACATCAGAATACATGCTGTTTACATTTCCATTGACATAGTAATGTCCCCATTTGTGAAGCGCTGGTGCGTAGGCTGGATATGTGGTCACATATTCATTTGTTCTTATGCCAATGGCGGCAATTCTCATACCTTTGTCACCAGTCGGACTACCAGGTCCGGGCTTATAGTAGTTGTTGACAATATTTACATCCATTCCCTCACCGCCATAGCAACCATTTCCTCCAAAATTGTATATAACGTTGTTACGCATATCCATATATTCGCTTAACTGAGTTGTCGGTCTAGGCCCAAGTCGTGGTGTACGACTACCGTGATGTGCAAGGAGATTATGATGAAATGAGGCATGGTCTCCTCCCCAGTTACCTCCGTATCCATGATTTCCTTTGGTATGTCCTGCAGCTACAAGACTCTGGGCGACAATACACCATTGTACAGTAGTATTTTTATTTCCCAATACTGATAGGCATTCATCTATACTCCAACTAACCGAACAGTGGTCTATCATCCATTCACTGTGATCAAATCCACCAAATCCGTCCCAACCGTCAGCACCGTTTATTTTCACGTAATTATTTCCGAGTCGAAATCTCATATATCTCACAATGACGTTGTTGCCGATGATATTCATTGGATAATCGGAAACGCAAATGCCTCCCGGTGATGTTTGTCCAGCCAGTGTGGTATTTGAGTTTATCGATAGTGAAGACTGTAAGTTTATCGTTCCAGATACATCAAAGACGATAGTCTTTTTTCCTGTTTGTTCGACAGCCCATCTCAATGAACCTTCACCGAAATCATTTAAGTTGGTGACATGAAAAACATTTCCACCCCTTCCACCGGTGACATATCTTCCAAAGCCTTCTGCTCCAGGGAAAGCTGGTGTTTTTTCCTGGGCTATCATATTTTGTGCGCACAGGAAAGTAGCTGTAATACAGCAAAAGATTGATTTTGTAATTTTCATATTCAATGATTTTTATTTATTTCAACATTATCTTATTACTCTTTGTTCTGCCATCACTATAGGTCTGCATTATGATGTTCATTCCCTTTTGTGGTTGTGTGTTGCAAGTGCCGTTTGGTGAATAGTACTTTACTTTCGCTACGTTTGTAGTACTTATATCCTTTATTTCGGTTGAGGTGTCAACTTTTACAGCTTCTCCAAGTCCCCCCATTTCGTTGGCAGCTCTTATTGCATAACTAGCTTGGGTATCGGTGATATCATAAGTAGCAGTAGTAGTGAAGTCTGTAATTTTGTCATTTTTGACAATAGCCCATAGCAACACATAATTATTATCGTCCCATGTGATAGTATTTCCTGTTATTTTTACGTTGCTAGGTGTTGCTGCTTGTTCTGTAGCTGATGTCGGATCCCAGTCATCATCCTGTCCCATTATGTTTTCGATAGTATATTTTGCTGCTTCTTCCGCTTTTAATATAGGATTGTTGGTATGAGTATTTGCGAATATTATCTTTCTATTGCTAAGGTTTATAACAGTGCCAGTTGCCGTTTGTGAATTGAATTCTGCGAATCTGGCGGGATAACCTCCACTCATCTCATTCCAACCTATAGCTGAAGGGATGATTTCCATTCTTGTGTTTATCCAAAGTGCTATTGGGGTTCCTGCTCCCCAAGGTCTTCCGAGAGTGTAGTTCCCATCTATATCATCATTCTCTCCACTTATAGTACAGTTATTTAATATGTATCCATATTTTTTAGGTTGTGATGGGACTGCAATATATCCACCTTTGTCGCAGTTCTTGAAATTCACATTATTAAAATATACATCACCTTTGCCGCATATGTAATCTGTGCGTCCGCGAATAACTCCGTCTTCAAAATAAAATCTGCCGTTTTGGTTGTTGGAAACGTATGTGTCTTGGTAAGCGTATAATGTTATATTCTTGCATATAGTCTTGTTTCCGCCGTCGTTTAAGACAATATTTCTTCCTGTAGCGTCAGCCATGCCACTCTTTAATGTGATATCTTCAAAGTATGTGTTTATTGCACCTCCTTGTAGTTTAACGACATCACCCTTGCCAATACCTTCTATTGGATTTGCTGGTCCGTATGTTCCGTTTACCAGATTGGTTGGAACGGTATTTGTAAGAATAGTGCTGGCCATGCTTTCACCTATTATAGATACATTTGGAGTATTTATATATATTGCAGGGTCTGCGTATGCAACATTATCGCTTCCATTCACAGTGGTTGTCTCTGAAGCAGGGAATGTGTGTTCTCCCGCTTTGACGAATATTCTGAAGCGTTTACTAGTGTCACTTCTTTTGCCGGCAGCTGTTATTGCGTCTTTGATATTTCCGTTGTCGGGGACAATGAAGTCATACATGGTTTTTGCTATTATATCACGATTCTTAGTAGTGAAGTTTATTTTGATAACTTCACTTATTGTATTTCCTGATAGGTCGCTAACGCTGTTGGCTGGCAGGGTAAATGTATATGCTGTGGCATAAGCCAATCCTGAGTAGTCGAATGTGATAGTCTTTCCTGATACATAAGGAGTGATGGTCCTATTGCCCAGAGTTGCGCTTATATTATCGCTTGTTTTTACTTTTTCGTCAAAAGTGAGAACAATTCTTCCGTTTGCTGATGCATTTTTTGCACCTTCAACAGGTATTGAAGACATAAGTTTTGGAGCGTTTCCATCGTCTATAATCTTTGTTGTTCCAAGAATATATATACCACTAATAGCATTACCGTCATTAGTAGATTCTGTTCCGTCAATATCTGATGTCTTGTCTGCTATCCAACGTATGTAAAGTTCTGGCTGATTGTTGGCTGTTGTAGGTAGATTGAATATAGAATCATTCCAGTTTTTTGCACCATCCATACTGAATTCACCAAAGTTAGTCCAAGTGTTTCCGTCAATAGAATAGTCAACATTATATTTTTTGTAGGCATTGTAATTATACATCATGCTAGCTTTAACCTTGATATCAGTGAATGCAGTGGCATTAACCTTTACCTGCCAGTAGTATGTGCCTAAAGCTGCATCATTGTGCCAGTTCACCGCAGCGGCCTTACCTTCATATCCATTGGCAGAAACAATACTTTTATCGAGCCATGACACAGAGTTGGCATTAACGTCTCTTAGTACAAGTTGGTCGGCGTCGTTGTCGGCTGATGCAAAGTCAGCCTTGCGCCCATTGTTACCATTCTTGTAGAAATCCCATGCTGCAATGAAATCTATGGCAGAATAATTTACTGATATTGTCTTGTCTTCGTTCATTGTCAACTTATTCTCTGCGGATGTCTGGTTATCGTTCCAATTACTGAATTTGAAAATATCATTATCTGAAGCGGTAAGTATGACTTCTGTTTTTTCCTCGTACATATTTTTGTTATTAATAACTGTAGGTTTAGGATTTAGTTGTACCATATAATAAGCAGCACCTCCGTTTACACTATAATTTAAAGCATAAGTGTTGATTTTCTGATAGTTGGCTGTGAATATTTTGGCAGTATTTACTGTATAATCGAATTTGGGTTCTGTAGAAAGAACATTACCATCGCCGTCTGTCCAGTTTACAAATTTATATCCGAAGTTCCTGACAGCGGTCATTGTCATAGCAGTACCCTCGTCAAATTTGTCACCTTTAGGATAAATCTCTGCACTACCACCTTCTGTGGGATTGGCTTTTGCAGAAATAGAATATGAATTTACATCTTTCATAGTGCCATTTATTATTCCACTGATAACAATATTTGCGATAGCGATGTCCTTAGCGTTATTGGTGTTTGAAATATAAATTCTGAAAGTGAATACATTAGTTTCATTTGACGTGATGTCTACGCTATGGTTGAGTGTCGCGGTTGCCGCATTTGCGCTATTGTTGCGTAGTATAGTAGCTTTGTCAACGTCAATGATAGTGTTTTCGGTCCCATCTGTAGTGTAACTATATGAGAATGTAGCACCATCTGTTCCAACTTTTACAGCGTCGAACGACACGTTTGTTGGTTTGAATTTAATGCCGGTCTTAGGTTTTACACAGTATTCAATCATTACACTCTCAACGTTACCAGCATTAGAAACAAGAGGTCTGTATTTTGTCATTGTCTTGTCGAAAAAAATTGCGCTTGATACAGTCAGTCCACTACCAGTATTTACAGAAGTTGATGATATACCGTCAGCAATGTCTGCTTCGATGTTAGCAGAAGGTTCGTTTCCGATGTTCCAAGTTATTTTTCCAGAAACATTGTTGAACGTAGTTTCATTGTCTGCTCTTGTTGGTTGTGGCAAAAACACAAACATGCTTAAATATGACAAATAAAGTAGTTGTTTTTTCATGTAATATTTTGTTTAGTTATAGTGTTATATGGTTTGTTTTGTCTGCAAAGATAATATATCCTATACACAAGCAGGTTAAAATTTTATTGGAAAAGCATTAAATTTTATCATGTATGATAAAATGTGTACCTTTGTTCATAGTTGCATAGATTTTGTGGTAAAAAACAAAGGTAACAAGTAAGACTGAATTCTCAGAGAGGAATTCAGTCTTACTTTTATACGAAGATTAAACTTTTAGCGGACAGCTATATTTATAATTCCCGTTACATAAAAACAGGGCATATCCTCTCGGATAGCCCTGTCTTATTTTATTAATTATTCCAGTGTTATTCAATAGGCATTAAACCTTTTTCCATTTCAAGACTCGCCCAAACAAAAGGTCCTACACCTTTTGCGTCATTATCACGTATCGGTTCTGAAATGTAGTATTCAAAGCTACCGTCACGCTTGTAGTTGGGTGTTTGTACATATTTGCCAGGACCAGGACCTAGACCGCTTACAGAACAACACTTAGTCAGACTTATTGTCTTGTCTGCATTTATGCGTACAAATTGTTTCAGTATTCCGTTGTATGCCGTTATACCTGCTTTTTGAAAATCAGTAGGAAGGTATCCTTTGCGTACTCCTTTTAAAAGAACGTATGTGAACATAGATGATGCTGTGCTCTCAAGATAATTCTTGTCGCTATTCACATCCATGACATCATACCATACACCAGTATTCTTATCTTGATATTTCACAACTGCTTTCATAGCCTTGTTTAGCAGTTGAATAACTTCACCGCGTCGTGCATAGTTCTCTGGAAGCACATCAAGAACTTCTGTCATAGCCATAACATACCAACCAAGGGCACGAGCCCATGTGTGTTGGCTTTGTCCATTATCTTTGTTAGCCCAGAATTGTGAATGAGTTTCATCCCATGCGTGTTTCCACAAACCTGTAGATTCGTCATAAGTACGCTTGTCGGTCTTTATAATCTGATCTACTGCGTCATCAAAATATTTGTTAGCTTTCTTTGCACTCATATTTTGTGCTGCATAAGCTGTGTAGTATGGCAATCCCATGAATATGCCGTCTAGCCAAACTTGATTTGCATAAATTGCTTTGTGCCACCAAACTCCCTCTTTCGTACGTGGTTGGTATTCTAATTGCTTGAATAAAGTCTTTAAAGCTTTATCTACATTCTTTTCAGGTTGTAGATTATTCATTCTAAGTATGAACTTGGCTGTACGAACGTTATCAAGATTGAAATCTTTATATTCATATCCAGTGATGTTGCCTTCTGTGTCTATCATCTTTGCAGGATACTCTTTCAGATAATTCAATATTTCTGTATTCTTGTATTTCTCATAAGTATCAAGCATACTTTCTTGCTCTATTCCCATAACGTAACTCCATTTGGGTTTAGTAGAGAAATCAAGAAGGTATGGATGAGCTGTTCTTTTCATTTCTGATGCAACCAGCCATTCGCTATAGTTCTTGAAAGGCTTATCAAGCAATACTAATGAACCATTGATAAAAGTGTTCTCAATATTTATATCATGACTTTTACCCGTACGCATGATATCTTGGTCTTGTACACCATTAAATGCGCAGTTCTTTACATTTATATTATATATGTTGTCGGCATCGTCTAATCCGTTGAGTAATATGCCATATTTGCTTTTTTGGCATGTTACATTTTCCATATACACATTCCTGACAGTAGGGTTAAAGCCGCGCTTCGCAGCTTCTTTTGGCTCATAATTCAGGTTGATACGTAATACGGCTTCACGGCATTGTCCAACTTCTACATTACGCATATATATATTTTCTGTCAATCCTCCACGACATGAATTTGTCTTTATGCGCAATACGCGTTCCAAGTTTGGTGAGTCCATTTTGCAGTTTTCAACAAACACGTTGTTGCATCCGCCAGAGATTTCAGATCCTATAACAACACCTCCGTGTCCGTCTTCCATCACGCAGTTTCTAACAATGATGTTCTTGCTTGGAATATCCCATTTTCTTCCGTCAGCATTTCTTCCACTCTTTATCGCAATGCAGTCGTCACCAGTATGGAAATTGCAGCCATCTATGATTACGTCTTCACAGCTTTCTGGATCACAACCGTCGCCATTAGGGCCGTTGTTCCAAACTTTAACACCCTTTACAGTGATGTTTTTTGATAGCAATGGATGCATAACCCAGAATGGAGAGTTGATCATTGTAACATTTTCGATAAGAATGTTTTCACATTTATATAGGTTGATTAGTTGCGGGCGCATTCCTAATCCCTTCATGTTGCGTTTCTCAATAGGAGTTCCGCTTTCTACAAACTCAAATAATTTTGGTCTGCCTACATTCTGATTTTCTGTGATTTTTTCATTTGCTTTGAACCAATCTTTTCCACACATCTTCCACCAAGTTTTCACGCTTCCGTTGCCATCAATGGTACCTTCACCTGTAATAGCTATGTTCTTTTCTCCATAAGCATATATGCAAGGTTGATAGTTCATGCAGTCCATGCCTTCCCAGCGTGTTTTTACAATAGGGTAGAGGCTTGTATCAAAGGCAAAAATTATATGTGCATCTTTCTCAACCACAAGATTCACATTGCTTTTTAGCGTAATTGCACCTGTATTCCATACACCGGAAGGAATTATTACTTTTCCTCCGCCAGCTTTAGAACAAGCAAGAATCGCCTTGTTAATAGCAATCTGATTCTTAGCAGCAGAAAGTTTAGATCCTGCTCCATACTTTGTGATTATAAAACTCTGGTTTGGAAACTCTGGTTGTTTCACTCTTTGTTCAATCTGTTTATATGTATTGTCATTCCATCCTTGCGCAGCAATAGCGATAGGACATAATAGCAATGCAAACAGAATCATTTTAAAACATCTCATGATATAAATTGTTTATTTTATTATTTTTTTGATTTAAATTTTTAAGTAGTGAAGACATTTTAAAAAACTGATGGTATGTCTTCACAGACATAATCTGTTATAATCGAAATGTCTTTTTTGCATTTTCACAATGCAAATATAAAACAAATATATTTATTTAATGCTGAATATTCGTTTAAAATATATTATTTTTTATCAAGTCGTTGATTTATAATGGATTAGAAAGGGGATGAAAACGAAATAATACACCTGGTTTGATAGAAAATGGAAGTGAAAAATAACTCATTATATTCAATATTGTGTTAAATACTGAATTTATATGTTACAAAATTTGTTTTTTCAATTTATATAATTTATATTTGCCACAAGTTTTTAAGATTTAGTTTTTTACTAAATCGCCCTTGAGGTTGGATGCATCCTGCGCCAACCTCTTTTTTTTATCGTTAAAAATTTGCCCGTACCGAAAAAATATTTTATCTTTGTAGCAATTAATACTTTAAAAGCAATAAAAAACAATTCGCCTATTGAAGCAATTTTACTTGGAATTTAAAACATTTACAAGATGAAAAATCTAGCCGTTATGACTGATGAAGAGTTGGCATTGTCTTATGTCAATGGAGACAACAGGGCGTTTGACGAATTGTTATTGCGTAATCAGTCTAAAATATTCTCTTATATTCTGTTCGTGGTCCGTGATCGCGATATGGCGAATGACATTTTCCAGGAAACTTTTGTTAAAGTGGTTGTTAAGCTTCAACAAGGTAAGTACGTTCCAAGTGGAAAGTTCTCAGCATGGGTGCTGCGTATAGCGCATAACGTGATAATGGATCTTTATCGCGGACAGAAGTCACAAAAAATTATTGATGCTGTTGATGACAATGATCTTTCAAATATTGCCAGCAATGATATGATTATTGGCAATGTCGAAAGTCAGTTTGTGAATACTCAGGTTTTGAGTGATGTTAGGAAAATGATGAATCTACTTCCTACAACTCAACGTGAGGTTGTCTACATGCGCTATTTTCAGCAGATGTCATTCAAAGAGATTGCCGATACCACCAACGTTAGTATAAACACAAGTTTGGGACGCATGCGTTATGCCATTATAAATTTGAGAAGAATGGCAAGGGAGCATGATGTAGTTCTTCAGCTTGTTTAAATATGCTTCAGTGACTTTATCGTTGATATCGGGTCTGAACTTTTGAATACGTAACTTCCGCTTACTAACACGTCAACTCCTGCTTTTACTAGTATAGGAGCCGTTTCTGCATTTACGCCTCCATCAACTTCGATAAGTGTATTTGTTCCTGCTTCGTCAATCATCTTGCGAAGTCTTTTGACCTTATTAATCGTATTCTCAATAAACGTCTGTCCACCGAAACCAGGATTTACGCTCATCAGCAATACCATGTCTACGTCGTCGATAATATCTTCAAGCATGCTTACTGGCGTTGCTGGATTTAAAGTTACAGCTGCCTTCATACCCGCATTGTGAATTTGTTGTATTGTACGATGTAGATGCGTGCAAGCCTCATAGTGCACATTCATCATCATTGCACCAAGTTTCGCTGTTCGCTCAATATATTTTTCAGGATGCATAATCATGAAATGTACGTCAAGCGGTTTCTTGCATATCTTGCTTACGGCTTCGATAATAGGGAAACCGAAAGATATGTTTGGAACGAACTCGCCGTCCATAACGTCCAAATGCAACCAGTCTGCCTCACTTTTGTTAATCATTTCTATATCTTCCTTTAAGTTTAGGAAGTTTGCCGACAACAATGAGGGCGATACCAATGTATTCATCTTCAAATGGTTTTAAATATTAGTTAAGACAGAACACCTCTTGTTTGCCATTTACCGTTATCACCCGATAGGTATAGGCGATCTGCCTTATAATATTCAAAGTCTTTTCAGATGGTTGGGCTTCTTTTTGAGTAAAATACTTCATAGGCACTCTGCTTTTATTATTAATATATTATTGAAACGCACCATATCTCGTATTATTGTGCTATTAATAATAAAATATCGCCTATAGTGTGACATATCTATATACATTATTACATATAATAGCTTTTACGTTTCGTTTATTAGTTTTCACGCTGAAATATCACTTCCGCAGATACTATGATATCAGTATATTTAAGGCTTTGTTCATACTGCAAAATAAGCTAATAAATATTTTTATTGTATTTTTTGTTTCGATTTGTTTGTAGAATAAAAAAATATCAGTATATTTGCAACCGAAACAATTAAATAAAAGCAAAATGAATAATATGATATCTACATCATGGTGGTGGCGTTACTCGAGATTAAACAAGTCGTGAGTTACGAAGCCGTGTGGATATATATATTAATGATATACAAAGAGGCCTGTCGTTCTTACGACAGGTCTTTTTTGTTTTAACAACATGTAATGACAATATAAAAAATATACGATTATGGCAATGAAGGACATTTTAAACCGCATGCTCAATCATGAAGAGTTGACGCGCGAAGAGACTAAAAACATCATTCTGGGTATCACGAAGAGTGAATTTCCTGAAGAACAGATAACAGCTCTTCTTACAGGATTGCAGATGAGAGGTGTTACTGTAGACGAATTGTTGGGCTTCCGTGATGGTATTCTTGAAACAGGAGTTCCTGCTATTCTTGATTGTGACCGCTATATTGATGTAGTTGGTACTGGTGGTGACCGTAAAAATACATTCAACATTTCAACCACTTCATGCTTTGTTATTGCCGGAGCTGGATATAAGGTGGCTAAACATGGTAACTTTGCAGCAACTTCAGTGAGTGGTGCATCTAATGTTATTAAGAACCATGGTGTTGAGTTTACTGATGATTTGGATAAACTTAATCGATCTATGGATGAGGCCAACATTGTTTACCTTCATGCTCAACTTTTTGCAAAGGCAATGAAGTTTGTCGGTCCTATCCGCAAAGCATTGCAATTCCCTACAGTGTTCAATCTTCTAGGTCCTTTGGTTAATCCTTCACAGCCAAAATGCCAACTTCTTGGTGTTGCCAATCTCGACCAGATGAGGTTGTATAATCAGGTTTATCAGAAGATAGGTATTGACTATGCAATCGTTAATAGTATAGATGGTTATGACGAAATTTCGCTAACAGGAGATTTCAAGGTGTCTACAAATGATTATGAAAAGATATTCTCACCTTCTGATTTAGGCTTTAGAATTGCTAAGCCTGATGAACTTAAAGGTGGTGCCACAGAGTTGGAAGCTAAGGAAATATTTGATGCAGTGATTGAAAACAGAGCACTCGATGCACAGAAGAATATTGTACTTGCAAATGCTGCATTTGGTATTCAGGTAATGGAAAAGGGCAAAAAGAGCATTGAGGAATGTATTGATATTGCCCGTGAAAGTATAGACAGTGGTGCTGCTCTTTCTACATTTAAGAAGTTTGTTGCACTTAATTCTTAACGAAATAGTATATATAGTAATATGGATATTCTTGAAGAAATAGTAGCTCATAAGCGCATTGAGATAGATCAGCGTAAGCAGTTTATCGCTCCACGCCAATTATATGGAATGGTAGCTCAGAAGTTACAAAATGCACCAGCTACAACAGTAAAGTTTGCTACATCATTAATGGAATCAGAAACGGGTATCATTGCCGAGTTCAAGCGTATGTCTCCAAGTAAGGGATGGATAAACAAGGAAGCAAAGTCTTCAATTGTTCCATTATCTTATCAGAAGAATGGCGCGACAGCACTTAGCATATTAACCGATACAGACTATTTCGGAGGTTATGACGAATTCATTCAGGATGCAAGAGCTACCGGTGTAACAATACCTATATTATATAAGAACTTTGTTATTGACGAGTATCAGCTTTTTCAAGCGAGTTTCTGTGGAGCTTCAGCAGTATTATTAATTGCTGCATGCCTTAGTAAAGCAGAATGTAAATCCCTCATGTCGTTGGCGCATGAACTTGGACTTGGAGTGCTTTTGGAAATGCACGATCGTCATGATCTGGAATATGCAGAATTGCAACCAGATATGTATGGCATAAACAATCGTAATCTTGGCAGCTTTGTTACAGATGTCAACAACAGCTTTAAAATGGCTGAAGAGTTGCCAGCTGATGTATGCAAAGTGAGCGAAAGTGGAATTGATAATCCTGAGACCTTGAAGTCATTAAGAGAAGCTGGATATAATGGCTTCTTGATGGGCGAGTGCTTTATGAAGACGTCTGATCCGGGCGAAGCTTTGAATAAATTTATTTCTAATCTATAAAGACGAGTATATGATAATAAAGGTTTGTGGAATGCGCAATGCTGACAATATACGTCAGGTGTCAGAACTGGACATTGACTTGATAGGCTTTATATTTTGGCAGAAATCAAGTAGATATGTGCGCATGATATCAAGTAAGGCTGGTGTACTCCCAGATTATAGTACGGAGCGGCTTCGTCAACTGTCAGAAGGAAAGCCAGTCGTAGCTACTGAGAATAAACCAAAGCGTGTAGGCGTTTTTGTTGATGATATGCCTCAGAATATTGTTACTCGCATCTATAATTATAATCTTGATTATGTGCAGTTGCATGGCAATGAGAGTGTAGTTATGATAGATAATCTAGTAAAGACTATTGATCCAGACATCCACAAGAATATAAAAATAATAAAGGCATTGAGCATAAACACTCCCGATGATATTGACCTATATAAGGAATATGAGGGACATGTTGATTTATTTCTCTTCGATACAAAATGTGATACAGTAGGTGGTGGTGGGAAACATTTTGATTGGTCAATGCTTGAGCGTTATGATGGAGAAACCCCATTCCTGCTTAGTGGCGGAATAGGTCCTGAAGACGTGGAAAAGATAAAGAACTTCCATCATCCAAAGTGTGTTGGTATAGATATTAATAGCAGATTTGAGACTGAACCGGCAATGAAAGATGTAGATCTTTTGCGTACATTCATCTCACAGTTAAAAGGCGTATGAATAAAATTAATAAACTTTTCAGTGAAGTAAAAGACCGCAAGTTGCTTTCTCTTTACTTTTGTGCAGGTTGCCCAACTCTTGATGGTACCGCTGATGTGATAATGACTTTGCAGAAGCGAGGTATTGACATGATTGAAGTTGGTATTCCTTTTAGCGACCCTCTCGCTGACGGTCCAGTAATTCAGTCGGCTGCAACAAAAGCACTAAAAAATGGAATGACTCTTAGTAAGTTATTTGCTCAACTAGGAGAAATCAAAAATCAGGTGACTATCCCATTAGTTATGATGGGTTATCTCAATGTCATCATGTACTATGGCATAGAAAAATTCTTTCAGAGTTGTGCTGAGAATGGTGTAAGCGGTTGTATTATCCCTGATCTTCCATTCAAGGACTATCTTGAAGTTGTGAAGCCTATCGCTGATAAATATGACATACGTGTAATCATGATGATTACTCCCGAAACAAGTGAGGAGCGCATCCGTCTAATAGATGATAATACCGATGGATTCATTTATATGGTAAGTTCTGCTAGTATCACTGGTGCTCAGAGTAATTTCAATGATGACAAAGTAGCCTATTTCGAGCACATTAATGCGATGAATCTAAAGACACCACGTATGATAGGGTTTGGAATAAGTAATAAGCAAACGTTGGAAAGTGCACAGAATAATGCTTCGGGTGCTATTATCGGAAGTAAGTTTGTTACCTTACTTAATGAGACTGGCAACCCAGATGTTGCAATCGATAAATTGTATGATGCTTTAAAGAAATAAGATATGAATAAACCAGATAAACAAGGATTCTACGGACAGTTTGGTGGTGCCTATGTTCCTGAGATATTATATAAATGTGTACACGATCTTCAGGATGCGTATATTCCTATTATAGAGAGCAAGGAGTTTCAAGACGAATACAACCAATTACTCAGAGACTATGTAGGTCGTCCTTCTCCTTTGTATTATGCAAAGCGCATGAGCGAGAAGTATGGTTGTCAGCTCTATCTTAAACGTGAAGACCTTAATCATACTGGTGCCCATAAGATAAACAATACTATTGGTCAGATTCTGATGGCAAAGAAAATGGGTAAAAGCCGTATCATTGCTGAAACAGGAGCTGGACAGCATGGTGTTGCCACAGCTACTGTGTGTGCACTGATGAATATGGAATGTGAGATATTCATGGGAAAGACTGATGTTGAGCGCCAGCATACCAACGTAGAGCGTATGCGTATGTTAGGGGCTAAAGTGCATCCTGTTACAACAGGAAACATGACTCTTAGTGATGCATGTTCTGAGGCTATACGTGATTGGTGTTGTCATCCTCAGGATACATTCTATATTGTTGGTTCTACTATGGGACCACATCCTTATCCTGATATTGTAGCAAGAATGCAGAGTGTAATATCAAAGGAGATTAAATGGCAGCTTCAAGAGAAGATAGGTCGTGATTATCCTGATTATCTTATCGCTTGTGTTGGTGGAGGTTCTAATGCTGCGGGTACAATATATCATTATATTGATGACTCACGTGTGAAAATGGTCCTTGCTGAAGCAGGTGGTCATGGAATAGATACCGATTATACTGCAGCTACAATGCAATGCGGTACAGAGGGTATTATTCATGGTGCTCGTACACTCGTCATGCAGACTGATGACGGACAGATTAAAGAGGCATTCACAATCAGTGCAGGTCTTGACTATCCTGGTATCGGCCCAATGCATGCTCAGCTTGCTAAAAGCGGTCGTACAAAGGTGTTTGCCATTAATGATGATGAGGCTATCTATGCAGGATATGAACTTACCCGAATGGAAGGTATCATACCAGCCATAGAGAGTGCGCATGCTGTGGCTACACTCAAAAAGCTCACATTCAAACCTGATGATATCGTTGTGTTAACAGTAAGTGGTCGTGGAGATAAGGATGTGGAGACATATCTAAATAATAAGAAAATGGCTAAAGAATATGGAGATTTTTAATTATACTACACATACCGAGAAGATTCTTGCCGATCTTTATACACCTGTTGCTGTGTATATGAGGTTGCGAGACATCTATCCTCAAAGTGCATTGATGGAAAGTTCTGATTATCACGGAAATGATAATTCCAGAAGCTTTATCGGCATTCATCCAATGGCTAACATTCAGGTTGGGCATGGCGTAATCCGTAGCACTTATCCTGACGGAACTGTTGACGAAACTGTTATCGATACTTCTGTAAAGGGTAGGGCAAAGGAAGCTGTTGCCGATGCTATAAATGATTTCATTAGTCATTTTAAAGTAGAAGGTGAAGGTAAAGACTTCTGTGGTCTTTATGGCTATACCACTTTTAATGCGGTTCGTTATTTTGAAGACATTGATGTAAAGGATGCGACAATGGAACAGAACGATGCTCCCGACATTTATTATATAATGTATAGGGATGTTATCGTCTTCGACCATTTCAATAATAGTATGCAGATTATCAGTCTTTCTGATGATTCTTCTGCCATCGCTGATATTATGCGTGCTATGAACAAGCAGAATATAAAGCCATATAGCTTTAAACCTGTTGGTGAAACCACTTCTACCCTCACTGATGATGAGCATAAGGCAAATGTGCGCCGTTGTGTGAAGCATTGTATGCGTGGAGATGTGTTTCAGATTGTAATTTCTCGTCGTTTCATTCAGAAATATGAGGGTGACGATTTTAAGTTGTATCGCGCTTTACGTTCTATAAATCCAAGTCCATACTTGTTTTATTTTGACTTTGGAGGCTTCCGTATATTCGGTTCATCTCCCGAAACTCATAATCGCATAGTTGGAGACAAGGCTTATATTGACCCTATTGCGGGAACAACAAAGCGAACTGGCTATACAGAACAGGACAAAAAGAATGCTACATTTCTGCGTAATGATCCAAAGGAGAATGCTGAACACGTGATGTTGGTTGATTTGGCACGTAATGATTTAAGTCGCAATTGCCATGACGTGAAAGTTGATTTCTATAAAGATATGCAGTTATATAGTCATGTGATACATCTTGTAAGTCGTGTTAGTGGAACTCTTAATGAGGGTGCAAATAGCATCAGAGAGTTTATTGATACATTCCCAGCCGGAACGTTAAGCGGTGCTCCAAAGGTGCGTGCTATGCAGATTATATCTGAATTGGAACCGCATAATAGGGGAGCTTATGGTGGTTGTATTGGTTTCATCGGACTTACCGGTGAACTTAATCAGGCAATCGTCATTCGCACTTTTATCAGCCGTAATAACGAGTTATGGTTTCAGGCAGGCAGTGGCATCGTAGCCAAGAGTAACGATAATTATGAGTTAGAAGAGAGCGACAATAAGTTAGGAGCTTTGGTAAAGGCTATTCATATTGCCGAAAACCTTTAGTTGATACTTTGTTGTTGAATTACTATTTATATTAATTTTTATGAGTGAATATTATAATGAGATAGATACTTCTACCGAGAGAAAAAAGGTTGCTGGCAAGAAGGTCGTTATCATAGATAACTATGATTCATTTACATATAATCTTGCGCATCTTTTAAAAGAGTTGGGCGCAGATGTTACCGTATATCGTAATGATAGGTTTCAGTTGAATCAACTTGAGACATTCGATAAGATTATCCTCAGTCCAGGACCAGGTATTCCTTCTGAGGCTGGTTTACTTCTTGATGTTATCAAGCATTATGCTGGACGCAAGTCTATATTAGGAGTATGTCTTGGTCATCAGGCTATTGGTGAGGCTTTTGGAGCCAAACTGATTAATCTGGATGAGGTTTATCATGGTGTTGCAACTCCGATAACACAATATGGAAATGATAAAATCTTTGCAGGACTTCCAAAGCGTTTTGATGTTGGTCGTTATCACAGTTGGGCTGTTGATAAAACAGGATTCCCTGATAGTCTTGAGGTCACTGCTTTAAGTGATGATGGTTGTATTATGGGATTAAAGCATAAGCACTATGATATCCATGGCATACAGTTTCATCCTGAGAGTGTGCTTACTCCTGAAGGTAAGAAGATTGTAGGTAATTGGCTTGATATGTAATATATAAAAAATGGCAAACCTGTTAATCGCTTATAAGCGTTAGCAAGTTTGCCATTTTTTATATGTTTGCTGTTTTATTTAAACAGTTTCATCACGTTTTCCACAACTGGCGCCATGTCGTAATACTTATATTCAGCAAGTCTGCCTCCAAAGATTACGTTGCTTTCGTTTGCTGCTAGTGCACGATATTTCTCAGCGAGTTCGTTGTTTATCTTATCGTTTACTGGATAATATGGTTCCATTCCGTCTTTCCATTCTGTGGAATATTCTTTTGAGATAACCGTCTTAGGACAATCGTATACCTTTTGCCCGAACATCTCGAAATGCTTGTGTTCAATCACGCGTGTGTAAGGCACTTCGGCTTCGGTATAGTTTATCACTGCATTTCCTTGATAGTTAGGCTTGTCAATAATATCCTGTTCAAATCTTACGGTACGGAAGTTCAGCTTGCCGTATTTGTAATCATAAAATTCATCAATCTGTCCTGTGAATACAACTTTCCCAAAACTGTATACGTCATTTTCAAGTGCATCCTTGTTTGATGCGTCAAGCGTGAAAGAGCCGTCTTCGTTTTTGTTTATATCCTTTCTTAAATCAAAGAAATCAATATTTTTATGACATTCCACGCCATCTAGTAATCCGGCAATAAGTTTATTATATCCTCCTATAGGAATACCCTGATATGTATCGTTGAAATAATTATTGTCGAACACCATTCTAACAGGCAGTCTTTTAATGATAAAGGCTGGTAGTTCTGTGCATTTTCTTCCCCATTGCTTCTCGGTATATCCCTTGATAAGTTTCTCGTATATATCTTTACCGATAAGAGTTTGAGCCTGCTCTTCAAGGTTTCTTGGTTCTGTTGCACCCTCAGCCTTCATTTTAGCCACAGCTTCCGCTTTCTGCTCATCAATCTTAGCCTGAGCTTCATCTGGTGTTGTAACTCCCCACATCTGGTAAAATGTGTTCATGTTGAAAGGCAGATTATAAAGCTTCCCTTTATAGTTTGCTACAGGAGAATTTGTGTATCTGTTAAACTCAACGATTGAGTTCACGAAATCCCATATATCTTTATTACTTGTATGGAATATATGTGCGCCATATTTGTGTACGTTTATACCTTCAATATTCTCGCAATATATATTTCCTCCAAGTTGAGTACGCTTGTCAATCACTAGACATTTCTTGCCTTGTTTCTTTGCCATGAAGGCGAATGTTGCTCCAAAAAGTCCGGAGCCAACTATAAGGTAATCGTATTTTTTCATTACAGATTATTGTTTATTCTGCAAAGGTAGTGCAAGTCGAAGACAATACAAAATAAAAAGCATTTTTATTTTTATTGTTTCGGCGTAGCCTATCTTCGACTAGTACTGCTCTTATTCTATTATCTATTGTCTGATTGTGTCGGAAACACATAGAAATGGCGATCTTTAATGAAATCAATCATCCATTGGTCTACTTCCACGTGATTGTCAAGAGCCTTGATAGAAAGGGTGTGATGTCCTTTCGAAATATTTATCGGGAATAGTAATACAGCCTGTCCTCTTAGCACATTTAGTTTCCATTGTTCCGAACGATCTTTCTCCTTATATGATTTCACAGTGTAATCCTTTCCGTCAATGCTTATCGCAATACGAATATCTCCGTCGTCATTAGGTTGTGTCGGTATAACAGCTACACGTAGCATTGTGTCGGCATTTCTGTCAGAGTCGAATTCATATTCCAATGTGCCGTCTTTAGGCAAAGCCACTGCGTTCATGCTATGTCCCAATGCTTGAATAGTATATGCGCCAGTCGTAGCCGATGAGTATTGGCATGCATCCATCGCTATGGCATCGTTAATCTTTATAGCGTGTCTTTTCGTAACCTCCGATTTCCTTATCGCCTCTCTTGCTATACTGTCAGAGGGCATTATCGGTAGCATTGGAGGATAGAATGCGAATAAATCTCTTGGCATAGATGTCATAGAATATTTCCACTTACCACCAGCCATTTTGTTATTGTAGTAATCAGTGATGTTCTGAATATCATGATATGCCTCAATGCTTTTGGCACTAGCCAATGTCATAACAGAGTCGCGTGACCAAAGTGTTGCGTTTACCTGTCCTGTCGCAAACGAGCGTGCACGTTGTGCCTCAAGCATCTTTGTCGCCATGTCAGCAGAAGCACATACTCCATATTCTATATGTGAAAAATAAGCATCTCTCTTTTCTTTCGCAATAGTCCCCTTTATGTCTTCAATAGCTATCTTAATGTCAGCATAATGTTCAAGATAACGATCCATTTCACCACCAAACTCATTGCTGAATTCCGTGTCCTTCATCCACGACATTCCTCGAACGTTGGTTGCTTTGTCAAGTTCTACTTGAGTCCATCCCATGTGCTCTGGTTTACGTATTCCGCAAAGTCTATAATATTCCAACATAACAGGCAGCAGCTTCTTTCCTGCGTTCTCACCAAACTCTCTTATCAGCCAGTTGCCTAGATGATTGTTTATTGTTGATGGCGTAATGCTGTTGATGTTCCAAGCCATATCCATGAACAGTTCCAATTGATAAGCTGCTGGCTTTGGATTATGAATGTTTACGATCCATTCCTTTCTGGCGTTATTGTCATAAGCCTGTTTCATCTCGCTATACACCAGTCCTGGTTGTGTTGTGCATAACCATAAGTAGTCATGTGGTCTGCCCCAGTAACTCATGTGATAATATACTCCTGCGCCGCCGCTGCGTTGTTGCTCGTTTTTCTCTTTAAGGCGTGTCATGTAACCATAGTTGTCGTCACACCATAACAATGTTACGTCTTCTGGAACTTTCAAACCGTTTTCCATTATCTGCAACACCTCTTTGTAAGGAACGAATACCTGTGGAATACTTGCCACGTCTTTATTTACGTATTTTTTCAGCAGTTCTCTTTGGTCGTCAATAGCTTTTTGCAACCATATCGTTTTTTCCTGCATCGTTTTCACGCCTTCCATACTTCCGTCATGAATACCTCTCATACCGATAGTGTATAGATTGTCATATCGTGCCACGTCTTTTAGTCGTTCTGCCCAGTAGTCACGTACATTCTTTCCGTTTGTAACGTAGTTAAAGTTGCCTCGTTTTGCTACGTCCCATTCGCCTACATTGTTTCTCATCAAAGGTTCGCAGTGTGATGTTCCAATAATGATGCCGCAGCTATCAGCCGTCTCTTTGTTGCCATTTACAAAGTAAAATGGAACAGTTCCGCTGTGCATAGCCGGCCACACCGTGTTAGCGCGCAGTCTCAGCAGCAGCTTGAATATCTGTTTGTATGTTTTCGTTCCGATACATCCCGTTGCATTTCCCTTCTCGTATGTCTTCCAACTCCAAGGTCGCATACTCCAGTCTTCATCGTTAATGAATATACCCCTGTATTTTACTGAAGGACTTTGTGTCGTTTTGAAATCATCGTTGATAGTAAGAATGTCTTTATGCTGTGGCTTAGAGTCTGCCCACCATGTCCATGGCGATACACCCGCCATTCTTGATAGTTCAAGTATTCCATAGGCAGCGCCCCTTCCGTCGGAACCAGTAATAAGAATCGTTCCGCTTTTATTCGTTCTTATGTCGAAGCATTCTGTTTTACTCGTAATCTCGTCAACAGGAACGTTCATGCTTTTCAGTCTTTCTTTGGCGCTGTTCGAAGCAATATCCAGTTGTGTAATCTGTATCTTTGCTGTTGTTGGTGATGATTGTATAGCATTCATACCAGTAACATCTTTCATGTCATCCGAAAACATGTCAAGTGCAGTCCTCACCACAAGCTTGCATTTATTCTGCATAGTATATGTAACCGGATGATGTCCGTCATACCATATAATGTCGCCAGCCATAATGGTCAACGACGATATAATAAGGGCTGTTGCTAGCAAAAGTCTTTTCATTTTAGATTTTTCTTTAAGTAATAAGTTGTTTATGTTGCGAAGGTACATCAAATGAGCGAAAAATCAAAGAAAAATCTAATCCTTTTTTTAACACAACTGACAAACTTGTCAGAAAATGACATATAAAGAGTTAATTTAGTTTACATTTACTGACGAAAAGTCAGCAATTGTCTAGTGGCATATTTGTTGCATTTCTGTTATCGGATAACGAAGCCGAAAGGCAGAGAATCCAAACGAATATATGTTTAACAAAATAATAATTAGGAGGTTTTATTATGTGGTTACCAGTATTACGTACAAACAACAATTGGTTAGACAATGCATTCAATGATTTCTTTGATGACAGTGCAATGAGACGAATGAATTCTACCGCACCTGCAGTCAATGTTAAAGAAGACGAAACAGCTTATACAATGGAAGTTGCAGTGCCTGGAATCAAAAAAGAGTTCTGTCGTGTAAACATCAACAACGATGGTGATCTTAATATTGCCATTGAGAATAAAATGGAACACAAGGAGGAAAATAAAAAAGAGCGTTATCTGCGTCGAGAGTTCTCATATACGAACTATCAGCAAACATACTCTCTTCCAGACAATGTTAACAAAGAAGGCATTAGTGCAAAAGTCACAGATGGTGTCTTGACAATACAATTGCCTAAGGTTGAAAAAGTTGAACAAAAAGTTCAGCGTAAAATAGAAGTTGGTTAATTCATATTCAATGATTGTAATATGTAGAGCCGGGGCTATATTAGCTTCGGCTCTTTTTTGTTTACGTAAGTGTTGCTGTATTCCGCTGCTGTGTTTCTTTGCTTTGTAAAACGGCTTTTTATCCCGAAGATAACGCAAATTTACGCAAAGAGTAACATCTGAGCTAGACAATAAATTCTGATTCATTGTGAAGGATCATGTCATAGTATAACTACCTAATAAAACTAAAATAATGAACTTTATTATGCTTTTGCAACCTAGTTGCAAGAATATCTTTGTATATTTGCACCACATATAAAAATAGTTTGTATAGATAATGAGATTCATAACAGTCATATTCACAGTTTACATTATGCTGCTGGCAATAGTTCCTTGCCATTGCGATACAGCTAATGGAGATTGCTCGGAAACCAAATTGGTATCCGAGATCACTGCTGACAATCATACAACCTATAAATATGTGGATTTATGTACGCCATTTTGTCTTTCTTCAGGATGTGTACATGCTCCCATCTTCTTTTTGCCATGTAGCCACGTTGTATTTAATAAAACAGCAGTCGCTATTGATAAAATGTTTGTTTATCAAGGTGAAACTCCTGTGGGGTATCATGGCACTTTTTGGCATCCGCCAGTAATGTAATAACAGATACTTTATTATTATGAACTTACGCATTTATATCATTATAGATGCGTTGATAGATGTGTCGTTATACATAAAATCTTATTAAATGTTTCAGAAAATAATCGATTATTCTATAAAGAATAAATTGGTTGTTGGCATCATGACTTTAGCCCTCATCGTATGGGGTGCAGTGTCTTTGAGCCAATTGCCGTTTGACTCTACACCGGATATTACAAATAATCAGGTGCAGGTAATTACACAAGCTCCAACACTTGGGGCGCAGGAAGTTGAGCAATATGTAACAACACCACTCGAAATGTCATTTGCTAATATTCCTGATATCATTGAACGCAGAAGTATCAGCAGAAGTGGACTGAGTGTGGTTACATTGGTGTTTCGTGATAATGTTGATATATACTGGGCACGCCAGCAAGTAAGTCAGCAGATGAAGGAGGCTGAGGAACAGATTCCTTCGGGTGCAGGTAAAGTAAGTCTTGCACCAATCAGTACAGGACTTGGAGAGATTTACCAGTACACAATTCATCCAAAGAAAGGGTATGAAAATAAGTTCACCTTGACGGATATACGAACTGTGCAAGATTGGATTGTGCGCAAGCAGTTTGCCGGTACTGAAGGTGTTGCAGAGGTAAATGGATGGGGTGGATATGTGAAGCAGTATGAAGTGGCAATAAACAGTGATCGTCTAGCTTCATTTGGTCTTACCGTGAGCGACCTTTACAATGCTATAGAAAAGAACAATAAAAACACGGGTGGAAGTTATATTGAGCAAGGAAACAATCAATATTTTATAAGAGGAATAGGATTGACCCACACACTGGATGACATCAGACAAATACCAGTGAAGACCGTCAACAGCATCCCTGTTCTTGTATCAGATGTAGCTGATGTTCGTTTTGGTACAGCTATGAGATATGGCGCAGTAACGAGAAATGGTGAGGGCGAAGTTGTAAGTGGTATCACACTCATGTTGAAAGGCGAGAACTTTCAGGAGGTAATGAAAAACGTGAAGACTCGTATGAATCAGATTCAGAAGAGTCTGCCTAAGGGACTTGTGATAGAGCCGTTTATAGACCGCACTCAGTTGGTTGATAGAGTAACGGCAACAATATCACGCAATCTTGTAGAAGGATTGCTAATCGTGATGTTCATACTCGTGCTGTTTCTTGGTAATGCACGTGCTGGACTGGTAGTAGCATCTGTCATTCCACTGTCAATGCTTTTTGCCTTTGGCATGATGAAGACGTTTGGCGTTGGTGGAAACCTGATGAGTCTGGGTGCGCTGGATTTTGGTATTATTGTTGACGGAGCGGTAATCATCGTGGAATGTGTGAGCGGATATGTTGCCACGCATGGTGTGAAATTCGGTAGAAAGCGACTCTCGCAAGCCGATATGGATAAGGTTGTTACACATAGTGCCGGCAAGATGATGAGTAGTGCTGCTTTTGGAGAAATTATCATCATGACGGTTTATATTCCATTATTCACATTGGTAGGTATAGAGGGAAAGATGTTTCGCCCAATGGCAATGACGGTATTCTTCGCTGTGCTTGGTGCATTCATTTTGTCGCTTACCTATGTTCCAGTAGCTAGTTCGCTTTTCTTGTCAAAGAAAGTGAGTCAAAAAGAGAACTTCTCTGACCGCATGATGCACGCTATTCAGCGATTCTATTATCCGATCGTTAGAATAAGTCTTAAACACTGTAAGGCTATCATCGTTTCAGGTGTGGCATTGTTAGCTGTAGCATTGCTTTTATTTAGCAGGATGGGCGGTGAGTTTATTCCTAATCTTGAAGAAGGTGATCTATGTGCCGAACTGAGTATGAAACAAGGTACATCACTCACTAAAATGATAGAGTCGACTACTGCCGCAGAAAAGATATTAAAGAAGAAGTTCCCAGAAGTTAAACAGGTTGTAACACGTATAGGTAGTTCGGAAATACCTACAGACCCAATGCCTGTGGAACGTGCAGATATGATGATTTCATTAAAGCCAAAGGACGAATGGACGACCGCAAAGACTCAGGCTGAGTTATCTGATAGGATGGAAGAAGCCATGAGTAAGGTTGATGGACTGAACGTGGAGATGTCGCAGCCGATACAGATGCGCACCAATGAACTGATTACAGGCGTGAAACAAGATGTGGCGATTAATATATATGGTAATAACATAGATTCACTGGCGAGTATAGCAAAGCATGTGGCAAATGAGATTGCAACTGTTGATGGTGTGGGTACGCCAGTTGTAGAACGAGTTTCAGGATTACCGCAATTACAGGTGATTTATGATCGTGCACGTCTTTCAGCCTATGGTATTTCAATAGACGATGCTAACAACACACTGCAATCAGCTTTTGCAGGTGCAACAGCAGGATCTGTTTTTGAAGAAGACAAGCGATTCGATATTGTGTTACGACTGAATAAAGATATACGTGACAATGTAGAGACATTGCAGAATCTTCTGCTCACTGTTCCCGATGGAAGCACAGTTCCTTTATCGCAGGTAGCTGAAATAAAATATGTGAATGTTCCGTCACAGATTACGCACGACGAGGGACAACGACGTATTTACGTAGGTTTTAATGTGCGTGGGCGAGATGTAGAAAGTACGATCAGTGATATAGAACATAAATTGGATGCAGAACTGAAGTTACCTACGGGGTATCATTATACCTATGGTGGTCAGTTCGAGAATCTGAAGGAAGCAAAGGCTAAACTATCTGTTGCAGTTCCTGTGGCACTAGTCATCATTCTCTTTCTGCTATTCATCACTCTTCGAAGTATGCGTGAGGTGCTGATTGTATTTACCGAAATTCCGCTTGCAGCTATTGGTGGTATTATTGCCCTTTGGGCTAGAGGAATGCCTTTCAGTATATCGGCAGGAGTAGGATTTGTTGCTCTCTTTGGTGTCGTGGTGCTAAATGGTATCGTACTGATAAATCAGTTTAACGAGTTTGAACGTCAGGGAATAACCGACATCAACCGAAGAATACTAAACGGATGTATGCTTCGTCTTCGTCCAGTGCTGATGACGGCTCTTGTGGCATCACTCGGTTTTCTGCCAATGGCATTATCTACGGGTGACGGTGCCGAAGTTCAGCGTCCGTTAGCAACAGTAGTGATAGGGGGATTAATCATTGCCACCATACTCACGCTAGTGGTTTTGCCGGCAATATATAAACTGTATTCAAGGAAGAAAAAATAGATATGAAAAGAATAATAATCATTGCACTCGCCACGATGGCGATAGCGCAAAGCATGATAGCTCAGGAACGCAGAATGACTCTGAATGAAATACTGAAACTGGCTACGGAACGCAATCTCTCATTGCAAAGTTCACGGATAGCTGTTGAGAGAACTCGTGCCATGCAAGGTACTGCTTTTGATTTAGACCCTACAGCAGTGAGTCTGTCGCAGGACCCGACGAGCGGAGGTAGTCCTGATAATGCAATTACGGTGAGTCAGAGTTTTGCTCTTCCAAGTGTTTACACTGCACGAAAGTCATTGCTCAAAGCGCAGACCGATGTAGAAAGAAGTAGACTAGCTGTAAACGAAATCGAATTGAGACGTGAGGTTAGCAAAGCCTTCTATGATTTGCTCTATGCTCATGACGTACTTACTATCTATTCACGTCAGAACAGTATTTACAATGACTTTAACCGTGTGGCTGTGGCTAAGTTCAAAGCAGGCGAAACTGGAAGATTGGAGAAGATGAACGCAGAGCGACTGAAGCGTGAAAACGAGATAAAGAATATGAACGCAGAGAGAGACTTCCGCACAGCGCAGCTCGTGATGATGAAATGGTTGAATACTGATACGTTAATCGTGCCTGTTGATTCTATTGATGATAAAGCAATTTTTCAAAGTAATCCATCTATAGACTCACCCCTTCTGATGCTTGCAAAAGCTGATGTTGACGTGGCAAACCGCCAGTTGAAACTTGAAAAGCGAGGGTATCTGCCCACATTATCATTGGGTGCCAGCATTCAGGCTGTTATCAAGGGATTCAACCCTTATAATGTAGAGCGGCGCCCATACTCAAAAGGCGACTTCATGGGATTTTCTGTTGGGGTGAATATACCATTGGCATTTGGAGCGCAGAAGGCTAAAATGAATGCTGCACGCAAGAATGTAGATATGGCAAGATTGAATGTCAGAAATCAGGAGTATATGCTGCGCAAAGCTTATGAAGTGGCATATAACGACTATCTAAGTGCCCGCAACTCACTGGAGTATTATCAAACGAAAGGAGTGCCACAAGCGCGTGAGATGGAACGTATATCAAAAATAAGTTATGAGAACGGTGCTATAGGTTATATAGAACTGATGCAGAACATGCAGAGCGCTGTAGATGTTTGGAAAGACTATGCTGATGCTGTGTGCAGATATAACAAAACGATTGTGGAACTAAATTATCTAAAAGGAGACAAACAATGAAGAAAGTAAGTAAATATATTGTGATGCTTTTTGTAGTAGCTGCGTTGGCATCATGTGGAAGTGGCAAGAAAGAAAGCGTGAATGACAAGAGCAAGACTGAGGCCGCAGATAAAGAAGAGGCTGATGATGAAGAATCTGCAGATGCTGACCCAGCACCAGATCTAAGTAAGACAAATAATATTGTGAGGATGACTGGTAAATTGGGATTGGATCCTCAGAATCGTGCTGATATTTCGCCTATTGCAGGTGGAGTAGTGCGCAGGATTCTTACGCGTGAAGGTTATCGTGTAGGTCGTGGACAGGTTGTGGCTTATATAGAAAACACTGAGGTTGTAGCTCTTCAAAGGCAGTATATCGCCTCGGTGAGTGAGCGATCAGCTGCACGACTAGAGCTAAATCGTCAGCAGACTCTTACAAGTCAAGGAGCTGGTGTTCAGAAAACTCTTCAGCAGGCTGAGGCTTCTTATGCAATAGCCAATGCCAGTGTGCTAGGTATAGGGAGGCAACTCAGTCAGTTGGGTGTGAATCCATCTTCGGTATCGCTAGGTCGTATCACAACATTAATCCCTGTTCGTTCGCCAATCAGCGGTATTGTGGGAAAGATTAATATCAGTATGGGTAGTTATGTGGATATGACAACATCGTTGATGACCGTCGTAAACAATGTAAATCTGCATTGTGACATGAAGGCTTTTGAGAAAGATTTACCAAAAGTGCGTATCGGTCAGATTGTGAACGTATCGCTAACCAATAACCCGATGGTTAAGTTTCGTGCACGCATTTACGACATCAACTCAACATTTGATGATGGTTCTAAATCAGTCACCGTTCATGCAAAGATCATTAAGCAACCCGCCTCAAAGCTATTGCCTGATATGTTTGTGACAGGTGTTGTTGAATAAAGTATAGTTTGATTCCTTCATGGCTCTGTGCCATATATTGATTGTGGTGCAGAGCAATGAAGAAATTAAATATGATTTATAATAGCATGATTAGGCTACCTGCGGTGATAAACACGGCACCCAAAATAACTTTCAATGTTACCGGTTCTTTCAATATAAGAAAAGAGAGAATGATTGTGATTACTACGCTGAGCTTGTCGATAGGAGCGACTTGTGATACATTTCCACTTTGCAAAGCCTTGAAGTAAAAGAGCCATGAAAGTCCTGTTGCAGCTCCAGACAAAACAAGGAATATCCATGTATGGCTTGTTATCTCTTTTACTTCTCCAAGATGATTACCAATGATAACTATTCCCCACGTGATAATCAATATTATTGTGGTACGGATAGCGGTTGCTAAATCAGAGTTGATATCTTTAACTCCTACTTTAGCGAAAATTGCCGTCAGTGCAGCAAAGCATGCTGACAATAAAGCATAATATTTCCACATTGTTTTATTTCTTTTTACCCTTACATATCAGTGAGTAAATCAACTATTTACAAGATATGATGTTGCAAAGGTAGTACTTAATTATTTACGATGGTATGTTTTATTGATTTTTATATTTGCAGTATGGCAGCTAATTATAAGTCAAAAATGTATCTGTTCAAAAAGTCTCACATCAAATGTCAATGCAAGCAAAGTGGAGGATATAGTTTATGAAGAAATGAATTTTCGTATTAAATGTTACAATATTGTGTAATTTAGCTCGTTTATCATAGAAATTAATAGTTGCTACAAAAAAAATAGTAATTTTGTCCCAGAATTCTAATTATAGTGTATGAAAATTGTATTAATGGTATTGATAAGTTGTCTTGTAACATGCAAGGCAATTGCGCAAGATGATAGTTTAAAGTATAGTAGTGTTAAAATTGAGTCGGTAGATAATACTCATAATCTGAAGTTAAAACATTTTATAGCTCCTGCTATTTGTCTAGGTGTGGGAGTATTGAGCATTGGAAGTGATTGGCTGAATCATCAAACCCACGAAATAAATGAAGAACTCAGTGAAGGCATTGATTCTAAGTTTAGTATTGATGACTATTCACAATATGTGCCGGCATTGTCTGTTTATGGATTGAACCTTATTGGAATAAAGGGTGTTCATGACTTTAAAGACAGAACAATGATATTAGCTATGTCAGCTATTACAATGGGTCTTGTAGCAAATACAATGAAACGTACTATCAAAGAGATGCGTCCTGATGGAACAACAAATAATTCTTTTCCTTCAGGTCATACGGCTATGGCTTTTATGGGTGCAGAATTTCTATATCAGGAATATAAGAATGTGTCACCATGGATTGGCGTAGCTGGATATGCTGTGGCAGCAGGAACTGGATTCTTTAGAATGTATAACAACAGACATTGGTTGAATGATATCTTGGCTGGTGCAGGTATCGGTATATTGAGTACTAAATTCTCGTATTGGCTTTATCCTAAAATATTCAAGAATGCAGATTGTCAGAAAAAGAAACATAGTATGCAATTTGTTGCTATGCCATATTATGACGGCAATGGGGCAGGGTGTGCCGGCTTAGTTAGATTCTAATGATGAATTCTAACTCTGTTTGTCACCTTAATGTTATAAAAAACGACAGTTTTGTTTATAGTTTCGTACAAATGTTAATCTGTGCAAAAGCACAGTGCCGTTTCTGTATTTGAAAGTTATATTTGTGTACCTTTGTCACTAAATGCAGGATAGACATATAATACAGCATTTTGAACGCATAAATGAAAATTAAAATACTGAAATTTATCAAGTTATATATGGTTCTGGTAGGTTTGTTCCTTATCCAGAAACCACTTTTTATGTTGGCTTATTATAAGCGTTTCTCTGACGTTGGCGTTATAGAATGGTTTAGAGTAATGCTTCATGGGTTACCACTTGATTTATCCATGTCGGGATATCTTTGCGTATTACCTGGATTGCTGCTTATAGCAGCTATATGGACAAGGAGTAATGTTCTGAAATGGATAGGACACGTGTATATGGGAATCGTGGCACTGTTTATTTCTCTTACGTTTTGCCTGAACATCGCATTGTATGAATACTGGGGATTCCCATTAGATTCAACACCGCTGTTTTATTTCTTCTCGTCACCTTCTGACGCCGTTGCAAGTGTGAGTATGGTTACTGTTATTTTAGGCGTATTATTGGCATTGGCAATAGCCGTTGGCATATTTTATGCTTTGCGCTGGACTTTCCTTGAAAGGAATAAAAGGCCACTCGGAAGTGTTGCATATAGGGTGAAGAGTACCGTTTTGATGACGGTGTTGGTAGGACTTTTGTTTTTGCCTATTCGTGGTGGTATCACGGTTTCGGCTATGAATACCGGAGAAGTATATTTCAGCACTGATATGAAACTGAACCATGCTGCTGTAAATCCATTCTTTAGCATCATGGAGAGTTTGAGTCATCAGGAAGATTTTGCTGAACAATATAGATTTATGGATGGCAAGAAGGCTAATAAAATCTTTGCCAAAATGATTTATACAAAGAGTGATTCCACAAAAGAGGTGATTAATAATGACCGACCAGATGTATATATTGTAATCCTAGAGAGCTTCTCTGAAGCCGTGATGAAAACCAATGCACTGCCGAATATAAACAAACTAAAGAACGAAGGTATCTATTTCACCAACTTCTATGCCAACAGTTTTAGAACTGATCGTGGCACGTTGGCTATATTAAGCGGATATCCTGCACAGCCAACAATGAGTTTAATGAAATATCCAAAGAAGACAAACGATCTGCCTTCAATATCAAAAAAGTTGGGTAAGGCTGGATATGGTCTGAAATATTACTATGGTGGTGATGCCGACTTCACAAATATGCGCTCCTACCTTACTAGTATGGGATTTGCCGACATCGTTGCTGACGTTGATTTCCCTATTAACGAAAGACTTGGTAAATGGGGTGTGCCTGATCATCTTGTATTTAACAGACTGGAAAAAGACTTAAAGACAGAGAAGCAGACTAAGCAGCCAATGATGAGAGTGTTGCAGACAAGTAGTTCGCATGAGCCTTTTGACGTGCCTTATCATAAGTTGGGCAACAAAGTGCTGAATGCTTTTGCTTATGCTGATCATAGTGTTGGCAATTTTATTTCATTCTTGAAGAAAAGCGGACGCTGGAAGAAGTCATTAGTTATCCTTGTTCCTGATCATCTGGGATGTTATCCTGAGGGCATCAGTAATTTTGAGATTAAACGATACCAGATTCCTATGATTTGGCTTGGTGGAGCGATAGACTCACCACAAAAGATAAACGTATATGGTTCGCAGCAGGACATTGCAGCTACGTTGCTGGGACAGCTGAAGCTAGACCATTCTGATATAAAGTTCAGTAAGGATATGCTTGACGCAAAAGCACCACACTTCGCATTCTTCACTGTTCCTGACGCATGGGGAATGGCAACAGCTGACAATCATATTATATATGATAACACATCAAGCAAGATAATGCTTAATGAAGGAAAGCGAAAAAGCCTTCTACTAAATAGTGGAAAAGCATATCTGCAAAAACTATACGACGATATTTCAAAAAGATGATAGTTCAATTACTTGATATTATGCAGGAAGTGAAGACAGCTGATACTTCAGTTCTTCTTACTGTAAATGGTTGTCACAATTCATATTGGGACACGTTTATGTGGTTAGTCAGCGACAGATTTATTTGGGTACCACTGTATTTATCATTACTATATGTAATGCTGCGCAATTATTCACCAAAAGTTGTTCTGGGTATATTGGTTACAGTGGGAGTGGTAATACTCTTTACAGATAGCTTCACTTCGCATATCATTCGCCCTTGGGCAGCTCGCATGCGCCCAAGTAACTTGCAGAATCCTATTTCCAGTATGGTACATATCGTAGACGGACACCGTGGAGGACGCTACGGCTTACCTTCATCACATGCAAGTAACACGTGGGGACTCGTGTTTTTCATGGCTTATCTTCTAAGACGTCATTGGCTTACTTTTTTTCTTGCGGTATGGGCTGTGATTGTATGTTATAGCAGAATGTATTTGGGGGTTCATTATTTTGGTGATCTCGTTGTTGGTGCTTTGTTCGGACTCGTTGGTTCTTCTGTGGTGTATTACGTATTTCAGCGACTCAGCGGAAAGAAATATGCACAAGACCTTAAACAGATTTATGTACCGATATGTGTTGGACTTACAACTTTTGCAGTAATATTCATAACAGCTATTTTCTATAGAGTATGATCATAGAGCCTATCGCATATTTCCATTCACCGTTTAATTCTAAGTTTGGTATTCCCAGACAAAGCGGTGTCATAGGCAACCTTAAAGGCAACATCGTTTTTGAACCGAAATACAGAAATGCTGATGCCATAAGGGGAATGGAAGACTTTGATTATTTATGGCTTATATGGGAGTTTTCTGCCAACAGTCACAAAGAGTCAAGTCTTATGGTGAGACCTCCACGATTGGGCGGTAACGAAAAGGTAGGCGTGTTTGCAAGTCGCAGTCCTTTCAGACCAAACAGATTGGGATTGTCTTCTGTAAAGATAGATTTTATTGATTACGATGCCAAAAACGAACCGATCATAAATGTTCTTGGTGCTGACCTGATGGACGGTACTCCTATTTATGATATAAAACCTTATGTTACTTATGCTGATTCGCATGATGGTGCAAGGTGTGGTTTTGTAGATCGTAATAAATGGACTAAACTTGATGTTGTCATCACTGACGATGATAGAGCTAAACTTATTCAGGCAGGAATGGATGATGAGTTGATAGCCGAACTTGCAGAGGTGATCAAAGAAGATCCTCGTCCACAATATCAGGATGATAACGATAAGGTTTACGGTATGATATTTGCCGGACTTGACATTCACTTTGTTGTTAAGTCAGGTACTGCTACACTGGTTTGGTAACTATTTTTTTACAATTTTGTCCTAATTTTACATGCGTTGTAAAGGTCTGTTTGAAAAGATTTAATTAACTTTGCATGTCATAAATAAAACGGAAAATGAAACCAACAAATAAGTTCAATAAGTATATAGTTTTAGCTCTTGCTGTGGCTCTTTTTGCCGGATGCAAGGGTGGTGATCATAAAAAGGCAAAGGAGAATACTGTTCAGGGAAAGGATATACCTGTAGACAAGGATTTGCGTAGTAAATTGAATGAGTTTGCTACCAAACCAAGAACAAAGGGTAACTTTGCTTTCTCTGTTTATGACCTCACAGCTGATAAGCCTGTTTACGGATATGATGAAAACAAGACTTTACCTGTTGCGTCATGCCTTAAATTGCTTAGCGGTGTAGCAGGACTTCATTTGTTGGGTACTCATTATATGTATGCCACATCTCTTTATACCAGAGGAAAAATAGATAATGGTACGCTTCATGGCGATATTGCTTTTAAGTGTGGACTGGATCCACAACTTAACGAACCTGATTTGGCTATGTTTACAAAGCAGTTGGCAAAGCAGGGTATCAAGAAAGTTGACGGCAAACTTGTTGTCGACCTCGTCTTAAAAGATCCTGTAAAGAGCGAGCAGCATTGGTATCCTTGGGATTTGTCGTTCTCTAAATATGGCTTGTTCTATAAAGGTTCTCCAAAGGTGATGAAGGCATTGAAGGCAGCATTGCTGAAGCAAGGCATTCATTTGGCAGATAGTCAGGTTGTCCTTGCTAAAGTTCCGAAAGGTTCAAAGTGTCTTTTCCGTTTCCGTCGTCCTGTAGAACCAGTAATCAGACGTATGTGGAAGAATAGCTCAAATACTCAGGCTACATCATTATTATATACTATCGGTCACCACATCAATCCAAAGGGCGTTCCTACTGTTGTAGGTGTAGACTATCTTAAAAAGTTCCTCAAACAAGACCTTAAACAGACCAATAAGGCGATTGTTGTCCACGACGGATGTGGATTGTGTATTCACAATCATCTTTCTCCGGCTGTGCTCGTTGCTGTATTGCGCTATGGATATATCCACAAACCTATTCATAAAGTGTTGATGCGTGAACTTTCTATCTCAGGAGTCGACGGCACATTGCGCAGTGAGATGAATAGTCCTAAGTTGCGCGGACTTGTACATGGCAAGACCGGAACGCTTTCGCATCCTTATGGCATCAGTTCACTTGCAGGATATTGCACGGGTGGAAATGGGCACTTGCTGGCTTTCTCTATTGTAGACAGCGAAATGTCAGTGCTTGATGCACGAGTGCTACAGAAACGTCTTTGCGAAGCACTCGTGAATAAGAATAAGGATTAACGTGTAGGATATGTGACAAGTTTAACGTTGTCAAGCTTGATGTCACAATCTGCGTCAATATCTGTTGCCTTGTTGCTGTAGAATATTGTAGAGTTGGCAATAGTGATGTCGTGAATCATTCCCTTCTCACCATGAGCTGTTATTCCGTTTCTTGCGTCACGGCATATAACATTTGATATGTGAATGTCTTTAAAGTTAGGCACAAAATCCATAGCAGCTGCCATGCCCTGCTTTTTGGCACCTACGTGATTATCAAAATAGGTGGTTTCAAAAACTATTGCGTCGTCTTTTATATCGCTCATATAGATGTTGCTGATATAAATGCTTTCAGTGATTCCTCCACGTCCTATGGCACTCTTGAAGCGAAGTCCTGTATCTGTTCCGCTGAAAGTATTGTTGTTCACAAAGATGTTCTTCATTCCACCAGAAAATTCACTGCCTATTACAAACCCTCCATGTGCATGATACACCTTGTTATCCTGTATATTGATGTTCTCGCATGGGCCGTTTTCAAGTCCAGCCTTTCCAGCACCACCTTTCATGCATATACCGTCATCGCCAGCATCAATAGTGCTGTTTACGATAAGCACGTTGCTGCAGTTGCCAACGTCTATTCCATCCCCATTCTGAGCATTCCAGGGACAGCGTACAGTTACTCCGTCTATAATCACGTTATTGCATCTTTGAGGAACAATATGGAATTTAGGTGAGTTCTGTATCGTCACGCCTTGAATAAGTACATTCTCGCATGCTGTAAGTCTTATAAGGTGAGTGCGCATGTTCTCTTGTGCTTCGGCTGAGTTAGCAATGTTGTCGAAGTTTTTTAAGTTATATGGATACCATAGTTCTCCATTGGCAGAAACAGTTCCACCTAGTAGCTTGAATTGATTCCATTCAGCATCACTAACCTTTGAACGTTTCACGGCTCTCCACCATTTACCATTACCGTCTATAGTGCCTTCACCCGTTATTGAGATGTTCTTGCGATTGCTTGCATTGATACCAGGAGTAGTTTTGTTGTCAGTCGCTCCGTCTTCCGTCTTGAAATGATCTTTCTTGTCAGGCGAAAGCAGTATCATCGCATTGCGCTCTATGTGAAGGTCTATATTATCTTTGAGAGAAATCAATCCTGTGAGATATATTCCTGCAGGAACATTAAGATGTCCTCCTCCAAGTTTATTTAACTTGCTTATTGCTTTTTGAAATGCAATGGTATTCATTGTTATTCCGTCACCAACGCCTCCACATTCTGTGATAGAAACATTGTTGTCTGGAATAGTAGGGGCAGCAACTTCAGGCATAGGCTTTGGCAATCCCTGATAGTATTTAGCATAGTTGTTTCCTGCAAAGGCAGTCATACTGATGATTAGAGAAAGCCCGAATAAGATGTATTTTTTCATTTGTTTTATTATTAAGTTTGTTTATTGTAAAAATGATAATGCAAATATAGTATAAAACAAATGTTATTATGCTTTAGGATATTATCTTTTAAGAGATAATAACAAACAGACAACAAAAAAGCTCGATACAAAAGATTGTATCGAGCTTTTTGTGGTACCACCAGGAATCGAACCGGGGACACAAGGATTTTCAGTCCTTTGCTCTACCAACTGAGCTATGGCACCTTGTTGCTTAATTGCGGGTGCAAAGGTATGAATTAAATTGTAAATAAAAGAATAGCGTATTAGAAAAATTCTTTAGATTAATATTTATTAACGATTACGTGGCTTAATCTATTTTATTCATAATGAATGAAAATTGTAAGGAGACAAAGTAACGTTACTGCGCTGACTCATTGTTATCGCAAAGTTACTACTGCTTTATCTATTATAAAAGTATCACTCGTGCTCACTTAAAATGATAAATCTTTAGTGCAGCGTATTATATAATAAAAGATTGAGCCTATATTTCTCTGTGACGAGTTGAATTTTGTATATTTAGGGTACCTCTCTGTGCATTTTCTTGTTATTTAGCTACGAAGCTACGGTATCTTTGGCAAGGCTTATAAACACAGGGATTGACGATACGTAGTTTTGAGGATGTAGCTACGTTAAGCTACGTTCTAGCTACGTCAACTTGTGTCGTTTTAAGGATGGAATGCATTCAATGAGTGAATGTGTCAAAGAATCGTTTGCTGTATCTCTGGAACTGAGGATGTGTAAATGGATGCATTAAACGAGAACAGAATTTTCAAGCTTGTTTAAGTATTCTGCTGAATTCCACTGAATTCTTTGCAAAGATACTGCAAAATTTTTGTCCATGCAATCAGATTTAGGTTAGACTGTTAGCCAAAGTTTTAATCACAGGAGTGTTACACATCATTATACACGTGCTCACGTATGCGCACACTCTGGGTTTTTCATAAAAACAAGTGTCGAAGTGTCTATTCATTGAGCATCAATCCGTTAGAATACTTTTCGGGTCGAATGAAGTGTCGGTTATTTGTCGGTAAAATATGGGTGAAGATTTCCATCATATTGCATCACGCTTTACGAAGTTTTTCGTTGCGTTTTGCGATGTTTTGCAATCCTTTTTACGATGAAATGCATTGCGTTTTACGAAGCAATAGGAGGTAAAACATCGTAGAAACGTTTGCGTTTCTACGTTCAAACGTTTCCGTTTCTATATAGAAACGCATGCAAAACTTGAATTTAGACAGCCAGATCACCGTCACTTTATTTAATAGAATTCATCGATAAAATACTGGTATTCATTAAGTTGACACTTCGACACTTATATTTTTCAAAACCCTAGGTGCGCGCGTGAAGGCGCGTACATTATATATGCAGAATAGGATAACGTAGCTAAGACGTAGCTCACGTAGCTAAATTGACTTAGCTACGTTCCGTTAGCCCCTTTGTTTAAAGGCTTTGCGAGAGATAACGTAGCTCCGTAGCTAAAAAATACGAAAAACGCAGGGGAGCCCCCGAAAATATACAAAATTCAAATCGTCACCAATAAATCTAGTTTCTAAACTTTTAGCGTACAGTAATGAAATCATAACCAACTTAATATGGCTAATCGCAGCGCTCACAGCGCTACTTAGCTGCACGTTATGGATTGCAGGATAACAACAGAGGGATGTGCTTTAGAACATCCCTTTTATCGTTTTATAGTTCCCCGCAGATAGAACGGAATTGTCTCCCGCAGATAACGCAGAGTCTCGCAGACAAAAGACATCAACATGAACTACATATTTTCTCGCAGATTAAATGCAGAAGTAGGAGAATGGAGCTAATACGATTGATATAAACAATGCCGTAAAGATGGATTTATATCGAAGTCTATTTTAAATTCTACTTCTTTTCAAGCTCAGACTTTATCTGCTTTATAAAATCTTTATCCTCACCGATTAGCAGTCTTACAAGCTTATATACCATTGTACAAGGGTTGCGATCATGGAATCTCTGATTATTAAAGATTTTCGATTGACGCTCTGCACGTTTGATAGCAACATGTTCATCACAATGACAAGCACTGAGTATAGCGCGCATATTTATATCGTTTTTAAGATAAGTATATTCCTTATTACCTTTACGATAACCAGTATCACGTATACGTTTTGTGATAATATCCTTATAATCATTACGATTCATTGGGGTGGAACGATCATCAAAATGGTAAACGTACCAAAGTTCAAATGCTTCATTACTCCATGCACATCCAATTTTGTTTTTAGTAGCCTTTTTGATGGCATTATCAAAGTCTGTAGGTTTAAAATCATCACGATCGAATACTACCCAAACAGAGTCGTAAGGGTTGCTAACCTTGTCAGCTTGTGCTTTTAACTGAATTGCTTTATCAACTACCTGAATGGTATTGATTCCACCGCCAGCAGTATTTATTTCATAGACTAAGCCACTGGAATTAGCCATCATACTGAATGAACGAAAATAATTTGGTTCAGTTTTTTCTCCTTCACATACAATCAGAATTCGGCATCGGACATACCTTTTGTCATCATTCGCCACTGGTTCCATGATGATTTTTGGTTGAAGCGATGATATGTTTAATTTCTTTGCCATAATTATTCTGTGTAAGGAATGATATAAGGTATACCTCCATAACGGCCATTGATATAGTTGCGCCCTATATTTCCATCGCCACGTGGTTTAGTACCATCTGGCAACACAATCTGCATCATATTGTAAATATCTGTACGTTCCTGAGAATCTTTCTCAGTGAACCATATTTGATCACGACGTAGAAGGTGACTTGATAGAAGGTTGGTGTCATGTGTTGAGAAAATAAGCTGAGCGCAATTTTTATTGCGGGCTGGGTCATTGAACAGTGATACCAATTCCAATGAAATTAGTGGATGCATCTTGGCATCGAGTTCATCAATGACAAGTACTGTACCTGAGTTCAACGTATCGAAAATAGGACCAGCCATATCGAATAGTTTACGAGTACCTGCAGATTCCATTTCATCGAACTCAAAATTTTGAGTACCAACCATTATTCCATCTTCATCATATATTCCATGTGAAGAGAAAATCTTTATTTGCTTCTTTCCAATTAAATCCTTAATAAGTTCTTCTCTAAGTTCATTTGGTATATCTTTTGGAAGATCATGAACGTCAAAATCGTGATCCATTGAAACAACATCTTTGAAACCAAGTTGTGCTCTTTTAAAGAAATTTTTCATCTCGTTACATCCTGGCAAGTCTTTATTCAAATACAATTTAGTAAAAGATTTGTAGGAGTTAGTATCAAGCCCAGATAATACATTAATACCTTTTTGGAAAAAATCAATGATTGAGTTAGATATTTTTCCCCCTAACTGTCCAACTAGAGAAATAAATAATCGGTTGTTATTTGTTCTTTCCTCAAGGTCTTTACCTTCTGGAAATAGTTTATTATTCACTCCAATGCCTTCAAGCGTACGAATGAATATATTACTTTCTTTGCCAGACTTCTCTTTACGAATAAGCCATTCTTCACATATCTCTTGTGCCGTGTTTGAGAAGCCGTAACGGTAATGGATGCCATTCGTTACGAACTCAGCCTCGTATAGTGTTGGTTTATTAGTATTCGCTTTGTTAAGCAGAAAAGGCTCATAAGAAAGCTCTTCCTTGTCGTTCATTTTTATTGATGACTGTACAAGATGTGCCATTTTAGCGATACCTAGAATAACATTACTTTTACCACTTGAATTTGCACCATAAATGGCTGTAGTGCGTAGGTAGTTGCCATTATCATCATTTACGATGTTAGAAAATGGCTCATCCTTTATTGACGTAGGAGTGAAAACCATTGTCTTCCTCTCTGCGATAGAGCGAAAGTTTTCTATTGTAAAACGAAGCAATGTAGCCATATTATTTGATATGTTAGTTTAATTATTGTATTTTATTCTCAAATATTACTGCAAATATACGTAATAAGTTGTGAGTTTTGTACATAAAATGAGAAAAACTATCAGATATTATATTTATTTAGCTGTAAATGATATCAAAACACGAAAAATAATCAATATACAACTTGTCACTATAGTAGCATTTCTTTTGCTTATCCTACTTTGCTACTTCTTAATAGAAATGCAGTAGCGTGCATTTGGGTGAACGGTCTATTCTCCCGCAGATTACGCAGATTCCCGCAGACAAACTGCAAACAGCATGAGTTACATTATCTCCCGCAGACTTATTGTCTCAACTTGAACTACATATTCTCTCGCAGATAACGCAGAGGTCGCAGATGAACGCAGCAAGCTGCATTCGCAGAGAAAGACAGTTTGTTGTTCGTGTGGTTATTGAGGTTTGTCTGCGATTATCAGCGTAATCTGCGAGAGACATTGGGGTTTCTTTGTGCAATAGCTTGAGTACGCTAGCGTGATTATTCTCTCGCAGATAACGCAGATTTACGCAGAGAAAATGCAGTAATGGGAGAGTTGTCTTATTTTGTATTGTAGTTGGGAGAATACTACAGTTTTACGGTTTTAAATATCTGTTTGTTAAATCAACATGATACATTGATTTTTTGCATATTTTGGCAATAAATGAATTTAAATTACTAATTTTGTAGCATGGAACAAAACCAAATAATACCATCGGATTATAACCAAGCAGCCGAGATTATTAAAACGGCAATTCTACAAGGTCAGTATGAGGCTCTCAAAGATGAAAACCGCGTGCAGCTTGCTGTGTACTTTGGTGTAGGTAAATACGTTTCGATTAATTCACGCAAGGGCGGAGCTTGGGGGACAGGTGCGCTTGAAGCTATAAGTGAACGATTAAGAAAGATTCTACCTGGGTTAAGAGGCTTCTCTGCCAATAGTCTTAAGAATATGCGAAAGTTCTATGAGCAGTGGAGTATGCTTGATAAATCGACAATCACGAATGTCGAAACCACAAACACAAAATCGACAATTGCGATTGTCGATTTGCCGGATGCTATCGAAAGTATTGATATTTATCACTCGCTGTCATTTCCTGACACCGTATCTTTCCCCGTTGAAGACTTTCTGCATACACCTTTCACTCATCATATACGCATAATCGAAAAGATTGACAATATCAATGAGCGGTACTATTACATACACAGATGTGCCAATGAATATTTGTCTGTAGAAGCCTTAAAACGCTTATTCAAGGAGGATGCGTATCACAATCAACAGCAGATACCGAATAACTTCACAACAGCCAAAATCTCAGCGAAGGAAGCAAGAAAGGCTGTTATGATGTTCAAAGATGAATATGCTCTTGACTTTATAAATGTGGAAGAGATTGGGGTACGAGACAATGAAGATATTGATGAACGTGTGGTAGAGCAACAGATTGTTCAGAATATAAAACGTTTCATTATGACATTTGGTAATGACTTTGCCTTCATTGGAAATCAATATCACCTTGAAGTGTATGGTGTAGAACATTTTTCCGATTTACTCTTCTTCAACAGAGAGTTGAATGCTATAGTATGCGTGGAGCTCAAAGTGGGGACATTCAAGCCAAGTTATCTTGGACAACTCACAGCATACTTACGAATACTTGATGATCACGTGAAGAAAAGCCATGAGAATCCATCAATAGGTATCGTTTTATGCAAGAGTGCCAAACGTGAATATGTGGAATACATCATTCAAGACTTTGACAAACCTATGGGTGTTGCTACTTACACAACAGCAGCCGATATGCCCGAAGATTTGCGTAAGGCGTTGCCTGATATGGATGAACTTAAGAAATTGTTGTGATTATGGAAGATAAATAGGTTAATAATGATAAATAAAAATAATCCGACAGTTCATTGAACTGTCGGATTATTTTGTATATCTAAATGTCATCTTTTGCTGAATTTCAAATACTCTTCATAATCAAATGGAGCTAAGTTATCAGGAATCTCCTTATCTAATGCTTTGTATAATGGTAGAGTTTTTAGATAAGCATTATTTATCAATTCTTCAACGTAATAACTGACACGATCAATGAAAACATATTCTTTTCCGTTTTCGTCTTTATGAATGGTAAAATTCGCGAAGTATGTCATTTCATAATATAGATACTTATTCAAAAGTTCGTAAGCCTCTTCTTTCTTATTAAGATAGTAAAGTGCTCTAACCGAACTTACAATATCCATATTAACAAATGTTTCACCCTCTCCTTTGTCATTGCCATCAATAAACTTGTTTTTTTATTTCTCAACATCGTTTGTCATTTTCCAAACTTTGAAGAATAAAATGATCTCTAATATTCCCCATATTGCGAGAATAACAGAAATAGTATTAAATGTATTTTCCATAATGGTATTATTTGTTATATATGATAAAATACTCCAAAGATAAATACATTTTTACATAAATGCAAATTTAATGATATTTTACATCAAAATTCTAATGATTGATTTAAGGACCATTGACAGATACAAGAAATGTTTGTTGTAAGTTAACCTGCATAGTAGGGGGGCGTCTCATGCAGATTACCGCAAATGTTCTTCTCTGCGTGAATCTGCGAGATATGCGGGAGAATAGTCTGTTTTTGCAGATAATACAGATACATGAAAGGGAATGATACAAGCCTCCCGCTGATTTCACAGAGTAACGCAGAGAAAATACATCTGCGTGAATCAGTGAAATCAGCGGGAGAAATATGTAAGTCTTTTATTTATATCTTATAATACTATTTCCCGTCACGAATAGGATTCCATCCTTGTGCCTCTAGCTGGAATTCATTGTCGTCACGAGTAGCTAGCATGCAGCCTAGACTTTCTTTTGTGATGTAGCCTATCTGGCGTATGCCTTTGATATTCTTAATCTTCTCGTGATCTCCGATAGGAACCGTGAATAGTAGTTCGTAATCTTCACCACCATTTAATGCACAGGTAGTGAGGTTCATGTTGAACTGTTCGGCTGCAACCGCAGTTTGGTAGTCAATAGGTATTTCTTTTTCATACACACGACAACCGCAATGACTTTGGTTACAGATATGAAGAAGTTCGCTGCTAAGTCCGTCAGAAATGTCAATCATTGCAGTAGGTTTGATATTTGCTTTGCGCAATTCGTCCACAATGTCGCCACGTGCTTCTGGCTTAAGTTGTCTGTCGAGAAGATATTCCTTTCCAGCAAAGTCAGGTTGGAAGTCTTCTACGGTTTGTCTCTGTGCTCTTAGAGCTGCAAGTTTTGCTTCGTCGTTAGCTGCTTGTGCTTCGCGTACCTTTTTATTATACTCTTCAATCTGTGAATAGTATACAGCTTTTTCTCTTTCGAGAATCTGAAGTCCCATGTAGGATGCACCAAGATCACCTGAAACGCAAATGAGGTCAGTCTCTTTAGCTCCGTTTCTGTAAACGACATCCTCACTAGCTGCTTCACCAATACAAGTGATGCTGATGGCAAGACCTGTTCTAGATGAAGTGGTGTCACCACCAACTACATCAATGTCCCATTTTGCGCATGCTTCACGTAGTCCAGCATAGAATTCGTCTAGGTCTTCTACTTTGAATCTTTTTCCAATAGCAATGCTAACCAAAATTTGATGAGGAGTTCCGTTCATGGCGAATATGTCGCTGATGTTTACCATAGCAGACTTATAGCCAAGGGTGCGCATATCGATATATGTTAAATCGAAATGTATTCCCTCCATTAGCATGTCGCTAGTGACAAGAACTTCCTTTTGGGGATAATGAAGTACGGCGCAGTCATCACCTACGCCATACTTTGTACTTGTATTCTTTGGTTCTATATCTTTGGTGAGTCGGTGAATAAGTCCGAACTCTCCAAGTTTAGAAATCTCAGTCATTTAATATTCTTAGTTCAATAATATTATAATTGTAGTGTTATGAGCGACGAATCATCTCACGCATGATCTCAGTCATCTTTGGCTGTGCTGCATTAGCTGCTTTCTGCACATCCTCGTGACTAACCTCTACAGGAACGTCGAAGCCTCCAAGGTCGGTGATGATGCTGATGCCAAATACCTTTATGCCACAGTGATGTGCGACGATAACCTCAGGAACGGTACTCATACCAACTGCATCGGCACCAAGCAAGTGGTACATTCTGTATTCAGCAGGAGTCTCGAAAGTAGGTCCCTGAACTCCCATGTAAACACCATGCATAAGGCGAATATCTTTCTCCTTTGCAATCTCGTTAGCCAGTTCAATAAGAGTGTGGTCGTAAGCCTCGTGCATATCAGGGAAGCGTGGACCAGTAGGGAAGTTCTTTCCGTGAAGTGGATGCTCTGGGAAGAAATTGATATGGTCGTTGATAACCATGAGGTCGCCAATCTTGAAATCAGGATTCATACCTCCAGATGCGTTGCTAACGAAAAGAGTTTCGATGCCCAATTCAAACATTACACGCTCAGGGAAGGTTACTTCTTTCATGTTGTAGCCCTCATAGAAATGGAAACGTCCCTCCATAGCCATGATGTCTTTGCCACCAAGTTTACCGAATATCAGTTTGCCTGCATGGCCTTCAACGGTAGAAACAGGGAAATTAGGAATTTCACTATATGGGAATTCGTAACTATCGGTTATTTCTGAAGCTAATTGTCCCAGGCCTGTTCCCAGAATTATCGCTGTCTTTGGACTTGTTGTCATCCTTTCCTTTAGCCAGGATGCTGTTTCTTGAATTTTTTCGTACATAGTCTATGATTTTATCATTAAAAACATTTTCTTGGTTAAGCATGAACCTTACTTTGATAGGCAGAACATAAATATGACTTTTCACGTCATCGTCAAGTCCCTCGATATCTTCAAGTCGGGTTGCATCTTTTTCCGTTGTTATAATAATCTTGTTTCCCTTGATGTTTGCGAAAGCTTGATTTATTCTTTCTGCATCTTTTGACGAAAACTGATGGTGATCGGCAAAAGACAAAGGAGTTATGCTTGTGACATATTTTTTAATGTCGATAATTATCTGCTTTGGTGAAGCTATTCCTGAAACAAGCAGTACATTTTTACCTTTCAACTGCTGCTTCGTGATTTTATTTTCTTCTTTATTGAATAATGGATACAGCGTATCATAGTCAATTGTAGAGAAGAACAGACTTTGGTATGGATAAAGGTCCATTGACTTTGTCAGGACTCTGAATTCCATAGGCTTCAAGTCTTTTGGGCACTTCGTGATGATAACGATGTCGGCACGGTTCTTTCCTGATAATGGTTCACGTAGTCTTCCAGCAGGCAACAACTTGTCATAGATGATGAGTCGATGATAGTCTACTAGAAGAATGTTGATACCAGGTTTTACATATCTGTGCTGAAAAGCATCATCAAGCAATATTACATCTGTATCCTTACGATCATTGATGATATTCTCTATACCTCTTGTTCTCTTATGGTCAACTGCAACATTTATGCCAGAAAATTTCTTCTTCATCTGAAATGGTTCATCGCCAATATCTTTCATCGTACTGTTTTCGTCAGCCAAGATGTATCCATGTGTCTTTCTTTTGTAGCCTCGTGAAAGAACAGCAATTTTAGCCTCTTCTTGAAGAAGTCTTATCAGATATTCCACATGAGGTGTCTTACCAGATCCTCCAACAGTGATGTTGCCAACTGATATAACCGGTATATCATAGGAGTGTTGTTTTAGCACTCCGATTTCAAATAGTTTATTGCGAAAGCCGACTCCTATTCCATAGAGCCAACTAAGTGGCAACAACCAATCGTATATGTGAATAAAATCTCCTTCAGTTCTCATAATAATTATTTAATCTTGATGATATATGGCAGGCGTGCCTGAACTTTGTCCATGTGTTCAAAATCACTGATGATTTTAAATGGCTCATAATATTCGCCAAGCAACATCTGCAAATGTTCGTCCAGATTATTATAATCGTTTTGTTCTGTATTTAATATTTGTTCGAAAATACTTTTCGGTGCAGGATAAGAAGATGTCTTATAATCATCATCCTTTGCTAGTTTGGCAGCTTTCGCAATAGCTTTGTCAAGTCCGCCTAACTCGTCGACAAGTTTAATCTTTACAGCATCTTCGCCAAGCCAAACTCTACCTTGTGCAATCTTTTCAACTTGATCTAAAGTCATGTGTCTACCTTCAGCAACTCTTTTCTTAAAGATCATGTATCCATGATTTACATTATTCTGCAATAGTCCCATCTGTTCAGATGTGAATGGATGACCACTTGCTCCAAAAACAGAATTACGATTGGTCTTTACTTCAGCATAGCTTATTCCGAGCTTCTTGGTGTATAATTCGCTCATATCTTCAAACATACCGAAGATACCAATGCTACCAGTAATTGTTGATGGGTCGGCAACAATCCAGTTTGCATCGCTACTGATATAATATCCTCCGGATGCAGCAGCGCCACTCATGGAAACTACTACAGGCTTAACTTTCTTAAGTTCAGCAATCTGATGCCAGATCTGTTCAGAAGCATAAGCAGAGCCACCACCTGAATTGATACGTATGACAACAGCCTCTACATTATCATCGTTTGCAAGGTCTTCCAGATCCTTACACATATCTTTGCCTACAATCTGATGTCCGTTGCTGAAAACGCTTTGAGGTGAAGCCTCGTCAACGATGTCACCATAAGCATAATATACAGCAATATGTTTACCTGTTGCCATATCATCGCTTCCAGCCATATCGTCTACGCTAACCTGATTGACAGTTTCGTCTTGGTCAATAGACAGCATCTTCTTGATTTTTGATTTCACCTCATCGTTATACATCAAGCCATCAACCATCTTGTATTTTACAATGTTTTCTGCGTCTTCAAGCATAATAGCTCTGTCGGCATAAGCATTAAGAGAGTCTTTGCTTATATCTCTGTTTTTTGAAACGGTGTTCAAAATAGTGCTCCACCATCCATTAAGATATCTTTCTGTCTGTTCGCGGTCAGCAGCGCTCATGCTATCAGCTGTGAGAGTCTCTACAGCGCTCTTGTATTTACCAACTTTAGTCGTAACAAATTTAATTCCGAATTTAGCCAAAAGATTCTTGTAGTAAACCTTTTCGCCACCGATACCAATCCAGTTTACCATGCCTTCTTTGTTCATATAAACTTTGTCAGCAGCAGAAGATATATAATAACTCAAAGTGCTGAATTGTTCTCCGTAGGCAACAATCCATTTTCCAGATTTCCTGAAGTCAAGTAACGTATTTTGTATTTCTTCAGCTTGTGCCAAATCAGCACCAAGTTGTCCAGCCTCAATATATATACCTTTGATATTCTTATCGTCTTTAGCCTTACGAATAGCTTTCACAGTATTTTCAAAACTCAGTCCTGATATACCGTTGATATTGTTCATGATTTTGTCTTCAGACTGTTCTGTCATCTGACCGTCAAGTTTTAAGACCAATACAGAATTATCTTTTATGTCATTCGTGGCAGTAGAAGCAACGCCGATACCAATAATACATAATATCCCAAAGAAAGACATTACAACTCCAAAGAGAAATATGCCAAGCATAGTGGCAAAGACGTTTTTAAAGAAATCTTTCATACGTTTTATTTTTCCAGTTTAAATTAGTTATTATATATACTATGTGCAAAGATAAATAAATTAATTTATAAATTACGATTAGTTGTGTTTATTTTAATAAAAATCATTATCTTTGCGCTATGGAAACAAACAAAAAAATACTATTTACATTGTCATTATTGTTGTATTTTGTGTGTTGTAATGCTCAAAATACGACTCGTAATTTTGTGTTGAAAATATCTGAAGATGGTGAGTCTACACTTACCGCTTATCTTCCGACTAAACCATCTGGTAGAGCGGTCGTTTGTTTGCCTGGTGGTGGGTACACTCATCTTGCAATAGATAACGAAGGCCATAACTGGGCTGATTTTTTTAATCGTAAAGGAATCGCTCTTTTTGTGTTGAAATATAGAATGCCAAAGGGTGATAGAAACATCCCAATATCAGATGCTGTGAAATCAATGGAAACTGTAAGAGATAGTGCTGCATGTTGGAATATAAACCCTTATGATGTGGGTATTATGGGTTCTTCTGCAGGTGGTCATTTAGCATCAGTTATTTCAACAAAAGCAGATTTCTCTGCACGTCCAAATTTCAGTATTTTGTTTTATCCTGTCATCTCGATGGATAAGAGTAAATCACACGTAGGATCATGTGATAATTTCTTGGGTAGTGGCGTGAACAATAAAGAACTGGTAAATGAGTTCTCAACGGATATGCAGGTACATACTCATCTTACTCCAGAGGCTGTGATATTCTTAGCTAATGATGATGGCGGAGTTCCACCATTGACAAATGCTCTTGCTTATTATACTGCGATGCGAAGAAACGGTAATAAATGTTCGCTTCATATATATCCAACAGGAGGACATGGCTTTGGATTCAAAAAAGAATTTGCCTATCATGAGCAATTGCTAAATGATCTTTCTACATGGTTGGATAATCATAAATCTCCTTCAAAAGATGCCATAAGAGTGGCATGTATCGGAAACAGTATAACTGATGGTTATGGAATAGACATGGCAGATGAAAAAGGATACCCTGCTATGCTTCAGGATCAACTTGGTGAGAAGTATAATGTGAAGAACTATGGAGTGAGTGCACGCACGCTGATGAAGAAGGGTAACTTGCCTTATGTTAAAGAACTTGCTTGGCGTGATGCAAAGGCTTTCAATCCAAATATTGTGATTATTAAACTGGGAACTAATGACAGTAAACCAGAAAACTGGCAGTTTAATTCTACTTATCAAAAGGATTTGGAAGCAATGGTAGATACATTGAAATCACTTCCTGCAAAGCCTCAGGTGTATTTGGCAACTCCAATACCAGCTTTTAAAGGAACATGGAATATCAATGATTCTGTTATCGTGAATGGAATTATTCCTATTATAAAGAAAGTCGCTAAGAAAAAGAGATGTAAAATAATAGACCTCCACACTGAATATTATCAATATGGAGGTCTAGTACTGGCAGACGGAATACATCCGAATGCCAAAGGTGCAGCCAAAATGGCTGACATAATATTTAATTCCCTCTCTTGCGAGTCACAGAGAAAGACTGTCTGCGGAAAACAAAAATAGGAATAACGCATCCCGCAACCATTCCAAACATTACCAATATAGTGAGCGTAGAAGTATGGAAGAAATCACCAACATTTTTGATTGTGAATTCCGTTGATTGTCTTACTATATTGATAGTGCTTATTACTGATTTATAGGCAAACAAACCTGGAACCATAGGAAGAAGAGCTGGGAAAGCAAATCCTTCGGCAGGGTAGTGTAGATGCATTGCAAAAGGAATAGCTAATAAGCCAATTGAAAATCCTGCAATTGTAGAGGCTGAAACTTGGTCTAGCATCAATGATGGATAATGCATGAGGAAGTATCTAATACCATGACCTACACATGCTAAGAATGCTGAATAGGCAAGAGCTTTACGTGGTGGATTTGATATTACAGCAAATCCCAAACCGGCAATAGCAGCATACAATCCATCAGCGATAGCTGCCATTACTACATTCGGTCTGACAACCTTAGTAAATATACTTGCGTCAATATTTAAAAGCATGACTGTTAACGAGATTCCCAACGCTATGCATATAATAAGAAGTGAGGCGTTGGTGATTCTGGCTATTCCATTCAGGGCGTTATGGTCTATTATATCCATAACACCATTGATGAGTGGAACTCCTGGGACAAGGTATAACATTGATGTTCCGAGAGAAATATCTTCCGTACCTCCATGTATAAATAGAAAATCAGTTGCTCCAACCAAAGTGCTGACAAATGAACAGATGGTGAATATTGCGAGAACATTCCATTTTCGTTTAGTGAGCTGTTGTCTGACGAAGAATCCTATAAATGTAGCAATCCAGACGATAGCCATAGAAGTATAATTTCCGTCGAAAAGTCTACAGAAACATGCGTTAGCAAATGAAACAAGTATTAATACTGTCCAAGGACTTTCACGAGGTTCACTAATCACATTATTAAACTTTTTCCATAATTCAGAAAGTGATAGTTTTTTGTCAACAGCTTCCCATGACAAATGTGATAGCTTCATGTTGATTTTGAAGTTCAGTCCCATAGACGGAGTCTTCTTTACATAAGTGTAAGAGTGCTCGCGTCCTTCATCATGCAACGTAATGCTGATGGTTTTAGGGAACATCATTATGTTACACCAATATCCAAAAGACTTTGCAATACGTATCGTGTTGGCTTGGATACGTGATGTCTGAACTCCTACAGCTTCCAGAGTGGATGCATATTCCGCAAGAAATATTGTAGTCTCTTTTAGAGATTTGTGAGCTTCATTACTGATTTCAGTAGGCTCGCTCGATTGTGAAAAATTGCTCATGAAAGTTTAATACCTATGTTATATGTTATATTTTGGTGCAAAATTAGTAAAATTCTGCCAAATATGACATATAATTTACTGCCAATTTTGGCATATATGCTAATTGGCACATTTTTAGCATATAGTATGGCATAATAAACTATTAATTTTAAAATTAAAAATATAAGAATTATGAACATTAAACCATTATCAGACAGAGTGCTGGTACTTCCTGAACCAGCTGAAGAAAAAGTAGGTGGAATCATCATTCCTGATACAGCTAAAGAAAAACCACAGCGTGGTAAAGTTGTAGCTGCAGGTTCTGGTACAAAGGACGAACCTATGATTCTAAAAGAGAATGATGTCGTGCTTTATGGAAAGTATGCTGGAACAGAATTGGAATATCAGGGTGAGAAGTATCTTATCATGCGTCAGAGTGATATACTTGCAGTTCTTGCAGAATAATTTAATGTGTAATTTTAATTTATAATAATCATGGCAAAAGATATTAAGTTTGATGTAGAGGCACGTGACCTCTTGAAGCAGGGTGTTGATCAATTAGCTGATGCAGTAAAAGTAACACTAGGTCCTAAAGGACGTAACGTAGTAATCGAAAAGAAGTTTGGTGCTCCTCAGATTACAAAGGATGGTGTTACTGTAGCAAAGGAAATTGAACTTGAAGATCACTTTGAGAATACTGGTGCACAGCTTGTAAAGAGCGTAGCCAGCAAGACTGGTGATGATGCAGGTGACGGAACAACAACTGCAACAATACTTACTCAGGCGATTGTAGCAGAAGGTTTGAAGAATGTAACTGCTGGTGCTAATCCAATGGATTTGAAGCGTGGTATTGACAAGGCTGTTAAGGCTGTTGTTGATTTCATTGCGAATAATGCAGAACTTGTAGGTGACAACTATGACAAGATAGAGCAGGTAGCAACAGTTTCAGCAAACAACGATCCTGAAATAGGTAAGCTTCTTGCTGATGCAATGCGCAAGGTTTCTAAAGATGGTGTTATCACTATTGAGGAAAGCAAGAGCCGTGAAACTCATATCGACGTTGTTGAGGGTATGCAGTTTGATCGTGGTTATCTTTCTGGATATTTCGTAACAGATGCAGACAAGATGGAGTGTGTTATGGATAATCCATACATCCTTATTTATGATAAGAAGATCAGTAACCTTAAAGACTTCTTGCCAATTCTACAGCCAGCTGCAGAAAGCGGACGTCCATTGATGGTTATTGCTGAAGATGTAGATTCTGAAGCTCTTACAACATTGGTTGTAAACCGTCTTCGTGGTGGTTTGAAGATTTGTGCTGTTAAGGCTCCTGGATTCGGTGATCGTCGCAAAGCAATGCTTGAGGATATCGCAGTTCTTACAGGTGGTGTAGTTATCAGTGAGGATAAGGGTTTGAAGCTAGAGCAGGCTACTCTTGAAATGCTTGGAAGCGCAGAGAAAGTAACTGTTACAAAGGATAACACAACTATCGTAAGTGGTCATGGTGTAAAAGAAAATATACAGGAGCGTGTAGCTCAGATTAAGAATGAAATTGCTAACACAACAAGTTCTTATGACAAGGAGAAACTTCAGGAGCGCCTTGCTAAACTTTCAGGTGGTGTAGCTGTACTTTATGTAGGTGCTAACTCTGAGGTAGAGATGAAGGAAAAGAAGGATCGTGTAGACGATGCTCTTTGTGCAACACGTGCTGCAATGGAGGAAGGTGTTGTTGCCGGTGGTGGTACAACATATATCCGTGCTCTTAACGCATTGAAAGACCTTAAGGGTGACAACGCTGATGAGCAGACAGGTATTAACATTGTTGAGCGTGCTATCACATCTCCTCTTCGTCAGATTGTAGCAAATGCAGGTGGTGAAGGTTCAGTTGTTGTCAACAAAGTAGCTGAAGGCAAGGGCGATTTCGGTTATAACGCACGTACTGATAAATATGAGGATATGCGTAAGGCCGGTATCATTGATCCTGCTAAGGTGGCTCGTGTTGCACTTGAAAATGCAGCATCAATAGCTGGATTATTCCTTACAACAGAATGCTTGATTACAGATAAACCAGAACCTAAGTCTGCTGCTCCTGCAGTACAGCCAGGTATGGGTGGAATGATGTAATTAAATTTGTAAACTCAATATAACATAAAAGGGGCTAATCTTTAAAGATTAAGCCCTTTTTTTTATTTATATGCTAATAATTATAAAAAAAAACCGCAAATCTTTTGAATGTATTGGAAAAAACTATATCTTTGCAATAGTTAAGATAAAAAAGTATCGGGTTAAATCCGAAAAAGATATTTTTTTGATTTGTTTTAGTAGATTAGTTTTTAAGTAGTTTGTTTTTGAAAATCGGTTGTCGTGATGACATCCGATTTTTTTTTTGTATCTTTGCAGAATGAAAATGAATATCAATTGGAAACGGTGGGCTATAATGGCAATAGTTGCCTTTTTGCTTATAATATTAACAAGGTCATTCTTTATGTCCTTAGGTATATTTATGGTATTGTTGCTAATAGACAATTTGCTAGGACAGTGGGAGGAAAAACGCAAGAACAAAGATAAAGAATGATGTTCTTGTATCTGTAGATGATTAAACAAAATATCACTTATGCAAAAGTTGAAGAAATTATATGTTGATTATAAAGGTGAAGAACCTATAAGTATAGAAAAACTTCCAGGAGCAGGTAGCAACAGACAGTATTATCGTTTTGTGAATAAGGATGGCGGTACTATTATCGGTGTTGTTGGTACAAGTAGGGATGAAAACCACGCCTTTATATATCTGGATAATCATTTCTCAATGAGAAAACTTCCTGTTCCAAACGTTTTGGCTGTTAGCAATGATGAGTTGCGCTATTTACAGACCGACTTAGGAAATTCATCTTTATTTGATGCAATAAATGGCGGAAGGGAAGCTGACGGAAGATATAATCAAAAGGAACAGCAACTGTTGGTGAAGACCATAAGAGAATTGCCTAAGATTCAGATTGAAGGTGCACGCGAACTGGATTGGGCTAATTGCTATCCACAACCTGAATTTGATAAAGAAGGCGTACTTTTTGATTTAAACTATTTCAAGTATTGTTTTCTTAAAGCTACAGGACTTGACTTTCATGAGCTTAAACTTGAAGCTAATTTTAGAATGTTTGCCAAAGATTTGACTGCTGAAGATTGTGAAAGTTTTCTTTATCGTGATTTTCAGGCGCGCAATATAATGCTAGATGAAAATGATAATCCATACTTTATTGACTTTCAAGGTGGACGAAAAGGACCTTATTATTATGATGTAGCTTCTTTTTTATGGCAGGCTTCAGCAAAGTATTCGTTCAAACTTCGTCGTAAACTAGTCTATGAATATTATGATTCGTTGAAGAATTATATAGAGGTTCCTTCTGAACGCCATTTCGTTGAAAGATTGAGCTTGTTTGTCTTGTTTCGTACTCTTCAGGTTTTAGGTGCGTATGGTTTCAGAGGATATTTTGAGCGTAAAAAGCATTTCTTGGATTCAATACCTCCAGCAATGGATAATCTTCGTGAACTTCTGAAGCTTAATCCCGATATATTCCCTTATCCATATATGATGGAGATGTTGAAGAAACTTACTGAAATGCCACAGTTCTCACATATTGAAGAACCTGCACACAACAGAGCTGACGGATATAAGATAACTGATAGTAAAGTTTATGAAGCACATACGCAGGACGGTCCTGCAACATTCTCAAATTATGATGATAAAGGACCTTTGGTTGTAAGGGTGAACAGTTTCTCATTTAGAAAGGGTATTCCTGATGACCCTTCTGGAAATGGTGGAGGTTACGTGTTTGATTGCCGTAGTACTCACAACCCTGGTCGTTACGAACCATATAAGAAACTAACGGGACTTGACGAACCGGTTATTCGATTCCTTGAAGATGATGGTGAGATATTGACGTTCCTTGATGAAGTGTATAAACTAGCTGATCATCATGTCATGAGATATATCCAGCGTGGATTCACGAATTTGATGTTTTCTTTTGGTTGTACTGGCGGTCAGCATAGATCTGTTTATAGTGCACAGCATCTGGCAGAGCATATTCATGAGAAATTTGGAATAGAAGTACAAGTGAATCATCGTGAACAGAATATACAGCAGACATTACTGAAAAAGTAAAGAGAAGTCTACTAGCTATATTTGTTATTCATGATTCAGTATTTTTATATTTGAAACAACGTAAACAGAATTATTTTCCAAACGGAAAAACTTTTGTATGCGTAAATGATATTAATCAGTATATCCGTGCATAATATGGCGGATATACTGATTATCGTATATAGACATACCGCTGTTCATAAAAGAATAGAGTTTTTACGCACGTTGACCAATGATGTAGTGATAGTGATAAAGTCAATTACTCTAAAATAAATTTTGTCATCTCGTGAAAAATGGTTATATTTGCACGCATTAAAAAAGAAAATGATGCAAGCAATGATTTTCGCAGCAGGATTGGGTACTCGCCTAAAACCTCTTACCGATAGTATGCCAAAGGCGTTGGTAAGAGTTGGAGGAGAGCCGCTGCTCAAACGCGTGATCTTTCGATTGAAAGATGCCGGATTCAATTCAATAATAATTAATGTACATCATTTTGCAAGTCAGATAATTGATTATCTAAAGGAAAATGATAATTTCGGACTTGATATAAAAATCAGCGATGAAACTTCAGGATTGCTTGAAACGGGTGGTGGCATAAAGAAAGCCATACCTTTGTTTAATCCTAATGATCAGATACTTATACATAATGTAGACATCTTGAGTAATGTAGATTTAAAGAAATTCTATAGTGTAGATCGTCGTGTCATGTGTAAGTCTTGCGGCGTTCCGCATCGTCAGGCTGGAGCTGTATTGCTTGTTAGCTGGCGAAAGACAAAGAGATATCTGATGTTTAATGATGATATGCTTCTTGTCGGTTGGGTTAATATCGAAACCGGTGAAATTAAGAGTCCTTATACTGAAGTTAAATCTTCTACAATAGATAAGCTTCGTGAAAATTATAATATGTATGCTTTTTCGGGTATACATTCTTTCTCTCCTCAACTATTTCCATTCATGTCTGATTATCCTGATAAGTTCCCTATCATGGACTTTTATCTGCAAAACTGCGATAAGATAGCTATTAAGGGATATGTGAAAGAAGACTTGAAACTGATGGATGTCGGAAAACTCGATACGATTGATAATGCCGAAATTTTTCTTGAGGAATTGAATCAATAAAGAAACTATATATTTAATCAAACAATTAATATGCAACAGAAGATTATTATTCTTGACTTCGGTTCACAGACAACACAACTTATTGGTCGTCGTGTACGTGAATTGGACACCTTCTGCGAAATCTTACCTTACAACAAATTTCCAAAGAATGATCCAAACATCATTGGTGTAATTCTTAGTGGAAGTCCTTATTCTGTTCATGATAAGGAGGCGTTTACGGTTGAATTGAGCCAATTTATAGGCAAGTATCCTGTTTTGGGTATATGCTATGGTGCTCAGTTCATCTCATTTGCCAATGGTGGAAAGGTTGAGCAGACCGGTACCCGTGAGTACGGCCGTGCAAATCTTGAGACAATAGACTTGGAAACTCCTATTTTCAAGGATTTCAAGAAAGGTTCACAGGTTTGGATGAGTCATGGTGATACGATCACCGCTATTCCTGAAGGTTTTCATATCACTGGTTCTACAGCCGACGTGAAATATGCAGCTTTTGCCAATGAGGAGAAACGTGTATGGTGTGTACAGTTTCATCCGGAAGTGTTCCATTCGACTCAGGGCACACAGTTGTTGAAGAACTTCGTTGTTGACATCTGTAAGAGTAAGCAGGAATGGAGTCCAGCTTCATTTGTTGAAAGTACTGTTGAGGAACTGAAAGCACAATTAGGTAATGATCGTGTTATTCTAGGTCTTTCAGGAGGTGTAGACTCTTCTGTCTGTGCTACATTGCTCAATAAAGCTATAGGCAAGAACCTTACTTGTATATTCGTTGATCATGGTATGCTTCGCAAAAACGAGTTTGCTAAGGTTATGGAAGCATATAGTGGACTTGGTTTGAATGTAATTGGTATTGATGCTAGCGAGAAGTTCTTTAAGGATCTTGAAGGCGTTTCTGATCCAGAAACAAAGCGCAAGATTATCGGACGTGACTTTGTTGAAGTATTTAATGCTGAAGCTAAAAAGATTGTTGATGCTAAATGGTTGGCACAGGGTACAATATACCCAGACCGTATAGAGAGTCTAAGTATTACTGGTATGGTTATCAAGAGCCATCATAATGTAGGCGGACTTCCTAAAGAAATGAAACTTCAACTTTGTGAGCCATTGCAATGGTTGTTTAAGGATGAAGTTCGTAGAGTTGGTCGCCAGTTGCAGATGCCAGAACGCTTAATCAATCGCCATCCTTTCCCTGGACCAGGACTTGCTGTTCGTATCCTCGGTGATATAACACGCGAGAAAGTGCGCATTCTTCAGGATGCTGATGATATATATATTGAGGAAATGCACAACTATGTATGCGAAGACGGAGATGCTTTGTATAATAAGGTTTGGCAGGCAGGAACAGTTCTTCTCTCTACTATCCGTAGCGTAGGAGTTATGGGTGATGAGCGAACATACGAACATCCTGTAGCATTGCGTGCTGTTACTAGTATGGATGCAATGACAGCAGATTGGGCTCACCTTCCTTATGATTTCATGGCTAAAGTGTCAAATGAAATAATTAATAAAGTCAAGGGTGTGAACAGAGTATGCTATGACATCTCTTCAAAACCACCATCTACAATAGAATGGGAATAAAATTCTATAAATAAAAATAGCCTCAATCTTTTGGTTGAGGCTATTTTGTTTATTTATATGTTTTATTAGAATTGATATCCTACAACAATTCCGGCAGATATATTAACCGTATTTATTTTAAAAAGTTCATCAGCAACCTTTCCTAAATCGTTGTCAGACTGATACAATTTCTTGAAACCGCTTTCCATAAAAGCTCCAAGTTTGATCTTGTTTTTGTAAGTGTATTGTATTTCTGAATCAAATCCGTAATCCCAACGGCTTGTAACCATACCGTTAATTTCAAACGGACTATACTTAGTCTGAGTATTAATGCCATTCTCTATTTCTGTCATAGTTCCACTTGCGTTAGTTCCGTAAGCTATATATGGACCAACAAGAATCTGCCATTTGCTGTTGACCGCGTTTAGTCTGCCAATCCTTATACCTAGTCGTAATGGTAAAGTGATGTAATTTGCATGGAAAGAAGACTCCTTTGATTTTGTATATAGTGTGCCATTTTTTTCATATCTATAATCTTCTTTTGTCACCCTATGCCTGTTTGATAAATATAATCCCGGCACAACAGATAATCTGCTTGATATAGGAATGTCTGCATTACCACCTATACGCCAAGAGATATTTGGTGAATACTGTGGTCCTGCTTCAATACTGAATTTAGTTTGTGAGTTCATGGCTGTAGTTGCCATTACCATCAATAATGCAATAATTACTTTTTTCATGTGGTTATTTGTTATAATTTCGCAAAGTTAGTAATTATTTTCAATTATCTTTGTCTGTATTCTGTTTTTCTTTCAATAAATCACGTATTTCTGATAGCAATTGTTCTTCTTTTGAAGGGGCTGCGGGTTTCTTACCTTGGTTATTCGTAATCTTATTTATTGTCTTAAGAATCAAAAATACACAGAATGCTACAATGATGAAGTTTAGCAAAGCTTGTAGAAAATGCCCATAGTTGATTGTTACAGATGGAATCTTTTCCATTCCAGGAATGTATACAGAAGGCAACTTGAATTTTAAGTCAGAGAAGTTTACTCCTTTGATTAGCCAACCAATAGGTGGCATGATGATGTCATCTACAATACTACTTACTATTTTGCCGAAAGCGGCACCGATGATGATACCGATAGCCATGTCTACGGCATTGCCTTTTACGGCAAACTCTTTGAATTCACTGATGAATTTACCCATAAGTATACTTTTTAAATTAATTACTAAATGTTCTTTTGTAATATAGAGTTGTCACTTTTGGATACAACAAAACCAAAGTTTGTTATAAGGTTTAACGAACTCACCTTTTTTATATAAATTAATACAGCTTTGAAGTGCAAATATAGAAATAATTTTGTATCTTTGCGCTCGGAAATACGAAAAAAAGCAATGCGGTGTTATATTTTTGATGTTTCGACGATAACAAGTTTCGCTGCTATTTGCTTAAATAGGTATTAAGTTTAAGGATATATATTTTCAACCCTTTAAAATATAAAAAGTAAAATGATTAAAATTGGTATTAACGGTTTCGGTCGTATTGGCCGTTTCGTTTTCCGTGCAACTCTTGAAGAGGCAAACGCAAAAGACGTAGTAGTAGTAGGTATCAACGACCTTTGTCCTGTTGATTACTTGGCTTATATGCTTAAGTACGATACAATGCACGGTCAGTTCCAGGGAACTATCGAGGCTAATGTTGAGAAGTCTCAGCTTATCGTTAACGGTAACGTTATCCGTGTAACTGCAGAGCGCAACCCAGCTGACTTGAAGTGGGACGCTGTTGGTGCTGAATACGTTGTTGAGTCTACAGGTCTTTTCCTTGCAAAAGAGAAGAGCCAGGGTCACATCGACGCAGGTGCTAAGTATGTAGTTATGTCAGCTCCTTCTAAGGATGATACCCCAATGTTTGTTTGTGGTGTAAACTTCGACAAATATGTTAAGGGCGCTCAGTTCGTTTCTAACGCTTCTTGTACTACTAACTGTCTTGCTCCTATCGCTAAGGTTCTTAACGATAAGTTCGGTATCGCTGATGGTTTGATGACAACTGTACACTCTACAACAGCTACACAGAAGACTGTTGACGGTCCTTCTGTAAAGGATTGGCGTGGTGGTCGTGCTGCTGCAGGCAACATTATCCCTTCTTCTACTGGTGCTGCTAAGGCTGTAGGTAAGGTTATCCCTGAGCTTAACGGTAAGTTGACTGGTATGTCTATGCGTGTTCCTACTCTTGACGTATCTGTTGTTGACCTTACAGTTAACTTGGTTAAGCCTGCTACATACGCAGAGATTTGTGCTGCAATGAAGGAAGCTTCTGAGAATGAGCTTGCTGGTGTTCTTGGTTATACTGAAGAGGCTGTAGTTTCTTCTGATTTCCTTGGTTGCCCATTGACATCTATCTTCGACGCTAAGGCTGGTATCGCTCTTACTGATACATTCGTAAAGGTTGTATCTTGGTATGACAACGAGATTGGTTATAGCCACAAGGTTGTTGAGCTTATCAAGCACATGGCTAAGGTTAACGGTTAATTCTCGGTTAATCCTATCCAAAGATAAAATTACTGCCGTTCAGCATTGCTGAACGGCTTTTTTTTTATAAATTTGTACCATGAATAAAATGATTACCATTCTAGGACCTACTGCCAGCGGAAAGACAAGTCTTGCCGCAGCTCTTGCTTGTGACCTTGATGCCGAGATTATAAGTGCTGATAGCAGGCAGGTATATAAAGGTATGGATATAGGTACAGGAAAGGATTTGGATGACTATGTTGTGAATGGTCGCCCCATTCCTTACCATCTTATAGATATATGTGAACCTGGTAGTAAATATAATTTATTCAGATATCAGGAAGATTTTATGAGTGCCTATACTGATATAACGGGTAGGGGAGTGACTCCTATTCTATGTGGAGGCACAGGACTTTATATAGAATCGGTATTAAAGGGATACAGCTTGTCTCCTGTTCCGCAGAATGAGGAATTACGTAAAAGTCTTTTGGGTAAGTCTCTTGATGAACTTACCTTGATGTTGAGTGAATTGAAGAATCAAAACCATAGTGTAATGCACAATAAAACGGATGTTGATTCTTGTCAGAGGGCTATAAGGGCTATAGAGATAGAAACTTATAATCTTGACAACCCGATGCCTAAAAGAGCTTGTCCGCCAATAGATTCTGTGATTATTGGTGTTAATATAGATCGTGAAGTGCGTCGTGCCAAAATATCAGACAGACTTGTAAAGCGTTTGGACGAAGGTATGGTTGATGAAATAAAAGGACTTATTGACAATGGAGTTCCTGCTGAAAACCTTATTTATTATGGTCTGGAATATAAGTATATCACAGAGTATGTGATAGGTAAGACTAGCTATGACGAAATGCTGCACGGTTTAGAAATCGCTATCCATCAGTTTGCTAAGCGGCAGATGACGTGGTTTCGCGGTATGGAGCGAAGGGGATTTGTCATTAATTGGATTGATGCCCTTTTGCCTATGGATGAGAAAGTTAATATGATAAAGAAAATAATGAGTTTATGATGACAGAAAACCGTTGGGGAGTGCTTTATTGCCCAAAGCATGAAGGGCTTTCAAATCCATCAAATCGATGGGAGAAGATAGAGAAGGCATTGCACGATAACAATGTTGATTATGATTTCGTGCAGAGTGAGAACTCAAAGAGCGTTGAGCGTCTTGTGAAGATGATGATCAATAATGGTTATAAAACTATCGTTATTGTTGGTGGTGACTCTGCTCTGAATGATTCTGTGAATTGCTTGATGGATGTAGAGAAAGATGTGCGCGACCAGATTTCACTGGGCGTTATCCCAAATGGTTTGATGAATGATTTTGCTCATTTCTGGGGCTTCTCTGAAAGCGAGTATGATCAGTCTATAAAATGGATTAAGCAACATCGTGTGCGCAAGATTGATCTTGGATGCATTCGATATTATAATAAGAGTGGTGAAGCATGTCATCGCTATTTCTTGAATTGTATTAACATTGGTCTTATAGCTGCTATCATGAACTTGCGTCGTAAGACTCGTCATTTCTTTGGATCACGCACTTTGTCTTTCATGTTTTCTTTTATCATGATGACATTCCAGCGTTTGGAATACAAAATGCACATGAAGATCAATACTGATGAATTGCAACGTAAGATGATGACTGTCTGTGTGGGCAATTCTACAGGTTATGGTCAGACTCCTAATGCTGTTCCTTATAATGGTATGCTTGATGTATCAGTAGTTTATCATTCAGAGTTGACACAGATGCTAGAAGGATTATATTTGTTCTTGCGTGGTAAGTACCTTAATCACAAGAGCGTGCATCCCTATAGAACACGCGAGATTGAAGTCTTTGATGTTCAAAGGGCTATGGTGGGTGTTGACGGACGATTGATGAATACACCTATTGGTCCATTCAAGATTAATGTAGAACAGGAAGTGATAAACTTTCTTATTCCGGAATAATCGTATAGATTATCCCATCTGGCTTATTCTTAATATCTCGTCGCTGTTAATGAGTTTGATTTTTCTACCATCAATAGCGATAAGTTTTTCGTTGGCGAAAGCCGAAAGTGTGCGGATAGCATTGCTTGTCGTCATGTTTGACAGATTTGCCAAATCTTCACGGCTTAAGTAAATGCTTAATGTATATCCGTCTTCCTCAATGCCATAACTGTCTTTGAGGAATATAAGTGATTCTGCAAGACGGCCACGTATATGCTTTTGGGTTAGATTCACTGTGCGATCGTCGCTATATCCCAGCTGCTTTGATAAGTATTTAATGAAAAACATACTGATATTAAAGTTGCTCTTCATTAGTTTCAATATTACAGGCATTGAAAAGAATGCAACGGTAGAAGGTTCAAATGCCATAGCGGCAGTCTTGTAATCTTCGTCAGCAAAATAGGCTCTGAATCCAAAAAACTCTATTGGCTTTATGATTCTTAATATCTGATTGCGTCCACCAATGCCAACCTTAAATATCTTTACCTTGCCTTGCACAAGACACATCATTCTTGTAGGACCGTCAAAGTCTTTATATATTAGTTGGTTTCTTTTGAATTTTTGGACACAGATATCATCGGAGAGAATGTTTATCTCTTCGTCGGTAAGCGGTTTCCATAGTTCGGAAATAGCCTGAACTATAGCTGAATTGTTGTTGTCCTTTTTAAAAGCCATATATATCTAGAGAGATGTAATATAAATATTACTTGGGCAAAATTAATAAAAAAACTTAGAAATGAGCATTTATTTTGACTAAAAATATATTGTATAACATAAAAATAAGCGTTTTCACAAAAAAAGCTTGACACTAAATTTGTAGACTGAACATTTTTTGCTAACTTTGAAGTCACGTTGAGTTGCCTTATATAAAAAGGTGAATGCTCACAAAACACAATAAAAAACATTTTAAACCTTAATAGAGAACTATGAGTTATTTAAAATTTGAAAAAGCTGTGATGACGAATCTCCAAGAGTCATTACCAAGAGAGTTGCTTCGCACCAACCGCTCTGGAGCTTACTCTTGTTCCACTATTGTTGACTGTAATACCCGAAAGTATCATGGTCTGCTTGTCGTTCCGGTTCCAGAACTGGATGATGACAATCATGTATTACTTTCATCACTGGATGTTACGGTGGTTCAGCATGGAGCTGAATTTAATATGGGACTTCATAAGTATCAGGGTAATAACTACAGTCCAAAGGGACATAAGTATATCAAAGATTTTGATTGTGGTAAGGTTCCTACTACGATCTATCGTGTAGGTGGAGTAATCTTGAAAAAGGAAGTTGTGTTTCAACATTATGAGGACCGAATTCTGATTCGTTATACGCTTGTTGATGCCCATTCTACCACTACATTAAGAATACGTCCGTTCCTTGCTTTTCGCAGTGTACGACAGTTTACTCACGAGAATTCCGTTGCTAGCAGAGATTATCAGCCTGTTGACAATGGTATAAAGACTTGTATGTATCCTGGTTATCCAGAATTGTTTATGCAGTTCAGCAAGGAAAACGAGTTTATGTTTAAGCCTGATTGGTATCGTGGTGTAGAATATCCAAAAGAGCAGGAACGTGGATATGCCTCTGATGAGGATCTTTATGTTCCAGGATATTTCGAGTTAGACATAAAGAAAGGCGAAAGCATTGTCTTTGCTGCGTCTATTTCTGAAAGTTCTACAGATATTTTGAATGAACTGTTTGATACAGAGGTAGGTAAACGTACGCCAAGAGATAACTTCTTTCATTGTCTAGTCAATGCTGCTCATCAATTCCATATTCATGAGAAAAACGATGATAGGTATATTCTTGCAGGTTATCCATGGTTCAAATGCCGTGCTCGTGACATGTTTATCTCTTTACCGGGACTCACTCTTTCTATTGAAGAGCAGTATTATTATGAACTTGTGATGAAGACCGCCCAAAGGGGACTTGATGAGTTCATGGAAGGTAAACCGCTTTCGGTAAAGATTTATGAAATGGAACAGCCTGATGTACCTTTATGGGCTATATGGTGTCTGCAGCAGTATGCTAAGGAAGCCGGAATGCAGAAATGCCTAGAGATGTACGGACCTTTCATGAAGCGTATATTGAGGTTTATAGAGCGAGGTGATCATCCTAACCTAAAGGTTATGGATAATGCTCTTGTCTATACCAATGGTACTGACAAAGCTGTAACTTGGATGAACTCTACCGTGAATGGTAAACCGGTTGTGCCTCGTACTGGGTATATTGTTGAGTTTAATGCTTTGTGGTATAATGCACTAAAGTTTTGCGCATCAATAGCCCTGCTTGCTAAAAAGAATAAAGATGCAGAACACTTGGAAAAGATGGCTGAAAAATGTCGCAAGTCTTTCCTTGATATGTTCATGAATGAATATGGTTATCTGTTTGATTATGTAGGTGGAAATGACAAGGACTGGAGCGTAAGACCAAATATGATTTTCGCTGTTGCCTTGGATTATTCTCCTTTAGAGCAAGACCAGAAAAAGAGTGTGCTGGATGTCTGTACACGTGAGTTGCTTACTCCTAAGGGATTGCGTTCGCTGTCTCCAAAAAGTGGTGGATATAACCCCATGTATGAAGGGGCACAGACACAGCGAGATTATGCTTATCATCAAGGCACAGCGTGGCCTTGGCTTGGTGGTTTCTATATGGAAGCCTGCCTTAAACTCTATAAGCGTACCAGACTGAGCTTTATTGAGCGACAGATGGTAGGATATGAAGATGAAATGATTAATCACTGTATAGGTACTATTCCAGAACTCTTTGATGGTAATCCACCTTTCAATGGTCGTGGAGCGATATCATTTGCAATGAATGTGGCAGAGATACTTCGTACGCTCGAGCTTCTTGAAAAGTATAACTTTAAATAAAATAGGAGGAGATATAATATGAAAGTATTAATGTTCGGATGGGAATATCCTCCTCACGTATATGGTGGACTGGCAACAGCTAATTATGGAATTACCGAGGGACTGCATGCTCAAGGTGATGTTGATATAACTTTGTGTCTTCCTAAACCTTGGGGAGACGAAGATAAGACACCTGCAAATATTGTGGCAATGAACTGTGTGCCTATTGCTTGGCGTGATGTTGATTATGACTACGTAAAGAATAAAATTGGCAACATAATGTCACCGGAGCTTTATTATAAACTTCGTGATCATATCTATGGCGACTTCAATTATATGGGTGTCAATAGTTTGGGTGCTGTTGATTTCGCTGGTGGATATCCAGCTAACCTTCATGACGAGATAAATAATTATTCTGTTATAGCCGGAGTTGTGGCTAGAACAATGGATTTTGATATCATTCACGCCCACGACTGGCTTACTTATCCTGCTGGCATACATGCTAAACAGGCTAGTGGCAAACCATTGTGCATACATGTTCACGCAACTGATTTTGATCGTAGCCGTGGACACGTTAATCCTACAGTGTATGGAATTGAGAAGAATGGTATGGATAATGCCGACTGCATCATGTGTGTGAGTGAACTCACTCGCCAGACGGTTATTAATCAGTATCATCAGGACCCACGAAAAGTGTTCACTGTTCATAATGCTGTATACCCATTAGAGAAAGATTTGCAGGATATTCCACGCCCAGATCATAAGGGTAAGGAGAAAGTTGTAACTTTCCTAGGACGACTCACGATGCAGAAGGGACCAGAGTATTTTGTTGAAGCAGCCAATATGGTTCTTCACCGCACTCGCAATGTCCGTTTCTGTATGGCTGGTTCGGGTGACATGATGGATCAGATGATTTATCTTGCTGCTGAAAGAGGTATTGCAGATCGTTTCCATTTCCCTGGCTTTATGCGTGGAAAACAAGTATATGAATGTCTTAAGGATTCTGATGTTTATGTAATGCCTTCTGTGAGTGAGCCTTTTGGTATCTCTCCGCTTGAGGCTATGCAATGCGGAACGCCTACGATTATATCAAAACAGAGTGGCTGTGCCGAGATTCTTACCAATTGTATAAAGGTAGACTACTGGGACATCAATTCTCTTGCCGATGCCATTTATAGCATCTGCCACAATGAGAGCTTGTTTGATTATCTTTCTGTTCAAGGAAAGAACGAAGTAGATCAAATTACTTGGGAAAAGGTAGGTTTGTGGATACGTGAACTCTATGAACGTACTATGGGGTGGCGCTAGATAAACAAAATAAAGTAAAACAGTAAAAGTATATATAGCATGAAGACAATTTGTTTATATTTCGAAATACATCAGATTCTACATCTGAAAAGATATCGTTTCTTTGATATTGGTACCGATCATTATTATTATGATGATTACGAGAATGAGAGAACCACTACAGAGATTGCAGAGCGTTCATATATGCCTGCGCTCAATGCGTTGCTTGATATGATCAAGGCTAATGGCAATTATTTCAAGGTGGCTTTCTCTCTTAGCGGTGTCGGTGTAGAACAGTTAGAGATGCATGCTCCGCAAGTGTTGGAAAAGTTGCAGGAACTCAATAATACTGGCTGCGTAGAATTTATTGCCGAACCTTATTCGCATGGTCTGTCTTCACTTGTTAACGAGGACGGATTTGACGAGGAGGTGAAGCGCCAGTGCGCAAAGATGAATGAGTATTTTGGGCAGTATCCAAAGGTGTTGCGCAACTCGTCGCTTATATATAGCGATGATATCGGACTAAAGGTTTCTCAGATGGGCTTCAAGGGTATGCTCACTGAGGGTGCAAAACATGTATTAGGTTGGAAGTCTCCACATTATTTATATAATAGCGAGTTAGCTCCAAACTTGAAACTTCTGTTGCGTGATATAAATCTCAGCGATGACATTTCACTTCGTTTCAGTAATAAGGACTGGAGCGGTTATCCTTTGTTTGCTGATACTTACGTCAATCGTATTGCAGGGTTACCAAAAGAGGAGGAGGTTGTAAACATATTTATGGAACTTTCTGCTCTAGGCATAGCTCAGCCATTGTCTAGCAATATCCTTGAATTCTTTAAGGCTTTGCCAGCTTGCGCTAAAGCTAAAAATATAACATTCTCTACACCAACAGAGATTTGTGAGAATGTAAAGGCTGTCGATGCGCTTAATGTGCCAGACACACTTAGTTGGATAGACGAGGAGCGTGATGTTAGTTCATGGCTAGGTAATCCTATGCAGCGTGAGGCTTTCAATAAATTGTATAGTGTTGCTGATCGTGTACGTATAGCTAACGATCCTCGTATAAATCAGGATTGGGACTATTTACAGGCTAGCAACAACTTCCGCTTTATGACAACGAAGCCTGCTGTTGTTGGTGTTGATCGTGGCATCTATAGCAGTCCTTTTGATGCTTTCACAAACTATATGAATATCCTTGGTGATTTCATCAATCGTGTCAACAATCTCTATTCTACCGACATTGATAATGACGAACTTGAAGGTTTGCTCACAACGATCAAGAATCAAGGTGATGAAATAGAGATGAAGGATAAGGAGATTACTCGTCTTCAGGCTAAGATTGAAAAGATTGAGACTGAAAGCGATAAGTTCCGTGAGCAGGTAGAAGTGAAGTGTACTACAAAGAAAGATACTCCAAAGAAGTCTGCTGCAAAGAAATCTGTAACGAAGAAAGTAGGGAAGGAGCCTGCCGTGAAGGCTTCTAAGGAGTAATTATATATAATCACTCTGATATGTTGATTTGGTCGTAGCTCAGTTGGGCTTATTCCCAATGTGAGTTGTTTTATAGTGATGATTATTGTGATACGGGAAGTCAGTAAACTGACTTCCCTTTTTTGTTCGTTGTTTAAGAAGGGTCGTATCACCTCCACATATTTATATATCTTGTGTCAGTCATTGTTCTCTTATTATCAGCTAAAAGAAAGTAAGCAATATATATTAAAGTTCACAGCATATTAGAACTTTAAAATTCTGTTGTTATGATTTTTTATTACGTTCCCCCTAGTAATTGAAACTCAAAAAAATAAAAATACTAAAATGTTTAAAACAACAAAAAAACCTCCACTTTATGTGTAAATTATTATGCAACAGTTTGTTAACCCGTGGAGGTATACCTCCACTATCCTCCACTGTCATCCACCTTTTTTGACCCAAAAACCTATCATTTCATAAGAGGCATACCACATAATGCAAATAACCTAAAATATAATAAAATAAAAATTATTTACTTATAAGTATTTTTAAAAACATTTCTCCAATAAATTAAAAATGTTTGATCGATACTATAGAAACTTTATGTCGTAGGACTGGAAACGTTTGATCGATGTTATAGAAACTTTATGTCGTAAGAATGGAAACGTTTGATCGATGTTATGGAAACTTTATGTCGTAAGAATGGAAACGTTTGATCGTAGAAACAGAATTATAAGTAAATATAATCGTATAATGGTATTGTATATCTAAGCTTTATAAAAAAGCAATAAAGCAAATAAACATAACGAACGCAGTATTTTCTTTTCGAAATACAAGATAGTGATAAGGCCCTAATCACTCTGCAATTTACGAAGCAATAGCGAGTAATAAGCCCCTAATCACTAAATGGATACATAAAATTTTATTTGATAGCCTATGTCTTATATCTGTTAATAACAAAAGAGTCAGACAGGTATAATAACTCTGTCTGACTCTTTTTATTTGTATGATTTATCTTTTATTCTTTATTTAAAATATCCTTGAGCAAATCAGGTAACTGAATATTCTCACAATTAATTACTGATAGAGCCTTTTTGCCCTTAGGGGTCAACGAGAAATACATTTGTCGCTTGTCTGTATTTCCAATAACACGTTTGATCATGTCTTTATTTTCTACAGACTTAATAACTTTGGATGTGTTAGATGTTGTCAATCCAAGAGAGTCTGCAATTTCACCAGATGAAAGTTTCGAGGTTTTTGATAGACAACATAATAACATGCCTTCGTTGAGACATAAGTTATATGTTTTTTCCATCTCAGCTTCAAATGCTGCTACGGCTCTATTTATTTCTCTTATTTTACATAATGTTTCCATCTTGTTTTTCTATTTTGCGTGCAAAATTACATCTATATGTTGAAAAAAAAGTATCTACATGAAATATTTTCCATTTTTTAACGCCCTGAATATGTTGGCATAACACATTGTTTATTGGCTATATTCAGGGCATTTACGTGTATTATTTTTTCTTTTTCAGAATGAAATCTAAAGGGCAGAACTTCGTAAACGATGATTGCAATAAATTGATACCAACAAAAAGTGGAAGCAATAACCAATATATAGATACTAGATATGCCAGGACTACACCAACGATAATCATACTCCCAGCTATTCTTCTGATGATATATTCTTTTTCCATCATGATTCTTTTTTATAATAATATTGAATTTTTCTCTACATCAATAACAAATGCGTGAGCAGGAAAGCTAAATCCTGAATCAAGATTGCATTGGTTTACTTTCTCTATGACAAGTGATGATTCTTCTTCTGTGGTAAAGCAGAAAAACAGAATGGAATTGGTCTTTGCATTACCCGAATTTTCTCCGAACCAATTTAATAGTTGAGATTCCTTATTCTTTTTGAATCCGGTTATATCTATTGTGCTAAACCTCTTCACGCCAGCTTGATCAAGTAGCTGGGCTACTTGGTCATGGCTTTCTTTGATACTTAATATGATTGTCAGTTTCATAATTCTGTTACTTTACTTTGTTTTTTAGCATTTTAAAGTATAATAGTGGAACTACAATTAAAGTGAGCACTGTAGACGTGATAGTTCCGCCGATGAGAGATATTGCCAATCCTTGGAAAATAGGATCGAAGAGTATTACAATTGCACCTATCACAACACCTCCAGCTGTGAGTAGGATAGGGGTGGTTCTTACTGCTCCTGCTTCTACAATCGCCTGTTTTAGCGGAATACCTTCTTTTAATCGCAGGTCGATAAAGTCAATTAGCAGTATTGAGTTACGCACCATGATACCCGCCAGCGCAATAAAGCCAATCATGGACGGGGCGCTGAAGTATGCTCCCATGATCCAGTGTCCCAAGATAATACCAATGAGAGATAGCGGTATCGCCGATAATTGTACCAGAGGGGTTATGAAGTTTTGGAACCATGCCACAATCAGTACATAGATAATAATCAATACGAATAGGAATGCGATTCCTAAATCGCGGAACACCTCGTAGGTTATCTGCCATTCTCCATCCCATTTCAGCGTGAAGTTATCTTCTTTGCTTGGCTGTTTGTTGTACTCTTCTTTCAGCTTATAACCATCTGGTAATTTTACCTTAGATAGATTTTTTGATACATCAGACATTGCATATATTGGACTTTCCAACTTTCCGGCGACATCTGTTGTGACATAGACCACTCTTTTCTGATCTTTGCGGTTAATGCTTTTATCTTTTGGTCCTTCAGTTACTTTTACCAAATCTCCAATAGGTATAGCCATGCCTTGCTTGTTTACAACTTTCATGCTCAGGACATCTTCTATACTAGACTTATCTTTTTCTGGCATCTGTAATACGATGCCAATTTGGTCTACAGTTGATGGACGATGCAAGATGCCAATCGGCATGCCTGATAGGGCAGCATTGACATTTTGTAGCACTTGTGCCTCTGGTATTCCCAGTTTCATCGCTTTGTCTTTGTCCACGACGAATTTATACTCCGTCTGATTATCTTCTACAGTCCAGTCTGCGTCTACAACATTATCTGTTTTTGACAAGATGTCTTTCACCTGATTGGCAACATTGATTTGTTTCTCATAATCAGGGCCATAAATCTCGGCTACGATGGTTGACATAACAGGAGGACCAGGTGGAACTTCAACGACTTTTACATTTGCGTTGTATCTTCTACCGATAGCCTGCAAGTCTGCACGCATTGATTTTGCGATGTCGTGACTTTGCTCGCTACGTTTTCCCTTGTCAATCAAGTTGACCTGTATGTCAGCTATATTATCGCCTGAGCGCAAATCGTAGTGGCGTATCAAGCCATTAAAGCTTATTGGTGCCGATGTACCTACATAGGTTTGATAGTTAGTCACCTTATCGTTTTTGCTTACATATAGTCCAAGTTCTTTGGCTACGGAAGATGTACGTTCCAATGTAGTGCCTTCAGGCATGTCAACAACAATCTGGAATTCATTCTTGTTATCAAATGGCAGCATCTTAACCGGTACTGATTTTGTAAAGAACAGTAAGAATGTTGCTAGCAGAATCACAGTTAATGACACCATGAACGTCCATCTTCTTTTTCTGCTTTCAAGAAATGGTGTTGTTATTTTAGCATATACTTTATATATAAATGTCTCATGCAGTTCGGTAGATGACTTCTCTTCTGCCGCACCGTTGCTCTTTTTCTCTTTAAATCTTAAGAAGTGATATCCAAAGTATGGCGTTAACGTTAATGCAATCAATAGCGAGAATGTCATCGCAATAGCTGCACCGATAGGCATAGGACTCATGTATGGTCCCATCATTCCAGATACAAATGCCATTGGCAATACGGCAGCGATAACCGTTAATGTAGCAAGAATAGTAGGGTTGCCGACTTCGTTGATAGCAAAGAGTGCTGCTTGAAGTGGCGGTAGATTTTTCATCTTAAAATGCCTATGCATGTTTTCGGCAATGACGATAGAGTCGTCTACCACAATACCCGTGACAAAGACGAGAGCGAAAAGCGTGATTCTGTTCAGTGTATACCCCAGGAAGTAGTAGGCAAACAGCGTCAATGCAAATGTGATTGGGACAGACAAGAATACGACTAGTCCTCCGCGCCATCCCATAGCGAGCATGACAAACAAGGTAACAGCGACAATAGCAATAACCAAATGCATTAACAGTTCAGATACTTTATGAGATGCAGTTTCGCCATAGTTACGTGTTACATCCACGTGGATGTCATTGGTGATGACATTCTCTTTCAACTGGTTCACCTTATCCGTAACAGTTTCAGCCAGTTTCATGGCATCCGATCCTTTTTTCTTGGCGATAGATATCGTTATGGCAGAATAATCATCTGGCATATTGGCTTTCTCCTTTGCTTGGGCTGCTCCATAACTGAATGAAACATATTGCTTAGGAGTTTCAGGTCCGTCTTCAACGTCTGCAATTTGATAAAGATATACAGGTTGATTGTCATTTGTACCGACAATCATATTCTTAACTTCATCCTTATTGGCAAAGAAGTTTCCTGTTTGAACAGAGTAGGTCTTATCTCCGGTAACGATATTACCGCTTTGCATCTGGACATTGTTTGCCTGAAGAGACTGCGAGATCGTGCCGAAGTCTACATGACTTTCAGCCATCTTATCTTTGTCAAGTATCACTCTTACCTGACGGCTTTGTCCACCGATAACTTTTACTTGTGCGACATCCGGAATCTTTTTGACTTCGTTGCCCACAACCTCAGATACCTGTCTTAGTTCATAGCCACTCATCTTATTGCTCCATAGCGTGAAAGCCAAAGCAGGAACATCATCTATAGAACGTGTTTTAACAAGCGGCATCGTTGTACCTTGTGGCATGTGGTCCATGTTTTTCATGATCTCGTTGTACAATTTAACTAAAGACCGTTCAGAGTCTTCGCCAACATAGAATTGTACGGTGAGCATGCCCATGCCATTCATAGAAGTAGAATATACATGTTCCACTCCCTTGATGTTTGATACAATCTTCTCCATCGGTTGTATCACTCCAGATTCCACTTCTTTCGGTGTAGCGCCTGGATATCCGATCATAATGTCCGCAGTAGGAACTTCTATTTGAGGATCCTCTTCGCGCGGAATATAATATATGCTGAATATGCCTAATAGCAAAAATGCAAAAACGAGCAATATGCTTAGCTTGGATTTGATAAATGCATTGGCTATCTTTCCTGAAATTCCATTTTCCATAGCTCGTGTTTTAGTCTGTTATGATAATTTTTTGTCCATTGTATAGTTTCACATGAGCGCTCTCTATCACTCGGTCGGTTTCACTAAGACCAGACAATACGATTACTTGATCTCCTGTTTCCTTGCCGAGACGCACCCAATGCAAAATGGCTTTGTTGTCTTTACCTGCAACATAAACACCAGTGAGTTGATCTTTTGTTACGATAGATGATTTATTGACAAGTATTTGTGACGTACCTCCATCTGCTTTCTTATTTTGAATATGGATTCCGGCATACATACCAGCACGTAATTTAGCCTTGTCACTCTGATTGATAGATATTTTCATCCCATATTGTCCTCCTGTCATTGTTGCAGATGGACTTAGTTCGCTGACGATACCATTTATATTGATACTCAAAGATTTGATATCAATCTTTACATGGTCGCCAACATGTATATATGCTACATAGTTTTCAGGAACAGATGCGGTTACATTCATATCTCCGGATTGTTCTACTGACAGCAGTGGCATTCCTGGATTGGCAATAGTGCCTTCATCTACCATTTTCTGTGTAACTACTCCAGAGAAAGGTGCCCTAATATTGGTATAAGCGAGCATTGATTTCACTTCTGTCAATCCTTGTCTAGCCATTTGCAGACGAGCTTTAGCTGAAGTATTCTTGAGTGCTACGTTTTCCAATTCTTTATCAGAAACACTCCTTTCTTCGTGCAGTACTAGATATCTTTGGTAATCTCGCTGAGCATCTTTTGCAGCAGCGCTAGCCTCGATAATCATAGCCCTGACCTGAGCTTCTTTTGCTTTGATATCACTACTGTTTACGATTAAAAGAGTCTGACCTTTCTTAACCACGTCACCTTGCTTCACATAAATCTTATCAATGTATCCCATCACCTTTGTGCTGATTACAGCAGTCTGTTTGGCAGATACCATACCGCTGATAAAGATTTCTTCACTGTTAGTACTTGTAGGATAATAGGTATTTACTCGAACCGAACTCTCTTCTTTTTCTTTATTTGATTTAGATGAGCATGATGCAAGAACCGCAATTGCTGCTATGTATAAATATGTATGTACTTTCATTGTTATAATTGATTTGATGTGAATTAATAATTTGATGTAAGTAATTCTGTATAATATTTCGTGATATTATATGACATGATTGTCTGAGCTAAAGCAATTCTCTGCTGAGAGAGTTGTGCTTGGGCTGTGAGAACATCTGTGGTGCTGGCAAGTCCCTCTTTATATCTATTGTTTAGAATTCTGAGCGCTTCGGTTGCTTGTGCCACACTTGTATTGTGTTTGTTGATTTCAATTTGCAAATCATTCAGATCTCGTCGTGTCTTGTTAAGTTCCAATCGGCTTTCATCAATAAATTGATTTAATTCTTTATTCATCTTGCTAGTTGTATAATTAGCAGATTTAATCTTACTACGGTTCTGATTTCCAGAGAATAGGTTCCATGATAGAGAGATGCCAGCCATGTATGAGTTTTTATTAAAGCCAAAAACTTTATTATCATTCAGTTGATAGCTGCCAAATGCGTTTACTTTAGGTAGGAGAGCCATCTCAGATGATTTAGCCATCATCTTTGATGCGTTAAGAGCAGTCTTCATTGCCATGATATCTGATCGTGTTTCAGAAAGCTCTTTATTTTCAAATCCTACAATCTCCTGTGTCAGAGAATCTGTAGAATAGAGGCTTTGCTTGTCTTGAGGATTTCCTGCGATGAGGTTTAGTCCTTCAGATGCGTTCTCTATGTTACTTGTAGCCTTAGAGAGCGCGCTTTCTACAGTATTTAATTGTACTTCAGCATTCAAAACATCAGATTTTTGTACTAATCCCTGTTTGTAGAAGTTGTTTACAGATTGATTAATCTGTTTTATATCAATCAAAGTTCCTTCTAATATCTGTCTCAACTGATAGGCAAACTGTAGTTGGGTATAGGCTTTTTTTACTTCAAATGTTATATAATTTTTAGTATATGCCGATTTATATTTGTATACATCTTGCTGAAGTTTCGCACCTTTGCGTGCATAAATCATATCAAGATTGAATATAGGGAGTTTGGCATCGAGAGAAGTTCCGTAGTTATGTGTCGCTCCCGGATTATTCAATTTTGATGGTTCGAAATCTTGCGGTGTTGCAATACCTTGTTGCAGTAGGAATCCGAATGCATTCAAGGGATTGTTGGTTACTATTGCTGTATAATTGACAGATAGCTGAGGTAAAAATACAGCGTCTGTTTGATGATAGTTTGCAGTGGATATTCGGTAATCAAGTTCCGCTATCTGTATGTTGGCGTTATTCTTTGCAGCAATAGCAACAGCGCTTTCCATAGAAATATGATTTTCTGTTTGTGCGCTGATTGCTATTGGGTTCATAAGAATATACCCGACTGCAATCAAAAAAAACTTTATTTTATTCATCTTTTGTCTTGTATGGGGGTTAAAAAGTAATCTTCTTATTCAGCGAGTAGAATATCTTTGATCGCTTTCTCAAAGCCACTTTTTGGCATGGCTCCGACAGACATTTGTGGCGCACCGTTCATCGGGATGAACAATACTGATGGAATAGATCTTATTCCAAAGACAGCTGCGAGTTCTTCCTCTTGTTCTGTGTCTACCTTATATATATAGATGCTGTCTTTATATTCTTCAGCCAGTTCTTCCATAATAGGACTTACTGCCTTACATGGACCGCACCACGATGCATAAAAATCAATTATTGCTGGTTTGTCACCAAGGTAATTCCATGTTGTAGGATTATGCTCGAAGTCTGCTACTTTTTTAAGAAACTCCGCTTTAGTCAATTGAATTGTTTTCATATATGCTGTGTTTAAATATTTATATATTGTTATTTAATTCTTTAATGATCATACTATTTATTGGGTTTGTATGGTTTTATAATGTCTTTGTAAACTTGTCTTTTATCGTTTGACAAAGAGCAACCTCCTGCTCCGCAACACGATAAATTAAATATCCCTTGGAACATGAGCAGCGCACCGAAAAGTGTTATTACATACTCTTTAGAAGTTATGCCCATAACGCATAAACCTATTCCGAAAACCATTCGAATGATACGTGATATGTTCCAATCAACGAGTATTCTGTTCATCCATTTAAAAGTACTCTCTTTCATATTCGTTTTTATTATATTGTTCGTGATTTCTTATAGATTATAATTCTTAAAGATATATGTTCCTTTGGAAAACATTGCAAATATAAGTCATGTTTTCTATAAAACAAAATTTCCAGAGGAAAATATTATGTTTGCATGTAATATTTTCTACTTATTTTACAATATTACTCGAATTAAATGGTTATGGAACATAAAATATGGTCTTCTATAAAATATTTAATTCTTTATCATTGTGCTATTTTTTATGTAATCTAGTAGTAATCATGTAATATTCTATTCTATAAAATAAAACATATTTTATTTTGCTTTTCCACTCGTTTGCTTTACTTTACCTTCGGTGAAGATACGCTGCACTCGGTAAAACAAAATTAAAACATATTTTATTTTGCTTTTCCACTCGTTTGCATTACTTTACCTTCGGTGAAGATACGCTGCACTCGGTAAAACAAAATTAAAACATGTTTTATTTTGCTTTTCCACTCGTTTGCTTTACTTTACCTTCGGTGAAGATACGCTGCACTCGGGAAAACAAAATTAAAACATGTTTTATTTTGCTTTTCCACTCGTTTGCATTACTTTACCTTTGGTGAAGATACGCTGCACTCGGGAAAACAAAATTAAAACATGTTATATTTTGCTTTTCCACTCGTTTGCAGTACTTTACCTTCGGTGAAGATACGCTGCACTCGGGAAAACAAAATTAAAACATGTTTTATTTTGCTTTTCCACTCGTTTGCTGTATCTTTGCATAATATAATAATTTAAGGCAAGCAGAATGAAGACATGTTATGTTGCAGCATTGGCATTAGCTATAGCTGTTGTATCTTGCAAGCAAGACAAACGAACCGGTGATATAATAACTAAAAAACCGGTAGCTGAAGTTCATAAGACAATTCAAAAAACTGGCGATTATTCTCAGACACGTCATGTGAATTGGCTTGGGAATAATTATTCTATTGTAGTACAACGACTGGCAGAAACATCTTCGACAGTTGTTGATGATGCTTCAGGAAACAAATATTATGATAATAAGATTATTGTAAGAATATTGAGAACAGACGGTACTGAATTCTTTAAACGTGAATTTAAAAAGTCTGATTTCTCTTCATATATTGATAATTCTTATAATGAAAAAGGTGTGCTTTTAGGTGTTGTCTTTGATAGGGCAGAAGGAGACAATATGTATTTTGCTGCAAGTGTAGGCTCACCAGACAAATTGAGTGATGAGTATGTTCCGCTTGAAGTGAAAGTATCAAGAACTGGTAGTGTTTCTATTTTAAAGGATACACAACAGGATGCAGGAGGTCAACAGCCGACAAGCGATGATGAAGAAATGACAGAAGATTAAATAATATTGATTATATAACATAAGAAAAAGAGATTAAGGAATATCCTTAATCTCTTTTTCTTGTTATTTGGAATTAATTAATAACCCTTATTCTGCCAGAAACCAGTAGTGCTGTTTTCTTCTGTTGTCAAGTTGGTAACAGAGTTTGTTTCTGCATCTGGTATTGGGCGATACAAATGATGGCTGTCAATGTTGGCAGATCCCTGCGCATTATATTTCTTCACGTATTCAACGAGTTTACCAGTACGCTTAAGGTCGAACCAACGTTGGAATTCACCGCAGAGTTCAACACCACGTTCCTCAAGAATATCGTCGATAGAAGATATGCTGCTTAAAGAATTGTCTTGTCCTGATATAGCGCGAGTCTTACGAAGTGCGTTGATAGTGGTAAGAGCATCTGTAGCGCTACCTGCTCCAAGCTGACCTTCAGCCTTGATGAGATACATCTCTGCCAAGCGAAGAACGAAGAAGTCGTGATAAGAGATATTATCATCTTGTTTATTTAATAATGTTATACGTTTTTTCAAACTAAACAAAAAGAGGCTGCATCATTATTATGATGCAGCCTCTTACTTAACTTATATATCTTTTACTCTCTAAGCAATGCTTGATGAGCCTTCTCAAACGCTTGAGGATATTTTCCAATTAAGCACATGTTAACTAAGCAATTTGCTAATATCTCTACATCATTAAGGTCTACACCTTTATCACGAGATACATCCTTGCCAATTGTTACTTCCCATGGACCGCTGAAGCATGAATCTTCAGCACCCATGTATTGCTCTTCACCCTTGCCCTTGTTAAGCTTGTATTTAATGCTTTTAGAAGAAGCTACAGGACGCATAGAAGCCATAATGTTGTAGGCTTCATTTAATGGATCACGATATTGCGCTGTACCTGGAAACATATCGTTTATGACGGGCATTATCTCGTCAAACTCGTATGCTTTTATTAATTGGTGAAGTTTCATATTCTGTATATATTTAGAATTTAGCCATTTTAATGGCATCTATGGCACATTCATCACCCTTGTTTCCAAGTGAACCGCCACTTCTATCCTGAGCCTGTTGCAAGTCATTTGTTGTCAACAAACCGTAGATTACTGGTATTTCCTGACTCGCATTGAGTCTTGCTATACCGTATGTTACGCCTTGACATATATAATCAAAGTGTGGGGTCTCGCCTCTGATGACACTTCCGAGGATGATGACTGCATCATATCCTCCATGAAGAACCATTTGACGTGCTCCGTAAACAAGTTCAAAACTTCCCGGAACTGTTCTTACATGAATATTCTCTGGCAGAGTTCCGTGCTTTTTTAAAGTACTCACCGCTCCGTCAAGGAGAGCTCCTGTTATATCTGGATTCCATTCAGCAACAACAATGCCGAAACACATATTGCTGGCATCAGGAATCTTACTTAAGTCGTATTCTGAGAGGTTATGTAATGCTGTTGCCATTATCTTGATGCTCTTTCTATATATTTGTCTATTTCCTGACTCTGAACGAGTGGAGAGTTGACGTATTTTGACTTAATGTTTTTATAAATCTCTAATGCGTCTTCTTTCTTACCCTGACTTTCTAGAAGAATTGCAGCTTGAAGGCGGAATGTTGGAGAAAGACTGTTGTTTACTCCATCTTTACCTTCGCTGTCAGCCATATCTGCAGCTTTCTTAAGACTTGTTATAGCCTTATCCAACTGGTTTACGTGTGCATAAGCATTACCAAGTGCAGCAAGTGCAGCTGGGCTAACCATAGCATCGTTTGATGGTGAATACTCATCAAGAAATTTCACAGCGTCATTCCACTTGTTAAGATTTGCATAACTCAATCCGGCATAAAGATTAGCCAAATTAGCTGCATCAGTTCCACCATAGTTGTTGATGATATTAACGAAACCGGTAAATCCAGCACCGTCACCGTTAAGAGCTTTGTCAAACTGCTCTGCATTGAAATATTCCTGTCCCTTTGCTAATTCTGTAGAGGCCTTTTCTTCACGAGGACCACCTACATAAGCTTTGTAAACGAAGAATCCTGCGATGATTACGATAATTGCCAATACAGCAATGATGATGGCTTTCTTGTATTTGTCGAAGAAAGTCTCTGAATTTAAGAGGGAATTATTAGAATATACCCTCTGTTGGTTTTTGTTTGCCATTATTATTTGTTTTTTTATTTATTTCTTTTTCAGTATCCCATCCAAATTGGATAAGTGGTATAACGTCGCAAAATTACGTAAATAATCTCACATATTGAAATATATTTCCTTTTTTTTTCGTTTTTAAGTTATAAAACCGATAACTTTGCAAATGAGATTATGATACTGAATAAACTTTCCATAATAAATTATAAGAATATCCGAGAGGCTACTGTATGTCTGTCGCCAAAATTGAATTGTTTTATTGGTAGTAATGGAGTGGGGAAGACTAATTTTTTAGATGCGGTCTATTATCTCTCTTTCTGTCGAAGTGCATTCAATCCGATTGACTCACAAGTTATTACTCATGATCAGGAATTCTTTGTTCTCGACGGTAGCTATATTAGAGATAATGGTGATGTTGAGAATATTTATTGTGGAATGAAGCGTGGTACAAAGAAGCATTTCAAGCGTAATAAGAAAGAGTATCGCCGCTTATCTGAGCACATTGGACTGGTTCCACTTATATTCGTTTCTCCTTCAGATTCAATACTTATTGAAGGTGGAAGTGAAGAGCGCAGAAGGCTGATGGATATGGTGATTTCACAATATGATAATTCATACATTGAGGCATTGTCTTCATATAATAAATCTTTACAACAGCGTAATGCTTTGTTGAAAATGGATGACGAACCAGATGTCTCTATTATGGAAATATGGGAAGAACAAATGGCTGTAAATGGTGAAATTATTTATCATAAGCGCGATGAGTTCGTTAAGTTGCTTGTTCCTATCTTTCAGGAGATATATAATCGTATTTCTGGTAATCATGAAATTGTGGCATTGAATTATATCTCTCATTGTCAACGTGGTGATCTGCTTGATGTTATCCGCAGAGATCGTTTTAAAGACAGAGCTGTTGGCTATTCATTACATGGTGTGCATCGTGATGATTTGGAAATGCTTATTGATGGCTATCAAATGAAACGTGAGGGAAGTCAAGGACAGCATAAAACTTTTGCTTTAGCTTTGAAACTCGCGCAGTTTGATTTCTTGAAACGCACGTCTTCTAATACAGCACCATTGTTATTGTTGGATGATATTTTTGATAAACTTGATGCAAATAGAGTGGAGCAAATTGTGAACCTTGTTGCTGGAGATAACTTTGGACAGATATTTATTACAGATACAAATCGTGATCACCTTGACAAAATTTTGGCAAGTGGTGAGTTTGACTATAAATTATTTTCCGTTAATGACGGTGAAATAGAAATTAAAGATTGATGTTTAAACGCGATGTAAAAACATTGGATGAAATCTTGAAGCGCCTTTTGCGCTCTGAAGGTTTTGAAACGCCTCTTTTGCAGAAGCGTCTTATTGATTCGTGGGATTCAGTTGTGGGTAGTTCTATCGCAAAGTATACAGGTGAAAAGTTTATAAAAAATCAAACTCTATTCGTGAAAATACTTAATCCTGCTTTGCGCCAAGATCTTAGTATGATGCGCTCCAAAATAGTTAAACATCTTAATGATAATGTTGGGGCAATGATTATCACTGATATAAAGTTTTTCTAGTAAATAACTTCGTCCATTTTTATATCAGTTTCCTCTGTTGGAACAACTTCGACCTTTTGAAAATTAAAACATATACCAATCTTATATGTTTGTGGTATTTGACTGAGAAATCTGTCATAATATCCTTTACCACGTCCTAATCTGTTTCCATAGTCATCGAAACTCATTCCTGGTACAACGGCAACATCTATATTTTTGTAGTCTTCATACTTTTTACCAACAGGTTCCATGATGTGGTAGGCAATACCTTCTCTAAGGTCATTTTTATCTTTGTACTCTCTAATCTCAAGTTCTTCTCCGTTTATAACAACAGGAAGTAATACTTTCTTGCCCATAGCAACCAATGTATCTACAACATTGTGTGTATTAACTTCGTCAGGCATAGAATAGTACAATAGAATAGTTTCTGCCTTTTTTATTTTCTCATTCTCAAGGAGTTTATTCATAAGCATAAGCGACAGTTCGCCTAGCTTTTGGCTAGTGAACTGTCGCTTGCGCTCTCTAATATCTTTTCTTAATTCAGTTTTAAGCATTTGCAATAAAGTTTCTCCTTAGTCCAATATTGTCAAAATGCTTACCAATCATAGCAACCTTTTGCCCTTTCAAAACTTTTTTCACAGGTTTCTTGGGGAAAGCAGACTTATTTTTGAATACTCTCATAGCCGATAATACTACAGGATCGTCTTGATTGATGTATTCATTCCAAGCCTCTTCGTCAAGCATGTTGTAGACTATTCTACTGTTGATATAGCGTTCCAGCAACTTACGGCTCTTCATAATCATAAGGTTACGGCGTTGTAGTCCATGATGGTCTGCGTAAACAGTAAATTTATCAACTGTATTCTGCTTTGTTAGATAGTCGCTGAGTTCCATCATCTCCTTAAAGTTATTCAACTTAGGGCGATTGTCGTCAGTGTATGTAAATGCAAATTGCAGAATAAGTCCACTCATAGATGCCTGTTTGTAGTATGATGTGATGCCTGTAGTGTCTTCTGGAACAAATATATCCGGAGTGATACCACCACCGCCATAAACAGTACGTCCGTTTGCTGTGTGATATGCTGGACCAGCATGCTTAATGCTATCTTGAGAGAAGAACTCTCCGTGTAGATATCTTGTCATAAGGTCTTGCTGATATTCTGGATCTTCACCATTTACATAAGGTTTCTGTATGCAGCGTCCTGAAGGAGTATAGTATCTGGCAATTGTCAGTCTGATCATGCTTCCGTCAGGGAATCCAATCTGTTGCTGAACAAGTCCCTTACCAAATGAGCGACGACCGATGATTGTAGCACGGTCATTATCCTGCATCGCACCAGCGAAAATCTCGGAAGCTGAGGCAGAACCCTCGTTAATTAAAACTACTAATGGAATATTCTGGTATGTGCCCTTGCCGTCAGAACGATAGTCTTGTCTTGGACTCTTTCTACCCTGAGTATACACAATGAGCTTATTCTTAGGAAGGAATTCATTGGCAATTTGTACGGCACTATTAAGGTAACCACCAGTGTTGTCGCGTAAATCAATTACTAGGTTACTGAAGCCTTCTTGTGAAAGTTTTGCCAATGCAATCAGCATCTCTGGATAAGTTGTTTCTCCAAAATTCTTTATTCTGATGTAACCAGTTTCATCGTCAATCATGTAAGTAGCAGAAATACTCTTCTGTGGTATTTCACCTCTTGTAACAGTGAAATATTTAACAGCTTTCTGTCCAAATCTCTCAACGCCAATCTTGACTTTTGTATCTTTAGGACCTTTGAGTCTGTGTTGTGCTTCTTCGTTAGTAACTATTTTACCAACAAATCTCTTACCGTCTACATTTACAATTTTGTCACCTGCCAATATTCCTGCACGTTCAGCCGGTCCGTTTTTGATGACATTCTGTACATGTATGGTATCTTCACGAATTGTAAATTCGATACCAACACCAGAGAATGAACCTTTCAAATCATCATTTGCAGCTTGTACATCCTTTGCACTGATATACACTGAATGAGGATCCAACTCTGACAGGATCTGTGGAATTGCCTTGTCTACAAGTGAGTCGATGTTAACTTTGTCAACATACTGATCATCAATAATGTGCAACAGATTGTTTAGTCTGTTACTTCCTGAATTGATGATATTCAGTCTGTTACCCGAAAAATGATTAGCATAAAACGTTCCGATAAAGATACCTGCCACAACGCATAGCGCCATGATAAGCGGCATCCATCGGTTATTTTTCTTCTGCTCCATATTGTTTAATATTATTTCTCTTTTTTACAGTTATCTGCTACTTAACTAAACCCTATCTTGCATATAAACAAGAGAGATGTTTCTATTCTTTTTCTCCTAAATAAAGAACTTCAATACCTGCTTTTTTCATTAGGTTGATACCGTCTTCAAGTCGATATTTCTCACCATAAACTACACGCTTTATTCCTGACTGTATAATCAGTTTTGAACATTCAATACATGGTGACGCTGTGACATAAAGAGTACTGCCGTCGCTATTGTTGTTGCTTCGTGCCAGTTTTGTAATGGCATTAGCTTCAGCGTGCAATACGTATGGATGAGTAACGTTATTAGAATCTTCACACAAGTTTTCAAATCCACTAGGTGTTCCATTATATCCGTCACTGATAATCATCTTGTCTTTTACTACAAGTGCGCCAACCTGTCTACGTTTGCAGTATGAGTTTTCAGCCCATATCCTTGCCATACGCAGGTATCTGTAGTCTAACTTCTCTTGTTTTTCCTCAGCAGTCATATTGGTTATTATTTATATAGTTGTAAAGCTATTATTTAATTCCGTTTCTTTTCAATAATGCTTCAATAGTAGGTTCCTGTCCTCTGAATCTCTTATAGAGTGTCATTGGATGTTCGGTTCCGCCCTTTGAAAGTATATTATCTCTGAAGCTTTTTGCTGTATTCTTGTCAAATATACCATTCTTCTTGAATACGCTGAAAGCATCAGCATCTAATACTTCTGCCCATTTGTAGCTGTAGTAACCAGCTGCATATCCACCAGCCATGATATGACTGAACTGTACGGTCATACATGTGTTTGGTAGTTGTTCAGACAACATAGCCTTTTCCCAAGCTTTCTTTTCAAATGGGATTATATCTTCATTAAACTCGTCCTTCTTTGTATAGTATGCCATGTCAAGAAGTCCAAAACTTACTTGTCTCATGCAGCCGTAAGCAGTCATGAAATTTCTGCTCTTGACTATTCTGTCTATCAGTTCGTCTGGAATAGGCTCACCTGTTTGATAATGGAAAGCGAATGTGCGCAAAAAATCTTTCTCTACAGCATAGTTCTCCATGAACTGTGATGGTAGTTCTACGAAATCCCACCATACGTTTGTACCGCTCAAACTCTCAAAGCGTGTGTTAGCGAACATACCATGTAGTGAGTGTCCAAATTCATGTAGGAATGTTTCAACTTCGCCAAGTGTTAGTAATGCTGGTTTGTCATCAGTAGGTTTAGTCAAGTTCATCACAAGACTCACGTGCGGTCTACTATTGTTACCCTTGCGGTCTATCCATTGTCCCTTGAATTCTGTCATCCAAGCTCCACCTTGCTTGCCGTTTCTAGGATGAAAATCAGCATATAGCACAGCTAGGAAACTGTTGTCTTCGTCAAACACTTCATAGGCTTTTACGTCTTGGTTATAAACCGGTATCTCGTTATTTTCCTTGAAAGTTATTCCGTATAGTTTTGTTGCAAGTCCGAATACACCTTTTATTACATTTGATATTTCAAAATACGGTCTTAGCATTTCTGCGTCCAGATTGTATTTTTCCATTTGTAGCTTGTGTGAGTAGAAGCTGAAGTCCCATGGTTCTAGTTTGAAGTCTTCTCCTTCAATCTTCTTCGCCATAGCTTCAATCTCTCCAATCTCATTTTGAGCAGTCGGTTTATATGCATCAATTAGGTCGTTAAGCAACTTATATACATTATCTATATTGCTAGCCATTCTATGTTTTAATACATAGTCAGCGTATGTATCAAAGCCAAGCAGTTGTGCTATTTCCCTTCTAAGATTTATGAGTTTCTTGCATATCTCCAGATTGTTTTCAGTATTGTCGTGAGTACATTCTGTATTTCTTGCCATATACATATCCTTACGTAGATTACGCATGGTGGAATATGTCATGAAAGGGCTATAGCTAGGATAATCCAATGTGAATATCCAACCCTCTTTATCTTTTTCTTTTGCAGTTAGTGCAGCAGCCTCTTTAGCAGTATCAGGCAGACCGTCAAGCTCATTTTCATTTGTCATATGTAGTTCGTAGGCCTTAGTTTCTTTCAATAAGTTTTGCGAAAATTGCAATGACATCATGCTTGATTCCTCAGTGAGTTTGCGCAATTTATCCTTATCAGTATCGTTCAACAGAGCACCACTTCTAACAAAGCCATCATAGCTTTTGTCTAGTAGCATCTGTTCTTCGGCTGTTAGGTCACGATGATGCTCGTGAACATATTTTATTTTCTCAAAAAGTTTCTTGTTAAGACTAACGTCGTTTGAATGCTTTGTGAGTATAGGACTTAACTTTTGCGCAAGTGCGTCCATCTCGTCGTTGGTATCAGCACTAAGCATGCATGAAAACACATTTGACACTCTGTCCAATAAGTCGTAATAATGTTCACCTTTCTCGGTATCAATCCTTGCAATTGTATTATCAAATGTAGGCTCAGCAGTATCGTTGATGATTTTATCAATTTCTTCATCATCACGCTTTATACCCTCCATAAATGCCTCTTCGTAATCTGAGGTCTTTATGTGTTCAAACGGAACAGTATAATGTGGTGTTCCGTAGTCTTCAAAAAATGGATTTATTCTTTTTGTATTATGTGTATTATTCTCAATCATACTAACTAATGTTATTATATTTCTATATTATATTGTCAATTCCTGCGCCTGCATAATTGCAGTTTCAATCTTTTCAATATATATGTAACCACGTTTAAGTTCTAAAATTCCTTTTTCCTCCATTCTGTTCAATGCCTTTGATACATCAAGTCTGCTATCATTTATTTCCTTTGCAAGTTGCGTCATCTTGATGTTGATAATCTTTCTTCCTGCTGGTTTAAGGCATCTGTCAGAGATAAATCTTATGATTCTGCTTTCCAGATTTTCTGGGTAATTGCGTAATAATTGTCGTTCTTGCTTTTGTATAATTGTAGACAGCATATTCAGTATATTGATTCTGAATATCATGTATTTATCACTAAGTCTCATCACCTCGCTCTTGTCAATTTTCAATATTCTGCAAGTTGTCTTTGCTTTGAAAGTTTTCGTGTAGTTTTGTATCAGACCGAATAATCTTTCCGGCTGTAATATTTCCGGTGATGAAATGTCCTCAATAATTTGGTAGCAATGATCGGCTGCAATAGTAACAACTTCTGCAATTCCGTTAAGAAGAAACATAAGATGATTACAGTTCTCGTTCTCGTCTATGATGGTTTCTTCTGGTTCGTATTTATGGAAATCGAATTTCGTATGTGCCACAACGTCTCCAAGGTCTGCCTTTCCAAATCCTTGAAATAAGGGTAGAGCCAACAGTTTGTTGTATAATTGAAATTCGTTTTCCATATCTTTATTTCTCTATCTTTTTCTGTAATGCCGGAGAATACCACACTTTGTTTTTGCCGTCTTTCCCTACATAGATAAAGTATGCCATCAATTCTGGATGTTTTTTCAGCACAGCTTCAGATTTTTCTATACCTAAAACCATGAATGCGGTTGCATAGGCGTCAGCTTCAGCACATCTATTTGCCAAAACTGTCGATGATAAAAGACTATGCTGAACAGGTCTGCCTGTCTTCGGGTCTATTTCATGTGCGTATTTCTTGCCATTTTTATAGTAGAAATTACGATAGTTTCCACTTGTAGCCATAGCCTTGTCTGTGATATTCAACACAGTTTGAAGTTGCTGATTTGTGTTCAGACTGTCATCGGTAGGTTGAGTGACTCCAATCTTCCAAGGTAATCTCTTTTCGCTCAGACCGCTTGTAACCACTTCTCCGCCAATCTCAACCATATAGTTCTTTATGTCATGGCGTTTCATTACAGTTGCTACAGCATCACTGCCAAATCCCTTTGCAACAGCACTGAAATCAAGCATCATGTTTTTAAGTTTCTTAGAAAGATATGTCTTTCCGCTCAATTTCTCCACGTTGATGTTTTGCATTCCTACGAGTTTCCTCAAACTATCTATCTGTTGCTGATCTGGCATCTTCTGATGTTTGAATCCGAATCCCCATGCGTTTACAAGAGGGGCTACAGTAATATCAAAAGCTCCATTAGTGTCCTTGCTCACGTCTTGTGATAATGTCAGCACATTCATAAACATGTCACTGGCCTCAACTTTCTTACCATTGTTGAAAGCAGCTACTGTTGATTTTTTGTTGAACATTGAAAATTCACCGTCAACTTTGTTAAGTTCAGCTAATATTTCATTGTTCAAATCTTTGTCATATTGATATGTAACGTGATACACCGTTCCGAAGATAAAACCTTCGTCTTTCTGATAAGGCATATCTCTTTGTTGCTTTACGATAAGAACCGTACCGACTATAAGAGCCAGTAGAAATGCAACTTGTACGTAAGTTTTCTTTTTTCCTTTCATTATAGTTCAAATGTTATGTTAAATTCTCCACCAAGTCGGCTGTTGCCGCTTTTGCCGTATCCTGGCACATACCATGCTTCTCCGATGTCTCCGTGTGTATGAAATAGTCTGCGCTTGTATCTCATGCTCCATCCCATTCTCACAGGTCCAAATATCTTTGCGTCTATTGTAAATACAGCCTCAAGCCAGTGATAAGTGCAACTTACGTCTTTAGCATTGAAGTCTGTCTTGTCGCCCCATATTGGATCAACGATCCCAGGGCTGTTAACGTCGTATTTAAAAGATGTATAGCCATATCTGAAACCTCCGTACACACGATATATATCATGTTTGTTTTTGCTAAGATTCCAGTCCATACCTATTCTGCCGTATGGTGCAGTTGATTTATATGTCAATTTTGTTGTAACATCCTCTGCGTTAGCTTTTCCTATACCAAGTTCAATGATTGGAAACCATTTGTCTTTAAGATTTACTCTCATTGCAGCCTGATATTGTCCATAGCTGCCGAATGCCAATTGAGCAGGTCCTACAAGATCTGTTGAAACGGCTATGCCTCTGAATAGTGGAATCGTATCAGGAGTAACTGTCATCACGACTTTCTTTCTGCCTTGTTGTGCGTTAGCAGTAAGGAAAGTAAGCATGATAACACTAATTACTGCTGCTATTCTTGAAATGTATGAGGAATGTACTCTTTGTAGCATCGTAAGTTACGTTTGGATTATTTATGACAATTGTGTCTATTCTGTTCTTTGTGTATGTCACGCCAGTTACAACGTGGAAGATGGCTGGATTGCAATCCACTGCTTCAAAATGAGGAGTATTTGTTTTGGTCACCTTTATTGTGTCAAACTGAGCACTTGTTGCATTCTTTATTTCCATAAAGAAAACGTCTTCGTTGCGTTGATAGCTCATTGGTAGTTGAAAGCTGTCTGTGTTTACAGATTTGTTTATAATCACAGAGTCGTTACCATCACCCAAGTTCGCCGATAAGGTCAGAGAATCAGCCAGCGTTTTAATGTTGCCAGCCAGTTTGTATTTTGCGTACACACGATTATTTAGAGGACAATCAATGCTCGAACATCCTGCTACGATAAATATTGTTACCAATATGTATAGGGATAATGTCAAATCCCATCCTCTATTTTTTTTCATTCTATATTTCTTTATCTATTTGATAGTCGTTCCTTGAAGGGTTCTGTCTGCTTATCAGGTCACCAAGGAATCCTGCTAGGAAGAATTGACTACCCAAAAGCATTGTTGTAAGTGCTATGTAGAAATATGGTGATTCTGTTATAAGTCTTTGTGGAATACCATTGTATAAAGCGTATGCTTTGTCGGCACCTATACATATAGTCGCAAATAAACCAATCATGAACATGATCGAACCAAGGAATCCAAAGACGTGCATTGGTTTCTTTCCGAAGTTGCTGAGAAACCAAAGAGTTATCAAGTCCAAATAACCATTAAAGAAACGGTTAAGTCCGAATTTACTACTTCCGTATTTCCTAGCCTGATGTTGTACTACCTTTTCTCCAATCTTGTCGAATCCTGCATTCTTTGCAAGGTATGGTATATATCTGTGCATTTCTCCGTACACCTCAATGTTTTTAATAACATCCTTGCGATATGCTTTAAGTCCACAGTTGAAATCGTGCAGATTGCGCACTCCGCTTATCTTTCTAGCGGTAGCGTTGAAAAGCTTTGTAGGGAGAGTCTTTGTAATAGGATCGTATCTCTTCTCTTTGTAGCCAGAAACAAGATCGAAACCATCTTCTGTAATCATTTTGTATAGTCCCGGAATCTCGTCTGGAGAATCCTGCAAGTCTGCGTCCATAGTAATAACGACGTCGCCTTGTGCTTTTTCGAATCCGCAATATAGTGCTGGGCTTTTTCCATAGTTCCTACGGAATTTTAATCCCTTTACGTTATTGTCTTTTTCTGCCAGTTTCTCAATCACATTCCATGACTTGTCGGTACTTCCGTCATTCACGAATATTATTTCATAGCTATAGTTATTGGCTTTCATCACGCGCTGTATCCATGCGTGTAGTTCTGGCAGTGATTCTTCCTCGTTGTAAAGAGGTACTACAATAGTTATATTCATCTTGTTCTCAAACTTTTTTATTTCTTAATTCTTAATTTAGCGCATGCTGCAATGAATATTGAGCATATCCAACCGATTATTAGATTGTACACCATTATCATGAATGATAGTTCAAGTGGTGTCATTGTATTTATAAGCGTCATTGCGTCATTAATTTCTTTTGTCTCAAGTCCGTTTTGTTTGTATGCACTTTGCATTGTCATCATCATCGTACTTATTGTACCCATGAATCTTCCGTTGTCTAAAAATCTGAAGTAGATGAATTGTGCAACTCCGAATATCAGTGAACTGTAGAAAAAAGTATACATGCAGTACACAAGTCCTTTTCTGTAAGACATGTTTCCTTCGAGAGCGTAGTTTTTAAAACTAATCATTCTCCATGCTACGAAGAATGGTGTAGACAAAGCTAATAATCCACCAATACTTGACTGTGGAGTTAAAATTGTAAATGCAAATGCAGAAATCCACAACAAGGCGAGCAATGCTCCATCCTGTCGCGCGAATGCCTTTGTCTGATTTATGGCACTAATATTAATCATTAACTGAATTTATGTTTATAAACAGTGCAAAGATAATTATTTTATATCATATAAATTCATAACAAGATTACTTTTTGTCTTATTTTTACTTTTTAAACGTAAAACTTTCGATATCTGTCGGGTAACTTTAAACTTTAAAGCTATTTGCTTTCTACCAAAAAGTTGTATCTTTGCACCAAAGTAATGTCATTTATGATTTATCCTGATAATTTTGAAGATAAAATCGGATTTACCGATATTCGTAATATGTTGCGTGAACGCTGTATGTCCACGCTTGGCAAGTCACAGGTTGACGCCATGGAATTTTCATCAGACTATTTGTTGGTCAATGAACTTCACGACCAGACTCGTGAATTGGCTGCGCTTCTTGAGGAAAATCCCGATTTCCCATTGGGCAATATCTATGATATGCGTGAGAGTTTGAAGCGTGCAAAAATAGCTAATACTCATCTTGAAGAAGAGGAGTTCTTTAATCTCCGTAGAAGTCTTGATACGATTAACAAGATTGTGAGTATTTTGCATCCAGATGATATCGAAAATGCAGTTGGTAAAGCTCTTTTTCTTTTATCAGATGGCATCGCTACGTTCCCTAATCTTATTCAGCGTATTGATCAGGTGATTGATAAGTTTGGACACATGCGTGACAATGCTTCGCCTGAATTGCTCAAACTTCGCCGTGAACTTGCTAAGGCTGAGGGCTCTGTGTCTCGCACGCTTTATGGTATCTTGCGTTCTGCTCAGGCTGATGGCGTTGTTGATAAGGATGTCACTCCAACGATGCGTGATGGTAGACTTGTGATACCTGTTGCTCCGGGACTGAAACGACGCATCAATGGTATTGTTCATGATGAAAGTGCTACTGGTAGAACCGTATTTGTAGAACCAGCTGAGGTTGTTGAGGCCAATAATAAAATCCGAGAATTGGAGGCAGAAGAGCGTCAAGAGGTAATAAGAATCCTCATCTCTATCACCAATCATGTGCGACCAAATGTGAGAGAAATCCTTGATTCGTTCAACTTCCTTGGTATCATGGATTTCATCAATGCCAAAGTTGAGTTGGGAAAGAGCTTCCGTGCTATATCTCCAGAAGTTAAAGAGTCTCCGAATATAGATTGGATCGAGGCTAGACATCCGTTGCTTGAAAAGCGATTGTCTGCCAATGGCGATAAAATAGTATCGCTGGGAATCAGTCTTAATTCTGATAAGCATATCCTTATTATTTCCGGTCCAAACGCCGGAGGAAAATCTGTTTGCCTAAAGACAGTCGGACTTTTGCAGTATATGTTGCAATGCGGTCTTCCTATTCCTGTCAGTGAGCGTTCCACTTGTGGAATCTTCGATGACGTGATGATGGATATCGGAGACGAACAGAGTCTTGAAAACGACTTGTCTACTTATTCTTCTCATCTGTTGAATATGAAGAATATGATGAGGCAGGCTTCAAATCGAACCCTGATACTTATTGATGAGTTTGGTACAGGTACCGAACCGCAGATTGGTGGAGCGATAGCAGAGAGTGTGCTAGATAAGTTTTGCTCAAAGGGAGCTTGGGCTGTCATCACCACCCATTATCAAAATCTAAAGCATTTTGCTGATTCACATTCTGGTGTAGTCAATGGCGCCATGCTGTATGATCGTCATGAGATGCGAGCACTCTTTCAGCTTGCCATTGGTAGACCTGGCAGCAGTTTCGCTATTGAGATAGCACGAAAGATAGGATTTCCAGAAGATGTGATAGCCGAAGCCTCTGAAATTGTAGGCAGCGACTATATCCAGAGTGATAAGTATTTGCAGGATATCGTACGCGATAAACGCTATTGGGAAGCAAAGCGACAGTCCATTCATCAGCGTGAGAAGGATATGGAGAAAACCATATCAAAATATGAACAGGAAATCGAAGAATTGCAGCATCAACGACGTGATATTGTAGCAAAGGCTAAGGCTGAAGCACAAGAACTTTTGAAAGAAAGTAATAAGCGCATCGAAAACGCAATTCGTGAAATAAAGCAGAATCAGGCAGAGAAAGAGGCTACACGTAAGATTCGTGAGGAACTGCGTGAATTCGAAACTGCTGTCGGTTCTGGTAATTCTATTGATGGTAAAAAGTCACATGGAATTCTTTCAGATGACGAATTCGAGAAGAAGATGAAACAGATTGAGCAGCGTCGTCAACGCAAGGAACAGCGTAAGAAGGAGAAAGCAGAAAAGAAAGACAGTCAACCTGTTTCTGAAAAGCCAATCAATATAAACATGTCTGTTGCCGATAGTTCTGATGGTGCAATTGGTGTAGGCTCAACTGTCCGCATCAAAGGATTGTCTTCAACGGGAACGATAGAGTCTGTTGATGGCAAAATGTGCACCGTTATCTTTGGAGGTATGCGCTCAAAAATGCGCTTAGATCGTTTAGAGGCAGCTAGTGGAGTAGGGGGCACTGATGAAGATGAGTCTGCAAGCAATTCTTATCAGGTAAGCCGTGCCACCCGTGACACGATCGATGATCATAAGAAAAACTTTCATCAGGATTTGGATGTTAGAGGTATGCGTGGTGACGAGGCACTCAATGCCGTTCAGTATTTCATAGACGATGCTATTCTTGTAGGCATGAGCAGAGTTAGGATCCTTCATGGAAAGGGAAATGGAATTCTTCGCAATCTCATCCGACAATATCTTGCAGCAATACCCAATGTCACTCATTATGCAGATGAACATGTGCAGTTTGGTGGTGCAGGAATAACGGTCGTAGATTTCTAATAGATGTTAAAATCGTAAAATAGTTTATGTATTTTTTTTGCCATTCAAAAAAAATATCTACTTTTGCACCCGCTTAACAAAAGCAACATGGGCAAGTCCCTTACGGTCAGCTCCCTCGGAATCCCCCCAGGACGGGAACGTAGCAAGGGTACTTGGTTGTAGCGTCGCGATAAGGATCGCTTGCCCACCCGCCTCTTTAGCTCAGTTGGCCAGAGCACGTGATTTGTAATCTCGGGGTCGTTGGTTCGAATCCGACAAGAGGCTCAAAAAGACAAAAGGATGTAGTTTTCACTACATCCTTTTTTTATCCTTGTTTAGCTCCGTATCTATCAATAAGTATATGTTTTTTTCCGATAATACCTTCAAAGTAAGGCGGTTCACATCTCAGTTGCATGTCATCATAAATGAATTCTGCAATCACGGTGTCTTTTCCATCTGGAAGAATAAGTCCCATTTTGTCTTTCTTCTTAGCTATGACAGGCATCATGCATAAGTCATCAACATAAACATAGGGTGTTCTCAGGAAATCATAAAGTGCATGTATCAGTATATGTCCTTCATGGTCTTTAATACCAAATTTACCATTCTCTTCATATACACTGTGGAATTTAATGTATTTTCTTTTAATACGTTGTATGTAGGCCACAGTCTTTCTTGGATTACTAATCATTCTATGCCAGTAGCTGTATGTGTCACAGTAGTTAGCAGCAGCCCTCACAATGACCATCTTCCAGTCAAGTCCACTAATAGCCTTTCTGTTAAGGTCAATATATTTAGCTATGGCTTTTTCCTTTTCCGGAACACTTAGCTTTGACAGCGAATCTTCAAATCTCACCATAATGGTTTTCGATCCCGACATGCCTTTAATGTATCTGTGTATCTGTCTTGACATTTCACAGCATACAAATTTGTCTATTTCCGCCAACTCAATTTTGTCAACGTATAGCTCTTCAAAGTTTTCAGCTGTTATTCTTTTCATTGTATTTACCTCCGTTTCTCCAAAAATACTAACTTTTCCTGATTCAGAAAAATTTTTAATTGGGAAATTGCTAAAACTATGTTATAAAACACGTCTTAACTAATATTAACCCCTATGGGTAACAAATGTTACCTTATTATATATTTCATATCACTTACCTTTGTTACAATTAATAAAATAATAGAAAATATGAATACTATTTATTCTTTTGAGCAGTGGGATCTTGACTTATTGGTGGATTACGTTCAGAAAGTTCATCATCGTGGCATACGTGAAAAAGGACCAAAAGTGCTAGATAAGTTAATTGCTTTAGCTGAAGCCCACAAGGCAGACGCTCCAAATCTTCTAAAGGTAACAGACCATTTCCGTAATTCTCTTTATGATCTCGACGTGCATTGCAATAAGGAGGACAATATCCTTTATCCTTATGTTGTAGAAATGTATGAAGCTTATGCACAAGGGCATCGTGTTCCGCCGTTCCATTGTGGAAGCGTTCAAAGCCCGATTAGTGCAATGATGGCTGATCACGACGAAGAAGTGTCACGCCATAATCGAATAGCCGATTTAACCAACAACTATTCAGCTCCTGATTCTTCAGATGAGGATTATGTTGAAACTATGCAATTATTGAGAGAATTCCGTGAGGCATTGGATGAACATGTATCAATTGAAAATGATGTACTTTTTCCGATGGCTATTAAATTAGAGTCAATGATGCAGCGCTAGAGGCGTTTTGAAAGGCGTATAAATACGCCTTTCTACATAAAAAACGATTTTTTTTTGAAAAAAGTTTCTGAAATATTTGGAGGTTTAAAAAATATCCATTACTTTTGCACTCGCTTTAAGAAACCAAGCTAACATCATCAATGGAGAGATGGTAGAGCGGTCGATTACAGCAGTCTTGAAAACTGCCGTACCGAGAGGTACCGGGGGTTCGAATCCCTCTCTCTCCGCAAAATTGCGCAAGTAACTAATTTTTAGTCACTTGCGTTTTTTTATTTACTAAAATTCAACGTATTATGGAAGAATTCATTCTCGAAAATGTCCCATCCATCATGCAATGTCTCGTGCATTATTATAAAGTATCTGGCATGGAGAAAAAAACAGGAAGACCATTTGAGGACTGGCTATACAAAGCCAAGGAGTTGTTTAGCTACCAAGAAGATGGGCATATCTGTAATTGGCATCTTGATACTATTGAGGAGTATTTTGGCGTTCCAGTATATGACTATCTCCTGCCACGTCAGGATTGTTACCTAAATTATGGTTGTGTTTCGCAAAAGTCAAAAGAAAGTATGCGGTCATACCTTAAAACTCCTTATCTAAGAAATCGTGCTATCAAATTTCATATTGATGACTTTAGAAGAATGATAGGTGTAATGGTATAGCATACACCTATCATTCTTTCATTCATACTTTTACTCTTCATTGTAATATAAGCATGATGATGTGAAGTTTGTATAAATACCATAAAAACGGCTCAGTTACTAAACTTGGGTATTTAATAATTCCCAAAGAAGGCTTATTTTTTAAGCTTACAAAGAAATACAATCAACTTATTATACAGAAATGATTGACATTTCGAGAATATTTTGTATCTTCGCCTTATGGATATTCTAACACATATTTTTGTGGTGCTTGTTGCCATAGAGTTCGTATATATTTTCTATCTCGAAACTCTTGCTACAACATCTAGGAAAACTTCCGAGACCTTCGGTATAACAAAGGAGGCATTGGAGGGTAAGAATGTGAATGTACTTCTGAAAAATCAGGGAGTGTACAACCTTCTTATTGCTGTGATGCTATTGATTGCATTGTTTATCATGCACTCGAAAGGAACGATTGTCCTTGTGCTGAGCTATATTATCATAGTAGCTGCTTATGGAGCTGTTAGTTCTAACCCGAAAATATTCCCTAAACAGGGTGGATTGGCACTTATCGCGCTTATATTATTATTGATTTTCGGTATATGATTTAAGTGAAGAGTACTTTGATATTTGGCTATTGATGAGTGAAGTCCGCACAACAGTAGATGTCTGTGCACGATGTAACGCTCTCAGTTTCCTACAAGTGGATATTTAAATTGTGAAGGCTCCTATGGTTGACTGTTCATAATTATCGAATCATTATAAGAAATAAAGATATGATCACATTAAGAGGCATTGACCCAAAAATGATCGCCAACAATCTGGAATCATCAATGTTAATTCATCCAGGAGAAATGATAAAGGATGAAATTGAGAGTCGTGGCATGACCCAAAAGAAGCTCGCAGAAATGACAGGCATTGCTCCATCGGTGCTCAACGAGGTGCTCAATGGCAAGCGCTCTGTTACCACAGAATATGCCCTACTGATAGAAGCTGTCCTTGGTATCGATGCTGACATTTGGATTGGCCTTCAGGCAGACTATGACAAGCAGAAAGCTCGTCACGACGCATCCTTCATCAAAAGGCTGGAAGAGATAAGAAAATATGCGGCGTTGCTTTAAGCACACTTTATAATACGCATAGTTCATTATCCCTTTATCTCCGAAAAGTCTTCTGTATTATTACTGAGAACTTTTTTTGTTATAGCTGAATGTATGCTATTATCAGTCATAGAAAAAAGATGTTGTTAGTAACGGCACAACATCTTTAGGCAATCATTTCCCATCTTAGATTTTTTTATGTCCTGTTGTAGAAATGCAATAGCTTGTGTAAATATAAAGAGGGGGAGTATTTCCTCTCTAATATAATTGCAAATATCCGATAAAGAAGTCTTCAGATATAGTTTTGGTTATGATAAAAATTCAATATTTTTCTGTTGTTGCTTGAATACTATAGTTCTAATGTTTTAGTTATACCTACTTCGTTAATAAAATATTCATCATGAGATATGACTAATATTGTTCCTCGATAGTTTTTAATGGTACTAGTCAGGATCGACAGACTCGAAATATCAAGATTATTTGTAGGCTCATCCAATATGAAAATATCGGGCATGTGATTGAAAATCATCAAACAACATAGATAGAGGCGCATTCGTTCACCCCCGCTCAGCGTTAGGCAACTCTTATCCCATGTTGCTTGTGGAAATAAAGCCCGATTCAATCGAAGTTTTATTTCATGATCTGCCAAGTTGTTTTCGTTATATAACTCGGCTAGCTCCAAAATAGTCATTGCTTGATTAACTTGCTTATATTCTTGGTCAAGATAGACATAAGAAAAATTACTCTTTACGACTTCACCTGATATTGGAGGCAGCTCTCCAAGTAACAACTTTATAAACGTTGTTTTACCACTACCGTTATTGCCTAAAATATGGATTCTTTCACCGCTCCTGATTTCAATGTCAATAGGAGATGCCCATAATAATTTATCTTTATCATAACCGAAATTTAGATTATTAGCAGTAATCAAGACTTTTCCGTCATGTAGTTTTGTGTTTTCAAAATCTACTTTTAATTCAGTATTGTTTTGTTTTTGTTCATGCAGTGCAGATAGGCGTCGTTTGGTGTCTTCAATGATACCAGAATGCTTCTCTTTTAATTTTGCTGAGCTATTTTCTGCCAAACTACCACGTGCATTCATAACAATTCGGGCAATACTACCATTATGTTTGTTACGTTCGCCTTGCGATGTGCGTCTATCCTGCCGCTCTCTAACTTCTTGTGCTTTCTTTCGTGCAAACCGAAGTGCAGTTTGCTCAGCATCAATCTTCTGCTCTAATGCACGTTCTTCAATTGTTTTTTGTTCTCTGTAGAAGTCATAATTTCCACCATACAGTTTGATTCCTTTTGGTGATAACTCGTAAGTAGTATCCAAAAGGTTTAACAGACTAATATCGTGACTTACAACAACAAACGCAGCTTTTGTAGATGTGATGTAGTTATATAGTTTTTTGCGAGTCAAAAGGTCAAGGTGATTCGTTGGCTCATCCAATAAAACAATGTCTGGTTTATGCAGAGCCAGTCCAGCTAATAGAACTTTGGTTTTTTCTCCACCACTTAGTAAAGAAATAGAAGAGTCTAGATCTATATCCTGCAAGCCCCATAATTTTAATGCAGAATAACATCTAGCTTCTATCTCCCAGTCATCATTCACAATATCGAAGTAAACTTGATCAGAAGCTCCAGCATAGATTGCATCAATAGCATTTAGTTTTTCTGATGCTCCTAGCGTTTCAGCAATAGTCTGCTCTGCAATATTTATTTGTTGGGGAACATAGTACAACTTCGTTTCAGTCTTGATATTCCCAGAAGAGGGCATGATTTCTCCTGCTAATAACTTGAGTAGGGTTGATTTTCCTACTCCGTTATTGCCAATAAGAGAGACTTTTTCACCTTTTGAAACGGAGAAACATACAGACTCAAATAAAGTCTGTTGATTGAAATAGTGATACGAAACATCACTGACAATAATACTCATTTATTACAATTAATAGTGACTCCGAAGAATCGGGTTAAACTGAGGGCCTATATAATTCTAGGGTGTCGGTTTAATTTAACCAACCATTAATTGTTTATTTTCATTGGAGTAGTTTTAATTCGATTGCAAATATATGAATATTAATCGAATAAACCTAATCTTATTTTAAATTATTACATTCATGATTATTTTAGTTTTGATATAAACACATATAAACTTAAAAATATTTTGTATCTTTGTGACATAACTATATATTTATCCCTTTTAAATTAAATATAATAATGGAATTGAAAAGAGGTTCGATTTTTCCGGAAGATGAAGTCTTTTTGAATTTAGTCACAATCTTACAGTCTGCTAAGACAAGTTGGAAACTTTTCACAGCTCAGGAAAATATGGTTTTTGATGCTCAATTACGTTTTCTTGCTAATGGAAATGTTCAAATTATTTTTTCTGCATCTCAAAATGATTTTGATGAATTCGATATAGATTTATTCTGGTCTTCTCCTTCCTTGCTGGTTGAGTCATGTGGTTCTAAGTTGTTATTTCTATGGAAAGATATAATTGGAGTTACTTTTAAACATGATGGAGATAAACCTGTAACGGGAGAAATAGAGTATACTGCATTTCAAACAGATACAGATTTAAGTAGTTTTAATTTCATATCAAAGACTCGTCAGTGTAAAATTGTTTGGAATTCAGGAAAATACGCCACGTATTTATTTGTGGATAAATATAAAGCCGTTTCAATGCATAAAAGCGGTATAGAGTTATTAATGACCTCTGACAAAAATCAAAGTAGTGCTAATAAAAATACTATATCATTTGAGTTGCAGGAAAATCAATTTTGTTTTTATGAGCTTGATGTTACAGGTGATAATAATTTGTTTGTACTAAAATCTCAGAAAAAACTATCATATGATGACTTTATTAAGGTTAAAGATGCTGTTATTTCTGCTTATGCTCTAATAACTGGTACTTTTTTAGGTAGCTCTGGTTATTTGATGTCATTATCTAAAGTTGGTGGCTTGAGAATAAAATATAGTCAAAGTGCAGATACAATGTTTTCAGATTGTCGTTTAATAGATTGTAATCATTATACAAATCTTTCAAGTGAAGAAATACTATTGTCAGCAGATGTTTTTGGTAAATTAGTTAGATTATTATTTAGAAATGAATCTCTCAGAAGGTCATGCTTGTTGATAACGCAGGCAGGGGTAGCAAATGGCATAACAAGAGGAAGTATTGCTTCTGTTGCATTGGAAACAGTAGCAAATGAGTTAAAGATAAAGGAGCATAAAGCTTTGACATTAATTGAAGACAAAAAAATAGCAAGACGTCTAATTTATGAATTATTGAAAGTTCTGAAGAGTATTAAAAAGAGCATTAGTAAAGAGGTTTATACCAAATTAGAATCAAAAATAGGGCAAATAATTCAACAACCAAATGCTCAAAAATTAGAAGATCCATTTTGCGCATTAGGTATAATACTCAATGAGGAAGAAAAGTATTGTTTAGATAGTAGAAATTATTTCCTACATGGTTCATTTCCCAAACCAATGAATGGTATATATAGAGAATTAAGCCAACAAGACTTAATCTATATTGTAGGTACAAGATTAATGATGCTTGCCGGAATGTTATTATTAAAAAAAGTTGGCTTTAATGGCAGAGTTATTGATTATGGTTTAACTTATGTTACAAAAATGAATTATTTGTATTCAGGAAGGTTTATTGCGGTAAAGCACATGGGCTTTGCGCATCGTAGTCTTTTAGAAAATGATAAATCATTGGGACTTTAAGTTATGGTTCGTCGTGAATAGGTAATGCGTTGATATTATCTTGCAAATTACAGTAAATGTATTGTTGGAATTCAGGTAATATAGGGATTGATGTTATTATAATTATTTAGATTCAAGCCTATTTAGAGTTATGAAAGAAATAGACCCCAAAGAAACTAGTCGTGCATGTGCTTTTGAACTGTGGATGAAAGCACCAATGCCTATGGTTACTTTTTTCAAGACACTAAATTTGTCACGGCGTATTAAAATCAGCCGTAAAAGCGGCTCACCTGTAAAAGTTTGAGGAATACTAATAGACTTGGGCATTTGATAATTTCAAAAGAATGCTTATCTTTGCAGTTTGCAAAGAATTTTTATGGATTACAAAGAAATATTATCAGTGTTTCTACAAATAAGAGTACTGATTATTTTGAGTTTACAGATTTCACTAAATAGAATATGAAATTAGAAAAGTTTTATCAATTTGATTTTGCTAAGTGGGCAACTAACTTTTATTCGCTAGCTAACATAGAACACTTTCATCAAAAAGGAACATTTCTTATGAATGCTCCTAAAAATGGATGTACAGTCTTAGAATGGAGAATGCAACTAGTAGACCATATTACTAAGGGTGTGTTTTCAGAACTTAATATGCTAAGAATTGCACTATCTCAAATTTCAAACACTCCTTCTGATGAATTTATGGAGAACTGGGAGTATACAGAAAAAGGATATTTCCAATATCATTATTTTGTAGTCTGTCACAATATTTCAACTCTTCATGACCTTTTCTTTAGGCTAGTGGAAAATATATGTGGAGATGACTCTACTTTAACTAACGATAAGCAGAAAACACCTTCCTGGAAAGATATAAAGTCTCTTCTTAATAGCAGAAACGAGAAGCCTTTTACTGAAATTTCAGTTATATTGAGTGACTATTATGACTATTTTAGCTCATATATAGAGGATAGGCATAAAGGTTCTCACGAAGGGCTTATCTACAATAATCTCTTTGATGATTTTTACCTAACTGATATTAGGTCCTCACTTTATAGTTCGAATTATGATAGGCATAATGAGCATATTCAATTTATTAAAGGGACCAAGGAAAATGAAGAAAAACTTGAAAAAGCAAAATTGGCATTCATTGAGAGAATAAACGATATCCTAGAGAAGGTAGATTCAAGCGTTACTAGACTATTAGAAGAACTATACAAAGTTGTTCAGTTCAAATCATTAGAATGGCTGTCTACCGCCAACTTAAATTGGCTACATGATGCAAAGGTTGACTGTAATGTTCAAATAGACGATAATTGTCTTAATAGAATGGCTGAAGCACAAATAAAATACTATTATAGAAATGATAAATAGCAATAAGACGGTATATTGATTTTAGACAATCTGAATAAATAAATACTAGATGTTTGCAGTTCAAGTTAATTCAGAACTTGCCCATTTATAAACAAATCAATGTATAATATACTTCGGAATTACGGAGCGTCAAGTATTTTTGATAAACTATTTAGAGCTAATATAATGATTCATGCTCCTCTCTTCACATTTTAAAAGATCTGTAGAGTTTTGACTCAGTTTGTAAATTTGAGTATTTAATAATTCCCAAAGAAGGCTTGTTTTTACAGCTTACAAAGAAATTCGATCAACTTATTATTCTGAAATGATTGACATTTCGAGAATATTTTGTATCTTCGCCTTATGAATATTCTAACAGATATTTTTGTGGTGCTTGTTGCCATAGAGTTCGTATATATCTTCTATCTCGAAACTATTGCTACAACATCAAGGAAAACTTCCGAGACCTTCGGTATAACCAAGGAGGTATTGGAGGGTAAGAATGTGAATGTACTTCTGAAAAATCAGGGAGTGTACAACCTTCTTATTGCCGTTATGCTATTGATTGCAATGTTTATCATGCACTCGAAAGGAACGATAGCCCTTCTGCTGAGCTATATTATAATTGTAGCTGCTTACGGAGCTGTTAGTTCTAACCCGAAAATTTTCCCTAAACAGGGCGGACTGGCACTTATCGCACTTATATTATTATTGATTTTCGGTATATGATATGCGGGAAGGTACTTTGATATTTGGCTGTTGATGGATGAAGTCCGCACGACAGTTGCTAATACTATTTTAAAATGAAATAAATATAATTATGAAAGAAAACGAAGCCCTTAATGAACTCTTTAGTTCTATCTATACTATTCCAGAAATAAGTGATGATACACTTGAAAAAATAGCTAAAGGGATTATATGTAATTCATATATTAACAATGGTAGTGATACAAAATACATCCCTATTGAGATAGAGTTTTATTATCATTCCCCTAGACTTCCGTTTAAAAAGGGCGAAAACTATGAGAAGGATCATATAACTTACCCGAGAGATATACAAGAATCCGGTAAATTATTATATCATTATAGTGGAATAGATATATGTTTCCAATCCAAAAATAGTGAAAGCGAAGGATCTGAATTTGGTGGTATTTTGATTCGTTCTTTACTAAAGATTAAGGATAATAATGAAGAGATAATCTACGGACCATTATGCTGTAAAGATGTTCTGCTTAACGAGGCTAAAAAACTTCCTTCACTAGAATACCCTGCTGACAAACGCAACGAATATAATTTGATAGCCTCAAAGCGTGTCGGTATCTCAAACGAGAATACTGATTTGAATCTTCGTTATTATGTAAAGGAATACGGAACTAAAGAAAAAGCTTCTGTTAGCAAACGTTGGGCTTACAAAAACGGGGATATTCATCAAGTAAAAGGGCAAAGTTACAACATTAGTGATAAAGATAATGCTGCTCTCCAACGAAACAAATAAGGTGTACTTCTCTAATTGCTTGGAAAGTCATTGTGGCGAGTTTTTCAAGCGGATCAAGGCTGTATTGGAACAGTATAGTATAGAGGTTGGTGTGCTCCAGAAAACAGAGGACTATTGGTGTCGCGACTATATGCCTTTGCAGGTAGCTGAGGATAGATTCGTGAAATATAGATATTTCCCCAACTATCTTGATAAGCCTAATGTTTGTGGCTACAGAACCGAGGTGGAAAAGCCTTGGAGTCATCTAGGTATTGATGATAAGTTTCTGGTGGATTTAAGCGACATCACTCTTGATGGTGGCAACATGGTGAAGACACCCTACCACGTCATCATGACGGACAAAATCTTCACTGAAAACAAGAACTTTAAGCGTAACGTCCTCATCAGACGACTTGAGGATGCTTTCCAAAATGAGGTGCTTATAGTGCCATGGTACGATCCCGAAAAAGATCCTTGCGGACACACTGACGGTATGGTGAGATACATAAAAGGCTGTGAACTTCTCACAGATAATTACTCTAAGTTTAATGCACCATTTGCCGAGCGTCTTTACAATATATTGGAACAAAAAGGATATAATGTGAATGAATTGGAATTGCCTTATGTCTCCGACTATTCTTGGGCGTACATCAACTTCCTGCAGACCTCCAAGGTGATAGTTATTCCTAAGTTGAACTTATTGTCTGATGCATCTGCTCACGAGCATCTATCTTCTTTTTTCGACATTCCCGTTTTACAAGTCAAGGTTCCAACCCTTATCAAAAAATATGGTGGTGCTTACAACTGCATGAGTTGGAATATCAAAGGATAAATTAATTCTTTTTGTAGAAATGTCGTTCGCTCATCCCTTATAAACAAAGGTTTTGTGACATAAGTGACATTTAAAAAACTTTTTATGGTTGAATGCTAACCCCCATTTATCTTTAGACAGAATAGGTTTATAGAGAATATCCCCCACAAAAACTGCTGAAGAGCTTATTTGTACATAGGTTTTGTAAATAAACTAGCGTCGAAGTGTCTTTTCATTGACAATCAATACGTTAGATGCACTTTTTCCTAAAGTGAAATGTCGGTAAAGCGTCAAATGAGATTTGCGTTTCTATATAGAAACGGAAACTTTATATCGTAGAAACGCAAACGTTGTATCGTAGGAACAGAAACGTTTCCACGTAATAACGCAAACGTTTTATCGATGAAACGCAAATAGTCATCAAAAATACGGATTTAATACCATATTAATGGACTTTTGGTGAGGTGAAGATGAAGGAGTGGATATAATTATCCAAAAGCATGGTTTTGTACAAGACTAAAAGGGGTATTTAGCGCAAAAAAGCAGGGTAATGAAGTCCTGTTTTTCTGTCTTTGGCAATAATTAATATAAAGCGATACAGCTAAAGCATGTGGTTAATGCCCATTTGCAGCAAATAGGTGTGACATTGTTAGTGCCACTTTAGATGATAAGCAGGCGTTATTTCGTTGTATGCTTGGATGGAATATGCTGTAAGATACTCATGTAATGAGTGAAGGTTGGGGGAAGCACCTCTAGCGTTAATGAGATAAATAGCTACGCAGCTACGTATCTTGCTATCTATTGGCATATCAATGCATTACAAACTTGTTTCGCATATTCTAGCTGCGGTAAGCTACGTATGCACTACGTCTTTTCCAGCGTTTTACGAAGGAATGCAATGCAAAGTGGTGAAAATTGCAGTGCATAATAATTGGAACGCATTTGGATAACATTGAAATGCGTATTGCTTATTATTTTGTAAATAACAGTTGAAAAATGGGCCAGTTATAGTTAATACTTACAGTCTATTTTCGCCTATTTGCACGCTAATTCATCGTAAAACGTCAAAAAATACGTAGCTAGAACGTAGCTAACCGAAGCTAATAAAATGATGTAGAGAGTATGTAACAAGATGAATATCAGTTGTTTGAAATATCGCCGTAGCTTCGTAGCTGGAAAAAATGAAATCGCTAGGGGAGTATTGAGGTTTCTTTGCATTAATTGAGTACTCTAATGTGTTTATTCTCTTGCAGATAACGCAGATAGAGCAGAGGAAAGCAGCAAGCTGCATTATTTAGCAGATGATTGTTATTTGTTGTCTCGCTGATTTACAAAACAAATAATGAGAACTGTTATGAATGCAAAAATAAGTATTTTTTCTGAGATGCAGAAGGTGTTATGTGTTAAAAATGACGCTTGCGAGCAATTAATGACATTTTTTGATCTTGGAAACCTACTCCGACCTGTCATTAGAGAAACAAACAGGAATAAGTGCCGTAATACTAATCTTGGCTTTATGTCTCTTTTGTATCAACGTAAGTAGCTGTTTGGAGCCTACAAGACTTATTTTGGTGGCTTGTGCTGGAAATATTAATGTTTCCAATATGTCTATGAAACCGAAAGAAATCTACGAAGTTCTTATCCATAGTTTTAGAGAAAATAAAGAGTTACATACATAATTTGAGATGATAACTTTGTAAGAAATATAAGTAACATGCACTAATGATGAATAGCTGTTGCTCATATTTTTTTATCTATACGATATGTGTGCATATATTTTGCTATGTTTTTTCGTTTAGGATAATGGAGAAATAAACAACACTGCAGCGACACTTTGTTTTTGTGATTTAGAGTTCTACTAGATTGATAATCAATGCAAAGACACTACGACACTGGCATTTTTGAAAAACCCTATGTATGCGCGAGGAAGGCTGTTGTTGTGGTTTGAGGTTTTGTTGTTTGTCTGCGATCATCAGCGTAATCTGCAAGATACCTTGGCCGTTCATGTAAAACATAGGGCAACGTTACTTTGGCTAACACGCCAAACATGATTTCATTTTACGCTCCAAAAAATACAATTACTTTTGCATAAAATTCAGCGGCGCTCGGCAGAACATTCAAGCAAGCTTGATGATTTTGCTCTCGTTTGCAGAATTTTTGCATTGTCATTTGAAAATCAGGTGACTGGGCTTAATGAAAGGAGGAACATTATAGGTGCACATATATGATGCTTTCGGCAAGTCTCAAAAAGTAAAAAAACAATTTAAAACGAAAGGAAAAAAAAACATGCTGAATTACAAAATTTACATGAACAACAACAAAAAGAATCTGAAAACCTTTAAGAAGTTCTATGCTCGTGCCGTCTATCTCGGAACAGCTCAACTCGCTGACATGGCAGAAAATATTCAGCCAAACTGCTCAGTTAAAAAGAGTGATGTGTTGGCATTACTAACAGAACTTGCTGAGGTGATGACAACAGAGCTTCAGGACTCAAAGGTCGTAAAGATCGCAGGACTAGGCTCATTCAAGCTCACACTGAAATGTGTAGGCGCAGACAGCATCAAGGAGTTCTCACCAGCCAAGAACATCAAGAAAGTAAACATCCGCTTCTGTCCAGAGGCACATGTAGACGCAGGCTCAAAGACACGCACAATGGCATTGGTGACTGGTACGAAGATGAAGGAGTACGCAGAGTACAACAAAATCAAGACTGCACCAAGTGGTGGTGACCCTAACGGCGGAGTCGTTCAACCTTAAACATTGTTCCCCTTCTGATGCGCAGCAGAGGGGACTTGTTTTTTAAGAACAAACAAAAACAACGATTTAAAAACAGAAAAGATGAACAAGAACAACGTAAACATTTCATGGATAATAAAGATAGTAATCGCTATCGCTTCAAGTCTTCTAGGGTTGCTCGGGACGCAACAGAATGAAACACAGAAATAGCCTAATGAGCTATCACGATTTCAACGACTTAATTAAAATCATAACCAACTTAATATGGTTAATTGCAGCGCTCACAGCGCTACTTAGCTGCACGGTATGGATTGCAGGATAACAAGAGTGGGATGCGCTAAAGCGCACCCCTTTTATTGTATATATTACATCTGGTAACCAGGTTTCTTTGCCAGATATTCCATGTTTGGCTTGATTTCCTTATCATAAACCTCATCCTTCCATTGCTCTGCAGGAATCTCAGTATAGTTGATAGAAATATATTCTTCCCCAGCCTTCAGATGCTTTGCTGCAAGCTGTGTGAGGTCGTCTACAAAGTTCTTGAACTCCTGATCTGAAAGATGCTTTGGATAGCACTTGATATTAAAATGTGGCATAATTTTTATTTTTAAATTTATTATGTATTACTTGTCGAAACGTTTGATAGTCAGTTCGCCCTTGATAAGTTTAGAGAGTTTTGCAATACGAGTGAAATGGAATGTACATCCAGGACCTCTTCGTTATCCCAACTTTCACAGAACATATAAACTGAAGGATTGATTGAACTACGGAAGAGATTATACCCTTTTCCTGTCGTGATTTCTTTACGAGTTCGTCGCTAAGACACTTTATCTGTTCGAGGTTTGCATCTTCGTTTACCCCGAAAAATGCATTTAATCTAATCATAATTTTATGTACTTTATTGAATTATTTTTTCGTACTAAACCGATACACGTCTTCTACAACCAATGCATTTGTCTTCGTCGATGTGAAATTAGGCTTTTGATTCTATTTCCATGACCAACGAATTTTCAATTAATCATTGAAATCCCAAAATCCTGTACCTGACTCGGAGTCATATTTGCGGATTATTTTACCGCCTACTGTAGGTCGGAGTTCAATCTCTGCAGTATAGCATACAGTAGTCGATTTTAGATGACCTCCTGCGATGCCATGCTGCCCATTCTCCTTAAATGAGAACAAGGCATGAGTGTGATGAAACAATTCGCCATTCTCGTCTGAAATTATATTGCCGTTGATTGATATCAGCTCCAACATACCTTCTATCTTCTTTGTCTCAAAGTTGCCCGTCTCGGGAATGAAGGTCTGCAACTCTGCATCTTGACAACCTCCGATGCCAGTATAGACAGCAGAAGGAATGGATTCCTTATGGCATAATTCCAAGAGACTATTGATAATTTCATCACCACGGTCTATTCTTATATAATAGCTATTACCTATTTTCTTATATTCCATATTGTGACTATAGTTTAATGTTTTCTCAACCCGCTAACCTATTTGCTTCCAGCACTGTGGATCTGGGGCATACATGTTGCCATGATAGCCTTTTGCCACAGCAGGACAGCCTCGGCAGAAGCGCAATAACTCGCACTTAGCGCATTTATCAAACTTCTCGTACTCACGATACTTATCCATCTCAGACCCTGTAAAGAGGTCGTAGAGATTGTCTTTGAGTGCATTGCCCACTTTGCTCTCCATGCGTCGGCAAGCATAGCAGGCACCATCACTGAGAATCGTGAAATGGGCATTACCACAGTTGCAACCTCCATATACTACCTCGTCATCGGGATAGTTATTAGGGTTGAATAGTCCGCGCTCATACTTGAAAAGCGTCCACAGATGATCCTTTAGGCTAAAGTAAGTATCTGAGTCTTTATACTCCTGAAACTTATTCCAGCATTCGGTCATCATCCAGCGGTATTGTTCGGGCGTACAACAAGTATCCTTTGAATCTGCATCCGGACAGTAGCGTGCAAAGGCAAAGATATCGACCTTGTGCATCACCACTTCATCGATGATCTGAGGCACCTCCTTGTAGTTCCATTGTGACACAGTGGTCATAATCGCCACTTTGATGCCCGCACGTTTAAGCGGAGGAATGGCTGCCCATGTCTCACGGTAACTTCCCGGACGACGAATATAATCGTGTGTCTCCTCCAGTCCGTCTATCGATAGCTGATATTTCTTGCAACCGTACTCCTTCAGTCGTTGGCACACCTCGTCAGTAAGGTGAAAAGGATTACCTAACAAAGCAAATGGAATATCACGCTCCTTGAGCATACCAGCCAGCGTCCAGAACTGTGGATGCAGAATAGGATCGCCACCTGTGACGTAGAGATAAGGCTTGTGGTTCGTCTTATGCCCAAAATCCTCGATATTGTCAAGCACACGAGTCATATCCACTACGGACATCTGTTTAAACTTGGCGTGAGAGCCCAGTGCATAGATGTAGCAGTGTTTGCAGCGTTGGTCACAAGCCTCAGTGATATGCCATTGAAAAGCGAAATATTCCATATTTGCTTAGTTTAATGTGTTATGATTACTTGTCGCCAGCACCACATGCGCTACCGCATGCAGATGGTTTTTCTTCTGCTGGCTTCTCCTCTGGCTTATCGCCAGCACCACATGCTGTTGGCTGCTCAGCTGGTTTCTCACCTGCGCCACAAGCGCTACCACATGCAGAACCTGCGCTCTGCTCCTGGTGTAATGCAAATTGATTCTTCAACATAATCGTTTTACTTTTTAAAAATGAATACTAATGTTTATTTTTTGGGATCCCCCAATACTTTTTTTCTGTTTGCTACAATGTTCTTGTAGTTGTTGATCGACCATTCCACCAGCGGATTCAGCAGAGGGATGAGCGTCTGAGCTCTTTCAGTGAGCGAATACTCCACACGAGGGGGTATCTCAGCAAACACCTGTCGGTCCACAAGTCCATCGGCCTCCAGTGAGCGCAATGTTGCAGTAAGCATACGTTGCGAGATGTCGGGTATCACCTTGGCCAGTTTGTTAAATCGCATGCTATCGGCCTCATGCTGAGCCAGATTCAGCAGTACGAGCAATGACCACTTCTCTCCTATTCGTGAGAGGATATTTCGGATAGGACATTCCGGAAACAATGGGTCTGTTATAAAATTCCCTGTCATAGCTATGATATATTTTAATCTAGATTCAATATGAGTTTTCCACCAGCACCACCTTTTTCAAGCAAGGCATGTGCAGCTGCGATTTCATCAAGCGTAAACACATTTTTATATAGTGGCTTCAAGTGGTGCTTACTGATGAGACTAAAGATTTCGTCCATTATCTGCTGTGTAGGATAATTGCTAAAAAATCCCGAGAGAAATACGCCATTAGGCATATATTTGATAGGATCGAAATGCTCCACTGTGAACACATTACCCAATATACCCGTATTGCATACATATCCAGGATGAGACACCGTCAGCAGACTGTCATACAAGGTCTTTGGACCTACGAGTTCAAGTATCTTGTTAGGACGATTTTTGAAGGTTCGATTAGCCAGAAGCTTATCATCCTTCACGCATTCGTCAGCACCAATCCCCATCATCTGGTCAAACGAAGATTCACGTCTGCAGGCAGCTATCACATATGCGCCCATTGCCTTAGCCAGTTGTATGGCGGCTTGTCCCACAGTACTCGTAGCACCTCTTACAAGCAACGTATCTCCCTTGCAGAGTAGCAAGCATTCTTTCAGCGAACCGTATGCTGTGGAGTAAGTTTCGGGCAATGCTGCCAGCGAGAGCCAGTCAAGGTCGATATCTGCCATAAAAACGTTTTTGGTAGGTAATAAAGCATATTCAGCATAACTGCCGTCAAACGAGCGCCCCATACCACCCATGAGAGCGACCACCTTATCACCAATTTTAAAATCCGAATCAGAAGCGTCAGCTATCTCGCCAGCACACTCTATACCAGGTATGATTGGCGTGTGGATATAGTCACGGTCAGCTTCATACATACGCAGAATAGCCTCAGAGTGGTTCATGCCCACTGCATGAATCTTTACCAGCACCCAACCCTGAATTACCTCAGGAATCGACTTCTCGCTCACCTTGAGTTCTTCTGCTTTGCAGCATCTGTCGATGACTATAGCCTTCATATCTTCGCGTTTAATAATGTATAATACGTTATCTAGTTACTCTTCCTCACTTACTTTTAGTAAGTTTGATGCTGCAAAATTAGTATTAATTCTGAAACAAAACAAGAAGGCACATAGATGTTCCTAACTAACCTTTTAAAACTAACATTGATTATCAGCTATTTACAAAGATATATATTAGGTTTATTTAAGACCATGTATGATGATTTTGGCAAGTTTCAAACAACAAAAACAATTTTAAAAAGAAAGAAATAAGGTTAATCGCAGCGCTCATAGCACTATTTAGCTGCACGGTATGGATTGCAGGATAACAACAGAGAGATGTGCTGATGCCCCCTTCTTCTCGTTTTTGTTTGGCTCTCGCTGAGGATTGTTGTTTGTTGTCTCGCTGATAGATTGAGTACGCTTGTATGTGCTATTCTCCCGCAGATAGTAGTTCTTGTAGTTCGTCTGCGTAATCAGCGGGAGAATAGGTCGGGTGTTCACACACTGGTGCGCGTGGTGGATCGCTAAATATTTTATCTCAACTCTGCACCCCCATAACATCCCAATTCTGTGATTTATTATGGAGCTTATATTATGTCTGTATTTGTTAGTTTACAAACATTATTTCTTTTTGGGATTAATGTTAAATCGCCAAGCAAGTGAAAGCATGACATAACGAGGAATGCTGTTGTGCCATACTTCTGTTCGGCCTTGTGCATTCATGGCATATTGCGTGCTTGAAAGCTCATGTAGTAAATCAAAGCCTTGTAGCTTAGCTAGTAGTTTACCTTTGACGAAACTGCGGGTGAGCTGAGCATTCCAAACCCAATCTGTGGTATTCATCTCGGCTTGCTGATATCCTCTGCGTGCAAACATGGTCATGTCGGTAGAAATCTGGAAGTTCCACGGTAGACTTAACGTGGTGTTTAGTCCCACGTTATAGTCGCCTGCATGGATGTTGCTGAATCCCTCACGTTGACTATTGATAAGATAGTAGTTGCCACCACCGTGAAGTGTGAACTCATAGTTGTCGTTGGCATGAAAAATTAACTTAGTTTCGCCGCCCATCTTCCAGTTGTTTACAATGCTGCGTTGACTCGTTGTGAGTCCGCTCACTGTAGCTAAATCTACATTGTGGTTATAATTAATCCATATCTGATTATCAGTGGTAAACTTCTGGGCATTATCTAAGGTGCGCGTGTAGCCCATTCCTCCATTGGCATCCCAATTACCGTTAACACTCATAGGGCGGAGGGTAGAGATACCTGTTGATTTATCGTACGTGAGTTGGTAGGCTGTGCTGTTGTCGGTCTTGTGCCAAGTAGTCCATAGACTAAACGCCCGTTGGTGTGGTCCGTGGAATGTGGTATTAGCTTCTAGACTGTATCGATGGATATCCTTTAAATCGGAGTTGCCTTCTTTGATATAAAGTGGTTCGCTGTCGTCGCGATAGTCGGTCATAGCTGTAAGGTCGGGAAGGTCAGACTGCGATTCTGCTGTTAGTCTCCATTCAGTTTTGTTGCTCTGATGGTGAATATAGAGCGAAGGTTCGAAAAACAGACTCTTACGCATCACGTCGTGACGCCCTATACGCTCATAATAGAGGTTGGCATTGACAATGCGTATCGGCATTTTCAGTTGTACATCCGCTTTGAGGAGCTTACACTCAAGATCTTGATAAAAGAGGCTAAACTCATGTTGGTTGCGATATTCGTGGTAACGGTAGCTATTTTCTCTGTCAAGAGAACCGGCTAGCGCATTCACCGCTGATGGCAATATATCAAATCTGCTGCTGTCTCTGCCAGCCAGTTTGTCTAATCGATAAAACAGATTAGAAGCCTTGTTGTAAGAATAGGTATAAGTATATTCGGGCATGATAGACTTTTCACGGAACTGAAAGGTGTAGTTTGTACTGCCAGAGAGCTTTAGATGCTGATTGGGAGCATTGGTATATGGATTGCGATAGTCTCTGGATGGAGTGCCTTGCAGATATTGTATATCTTGCATGGCAAATGATTTTTGAGTGTTGCGGTTGTATTCCGCTGATAGATTTAGACGCCACATATCGGTAACAAATACCCGTAGTCCGTTTTCGGATTTCGCTTTGAAGTTGAATTCGCTAGATTCAATACTGTTTTCTGTGATCAAACGGTTGACGACGGAGGTTGAGTCGAGTGTTTCCGTGTTCATATTTCCTCTGCCATTTGTGTGCTGATAGGAGAGATTGAGGAAGTTGGAAGTGAAGACACCGTCCTGTGTTAGATGGAATGCAGTATTGCTTTTCCATAGATCTCTGCTCTCCAAGTCTTTGGCATAGCTATTCTTATAGGAGTCGCCGCCAGGTAGGAAGGTCTGCGAGGTCTGTTTTGTTACATTGTCAGATGAAGTATGCGTATAGGTCATGTCGCTGCTTAGCCATGTATTCATACCATCGAGGAAGTTGAGATAGGAGAGACCTGCTGTCTTCGTAGCCAATAGTCCATCGGGCATATCCTGTGGTTTCCATTCGCCATTGAGTTCGGCGCGCTGGTTGTCATTGAGGTTATTGATGTTGACAAAAGCTCCGATTCTCTCTTTATTAGAGAATTTCATACCAAAGCCCCGCACTTGATAACGATCTTTAGTACCCATTCCGGTTTCTAGATTACTCATGTATCCAGTGGCATATTCACGTTTTAATCTTACATCCATCACATAACTTTGATCACCCATGTTACGCCCCATCATCACAGAGGCAGCACCTGCTTTATTAAACACCTTTATCTTATTGACGGTGTAGGCAGGAAGATTCTCTAAAGCGAGTTTTGGATTGCCAGAAAAAAACTCATGACCGTTGACAAGAAGGCTCTCGATGTACTTTCCATTAACATAGATTTGTCCATCTTTATTAAGTTTGGCACCGGGCAATTTAGCAATCAATGCATCGAGCATACTGCCATTAGCTAAGTTAAAAGCATTGGCATTGTAGACTATCGTGTCGCCCTGCATCACCATTTTCAGCTTAGTAGCTTTAACAAGGACTTCAGGAAGTTCGTGAAAAACCTTCATCATGCGAATGAGTTTGACAAAGATCGCAGACTGACGATTACTTCGTAGCTCGCAATCAGCATAGGCATCGCTATAATTCTCCATCACAGCCTTAATGATGTATCGTCCCTTCTGGTTAATCTTTTTAAAATAATAGTTTCCTATTTTACCACCTGTATAGGGATTATCTATCAGTTCAGCGGTAGTCGTGTCTATCACTACGCTATCTGCAGTCATCAGTATAATTTTTGGGGTAAGCCCATCTCCGCTGATATTGTCCATTACAAGTCCTTCAATTTCATGGTCATAGTTCATGCTCATAGCTTGAATGTTGGTGATGGCTATTGCTAAAAGCATGAGAAAGAAACTAGCGTGTAGAAATCTGAATTTAGTCATAATAAATGGGATTGGATTTTATTAGTGAAATTTAGTGTAATTGAGAAACATATCATTATATGTCTCTGTTGAAGTTTATGAACTTCTTAATGAAGTATTAGCCTCCCAACATGTAAGGCCATAGCGGAATGAATGGTATTGACTTTTTTGATGATTTTCTTTTTCTATTAGGAATATAAGCACAATAATCTTCTAGAGAAGTATATTTATTAATGTTTTTACGGCCGCTATATATTTGCCTAAATACCATTCTTATTGGTGAGTTACCAATATAAGTAAAAGTCCTTGATACGTTTTTTTTCATAGTTAAAGTTGTAAATGTCAATAGATTATTGCACAAAGATACTAAAAAAATCATATCTTTGTACAAAATAAATTAGAAAAAACACTATTTCCCTGTAAAAATCACTGATAGTGTTTGTAAATCAATATGAACATATATAATGTATCGGCATTGATATGATAAATAAAAAAGAAAAATGAATAAGTCAAGAATAGAGAAAGTTATAATTCAAAGTAGAAGTTTAAATAAAGAGATGTCTATGCTCGTATATTTACCTTGTGGATATGATGAAGGTGAGGCTTTTCCTACATTATATTTCATGCACGGCAGAAGCGGCAATGAGAACTTTATGACACACATAGATTTGAATATTGTTTCTGACAGATTGATTGAAGCTAATAGAATACGTCCTATGATCATTGTTTGCCCAAATATGGATAATAGCCGAGGAATAAATTCATCTTTGGACTGCAAAGAAGTCCTTGCTCCAAGGAATAGAACAATAAATATTGGCATGTATGAAGATTATTTTATCAATGAGGTTATTCCAGAAATAGACAAACGGTATAAGACGATAAGAAGTAGAGACGGTAGATATATAGGAGGAGCTTCCGCTGGAGGATATATTGCTCTTCATAATGCTTTTAGGCATGCAGATTTGTTTTCAAAGATAGGTGGGCATATGCCTGCTGTAGAGTTACTGCTAGAAGATGAAGATAAAGCTTATTTTCAACACCAAGGAGACTGGGATAAATACGACCCAATCACAATTGCTAAAGAAACGAAGTGTACCGAATTTAAGGTTTATCTTGATGCTGGGGACAAAGACGAAGGTGGCTTTTATGAAGGCTGTTTAATTCTGAATAATATATTAAAAGAAAAGGGGATTGAATCTCAAAATCATGTTTTTGAAGGACATCATAACGTTGAATATATCAAATCAAATATAGAAAAGTATATGTTGTTCTATGGAAATTAATGTGAAGAGTTTGAAACTAATGCAGCTTTGGTTAACAGGACGAACAGTATATAGTAGATTGCTAGGAAATATTGCCGTATTGCAATAGATAGTGCAGAGTAACTTGCAGGATAACAAAAGGGGGAATGAAATCTAACTTTTTTGTGGATAATAATAAAAAAACGAAGTATTTTTATTAATTTTGCGCTATAAACATAGAATCAGATGAAAAAGGAAGACTTACGAATCATATTTATGGGTACACCCGAATTTGCGGTGGAATCATTGAAAAGCCTTGTTGAAGGCGGGTATAATGTTGTAGCTGTTGTGACACAACCAGATAAAGCTGTGGGAAGACATCAAGATCAATTGCAACCTTCACAAGTGAAACAATATGCAGTGGAGCATAATCTGCCGATTCTGCAACCAGTGAAGATGAAAGACCCTGAATTCGTAGAGTTGTTGCGTTCTTATGAAGCTGACTTGCAGGTTGTTGTGGCTTTCCGTATGCTTCCTGAAGTGGTGTGGGATATGCCACGCTTCGGCACGTTCAATGTTCATGCAGCATTGTTGCCACAATATCGTGGAGCAGCACCTATAAACTGGGCTATCATCAATGGAGAAATTGAAACTGGAGTTACCACATTCTTTCTAGACAAAGATATTGATACAGGTAAGATTATTATGCAGAAGCATTTCCCAATTCCGGATGAAGCAGACGTTGAATATGTATATGATGGTTTGATGAAACTTGGTGCAGAGGCAGCAAAGGAAACAATCGACATGATTGTGGCTAACGACGGAAATGTTGACGCTATGGAACAGGCGCAGTTTGCAGATTCGGAAGGCAAAGAATTAAATTCAGCTCCTAAAATATTCAAGGAAACATGTCAAATAGATTGGGATAAGACAGCAAAGGAAGTATATGACTTCGTGCGCGGTCTAAGTCCTTATCCTGGAACATGGACAAATATGACCGAAGATAATAAAACTTCGGTGCTGAAGATTTTCAGAACAGCTAAAACTGATATCCGTGATGATGCAAAACCAGGTACTGTATTCAAAGAAAAAAACTCACTCTATGTGATGTGTAGTGACTGTCGCTTAGAAATCATGGAACTTCAAATGGCAGGCAAAAAGAGAATGGATGCAAAGGCTTTCCTAAATGGGATGCGAGACAAGACATTCACGGTTGAATAAACGTGAAGTTTAAGCAGAATATTAATAATTTCATTATTTTTCTAGTGGCAAAATAACTTGGAAGTAATTTGGCAGTTCAAACTTTTTACTCTATATTTGCGCTTGAAAAGATTTATAAATAAAAAGATGACACAACAGGAAGACATTAAGAATGCCATTGAATGTATGAGACATGGCGGAGTAATTCTTTATCCTACAGACACTGTCTGGGGTATCGGATGTGATGCTACTAACGAAAAGGCTGTAGCTAAAGTTTATGAGATTAAGCAACGTGACGATTCTAAGGCTCTTATCTGCCTAGTTGATTCTGACAACCGAATGCAGAGATATTTCAGAAATGTGCCTAAGGTTGCATGGGAACTCGTTGAAGCAGCTGTAAAGCCAACAACAATTATTCTTGATGACGCTGTTAATGTAGCTGATAACTTGATCGCAGAAGATGGAAGTCTCGCAATGCGCATTACACAGGAAGTATTTAGCAAGGAACTATGTTATAAGTTTCAGAAGCCAATTGTAAGTACTAGTGCCAACATAAGTGGCGAACCTGCTGCTGCTAACTATTGTGACATCAGCGAGGAAATTATCAATGCAGTAGACTATGTTTGCTGGACTCGCAGACAAGAGCACAAACCACACACTCCAAGTTCTATCATCAAACTGGGAAAAGACGGAGAAGTTGCTATCATTAGAAAATAATTACGTAGGAAAACACTAAATAAAGAAAGAAAAAATATATTTTGGAAACAGAAAATATCTTGAAGTGGAGAAAGGAGCATCTGTCAGATAGACAGATGACTCTTATCTTATCATTCGTTATCGGTTTCTTCGCTTCTGTTGCTGGCTATATCCTGCATAGCATAATAAGGGAAATACAGAAATTGCTTACTGCAGGATTTGATCATACAACATACAACTGGCTTTACTTACTGTTTCCTATCGTAGGTATATATCTCACGTCACTTTTCGTGAGATATATTGTTAAAGATAATATCTCACATGGTATCACACGAGTGCTTTATGCCATTGCCACAAAGAGTTCAAGACTTAGAGCTCACAACTGCTGGTCGTCGGTAATAGCATCAAGCATAACGATTGGATTCGGAGGCTCGGTAGGAGCTGAGGCACCTATTGTTCTCACAGGCTCTGCTATAGGAAGTAATCTAGGTAAATTGTTTAAGATGGACCCAAGGACAGTGATGTTGCTTGTTGGTTGTGGCGCTTCGGCTGCCATTGCAGGTATATTCAAGGCACCTATAGCAGGATTGGTGTTTACACTAGAAGTGCTGATGCTAGACCTGACTATGGCTTCACTGCTGCCTATTCTAATATCAAGTGTCACAGCAACGTGTTTCACCTATGTATTTGTAGGAAGTGAATCTTTGTTTACCTTCCATATGGACAATGCCTGGGTGATACAACGTGTGCCGCCGTGCATATTGTTGGGGCTTTTCTGTGGTATCGTTGGATTGTATTTCATGAGAACCATGACAGCATGTGAAAACGTGTTTGCCAGACTGAAGGGGCATACTTATGTCAAACTGATTCTAGGTGGCGTGATGCTTAGTGGGCTAATATTCTTTTTCCCGTCATTATATGGTGAAGGCTACAACTCGGTTAACGTGCTGCTTGACGGAAGTACCATAGCTGATTGGAGTAAGGTGATGAACGGCTCTATATTCTATGGACACAATGACTTGTTTGTGCTATATATTGGACTTGTGGTATTGACAAAAGTGTTTGCCACGTCTGCCACCAATGGTGCTGGAGGTTGTGGAGGTACGTTTGCCCCATCACTTTTTATCGGAGGTTTCGCAGGCTTCTTCTTTTCTCGTGTATGGAATATGTATCAAGTAGGAACATATATACCAGAAAAGAACTTCACTCTTATGGGGATGGCTGGAGTAATGGCTGGAGTGATGCACGCTCCGCTTACGGGTATATTTCTTATTGCAGAACTTACTGGCGGATATGAATTGTTTATTCCTTTGATGATAGTGTGTATTAGTGCTTATCTTACGATAAACATATTTGAGCCTCACAGTATTTATGGTATGCGACTGGCACGCGAAGGAAAGTTACTTACACATCATACAGACCAGTCTATATTGACATTGATGAGTCTTGATAGCATTATTGATAGGCAGTTTACTTTTGTAACTCCTGATATGCAGTTGGGGCAGTTGATAAACTATATAAGTAAGAGTCATACAAGTTTTCTACCTGTTCTTGATAAAGCCGGAGATTTGCTTGGAGAAATTGATATCACCAAGATACGACATATCATGTTTCGCAATGAACTGTATACCAGATTTACCGTCAAGGACATAATGACACCCGCTCAGGCAACTCTGGTGAGGGAGGATAAGATGATAGACGTAATGCATAAGTTTGAAAAGACTAATTGCAACTATCTTCCTGTTGTTAATGTCAATGGTCAACTGGAAGGATATGTATCAAGAACTCGCATGTATAGTATGTATCGTCACATGGTAGCCGATTTCAGTGCAGAATAATTTTAGATAATTATTCTCATTGAAAATTTGCGTGTGTGGTATAAAATCAATATCTTTGCACGGATGCAATCATATAGTTTTATGACAAATAAATCTTAATTGCGCGACTAACCCAAAGCATTAAATAACTAACAATTAAATAGAAAAACATGAATTCAAATGAAACCATGAAACCGTATGTAATCGGTTTAGATCTTGGAGGAACCAATTCTGTATTTGGAATTGTTGATTCTCGTGGTGAAATAAAGGCTCAAATAGCTATAAAAACACAGGGATATGATAAAGTGGAAGACTATGTGAATGCCTCTATCGACGCATTGATGATTATCATTGATCAGGTAGGTGGACTTGACAAAATCAAAGCTATGGGTATTGGTGCTCCAAATGGTAACTACTACAAGGGTACCATAGAATTCGCTCCAAATCTTTCATGGGGACATGACGGTATTGTTCCATTGGCAGAATTGTTCAGCAAGAAACTTAATAATATTCCTGTTGGTCTTACAAACGACGCTAATGCCGCAGCAATCGGCGAGATGACATACGGCGTTGCCAGAGGACTGAAGAACTTTATCGTTATCACTCTTGGTACAGGTGTAGGTTCTGGTATCGTTATCAACGGACAGATGGTTTATGGTTGTGATGGTTTCGCAGGTGAACTTGGTCATACAACAATGCGTCCAGATAATGGTCGTACATGCGGTTGTGGAAGAAAGGGGTGTCTGGAGGCATATTGCTCTGCTACTGGCGTGGCAAGAACTGCTCGTGAGTTCCTAGAAAAGACTGATGAAGACTCTCTGTTAAGAAGCATTAAGGCAGAGGATATTACTTCTCTTGATGTAAGCATTGCTGCATCAAAGGGTGATAAATTAGCTAACAGAGTATATGAGTTTACAGGTGATATGCTTGGAGAGGCTTGTGCAAACTTCGCAGTATTCTCTAGCCCAGAGGCATTCATCTTCTTTGGTGGACTGACAAAGTCGGGTGACTTGTTGATGAAACCATTGGTAAAGAGTTATAATGAGCGTGTATTGAAGATTTTCAAAAACAAGGCAAAGTTCCTTATCAGTGGGCTTGAAGGTTCTAGCGCAGCCGTTCTCGGTGCAAGTGCTGTAGGCTGGGAACTATCTGAAAAATAAAGCATTAATATATTATATAAAAGGTGTGGATAAATAATTTATTCACGCCTTTTTTGTATTTCGGATGTTGTTATATATGCTGAAAATAAATGCTATATATGCTTCTGTATATAATGTGAAATAAAATATAACTGCTTTTTTTTGGAAAATTCAATGCTTTGCAGTAACTTTGCAGCCTAATATGGGCATGTCATTTCCTTTTCAAATAAATATATTGGAACTCATTTTAAAGGGGATTCTGATTGGTATACTTGCGTCGGCCCCAATGGGACCAGTAGGTATTTTATGTATAAATCGTACCCTCAAGAAAGGACGTTGGTATGGTTTTGTTACAGGATTAGGCGCAGCAGTGAGCGACCTGATATACGCCATTCTCACAGGTGTGGGAATGAGTTTTGTTATGGATATCGTAAGCAACCAGCAGACAAAATTCTATTTGCAGATTTTTGGTGGAATACTGTTGCTTGCTTTTGGTATTTATAGTTACCGTAGTAATCCTATGCAGAAAGCACATCCAGGCGGTGGCACAGGTAGAGGATCGTTGCTTCATAATGCTATAACAGCATTCTTTGTTACTTTCTCTAATGTGCTTATTGTGCCGTTCTTTATGATGCTGTTTGCATTGTTCTCTTTTGTTATTCCAGATCATCCTGTAGAGATGTGCATAGGATATTCTAGCGTTATCTTTGGTGCATTACTGTGGTGGTATGGACTGACTTGGCTTGTAGACAAGGTTAGATCTAAGTTTGATGATAACGGTATTCTAATTATCAATAAGATTATTGGAAGTGTTGTCATAATATTCTCTCTAATTGCTCTTATCGGAACTATTTTCAATTTATATCATCTCCCAGAGTTGGCTTGATGCCGACGTATTGGATAACATAATAATTTTACGACATGTTTATAGCTAAGGAATTAAGAAAGACATCCATTGCCGAATATTTACTCTATATGTGGCAAGTAGAGGATATGATACGAGCTATGGGATGCTCGCTTCCACTCATAAGGAAGGCTTATGTGAGTAAGTTTACTGATTATACTGAAGAGCAGAAAGAGGAAGAACTGGATTGGTTTGGTAATCTTGTCAGAATGATTAACGAGGAGGGCAAGCGTGAACAAGGGCATCTGAATATCAATACAATTGTTGTAAAGGATATGGCGGACTTGCACAAAAGATTGCTTCAAAGTAATAAGTTTCCTATTTATAGTGCAGAATACTATAAAGTGTTGCCGTTTATTGTGGAATTGCGCAATAGAGGTGATAAGGACGTGAATGAGATAGAAACATGTTTTGATGCACTTTACGGTATCATGATGCTGCGTATGCAGAAGAAGGAAATAACTCCTGAAACAGAACATGCAATAAAGGAGATTTCAACCTTTATTGGTTTACTCAGCGATTATTATATCAAGGATGAAACAGAAGGCCTTGATTTTGGAGAAGACGAATAAAAATGATATTTAACATGCAGCGCGTCTGTTTCTCGTGTTGGGCGAGGCGGCATGCTATAAGTTAATATAGAAAAAATGAATATTTTAGTAACAGGGGCAAACGGACAGTTGGGTAATGAGATTCAACTCATAGCAAAAAACAGCAATGATAATTATATTTTCACTGATGTTTGTGATGGATATAGCAAACTGGATATCACAAATATTGAAGATATAAGGAAGACTATAGCTGAAAACAGTATTGAATGTATCATTAACTGTGCGGCATGGACCAACGTAGACGCTGCTGAAAATGCTGGTGAAATAGTTGAAACACTTAACGCTACGGCTCCAAAAAATCTGGCAATTGCCATGAAGGAAGTTGGAGGACTGCTTGTTCACGTCAGTACAGACTATGTATTTGGCGGTGACCCATACAACGTTCCTTGTAAGGAAGACCAAAAAGGTACTCCTACTGGAGTATATGGTTTGACAAAACTTCATGGAGAGCAGAATATACAGAACAGCGGAGCAAAATATATCATTATACGTACTTCATGGCTTTACTCAGAGTATGGTAAAAACTTTGTTAAAACAATGATGAACCTTACGGCTACTAAGCCGGAACTGAAGGTGGTATTTGATCAATGTGGTACGCCTACATACGCAGGAGATCTAGCTTCTGTGATATTCGACATTGTTGAAAACAGAAAGTATGAAGGTAATGATGGTATATATCATTTCAGCAATGAGGGAGTATGCTCATGGTATGACTTCACTATAAAAATAGCAGAGTTGGCAGGAAACACAAAATGTGACATACAGCCTTGTCACAGCGATGAATTTCCTTCTCCAGTTAAACGTCCTTCTTATTCTGTTCTTGACAAAACTAAACTAAAAGAAACCTTTGGTATTAAGATACCTTATTGGACTGACAGTCTGAAAAAATGCATTGGCAATATGCTCAAGGCGTGATAATTGGAACAATGTTGTCGGTCTGTATTTAAAAATTATATATTAGATTTTATTCATGAATGAAATTCAGAGGCGAAGAACCTTCGCCATAATATCTCACCCAGATGCCGGTAAGACAACTCTTACCGAAAAATTTCTTCTGTTTGGTGGACAGATTCAGGTTGCTGGAGCAGTAAAGAATAATAAGATTCGCAAAACTGCTACTTCTGACTGGATGGATATAGAGAAACAGCGCGGTATCTCTGTTTCAACTTCTGTAATGGAGTTTGATTATCTCCCTGATGGTGAGACTGGCGAAACATACAAGGTGAACATCCTTGATACTCCAGGACACCAGGATTTCGCAGAAGATACATATAGAACTCTTACTGCGGTCGATTCTGCTATTATCGTAGTTGACGGCGCAAAAGGTGTGGAGGCACAGACAAGAAAATTGATGGAAGTATGCCGTATGCGCAATACTCCTGTTATCATATTCATCAACAAGATGGATCGTGAAGGTCGTGATCCTTTTGATTTGCTTGATGAACTTGAAGAAGAACTGAGTATAAAGGTTCGCCCATTGTCATGGCCTATCGGTCAGGGACTACGCTTTAAGGGTGTATATAATATTTATGAGCAACAGTTGAACTTGTTTACTCCAAATAAACAGAGAGTTACAGAAAAGGTTGCTGTTGACGTAGCATCAAAAGAACTTGATGCACAAGTAGGAGAGCGTGAGGCACAACAACTTCGTGAAGATTTGGAATTGGTTGACGGTGTTTATCCAGAATTTGAGAAAGAGACTTACAGAAGCGCTGAAGTTGCACCAGTATTCTTTGGATCTGCACTTAATAATTTCGGAGTTCAGGAATTACTTGACTGTTTTGTAGACATCGCCCCAAGTCCTCGTCCAACACAAGCTGAAGAGAGGCTGGTGGAAGCTACTGAACCTAAATTTACTGGATTCATATTTAAGATTACCGCTAATATAGATCCCAATCATAGAAGTTGTATAGCATTTTGCAAAGTATGCTCGGGAAAGTTTATTAGAAATCAGCCATATCTGCATGTACGCCAAGGTAAGACAGTGAGGTTCTCATCTCCTACACAGTTCATGGCTCAACGCAAGAATACTGTTGACGAGGCTTATCCTGGTGATATTGTAGGTTTGCCAGATAATGGTATTTTCAAGATTGGAGATACACTTACTGAAGGCGAAATACTTCACTTCCGTGGATTGCCAAGTTTCTCTCCGTTATTGTTTAAATATATCGAGAATAATGATCCGATGAAGAGTAAGCAATTCCAGAAAGGTATAGAGCAACTTATGGATGAGGGTGTAGCTCAGTCGTTTGTAAATCAGTTTAACGGCAGACGTGTTGTTGGTACTGTAGGACAGTTGCAGTTTGAGGTTATTGAATATCGTCTTGAACATGAATACAATGCCAAATGTCGTTGGGAACCTGTACATCTGCACAAGGCTTGCTGGGTAGAGTCTGATGATGCTGAGGAGCTGGACAATTTTAAAAAGAGAAAATATCAGTATATGGCTAAGGATACAGAAGGTAGAGATGTGTTCTTGGCAGATAGTGGCTACGTGCTAAGTATGGCACAGCAAGACTTTAAAAATATAAAGTTCCACTTCACAAGTGAATTCTAATTTTTTATTGCATACCATGGACAAAGATAAGAATGTAGCATCCATTAATATGGAAGATATTGATGCGCAGACTAATGTTGTTGGCGAAGACGAACAGCATCGTTATCCTTGGTATGCAATAAAATTATATGGTTTCAGTCAGAAAAAGGTTGAGGAGTATTTAGCTGATAATGGTCTTGATACATTTATTCCACAGGAGTATGTAGATGAAGAAGATTGTGAGCACAAGATAAAGCATATTTTGCGTCCAGTAGTGAAAAACCTTATATTTCTCAAAAAGACCAAAGATGATGCTGATATCAAAAAAATAATCAGCGCTTCAAACATAAAGATGAGCGTCATTACGGTGAGTAAGAGTGACAAGAGATATTGCGAAATACCTGCAAGGCAAATGGATGAGTTTATGATGATGTGTAATCCTGATATACTACTAAAAAAGTTTATCAGTGAAGAACAAGCACACCTAAAGACTGGCACTCTAGTAAGGGTGAAACGAGGTCCATTGCAGGGACTTTCTGGTAAGCTTGTTAGGGCAAATAAAAACTATTACTTGTTGAAAGATGTTCCAGGAATGGCCGTTTTGCTAAAGGTAACAAAATGGTGTTGCGTGGCTTTAGAATAAAAAGATTAAAATAATCATGAAACATGAACTAAAATTACTACTATTCTTTATTTTACTATCACTTAATTGTTTTGCGGAATCAAGCGGTATTCAAAAAATCAATAGCGAAACAGAACTTATCGACGGAAATATTTATACTCTGCGCGGATTCAATCCTGTAACAAATATGTGCTATACGTTTGACGGATGGCATGTAATTGATGATGATTCTCTTTATCAATTTAAGCGAGTTGAAAATTTAAGCGTAACTGAAAATAAGTCTATAGGTTACAGTAACTTGTGGAAATTATGCAAGATAGGTGACCAATGGGGACTTATGAATCTTAACTTCGGTAGTAGATTTTTAAGTTCTTCACCAAATAATTATAATAGTTCGTATACGTATCTTAAGAAGACTTTTGATAGTTCTTGTTACGTGAAATTTGTCGGTTCTGGTGATGATATGAAAATAAATGTAGGTGGAAAGAACCTTGTTTATTATAACAATATTGATTATACTTTTTATCCATCAATACTAAAAAAATGTGTAGATGTGCAGATCTGTAGGATGGATTCCCCTATAATCCTTGTTGATGAAAAAAGAGACTTAGACAAAATAAGTCCTGTTGTAGTTAGTATTAAATTAGCTAGAACGTTGAATGATGATGTAGTCAATACATTTATTGTCCCATTTGATATACCTAATTATAAGAATGTTTTTGGTGCCAATGCTCATGTTTATCTTCCAACTGATTATGCAGATTATAAAATCATATTCACAGAATTGAGCGATAATGATATTATTAAAGCCAATACGCCTTATCTACTAAAGGGAACGTTCGATTCAAGTGCCTATGTTGTCAATAATGTAATGCTAGATTTTAATGGTGAAGGGGAATGTATGTATAATGTTGGTGAACTTACTATTCACGGATTGTATAAGAGTGAAAATATAGGAATGAAAGATTCATATATTTTTCAGGGGGATCAAATATGCAAATGCTGTAATACTCCGCACGTTTATATATCTCCTTATAGATGGTATTTTACTTCTGAGAAAGAGCAACTTGATAATACGTTGATGAAATTGATATATGACGAAGGTGAAGCTACTATGATAAACACTCCGTTTGCTGATAGGCACATAAAAAATGAAATTTACCGTCTGGATGGTGTGAAAATGAATTGTGCTGATAGTAGACAACTCCAACACGGAATTTACATTATCAATGGAAGAAAAATAATGAAATAAGCATTTCTGATTATTGAGAACAAGAAATAGCTGACAATGAAGAACAACTATATAAAACCACAAATAAAAGACATTCGAATTATAGAGAATATCTCGTTGCTGAGTTCATCAGTAAATCCTTCTAAACAGGATATAATAAATTTTACTCCTGATGTTATTCCTGATGCACAAGATGGTGTTGAAGCATCGTAAAATAATAATGCAGTTAATGACATCATAATAATTATGTATGTTACATTAACCGCATTAATTTATATTATCTTGTTTTGTTATTGATTTCTGGCAAGTTCCATTAAGTATTTGCCATATTCATTTTTTAGCATCGGCTTAGCGTTGTCTATTAGCTGCTGAAGGTCTATCCAACCTTGTCTGTAAGCAATCTCTTCAAGACAGGCGACTTTCAATCCCTGACGTTTCTCTATAACCTCAATGAATGTGCTTGCTTCAGACAAACTGTCATGTGTGCCCGTGTCCAACCATGCAAAACCACGTTGAAGAGGTTGCACTTTCAAGCTCTTGCGATTAAGATATTCCTGATTGACTGTTGTAATTTCTAGTTCGCCTCTTGCACTAGGTTTGATGTTCTTTGCGATGTCAACAACACTGTTTGGATAGAAATAGAGTCCAACAACAGCATAGTTACTCTTAGGATTTTCAGGCTTTTCCTCAATGCTAAGGCAGTTTCCTTTCTTGTCAAATTCAGCTACACCATATCTTTCTGGGTCGTTGACGTAATACCCGAATACACTAGCCATATTATTCTTTTCGGCATCAATAACACATTCTTTAAGAATACTGCTGAATCCTGCACCGTGGAATATGTTGTCGCCCAATACAAGGCAGACAGAATCATTTCCAATAAATTCTTCACCAATAATAAAAGCCTGCGCAAGTCCGTCAGGACTAGGTTGCTCTGCATACTGAAAATTCACTCCGAGATCTTTCCCGTCACCAAGTAAACGCTTGAATCCAGGAAGGTCAAAAGGGGTAGATATAATCAATATATCCTTTATTCCAGCAAGCATTAATACTGAAATAGGATAGTATATCATTGGTTTGTCGAAAATAGGTATAAGTTGCTTGCTTATGCCTTTGGTAATAGGGTAGAGGCGTGTGCCAGAACCACCTGCTAAAACAATACCTTTCATCTATAATTGTCTTTTATATTAATATGCGTGTTTATCTGGTATGATGACACTCTTTATTGTCCTGTAAATTATTTTAATGTCAAGCATGAATGTCCAGTGCTCAATATACCAGATGTCTCTTTCAACTCTTTCTTCCATTTGCCAGAGTTCTTTTGTCTCACCACGGAATCCTGTAACTTGTGCCCAACCTGTAATTCCAGGTTTACAGAAATGGCGAACCATGTACTTATCAATTAATTCACTGTATATCTCTGTGTGGTGTAGCATGTGAGGACGTGGTCCAACGATACTCATGTCCCCTTTTAATACATTCCAGAATTGCGGAAGTTCGTCAATGTTGGTTTTCCTCATAAAATTTCCGAAAGCAAATTTTCGAGGGTCGTTTTTTGTAGCCTGTGCTATATCAGCATCTTGGTTTACATGCATGCTACGGAACTTATAGCAGTAGAATGTCTTACCTGCAAATCCAGTACGTTCCTGTTTGAAAAAAATAGGACCAGGACTTTGAATCTTGATTATTAAAGCGATAATAGGTATTATCGGAATCATGCAGATGCAGCAAAGTGTACTCGCAGTGACATCAAACAATCTTTTGGTTAACTTGTTTGTTGTGGATGAAAGCGGTTCCAAGTGATTTGTGTAAGTCAAGGTTTCGCCCATCATCTCAGGTTTTAGTCTAAGTCGATAGTTGCCAAACATACGAGGGATATAATAGAAACGCACTAATTTCGCGTCACAAAACTTCATTATTTTTGCTATTTCGTCATTTTCGTCATGGCTTAAGCTACAGAAAGCATCATCAATAGAACTATCATGGTTGTTCTCCATATCGCAGTATAGAGTCTTTATATCGCCAAGATAAGCCAAATTTTGTGGGCTGTTGGCAATAATCTTGTCGCTGTAATATCCTTTGACACGATAACCCGTTGTTGGATCTCCAATCATGTTGTCGTATAAATTTATCAAAGCAGGATCGTTGCCTATCATTATAACGCTTCTTGTATTTCTTCCCAACTGTCGAAAATGCCTTAGTAACTTTCTTTCAAAGAAACGAGCAAGCATAATCGTTAAGTAAATTGATAAGCCGTAAACGATAGCAAACTTGAAGTCGGTTGGCTTATCGCTTAGGAAACTTAATAGAATAACCATTGCCGCAACGTGTGTCACAACAAGTTTAGCAACTCTAGCAGATATCTCTTCGAAACTGATTTTGCGATAATGAATTTTGGTCTGAAAAAAATATTGACCAATTGCCATCGCAAAATTAGCAGTTACAATTGTTATCTTTGTTGCGGTATGAAAGTATTCCGGAACGAAATCAGGAGTTCGTAAAATGTAACATAATAATATAATATTAATAATCACAAAATCACTAACAATCACTGATCGTCTCGCAAGATCATTACCACTTAAGTTCTGTCTCATTTGAATGTCTTTTCTGTATAGTTCGTATCAGATCACTAAAATACTGATTATGTCGCAAAGATAATAAAAATAATATTAAAAACATTCATCCATGCTATCCTTTTTTTCAATAATGTTTTTGCTCTTGTTATTAGCTTTAAAAAATTAGGTTTATTGGATAAAAATATATATCTTTGCACAAGTGTAAACTATTTTAAGAAAAAGTATATATTGAAAAAACGTTATGGAAATATTTTCTAAACTATTCGGTAAAAAAAATAAAGAAGTGAAAGTTGGCGGAATGGAAGACTTTATGACTCTCATTAGGGTTTACTTTCAAGCTTCATTGGCAGCTAATATTGGTATAAATAATCTTGGAATGTTGCCAGATTTAAGAACTTTTAAGACAACACTTCATGTTCCAACATTAAATAATAAATTAGGGTTGGGGGAAAGAAATCATTGTAAAAAAATGATGAAAGAGATTTATGGACTTAAAGATGAATTCTTTAAGGAAATAGATTTGAGCATTCGTAAAAATTGTCATAAATTACAAGATGTACAACCTTATATGATTCAGTTTCAAGGATTCTCTCAGGATCTTATGATGCTTATGGGAAACTTGATGAAATTTAAATTGAGACTGCCTTCTTTCATGAAGAAATTACTTTATTCTATGACGGAGAAGACTGTGAAAAACTTGTTCGTAAAAAATGATTACAGTGATCCTAGTGTGGTAAAAGCTGTTATGGCAATAAGACAATATGAAAAACGTTTGGGTTTCAGTGAAAAATGGATTACTGATTTTGTGTTCAATGTTGTCATGTTGGCAAAGAAAGAACCTAAGCCTGATGCAGAAATAAAAAAATAGAATAGTTTTTTAGTTAGTATTCAAATGAAACTTTAATTTGGTGTTTTTGTTTATGATTAAACAAAAACTTTAAGTAAAATTTGGATATTTCAATTTATTAAACTAAATTTGTAACCAAATTGTATATTTATGACCGCTAGTGAGGATACTTTAAACCTTTTTTCTACCAGGGTGAGGCAGATGATTCTTCAATACAAGGAATTGAAGAAAGAAAATGCTGAATTATATTCTATGGTTGATGAGAAAGACAAACAGGTGGAAAATCTGAAAGCTCAGATTACTCAGGCGCAAAATGATTACAATAGTTTGAAGATGGCTAAGATGCTGGAAATAACAGACGGCGATATGGAAAGCGCTCAGAAACGATTGCAGAAGCTAATCAGAGACGTAAACAAGTGTATAACGCTACTGAGTGAAAAATGACAGAAGCGATGGCTGAAGACAACAAAGACAAGTTACATATAAGATTACACGTATATGATACAGAAATGTCCGTGAACGTTGTTCGCGACGAAGAAAAACTGTATCGTGATGCTGCAAAACTTATAACAGATACAGTAAATACTTATGCTGACGTTTTCAAAGGACGTAAAACGGATAAGGATTTATTGTATATGGCCCTTATTGATATTGCGCTTAGATATGAAAAAGAATCTACACGTAATGATACTGGACCTTATAGTGATATTCTTGGAAAGTTGACTTCTGAAATCGAAGACGCATTGAAGTAAAAAGAATATTATTAATTACATAAAACTATGATAGAATCAATAATAATTGCATTAGTCGCACTCTTTATAGGGGGTGCTGTTGGCTATGCTTTTTTCCGTTATGTCGTTAAGGGAAAATATAAAGAAGTCGTTGATGCTGCCGCTAAGGAAGCTGAAGTTCTAAAGGAAAAGAAGCTCTTGGAAGTGAAGGAGAAATTCCTGAATAAAAAGAGTGAACTTGAAAAAGAGGTTCAGCTGCGCAATATGAAAATCCAACAAAGTGAGAATCGCTTGAAACAGCGTGAAATTTCACTTAATCAGCGTCAGGAAGAACTTGGAAGAAAAAAGTCTGATGTTGAACAAGGACAGTTGAGAATCGATAATGAAAAGAAATTATTATCTGTAAAACAGCAGGAGCTTGAAAAAATGCAGAAGCAGGAGCAAGCTAAGCTAGAAGAACTTTCTGGACTTAGTGCTGATGAAGCTAAGAGCAGGCTTGTTGAGAGTCTTAAAGATCAAGCAAAACTTGATGCTGCAAGTTACATTAATGAGATTATGGACGATGCTAAGCTTAATGCTAACCAGCAGGCTAAGAAAATCGTAATTCAGACAATACAGAGAGTAGCTACTGAGGCTGCTATTGAAAACTCTGTAAGTGTTTTCCATATAGAAAATGATGAAGTTAAGGGTCGCATTATTGGTCGTGAAGGTAGAAATATTCGTGCTTTAGAGGCTGCAACAGGTGTGGAAATTGTTGTTGATGACACTCCTGAGGCTATTGTAATAAGCGCATTCGATCCTATTCGTCGTGAGGTATGTCGTCTTGCTCTTCATCAACTTGTTGCTGATGGTCGTATTCATCCTGCACGTATTGAGGAGGTTGTTACCAAAGTTAAGAAGCAACTTGAAAACGAAGTTATTGAAACAGGTAAGCGTACAGCTATTGACCTTGGTATCCACGGTTTGCACCCAGAACTTATTCGTATTATCGGTAAGATGAAATATCGTTCAAGTTATGGACAGAACTTGTTGCAACATGCTCGTGAGACTGCCAATCTTTGTGCAGTAATGGCAAGTGAACTAGGACTTAATCCAAAGAAGGCCAAACGTGCTGGATTACTTCATGATATTGGTAAGGTGCCAGATGAGGAGAGTGAATTGCCACACGCATTGTATGGCGCTAAGATAGCTGAGAAATATAAGGAGAAACCAGATATTTGTAATGCTATTGGAGCTCACCATGATGAAGAGGAAATGACAACATTGCTTGCTCCTATTGTTCAGGTTTGTGATGCTATTTCTGGTGCTCGTCCTGGTGCTCGTCGCGAAATCGTAGAGGCTTACATCAAGCGTCTTAATGATTTGGAGGCTATTGCAATGAGTTATCCTGGAGTTACTAAGACTTATGCTATTCAGGCTGGTCGTGAGCTTCGTGTCATTGTTGGCGCAGATAAGATGAATGATGACGAAAGTCTTAAGTTGAGTGATGAAATCGCAACTAAGATTCAGAATGAAATGACTTATCCTGGACAGGTTAAGATTACAGTTATTCGTGAAACACGTTCTGTAGCATACGCAAAATAAAAGAAGTTTATATTAATATATTAATCCTCCCACATTATTGTGGGAGGATTTTTTTTGTTTAAATCATAATTTTTGGGTATTGCAAATCACTTGATTTTGTAGTTAACTTTGCAGCTGTAAAGAATTTAATAATTTATGGCACAAGTAAGGTTCGCTTTTTTAGTTATTTTATTATATTGTGGTAATGACGTTTCTGCTCAAAATGATTCATTGCGTCCTGTTGTTTTTACTGGTGTAGCAAATATGGAAGTTCGTTTTGGTCCAAATTGTATGGGTAATGAACAGGCATCTTTGAGTTGCCCCCATGTAATAATAGGAGGTAGGTTAAGTCTTTTAAATGGATGGTCTGTCACATCCGAATTTGAGTATGAACATTTGTATGAGAATCATGGATGGAGTCATAATTTAGATAACGAATTTTGCTCTAATGCGCTATATGTTACTAAAAGTTTTACTAATGCGTTAAATGTAAAAGTTGGTATTGTCGACATTCCTGTAGGCATGACAAATAGTAGAGGACCTACGCTTACGATAGATGATCCAGAGAGTGAAGCAGATATGCTTCCAATGGTGTGGCATGAATCAGGTATATCTTTATTTGGTGAGTATAAAAGGGTGGCATATTCTGTAACAGCTACTTCTTATCTTAATACATTTGAGGTGCTGGGATTAGCGGGTCGAGCAGATTATCGTGTTGCTGAATCTTTAAGATTGGGCTTTAGTGGGTATATAGGAAAGAAATGTCATGGAATGATCGGTAGGGAAACCTCAGAACAATATTCATGTGCATCTTTGAATTATCTTTCGTTTGATATGGATTATTCTGTTAATGGCTTTTTATTAGACGGTTCAATAATATATTGCAGCGAAGGTAATGGTAAGTCTTTTGGGTATGAATGTGGATATAATCTTATGTTTAATAATGACGATTCTAAATTCCATTCCCAGATAATTCCTTTCTTACGTTATGACTATGTTTGTAGTAAGCTTTTGAATAACACAAAAAAATATACCTTAGGAATGAATATAGTCCCGATTCCGAATTTAATATTCAAGGCAGAATATGGTATCCGTGATTATGATTGCTTAGAAACTAGTACTCAATTTGCTTTAAGTCTCGGGTACACGGTCAGCTTTTGATTACAGTTTCTTTATCGCATCAAACCAGAAAATTCATGAAGTGATATAGATATCTATGTATAATACCATTTCATGAATTCTTTCTTAATATATTGTTTTTACAAAATATATTAGAACGTCTTGAATTGTTTGTTTGCCAAATCCTTAACGCCAATACATTCCATTTCGATTAGCCAACCAGGTCTGCATACAGATGCATGAACAATTATGCATGGGATGTTTTCAAATTTATGGTTAAATATCTTTTTAACTGTCCTGAAATCAGCTATATCACGTAGATATACAATCATTACACCTATATCTGTAAAGCCCATATCAGCTTCATCTAATAGAGCTCCTACATTTTCAAGCATACGCAGAGTCTGTTGTTGTATATTTCCAATATGTAGTATATTGCCTTTGTTGTCAATGCTTGCTGTTCCAGAGATATAAATATGTCGTCTGTCTCCATAGTCAATATATGTACCTCGTTCAAAGCTTACACCATATTCGCTTGTGCGGTTCATATATTCAGGTGCATAAATGTATTTCATTTGACCTTGTTTTAATCCGTTGATAGAATATGCGTCCATTTGGACTAATATTTTATGATTTGATTGCCGTCCACCAATCCCTGTACTTGATATGTAATGTGTCTTAGGTGTTAGACCTTGAGTCATGAAAATGTCATTACGAGCTTTTACGACTCCATTATAATTATTATCAATATCATTTATAAAGAACCAAGTCCTTACGCAATTATCAGCAAGAGTACATCCTGTTTCAATAAGTTTCATCACGTAGTTTTGAAGTAAAATACGTGTTTGATATTCCGAATTGAATTCTAGTTTATTGTAATTCCCTAACCAGAGATGTGTATACGTATTATGCTCTACTCTATATAAACCATTTTGCAAAACACGCGTCTTAATTCCTGTTATCATATAAGTCCATAGTGCTATTTTACTCCCGTCAATAGGTGGTTGCTGAATCACAGAAATAGCACAGTCACTAGTCTCCATGTTATATACTTCATTTTCTTGATTTGCTGAATCACTAAGGAAGTATCTCTTAAAAACGGCAACTGCATTGCCTGTAATATTAATTCTAATTTCATTGTATGCGTTAATCAATGTTTCAAGCTGTTGTTTGAAATTTAGTTCTGTATTTGTTACATGAACTGCGATATGATATTCTCTAGCTTCCGTGTTGTTTGCAAAGCAGAATACTTCAGCATACGCATCGTTTAGTTTTACTGTTTCTTTGAATGATTTTTCTTGTAGCATATTTGTTGTTGTTTATTTATTAAGTTACGTTTAGGCATAAGAGTGCATACCTCCTAAGAAGTAGTTTACTCCGAAATACGTCATGAGTATCATTGCAAATGCAAGCGTAGTATATATATGATAGTATAATGGGCTATTGAATACTGGTAATGATTTCTTGTGTAATACAATTGCATAAAACATAAATGTAATCAAAGCCCATACTTCTTTTGGATCCCAACTCCAATATTGTCCCCACGAAATATTAGCCCAAATTGCACCCACGAAGATTCCTATTCCTAATGCAGACATTGCAGGATATAATAATATTTTAGACAGTAAGTATAATGATGATAATTGATTATCAATAATAGTCTTTTCATCATGCTTTATTCTATGTGTAACATATAATATCAACGCTGTCAATCCGCATATAAATGTAAGTGACAGAAGAGCGAATGACATCATTATTATTGATACGTGGATACTCAATAATGGTGAAGACAATACTGGCATGATGGGAGTAATCTGAGGATCCATTTGTCCGATGTGAGATACAAGAAGGAAAAAGCCAGACATAAGGAATCCGAAAGTTATAAGAATTTTAAATTTATGATAAAAAATTAGTGAGAATAGCATAACAAACCAAGCTAATAATAGCATCGTTTCGTATCCATTTGCCATAGGTATATTCTTACTAATAATCCATCTTAATATTTCGCAATATGTTAATGCTATAAACGATAAAAGCATTATTATAATAGATGTATATGATATTATTTTAGTAGTATGTCTGTTATTTTTTATACTTGTCAATCTATATATATAATAGAATAGAGTTATAAATCCCATTGTAATATTGATCATAAATAGAATATTAGCAAATGGAATTTTATTATAAGTAAGTTCGGCAATAACCTGGGTTACTGAGGGTAATGTGTTTCCTCCGTTTTGTTCTTGATATATTCTTATTTTAGCAATCAACGAATTGAATTGATTATAGTCTCCTGAATGTGCAGACTGATTTAACAATGTGAATATATTTTTGACAAACATAGACTTGTCTGTGTCCATACTCTTCGGAACTTGCGCTTTAGGACTATACCATATTATGTTATCCCCTTTACCATAAGGAAATATCTTAAATGGTTCTCCATGTCGTAACGACATTATCAGTTGCACCTTATCATCAATTTCAACTACAGCTTTATGTATTTTGTCATGATTACCTTGATAGTATTCCTGAACAGTAGGTCCGAGTATGTACCCACCTAGATTCTTATCGAAAAGTTGATTGATAGAAATGTATTTAGGTAATCCAAAATACTTTCTAATCGTATTGTCTTTTATTTTGATAATAGGTTCATTCTTCCATTCATCATTCCAAAATATAAATCCAGTCAAGACTTGCTCTGCTGAATAGTCATTATACGATGAGCTTCCGTAAAGCTTTTCCGTAAAGTCTATTGCAAATGTCTGAATAGGACATATCCTATTGTTGTACATAATGTCTAGTTTGCCAAATTTATTAGCAGAGATATCAGGTAGCGTCGATGCGGCTTGTGTTACCGAAGAAAATCCGCATAGAAACATGATGCACAACATTCCTTTTTTAAGCAAAGGTGATTTAAGCAGTTTCCGATACGAACCATTTGGATCTATTAGTAGCCATATTAACGAAAAGAAAAGTAAAGCATAGCCTGTATATGAAATGGCTATACCGTAGGGATCAGAGTTTATTGTGAGATACGTTCCGTTTCCATCATCGTCGTATGAAGTTTGATATAACCTTACGAAATTATATGTAAAAATGTTGTTAATAGAAATATATCCATGTTTACTTTGTTTGTCATCTGTAATAGTGATATACGAAATATAATCTTTGGGTGCTGATGTGCCATTATTATATATTATATTAAAATTGTTTAGCCGTATGTTGAATGGCAGAGTTTTTATTTCTTTGCCATTGTTCACGATATATTGATTTGTCGTTATACCCTTTCTTATATGGACAAGTCCTTTAATCGCAAACAAATGTGTGATGAGTGCACCTGTCAATATCACGATAAATGAAGTATGTAGTAGCAATAGGGTTGCAGAATGCATGCGCATCTTTATTATATATGTTATTGTGCCTATGGCTAATGCCCCCCAAAGCATACAAAACCACCACGAACCATAAATATGCGTTGAGACAAATTGTGTACCTTTTGAATATTCTATGAATGTAGCTGCAGCCATTACTATGATGATAGTAACATATAATGTAGTGATAGATCTTTTTATTTTTTGCCTCATTTTGTTTGTATTTAAGCCCGCCAATATATATTGACGGGCCTTATAGTTAATTTTGATTATATTGCATTTATGAAACTCACAACGGCATCTCTATCATCTTTAGGTAGATTATAGAATTTTTGTGAAGCTTTGTATGCATCGCTGTTCTTACTGTATCCATGCCACATGATCGCTTCAACTACGTTTCTGGCTCTACAATCGTGCAGCCTGTCATGGGCACCAGTTTCCTGATAGCTAAGTCCTCTTCCCCATAACGGAGTTGTGCGACACCAGCCTGAGCGTATGTCATTTTCCATGTGTAATCTGTGTTGAACCATGTCTGTATATGGCCATATCTTCTGATGTGCATATCTTGGTAACGGTCCTTGATTCCTAACAATGTAGTCTTTCCAATATTCGTCATTACCAGTAGTCCATGATGGACGATGGCAACCTGTGCATCCCATAGAATAAAATAGAGTTTTGCCTCTTTTTACTTTATCGGTATTCAGACCACGTGCTTTTGGTACAGCTAATCCTCTGTGCCATACCATAAAGTCATAATAGTCTTGGTCACTCATTTCCTCGCCTTTACTATCGTTGTTTACAAAGTATTTTTCGTATGTCTGTGAGTCTGATTTAGAGTTTAGTCCTAGTAATAGGTTTACTAGATAACTCACGCTATCTTTGCTTCCGTCTGCATAATACGGATGTAGAAGAGATGTTTTTGTAGCACCATTATCTTGAATATACTTTATGACATTTGGATTTTCAGACATTGCTTTTGCCCATGCTTTTGTTGTGTATAGATAATGTCTGTCACTGCGTGTTACGTTTGTTATATTCCACATAGCATTAGCTCCAGGTCCATCCTGTAATGATCCACGAGTCAAAGCATAAGTGAACTTTTTAATACGTTTGTCTCCATCAGCAAGCGTATACCATGCATTAGGAGCCCATGTCTTTGATGCTGCGTCCCACATAGCTGGATTTAATGTAACGTAAGGTGATTCGTGAGCATACTGCATTTGTAGTGAATCATCAGGAATTGCATCTAGAAGTGCTGTTCCATAAATGCCAATAGTTGATTCAAGACGAACTTCATAGTTGTCAGGCTTAGGATCAGTGTTAAATGCTGATTGAGGAATAGTCACATCCGGATATATGAGATCATAACTTTCACCGTCTGGAAACTTGTTACTGTGCTCGTCGGTAGCTTTCTTCCATTTTATACTAATCTGGCTTTCGTCGATAGGAGCGAGGAATGGATCCATCGCTTTTGTTTGAGGCATACCTGTAACCTCCGAAATATAACTGTTTGCAGCATACGCATTACCGTTAATGTCTGTTCCTGCTGTAGGATGATACACAACAAGTAAGTATCCATTTCCCATATCATTGGCTTGATAACGTTCCATGCGTTTGCCATGACCGTATGATGGATGACAATACATGCAGCTGGATCTTACCCATGCTGGTCCTAAACCACGACGTGGCTGCGTGTTCAGTGTAAAGTCGTTCTCAAAAAATGTTTCTCCCTTTTTAAATGTTTGATACATTCCATTGTTTTCTACATACGGAGACGGATTGGAATAACATCCCTCTTCATTTGATGTTGTTCCAAGTTCTCCACCTGGATTCCATTCTGCAGCTGTAAACACATTGTTTGCTGAATCTACACCTGCGTTTGGATTGACAATATCAGCAGTGTCATTGTCAGTGCATGATAATATAGCTACTGTTGACAGTCCTATAAATAAAGTTTTGCTGATTTTTGATAATTTCATAATGTGGGTATTTAATAGTTTAAAGGAGAATGCCATATTAAATGGCAAACTCCTTTTCTAAATAAAAAATAATTATGACGGGTTATTTATTTGTTTTCTGTACAAACTGGTCTGCTGCACTTAATGCATCGCTAAGTTCCTGGCATGCAGAAATAGCTTTAGCACATTGTGCATTCTTATAATTATTTACGAATGGTGCAGGGATTGCTTTTATTTGTGCCAATGCATTCGTTATGGCTGTTTCAACACGCTTACCTGTTTCTGCGTCATATTTTGCAAAATAATCATGGAATGATTTTCCGTTGCTGCGATTATTTGCAGTTCCACCATACCAAATGTTTTCAATACTGTGTATGTTGTTTTGGAAATCAATAAGTGAGTGTTGACTATATGGTGATTCTATGTAGCTAACGTCAGCACCAGAGTATGGGTTGTTTATTTTTGTGTTACCAACTTCGTCTGCAATTCCAGCTGATCCATGATCACCGCTAAGAATAGCACTTACTGCGGCTTTGACAGATGTATATGTACTACCGCTGTTTCCTGCATTCTGTAGATCATATCCGTATGACTTTTCAAGGTCAGTTGTATATGCCTTTCCAAGATTGTCAAGTATGTCGAAATGACTTTTTGGTGCGTTCTCATTCCATGAACATTCAAGTTGGTACACACTGTTGCGCAAGTCTTCTGATACAGCAGCAGCAAATTCTATCTCGCGGGCACCACTAACAGTTGTGAAATCCATTCCGTCTTGATTGTATGTATCTTTACTGTTTAGCTCTTGTGCATTTCTGCTTTTTCCGTCACGGAATAATATAAACTCAATTCCATGGAAGCCGATAAGACTTTGATCATAATTGCTAGCAGTAGCAATGCTGTTATTACTTGTTAGCAACTTCTGTAAAGAAGCAAGATCCAGCGGCCATGAGTCTATATGTGGATCAATGCTGAAGTGTGAAGCTGCACCAAGCAGAAAAGCCTCACTGCGTTCATAATTGCTTCGTGCATTTAGAAATATCTTGCATGCAGCATCTACCTGTGTCTGAGTAATGTTGCCTGTTTTCATGGCAGCTAGTGCCTCGTATAATTGTGAACAGCTGTCTGCAAGAGCTTTATAGGTAGGATTTATTGTGTTGTTCACGTCTGCGGCAATAGCTTGTTGTAGCAATTGGTCTCCCTCACTTAAGGTTGTAGATGATGTTTTGTTGTCATCATCAGAACAAGATGACATTCCGTATGTGAATACGGTACATAGCAGTAATGCCATTGAATAGTGTGCTAATTTTTTCATTTTCTTTGTTTTTAATTATTACAAATATTTATATGTAGTTTTATAAGAAGAATCCTTCATACGCAATCCCTATCGAGAAAGAAGGTTCATTATTATATCCGCTTTGTAGAAGTCTCTTTGAGTATTCTGCTTTGATGGCTATCTGTGAAATAGGGTAGTAGTTGATTCCGAAAGCCATACGATTCTTTTTCGTGTATGGATAAGCAGGCTCTTCTGATGTAGGTATATATGAATTGTAATATTCATAATGTCCGAATACATAGAATTTTTGTTTATCTTGTCTTAGTTTCTGAATCTGCGAAAACACATCCCATCCAGCCTCAATGCCTGTAGCGATTGCAGCTTTACCAACATAATCTCGATTGAAAGGAGACGTTTTGGTCTGTCTTCCAGTAAGCAGTCTCACGTCGTTAGCATCGCCAAGATGTCCGTAGTCAAAGTTTCCTCTTACAATCCAGTTATGGGCATTATAAGTAAAATCAAATGTACCTATTGTTACTGCGCCTTTCAAGTTTCTTGAACTAGCCTCGTCACTTGCCTCTCTGCCAAGAGAGTTGTCTATGCTATGACCATAATATCCACTGACTCCAAGCCTTAATCCTGGTATAGAGTAGTTGTCTATTCTTAGCGCTACGGCATATTTGTTTGACGGTTCAAATTCAAAAGCCGAACTTCCGCCTTTTTGTATCCAGTTGTCACGACTGAAACTCAATGCGTTTAATCCTGCTAGGAACTGTAATTCATATTTAAATTTCCCGACTCTTCCCCAAATACTAGCTCCAGTCTGATGCCATGTGCATGGAAATATAGTAGCTTCGCCTTCAGGTCTATATACTGTAAAGAAGTTGAGAGGCTCATGATGCGCATTAGTAAGTCCTATTGGAACAACGATGTGTCCGAAACGAACATTCAATCCACGTGAAAATGTCTTTTGAAGCCAGAATTGTTCTAGTTCAACTTCTCCACCTTTCTCAACTTCCTGTTCCCATTCTCCACTTTCTTCATATTCTTTTTCATAAGAGACTCCTGTTCCGCCATGTTCAAATTCAATCTCTGATCCCATAGTCCAGCCTTTGCCGAAATCATAACTTAGATATATTACAGCATGTGGAATGTCAAATTTTCCATGGCTTGGATCATTCTTGTATGCACTAGCCTTAGAATACCTATACACATTATCACTATAGAATTCGCGGCTATAAGCCACTTCACCATATCCGCCAACACTAAGCTTTTGTTTGTTGGCATGATTCATGACACTGTCTGAGGTTGAAACTTGTGCGTTTGAAGTGCTCGGAATAGAAATGCCTATTCCGGCTAATACGCATGCTGTCATTACATGTTTTAAATTATTCATTTATCTTTTTATTAGTTATCATTTATTCTATATTAAATCCCAGGTTGATTACTTGTTTTTATAAGTTCTCAAGCCTGGGATACGTCATTGAAAGGTGTCTTACATTTTGCAGTCTCGTATTAAGGCTAGTTCTGTAGTGTAAAGAATTTGTTATAGTATAGTCTTGATAATACGTGAATGGCAATGTTCTTCACATTCCAATTTCGTTTCGTTTGCAAAGGTAATGTCATTATGGATATTGCGCAATACTCAAAAATTGGTAAAAATTATATCATCATATTTAGGTATATCTTTGCTGACATCTTAATGTAATTTACCTTGAATATAAATTCATAATCTTTAGGTATTGTCGCTATAAAATAAATAGTCTACCTTTGCCAATGTAAAATTATCATTGATGTTATGTTGGCTTTTATTGTAATATAATATATAAATGAAGATAATGAAAACTTAACTGTAATATTTATAATAGGATTCTTTTGGAAGTTTAAACTTCAAAGTTTGATTTCTTTAGAGTAAAAGAAAAGATAAAATTAATAATGTTTTTGAACAATATAGGGCTGCCTGTGAGGGTAGCCCTATGTGATTTATGATTATTCGAGTGTGATGACTGATGTTAAAAAATGATGTTATGAAGAGAAGTGTCATTATTTTTAATATCTTTGTACTCATAATAGGCATGATTGTTTATTTGAATTTACGTCAAGATTAATTTAATACATTAGAAAATGGAAAAACTTACATTAGAAAAACTCAAAGGCAACTTCATACTTAGTTACAAGCGCTTTCCAATTAGCATATTTTTTCTGTTATGGTTGACGGTGAGTCTAATCTATTATGGTTTTGATAAAAGCAGTGATGCTCAGTTTTTTAATATATTCTATTCTGGATCAGCTGCACTATTGACCTGTGTTCTTCGTCTTTGGGAGGAAGAAGTTGATGATTTAAAGCGATGCCGTATTATTCAGGGAGCAATACATGTGTGTTGGTTGGCGGTAGCTGTTTATATCAGCTTTTATTGTGAGATGAATCAGACTGTTTGGAATTGTGTATTTGCTTTATCATTTACAATTGCTATAGCATTTATTATCGTTCCTTTCTTCAAGGAGAATGATGATATTTCATTATGGAATTTTACTTATCGTACATTCCTTACATTCATTTTATCATTTGCTGTGGCTCAAATTCTTATGGGTGGCGTATTGTTGCTTTTAGTCTCTTTCCGGGAATTGTTTGGTTTAGTTTTGTGGGACGATGCTTATTATGATGTCGGAGTTGTATGCAATGGTTTTATAGCACCTTTCCTATTCCTTCAGCTTATTCCCAAGCATGATAAAATGCATAATGATTCTGTGAAAGGACTTCCTAAATTTATGTATGGTATTATCCATTATCTATTTATTCCTCTTACAATAGCCTATCTTATCACACTCTATACTTATGCAGCTAAGATTATTTTTCAGTGGGAATTACCTGAAGGGTGGGTATCATGGCTTGTAACAGCTTTGATGACATTGATGACAATCATTATTGTTGCCGTTTATCCGTCTCAGTTCAGCGATGGACATGATGTAGACAAGAAGATTGTTAAATGGCTCCCGATGTGTGTATTGCCACTCTTGTTATTGATGTCAATTGGCATATTACGTAGAATCAGTGATTATGGTATAACTGCAAATAGACTCTATATATCCTTATTCAATCTGTGGTGTTATGGGGTATGTATCTGGTTAATAGTCAGTAAGGCTAGGAGAGTTGTATGGATTCCAATCTCGTTCACAGTATTGCTTTTGCTTTCTTCTGTTGGACCACAAAACTTTTCAAGTTTGGTATTTTCTTCTTTGAAATCTCATGTAATAAAAGGTTTAAAGGCGACAAAAGTTCCAAAACTTCCAATGGATATTGCTACATATAAAGAGTGGAGTAAACATGATGATGCTTCAATGAATGATATTATCAGCAACCTTTATTATCTTAAAAATCAGTATGGAAACAAGGAATTGGCTGATATTGCAGATTCTCTTACTCTTGAGAGAATTAACTATTTCAGCGAAGATAAGAGCATCTGTGATATAGAAATTAATTATCTTTGTCGTGATAATGCTTTAATGATACCTGATGGATATAAGCATGTAATCCCAAATTATAGCTATACTGAAAATAAGGTAAAAGTAGATGGAGATAAAATCAGTTTCATTGTTGAGTATCAAGTTAATGGTAAAAAAATGAAGTTGCCGATAGAAGTTTCTATCAAAAAAATGAAGAGTATAGAGAACTCAAAATATATTGTACCTGTCAAGTGTAGCAATGCAGTGTTATGTTTTTCATCGTTTTCTTTCTTTGAAAACTCTAGAAAGTTGTATTTTTATGGTACAATCTTCTATTGATAATACCTACAAATGATTATTGTGATTATGATTATTTTTATGTAATTTTGCAAACAATAATAAATAACATTCTAAAGAAATGAAAAATCAGAAAATGTATGAGGCTGACGATCAGATGATTTCCCTTATAAGAGATAATTACAATATATTGCAAAGCTTGGGTGGTTTCGGCTTAAGCCTCGGCTTTGGTGATAAAACTGTAAGGCAAGTCTGTGATGAACAAAAGGTAGACTGTTATACATTTTTAGCCGTTGTGAATTATACTATCAATGGATACGCTGATGTAGATAATGAGGATCGTCTTTCATTACCTACGCTATTGCATTATCTTAAAGCTAGCCATGACTATTATCTGGGTTTTCAGTTACCTTTTATACGTAAAGAGTTAGAGGATGCCCTTGATAAGACTGATAATTTGGCGATGCTGATACTTAAACTTTATGATGAGTATGCACGCGAAATACGAATGCACATGCGTTATGAAGAGAAAACGGTGTTTCCTTATGTAGAATCATTGATTCAAAATCAGTCATCTGTGAGTTATGATATTGACACTTATTCAAAGCATCATAGCCAGATTGACAAACAATTAAAGGAACTGAAGAATATTATTATCAAGTATCTGCCCAGTGATGAGTTGCATAATAATCAGCTTACAGCTACATTATATGATATATATAATAATGAGGACTGGCTGATGCAGCATTCAAAAGTTGAGGATCACATCTTTATACCAGCCATAAGACGATTGGAACATAAGACAAGACAGAATGATGTCTCTGTTAAGATATCAAACATGATAAATAAAAATGCAGAAGGTAACGAGACTATCAGTGATAGGGAGAAAGATGTTATAGTAAGTCTTGTTCAAGGAATGAGCAATAAAGAGATTGCTGATCATCTGTGTATTTCAATAAATACCGTTATTACGCATCGCAGAAACATTGCGAGAAAGTTGCAGATTCACAGTGCAGCCGGATTAACTATTTATGCAATTGTAAATAATTTCGTGGATATCTCTGCAGTTAAAATATAATTTAAATATTGTTGATGTCAACATATCCGTGCATTACGGCATAAATGGTTAATGCACTTACGCTTTTCAGTCCCAACTTATCCATGATATTCTTGCGGTGACTGATTACAGTTGTAAGACCAATATTCAGTTGGTCTGCTATTTCCTTATTAATAAATCCCTGCACGATTAGCGATAACACTTCAATTTCTCTGTCGCTAAGAATCTTTGTCTTTACAGGCTGTATCGTCTTTGGAAGATTCTTTCCTCCTGCATGACCGTGTTGTTCAAGTTGTAGCAGTGATTTTACAAGTTGTTCTTCTGGCACATTTATGCATAAGCTCTTGAAATAGCTCAGTTGTGTACTTGGATCGTTAGATGTAGTAAGTACAATCGTCTTGTGCTTGCGTTCTAAGAATGCCATTCTATTTTCCAAAACAATCTTGACTGCCACGAAATAATGGAAGAAACTATCCATATCATGCATTTGTAGTGCTTCGTAAGAGTTGAATGTATCAATCTCTATTGCCGGCATCACATTCTGCAACATCGTTTTCAGTCCAATAACAGCCAATGTGTTATTGTCAACGATGGCGATTTTAGGTTTAAAACCCATAGGGGTATTATGTAATGTTTCGTTCATATTTCAATTATAATATAGAATTATAGGAATGGCGCAAGCAGATGTCCGAACCAGCCTCTGAACTTTTGCCATGGATCTCTCCATTTATCCCATTTCTCCTGAGTAAGTTTGAAACAGTTTGCTTTCTCTGCGTCAAACAGGTTGTCAAGTTCTTGTGTTGTGCATTTATCAATTATCACAGCATTGTCCTCATAGTCCCAGCTAAGGCTTCGTGCATTCAGGTTAGCACTTCCTACGGTGCAAACTCTTCCATCAACCATGATGATTTTTGTATGGTGGAATCCTGGTTTATACATCCATATATTGCAGCCCGCTTTCATCAACTTGTGCGCATTATAGAATCCGCAGTCTGGGGTCAGAGGAATATCGTTTCTTATACTTAGCATTATATCCACTTTTACACCGCGCTTTACAGCATTTTTGAGTGCCTTCTTTATTTCGTGGTTTAGTGTGAAATATGGATTTATAATCTTTATACTGTCTTGAGCATCGTTTATCGCAGCGAGATAAAACTGTCTGATAATCTTGTTTGAAGTATGTGGCTCTCTGTTCACAATACCTATCATTTTGTTTCCTGCTGATTCGCATAAATCAGGTTTTAATCCCGTTATGTAATCAGCGTTGGTTACGCCTCGATAATATTGTGGTCCATGTACATTCTGACCAGTCACCTTGTTCCACATCTTTAGAAATATCTTCTGGAGCGTGTTAACCTCGTCACCTTCTATTCGACAGTGCATATCATGCCATTCGCCTACATCCTCAGTTCCGGTTATGTAATAGTCGGCAACGTTCATACCTCCTGTATATGCAATTTTTCCATCAATGACAACAATTTTTCTGTGGTCACGAGAAAACACATGATTTATCCACGGAAATGTAATAGGGTCAAATTTATATATTTCAATTCCCTTTGCACGTATTGTTTCAAGATACTTGTTTTTAAGCGGTCGATTGTTAGATGAGTTTCCAAAGGCATCAAACAAAGCCCTTACCTCGACACCCTGTCGTGCTTTCTCTTCTAGAATTTTGAATAGAAGTCCTGCTATAGAGTCGTTACGGAAATTAAAATATTCAAGATGAACGCTTTTATGAGCCTGTTGTATAGCTTTGAATAAGTCGTCGAATTTTTCTTGTCCCGTTTTTAGAAGTGTTATCGAGTTGTTGTGTGAAAACTTTATTCCACAGTTGCGCAAATCTCTTACGATAAGAGAGTCGGAAGTTTGAGCACTACAGAAAGAGCAGCACAATAAAAGAAGTGAAAATACTAACTTTCTCAATGACATGTAAATGTTCTTTCTGTTAAATCATACAAGCATAATGATCGACTACGCCAAGCAGATGCTCGTCTTCATCAACAACTAGTACTGTATGTATTTTGTGTTGGTGCATAATTCGCTGGACCTCACTTATCTTTGTTGTCGGTAATACCAGTTTTGGTGTGCGTGTCATGATGTCGCTCACTGTATGGTCGAAGAATTTAGCTTGCCATTTTTCCATAGCTCGGCGAATATCTCCGTCGGTAATTAGTCCGATCACCTTGTTGTCGTCTTCAACTGAAACTCCAAGTCCTAGTTGTCCCTTGCTTACTCTGATGATAGCTTCTCCAAGGTGCATGTCCTGAGGTACTATAGGAAGATCGTCTACACGCATTACATCTGATGCTGTTGTAAGGAGACGTTTTCCCAATTCTCCTCCTGGGTGGAACTGTGCGAAATCCTGTGGTTTGAAGTCTCTTACCTGCATTAGAGCGATTGCTAGAGCGTCACCCATTGCTAGTGCGGCAGTAGTGCTGCTTGTAGGAGCCAGATTCAGCGGGCATGCTTCTTTCTCCACCTTCACCTGTATATGTGCGTTGCTATATTTTGCTAACAGTGAATTTGGATTACATGTCATAGATATAATCGGAATATTCATGTGTAGTACCATTGGGATGAAACGAAGCAATTCGTCAGTCTGTCCAGAATTGCTTAGTGCCAATACTACATCGCTGGAAGTCATCACTCCCAAATCTCCATGATATACATCCAAAGGGCTGATGAAGAATGCTGGTGTACCTGTAGAAGCCAATGTGGCAGCAATCTTTGCGCCTACGTTTCCGCTTTTTCCTACTCCAGTAACGATAATTTTTCCGTTGCAGTTATACATCATGTCAACAGCCTTCGTGAAGTTGTCGTCTATCTGTGGTATCAAGTCTGTGATAGCCTGTGCCTCATCACTCAGTGCCTGAATGCCCCAATCACAAACGTGTTTCAGTCTTTCTTCAATATGTATGTCGTTCATTTTGTTACAATAGTTTTTCGATAAGTCCTTCTAATTTGTCAAGTTCAAGCATATTTGGTCCATCACTAAGTCCCTTGTCTGGGTTTGGATGAACTTCAAGAAAATATCCAGTAGCTCCGAATGCTTTTGCTGCTAATGCCATAGATGGAACGAAACGACGATCGCCACCAGTGGAACCGTTTCCTGCTCCTGGACGCTGGACGCTGTGTGTGCAGTCCATAATTACGTTTGGAGTGATTTCCTTCATGTCAGGAATATTGCGGAAGTCAACTACAAGATTGTTGTAACCAAAACTGTTGCCTCTTTCTGTGAGCCATACTTCTTTTGCACCGCTTTCCAAAGCTTTCTCTACAGGATATTTCATGTCTGCACCGCTTAGGAATTGTGCTTTCTTAATATTCACAATCTTTCCTGTTTTGGCAGCAGCAACAAGTAAGTCTGTCTGTCGGCACAGAAATGCTGGAATCTGTATCACGTCGCATACCTTTCCGACAGCTTCAGCCTGATAGCTTTCATGAATGTCTGTGAGTATTTTCAGTCCGTATTTCTCTTTTATGTCAGCAAGCATTTGCATTCCGCGTTCCAGTCCAGGACCACGGAATGAATTAATTGATGTGCGGTTAGCCTTGTCGAAAGAAGACTTGAATATAATTTCGACACCTAGTTTCTTGTTTATTCTTACCAGTTCGCGAGCTACTGTGTCAAGCAGTTCCGATGACTCTATAACGCAGGGACCTGCAATAAATATTGGTTGCATACTTCTAGATTTTCTTAGATTGCAAAGTTACTAAAAAACTCTGTAACAGGCAAAGAAATAACATGTAAATGATACGAATAGACTAATTAATAAGCCATAAAGACTATATAGGTTGTCAATAATAACACATGAGCTAATTAGGTTAACCACATAAATCAATGGACTGGGCTACGTTTTGAACATATTTTGATGTATCAATTCTTGGAAAAACAATTGAAGAATTGATAAAATGCAAAAAGGCGATTCTATACTTTTCAAACATGTTTATGCTTTAAAATACATCTATATAAGTAATGTTCTCCCGATCGCACGCCCGAGCTTTTAGTTTTTTTCTAGCGTCTAAGTGTTGATTTGTTGATAACCAGACAGTTAGATGCAGTTTTTGTGATATGTAATGACATAGAACGTCGTTGAATTTTGCGTTTCAACGATGAAATGTAAGAACCATGTTGCAGGATAGCTAGTTTTATGAAATAGGACATTTCATTGACACTATAAAATACAGAAAAGTAAGATAACTTGCTGATATTTAGGTCGTAGTCACTTCGACGCTTATTTTTTTGAAAACCCTATGTAGAGATTTGTAAATTAGCAGTCATGCAGATTGAATAATTACCCCTCAAAAATCAATTTTTCGATTTGCGTTTTACGAAGGAATGCATTACGTTTCTACGATCAAACGTTTCCGTTTCTACGATATAAAGTTTGCGTTTCTACGATCAAACGTTTCTGTTTCTACATAGAAACGCATTGCGTTTTACGACGTTTTGCATTGCATTGCTTCGTAAAACGCAAGAAAATACGTAGTTAAAACGTAGCTTAACGTAGCTAAATATTGTCAGATGAGTCTGTAAAATATTGTATCTCAACTGATTAGTATAAGACGTAGCTTCGTAGCTAAAAAAAAGAAATTACTGGTAGGGGTAGTTACTTTTAAATATTGCCGACAATGGACTAATAATTTAACTATTTTACTTTGTAATTATAAAAACCATTTTCCTTTTCTGATGTTGTGTTATGAGCTATTTTAAAATGTCACTTCTTGACTAATATTTGTCAAATTAGATTAATTTATAGCCTTGAAACTATAGCGTTTTGTTTTATAATAATTGATTCTAAATTGATTCTAAAATGAAAGTAGAATGAAAGTAGAATGAAAGTAGATTGAAAGTAGATTGATTTTGAAATCAACGAAATGCACTTTTGCATTATAAGTACTCGCACGCCCAACCGCGCAAAGATTATAGATATAGATATAGATAAAGATATATAGAAACTACTGCTGCCGCTGTAGTAAAGAAAACAGCAGCACCAGCAGTTTCTCTAACGAAGGCGAAGTAAAACTTATTTACATCAAGATTTTGCAGCATTTTCTGAATGCCTAATTGAAACTTCTCGTTGTGGATATGGAATCTCGATATTGTATTTGTTCAGCGTGTCATAGATGCATTCAAGAATATATCCATCGGCATTGCCCTGTGACAACACTGGAACCCATACAAGAATCTTTAAATTGATTGCGCTGTCACCGAATTCCTTTAGGGTGATGTTCACGTCACGCTCTTTGTTGATGCAGTCTAGTTTTGAAATCTCGTCATGCAGCAACTTCTTCACTTTGTGTATGTCTGTTCCATAAGCCACCCCAACTTCAAGACTATCAAGTTCGTAACCATGATTCTTTGTCATGTTCTTGTAGTTCTTCGTAAAGAGTTGACTGTTTTGGAACGCAATCACCGAACCGTCATTTGCTTCGACAATGGTTGAAGTATAACTTATTGAACTAACTTTGCCACGAGTTCCGTCACAGATGATATAGTCGCCAATCTTTACACGGCCAGCCATCAACGAAATACCGTAGTAGATGTTTTCCAGTATATCCTTCATAGCGAAACCGATACCGGTAGACAGACCGCCTGAAACAACAACAAGCCATGTGTTGTCAATATGGAAAATGGCGAGTGCGATTATCAACCATATACCCCACACAATAACTTGAACAAGATTCTTTGCCATCACGTTTCTGCTGGCAGCGGTACTGTAGTCGGCTTTCTCGAAATGTAGTTTCAGAAAAGCCTTAAAACATCTGTTGCCGTAAGAGAACAGATAGAACAGGACGATTACCTGAGCAATAGAGAATATGCTAGCCGAGAACCATTTGGTTTCGATGTAGTTTTTCGTGAATATCATCCATGTGGTATCGCTGAGGTTGAACACATCGGCAGCCCAGTATATAGCGATGATAAACGAATAGACGCTGAGCATGGGCAGAATAACCTGGTAAATCAAGTTGAACATCCATGTCTTCTTGATATCCATGTTTTCGTAGCCTTTTCTGATGGCGATGCCTTTTAGCCATCCACGTAAACATGTAATTGTGAGAATACAAGTGAGCTGCATCACCCACCAGATCAGCAGTTGGACGCTTAGTAGAGTATAGCCGTTCCATGCAGATAGCAAAGAAACGACGAACACAACCAGAGAAGCGTATGTGTAGGCTACATCACTCTTTGGAATGTTATTGTTGTGTCGTCTTATTACCCAGAATTGCCATATAGTGCATACCAGTAGGATAGGCGAGAAGATGATGTTTACTAAATCGTTTGGAATCAAAATGATACGGAATGCGATCACTACAAACCCTATAAATATCAACGGCGAATATATTCTGAATCCGCTTGCAATCTGTTTGCCGTCAAGTCGTAGAAGTAGTGAAATCAGAATCACACCTAACAGCCATGTGTATTCCACAAACAATCCGCTAGCCATGATTATGAAGTTTTGCTCGGAGAAGATGAGACTTGTTAGTCCTAGTATCACCGCTAGTGACACCACGGAAGAAGCCATGATAATGGATGTACGTTTAGACATAAACCATTTGGTGCGGAATCTCTTAGGCATAAGAAACCTTATAGCCAGAATGTTGATTAAGCTGGCTATAAAACCGTAGAAGCAGATTATTGCAAACAGTCCGAAAATCAGTCGTGAGTCCCATTGTGATGGCACTTTAGTCTTAATGAAATATTTTGTTTCAATAGATTCTCTAGTTTCTCTCACATTTATCCCCAACTTTGATATAGTCTTGAAATAATTATCACCGGCATTGCTGAAGATGTTGTTTTGTATTTCAGAATAACGCTTGTTTGCATAGTCGTTAAGATGTTTCAGTTGGCTTTCTGTCATCTGGTAATAACCAATATAGTCCTTGAATTGATTGCTATTGTCGTTTAGTGTATGACGGATATTGATAGCCAACGTGAGGCATACATTCTTGTCAATCAAAGCTTTTTTGCTAAGCGATGCTACATGTACACTGCTCAACGTGTTGATAAGACTGTCGTAGCGGGCAATCTCAGAGTTTGTTTTTGTGATGAAGTTTCTAAAAGGCAACACGTTTTTCTTGTAATCGTGATATTGCTCAGTTGCTTCATGGCATGCATAAGCTAAATCAAACACATATTCTGGACGCTGTGAATATAGCATCAGAGAGTTTTGACTGCTCTTGCTCATGATTCCAAACAGTTTGTCAACGACTTGCGTCTGCTGTTCTTTCATAAATCCTGACTGACGTTCAAGTTCTGTACGATAGTTTGTGAGTTCGGAACGTAGAATAGACAGTGTGTTGTCAAGATTTTGTTCTTTGAGAACAGCTCTTGCCGGAGACAGTATCGTGGCAATGAGTAGAATTATTAGTAAGACTCTCTTGTTCATTATTTGCTTTGTTATGAAAATATGAATGCAAAAATAATAAAAAGGCAATAATAAAGGCTTTAAAAGGCAATCTTTTTTAAATAATTATCTTTAATCTCGTTTTTTATCACTACTTTTGTAGTTAAATAATTGATAATCCAAAACGATGTTGATAATAGCAGATAGCGGTAGTACCAAAACCGATTGGTTTGTTGTGAAAAACAACGAGATAACAAGAACATTCAAGTCGCAAGGCATAAATCCATTTCATCAGAAAGTTAATGAAATTAAGTATACACTCAAAGAAGAAGTGCTGTGCATGATGAGTGAAGAATTCTTGTCGTCTGACTTGAATATTGCATTTTACGGTAGCGGTTGTACCGTTGAGAAGATTCCTGTAATGCGAAATATTCTTGCAGAAGTATTCTCTTTGTCATTACAAAACATTGAAGTTGCTGGTGATTTACTTGGTGCTGCACGTGCCGTTTGTGGACACGAAAATGGTATTGCATGCATATTGGGCACAGGTGCAAACAGTTGTCTGTACGATGGAAAAGAAATAACAGCCAACACACCACCGTTAGGTTACATACTTGGCGACGAAGGCAGTGGGGCTGTACTTGGCAAAAGATTCATGAACGGAATATTCAAGGGATGGATTCCAGAACGTATAAAGGACATGTATCTTAAAGAGACAAATCAAACATATAGCAGCATCATCAGCAAAGTGTATACTGAACCATTGGCAAATCGCTATCTGGCAACTGTGTCTAAGTTTGTTGGCGAGCATATTGATGAGGAACCTTTACGAAAACTTGTGAAGGATAATTTCTCTGATTTTATGAAATACAACATATTGCCTTACAACGAGGTGCGCAAGATTGGTTTTATAGGCAGCGTGGCAGATGTGTTTTCAGATATTCTCAAAGAAGTGTGTGAAGAATACGGATTTGAGGTGAGCAGAATTAATCAAAGCCCTGTTGCAGGTTTGCTGGATTATTATAGAAAATAATACGTAAAATGAACGTTTTTTGCTTCTAACGCATTGTTATGTCGAAAAAATGTTGTAATTTAGCACCCTTGAAAAAGCATTAAAAATCGCTTAGAATGAAAATAAACGGCATTCTGGTTGATTTTTACTTTTAGGCTTAAAGCTGATAAATAGAAAAATAAAATAATAACAAATAAATTTCAATGGACGAAAATCTGACAATTGATAACGACAGAATATTGAAAATCAATATTGAGGAAGAAATGAAATCCTCGTATATTGACTATTCTATGTCTGTTATTGTGGCTCGTGCACTACCGGATGTGCGTGATGGTTTTAAACCAGTTCATCGCCGTATCCTTTATGGTATGCAGGGACTTGGTAATACCAGTGACAAACCTTTCAAGAAATGTGCCCGTGTAGTTGGTGAAGTTCTTGGTAAGTATCACCCACATGGAGATGGATCTGTATATGGAGCACTTGTGCGTATGGGACAGGACTGGAACATGCGTTATAAACTAGTTGACGGACAGGGAAACTTTGGTTCTGTAGATGGTGACTCTCCTGCTGCCATGCGTTATACAGAGTGCCGCCTTAGTAAGATGGGTGAGCGTGTCATGGATGACTTGGAAAAGGAAACCGTAGACATGACCAACAACTTTGACGATACACTTGTAGAGCCTTCTGTTATGCCGACTAAGATTCCTAACTTGTTGGTAAATGGTGGTAATGGTATTGCCGTAGGTATGGCTACAAATATGCCTACTCATAATCTTGGTGAAGTAATTGATGGTTGCTGTGCATATATTGATAACCCTGATATAGACTTGGACGGATTGATGCAATACATCAAGGCTCCGGATTTCCCTACAGGTGCTTATATTTATGGTATTCAGGGCGTACGTCAGGCTTATGAGACTGGTCGTGGTCGTATCATCATGCGTTCAAAGGCGGAAATCGAGAGTGGTGAAAGCCATGACAAGATTGTTGTTACTGAAATTCCTTATGGCGTAAACAAGCAGATGCTTATCGAGTATATTGCTGAGTTGGTTAAGGAAGGTAAGATTGACGGTATCAGCAATGCTAACGATGAGTCTGGCCGTCAGGGTATGCGTATCGTAATTGATGTAAAGAAAGATGCAAATGCCAACGTAATTCTGAATAAACTTTTCAAGATGACTGCATTGCAGAGTTCATTCTCTGTAAACTGTATCGCTCTTGTTAAGGGACGTCCACGTTTGCTTAGCTTGCGCGAATGCGTGATGTATTTCGTAGAGCATCGTCACGACGTAACTATACGTAGAACAAAGTATGATTTGAGAAAGGCTCAGGAACGTGCCCACATCCTTGAAGGACTTATCATTGCATGTGATAATATTGATGAAGTTGTTCATCTTATCCGTGCAAGCAAGACTCCTGCTGAGGCTCAGAAGAACTTGGAACAGCGTTTCAACCTTGATGAATTGCAGAGTAGGGCTATCGTTGATATGCGATTAAGTCAGCTCACTGGTCTCCGTATGGATCAGTTGCATGCTGAATACGAGGAGTTGGAGCGTCAGATTGCTTATTTCCAGCAGATTCTTGATGATCCAGAACTTTGCAAGAAGGTAATGAAAGACGAACTTATTGAAGTTAAAGAGAAATATGGCGATGACCGCCGTACAGAGATTAAATACTCTAGCGAGGAATTCAATCCAGAAGACTTCTATCCAAATGATCCTGTTGTTATTACTGTCAGCCACATGGGCTACATCAAGCGTACACCGCTTAGTGAGTTCCGTGAGCAGGCACGTGGTGGAGTAGGTTCTAAGGGCGCACGTCATCGTGATCAGGACTTCACTGAATTTATCTATCCTGCTACAATGCACCAGACAATGTTGTTCTTCACAAAGAAGGGACGTTGCTATTGGTTGAAGTGCTATGAAATTCCAGAGGGAGACCGCAACAGCAAGGGACGCGCAATACAGAATATGCTTAATATTGAAAGCGACGATGCATTGAACGCTATACTCCGTCTTCGTGGTCTTAACGATGAAGAGTTCAATAGTAGTCACTATGTTATCTTCGCAACTAAGAACGGTACTGTTAAGAAGACAAGTCTTGAGGCTTACAGCCGCCCACGTGCAAATGGTGTCATTGCCATAAATATCGCAGAGGGTGATGAGGTTGTAGACGTACGCCTTACTAACGGTAATAACGAGTTGATTATCGCAAACCGTAACGGTCGTGCCGTTCGCTTCAACGAGAATGCAATACGTACAATGGGACGTACAGCTACTGGTGTAAGAGGTATGCGTCTTGACGCAGAAAACGATGATGTTATAGGTATGATTACCGTAAACGACGCAGAAAATGAAACTGTCATGGTAGTAAGTGAACAGGGCTATGGTAAGCGCAGTTTTGTTGAAGACTATCGTATCACTAATCGTGGCGGTAAGGGTGTTAAGACTATGTCTATAACCGATAAGACAGGTCGCTTGGTAAGCATAAAGAATGTTACCGACGATAATGATCTTATGATTATCAACAAGAGCGGAATCGTTATTCGTCTAGCAGTTGCAGATGTCCGAATTATGGGACGTGCTACTCAGGGCGTTCGCCTTATCAATCTAGCAAAGAAAAATGATGTAATTGCTAGTGTATGCAAGGTGATGAGTTCTGAGTTGGAAGTTACTATTGAGGAAGAAAGCCGTGCTCAATGGGCAAACAAAACTGAAGAGATAAAGAAGGATACTCAGTCTGAATCATCAGCAGAAGATGAAGTTGAAGAGCAGGCTCCTTTGGTAGACTTTGACGACGAAGAAACACAAGAATAACAAACCTTTTAATATAAAAACGTAATTATGAGAAAGTTAATGATCGCAGCTTTGATGCTACTAGGTACATCTGCTGCTTTTGCCGGCGACAGTGAACCTTTGAAGGCGATACTTAAGGCAAAGACTTATGCTGATGCAGAAACACTGCTGAAGACTAACTTAAACCAGTTGGTTAATGACGCAGAAAAGGCTAAGGCTTACAATAAACTTGTTGATTTGGCAATGGAAAAAGTCACCAAGGAGCAAGCTACAATTACTTCAAACCAGATGGCAAAGCAGTTTGGTCAGGGTAAGGAAGTTGCTTATGATACAACAGGCTACAATAATGCACTTTTTGATGCTATCAACAGTGCTATAGCTTGTAATGAGTTTGACCAGAAGCCAAACGATGGTGGTAAAATCAAACCTAAGTTTGAGTCTTCTAACGCTACTCGTCTATATGGTTTGCGTGCTAACCTTATCAATGCCGGACAGGCTGCAGGTCAGAAGAATGACCAGGCTACTGCATTGAAATACTTTGGTATGTATGTAGAGAGTGCTGTTAATCCATTGTTTAAGAGCATTGACCGTACAAAGACACCTGACCAATATCTGGGTGAGGTTGCTCGTGTAGCTGGTGTTTATGCTTTCCAGAACAAGCAGATGGATTTGGCAAACAAGTATGTAGACGTAGCTATGCAGGACACTGCCGTTTACAAGGATGCTCTTAACTTGAAGATGTATCTTATGCAGCAGGGTTTGAAGTCAAAGGCTGATTCTCTTCAGTATGTTGAGACACTGAAAGGTCTTTATACTAAAGATTCAAAGAATGACCAGATTTTTGCAACACTAGTAAACATGTATGGTAGTCTTAAGATGGCAGCTGATCAGGATAAGATCATTGCTGACAAAATAGCTTCTGATCCTGAGAATTCTATCGCATGGGCTTTGAAGGGACAGAACTTCATGAACGCAAACAAGCCAGAACAGGCTGTAGAGTGCTTCAAGAAGGCTATCATAAAGGATGACAAGAATGTTGTTGTTCTTACATATCTTGGTTTCTGTCTTAATGCTCAGGCTGGTTCTATCAACGGTAACAAGGTTGAGCAGCAGAAACTTTACAAAGAAAGCCAGGACTATTTGGAGAAAGCACGCAGCTTGGATCCAAATCGTGAGAAGGCTAACTGGAGTTACCCTCTTTACTCTGTTTACTACAGCCTCTATGGCGCAGCAGACAGTCGTACAAAGGAAATGGAATCTTTGAACAAGTAATTCTTTTTTAATAAAAAATAGAGCATTACCGTGGAGTTTTTCTCCATAGGTTATGCTCTATTTATCTTTATGAAACGCAGTTTTCTTATAATAACAATATCATTTTGTATGTCATCGTTTATGACGTGCTTTGGGCAGGATATGCAGAATACAGCAAAACGACTAAACACAGAAATAGACAATATGCTAAATGATATGCCGTCGATAAGTGATGATACATTATCATATTATGAAAATGTCGTTAAACTGATGAAAACGGCTGTATTATGTGATTACTTCGATTCAAAAGCTGATTCAAAAGGCAAAATAAAATTACATTATAGACATGACAATTCAAAACGATTGTCAAAGTTTCTATCTCCGCTGATTGATGCAGGAATGTATGAATATAGTCGCAGGAAAAACGACGATGCCATGGAAATCTTTAAGTTGTATCTTGATTGCACCGATGGACCTCTGTTCCAAAAGGAAAACCAGAATGTTGGACTTGTCGCATATTATGTGAGTCTGCTTTCTTTTGGAAAAGAGGATTATGATAATGCCAAACGTTACGCTGACTTGGCATTAAAGGATGCAAATTTTGCACACGATGCAGCTGAAATAAAGATTAACTGTAATAGCAAGCAACTTGTGACGAAAGCTGATTCGTTGAAGTATGTATCAGAGTTGATAGATCTTTATGATAAGATGCCTGAGAATATGGCATATTTTAAAATGCTTACTGATTATTTTTCTGTACATGGACATGAGCGTGAAGTGTTGCAGTTTGCTGTAAGCGAAACAGAAAAGCATCCTGAAAATAAACTGGCATGGGTGTTGAAAGGCGAAGCTGAACAGAAAAATAAGCATTGGGATAACGCCATTGAGAGTTTTAAACATGCATTGGACATTGATAGCACTTATGTGTTAGCAGTATATAATATAGGAAAATGTTATTTCGATGATGCAAAACAGCTGAAGGATAGTTTGCAGGGTAGCAAATTACGGTTTAAAAAGACAGATGATATTAAATATAGAGAGTTATTGCAAAGCGCAAAGAACTGGATTGTTGAAGCTTCGATACTTGATCCTAAGCAGGATATAGTGGAGTGGAAGCAAGTGCTTGAATATATTAATAAGGTTATAAGATAATGAGGAAGTATATTTTATACATGTTGATATTTTTTCTGCCACAGTGTGTAATGGGGCAGAAAAAGGCTATATCACAAGCTCGCGATTTTATAAAGAGCGGTAGTAGTCTTGATAATGCAGAAAAGCTTATGGCTGATTTGCTGAAAGACTCTGCAAACAGGGATAATGAAAAAATATGGATGACTCTTTTTGATGCTCAACAGAAACAGTATGAGCAGGGTAATGAAAAATTATATCTGAAGCAGAAATACGATACGGCATCTCTATTTAATCTTACAAGAAGAATGTTCGCTACATTGGAAGGATTGGATTCTTTAGATATGAAACCTGATGCAAAGGGACGCATTAAGTTTAAATATCGTGATCATAGTGCTGAACTTCTTAATCAATATAGACCTAATATCTATTACGGAGGTATTTATTTCATAAAGAAACAGGATTATCTGCGAGCTTATGATTTCTTTAATACTTATATTGATTGCTCTGTTAATCCGATGTTTGCTAAATATAAATATGCTTCCCATGATAAAAATCTTACTCAGGCAGCATATTGGGCTGTGTATTGTGGATATAAACTAAAAGATCCGCAAGCAACACTAAGACACACTTATCTGGCACTAAAAGATACAGCGCATGCAAACTTGATGCTGCAATATCTGGCAGAGACATATAAACTTGAGAATGATACTGTAAGATACGTTAAGACATTATGGGATGGTTTTGAAAAATATCCTACATTCTCATTCTTTTTTCCTCGACTAATAGATAACTATGTGCAGCAGAATCAATATGAAGAGGCTTTGAAAATATGCGATACAGCATTGAAGTCAGATAGCACCAGTGTGTTATTCAGATATGCCAAGAGTAATGTTCTTTTGCTACAAGGTAAGTATTCTGAGTGTCTTGATATATCTAAAAGTCTTATTGCTAAGAATGACACTCTTGCTGATGCGTATCTGAATGCTGGTCTTTCATGGTTTAATCAAGCCGTAGAATTAGACAAGAACTTACAGATGAGTCAGAAAAAACGAAATAAAATATTAGACTGCTATCGCAATGCAATGCCTTATCTTGAGAGATATCGAGCACTTGCACCAGAACAGAAAAGCAAATGGGCTTTACCATTATATACCATATACTTAAATCTGAATATGGGTAAGCAGTTTGATGAAATAGATAAATTATTATGAATATAGATAAGATTATAAATAAACTCAATATTGAGTTGAACGTCATGCAGCAGGCTACAGTAGATGCCTTGCTTAATGGCAAAGATGATATAGTACTTCTTTCACCTACGGGTTCAGGAAAGACTCTTTCATACCTTCTTCCACTTTCTCAACTTGTAGATGCAAGTAGTGACGAAGTGCAGGCGGTTGTTGTTGTTCCAGGACGTGAACTTGCTTTGCAGTCTGCTAATGTACTAAAAGACATGGGAAGCGGACTTCGTGGAATGGCTTGCTATGGTGGTCGTCCAACAATGGATGAGCATAGGAAGTTGCGTGAGGTGAAACCACAGATTGTCTTTGCAACACCAGGAAGACTAAATGATCATCTTGATAAGTTGAATATATCATCAGACAATATTAAATATCTTGTACTTGATGAATTTGACAAGTGTCTTGAAATGGGTTTCCACGACGAGATGCAGTCTTTAATTTCTAAATTGCCTAGTGATGTGAGAAGTATTCTTCTTTCGGCAACACCAGCAGAGGAATTGAAAGATCAGAAAATCATTAATAACAAGTTTACTACACTCAACTTCCTTCCTGATTCAGAGCAGGTTCCTGATCGTGTGCATATATACAAAGTGGAAAGTCCTGATAAGGATAAGTTGGAGACATTGCGACAGGTGTTATTGACATTTGGCGATCAGAGCAGTATTGTATTCCTAAATTTCCGTGATTCTGTCGAGCGCACAGCCGAATTTCTTCGTGATGCAGGATTCAGCATAAGCTTCTTTCATGGAGGAATGGAACAGAAACAGCGTGAAGACGCACTTTATAAATTTTCTAACGGAAGTGCAAATGTGTTCGTGAGTACTGATCTCGCTAGCCGTGGACTTGATATTCCTGATATTGACAATATCGTACATTATCATATACCAGAAAGTGAAGACGGATATATTCATCGTGTAGGAAGAACAGCGCGTTGGGATAAAATGGGACGTAGTTTCTTCATATTGAATTCACTGGAACGTGTGCCAGAGTATGTAGATGCAGAAGTTGATAATTACGAAATACCTGAAGAATTACCAAAGCCTGCATTGCCTAAGATGGCTACAATATATATAGGAAAAGGCAAAAAAGACAAGATAAGTAAAGGTGATATTGTTGGATTTTTATGCAAGAATGCTGGACTTAAAAAAGATGAGATAGGCAAGATTGATGTTCAGGATAGATTCGCTTATGCTGCCGTTGCAAGACAAAAACTCCAGATAGTATTGAAGCAGACAAGCGGAGAAAAAATTAAAGGAGTAAAAACTATTGTAGAGGAAGTGAGATAAGAAATTCACGTATTAGTGTATTAATATTCGCTTTTGCTGAAGAAAAATATAGTAGTATTTTACAAATTGAAAGAAATAAGACGCTATCGCTAAATTATTGCTAAATAATTTGCCCAACTAAAAATAAAAGTGTAATTTCGCATGCGTAAAAACTAAAAATTATCACGTAATTGATAAATCTTTAAAAATACATTCAGATGAAGAAGTACAACTTTAATGCAGGTCCATCAATTCTTCCACGTGAGGTAATTGAGAACACAGCTAAGCAAATTTTGGATTTCAATGGCAGCGGTCTTTCATTAATGGAGATTAGCCATCGTGCTAAGGATTTCCAGCCCGTTGTTGACGAGAGTGTAGCCTTGTTTAAGGAACTATTAGATATTCCAGAAGGCTATTCTGTAATTTTTCTTGGTGGTGGTGCGTCCTTGCAGTTCATGCAGATACCGGCAAACTTCTTGATTAAGAAAGCAGCTTATGTTAATTCCGGTGTATGGGCAAAGAAGGCTATCAAAGAAGCAAAACATTTTGGAGAGGTTATAGAGATCGCTTCATCGGCTGATGCTAATTATACTTTCTATCCAAAAGGCTTTGAATCTAAAGTGCCTGCAGATGTTGATTACTTGCACATATGTACAAATAATACAATTTACGGAACTGAAATTCGCAAGGAATTAGACGTAAATGTTCCTCTTATCGCTGATATGAGTTCTGATATTATGAGTCGCCCTATTGATGTTAGCAAATATAAAGCTATCTATGCTGGTGCTCAGAAGAATATTTCTATGGCTGGTGTTACGGTTATTATCGTTAAGGATGATGAACTTGGAAAAGCTCCAAGAGAATTGCCTACAATGATGGACTATCGCACTCATGTAGACAAGGGCTCTATGTTTAATACTCCTCCAGTTGTTCCTATCTATTCGATGATGGAAAACTTGAGATGGTTGAAGAAGAATGGTGGTCTTGAGGCTGCTGACAAGCGTGCTCAAGAACGTGCAGAGGCTATGTACACAGAGATTGACCGCAATAAGCTATTCAAGGGTACTGTTGAGAATGATTCTCGTTCATTGATGAATATTTGCTTCGTAATGAATGATGAATATGCAGAACTTGAAAAGCCGTTCTTAGAATTTGCTACAGAGCGGGGTATGGTTGGTATTAAGGGTCACCGTTCTGTCGGTGGTTTCCGTGCAAGTTGCTATAATGCAATGACGATGGAAGGTGTGAACGCCCTTGTTCAAGCCATGAAGGATTTTGAGGCAAAATATTAATTATAATAATTAGAGTAATAGGGCGAATTTTGATTCGCCCTATATTCATTTAATAATACAAGACTATGAAAGTTTTAGTTGCAACAGAAAAACCATTCGCAGCTGCAGCTGTAGAAGGTATAAAAAAAGAAGTTGAAGCAGCAGGTAATGAACTTGTTTTGCTGGAAAAATACACAGATAAGGCTCAGTTGCTTGAGGCAGTTAAAGATGCTGATGCAATGATTATCCGTTCTGACAAAGTTGATGCAGAAGTGCTAGAGGCTGCAAAGAACTTGAAGATTGTTGTTCGTGCAGGTGCAGGATATGATAATATTGATCTTGCTGCCGCAACAGCTAATAATGTTGTTGCTGAGAATACTCCTGGACAGAATTCAAACGCTGTAGCTGAATTGGTATTCGGATTGTTGGTTTATACAGTTCGTAACTTTTATAATGGCAAAGCTGGTTCTGAACTTATGGGCAAGAAAATCGGTATATTGGCATTTGGTAACGTAGGCCGTAATGTTGCACGTGTAGCAAAAGGCTTTGGCATGGAAGTTTATGCTTTTGATGCTTTCTGTCCTGCAGACGTTATTGAAGCTGCTGGTGTACACGCTGTAAAGAGCCAAAACGAATTATTCCAGACTTGTGACATCGTATCTCTTCATATTCCTGCTACTCCTGAGACAATAAAGAGCATTAATTACGCAACAGTAAATCAAATGCCTAAGGGTGGTATCCTAATCAATACAGCACGTAAGGAAGTAATCAATGAGCCTGAGCTTATAAAGTTGCTTGCTGAGCGTGAGGACTTGAAATATATTACAGACATCAAGCCTGATGCAGATGAGGATTTCAAGAAGTTTGAAGGTCGTTATTTTTCAACACCTAAGAAGATGGGTGCGCAGACAGCAGAGGCAAATGTAAATGCTGGTATCGCTGCCGCAAAGCAGATTAATGCTTTCTTTAAGGATGGTTGTACAAAGTTCAAGGTAAACAAGTAAGATTTACTTATATATCCTACCCACGTCTCTTTAATTGTAATCATGACATGGGTAGGATTTTTTTTTCATACATTATTTTTCATACATTATTTTAGATCCATTACCATGGCAATTATTAAACCTTTTAGAGGAGTGCGCCCTCCAAAAAATCTTGTGGAACAGATAGAGAGCCGTCCTTATGACGTTCTTAATTCAGAAGAGGCTCGTGATGAAGCTGGCAATAATGAAAAAAGTCTTTATCATATTATAAAGCCTGAAATTAATTTCGATCCTGGTACAAGCGAATATGATGCAAGAGTTTATGAGAGTGCAGCTGAAAATTTCGATAAGTTTCAAAAGAGAAGTTGGCTAGTCCAAGACGATGATGAACACTATTATATTTATGCACAGACAATGAATGGTAAAATTCAGTACGGTTTAGTTGTTGGTGCGTATGTAAATGATTACCTTAACGGAGTTATAAAGAAGCATGAGCTAACACGTCGTGACAAAGAAGAGGATAGAATGAAACACGTACGTGTGTGCAATGCTAATATTGAGCCAGTATTTTTTGCTTATCCAGATAATGAGGTGTTGGGTGCAATTATAAACAAGTATGCTAGTACCCAACCTGAATATGATTTTATTGCTCCTATTGATGGATTCAGACATCAGTTCTGGGTGTTATCTGATGATGCTGATATAGCTGTTATAACAAACGAGTTTAGCAAGATGCAAAGTCTATATATTGCTGACGGACACCATCGTTCGGCAGCTGCTGCACTTGTTGGTGCGGAGAAGGCAAAGCAGAACACTAACCATACAGGTAAGGAAGAATATAATTATTTCATGGCTGTATGCTTTCAGGCTAGTCAATTGACTATTCTTGATTATAATAGGGTAGTGAAAGACTTAAACGGTTTGACTGCTGAACAGTTTATAGAGGCTTTGAAAAAGAATTTCGAAGTAACTTTGATTGGAGAAGCAGAATATAGACCTAAGCAGTTGCATGAATTCTCTTTATATCTTGATGGTAAATGGTATAGTTTAATTGCAAAAAGTGAAACATACGATGACACAGATCCTATAGGAGTTCTTGATGTTGACATTTCAAGCAGATTGATTCTTGATGACATACTAGGAATAAAAGATTTACGTTCTGATAAAAGAATTGATTTTGTTGGAGGATTGCGTGGTCTAAAAGAACTTAAACGCCGTGTTGACAACGGAGAGATGCGTATGGCTTTAGCCCTTTATCCTGTAAGTATGAAACAGATAATGGATATTGCCGACAGTGGAAAGATAATGCCACCTAAAGCTACTTGGTTTGAACCAAAGTTGCGTAGCGGCTTAGTTATTCATAAATTACAATAAATGACAGAAGATCAATATAAAACTATAGATAATGAAATAATAGGCGAGGGATGTTACACTGAAAAGAGAAGTAAGTTTCTCGCTTTTGCCCATCACATAGAATCGGTTTATGAAGCAAAGGATTTAATTGCTGTGTATCGTAGGAAATACTATGATGCACGGCATTGTTGTTATGCTTACATGCTTGGACCTGACAGGGCAGAATTTAGAGCAAATGATGACGGAGAACCAAGTTCTACAGCAGGAAAACCTATACTAGGTCAGATAAATAGTGCTGAACTTACTGATATCCTTATTGTCGTTGTGAGATATTATGGCGGTGTGAATCTTGGTACTGGTGGACTGATTGTCGCTTATCGTGCAGCAGCAGCTGATGCAATTGCTAATTCAAAGATAGAAATTCGTCAAGTTGAGGAAATAGTAAAATATGATTTCACTTATCCGATGATGAACGACGTGATGCGAATAGTTAAGGATCTTCAACCAAAAATTATTGATCAGAAGTTCGATAATACGTGTAGTATAACATTGAGAATTCGTAAAAGCGAGGCTGAGTTGCTGAAAAGCAGATTAAAGAAACTTTCTTTTGAATAGTGTATGTGTAATATCTGTTAAATACGATAACTTCAATTATTGTTGATAGTCTGTTTCCGTTTTTTTTATTACTTTTGTATGACATTTATTGGAAGATTGGCAGAGTGACCGAATGCGCTGGACTCGAAATCCGGTATACCCTTTTCGGGTATCGGGGGTTTGAATCCCTCATCTTCCGCAAAGCAGAAATCAATCATATTGTCTGCATCATCATCTATCATAGATATCAAAAAAGAAAAACAACCGAAAATAAACTAGTTGTTTTACTGATGACTTTGATATAAAATTAGATGATATTCTTCTTCTGCCGATGATAAAGACATATGCAGTATATTACCATACATGATTTGATTTATGAGCATAATGATGTGAGCTTTTACAAGCTGATAAGGAGATAAAAGGTTGCGTAACTATGCTTATGTATACTGATATTAAGATAGTCAATGATATGAAAATAGACCTGCTTAACAGTATAAAATAAACTTTAATCTTTGTTTGCTAGTTCTATGAATAATTCGTAAATTTGCACATTTAGAAAGAATTTCCAAATAAAATTTTGATGTATTCGGCTAAACAACGTGATGATTTCAGACAATTGTTTACTAAGGAGTATAAACATCTGTATTATTATTCTTTACAGATAACCAGACAACCCGAAGCAAGCAAGGATATCGTGAGTGAAGTGTTTGCTCGCGTATGGGAGCATTGGGCTGATTGGCAGCAGGAAAATATGTCAAGTATGCTTATGGTGGCAGTCCGCCGTAAGTGTATAGACTTCCTGCGCTGTAATGTTGTAGCTTCAAAATATGCCAAATACTATATTCGATCTGTGGATGAAGCTTATGTGCAGGATTCTGTACATTATAATCAGCAGTTACAGATAGAAGCCATGATGAAGTTGTTGCCTGAACCCACTCGTACTATACTGTATAAATGCTATGTTGAACATTTAAAATATGATGAGGTGGCAAAACAGATGGGCATTCATCATGATACCGTAAAACGACATGTCATGAAGGCTCTTAAGATTTTGCGTGATAAGTATGCCGGAAAAAGCCCTGATGACATTGCCACCGATTTTGAGCCTGAAACGTATTAATACATAGACAACTGATAAATTATGAAAGATATTACGATTGATGATATTGCCATGAAGGTGATGAAATCCACAACAGAAAAGGTGGAATTATCAGAAGAGGAAGTTTCTATGTTGGAGAATGATAAGGAAATACAGAAAAGTCTCCAGTTACTTGCAGCAGCACAACGTAGTATGCTGGAAGCCACTATGCCTATTCCTGATGTTAATGGCGAATTGGAGAAAATCATAAATGAAGAGGATGTAAATGAAACTTCAGAACACCGTCATCTTATAGGATATGTTATAAGTGCTGTTGTTGGGGCTGCAGCCATGATAGCATTGGTCTTCGGTTATAATTATTTTTATGGTATTGGTGAATCCGCTGATAAAATATCCAGAGTGGAAACCGGAAGTGGTGAGACAATGACGATAAATCTAGCAGATGGAACTGAAATCATTCTTAATGACAACAGTTCTATAGAATACCCTCATGGTTTTACGGGAACAGACAGAATCGTAAAACTATCAGGTGAAGCCCTTTTTAAAGTAAGCAAAAACAAGCATCATCCTTTTATTGTCGAGACGGCTCAAATCAGGACACGCGTGTTGGGAACTGTTTTTGATGTTAAGGCATATCCTGGTATGGAAGCGTCGGTGGCTCTTGTTGAGGGAAAGGTGGAAGTGAAAAATATGTCTTCGGGCAAAGTCACGAATATAATTCCAGGTCAGCAGTATCAAATGAATATGGCGGGTAAGGCAGATATAAAGAAGGTAAATACGGATGAAACTACAGCTTGGAGTGATGGCGTGTTTTATTATGATAACAAGCGATTGGAAGACATTATGTATACTCTTGGCAGATGGTATAATAGAAAAGTGGTGTTTAAGGATTCTGCACTTAAAGATATAAGGCTTAATTTTGCGGCTGAACGTAAGGGAAGTATTCAAGAAACTGTGGAACTGCTTAATAGTCTTGGAAAAGTAAAAGTGACAATAGATAATGAAAAAATTGTGATAGAGTGAAACTAAAATAACGAAAAACAAATCATTTTGATGTTTTTTCTTCTTTTATTGCCACCATTTCTTGTTTATCAACGTATCTATTTATGTTCACACAAAATAGACTTTAATTTATGGTAAAAAAGATGAGACTTTTGTTGTGGCTTATTACAGTCACATTATGTTTTGCCACACCGACTTTACATGCAGAAGGGCTACAGCCCAAGAATCTTGTAACGCTTTCATTACACGGTGAATCTATGGCAAGTGCGCTGAAGATAGTGCAGAAACAATCAGGATGGAAAATTTTATATGTTGTAGATGATGTGAAGGGCTATACTGTTGATGCCAACATCAGCAACGCAACAGTAGAAGAAGCTGTTGCCAAGATTCTGAGTGGCAAGCCTTTTACTTATTCTGTCAAGGGGAATTTTATCAGTATCGCATATAAGGCGACAAAAAAACAGGATAAAACAGAAACAGTCGTAAATAGGCTCAGACAAATATCCGGTGTGATAATAGATGAGAGCGGTGAAACGCTTATCGGAGCTTCTGTTAATGTTCCTGGCTCACCATATGGTACTATTACGGGAACAGATGGAAGGTATGAACTCCTGATACCGGAAAACTGTAATGACGTACAGGTTAGTTATGTCGGAATGCATACGTCCATGGTGAAGGTGGGGCGCAATGAAAATATTAATTTTGTGATGACCGCAGATCATACAACTATTGATGAAGTTGTGGTAACCGGCTACCAGACTCTTTCAAAAGAGCGTTCTACTGGGTCTTTTTCTAAGATTACGGCTGAGGATCTTCAGAGTAAACGAATGAACACAATATCCAGTTTACTTGAAGGAGAAGTGGCGGGATACAACAATGGACTTATACGTGGCGTGACAACTATGAATGCTACGAAAACACCGCTGTATGTCATTGATGGTTTTCCCGTAGAGAATACCAAGATGGGGGCGTATGGTTCTTTGGAAGAAGGTCTGCCTGATATCAATGTTGATGATATTGAGAGTATAACAGTTCTAAAGGATGCTGCTGCCGCAAGTATATACGGAGCGCGTGCCGCCAATGGTGTCATAGTTATTACAACCAAGCATAAAACTAGTAAATCAAATAAGACAGATGTTTCTTTCAGTACCACACTGACTTGGCGTCCTTATAAAATGTATACTGGCAATATGGCTGATTCTAAACTTGTTGTGGACTTGGAGAAGGAATGGGCATCACAAAATACTAATCTTTCAGGTAACAATGCCGCAAGTTATGCCCAGAATCTTCTTGATTACAAGGTTTATCCAAGTGCCGGTATTACCAGTATCCTTAATTATTATGCTGGCAATACATCCCAAAGCGATATGGAACAGACGCTGACTAGTCTTTCTTCAAAAGGTTATAACTATTATGATCAGATGGCAAAATATGCTAAGCGTGATCCTCTATATCAGCAGTATAACCTTGGAATTGTTAGCAATACAGGCAAGAATATGTTCAAGACGGATGTCACCTACCGTCACGATGCCAATGAGGATAAGTATAGTGGTAATCAGTGGCTTGGTTTGAATCTTGCCAATACCACTCAGTTTACAAAGTGGCTTTCTCTTGATATGGGGGCTTATATGAAATTTTCTCAGGATAATGCGCAGGGATATGATGTTATGAGTCCGGGTTATAGTGTATTGCCCTATGATGATTTGGTAAATTCCGACGGTAGCAATTATACAAAGGCGCAGAATAGTTATCTAAGCACAGAGACAGTCAATTTGATAAAGAAGTATGGACTGTATAATCTTGACATTACTCCTCTGGATGAACTCAATCTCAATACGACAGTTACAAAGGGCTTCAACGTCAGAGCTTATGCAAGATTGAATATAGAATTAACCTCGTGGCTGAAATACTCAGCTTCATTCCAATATGAGCGTTCGTCGTATAAATATGAGCAGATAGCGGACAAGCAGAGTATAGCCACCAGAAACAGGGTTGACAATTTTGCTTATGACAAAAATGGCTCTGCTGTTTATGCCATTCCTTATGGAAATATTTTTAACCGCAGAGACCAGTATGTAAGGACGCTCAACTTCCGCCAGCAGCTGGACTTCAACAAGACTTTTGGAAATGTGCATAACGTCGTTGCCATATTGGGTACAGAGACACGTGACACCAAGATTGATATGCATCGCAGCCAAATGTTCAACTATGACACGGATATGTTAAGCTCCGGAACTGTGGATGAAACTTCGCTGGTTTCCGGATTTACGGGAATTCTGGGGAACTACAGTTATCTGCAGACTACAGATCTGAACGCCTCTTATGAGAATACTAACCGTTTTGTATCTGTATATGGTAATGCTTCGTATACTTATGATGACCGCTATACGGTAACCGGAAGTCTACGTTGGGACCGCTCCAATCTATGGGGCACCAGTAGTAAGTTTCAAAACAAACCCACATGGAGCCTCGGTGCCGGTTGGATTATCAGCAAGGAAAAATGGTTTGACGCTCCTTGGGTGAATTATCTGAAGCTGCGTGTCAGTGATGGTATCGGTGGTAATGTGTCTAAAGACTCAGCTCCATATTTGGTGGCATCTTACTATACTAATTATAATGTGGGTGGAAAATATGGATATGTGTCTTCACGGCCGAATTCAAAACTTTCTTGGGAAAAGACCAACACCTTTAATGTGGGTGTGGATTTTGCGGTGCTTGGCAACAGACTCAATGGTACTTTGGAATATTACAACAAGAAAGGTACAGACTTGCTCGCCAGCACTATGGGCGTGCCTACGGAAGGATACGGCTACAGCACATATACTATAAACAACGGCGAAATGAATAACCGTGGTTTTGAGGTCTCTCTTAAAGGTTTAATCCTGCATAGTCAGGACTGGCGCATTTCTGCCAATACCACTTTTGGCTATAACAAGAACAGGGTAACTTACGTGAATGTCAAGGCTCCAGTGTATTATCTTGCCCTTGACTATGCGTCAGCTTATCCTACCATAGGATATGAATACAATGCTATATTCGGATATAAATGGGCTGGACTGAGTTCTAATGGACTTCCACAAGTGTATGATCAAAAAGGTGAAATAACAAGCCATCAGCCTACTAATCTGGAATCTCTTCAATATCAGGGAACTACAGTTCCTAAATATAATGGTTCTTTAGGTGCTGAGATTTCATATAAGAACTTTGATTTAAACATTCTGTTTACTTATGCCGGCGGACATATAATGCGTAATGTCAATCCGGCATTCCTTACTTGTTCTTATTCCCGTCTGGGATATATAACCAATATAGCCAGTGCTTCTTCAGCACTTGCTGGTCGCTGGCAGAAAGCCGGTGATGAGGCTTACACGAATGTTCCAAGGGCTATATTTGCTGAAAGCGGCTATTCTGCTTCAGAACTCTACAACGTGTATTACTATTCTTCACAGAACATATTGGATGCTGACTATCTGAAGCTTAGCAATATTTCTCTTTCTTATCACATACCAGTTTCCGTATGTAGAAAGCTGTCTATGCAGAATGCCCGTGTACAGGTGAATGTGGAAAATCCTTGTATGTGGACACATACCGATCAGGCTAAATACCAGTTGGGCGGTTATAATGCCACAAACTATATGGTAGGTTTATTCCTGAATTTCTAAACTAATAAAAAAGAAAATATGATGAAGACATATATTTCAACAATAATGACTGTTCTCGCGGCAGCTTTGCTATTTACTTCGTGCAATGACTATCTTAACGAGAAACCCAAGGGAAAGAAAATCCCGGCTACGCTTGCGGATTATGAGGCTTTTCTGCGTGACGAGTATGATGTTCACCGAATGGATGTCGGTCAGTCGGCTTATTTGCTTAACGACCGCTACCTCACTAATTCCAATGCAAGTTATTATCCTATGTATGCTGCCAACTACAATTGGGATACATCTGTAGACCGTGTTTATTATAACAATAGCGACGAGACTACTTATTACGCTGCTTATTCCGGTATCAACTATTGTAATCTTGTGATAGAGAATGCGCCTACGGCAACAGAGGCTGCTGATGCTCAAAAAAATGAAGTAGTGGCATACGCCAAAGTACTTAGGACGATGCATTATTTTCTGTTGGCAAATTACTATGCAAACACTTATCAGAGTGGTAGTGCTGCAGAAACGCTTAGCGTACCTTTGATAACAAGCAGTGAAGTGGGGGCTTCTTACACTCAGGTTACGGTAAAGCAGATTTATGATTTCATGATAAATGATCTCACAGAGGCTATTCCATATCTTCCTGACATGGGCACCACGATATTGCATCCTGGCAAGGGGGCTGCATACGCGATGCTGGCAAGGATATATCTGCAAATGATGGATTATACAAATGCTTTAGAATATGCAGACAAGGCTCTTGCCATAAATGACAAACTGATAGACTGGAATGAATTCTATAAGGCTAACAAGAGTGTTATAGACTCTGAAAGTTCAGCCCAGACTTCACAAACTCCTCTTGGATTCAACTGCGTGGAAAGTTATAATTTCAACGATGGTAGTAGTTCTTCTGGTGCCAGAATCAATAATATGCCACAGTGGAGAGCAAAAATGTTTGAAGACGGTGATATTTATTTCAAGTGTAACTGGAAACTTTATACTGTTGGTTCTGAGACTTATTACCGTGGCATTACCACTGGAACAATCAATTACAACGGTATGCGCACAGTGGAACAGTATCTCATAAAGGCTGAATGCCTGGCACGTGATAATCAGCTGACTGAGGCAATGAATGTTCTCAATACAGTAAGAAAGCACACTGTCAGTACTGATAAGTATGAATCCCTTAGAGCTTCGTCTGTATCTGAGGCTATAGAGTATATACGCCGAGAAAAGGATAATCTGTTGATTTACAGTATCGTTCCTTTTGCTGATGCCAGAAGATATAACGCTGAGGGAATCTATACTCGTGTGTTAAGCAAAGAGAAAGATGGCAAGACCGTGACACTTTCTCCTTCAAGTTATATGTGGACATTCCCTTTCCCTCTGGGAGCTATTAAAAATGCCGGTAATGGCAGTATTACACAAAATGTTGCAAAATAATAATATGCATATAATGAAAAAATTGTCAGTTTTACTAATTGCCTTTTCTGCCTGTGTGGCAGTGAACGCACAGTCTGTTGTTTCACTGAATATCAGTGGACTTCCTGATGGCACAGAGATTGAAGCCGTGTATGCCTGCACGCATCAGAGTAAAGAACCGGTTATTGCTGAAGCCAAAGTGATGAACGATCAGTGTGTTGTCACGGTTCCTATGGATGAACCTCGCTATGTGGGATTCAAGGTCAAGGGGTACGATGGTTATGTTGCTCAGTTAATGACCGATAAGGGAGAAACACCTAAGGTTACTGCTGCTGCTGGAAAAAATGTTACAGACAAGGGAACTTATTATTATGGTTCTGATGTCAAAGTTGTCAACAGTCCTCTTGAAGCCGAGTATATAAAAAAGATTGATGCCAAACGCAAATATCTAGATATTCTATATGAAGCTTTTCATAATGGATATACAGATACAAAGAGTGAGGGTTATGCCGCTGCTGAGAAAAACTTCTTCACAGAAGTGGAAAAGACCTATAAAACTATTGCTGCCGACAACAAAGACTCATGGTGGGGACCATTCTCTATGTTGGCTCTGTATTCTTATTTCACAGAGGCAAACACGGCAGACTGGGCACAGTTTTCTACAGAAGCGCAGCAGAGTTATTATGGTCAGTTGTTGAAGAATAAGATTTCTCCGGAAGGACTGGTAGGCAAAGATTATCCGAAATTCAGTTTCACTGATGCCAAAGGAAAGGTTAATGAAGCTGTCAAGACAGTGAAAGGTAAAAAGATATTCCTTGTTGATTTCTGGGCAAGCTGGTGTGTGCCATGTCGTAAGGAAATTCCTAATCTGAAGAGTATCTATGCTGCTAACAGCAAGAAAGGACTGGAGATAATAAGTGTTTCTATAGACAAGAATGAAGCAGCTTGGAAGAAAGCTCTTGAGAAGGAAAATCTGCCATGGCCTAATGGTATTGACAAGAGTGGTGTAGATGATTTGTATCATGTTCAGGCTATTCCTGCAATATTTATTGTGGATGCAGTAACTGGCAAGGTGATTGGTGAGAACTTGCGTGGTGAAGAGCTTGCTGCCAAGGTTGTTGATTTGTTGAAGTAAGCATTGCTTTTTCCAAATTAATATAAATAAGGGATGACATATATTGTCATCTCTTATTTTATGCTCGGAATATACATCAACTAAGAGGGATTATGCTTACCTGGGTATGCTATCCTATATGATGAGTGTGTCAAATGGTACCCTAAATGAGGAACGTCGGTATACAGAACAGCACGTACAGTGGTGTGATAGGTTAGTCAATACAAAAATAGGAGATAAATACCTATAATTAGTATTTTTCTCCTATCCGATTGTTTTTCAGTGGCAACAATTATATTATTCCTTGAGCAAGCATTGCTTTGGCAACCTTTAGGAAACCAGCAATATTCGCACCTTTTACATAATTAATATACCCATCAGGCTCTGTGCCATATTTTACACAGTTGTCATGGATATCATCCATAATGGCGTGCAGTTTAGCATCAACTTCTTCACTTGTCCATTTAAGACGTTCTGAGTTCTGACTCATCTCAAGACCTGATACTGCAACACCACCAGCATTAGAAGCCTTTCCAGGACAATATAAAATCTTAGCATCTTGGAATTGCTTGATTGCTGCAGGAACAGTTGGCATATTTGCGCCTTCGCTTACAGCTATAACGCCGTTAGCAATAAGAACTTTAGCCGCTTCTTCGTTTATTTCGTTTTGTGTGGCGCAAGGAGTAGCTATATCGCCTTTTTCAGACCAAGGTTTTGCTCCCTCAACATATTTAACTCCATATTTCTCTGCATATTCCTTAATACGTCCGCGCTCTATATTCTTAAGTTCCATGACGTATGCAAGTTTTTTCTCATCTATACCATCTGGATCATATATGTAGCCATCTGAATCAGATAAAGTAACTGGTTTTGCGCCTAATTCAAGAAGTTTCTCAATTGTGTACTGAGCTACGTTACCTGAACCGGAAACAAGTACTGTCTTACCTTTAATGTCAATGTTACGAGTCTTCAGCATGCTCTGAAGGAAGTATACATTACCATATCCTGTAGCTTCAGGGCGGATAAGAGAACCACCAAATTCCTGACCTTTACCAGTAAGAATACCAACAAACTGGTGTGTTAGTTTTTTATACTGACCAAACATGTATCCAACTTCACGACCACCTACACCAATATCTCCTGCTGGAACATCTTCATTAGGACCTATATGACGATACAGTTCTGTCATGAATGCTTGGCAGAAACGCATAACTTCAGCGTTGCTCTTGCCACGTGGTGAGAAATCTGAACCACCCTTTGCTCCACCCATAGGGAGTGTTGTCAATGAATTCTTGAATGTTTGCTCGAATGCAAGAAACTTTAATATCGATAGGGTCACTGATTTGTGGAAACGTAGACCTCCTTTGTAAGGACCGATACAGTTGTTATGCTGAACACGGTAACCCATGTTGGTCTGAACATGACCTTTATCGTCTACCCATGATACGCGGAATTCTATTAGGCGGTCTGGAATGCAAAGACGATCAATAATATTAGCTTTTTCAAATTCTGGATGCTTGTTATATTCATCCTCAATAGTTTCCAGTACTTGACTCACTGCCTGAATATATTCTGGCTCGTTAGGAAATCTGTTTTTCAGTTTTTCTACAACTTCTGTTGCTTTCATAATCTTTCTTCTTTTATTGGTTGGTTAAATTAAGTCTGCTCTATTTCTTTATGATTGCAAAGATATGTTTTTTTAGTTAGAAAACAAACAAATAGTTATATTTTTTGTTTTAATTGTGTAAAAAAGATAGTTTTTTGTGGTTCTGTTATCTTTTGGTAATACTGATGAAATATATTGCTCCTTTTTGTCGTATATAAAAAGAAAGTCCGGTATGTTAATACCGGACTAATATTTATTTGATGCTAAACATCTTCTTAAATAACTTCTTAATACTGTTTTCTTTCTTGATTGGCTTTTGCGTGTTAGGTACAGCTGTATTGTTTTTCGGTTTAGCGTTTGCAGCCTGTGGATTATTTCTCTTTTTGTAGTTGCCTTCTACATTTCCACGTCGCTTATTGTATTGAGGTTTTGTCTCATCATACTTTTTGCGTGGCTCAGCTCCCTTTTGAGTAGGCTGTTGATCGTCCTTTTTGTATTCACCCTTATTACTATTGCGTGCTTTGTATTCGCGTCTTTCTTCAGCAGTATAATAGCGTTTCTTTGGATAATTACTTTTTGGGGCGACATCACCTTCAGTTGCATTTGCGTTGTTCGGATTACTATATTTCTGTCTTTGATTCTGTTGCTTCTTATCCTTATGTGTAGACTGGTCTCTGTCGTTTCTTCTGCGGTTCTTTGCAGAAGTTCCATTCTTAGGCTTTCCGTCAGACTTGTATTCTGGTGATTCACCTAATCCCACAGGGAGAGCTACTTTTTCAACATCTTTTTCAAGGAATTTCTCAATCTGCTGGAAATAGTAGATGTCGTCTTCTGACACAAAAGTTATTGCTGTACCAGTACGTGCAGCTCTTGCAGTACGTCCAATACGGTGAACATAATCCTCTGCATCGTGAGGCACGTCGTAGTTGATTACCATTGCAATGTCATCAATGTCTATTCCACGTGATACAATATCCGTAGCTACGAGTACGTCTAATTGTCCACTCTTGAATTTGAACATCACATCATCACGAGTAGCTTGATCCAAGTCAGAATGCATTTCACCACAATTGATATGCTTGCGTTGAAGAGCACCTGCTACCTGTTTTACTTTTATTTTGCTTCCGCAGAAGATGATTACACGCTGAAGATCACCATTCTTGAATATATCTTTTATGACACCCATTTTCTGAGTTTCATAACAAACATAAGCCATCTGCTTTATTTTCTCAGCAGGCTTGCTAACAGCAAGTTTTAGTTCTACTGGATCCTTAAGCAAAGTCTTTGCTAGTCCTTCAATCTTGCTAGGCATTGTTGCCGAAAACATGATTGTTTGGCAAGTCTTAGGTAGTTTATTCGCTATCTTTATGATGTCATCAGAAAATCCCATATCAAGCATTCTGTCAGCTTCGTCAAGAATGAAGAATGATACTTTACTTAAGTCGACATTGCCAAGACTGATGTGAGAAATAAGTCGTCCTGGAGTGGCAATAATAATGTCTGCTCCAAGTTGTAAACTCTTAATCTCTTGATCATATCGGTTTCCGTCATTACCGCCGTAAACAGCAACACTGCTGACCCCGTTAAGGTAATATCCAAATCCTTGCATCGCTTGGTCTATCTGTTGTGCAAGTTCGCGTGTAGGACTCATAATAAGGCAATTTATCGCCTTGTCTGGATAACCGCCGTCATCTAGTTTACTTAATACGGGCAATAAATATGCTGCCGTTTTTCCTGTTCCTGTTTGTGCTACCCCTAATACGTCTTTGCCCTTTAATATTTCAGGAATACATTTCTCCTGAACAGGTGTGCATTCGTCAAAATGCATATCATATAGAGCGTCTAGGACGTTTTCATTTAAATTTAACTCGTCGAAATACATAAATTTCTTTTTATTAATTTGGTGCCTGTCTGTAGCAGTAATAAGCCACAGCGGCAAATATTATATTTGGTATCCATGCTGCTATCATTGGTGGAAGATTAGCATTTATGGCAAATGTTGATGATACCGTCTGCAACATTATATATATAAAGCTGAGTGCCATACCTATTCCAAGATACATACCCATACCGCCTTTACGTTTCTTTGCAGATAGTGAAAGACCTATAATAGTCAGTATGAATGATGCAAAACTTGAAGCTATTCGTTTGTGATATTCCACCTGAAATTGTACTACATTGCTGGAACCACGATCTATTTGTTTTGCAATGTAATCTTGTAGTTCAGGATTGGTGAATGTTTCTTGTTGTCCCCTTGAGTACACCAAGTCATTAGGTTCCATTTGTATTAAAGTATCTTTTTTTACTCCGGTCTGTATTTGTTCTCGGTATCCATTAAATCTGCGTATCTTAAAATTACTAGCAGACCAATGATATTTAGAGTCACTTACAGTGTCATATTGGATTTCCATTGCTGTCATGTGGCTGACAAGTTTCTTATTATTGAACTTGTCCAAAGAGAATCCGTAACCTTTTTTAGCGTTGTTGTCATAATGCTGGATGTATGCAATTGTACCTCTCTCAACTTGAAGCATTACGTTGTCAGCAGCAGTATTCTTCTTTTTGTTTTTATACATTGACTCAAAATTCTGCCTTATGACATTACTATGTGGAATAACGTATCCGCTCAAATAAAAAGACAACGAAGATAGCAATATACATGAAATCATATACGGACGCATTAGACGTCTGAAAGATATGCCAGTAGCAAGCATGGAGATGATTTCACTGTTTCCTGCCAGCTTTGACGTAAAGAATATTACTGCAATGAAAACAAACAATGGACTGAACAAATTGGCGAAGTACGGAATGAAATTCATGTAGTAATCAAATACAATAGCTTTTAATGGCGCATGATATTGACTGAATTTCGCCAAGTTCTCATTTATATCAAACACAATTGATATAGTAATAATCAGCGCAATAGAATAGATGTAGGTACCAATAAATTTCTTGATAATATACCAATCTATTCTCTTGATATAGCGTAATGGATTCAGATACTTTATCCAACGCATCTTATGACATGTCCATCTTAATATGTTACGCAACCACGCTGTATGGCTATAAAGCCATTTTGCAAATCTGTGCAGCCATATTGGGTGCTTGCTGATCCAGCGCAGAAAGCTATATAGTTTATGATGTTTTTTAAGTCTACTGAATTCCGTCATGATTATTTATAAACGTTGACCTAATTGATCTATTATAGAGTTTTTCCATGCAACAAAGTCACCTTTCTCAATGTGATTTCTTGCATCTGTAACTAGTCGTAGATAGAAAGCCAGATTGTGTATACTGCCTATTTGCATTGCAAGAAGTTCTTTTGCCTTGAACAAATGATGAAGATATGCCTTTGTATATACTTTGTCAACTTCACATCCGCCTTCGTCAATAGGAGTAAAATCATTTTCCCATTTTTTGTTACGCATGTTCATTGTTCCATTGTAAGTAAACAATAATGCGTTGCGACCGTTGCGTGTAGGCATAACGCAGTCAAACATGTCAACACCACGTTCTATTCCTTCTAGAATGTTTTGGGGAGTGCCAACTCCCATTAGGTAACGAGGTTTGTCTTTTGGTAAGATTTCGTTAACCACTTCAATCATCTCATACATGACATCAGTTGGCTCTCCTACAGCAAGACCACCAATAGCATTACCATCAGCACCTTTGTCGGCAATAAATTTTGCAGCATCGCGTCGTAAATCCTTATATGTGCATCCCTGAACAATAGGGAAGAGGCTTTGATTGTATCCGTAGAGAGGTTCTGTCTCATTGAATCTTTTAAAGCATCTATCTAGCCATCTTTGAGTCATTGCAAGACTTTTCTTGGCATACGCATAGTCGCTTTTGCCAGGAGGGCATTCGTCTAGTGCCATCATGATGTCTGCACCAATGACACGTTCTGTATCCATTACGTTCTCTGGTGTGAAGATGTGCTTACTTCCGTCGATGTGTGACTGGAATGTGCATCCTTCTTCAGTTAGTTTACGAATGCCAGTCAGTGAAAACACTTGAAAGCCTCCACTGTCTGTAAGAATAGGACGTTCCCATCCGTTAAAGCCGTGCAATCCACCTGCTGCACGGAGTGTTTCCAATCCAGGACGAAGATACAGATGATATGTGTTTCCAAGAATGATCTGAGCATTTATCTGATCACGCAATTCACTGAAGTGTACACCCTTTACGGTACCAGCTGTGCCTACAGGCATAAAGATAGGTGTCTTTATCTGTCCGTGGTCAGTTGTTATGATTCCTGTGCGTGCGTCGCTTGCGTTATCTGTGTGTTGAACTTCAAATGTCATTTGTCTTTTTCTTCTGGAATAGTAAATTCTACAGCATTTTCTACTTTCTCTTCTGTTAGGGCGAAGTCCCAGACCTGTTGAATATTCTCAACATAATGGAACTCAACACCAATACGATATTTCTCAGGTATTTCCTCTATATCCTTTTGGTTTTCCTTGCACATTACGATGTCGGTTATTCCTGCACGCTTTGCAGCAAGTATCTTTTCTTTTATACCACCTACAGGGAGAACTTTACCCCTAAGAGTAATTTCACCAGTCATAGCTGTATTTTTCCGCACTTTGCGTTGGGTTATAGCAGATGCTATTGATGTAGCGATTGTTATACCTGCAGAAGGACCGTCTTTTGGTGTTGCACCTTCTGGTACATGGATATGTATATTCCAGTTGTCGAAAATCCTATAGTCAACGTTCAATTTGTCAATGTGAGCCTTTACATATTGTAGAGCTATCATTGCCGATTCTTTCATCACGTCACCTAGGTTACCTGTTAAAGTGAGTTTGCCTCCCTTACCCTGATTTAGTGATGTCTCAATAAACAAAATTTCACCACCAACACTTGTCCAAGCCAAGCCTGTTACTACTCCAGCATAGTCATTACCTTGGTATATGTCTCGGTAGAAAGGTGCTTTACCCAATAGAGTTTCGATTTCGTTTGGAGTAATGTTATTTTCTACAATATAGCCCTTAACAGCTTTCTGGTATGCTATTTTGCGTAGAGCCTTGTTTATTTGCTTTTCTAGTTGTCTTACACCGCTTTCACGTGTGTATTGTTCAATAATTCTTTCAAGTGCGACCTTATTGAATTTTATTTTAGGTCTTATAGAATCCAGACCTGTATTCTCAAGTTCTTTAGGAAGAAGATGGCGTTTTGCAATTTCAATCTTTTCTTCTGTTATATATCCGCTTACCTCAATTATTTCCATACGGTCGAGTAGAGGGCGTGGGATTGTATTTAGATCATTTGCCGTAGCAATGAACAATACCTTTGATAAGTCATAATCCACGTCAAGATAATTATCGTGGAATGCGTTGTTCTGTTCTGGATCCAAAACTTCAAGAAGTGCCGATGAAGGATCACCGTTTACAGTGTTTTGAGTTACCTTATCAATCTCATCAAGTATGAATACAGGGTTGCTAGAGCCAGCCTTTTGTATGCTCTTGATGATTCTTCCGGGCATAGCACCAATATATGTGCGGCGATGTCCGCGAATCTCAGATTCATCGTGCACACCACCTAGCGATACACGCACATACTTACGGTGCAATGATTCTGCAATGCTCTTACCAAGAGAGGTTTTGCCGACTCCTGGAGGGCCATAAAGACATATAATAGGTGATTTAAGGTCTCCGCGTAGCTGTAGTACGGAAATGTATTCAAGGATTCTTTCCTTAACTTTTTCCATACCATAGTGGTCGTGATCCAAAACCTTTTGGGCACGATTGATATTCAAATCGTCTTTAGTGTATACACCCCAAGGTAGGTTCACCATGTTTTGTAGGTAATTAACCAGAACTGAGTATTCAGGACTTTGCGGATTACATGTCTCTAACTTATCCAGTTCCTTATAAAATACCTTTGAAATATCGATGCCCCATTTTTTACCTTTGGCTTTTTCCAATAGCTCGTGAATTTCAGGAGAAGTTTCACCATGTCCAAGTTCTTCCTTGATGTTCTTGATCTGCTGTTGTAGGAAATATTCTTTCTGCTGATCATCAAGGTCAGTGCGAGTCTTTTGGAAGATATCCTGCTTTAGCTTCATTAGCTGAATGTCACGGTCTAGTATCTTCAGCAATGATAAAGCACGCTCTTTTATGTCCTTTGCCTTTATAAGTTTTATTTTTTCTTCAACATCCAAAGGCAAGTTTGAACAAACAAAGTTTATAGCCAATACATCATTATGTATGTTGTCAAGGGCGAACTGAGATTCGTCTGGCATTTCATCGCTAAGTGTGATGTATTTTTTTGCCGTGTTGAGCACGGTTTCATATATGGCCTTGAATTCTTTATCTTTTGCTGGTGTAAGATCTTCAGCCAAAGGTGAAACCTTTCCTATGTAATATGGTTTAGTCTTTACTAAATCCTCTAACTGACATCTTCCTAATCCTTGAATGATTGCAGTGACATTTTTGTCAGCTCCAGGCATTTCAACGACTTTAACAATCTTAGCATAGACTCCAGTATTATATAAATCCTTAAATGTTGGATTTTCAATATTTTCATCTTCCTGACTGAAAATTCCGAATATTGTTTCAGGGTTCTTTTGTAGTTTTTTTATGAGCTTTACGCTAGGTTCTCTACCTACTAGGACAGGCATAAGTATACCTGGAAATAATACTAGGTTACGTGTAGCAAGAATAGGAATGTCGCCGGCGATGTTTATATCAAGCAGGTTGTTGATATCGCCTTCATAGTCGGCAATCATTTGTATTGATGTATATTTGTTATTCATTTTTCTAATTGATAACTTTTTGGTCTGCAAAGATACATATTTTAATTAGAAATTCTGCAAAAGCGGGGGATAAAATGAACTTAATAATATGTAAATCAGTAAAATGTATAAAATAAATCTATTTGATATGCGTTATTCTAATGATTGATTATGAATAATGATATCTTTAAATTCAGACAATTTAATGTTTGTCAGGATTTTGACGGCATGAAGGTAGGCTCCGATGGGGTCATGCTTGGAGCTTGGGCTAAAGGAGGCAATCGCATTCTTGATGTAGGAACCGGTACAGGATTGATTGCGTTGATGATGTCACAGCGCTTCCCAAATGCGGAGGTGTTAGCAATAGATATTTCTGAGGATGCTTTTGCACAGGCTGGTAGAAATGTTGCTAACAGCAAATTTGCTGATAGAATCGAAGTTAGGCATATATCTTTTCAAGATTTATCAGTTGCAAATCGTTTTGATGCTATTGTTACAAATCCTCCTTTTTTTATTGATTCTTTGAAGAACCCGAATCAAACTAGGAACCTTGCGCGCCATACAGATATGTTGTCTTATTCAGACTTGTTTCATTCTGCTAAGAGATTGTTAGCTAATGAAGGTTGTCTTTCCGCTATTATACCCTCTGATTATAAGGATAGATTTGTTCAAGAGGCTTGTATTTGTGGATTTTTCATCTCTCGGATGTATGGAATAAAGACTGTGGAACGTAAATCTGTTAAGCGTTATTTGTTGGAATTTAAACTTAAAAGGTCTGATATCATAGAAACAAAAACGTTCACAATGATGACTCATGATGAACGTTCTGAATGGTATAAAAACTTAGTTTCTGAATTTTATTTATAAATTCAGTCTACGTTGGATAACCTTGTTAATAGCCAAAATATGCCTTTTCTGTCTGCTTATGTCTTTTCTGAAAATATTTATTTCGTTAAACAGGTCGGCTGCGGCGTTTTGTACAGCGTTTGGCTTACGTAATTTTTTGTCGGCATAAGGGTTTACGATAACTTTTATGCCTTTTTCTTTCAGTGTTATTTCGATATCTTGTCCAGTCATCACTGGATCTCCGTCATAGTGGATATATCCAGGTTCTTTGCGATGTATTCGAAGATGCTTGCATTTGAAAGTCTTTATCTTTGAATTTTTGTCCAAAGTCTTGTTAAACATGTCTATGCTTATCTGTGGAGCTTCAATGACATCAAATGGTTCCATAACTATTATATCCATCAGACCATCGCTCATTGAAGCTTGTGGTGCTATGTATGCATTGTTTCCATATTGTGATGCATTGGCGCATGAAATGAGAAATGCTTTTAGGCGTGTAATGCCTTTCTCATCTTGTATTTCATAAGTTTCAGGCTTATATTTCAGCCCCTCTTTCAAAACATTTTCCACATAGGTTATAGGTCCTCGTTTACCAGCTTCAGCAAACTTGTGGCTTACAAAAGCATCAAATCCCATTCCGCATGTGCAGAAAAAAGGAATATCATTTATTATTCCGTAATCAAGTTGGTGTATTTCGCACAGATTAATTATCTGTATAGCTTTTGCTAGGTTCATTGGCAGCATCAGGTGTCTTGCCAGTCCGTTTCCGGAACCACATGGAATTATGCCTATTGCAGTGTTTGAATTTACAATGGCTCTAGCCACTTCATTCACCGTTCCATCACCACCTACAGCTACGACGATGTCTATGTTGTCGTTTTTAGCTTTAGATGCAATTTCTGATGCATGTCCTGCATATTCAGTGAGTGCAACCTCATAATCGAATATATCATGGTTGATATATTTATCAATTAAACTCGGTATTCCAGCTTTGTTAACCGTGCCTGAGATTGGATTCATTATAAAAATTATCTTCTTTTTTTCCATGAGTTTATTATCTGCTGCAAAATTAATAAAATTGTATTATAAATGTGTTTTACCTTTGAATATTTTCACTATTTGGTATATTTCTTATGAAAAATGGAGCATTATTAGTTCTTTTTTGTATCTTTGCAGCCTAAAATGAATATAAAGTAGTTTACTACACCTATTAAAATGGGACAGTTACAAGAAAGATACAAAAAATATCGTGAGCCTCAGAAATTCATGGAGGCAGGCGTGTATCCTTATTTTCGTGCTATAACAAGCAAGCAGGGTACAGAAGTTGAAATGGCTGGTCATAATGTTCTTATGTTTGGTTCTAATGCCTATACTGGTTTGACTGGCGACCAGAGAGTTATTGACGCAGCTAAAGCTGCTCTTGATAAGTACGGTTCAGGATGTGCTGGAAGTCGTTTCCTTAATGGAACACTTGATTTACATGTTCAGTTAGAAAAAGAACTCGCAGAATTTATTGAAAAAGACGATACACTTTGCTTCTCAACAGGTTTTTCTGTTAACCAAGGTGTCTTGGCTCAAGTTGTTGGTAAAGGTGATTACGTAATTTGTGATGATCGTGACCATGCAAGTATCGTTGATGGACGTCGTTTGTCTTTTGCTCGTCAGCTTCATTACAAGCACAACGATATGGAAGATCTTGAGCGTGTTTTAAAAGCATTACCTGAAGAAGCAATTAAACTTATTGTTGTTGATGGTGTATTCTCAATGGAAGGTGATCTTGCTAATTTGCCAGAAATCGTAAAATTAAAGCATAAGTATAATTGCTCTGTCATGGTTGATGAGGCACATGGTTTAGGTGTATTCGGAAAGAATGGACGTGGCGTTTGTGATTATTTTGGACTTACAGATGAGGTTGATCTTATTATGGGTACTTTCTCAAAGAGTTTAGCTTCAATAGGTGGTTTTATTGCTTCTGATAAGGATACAATAAACTATCTTCGTCATACATGTCGTACATATATCTTCAGTGCATCTAATACTCCTGCTGCAACTGCTGCTGCAATGGAAGCACTTCACATCATACAACAGGAACCTGAGCGCATAGAGCATCTTTGGGATGTAACCAAGTATGCCTTAAAGCGTTTCCGTGAAGAGGGATTTGAAATTGGTGAGACTGAGAGTCCTATCATTCCTCTTTATGTACGTGATATTGAAAAGACATTTATTGTTACGAAGTTGGCTTTTGATGCAGGTGTTTTCATCAATCCTGTTATTCCACCAGCTTGTGCTCCTCAGGACACTCTTGTACGTTTCGCTCTTATGGCTAATCATACAATAGAGCAGGTTGAACGTGGAGTTGTTGCTCTTAAGAAGGTATTCGTTGAGCAGGGTATAATTAAGAAGTAATATTGTATATATAAAATATACTAAAAGAGGCTACAGATTTTCTGTAGCCTCTTTTTTATGTTAGTTTATTTTTTTTGTTTTATTGATTATAAACGGTCATATTCATTTATATTGATAAAATATTTTTTATGATAATGCTACTTTTGAGTTGTCCGTTTATAAGTAAATATATTTGTTTTTGTACGATAAAACGCTTGCTTTATATCGATAAATATTTGATTCATGTATTTACTTGGTTTTTGTTTAAAAACTAAGACGTTTACTAATCACATATGTCTTTAGAGCTAATATGTTGAAATGTTACTAGCAAAGTATACAGTCTTACATAATTATGTTGTGATGAGATTTCTATAAAAGTTATAAAAAAAACATTGAATTATTTGGTGCTTTCGGATAAAAGTGATACCTTTGCATTCGCAATTGAGAAATAAGATGCAAAGCGGGGTGTAGCGCAGCCCGGTAGCGCTCCTGGTTTGGGACCAGGCGGCCGCAGGTTCGAATCCTGTCGCCCCGACTTTTATTCTTATTCCATGCAAGCGGGGTGTAGCGCAGCCCGGTAGCGCTCCTGGTTTGGGACCAGGCGGCCGCAGGTTCGAATCCTGTCGCCCCGACAAAAATAAAAAAGAGACAATCCTAAGATTGTCTCTTTTTTATTTATTATAAAAATTCAATAAAGTTATTCTTGAATATATGTAAAATAAATGGCTCGGTTCGTAAACTTGGAGATTTAATGGCTTTGTTCATGAGTTTGGGAATTAGCAATTCTACGCATAAAGTTTAGCAACCCCGAAGTGGAAGAATCTTCTATCAGCCACTTTTCTAGATGTAGCTCTGAATCCATTGTGCTTTAGTTTTATTAATCAAGCTTTATATTGTTAATAGATAATTCTATTTTACTTAAGTTATGTTTGCCCACAAATTCGATCTTATCATTAATTTATAGGCTTAGAAGAAATGTTCGTTGAGCCTATAATATAGGTTTAACTTAGCAAGTGGTACTTTTGCTATATATGTGCAATTAGAAATTCTACATATTTTTATCAAAATTCATCACACGATTCTCTCAAATATAGTTTTTTCCATCTGTCAAATGATGAGACCAATTGAATGATGATTATCAAAAATATTTTTTTATTTTTGATTTTTTCATGCCGTTTCCTACATGATTTTGTGAAACGTATTGTTATACAACATGTTAGCTAATGTATATAAGTCCGTTCTGACTTAATACAGAAAAGGTATACATCGTTTTAACAATTAAATGATGGAAAAGTCAAAGAAAAAAAAGGAACATCGAAGTTACAGTCGTGACTTCAAGCTTCAAGTATTAAAAGACATGTATGAGCATGATTTGTCATATGGTTTTACTGCTCGCAAATATGGGATATTGGCAGCCCATTCTTTACATTTGTGGGAAAAAGAGTTTCCCTTAACCAATAAATCATTATCTTTGTCAACAGCAACAATACAAAAGGTAATGAGTATGCGTAAGAAAAAAGATGAAGCCAAAGCAGCTTTGGTTAAGACAAAAGAAGAGCAACTTGAGTATGAGATATCTTGCCTTCGTAAAGCTCTTGAGTATTCCGAACTTCGCAATGAAGCTCTTAATGAGTTATTAAAAATAGGCAAGGAAGATTACGGAATTGACTTATTAAAAAAAGCTGGCGCCAAACAGTAAATAGCCTTCGCACCAGACATCCGAATCTATCGATAGAATGTCTGAGTGGGCTGTTTGGTAAGACACGTGTAGGCTATTATTCCGTAAGCAAGGAAATGCTGAAAAAACGAAAATTGACAGAGACAACAACTATCAGTATAGTCAGAGAAGTACGCAATGAAGCCCCGGGCATAGGAGCATACAAACTCTTTATCATGCTTAAGGAGCTGTATGCAGAAAAGATGGTTGGACGGGATAAATTCTACGATTTATTGCATTTTCACCATCTTATGCTCAAGCCCCAGCGTAAACGGCATACGACGAATTCAAATCACCATTATCATAAGTACAAGAATATGATAAAGAACTTTATGCCAACTGCTCCCAATGAGTTATGGGTTGCCGATATTACTTATATAGAAACAAAAGACGGTGTGTGTTATCTACATCTTATCACTGATGCCTTTACACACGAGATAATCGGCTGGACATTGTCCGACACGCTTATGGCTACCAATACTATAGCAGCTTTGGAGCAGGCTATAAAGCAAGCTGGTAACTCTGATTTAAGTAAACTTATACATCATTCAGACCGAGGTTCACAATATTGTTGCAATGCTTATGTGGAACGACTTAATTCCATTTCTGCCACGATCAGCATGACAGAGGATTACAAACCTACTGACAATGCCATTGCCGAACGAGTGAATGGGATTATCAAACAGGAATGGCTGTATCGTATGGACAGACCTAAAAACTTAGAGGATGCAAGGAAAATTATAAGCTCCATTATTAATTTCTATAATAACAAAAGACCACACATGAGTAACTGTATGAAGACTCCGGCAGAGATGAGAATGCAATTTAGGTAGTTGCTCTTTGGAGGCTTCACGCCTCCAGCCGCAAGGCAAACCACCGTGGTGTTTTTCATGGGAATGTATTTGTGTATAGAGGAATTTTATTTAACTTTGTAAGAGAAATGTACATATTAAACTGATTTGTAATAAGATTTCAATATATCAATTGTTTCTGTAAAGGATTTCAGTATTCGTAAAGTATATCAGTAAGGGTTTAAAAAATATGTATAGTGTTTCAGAATGTATAACTACAAATGTGTATACCTATTCCAGTCATAGTCATTCTTATACATTTTAGGGAGTGATTAGGCCCTAATCACTCTGTTGTCCTACATGCTTTACCGAGTGATTAGGGCCTTATTACTTAAAGGCGCACCGAAAAAGGTGATTTTATATTTGCTGTACTTCATACATTTTTACCATAATAGGAGTTGATTATAAACATTCATAGTTATATTTACTGAATCACAATACATTGTTTTAAAGCCGATATTGATTATCATTATCGTTTCTGAAATCCCTTACGGAAAAGGTGGTTCTTCTTTAATTTAGTTGAATTTAAGCCTAAGAATAAGTCCTATATATTCTATCTATAATTTATATGTAATTAACTATAAATCAATCATTTATAGTGCTAAAAATTAGGATGTTTGACAAATATTTTGTATATTTATATCGCCAAACGTAAATAACGAAATAATGTCAGAACATCCTAACACCCACAAAGTTACAACAAATAATCAAGAAACCTTGCATGGATATATGTCAAATATTAATTCTTCTGTAGGTCTGAGGAATATTATATCCATACCAGAATTGAAGATTCTCTATATCTGCCATGAAGGTGACAATATAGAAATACATGCATCCGCTTCAAGGAAAACAGCATCTTGTCCATATTGCGGTCACAAAAGTATATCGGTGCATAGTCATTATACTAGATGCATATCAGATCTTCCGATACAAGGTCAACCGACTAAAGTTGTACTGTACATAAGAAAGATGTTCTGTAAAAACAAATATTGTAAACATAAGACTTTTGCAGAACAGCCTGGGACAGAAGTTTTTAGATACAGGAGACTGACCAGAAGATGCGAACTGCATGTTGTTCGTCAAGGTTTGATAGGCTCATCTGAAGATGCAAGCAGGATATTGTCTTGTTCCGGTATTAAGATAAGTGGTTCTTCGGTCCTCCGTGACCTTCATCGTACACATGTCCCTGACTATGAGAATATAGGTAGAATTGGAGTGGACGACTGGGCTCAGCGAAAGGGCGTTACTTATGGTAGTATCGTTGTCAGCCTCGACGGAAGACATCCTATTGATATACTTGGAGACAGGAAAATGAAAAGTTTCAGAGAATGGCTGGAAGAGCATCCACACGTATTCCTCGTAAGCAGAGACCGTTCTACCGAATATAGTTCAGCCATAGCTGCTTCTGGTAGGCCAGTGAGAGAAGTTGCAGACAAGTTTCACTTGGTCAAGAACATAATGGAACGCACAATGAAACACGTCGACGAACACTATGGACAATATAGAGCAGCAGTCATAGCAAAGGAGGATTCAGATAAAGAGTCAGATGAATTGGCTACCCCGACTATAGTTATACAGGAAAAAACTCTCAGGAAGGAAAAAGTGGGTTCAAGACTTGTGAAGTTCAATGAAGTCAAGGAGTTGCAGCAAAAAGGGTTTAAGCCAGCTACCATTGCCAAGAAACTTGGAATTGCCCGACAGACTGCAACTAAGTTTTGTAGACAGGATAAACTGCAGCCTTGGAATAGCAAGCATAGAAATGAATATGAAGAATTCGACAAATATGTAGAAGAACAATATGCTGAAAAGGGTGAGTTATTGCCCATCTTACATGATTTGAGAGATAAAGGATTTACAGGCTCGCAAAGTCCTTTTTATGACCATTATCGATATTTACGTGATGGACATTGTGGCAGTAGAGCTAAGTTCCGAAAAGAAGCTCCAAAGACTCAGCGCCCCCGTGATGATAGACCAGTCTTGATCTCAGTGAAACAGATTGGTGTGTCAATAGGAAACACAATTCGAAATAGAGCTGATGCCAAAGAACTCAAAACGATTCAATTTCTTCTGGAATTTGATTGGTTCAGAGAAATGTATGAGGCTACTAAAGAGTTCTATTCTATTATCACTGGTACGGACAGTTGCAGACTTATTAGATGGATGAAGAAATACTGGAAAACGAAGATTAGAACGCTCAAGACATTTTTAATAGGCGTAAAATTCGATTATAGAGCTATATTAAATACCATTAAGGAAAATGTCACAAATGGAATCACAGAGGGATTTGTAAATAAGCTAAAAGCAGTAAAGAGAACTATGTATGGTAGAGCGAGCATTAAACTACTAAGAAGAAAGATGGTTCTGGAGCATATATTCTTCAACTAAATTGGAGAAGAACCGAAAAGGTTGACATATCGAAATTTTTATAAATCAGTTTGGTTTTAAAATTTCAATTATAAAGAGGAATGAGATTTCTATATTCACAATTCCATGAAAGGCATTATTGTGATTTGCTTTACTGATGAAAAGATAACCTAATGGTCCAACCTAAAAAGCGACTTTAGTGTTGCGATTGGGGCAAAATCCACCGTTTTAAGTACAAATACATGCTTATAATGTAGGAATCATGTAGGAAAGATGTAGGAAATTGTACTAATATACATGGGTTAATATGTTGATTAGCAATTGTTTAAGTCAGAAATGTATATAATGTAGGTTTGTTTTATGTTTTTTTTGGATTCTTCGTTTATTTAGAGGAGGTGAGGCACAGAAAATAGTCATTAATCTTAGTAGTTTTATCCCTGATCTATTAAACATAAATCTTTTAATAACCTCGACTTTATTGATGATTTAATTTGAGCATAGTATCCTCAAATTTATGAACTGAGCTCAGATTACCTTATGGTTGTGGTAATTCTGGTAATATCTCATTTGCTGAAATAGTAAATATATCTATAGTATTTTATTGTTATTACTCAAAAAGTTTTATCGGACAGCAATCATAGCCTTTAAACTTTTTCTCTCTCTTGTATAACCATATTTGCCGGACAGACTTGCAAAACTTTTCTGCAGTTCATGCGTAAGTAGTTTTTCATCTCTATGGCAAAATATATAGTGAGCGGTGTTCTTGTCTGGTTAATCGGTTATAACACCTCTTAGGGGCTTCTAAATTCATTAAGCATGGTTTTAAATGCTCAGTTCCCATAATCTTATCTGTTTAAGAACTTGCATTCTCCTTTTTACATGAATTGGGGTACATGTCATTACTTATAGTTAGATCATCAGGAATATTTTTCTCAGTAATGGTATGTGTGTATTATGCAAATTACATAATCATCTAAAAAACGCCAAAAGTAGATGTGATTTGGGATCTAATGACACTTTTACCTTGATAATGTCACTTAATGTCACTCGCTCAGCCCTTATGAATAAAGGGTTTGTGACATTATGACATTAGTGGCATTGAAAAAACTTTTTTTGGTGGTGGAGGAATATTGTTTTTGCAGTTTTGTTAAATGCCAAAGCTTATAAACAGAAAAAGACTTGGCTATTTAGTCAAGTCCTAATTTCTTTCTTCTGTTAATATACCACTTCACAATGAAATATATAAATGCTATTGCAACGAGTGCCATAATTACAACTTTTATATACTCTCCATATTCCATGATCTTGTCTGTCAACTTATCTTCAGGCACAATAGCATGTAGATACCATCCAAGTCCAGCTAGAATACAATTCCACAAACCTGCACCAAGTGTTGTATAGAGTAGGAATTGCCAATATTTCATTTTTGATAGACCTGCTGGAATAGATATAAGATGTCTTATTCCAGGTATAAGTCTGCCAGTTATCGTAGCAACCATTCCATGTTGATAGAAGAATTTTTCGCTTTTTTCTACCTTGTGTTGATTAAGAAGACACATCTTGCCCCATTTACTGTTGGCAAAGCGATATATAATAGGTCTTCCTAAATAGTAGCCTGCTAAGTAGTTTATTGTTGCTCCACAGTCTGCTCCAATAGTAGCGAAGAGTATTACTAGGAATACGTTTAGATTACCTCCTGCGGCATGATATGCGGCTGGAGAGACTACAAATTCGGATGGAACAGGGATGACAGTACTTTCTAATAGCATAAGAAGAAAAATAGTACCATAATTTAGATTCCCCAATAGTGCAGATAGCCAATTCATTATTAATCTTTTTTTGTGTTAGTTAGATATTTGTAATAGTCTTTGGGATCCATATTTTCTGGGAAATAATCCTTTAATATGTTTTTAGCTTCATTAGGAGTCTTCTTTACTGCTTTTTTGACAGCATCTTTAAACTCATCATCATATCCCAAAGTCTTGCAGCATGCAGCTAGGAACACATATATCTTGTCTGATTGTGCTTCATCGTGATTAAGCATGCAATGAAGAATCTTATATGCCATTTCTACGTATCCGTTATCCATAAGTGATGCAGAAATGCGTATAAATGTTTCTGGATCATTATTAGATTCTTTTGAGGCTCTTTCAAATGTATCTCTGGCACTTGCTATATCACCATGAAGCAGATATAAATTACCCTTGTTAAGGATAGCTTCAACGCTTCCGCTATTGCGATAACAGTCATCTACTATCTTTATAGCTTCATCAAATTTATCTGCCAGTGCGAGTGCATTAGTCAACTCTTCGTATATTTCATTTTTAGCTGGATCGCTGTCAGGACATTTTTCAAGAGCCTTATTATAAGCATCTATTGCTTCGTCATAACGTTCAAGATTAGTGAGTGCCATACCTTGCAGCATGTTACCTGAATATTCATTGGGACATAGTTCCGTATATCTCTTTGAATATTTTAGAGACTCCTCAAAGTTTTCCAGTCCGAAAAGTCCATTACTTTTGTTCAGTATAGCGTCAGGGTCATTAGGATTTATAGCAATAGAAAATTCACTGCTAGACACACTGTCGCTAAAATTACTGTTAAGCAATTGTGTAGATGCTAGTTGATTCCAGTACTCAGAAGAGTAGGGGTCTTTGTCTAAAAGACTGTTGTATATATTTTCACTTTCTTTCAAATTACCCAATCCTAGTTCTATAAGTCCCTTAATCTGCCAATAGTCTGGGTCGTCAGGGTTATTGGACATGTCTATCCATTTTTTTGCTAACTCTAGTTCTTTGTAGTCAGTGAAAAGGGTGGCTACTTCTATGAAATAGCTTTCAATATCATCTTCGTCAATATCATCAGCCTTACGTTTAAGATACTTAGAAGCTAGTTCTGGATGTCCTTCAGCAATTTTTATTTCAGCTATGGCATAATAATATTCTATGTCGTGCTTATCTATTACAGCTTTAAGATATTCTTTTGCTTTTTCAATATTATCTTCTATTATTATAGCCATTCTTGCCCTGAATACCAATGGGTATATATCACCAGGAAACAGTTTTATCGCATACTCAATAGTATCTATTGCAGCAAGTGAATTATCATGAGTTTCATAGTAGTTGGCAATATTAGCAAGGACATCAATCTCAAGATAGATGTCCTCACCATTTTTGCGTGCTTCCTCATACTCTTTTAAAGTATTAAGGAACTCGTCTTGCTCTAAGTACTCTGATTTATCAAAATGCTTCATTAATAGCTTTTTACGTAATTTTAATTGCAGTTTTTTATTTATTCTGCTTTGCCCATATGTCTTTTAATCCAACAGTCTTGTTGAAAACAAGATGCTCGGTTGTAGAGTCTGGGTCGGCAATGAAATAGCCCGTACGTTGGAATTGCAAGTATTCGCCATGTAGCAATGCTGCGGCATAGTTCTCAACATAGCAATTGTTGTAAATCTTAAGGCTATCAGGATTTAATAACTCTCTGAAATCACGTTCATCAGCAGACGGATTTTCAATATTGAAAAGGCGGTCGTATTCGCGAATTTCTGCTTTCCGGCAATGATCAATAGATACCCAGTGAAGTGTACCTTTTACCTTGCGATTTGCACCTTCCATACCGCTCTTGCTTTCTGGATCGTATTCTGCTTGTATCTCAACAATATTACCTTCAGCATCCTTTGTGCATCCAGTACATTTAATGATGTATGCATTTTTAAGGCGAACCTCTTTTCCTGGAGTCATTCTAAAGAACTTTTTCGGAGCGTCTTCCATGAAGTCGGCACGTTCAATCCAAAGATTCTTTGAGAAAATAATCTTATGGTTTCCTGCAGTTTCGTCTTCTGGGTTATTAATAGCATCCATCTCTTCTGTTTGATTATCAGGATAGTTGGTAATGACAAGTTTTACAGGGTCAAGTACGGCACTTACACGGATAGCCTTCTTGTTAAGATCTTCGCGAACGCTTGCCTCTAACAATGCCATATCATTTAGTGCTTCGAACTTTGTATAACCGATAGAATTAATAAACATTCTAATGCTTTCAGGACTATAACCACGACGGCGCATACCACAAAGTGTAGGCATACGAGGATCATCCCAACCATTAACTAAGTTCTCGTCAACAAGAGTGTGCAACTTACGTTTACTCATTACTGTGTATGTAAGGTTCAAACGGTTGAATTCTATCTGTCGTGGGCGATTGTCATGCATGTCACCTTTGATTCCGGTTTCGTCATATTCCTTTAATAAATCAACGAACTTATCGTATAGAGGACGGTGAGGCACGAATTCTAAAGTACAGATAGAATGTGTTACACCTTCGAAGTAATCACTTTGTCCATGTGCGAAGTCATACATCGGGTAGCAATGCCATTTTGTTCCTGTGCGGTGATGAGGAGTTTGTATAATTCTATACATTATTGGGTCACGGAAGTGCATGTTTGGATTTGCCATATCTAGTTTGGCGCGCAGTACCATGCTACCTTCTACAGCTTCAGGGGTATTCATCTTCTCAAAGAGTTGTAGATTTTCTTCTACAGAGCGGTCACGATAGGGACTAGGAGTACCAGAAGTAGTAGGAGTACCCTTTTGTAAAGCAATCTCCTCGCTAGTCTGTTGGTCTACGTAAGCATATCCCTTCTTGATCATCCAAATAGCAAAATCCCATAACTTCTCGAAGTAATCAGAAGCATAATAAATGTTTCCCCACTTGAATCCCAACCATTTGATATCGTTAAGGATGTTTTCTACATACTCATTCTTTTCCTTGCTTGGGTTGGTATCATCGAAGCGAAGGTTGCATACTCCATTATATGTTTCAGCAACTCCGAAGTCCATACATATAGCTTTTGCGTGTCCGATATGAAGATATCCGTTTGGCTCTGGCGGAAAACGAGTTTGTATTTTTCCTCCATTCTTGCCGTTGGCTAGGTCTTCTTCAACAAATTGTTCTACGAAGCTAATGCTTTTCTTCTCTTCGTTAATTTCTTCTTTATTTGCCATAATGTATATACTGTTATTTTTTGTATTGCAAAGATAACTACATCAAAGTTAGTAATCAACAAAGTTGTGTGATTTTTATTTATTAATGTAATTAATACTGCAAAGATAGTGGAAAAATCTGATTAATCGAAGCGAAAGGAGATAAAATTTACACAATGATACGTGTAGAATCCGTTATGATTGGTATTTCAACGTTATATAAAACTTGTTTTGTTTGTATTATCCCGTTATTTTACTAATAAATATTACAAATCGAACAAATATTATGGTAAAAACATGTTTATAAACATAAAAAAACATTTGCATAGAAATGAAAAATCATTTATCTTTGCAAATGTTATCCTGAATACAATCTTTTTACCTTAAAAAAAAGCTAATACCTATTGAGATTGATGCCGCACTCTGTGAAGAGGGCGGCATTTTTTTTATTTAATCCCACGTTCGTTAAGTGCTTTTGAATATTTAGCTGCATTCTTCATATGCTCTTCGTAAGTTGTTGCGAAGTTATGGGTACCGCTAAAGTCTTCTTTTGCACACATATATAGATAACTATGATGTACTCTGTTTAGAACTGCGTCAATACCAGCTATTGATGGAATGCGTATAGGACCAGGAGGTAAACCAGGGTTCTTATATGTATTGTATGGACTCTTTATAAACAACAAATTGTTATATATGCGCTTGAGATCAAATTTCTTCCACGCAAACTTTATTGTAGGGTCGGCCTGAAGTGGCATTCCTTCTGGATATTTAGCGTCGCGAAACATCAGACGATTATAATACATTCCTGCAATCATTGGCTTTTCTGAATTGTTAGCCGTTTCTTCGTCAATGATACTAGCGAGTGTTATGACCTGATTAGCTGTAAGGTTCTCTTGCTTAGCTTTTTCGGTTCTTTCAAAGTTCCAGAATTTTTTACTTTCTTTTTGCATACGATCAAGGAATTTATCTATTGATATGTTCCAATAAATGTCGTATGTGTTTGGAATGAACATACAAGCTATAGTTGCTGTATCATATCCATACTTCTGACAAGTGGCTTCATCTGTTAATTTCTTGTACAGTTGTGTACTGTCAATCATAAGTTTCTTAGAGATTTCAGCTGATAGCTTGTCTAAAGTTCTAACGCTTGGAATTGTTAGACTAACAGGAGTCTGCAATCCGTTTTTCATGTGTCGGAAGATTTTTAAAGTTCCTTCACCAGGTTTGATAGCAAATCTACCTGTCTTGATTTTGTCTTTGTAACCAAACTGGTTTGAAAGTGCTTTGAAGGCACTCATCCCGTGACTAGAGGCGATTGGCTCAATCTTACTGTATACAGAATCGATGTTGTCATCGTTGTCAATGTATACATACTCAACGTCTTTCTTTACGGAAAAACCTGAAAAAAAGTAGTAGTAAATCACTCCTAAAACAACCAACATGAAAGCTGCGGCCGGAGCAAGATACTTTTTCTTAAAATCCTTTTTCATAATTATATGTTGAAATCGTGCGCAAAGATACATCAATTTTTTTTATCTTGTGCCCATCCATCACTTTTTTTTCTTAACTTTGCATAATCTCATGTTATTATGAATAGGTATTATTTTTAAGGTATGAAATATAAGTCTTATATATTTGATTTAGATGGTACGTTGCTTGATTCCTTAACGGATATTGTAGCAAGTTGTAATTATGCACTTCGTATGAATAATATGCCTGAGCGAACAGTTGATGAAGTCAGGATGTTTGTTGGTAATGGTGTACGCAAATTGATGGAACGTGCTATTCCCGATGGAGATAATAATGAACTTTTTGAAAAGACATACGCTGATTTTCGGCAGCATTATCTTATTCACAGTCTTGATCATACTTCACCATATAGTGGTATCATGAATATGTTAGAAGAACTGAAAAAAGATGGTTGCAATATTGCCGTAGTCAGCAACAAATTTTATACTGCAACTCAAGAACTAGTTGGTCATTTCTTTGGAGACTATGTAACGGTTGCAATTGGTGAATCTGAGAATATTAACAAGAAACCTTCACCGGATACAGTTTTTGAGGCATTGAGGCAGTTGAATGTTGATAAAAATAATGCTGTCTATATTGGTGATAGTGATGTTGATGTTATGACTGCAAAAAATTGTGGAATACCGTGTATTAGTGTGTTGTGGGGATTTAGAAGCAAACAGTTTCTCATCGAACACGGAGCTAATGTGTTCGTTGAGAAACCGTCTGAAATTCTTTTCTTATAAGAAGTAATCTTATATACTATGCTTTGCTACATATTTGAGGACATTCTCCTTGTAAGATTCTGATATTGGAATACTCAAGTCGCCATATACAAGATGCATTCGCTCAATCATGTCTATTTTTGAAAGGTTTGCTATGTATGAACGATGTATTCTCATAAAATCGTCACCTGTAATAGCTTTTTCAAGTTCTCTCATATTCATGAGTGACATAATCGGTTGTTTACCGTTGTCAATATAGAATTTTACATAGTCCTTTACACCCTCAATAAATAAAATGTTTGACAGATTAACCTTTATAACTTTGTAATCACTTTTAATAAAGATAAAACTGTTATTCTTTAAATCAGGGACTTTCTCTATTTCAGAGAAATATGTCTTGGCTTTAACGGCAGCCTTCAATATATCTTCAAAGTTTGCCGGATTCATTAGGCAATCAACTGCGTTAACTTGATATCCTTCTATGGCGTGTGATTTATTGTCAACAAGGAATATCACTTTTAATGTTTCAGGAAGCATCTTCGCAAATTCCACACCGCTCATTTCCGGTAATCGGATGTTGATGAAAGCTATGTCTATGTGCGAATTTCTGATGACTTTCATTGCCTCTATGGCATTTGTACAGCTAGCTGTAAGACTAAGAAATGGTATATTTCTCAGATACTCGTTCATCTTTTCAGCTGTACTTGTGTCATTTTCAATTAAAATACAATTTAGCATCATACAAATTTGTTTGGGTTGTTATGTTATTTTCTCGTTATGTAATGTGTAATTTTATTTTATATCTCCATTCTTATAGAATTTCAACATGTCAATATTTAATATTGTTAGATATTTGCTTTGAAGTTCATTTTGCTGTGCTCTCAACAGGTTGTCTTTTCCTGTCATCAACTCAATGATATTTTTTAAACCTAGATTGAATTGTTCGCTTAACAGTTCGTAGCTTTCTTTTGAACTCTGCGTAGTAACCTTGGCACTTTTAAACAAACTTTGATTATTATTAGCCTGTAACCAATAGTTTTCTATGGTCGAGTATAGGCTTGTTTGTTTATCTTTTAAGTCAAGCATATAGTTCTCTCGTTGTATTCTGGCTTTGTTTACAGCGGTCTTGGTTTGTCTGTTGTCATATAATGGCACGCTGACAGTGAATCCACCTCCGAATGTAAAGTTGTTCTTAATTTGTTTATCCCAAGCATTACTATTCATAGATGTGGTATTCGTGTTAAAACCTGCATTCATAGTTACTGTAGGTAGCTTTTGGGCTTTGGCAATTTTCATGCTAATATCGCTGCCTTGTATTCCAAGTTGAGCACCTTTTATCTCTGGTCGGTTTAACGCCAGATTGTATACGTCATTTATAGTAGGGATATTTTCTAACGCCATCTCATCTGTAGTCTCTGGCATTGTGATGTCAAAGTCTTCTTCACTAGTAATCTGTAATAGTTGTTTTAATTGTCGTTTATAATTTTTCAGATTGCTTTCAGACTCAATTATGGCATATTCATCCTTTGCTCTTTGTGCTGTTAGTTGAGCAAGATCAGCTTTACTCATTTTACCAACCTTGATCATCATAAATCCTCTTTCCTCGTTTTTCTTACTTGTTGCAAGGGTTTCTTTGTTTACATTTACAGCTTCATTGGAATATAATATCTGAACATATAATTGCGCTATTTGTTCCATAAGAGTATTCGCTGTAACTGCAGAATCTAATTCCGATTGCTGCTCGGCAACTTTGTTCAATTTTATCTGATTGCGGTTTCTGTTGCCATTCCACACTGTCCAATTCGCGTTTACACCATAGCTTCCGTTGTAATACGTTTTGTCAACGCTAGTCTGTACTTTGTCTCCAGCAACTACAAAACTTCCAGTTTGAGGCCATGGGTTGTATGTGAGGTTTTGTGATGTACTAAGTGATAAAGACGGTAACAATTCTGCCTGACTCAGCTTTATATCTTCACGGGCACTTAGTTTTGTTAGACTCTTTTTCTGTATTGTTATATTGTTAGTTATAGCATATTCAATACAATCCTTTAATGTCCAACTTCTAGCAGAAGTGCACATTGGTAAAAGAACAAATCCTGTGCATAGTAGGACCTTTATTATGATTTTATTCACTTTGTTTTTAATTGTGTTATTATTCATGCAAATCTATTGTTTTAGATGTAAAAAGATGATAAAAAGTTTATTGATAGGCGTAATAATTAACAAAACTTTTAAAATGTTGGCAATAAAAAAGATTGCAGTTATTAAATAGACTGCAATCTCGCTATATATTTACCTAGTATATCGAATTCTATATTTACACAGCTTTCTAACCTGACATCGCAAAAGTTTGTATTTGCCCTTGTATAAGGTATTATTGCTACAGTAAATGTGTCTTCGGTAGGTTCGCAGACTGTTAATGATACTCCGTTAACAGTTACAGAACCTTTGTCTACAGTGAAATAGCCTTTCTTTGCCATTTCTTTGTCTTGTTTATATTCAAAAGTGAAATATGTACTTCCGTCAGCATCTTTGATATTAATGCATTTTGCAGTTTCGTCAACATGTCCTTGTACAAGGTGTCCGTCAAGTCTGCCGTTCATAATCATAGAGCGTTCTACGTTCACATAATCACCAATTTTCAGTAAACCTAAATTTGACCTATCAAGAGTCTCTTTCATTGCTGTCACTGTATATGTTTCGCCTTCAATGTTTACAACAGTGAGGCATACGCCATTATGAGAAATGCTTTGGTCTATTTTTAACTCATTGGTGAATGAGCATTTCATTGTTAGGTCAATATTTCCTTTGTCTCTCTTAATAGCTACTACTGTAGCCATTTCTTCTACAATTCCACTAAACATAAAAATAAGATATTGATTTAATAAAAAGAAGAAAAGGGGGTTGCTCGATGATGTGATGAAACTCCGAGCATTTCAAGATTTGAGAGCTCCCAGTATTTGTAATCCGCTGGTCAAAAGACTTACCTTCAATGAAGTTTATGCGGCCCGCCATTGACATGAGAAACTTTCTCGGTTTTCGATATTATTTGATGAGTATCCCGATCAAACCGACACAACCCCGAATATCTTTCTCCTTTATACTGCAAAGATAATTTCTTTTATTGTATCTTCCAAATATTTTGCCTAAAATCTTTTTATTTTAATGAACCCAATTCTGTGGCTTATACCTTCTTTGTTAATGATTCTTATCTGATACATTCCATCTTTTAGACTTCTCACGTCAACGACATTTGATTTAGTTTGTAATGTTTTTATTGTGTTACCGTTTAATCCGGCAGCAATAATAATTCCGTCACATTCTTTATACCATGTCGGCAATATTGCTTTCTCTCCGTCATTAGAGATCAGGCTTGAAATATTGCATGCCTTTGATACACTTTGTACGGCTTCGCTTTCATTGCCATATCTATCCATTGCGGCAACAGCATAGTATCGGTCGTCATTGCCAGGAATAATGATTGTGTTCGTTTCTTGTCTTGTTAGCATTAGATTTTCAGGCTTGCTTGTATCCACAGGCCATATCTTACTGCTATATATATTGTACGTTATGTCTTTTTCCTTATTCCAAAGTAACACTCCGTCGCTTTTAGTTAAGCCAGTTGGTGCCTTTGGTGCAATGCTGTCTATCCATGTCATAGCAGGCACTAGGGCAGGTGATGTGTCAAATTCGTTTGTAGCGAAATCATATATTCCCTTTGTGTCATCAGTAAAGAACTTACTCCTGAAATAAGCATGCCCCATACCATATTTGCGTGTTATTTCCATTTCGCGCGTTATATCATCAAGACTCCAATCTTTTTCGCTTGGTGACATGAAGTATATTCCAAGTCCTGGACATATAATTTTATTATCAGATAGTTCTTTCCAGTCAATTGCAAAGGGATAGAAATTGTTTTCTTTGAAATACATCATCGGGAACAATTCGTCCATGAGTCCGTTTTTCAGCCATCCTTGCGCATCCTGCAATACCGTTGAGTAGGCATTCCAGCCATGACTCCAGTATCTTGTGAGGTCATCAGCCTTTCCAATAGGTGAACAACTCATTTTCACCCAAGGTTTAATACTTTTTACTTCATTACTGATAGCCTCAACGATTCTAGTGATGTATTGTCTTCCTTGATTTCCGCTGACCTTAATTTTCCATGTTTCAGGGTATCGTATGTAGTCAAGATTGATACCATCTATATCATATTTCTCAGTAATCTCTTTGCATAATGTTGCAAGGTAATTGGCTGTTTCTGGCATTTCTGGATTCATGTATCCTTCATCAGCAATATTGCGTATTAATCCAGGGAATCTTTGTCGTAGTCTTTTACATCCTAAGGAGTTCCATTTACCTACAGGAATTGTCACCACCCAAGCATGTAGTTCCATACCTCTTTTATGGCATTCATTAATGGCAAATTCAAGAGCGTCATAACCAGGACTCTTTCCTGGAAAGCCACTAAGGCAACCATCCCAAGGTTCGTATTGTGAAGGGTAAATCATCGTACCTCTAACACGTGTTTGTAAGAGTACTGTATTAATTCCTGCTTTTTGGAGCTTGTCAAGTATATTTGTCAGTTCTTGTTTCTGTTTTTCCATTGATTGGCTATGCTGTGAGTAGCTGTGCGGCCAGTCAAGTCCACCAATAGTTGTAAGCCAAACAGCCCTTACTTCTCTTTTTGGTTGAGCAAAAGAGAGTAGGGTGGTTGATAAGAATGTCAAAAGTATAATGAAAGTTCTCCGATTCATGTTTTATCGTTTCTGTGTATAAGATAAAGCTGCACCAATAGCGGTACAGAATTCACTGTATTTTGGTATTCTGAAGTGTACACCGTAGAGTTTTTCCATTGATGGGTATACTTCTCTGCACTGTGGAAGTAGTGTTAGGTTTCCTATAATCACGAAATCCTTAATTCCGCTTCCTTGGCTGCTTAATATACTGCTAGAACCCACGGCTTGCAATACCATATATATTAATCCTATCGCTATATCCTCACGGCTGGCGTTTGCTTTAGCGTTACTAAACAAACTAGCAGTCGCTGTCATTGGCAATCCTGGTAATGGTTTTGCGCTTATGTCACCTATGAGAAGATTTATTTTAGATATATCGCCTTCCATTGCTAATGTTGCAACTTGCATTATATCATCTGTTTGGAGCATTATTCGGCTAAGCCCTTGTAAAGTTCCACCACCGATACCGATACCACCGATATGTCGAATGTCATCACCGTCACATTTTACTAGACTTGTTCCTGTTCCCATACTGACAACAATCATTCTGTCTAGTTTGCTTTCATATCTTGCTCCAAGACCGTCAGCAATGAATTCTTCAGCTTTGCCAGTAGATAAACCGTATATATTTTCATCAATACATGCAGCACCTACACCAGTAAGCATGACTTTCTCCACGTCCTCCAACTTTATATTGTTGTCGTGTAGATATTTGCCAAATGCTCCGTACAATGAAGTTATCGGGTCAGTTGCCTTAATGCGGAAAGGATTTATTACCACTCCGTCCTCATTTATGCCGACAATCTTTGTAGTACTTATGCCTACGTCAATTCCAATTACAATACTCATAATTTTAATTGATTTACTTTATTTTGTATTACAGCTCTTCTCGTTTGGAGTAGAACACTTGTTAGTATCAGTATTATACCAATATAAAATGAAAGGTTTACATCTTTTGCCTCACCGAAGAACACAAATGCCATAAGCACGGTATAGCAAGGTTCAAGATTGTATGTAAGGTTTACTGTGAATGCACTTAATGAGCGTAGTGCCTGAATTTGCAGTAAATATAGTCCTACAGTGCAGAATAAAGCATGGCACATCATCCACCATAAGTTGCTTCCACTTGGTATTACCAGTATATCTTGATGAATATTGAAAACACTTGTATAAATAGGTATAAAAGCTGTTACAACTATCAATCCGGCTGCCATCTGATAAAATAGTACTGTTCTACTTTTAATTCCTTGGCTGTATTTCTTATTGAATATAGAGTACACAGAACTTACAGCTGCACTTCCAACCCCAATTAATATTCCGTATCTGTATCTTGAATCAAAAGAGAATACACACACTAATCCTAATACCGTGATAAGTGAAAATGCGATCTCTATCCAAGAAAATTTTCTTTTAAGTATTACTGGTTCAAATATGGCTGTGAATACTCCTACTAGTGAATAGCATATAACACCAATTGAAACATTTGATGCCTTTATACTTCCATAAAACAGCATCCAATGGAGTCCCAGAAGAGCTCCGCACATAGCTAGTTGTGCCAATTTCTTTAGACTTATCTTTGGCAGACCTGTAAACACGATTAGTATTAGTGATGTAAAAAACATACGATACCAAACAATGTCTACTTCATTAAGTGTTATTAATTTGCCAAATAGACCTGTAAATCCGGCAAGCATTACACTTAGATGCAGTTGTATAAAGGCTTTATTAGTCTTTTCCATTTATATATTTAATGGTGCTCTGGAACAATAGCTAAGTATTCAACGTCTTCGCTAGAAGTATTTTCCATGTAATGGTTATGGTCCATGGGACAATAATGCACTTGACCTTCTTTTGCAGTTTCTACATTTCCATCATAATGGAATGTCACGCTACCTTTAAGTATATATACAATTTCACAATTTCCCTCATGAGTGTGAAGACCTGTTGACGCTCCTGATTTAAGAACGCTCTTCATAATCTTTACTTTTTCATCAACATAATTACGAGTGTCAAGTTCACCTTGACCTCCTTTAAAGCCCATTATCTTGGCTTCTTCAATGTCTTTAAAATCAATTATCATAATTGTTTTGGTTTATGGCTGAAAGTTTATCCTACTTTCAACTTATTAACATTCTTGGCAAAGGTAATAAAAAAAAGGTAACCTCCGAAAGAGATTACCTTTTTTTATATATTATCTAAGTTCTATTCTAGATTAGAATGTTACGCGTAAACCAACCTGCATGTGCCAACGGCTTGAATAGTCACTGATTTTTGGAGATTGTCCAGCATAAGAGAAATTACCAACCATGTTAGTTCCATCAGCAGCTTTCGTTACACTATTACATGTAATAATCTGTTGTGAATAACCGCTGTCATAGAATGTACCCCAGTTATGATTTAGCATATTAGCTACGTTCAAGATATCAAATACAAGAGATACCTTACTCTGATGAGACTTATCCCAGATGAAATCCTGAGAGAAATGCAAGTCAAAGTGATTTTCCCAAGGTGCAGAGTTAGAATTCTTTTCTGCATATTGACCACGATGGTTTCTTGCATATTTATCATTCATAATCCATGTCTCAAAAGAAGTCTGGTCACTAGCACTCATCTTCATATTAGAAAGTTCTGTGGCTGTAGGTATATATAGTAATGTATTACCACCTTGGCTATCGTTATTGAATGAGGTATTTTTAGCAGCATTTGCATCGCCCATTATAAGGCTATATCTCTGACCGCTGTATCCATTGTATGTTAATGATGCGTGGCTTGCCCAACGACCGTTTCCATAAGGTTTGGTGTTGTAAGCTGCTGTTGCAATAACACGATGTGGTTGGTCAAACATAGACTTACCAACAACGGCCTTATTAGGATCTACACAGTAGTAGTAGGCCCAGCTAGAAGATGCTGTAGAAGACGTTCCGTCGTTGACAGAGTAAGAGTGGCTGAATGTGTAGCTTGCCATCAAATCAAGACCAAAGTCAAAGCTCTTTTCGAACTTAGCACTTAAGCTATAGCTATGTCCCTTGTCTGTATTTCTCATGTTGATAATCTGCTTGTAGCTACCTGTTGAACTTTTATAGAAGTTTGTCGCAGAAGCTTCAGAACCATCAGCAGCATAAACCTTGATGCCTTGATCTACAAGAGCTAGGTTCTCGAACCATACGTTGTTCAAGTTTTTAGAGTAAAGACCTTCGATAGTCATCTTAACTCCATAAGGAAGCATTTGCTCCCAGGCTAAGTTTGTACGGAATACTTGAGGAAATTTGAAATTCTTGTCTATTGTGTTTATTACAGGTAGGTCACCCTTACCTGCTGGAGCTGAAGCCATAGCTTCTGCTGGAGTTTTACCACCATATTGTGTAAAAGAAGGAGCATTTGGACTATAAATAGTGGTACCCTTCATTTCGATACCTGTATTTGCCCATGCATTTTCAATCCAAACGAATGGTGCACGACCATTGAATATACCAGCACCGCCTCTAATAGTTGTTTTGTGCTCGTTATCAGCGAACCAACGGAAACCAAAGCGTGGTGATATCATGATAGAGCTGTTAGGTTTACGACCAACAACGGCGTCATTAGCGGTTGAGAATGTTGTTGCGTTAAAATCAGTGTTAGTAGAAGGACTGTTGAAATAAACAGGTTTATCTATTCTAATACCGTAAGTGAGCTGTAAAGCTGTGCTAAGATCCCATTTGTCTTGTACATACACACCCAATTGACCAGCTTTGAAAGGAGTAGCCCAACGTGATGTTCCTGTAACAGTTGGGTCTGAATATTTCCAAATAAAACTGTTAACATTGTCATTGAAGAAATCAGCAACAGTCTTGAATGTATATTCACCGTAAGCAGCCTGAATAAACATATTTTTCATGTTGTAGAATTCGTTGTGTGTACCGAATGTCAAAGTGTGGTTGCCAAGATACCAAGAGAGGTTATCCTCAACAGTGTAAATGTCTTGGTTTAAAGTGTTAGCGCCAGAAGAAAATTCTGTTCCCATATTATACGTATATGAGCCAGTTGTGTTCTGATGTGTAGTCATATCATAACCAGGCGCATATGATATGTAGATGTTTGGACCAGAATAAGGAGTCTCACGTTTATCACGAATGAATGACGCACCTACACGCAGTTCATTGTACAATGATTGACTGATGTGTGATGTCAACTCTGCAACGAAAGAGTTTGTCTTATCTTTCTGCTTATAACCAGAGTTGTTGAATGTGTATGAATAAGTTCCTACACTATAGTTATCCTTATATGAATCATTAAGCTGGTATCTGATAGAAAAGTGATTGTTGGAATTAATATTCCAATCAATACGTCCTAGGATAGACAACGCATCAGTGTTAAGGTTGCGTCTGTTGTATGATTCCTTTATACCCGTTACAGCATAATATTTATCAGCCATTGCTGCTGCAAGATCTTGGGTCATAAAGTAATTGCTGCTTCCTGCCCAGTATGATGCAGGGTATTCGTCCTTTTTATATTCTACAGAACCGAAGAAGAACAACTTATCTTTGATGATAGGACCGCCGAATGTAGCTCCATAAGTTTTTGTTGTCTCATTTGTAAGTTTCTGTGTCATGTTGTAATAAGGACTCCAGCGTGAATACATATTCTCGTCGGTATAATATGTATATGCAGAACCATGGAAATCGTTAGTACCAGACTTGGTGATAGCATTAATAGCACCACCTGTGAAACCGCTCTGACGAACGTCGAAAGGTGAAGCTACAACTTGTATCTGCTCAACGGCATCCATTGAAATAGGATTAGCACCAGTCTGACCACCATTTGTACCACTAGCAGCAAGTCCGAATACATCATTAGCAACCATACCATCAATTTGGAATGAATTGTAACGGTTATTTGAACCAGCGATAGTAATACCACCAAACTTGTTAGAGCTTACTAGTGGTGATAATTTTGCTACATCATAAATGTTACGGTCAACGGTTGGAGCGTTTTCAATCTGTTTCTGATTAAAGTTTGAAGAAGCACCCATGCCACCTTTTCCTGCAACACCTGAAACAACGACTTCTCCTAATTCTCTTGCGTCTTCTTTTAGGTCAGCATCAATGACTGTAGCTTCACCCAATTCAAGGTTTAAGCCTTTTCTTTCTTCATTTTTGTAACCGATGTAGCTGATAGTCACTTTGTAAGGACCACCAACGCGCATACCCTGAATGGTATAACGACCGCTTGAGTTTGTAACTGCATTATAAGTTGTTCCTGATGGAACGTGAACAGCTGTGACGGTAGCACCTATAACATCTTCGTTACCTGCCACAACCTTACCATTAATGCTTGAAGTTGTTACCTGCGCCATAATGGATGTTGTAAAGAACAACATCAGCGCTAATAAAAAATGCAATCTTTTTTGCATGACTTTTAACTGAAATTTAATTAATAATTTGAGGGGGGTATAAACCCAGTTAATAATTCAACGCTGCAAATTTAGTTAAAAATTTCCAAAGTTGTGTTACAAAACAGTTAAAAGTTTGTTTGAATATACAATAAATAAACCGTGTCACAAAAATGACACGGTTTACGCTCAAAATGTTACGATTTTATTCTTTTCGCTTCCAAATACTTGCGATTTTGTTTCTTATTGCAATCAAGTTGCAAATACTAACAAGTACAAGAAGTGATATTCCAACAATAAAAGTCGACAGCATACTGCCATCTTCCATGTCAGGGAATAGGGTTTCAATAATTCCCATGTAATAGTTTCTCACGAAGAACAGAATTATCCATGCTATAATTAATACAGCAATATTGAGTGATATTGTCAATAATTGGTATGGACGCGCAACGTGCCCCGGACTATAACCAATGAGAAGTAAGTTCTCCAGTTTGCTTGAATTCTTCTGTACCAATAGATAGATGCTTAACATGAGGATATAGAAACTGAGGACAGAGATGATAAGACCAACAACCATGACCATTGACACCATCATCTTCAGAAAGTATGTCGTTTTTTCAGCATTCAGTTTGTCGTTTTCTATTTCATATCCCTTTTTATCCAGATATTTAGTGAAGTTCTGATCGCCAGGATTCTTCAACGACATGATAAGTCTTGTAGGTTCAGTCTGCTGACCAGGAGCATATTCATTATTACTCCAGTCCATAAATGCTTGTGGAACAAGGATAGAACTTAGTCGGCTTGAGAATCCAATCACCTTACCTTTGAATTGTGCTTGCTTCTTGTTTCCATGTACGAAGATTTGGAAATCAATCATACCGATTAGTCCATCACTGATTTTAGGCAATGAATGACTTTGTGCGAAACCAAAGTTATACATTGTTAGATATATACGTGGAAGTATTATAGGCACAACTTTAGATCCTGGTGTGTATTTCCAGTCGCTAAGTTGTTTTACTTCTACAAAATTGTCAGGAACACTTTCAAAGCTAATTTCACCATTATCTAATACAGGTACTCCGTTGACGCTCATGTTTGCATCTACCTTATATTCAGTACTGGTGAATTTTCCTATTTTATCAGAGAAAGCCTGTTCGCCCATATCATCAACTTCTGTATTTGAGAATGTGTTTGATCTTCCGCTGATAGAACTGGCTGTTCCTATCTTTTTGTTTACTATCATGAAATCACTTTTCATGAAACTGTCTTCTGCTGTGAATATTGGCACTACATCATGGTAGAACTGAAATCCAAGCAAGACGATTAACATACCAAATAAGTTTGCAAAGAAAAATCCTGCAAACTGTGGTACGCTAATATGCTGACGTAATAATTTCCAAACTAAATTCATCTTAAAGATAAAATTATAAAGACATGCAAAGTGCCCTATTACAGTTTAAACGTTTTTTCGTAATCCAAATCCATGTGTTTACCTATTGAGGTAACAATGACACCAGCACCTTGTGCTTTAGCTTCTGTCATCATGATTTCAGCCATTATTGCTGAGTTTGTGTCGTCAAGGTGACTTATTGGCTCATCGGCGAAGATAAAGTCAAAAGGTTGTGCCAATGAGCGTATTAGTGCAACTCGTTGCTGCTGACCGAATGACATTCTTCCTATTTTGGCGTCCAACTTGTCAGCGATACCAAGCATGTCAAACCATTTCACAATCTGATCTCTGCTTTTGAAGCCGGTAAGTTTGTTTTTAATTTCCACGTTTTCAAAAGCTGTAAGTTCAGGGAATAGTCTTAATTCCTGAAATAGGTGACTGATATGATGCTGACGCATGTCTACCCATTCCTTTACTTGGTATTCTTTGGTGTTATCATTGTCGAACATTACACTTCCACTGTAGTCGTGTCGGTAGCCAACAACATAGCTACAAAAAGTACTTTTTCCTTTTCCTGAATCAGCTTCTACAAGATAGAGATGTCCTTTCTCGAAAGTGGCATCCGTGTTCCAGATATCCGAATCTAGTTCGTTTACTCTTTGAGCAAACACTTGAGGGATAACGTTACTGAATTTAATCGTTTCCAATTTCTTTATTTTAAAGTATAAACTATTGTTTCTAAGTTTCCGAAGATAGGTTTCATCATACTTGTTACAGCTCCAGCCTTGTCTCCTTTCATGGCGTTCATATTAATCACCATTACCAGTTTCTGACCTTTTATTATATCCTTCACATTGTCACCAAGTTGATCTTTTGAAGCTATTATCGACTGTGCTGCTTCCTCTTTACTGCTTCCGCTGAAGAACTGCATGTCTTTGCTTACTCCAAAATAGAATGTAGTCTTTTTATCCGTGTAATACCATGCGTTCTTCTGCCAGTCAAGGATTTTTCCTCCAGCAGGACAACTTTCTTTCCAATAACCAACATCATTAATCCAGTTGCTGTTGGCTAATTGTGCCGTCATACTCATAGATATATTGTCAGAACCGTAAGTAGGAGTGATGATTGCCATTTCTCCGTCAACACTGCGTATGATATTATCCATGTCAATAGCTGCGTTTACACCCATAAGCAATTGTTGAATGCCTTTGTTACTCTGCATGAGTGGAAGAAATTTAGTTCCATTTACGTTAAGGAACATACCAAGCATTGCGGTCTTAGGCATAGAATTTATATATTTGCCTTTTATAGGTCTATATATCTTTGTTGCGTCTTTCAGAGATTTGTCTATGGTCTTGTTGAAAGAGAATGTTTCTCCATTAATGTGCATTATGCCTTTCTTTACGCTCATTTCTGCTGCAATCATCACTTGTGATGCATCTGCGCCTTTTGGTGCGCCAAGGGTGAATGGTGCTATGAATTGCTCAGGTAGAGCCTGGGCTTGTGCTACCATAGCCATTGGTGAATCAATGGAGTCTAATTTCTCATACATTTTACTTGCTGTGATGCCATCTTCCTCGCCCTGTTTCAGATATTTTGCCATCTGTTGCTGAAGCTGTGGTTGTGCATCTGGAGTTACAGGTCCCATTATGAGTATTGAAGCATCACTCCAACCTGCAATCCATGCGTCCTTAAGCACGGTGAAATGGAATCCTCTGCGCTCTTTCGGTTTTGGACAGGTACCTTTTGCTGCCAGTTTATTGAAAGTCTCAGTCAAGTCATCCTCGTCTTTAACCTTAGCGCATACACCCAAATTACCGTCAGGTGATTCAAAAAGATAAATTTTATTGCTTGCATCAATACCGCTCTTGTCGATATTACTAAAGTGGAGTAGGGTTTTCAATACAGCCATATTGTTTACTCCGCTCATCTTTACTGGATCCATAGATATGAGGGCTGTACTCTCGTTAGGAATGGCGTTAAGATAACTATTGTCTGAACATGATGCAAATATAAGCACCATAAGACATGATATAAGGTATGCTATTTTCTTCATAATCTTAATGATAATTGTGACATTGTCACAGCCATGAGTCCGGCTGTTTCTGTGCGAAGTCTGCTTTGTCCCAAAGAAATACTTTCGTATCCGTTTTCGATAGCAAGTCTTACCTCTTCAATTGAAAAGTCTCCTTCAGGACCAACCAATACGGTTATACTTTCGTTCTCTTTATCACTATTTATACTATCGAATAAATCGTTTTTCTCTATTTCTTGATAGCAATGTGCTATGAATTTTCTTCCTATACGTGGCATAGAAATGAAATCCTTGAAAGATATCATTTCGTTAACAATTGGCTTCCATGGTTTTCGGCTTTGCTTTACAGCAGAAACGACTATTTTTTCAATTCTTTCAGTGCGTAATACTTTCCGTTCTGAAAAAGTGCAGTTTAGAAATGTAAGTTCATCAAATCCAATTTCTGTTGCTTTTTCAGTCATCCATTCTATGCGGTCCATATTCTTTGTCGGTGCTATAGCTAAGTGAATGTGACCTTTCCAAGTCTTATTCTGTGGTAAGGTTTCTTTTATTTCATATAAGCACTTTTTGTTTGTAGCTAAAGATACTTCTGCATGATAGAAGTTTCCTGTTCCATCCATAATAAACATGTCGTCACCACTTTTCAAGCGCAGCACTCTTAGTGCGTGTGTAGCCTCTTCCTGTGGTAACTCATTGTTGTTTTTTGCATCTGGTACATAGAAATATCTAACTTCTTTCATTAGTTTTGTTTCCTCCTCTTTATTTCTTCGCTAAGATATTGCGCCATTTCGTAGTTCTCTTCCTTAATAGCATTGTCAAGAGATGTCTTTAGCATTTCGTCTGTTAGTGCGTTTACAGGTAAAGACATTCTATTTTGTCCTTTAACGTATTTCACACTTTGTACTTTCATCAGTTCATCATCTATATAAATAGGGATGTCGCATGTGGTGGCTAGCAGAATAGAGTCACTTACTCTTATGTTAGTTGAAACTTGTGCTATATTGTCGAATATTGTTGCTTGGTATTCTCCATCGATAATATCGTGGATGCGGACTTCAATATTCATGCACCCAACTTTCAACACTTGCCCCATTGCTTCTGGCAGTCTGTCTTTTGTTATGTCTGATTTTATAGTTCTTATACTGAATTCATGTATCATGAATTTGTCGCATGTAATAGTTAGTTGGCGCTTTTCTTCTTCATCAGTAAGCACCAATAATCCTATATCTGTATTGCCAACAATTTCTGATACACTGTTGAATTTCAGTTTGACATTAAACATTTTTACTCCTCCAGTAATTTAAAATTATTTATCTTCCGCCACAGGTGCTTTTGGTCTGAACATCAGTGCGAAACTAATTCCAACAATCATTGCGTATCCTGCGAATGTAAACCAGCATGATTGCCAGTCTGTTACTCCGTTTGCAGCTGTATGATTTGTTACTACAGCCTGAGCTGCGAATGCACCTACTGTAGCACCTATACCGTTTGTCATTAGCATGAAAAGTCCCTGTGCGCTTGAACGCAATGCAGGATCGGTGGCTTTGTCAACAAACAGTGAACCTGATATATTGAAAAAGTCGAATGCTACACCATATATAATCATTGAAGCAATAAACATCCATACTCCAGAACCTGGATTGCCAGTTCCTAGCAGTCCGAATCTTAATACCCATGCAAACATGGCGATAAGCATAACGTTCTTAATGCCGAATTTCCTCATGAAGAATGGTATCATCAATATACAGAGTGTTTCACTGAATTGTGATATAGAGTAGAGTATTACAGGATATTTCACTCCGAATGTTCCTGCATACTCATGTATGTTTTTAAAACTTTCGATGAAAGGAGTAGCGAAGCCGTTGGTTATTTGCAGACTAACTCCAAGCATCATAGAGAAGATGAAGAATATTGCCATTTTCTTTTGCTTGAACAAAGAAAAAGCCTTCAATCCAAAAGCATCAGCAATACTTGTCTTGTCCTGATTCTTCTTAATTCCGCAATTCGGAAGAGTGAATGTATAGAGAAACAATATTATGCTTAGTATTCCACTTACTATAAATTGAGTCTGATTGCTCTTATATCCCATAATATCAACAAACCACATTGTGCAGATAAATCCTACGGTTCCGAATACGCGTATTGGTGGAAAGTCTTTCACCGTGTCAAGACCTGCTTGACTTAGCGAAGAATATGCTACAGAATTGCTCAAAGCGAGTGTTGGCATATAGAAAGCAACACTTAGCGAATACAAGGTAAACAGAATGCCGAAATTGGCATTTATTCCTGTTTCATTGCCATACCATGCAGTAGCTAACATGAATAATCCAGCTAGCAAATGGCAATATCCTAAAAGTCTTTGTGCAGGTATAAATCTATCGGCAATAATTCCCATTATTGCAGGCATAAATATAGATACAATTCCCTGCATTGCAAAGAATATTCCGATATGGGCACTCATACCTATGTTTCCCAGGTAAATTCCCATACATGTCAAATAAGCTCCCCAAACCGCGAATTCCAGGAAGTTCATCACTGATAGTCTGATTTTAAGATTCATCTATTATTTTTTTATTTTGCATGCAAAGATAGCGCAAATCGTGAGCAGAACAAAATAAAATACAAAGTTTTTTGTTTTTTATAACAAGATGCTGTCTATCTTTAATGTTGTGCTAAGTTAATGCGAACTTATAGAACAACTTAAATTCAGAATGATGAAGATAAAATCAAACGTTATTACTAGCCAAATTCCGCTGAATTCTCGGCAAAGATACTGCTAAATTTTTGTCCATGCAATCAGATTTAGTTTAGACTGTTAGCCAAAGTTTTAAATACCAGGGAATACACATCATAATACACGTGCTCACGTATGCGCGCACTCTAGTTTTTTCATAAAAACAAGTGTCGGAATGTCTATCCGTTGGGCATCAACTTGTTAGAACTCTTTTCGGTTCGAATGAAGTGACGGTTATTCGTCGGTAAAATATGGGTGAAAATTTTCATCATATTGCATTCCACTTAACGAAGTAATTCTATGCGTTTTACGATGTTTTACAGTGCGTTTTACGTTATATTGCACTGCGTTTTACGAAGCAATAGGAGGTAAAACATCGTAGAAAAGTTTGTATTTCTATATGGAAAGAGTTGCGTTTCTATATAGAAACGCATGTAAAACTCGAAATTTGCCTGTCAGATTACCGTCACTTTCTTTTGTTTAATTCGTCGATAAAATATTGATATTCATTAAGTTGACACTTCGACACTTATCTTTTTCAAAACCCTAAGTGCGCGCGTGTATGCACGCACATTAAATATGAACCGAAATGGAAGACGTAGCTAAAACATAGCCCATCGAAGCTAATTACTTTGTTTTTCGTATGACCATCTTTTGTTGTATAAATTGCACAAAAGTATAACATATAGTTAAAATAGTATTATTGTTTGATGAAATAATTTGTTATTTTTGTATGATAATATTGAATATGATATAATGAAGAAATTGTTAACGATTTTAGCGGCAGCTCTTTTCTCCGCAAGTGTCAGTGCAAATGGAGGTTTTGTGAAAGTGCAGAATGGGCATTTCATTAGAGACGGTAAACCATATTATTATGTTGGCACTAATTTCTGGTATGGTGCTATCCTTGGTTCTACAGGACAGGGCGGAAACCGCAAACGACTTGTTAAGGAACTTGACAATATGAAAAAACTGGGAATTGATAATCTCAGGATTCTTGTTGGTTCAGATGGTGAGCAAGGAATAAAAACAAAAGTCGAACCTACTTTGCAGAAGTCACCGGGAGAGTATAATGACACCATTCTTGCGGGGTTGGATTATCTGATGAAAGAATTGGGAAAGCGTAAGATGGTCGCAGTATTATATCTCAACAACTCTTGGGAATGGAGTGGTGGATATGGTTACTATCTTGAACATGCAGGAGTTGGAAAAGCTCCACGTCCTAATGATGATGGATATCCTGCCTATATGAATTTTGTAGCGCAATATGCTAATAATGAAAAGGCACATAAATTATTCTATGACTATGTGAAATTCATAATAGGAAGAACCAATAGATATACTGGAAAGAAGTATACTGAAGACCCAGCTATCATGAGTTGGCAGATTGGAAACGAACCGCGAGCTTTTTCAGAGGATGCGTTGCCTGGTTTTGAGAAATGGCTTTCAGAGGCATCAGCCTTAATACGACGCTTGGATCATCATCATCTTATCAGTATAGGTTCTGAAGGTGCTTGGGGATGTGAGGGAAGTTATGATGTTTATGAGCGTATATGTTCTGATAAAAACGTGGATTACTGTAATGTTCATCTCTGGCCTTATAACTGGGGATGGGCTAGTAAAGATAAGCTTGATGAAGATTTGAATAAAAGCTGTGCAAACACCAAAGAATATATTGATAAGCATCTTGCAATATGCAGTAGAATAAACAAACCATTGGTAATGGAAGAGTTTGGATATCCACGAGATGGATTCAGTTTTTCAGCAAACTCATCAACAAAGAGCCGTGACGGATATTATAAATTTGTATTCTCGTTGATATCTGAAAGCGCAAAGGCTAAAGGAAACTTTGCTGGATGTAACTTTTGGGGATGGGGTGGAGCTGCCAGACCACAACATGAACAATGGCAAGTTGGTGACGACTATACTGGTGATCCCGCACAAGAACAGCAAGGATTGAATAGCGTGTTCATTACTGATAAGAGTACATTACAATTGGTAAAGAAATACAATCTAAAATAACTAAAAAGCGTGTCACACTAAATGACACGCTTTTCTGTTATTATTTACTTTCAATATATAAGCCATTCAGTTTGCTTAGGAATATTGTGTGTTCATTATTGTAAAACTTCATAAATCCCCGTATTTTGTCATTTCCTTCACCTGGATATGGAGTGTAGAAATGTCCACCTTTATAATCTCCATGATTGGCACCGAACATGACGTATGCCAAACGATGATGTTCAACAATAGGCATCAGTATGTTTGAGAAATAGTTGCTGTCTGGTATGCTTTCAATACCTGTAGTGAGACCTAATGTGTTGTTGTGCTCCTGCGCAAAACTTATGGCTTTAGGCAAGAACGTTGCAAGTGTATTCTTGTATTCATTTATATTTATATGCTCTTTTGTCTGCATATATGTTATGTTTACAATCTCGGCATCATTAGGATATCTCTCAAGGAATGCATTGTTTACATAAGTTTCAGAATAACCAAAAATCACGTTTGTGACATCATTGTCATCAAGCATGTCCTTGGTGTCCTTATAAAGTTTTTTGTATTTGTCAATACTCATGTTGCAATACCATGACTTTCCGTTAACAGGATATAGATACAACACTACGGGGACTTTTATTCCGTATGAGTCTTGCAGACTGCTGATAAAGTTTGAAAGACTTTTGATGTAATCTTTAAGAACATCCTTATTGCCGTTGTAATCAGGAGCTGTCCAGTTCATTACAATCATTGAACCGTGTTTGAAAGCGTTAATGGCATTTTTTGCAATCCAACTGAATTGCAGACCGTCACTATTTATTTTCTTTCCGCTCTCTATTCCTGACAGTTCATATCCATTTACAGCAGGATTATCGTGGCATATACTGAAGAAGTCACTCCTCGATTTCTCGTTTTTCCATCCGATACCTTCTAGGGTACCATACATCTGACCAATCATTACACCCTTGTTAGTGAATGTAGTGAGGTTCGACTTCATATTTTCTGTGCGAGTTGTACGCCCGCTATTGGCAATCTCGTCGTAAGACATTTTCTTCTTGTCCCCGCATGACGAGATTGTCAAAGCAATCATTAAAGTATAAAATATATATTTTATTTTCATAGTTCTTATTCGTTATATGCATTCTTCATTGCTGCAGCTACTGTAGGCAGAGACCATTGCGGAACACTGCGGTCTGTGCCGTCGATGATACTCATCCAGTAGAATGTAGATATCCCATAGGCCTTAGCCTGTTTCACCATATCGGCTGCTTGGTCTGCAGCAGCTTTAATTTGAGTTGTTGTAGATGTCTTACTTACAGATGTCTCACCGTGGGTGCCATATTCACCAACAATTACAGGAATACCCTGACTCACGAAACGAGTGTTAAGACGAGTGAACATATTCTTAATCTCATTACTGCAATCTGTTGTCCACTGCCCATAGTTCTTAAACCAGTTATAAGGGTCATAAGTGTGTATTTGCACAGCTATATGTCCACTAACATTGTCGGTTGGAATTGTTAGATTATTTATAGCTACACTAGAGCTGTTTGCTGCATAGGTGTTAACAATGAGGTTACGTGTCGTATTGTTTCCACCAGTAGCTCTTACGGCATTTACGAAACTCTGCGCATAGTTGTTAATTGCAGTATAGCTTGCACTGCCTGCTACTGGAGGAGCCCAACTGCTATTTGCGTCAATAATCTCATTGTAACCTTCGAAGAGCAGATGATGATCATAACCTGAAAATTCGTTTGCAATCTGAGTCCATAAATTCTCAAACTTATCCTTTGTAGAGGTATATACATTTGCGTCTGCCTTAATCCATGATTTGAAACCAGTAGTAGCGTTGTCTGCACCGGTATCTAGATGAGTATTCAGAATACAATACATTCCAGAATTGATTACATAGTCAACAACCTCCTTAACTCTAGCCATCCATTTAGCGTCAACATTCCCATCGGCATCAATATGCTCATACCAAGTTACAGGAATACGTACAGAGTTGAAACCTTCTTTTTTGAGGAATGTCATAAGAGCCTGTGTCGTAACTGGCTGTCCCCATGCAGTTTCATACGCCGATACAGCCTTTCCTGTACCAATATTGTTTGCGTCAAGAGTATTTCCTAGATTGAAGCCAAGTCCCATATTGACCACTGCTTGCTTTGCAGGTTCGTCTATAGTTGTAGAACCAATATTTACATCGCTTCGTGAAACTACATAACTCTGATTCACCGCATTTTTCCACCAATCATCAGAAGGCATGTTACCTCCATACCACGGCATGAAATATAACCATTTTGCTCCTCCGTTCCATACATCAGATATGTTTGCGAAAGATGACGTATTTGAAACACCACACTCCGACAGTGCAACCATCTTGTTGCTATATAGAGGAGTTAGCTGTGTGAATTCAGTCTTGTTTTGTGCGGCTGTATATCCATAAAGGTCACGTCCCACCAAGTCTACATAATTGTCACCAGGGTAGAAAGCATTGTCGTTGTCGTAATTATTACTGTCTCCGTTGTAATTCTGAGCTGTCCATTCCCATATAAGATTATGGATACCTTTTTCTTGGAAATATGTAAACATAGCTTTCCAAAGAGCCTTGTATGTGTCAGGTCCGTCTTCCCCCCACCAGAACCATGCAGAACCAGTGTAAGTCTTTGCGTATAAGTTTCCTGCTCCTTCATGGAATGGACGCCATATAGCAGTAACGCCTGCATCCTGAAGTTTCTGCAATATAGCTACAACCTTATCCATCTGCCCATAAAACCATGTGTTTTCCCATTTACCAGAAACAAGCGCATTGGATGCTTTGAATGTTGTTTCAGAAGGTGTGCATGTAACTCCGCTACCATCAGCGCCTATAGTAGTTGTTTCTGTCTTTGGTACATTGAAGTGCCACATCAGTGAAACTATACCACCGGCAGTAGCCCATTCTGTAACAGGAGTAATATTGTTATAGTTTATCCAACCATTGTTATCCGGTACGTAAATTTGTATAAAATCGTAACAGTTTATAGCTGGATATTTACCTGTAAGGGTGTTAATTTTGTCTGCTTCAGTATGATTCCAATTTACATTAGCCATAATTGAAGACAGTATCTTGCTTCCGTAATTAAGTTTGAGATATTTATAAAGTCGCTTTGTATTGTCTGATGCGGCAGCATCAGCAAGAGTAATGTTGCTGACATCGCTTTCATGATATATGTTGAATACAACATTGCTCACATTGTCAATGCTGAATTCATTGAAGTTGGTATTTCCGAATGCTGGATTCTGACTGCCGAATTTGTTTCCACTATCATAGAAACTGATAACAGGTAAATCAGTGATCTTCACACTTTTTGAAGTTCCGTCTTTTTGGTTTACAGTATAAGTATCAGTACTTATCTGTGCGTTTGCCGTAAAGAAAATAAGCAAAGATGCCAGAGATAAAAATAACTTTTTCATTTTTTGCTTATTTTTAAGGTTTTGTCATTTGCCTTTATAATATAAACACCTTTACCTAAAGAAGAAATGTCTATTATAGTAGAGTTTGAAAGGCTTGTTGTTTTTAGAGTAGCAGTTTTTCCATCTACAGAGAATATTTTTACATTAGCATTAGCGCCCTCAATAATAATTTTGTCGCCTTCAGCGATTATAGAAGTGTTATTCTCAATATTCTCAATTCCTGTTGTTCCCGAAAAAGTGAATGTCTTTATTTTATATAAATCATATTCAGCGGTAGTACTACTGGCAGAGATTGTCATTTTGTTGTTAGCCATTGTAATTTGCGGAAGGGCAGAGAGAACAAAAGTCTGAGTCGTATTATCGCTGAATGTGATAATGAGTGACTTGTCTTCTGCTTTTGCAACGATGCTACAGAATAAAGCCAATAGTGAGAGTAATAATTTTCTCATAAGCTAATATCTTTTGTTTTAAATAATTGTGGCGCAGAATTACTACTGCGCCACAAATATACTATTTTTTTGTTAACGACTATGGCTGAACAGTTATTTTTGTTATATCACCCAAACCACCTTGTATAACGAAAGATGGTGATTGATTGATGAAATCCATACAAGCCTTATCGATAGTGAGAGTAAGAACACTTTCAGTACCGTTCCAGTCTGTCAGAGTTGTGTAGGCTTTCCAAGCACCATTGTTAATCTGAATCTGTCCTGTAGTTGTTGTCTTCTTGTAAAATCTAAGTACAGAGCCAACCTTGATTCCCATTTTTGTCATAACATCCTGTGTGATGGTGAATCGTCCGTCATCACCCCAAGTCAAAGCATAAGGATATGTAATGGCTGTACCGTTCATGTTCTTTACGTAATCTGCGACATCAAGTTCTGGAGAAGTTGCCGTAATTTTGCAGACAACAGTACTTGTTCCGTCTGGAGTCACCATCTTCAGGTCGTAAGTACCCGCAGCAACAGTTGCTGGAATCTGGAATGTCATAGATGTATTAGTGCGTGCAGAGAATTTCACAACCTTTGTATTATCAATATACACAGTTTCTACATTATTGAAATTCTTACCGTTTATCGTAACGTACTCACCAGTAGTGCCTTTGACATCCGCTGAAACGGCTGGAGTAGAAGATGCGTTGATGGTAATGCCTGTTACGTCAACAGTTTCGCCATTCTTAAGAATAAACTTAAGGCCTGTACCTTCAGCAGCTTCAGGAATTGTTAATCCAATTGCTGTTTCTGTCTGTGTCAATGTTGTAACAGTTGGAGAGCCATCACCAGGGAATACAACAGATGCAACAAGGTCAAGGTTGGTACCTTTTATAACAAGAGCATTACCTGCTATGATTGATGTCTGGCTGAATTCTGTTACGACTGGTGCCACAAGTTTGTAAGCTACAGTTACAGTCTTTCCATTTGCAAGAGATAAGGTGATATCCCCGTTCTGCGCAGCTTGAGGAACTGTAGCTACAATTGTTGTTGCGGTTGAAGACTTAATACTTCCTGCTGCATTTGGGAATGCAATACCAGTAACAAGGTCAAGATCCTTACCGGTTATAGTAACGTCAGCCCCATTTTTTACAGGATTTGGTGTTGCTACTAGTTCTGTAGGTACTACGGTCTTAATACTTCCAGCAGGTATTTTAACACCAGAACTTGTTACTAGATTAACTTCACCATCAGTAGCCTTAGCTGGAACAGTAACACTGATAGATTTACCATCCTGAGCAATTGTGAACTTCTCTGCAGGTGCTCCGGTGAACTGAATAGAAGCAATCTGGTCTAGACTTTCACCAGTAATGGTGATATTGTTACTAGCTTTTATCGTTTCAGGAGCAAGAGAAGAAACAGTTGGTAGATTTATAACAAGAGCTTCAGAAGTTTCAATTTCGTTAGGACTTGCCGCTAAATCGGTAAGTTTAAAAGTACCTGTCTTTGCTTCCTTTGGAATAGCAACAGTGATCGTGTAACGGTCGTGAGCAGTAAACTGTTTTTCATTAACAGTATCTTTATCTGCGAAGATAATACCGTGGATAAGATTTAGATAGTCACCCTTTATAGTTAAAGTTTGCCCAACACTTCCTGTATAGTTTTTCGCTGTACCGACATAGAACTCTGTAAGTTTGATATCTTCACGATAAGTGATCGGGGTAACAGATGTAATAACTCCGCCTTTAGCTGTTTTAAGAGTAACGGTACCAGTTGTGCATTTTTCTGCAGGAACTTGAATTGTTATCTCACTCTCGCGTCCGCTCTTTAGTACTTCATACTGCGTGATAGGGTCTGCGCCAGGAATGTCAATCTCACTAATCTGGTCAAGATTACTTCCAACAAAATGAAGAGTTCCGCCACGCAATACAGGACAAGGTCCGAAAGACTGGAGAGTTATATCGTTTCCAAATTGGTCGGTATTTAAGTCATCGTTGCTGCAACCTGTCAGCGACAGCCCCGTAAGGGCTATCACTAACATGATGAATATATTATAGTATTTTTTCATATCTAATGTGATTTATTGGTTATTTGTTAGGAACCACACGGATGTTATCAATCTTGATGATAGGGTGGCAGTCCTTACCTGTAGGAGTAACAGTCTTCTTATCATAAGAACCAGTAGTTACGAAGATTGTAAGACTAGCAAAGTCTTCAACGCTTGCGAAGGCTTTCTTTGCGACATTACCATCCCAATCCTTATTAAAGTCAGCTAGAGGAACAGTAACTGTTATCCATTTTCCACCTGTGTCGTAAGATAGATCGTCGTTGTTCCAAGGCATGTATAATGCACGTCCCCAACCATCACCATTATGAAAGAAGTTGTTATTGGCTGTAGGTAAAGTGACCTTGTCAGTTCCTGCAAATATAATCTGCATAGGAGCAGCGCACCAAGGATTTGATGAAGGAATATACATTTCAAATTTTATGCTCTTATTTTGCCAGTCAGTAAAGTCAGCTACGTCATTCAATTTAGGACCATCAGCATCAAAAGTGTTGTTCCATGTACCAGCCCAATACTCGAATGAGAAATTGCCATCATTCCAAGTTCCCTCTTTAGGCATGTCGGCATCACCAAGCATAAGATAATTTCCGCTTATAGAAGAGTCATCTTTCTGTATTTTCTGACTATGCCAACCATGGTTTCCAAGAACATTAACTCCATTCCAAGGTGTATCGAAATCAAAGAGCATACCACGCTTATCCTTGTATTGGAAAGCTGCTTTTGTAGCTCCATATTTTGTGGTAATGTAGAAGTTCTTTCCTGTAGGAAGGTCACTAGGCATAGTAAATGTAATACCAGTTTTAGTTATACTCTGAATAGCTGTTTTTGGCAAAGTATAATCATCACCAACCTTAATGCTTATAGGATAGTTGCTGTAATCAAGGAAGTAGTCACCAGTAATAGTAACTGTTTCACCTGCGTTAGCCCATTCATTACTCATAGAACTGATAGTCGGAGCGGGTACAACAACTCTGAAATCATAAGGTATAGTATCGTTTTTTGTTGTTATTACATACAACTTATCAGACACCGTTGAAGGAATAGTGTTTGGAACAGTAACAATAAGAGTGTTGTCAGTAATATAACTCGTATTCAAGACAGCTTTCTGATCGTTGAATACCAATTCCTTTACACTGCGTAGGTTGTTACCTACCAAGCATATAGCGCTGCTCATAGAGGCTGATGTAAGGAGGGAATCCTTACTTGCTATATCAACTGGACGTATATAATTAATACTAGGCGTAGCAGTGGTTGTCTCATATTTGTCAGGCTCGTCTTCGCAAGATGTAAAGCCGATGCTAGCAGTCGCAAGAACAACCATCAACGTCCATTTTATATTCTTTATTTTCATATTCTTAAATTCTAAAGGATTAATAGCTGTATGTATTACGTACATCAACATGAATAGGTGTGGCGTTGCTACCTAAGTTTGGATTTAAGGCTACATCTTCTGTTGGATAAGGGAGAATAAAACTAGATGCAGTAACATTTGGTGCAATTGTCTTGCTGTCGTATTGAATCTGGGATCCATCCCAAACACCAGACTCATAATAAGTCTTGTAAGCAGCATCACAGTTCCACATCGCATTTCTGCGCTGTGCTGTAAGTTCCTTGATACATGCGGCAACATCATAGTAGCTGCGGCGTACATAATCATACCAACGGTCACCTTCACCTGCAAATTCAAGACGACGCTCTTTCCATATATCGTCAAAAGTCAGACTTGTTTTCTCTATGTCTGTAGGAACTGCGCGCTGATGAACGGCATTGAAAGCTTTAAGAGCATCTGTGTTTGTTGCATTGCCAAGAAGGACTTCTGATTCAGCAAAAATAAGATAAACGTCAGAAAGTCTAAGAATTTGTGTTGCGAGTGCGTTTGCCATACGTGCAGGAGTGATATTCATCTCTGCAATATGGTCAGCATTATCACCATAAAGATTCTTAACGTTGTTGCCACCGCAAGGACCTTGACATACACCTGTTGCAGCCTTGTTGTAGGTTTTGTCATACCAGAACTGCAGATAGCTGAATCCTTTCTTGTTATTTTTCATTGTATGGTCGCGCCAGAAATAACTGTATGTATCACCAGCCATCATGATAGTAGCTTTGCGACGAATATCTTTGTCAATTCTCTTAGATGGATCTGTTGCTGGTGAAATGGCAAATGCATCCATAAGGTCAACAGATGGACCACCATAACCGCCCCAGCAGTCACCGTTTTCATCGAAACCTTCAGGTGCAAGGTCACTTTGTAATGTATTCTGACAAGTCCAGTGAGCACCAACAGTCCAACGCCAAGTAAACAGACTTTCATCACTAGCGTTTTTGCTTCCACGGAATATATCTTCATAGTTGGCTAAGAGTGTACGACCAGAATTATCGATAACATCCTTTGAATATTTGGCAGCCTTTGTAAGGTCATCTTTGTTTAATGTACCAGAAACGCCAGCCTTAGTAAGGTAAACCTTAGCAAGTAAACCTTCAGCGCAATAATAATCTATACGACCAGTAGTGCTCTTAGTACGAGGAAGAAGAGACATCGATTTCTCTAAGGTCATAATGATATAATCATAAACATCAGACTTTTGAACCTTACTCAAAGTATTATAGTCACCATTCTTGATGTTGTCCGAGTTGTTGTGAACGATAGGCACGTCACCGAAAGTGCGTACGAGGAAGAAATATGACATAGCCTTCCAAGCAAGACATTCGCCCATGCATTGATTCTTCACAGCCTCAGAAGCCTTGGCACCCTTTAATGACTGATAAACAGTGTTGGCATGTCCGATAACAGCCCAAAGTGAATAAGACATATTAATAAGATCCTGATCGGTACCATTTACACTGAAGTTCATGTATGGACTAGAACCCCAATACATATTACCAGACATCACTTCACCAACCTTGATGAAACCGCGCTGGAAATCATACCATGGAGAATTATACAGATTGTCAACACCTGAAATACAGGCATCATCTGAAGTATAATAATTCTCGGTGTTGTAATTATCCTCTACAGGTCTGTCAAGGAAGTCACTACAAGATGACATTCCGAACCCAAGGAATATTGCAACAGCTGCATATTTTATATTTTTAATTTTCATATTGTATTATATGTTTAGGTTTTTAGAATGATGCATTCAGACCGAATGTGAATGATGTTGGTGATGGGTAACGACCGTTATCGAGACCAAATACATTTGCACTGGCTGTTGAAAGACCTATTTCAGGATCATAACCATCATACCCTGTGATAGTGAATAGGTTGGTTGCATTGAATGTAAGACGAAGGTTTGTGAGGCCAATCTTTTGGATTAGTTTCTTGTCGAAAGTATATCCAAGAGTTACACTCTTTAGGCGCAGATAAGATCCATTTTCTATATAACGGCTGCTGAAAGCGTCGTTATCGTTAGGGTCGTTGATAGAAGCACGTGGCAATGATGCGTCAGGATTAGAAACCATTACGTTTGATATATTGTCATACCAAGTTCCTGTTACGTTACCATCAGTAGCTGTGAGTCTTGCACGATTGTTAATATCGGTAAGTTGGTTAGTCCAAGGACTGCTCATATGAGTGAGTTTCATCTTCAGGTAGTTGGCAACCTTGTTGCCTACATTGCCATTGATAAATATGTTGAGGTCAATGTTTTTGTAACGCAATGTGTTATTCCAACCGAATGTCCATTTTGGAAGTGGCGAACCAATATTCGTCTTGTCTTTTTCATCAATAACACCATCACCATTTACGTCTTTATACTTTATGTCACCAACATTTGTTGTGTTGTTTTTATAGTCTTTAGGATTTGTGCTCCATGACTTCTTTCCGTTTGCATCAGTAACAATAGGATTAGTTTTATTACGAACATCCGCAGGAGAATTCAGGATATCTTGGAAATTTTGATATATACCGTCAACTATATATCCATAGAAACCATACAAACTTTCGCCCGGAGTACTACGACTTACAACGTCTGACCACTGACCGTAACCAAGTAAGGCGGTACTTCCTGCAAGACTTTTCAATTTATTTCGATTAATAGAAACGTTAATATCAGAATCCCATTCGAAGTTCTTGTTAACGATTGGTTTTGTATTAAGTGCAAGCTCAATACCATGGTTTTCTATGCTACCATAGTTTCCATAAGGAGCAGCAAGAGCAGAAGAAGAATTGCCACTTGTACCCATGATAGAAGGTAATATAAGCTGCATAAGCATATTCTTAGATTCCTTCTTATACCAGTCTACAGTGAAGTTTACGCGATTGTTGAACAAACCAAGATCAAGACCTACATTCCATTGTTCTTGTGTCTCCCACTGGATATCAAGGTTTTTCAAGTTCTGTGGGCGATAAGAAGTTCCAAGACCTGTTTCCATAACAGACATTGCAGATCCCCATTTATAACCACCGATGTTTGAGTTACCAGTCTGTCCCCAACCGATACGTAACTTACCGTTGCTTAGCCAGTCACCTGTAATATCTTGAATGAACTTCTCGTTAGAGAAACGCCATGCTAGAGCTACAGAGTGGAAACCAGCCCAACGTTTGTTAGGACCGAAGTTTGAACTTCCATCATAACGATATGTGTATGTACCGAGATAACGGTCGTTGTAGTTGTATGTTTCACGAGTAAAGAAAGATGCCATAGCAGAACTTCCCCATCCTTCGCCAATCTGTGGTGTACCAGAACCCAATGCAGGATTGTGCACAATATCGCTTGGAAGATTGGTGTTAAAGATAGAAGTAAAGTCATAATTTGATTCCCAACATTCCTGACCAAGCATTGCTGTTATACCGTGCTTACCGAATTGCATATTATAGGTAAGGTAATTGCTTAAAGACCAATAGTTGCTGCTGTTCTTTTGTATACGACCTTGGTTTTGTGCTCTTACCCATGTTCCAAGTGTTACCATTGGATTATAAGTATCACCTTTTGATGCACCGATATCATAACCTAACTGTATGTGCCAAGTAAGGTTCTTCATAGGGGTAATATCTGCAAAGATACTACCGTTGAGGCTCTGGCGATCTAATAGAATATTATCTAACATTGCAAGTGCAATAGGGTTTGGATTGGTAAATCCTTCCTTTGAAACACTAGAATAGCCACCATCGATATTATAAATCTGGATGTCAGGAGGTGTTGTCAGTGAGTAGTTGATAAGACCAGCATCACTATCTACAAGTTTCAGACTTTCTGAAGTTTTTGAATATGTTGCGTTAAGCCCGAGTTTAAACCATTTTTTTAGTTGTGCTGTGAGGTTCACACGGAAAGAGTAGCGGTTGAAATTACTGCCGATGATTGTTCCGTCCTGATCTGTGTAACTACCAGAAACGTAGTAGTTGATCTTATCTGTTCCGCCTTCAGCACTAATTTGATGCTGTTGTTGCCATGCTGTCTGGAAGACGGCATCTTGCCAGTTAGTTCCCTTTCCAAGAAGAGAAGGGTCACTATACGTCTTGTCTGGTTTTGAAATTTCACCTTGAGCAGCCATATCATTATAAAATTCTGCAAATTCTCTTAAATTGAGAATGTCTAGGCGATTGTTTTGGCGTGATGCTGTAACACTTCCGCTATATGTGAACTTAGCCTCACCAGCTTTACCCTTCTTTGTTGTGATAAGTACAACGCCGTTTGCACCTTGAGCACCATAAATAGCGGTAGCAGAAGCATCTTTTAAGACTTCAATATTAACAATGTCTGCAGGGTTTAGAAGTGACAAAGGAGAAATGGTTGAATGTGAACCATTACCAAGAGCGTCTCCTAGTCCAAGGCTGGCGCCACTGTTACTTTGTGATTGAAATATCACTCCGTCAACAACATATAATGGATCAGCACCTGCATTGATAGTTGCATTACCACGAATGTTAACAGAAATTGCTGAGCCTGGAGCACCTGATGTTCGAACAGCATTGACACCGGCTATACGTCCTTGGAAACTTTGGTCAATATTAGTCATAGGTGCAGACTTAAGAGTCTTTTCGTCCAATGAAGCAGAGGCACCGGCAAGGTCACTTTTCTTCATTGTACCATAGCCTACAACGACAACCTCTTGAAGTGAGTGGTTGTCTTCAGAAAGAGTTACTTTAAGATTATTCTCGTTCCCTAGTTTCACTGTGCGTGTGATATAGCCTATATAGGAAACCTCAATTGTGGCATTGGCTGGTGCATTGAGGACGAAGTTACCGTCGATATCGGTAATAGCTCCTGCGTTGCTTCCTTTAACCTTTACCGTTGCACCGATTATTGGACCTTGAGAGTCTGACACGGTACCTGTGATTTTCTTAGTTTGTTGCACAGCCATTGACATTGCTGTCGCTTTGGCTGCTAAAGTTTGCGGAGAATAACCTAGAAGTCCTTGACTTAATACAGAAAAGGTATACATCGTTTTAACAATTAAATGATGGAAAATCAAAAGAAAAAAAAGGAACATCGAAGTTACAGTCGTGACTTCAAGCTTCAAGCATTAAAAGACATGTATGAGCATGATTTGTCATATGGTTTTACTGCTCGCAAATATGGGATATTGGCAGCCCATTCTTTACATTTGTGGGAAAAAGAGTTTCCCTTAACCAATAAATCATTATCTTTGTCAACAGCAACAATACAAAAGGTAATGAGTATGCGTAAGAAAAAAGATGAAGCCAAAGCAGCTTTGGTTAAGACAAAAGAAGAGCAACTTGAGTATGAGATATCTTGCCTTCGTAAAGCTCTTGAGTATTCCGAACTTCGCAATGAAGCTCTTAATGAGTTATTAAAAATCGGCAAGGAAGATTACGGAATCGACTTATTAAAAAAAGCTGGCGCCAAACAGTAAATAGCCTTCGCACCAGACATTCTAATCTATCAATAGAATGTCTGAGTGGGCTGTTTGGTAAAACACGTGTAGGCTATTATTCAGTAAGCAAGGAGATGCTGGAAAAACGGAAATTGACAGAGACAACAACTATCAGTATAGTCAGAGAAGTACGCAATGAAGCTCCAGGCATAGGAGCATACAAACTCTTTATCATGCTTAAGGAGTTATATGCAGAAAAGATGGTTGGGCGAGATAAATTCTACGCTTTGTTGCATTTTCACCATCTTATGCTTAAACCCCAGCGTAAACGGCATACGACAAATTCAAATCACCATTATCACAAGTACAAGAATATGATCAAGAACTTTATACCGACTGCTCCCAATGAGTTATGGGTTGCTGATATTACTTATATAGAAACAAAAGACGGTGTGTGTTATCTACATCTTATCACTGATGCCTTTACACACGAGATAATCGGCTGGACATTGTCCGACACGCTTATGGCTACCAATACTATAGCAGCTTTGGAGCAGGCTATAAAGCAAGCTGGTAACTCTGATTTAAGTAAACTTATACATCATTCAGACCGAGGTTCACAATATTGTTGCAATGCTTATGTGGAACGACTTAATTCCATTTCTGCCACGATCAGCATGACAGAGGATTACAAACCTACTGACAATGCCATTGCCGAACGAGTGAATGGGATTATCAAACAGGAATGGCTGTATCGTATGGACAGACCTAAAAACTTAGAGGATGCAAGGAAAATTATAAGCTCCATTATTAATTTCTATAATAACAAAAGACCACACATGAGTAACTGTATGAAGACTCCGGCAGAGATGAGAATGCAATTTAGGTAGTTGCTCTTTGGAGGCTTCACGCCTCCAGCCGCAAGGCAAACCACCGTGGTGTTTTTCATGGGAATGTATTTGTGTATAGAGGAATTTTATTTAACTTTGTAAGAGAAATGTACATATTAAACTGATTTGTAATAAGATTTCAATATATCAATTGTTTCTGTAAAGGATTTCAGTATTCGTAAAGTATATCAGTAAGGGTTTAAAAAATATGTATAGTGTTTCAGAATGTATAACTACAAATGTGTATACCTATTCCAGTCATAGTCACCTAGACTACAGAAACCCGCAAGCAACGTTACTTTACAGTTTGAATTCATACATTATTGGTTTTTGGTTACAGCACTTTCGTGCTTTTGTTTTTAGGTTTAAATAAATTCGTATTAAGCAAGTTCTTATATGCTTTCAATGCTACTTATGTTGTTATTTTCTTTTCCATAATTAGATTTAGTTATAATGTTTTATAGTCGTAAAGATTATCGGTTGCAAATATACGCATTAATCTTCTATGCTTTTTGACTTTAATTGCTTATTATTGATACTTTTTTGCTTAACAATGAAATAGTGTGTAACTGGTCATATATACATAATATATAATAATATTAGTCGTTTTTATTCAATTTTAGTAATATCTAATTTTGTTATATTAAGCAAAAAGGGCTGTTTTTGTCTTAAAACGTTATAATAGTAATTAATCCATATACTGCATGAAAGTTGAAGTAATGAGCAAAAAAGTATCAAACATATATTGAAATATTGTATATCTTTGCAGATGTAATTTTCAATCTGTTTTAAGTTTATTATAAAAATCAAAATGAAAAAACTGCTATTCTTTTTATTTGGATTATTTAGTATATTATCTATTTCCGGTCAAGTTCGCGGAAATAATATAGTTGTTATGGTTCAGCCAGATCATGATGAATGGAACTATGTAGTGGGAGAGACTGCAGTTTTTAAAGTTAGTGTTTTGAAATCAAGTACTCTTGTTAATAATGCAATAGTTTTTTATGAGGCAGGTCCTGTAATGTATCCTGATATTAAAAAAAATACTGTGCTAAAAAACGGAACAATGATATTCCGTGGAAAAATGAATGTTCCTGGATTTTATCGTTTGAAAGTTATAGCAAACGTAAATGGCAAAGAATATGAAGGACTTTGCACAGCGAGTTTTTCTCCGGAAAAGATAATGCCTTATGCTTATGAACCAAAGGATTTTGATACTTTTTGGACTAAAGCACTTAAAGATGCAAGACTTAATGATTTAAATCCTACAAAGAGACTTTTGTCAGAACGTTGTACTGTAGATGATGACGTGTATGAAATAAGTTATGTGAACAATACATCTAACAGTAGAATATATGGAATATTATCTGTTCCAGTAAAACCTGGTAAATATCCTGCATTGCTAAGAGTTCCTGGTGCTGGAGTTCGTCCTTATAGCGGTGATACATACACAGCCCCAGGTAAAGCTATCGTATTGGAAATCGGTATACATGGTATTCCTGTCACGATGCAACAGAGTGTTTATGATAATTTGCTTGGTGGGGCATTGAATAATTATTGGGATACAAATATTGATAATCCTGATAAAAATTATTATAAACGTGTTGTTACAGGGGCAGTTCGTGGTGTTGATTATATAGCGTCTTTACCTCAATGGGATGGGAAAACTATCGGCGTGACAGGTGCAAGTCAGGGTGGCTTTCTTTCATTAGCTGTTGCGGCATTGGATAAGCGCATTACGTTTCTTGGTGTAGTTCATGACGCAATGTGTGATTATTCGGCTGAAGTGCATGGAGTAGCAGGAGGTTGGCCACATTATTTTTATAAGAATACAGATAAATCATTAAATGATAAAGTAGATGCTAGTATGTATTATGATGGTGTCAATTTTGCAAAAAGAATTAATGTTCCTGGATGGTATTCTTTCGGATATAATGACGAAGTAGTACCTCCTACATCATCTTATGGACTTTATAATATTGTTAAAGCACCAAAGATATTGAGTGTGTATCAGCAGACAGGTCATTACTGGTATCAGGAACAATGGGATGAATGGCAGAATTTTATAAAAGAACACTTGAATGTAAAATGATATAGGTCTTAATAACTAATTTTTTGATTATGAAAAGATTTACAATTCTTAATGCAATATTTTTCCTAGCTCTTGGAGTGAATGCTAATACACCTGCTTGTAAATTAATTAAACGCCTTAGAACTTTACAAAAGGCTGGCATAATGATAGGACATCAAGATGATCCTGTATATGGAAAAACTTGGAAGTGGGATATTGGTAAGTCAGATGTTTTGTCTGTTACTGGTGATTATCCCGCTGTTATGGGGTTTGATTTGGGTGAGATAGAATTAGGTCACACGAAGAATCTAGACAAAGTTTCATTTGATAGAATGCGCGATGAAATAATAGCACAATATAAACGAGGTGGAGTTATAACATTGAGTTGGCATCCATATAATCCTGTTACAGGTAAATCTGCATGGGATACAACTGGTAATGCTGTTAAAGAGATTTTTCCAGAAGGAAGTATGTATTCAAAATTTGATAGCTGGTTGAAGATTGTTGCAGAGTTTATTAATTCATTAAAGACAGAAGATGGCATTAAGATACCTGTGATATTTCGTCCTTGGCATGAAATGAGTGGTGGTTGGTTCTGGTGGGGTAAAGGTGGTTGTACACCTGATGAATATAAAAGATTATATATGCTGACACATGATAAACTTGAAAGAGAATATCAATGTGATAATATTGTGTGGGCTTTCTCTCCAAATAGTGGATATAATGATTTCATGAAATATTATCCAGGAAACAGTTATGTTGATGTTTTGGGTGTAGACTTATATGAGTTTGACAAGGATAATGCAAAATACCAGCAGAGCTTGAAACATGATTTAGATACAATTACACAAATAGCAAAGAAGGAAAAGAAAATTGTAGCTCTAACAGAAACTGGCTGTCAGCAACTGCCTTATGCAGACTGGTTTACAAATACATTGTGGACAGTGCTGAAAAACTACAAATTAAGTTATGTTCTGTTTTGGCGAAATGCTTGGGATAATGATAAAGAACTTTATATTTCATACCCAGGACATTCTACAGAAACTGATTTTAAAAAGTTTTATGACATAAAGCAAACATTATTTGTTAAAGATATAAATAAAAATAAATAAGATATAATTATGAATAGCTTTCAAGAAAAGGTAAAATCACTGCGTGAACGACACGAACATTTGATCAAAAAAACAAATGAACCAGAAGAGTTCGGAAACGGAATTTATATAAGATATAAAAAACCGATATTAACTGCGGAACATACTCCATTGGAATGGCGTTATGATTTTAATGAAAAAGATAATCCATATTTGATGCAGCGCATAATGATCAATGCTACACTTAATAGTGGTGCTATTAAATGGAAAGGCAAATATCTGCTTGTTGTGCGTGTTGAAGGTGCTGACAGAAAAAGTTTCTTCGCTGTTGCTGAGAGCCCTAACGGAGTTGACAACTTCAGATTTTGGGACGAGCCTATAACTATGCCAGATGATATAGTTCCTGCAACAAACATTTATGATATGCGACTTACAGCGCATGAAGATGGATATATTTATGGGGTGTTCTGCGCAGAGCGTCATGATGATTCACAGCCTGGAGATTTAAGTGCTGCTACGGCAACAGCTGCTATTGCACGTACAACAGACCTAATTAACTGGGAACGCTTACCTGATTTGAAAACAAAAAGTCAACAGCGTAATGTAGTATTACATCCAGAGTTTGTTGAAGGTAAGTATGCTTTTTATACGCGTCCACAGGATGGATTTATTGATACAGGCTCAGGCGGTGGCATAGGATGGGCTCTTGTTGATGATATTACTAATGCTGAAATTACAGACGAGAAAATTATCAACTTTCGCCATTATCATACAATAATGGAAGTAAAGAATGGCGAAGGTCCTCATCCAATAAAAACAAATCATGGATGGCTTCATCTTGCGCATGGTGTGCGTGGATGTGCTTCTGGATTGCGTTATGTATTATATATGTATATGACAGCACTCGATGACCCAACAAAGGTTATAGCAAAACCTGGTGGTTACTTGCTTGTTCCTAAAGGTAAGGAATATATTGGAGATGTAATGAATGTTGTTTTCGCTAATGGTTGGATTGCCGATGAAGATGGTAAGGTTTTTATATATTATGCAAGTTCAGATACTCGAATGCATGTCGCTGTTTCGACAATAGATAAACTTGTAGACTATTGTTTACACACACCGGAAGACGGTCTTTCGACAAGTGCCTCTGTTGAGACAATAAAGAAGCTTATAGCTAAGAATAAAAAACTTTAATATTTAATCCATAAGTTATATAGAGTTATTTAATTTTTACTATATTTGCAATTCTGTGTAATTTATGGATTTATTTAAATAATAACCTAATGATAAAATCTAAACTAATTGAGAAAATAGGATATGGCTTTGGCGACATGTCTAGTAGTATGTTTTGGAAGATATTTTCTTATTATCTACCGATTTTTTACAGTGATGTCTTCGGACTGTCACTTGGCGCCACAGCAACACTGATGTTAGTTACTCGTATTTGGGACGCAATATTAGACCCGATGATGGGTATTCTTGCAGACCGTACACAGACAAAATGGGGTAAGTATCGTCCTTATCTATTGTGGTTTGCTGCTCCTTTCGCAGTATGTGGAGTGTTCTTATTTACAACACCTCATCTGGGAGAAACAGGGAAGCTAATATGGGCTTATGTTACATATATACTTATGATGACTGTTTATACAGGTATTAATGTTCCTTATGGTTCGATGCTTGGAGTATTAACAAATGATTCTGACGAAAAGACTGTTTTCTCTAGTTTTAGAATGTTTTTTGCTTATGCAGGTTCATTTATAGCTTTGTTTGCTTGGGAACCTCTTTGCGATTTGTTTAAGGCGCATGGTTGTGCAGAAACAGGTGCATGGCAAGGAGCTATGGTCGTAATTGCTGTTTTCTGCTTTTTCTTATTCCTATTATGTTTTAGAATTACTAAAGAGCATATAAAGGTCGAAGCTACATCTCTAGGTTCAGATGTTTCTTCTCTGTTGAGAAACTCTCCTTGGTGGTTGCTGACAGGCGCAGCTTTGTGTTCAAATTTGTTTAATACTGTACGTGGTGCAACAGTAGCTTATTATTTTAAGTATTATATAGGTGAAAATATTCATATAAATTTAGGTATAGCAAGCTTCTTGTTCTTCGCAGGTTTATTCCTTGCTGTAGGTGAAGTTTGTAATATGGCAGGAGTCGTTATTGCTGTTCCGATTAGCCGAAGAATTGGTAAGCGCAGTACTTTTGCTGTTTCTTGTGTAGGAATGGCTATTCTTAGCTGCTTGTTCTTCTATTTACCGTGTACAAATGTAGGTTTCATAACAATGTTGTTATTGCAAATTTTGATATCTATCTGTACAGGAATAATCTCTCCGCTTATATGGAGCATGTATGCAGACGTTGCTGATTTTGCTGCTGTAAAGGACCATACATCTTCAACAGGACTTATATTCTCATCAGGATCTATGGCACAGAAGTTTGGAGGTGCTATTGCAGGAAGTGCAGTCCTATGGTTGTTTGCAGCTTTTGGACTAGTTCCAAATGCATTGCATCAAACAGACAGCGCTATTCTTGGAATGAAACTAACAATGAGTTACATACCTGCAGCTGTTGCAGTTCTTATGGTTGTAATTATGTTTGTTTATCCGCTAACAAAGAGCAAGATGAAACAAATCAATGCTAAGTTAAAGAATATACGTAAAATCGAAGATTAATGGATAGCTTTAAACAAACAATGCAGGAAGTTCTTGAAAACAATATCCTGCGTTATTGGATTGACAATGTTACAGATCATGTCAATGGTGGATATTATGGTAGGGTAGACGGTCATGATATTGTTCATGCTGATGCTGATAAAGGTGCCATAATGAATGCTAGAATTTTATGGAGTTTTTCTGCAGCATATAGAATACTTGGCAAGAAAGAGTATCTTGTTGCAGCAACTCGTGCACGAGATTATATTTTAGATTATTTCATTGATAAGGAGTTTGGTGGCGTATTCTGGTCTTTGGACTATAAAGGCAATCCTTTGGATTGTAAAAAGCAGACTTATGCTATAGGTTTTACTATATATGGTTTAAGTGAATATGTTCGCGCAACTGGTGATAAAAGATCTCTTGAAGTAGCTATGTCATTATATAATGATATAGAAAAATATGCTTTTGATGCAGATAATAATGGTTATATAGAAGCTCTTACTCGAGACTGGAAGCCCATTGAAGATATGCGTTTGAGTGACAAAGATGAGAATGGGAGTAGAACAATGAATACTCATTTGCATATCATAGAACCATATACTAATCTTTATCGTGTATGGAAAGATAAAAAATTGGAACAGAGTATGCGTAACTTGCTTGATATCTTTACTGATAAACTCCTGAACACAGAAACTTATCATCTGGATTTGTTCTTTGATGATAAATGGGAAGGAAAGCGAAACGTAGAGAGTTATGGACATGATATTGAGGCAAGTTGGCTTTTGCATGAATCAGCATTAGTTCTTGATGACAAAAAATTATTAAGGAAAATAGAACCTATAATAAGAAAAATTGCAGTTGCGGCTGATGAAGGACTGCGTTCTGATGGGAGCATGATATACGAACATTGGAAAGATGATGATCGTTATGACATGCAGAGGCAATGGTGGGTGCAATGTGAAAATATTATAGGGCACATGAATATATATCAGTATTTTAGAGAGGAAACATCTCTTGGGATAGCTGTAAGATGTTGGTCATTTATACAAAAGAATCTTGTTGATTGGGACAAAGGAGAATGGCATTGGGCAAAACTTGAAGATGGAACTTTGAATGTCGTAGATGACAAAGCTGGTTTCTGGAAATGTCCTTATCATAACAGCAGAATGTGCATTGAACTTATAGAGCGTCGGTTTTAATACCGGTGCTTTTTTTTATTTATGTGCCCTTTTTTTTGTTAATATAGCGTAATATTTATAATATTATTGCTAACTTTGCAAACGCTTTTGGCAGATTAGCTATCTGCCTTAGTTTAAGCAGATTATTAAAATAACGTTATAGATTTTATGTATTTTACTTTATTCATTACCGTTTTGATAACGGCTGTGTTCTTGGTATTGGCATCTTATGTCATTGCTAAGCTTATCGGTCCGCGTTCTTACAATCCGGTAAAGGGTGAACCATTTGAGTGTGGTATTCCTACTCGCGGCTCTTCATGGCTGCCAGTACACATTGGATATTACCTTTTTGCCATCCTTTTCCTGATGTTTGACATTGAGACCGTATTTCTCTATCCATGGGCAGTCGTCGTAAGACAATTTGGGCCAATGGCTTTAGTTAGTATTGGTTTCTTCTTGGTAGTATTAGTATTTGGCTTGGCTTATGCCTGGCGGAAAGGAGCGTTGGAATGGAAGTAAGAAAACCTCACATTAAGAGTATTCCTTATGACGAGTTCAAGGATAATGACTCTCTTGAAAAGATTACGCAGGAATTAAACGAAGGCGGAGTAAATGTAATGCTTGGTTCATTGGATCAGGCTATTAACTGGGGACGAAGCAATTCTCTCTGGTCACTTACTTTTGGTACTTCATGTTGTGGAATTGAGTTTATGTCAGTAGGTTGTGCGCGTTACGACTTCTCTCGCTTCGGCTTTGAGGTGACTCGTAACTCTCCACGCCAAGCAGACTTGATTATGTGTGCCGGTACTATTACCAATAAAATGGCACCTGTATTTAAGCGCTTGTATGACGAGATTGCAGAACCTAAGTATGTTGTAGCTGTTGGTGGTTGTACCATAAGTGGTGGACCTTTCAAGAAAAGCTATAATGTAGTTCGTGGTATAGACGAGCTTGTTCCAGTGGATGTATACATCCCAGGATGCCCTCCACGTCCAGAAGCAATTCTTTATGGTATGATGCAATTGCAGCGTAAGGTTAAGGTTGAAAAGTTCTTTGGTGGCGTAAACCATAAGATGACAAAGGAGGAACGTGAACTATCTTTAAGTAAGGGTGGCTTACGTGGAATCAGTAATGAGGTTCTAACTTCAACTGAGAAACTAGGAAAGAGAACTCCTATCATCGTAACAGATGTCCCAGAAGATTTCGATCCAAATAAAGAGCTAACTGATTAATAAGGTACAAGAAAATGAAACTAAATAATATAGAACTCAATTTCGATAACTTTGCCCCTGAAATGGCAAAGTTGAAGAACGAGAAACATTTCGATTACCTTGTTACCATTATTGGTGAAGACTTTGGAGAAGAAGGTCTCGGATGTATCTACATACTTGAAAATACAGATACTCATGAGCGCTGCTCAGTTAAGACTATTGGTAAGAAGGTTGGCGATGATGTAGTTATTCCAACGACTCTTAATCTTTGGAATGCTGCTAATTTGTTAGAGCGTGAGGTATTTGATTTCTTGGGAATAAAGTTCTTGGGACATCCAGATATGCGTCGCTTGTTCCTTCGTACGGATTTCAATGGTTATCCTCTTCGTAAGGACTTTGATGAGAGCCCTGAGAATAATAAGTTCCCTGTTACAGACGAACCTGAATCAGATTTCACTACAGAATGGAATCTTGATAGAAGTGGTAATCTTGTAGCTACACAGCATCGTCTTTTTGATGAAGATGATTTCGTTGTAAATATGGGACCTAACCACCCTAGTATGCATGGTGTGTTACGTTTGCAGACTATTGTAGACGGTGAGACTATCAAGGGTGTATATCCACATTTGGGATATATTCATCGTGGTATGGAGAAGATGTGTGAAAGTATGACTTATCCTCAGTCTCTCGCATTAACAGATCGTTTGAATTATCTTTGTGCAATGATGCAGCGTCATGCATTAGTAGGTGTTATAGAAGAAGGTATGGGAATAGAACTCTCAGACCGCATTCTGTATATCCGTACAATAATGGATGAGTTGCAGCGTATAAATAATCACTTGTTGTTCCTTGGTACATGTGCACAGGACTTGGGTGCTTTAACTGCATTCCTATATTGCATGCGTGATCGTGAGCATGTTTTGAATGTGATGGAAGAGACAACTGGTGGTCGACTTATACAAAACTATTATCGTATAGGCGGTCTTCAGGATGATATTGATCCAAATTTTGTACAGAACACAAAAACTCTTTGTAAATATCTGCGCCCTATGGTTCAGGAATACATGGACGTGTTTGGTGATAATGTAATTACACATCAGCGTTTGGAAGGTGTTGGTCCTATGGGGCTTGACGATTGTATTAATTATGCTCTTACAGGTCCTGCAGGACGTGCAGCTGGATGGCATAATGATGTTCGTAAAAATCATCCTTATGGTGTATATGATAAGGTGAAATTTGACGAAATAACTCTTACCGGAGCTGATTCAATGGCTCGTTACATGGTTCATATAAAGGAAATATATCAGAGTTTGAACATTATAGAACAGCTCATTGATAATATTCCTGAAGGTGAATTCTATATCAAGCAGAAGCCTATCATTAAGGTTCCTGAAGGTCAGTGGTTCTTCTCTGTAGAAGGTGGAGCTGGTGAATTTGGAGTTTATCTCGACTCTCATGGTGATAAGAGCCCTTATCGTTTGAAGATGCGCCCAATGGGATTGACCTTGACAGGTGCATTTGACAAGATGCTTCGTGGACAGAAGATTGCTGACTTGGTAGCAACTGGTGCTGCAATTGATTTCGTAATTCCTGATATTGATAGATAAATTATGTTTGATTTTAGTATAGTAACAAAATGGTTCGATGCGCTCCTTAGTCAGACTTTGGGGTTGCCTAGTTTCTGGACCATTCTTATTGAGTGCGTACTCATCGGACTTTTGGTCTTGACAGCTTATGCGCTTATTTGTATCGTACTGATTTTTATGGAACGTAAGGTTTGTGCTTATTTCCAGTGCCGTGTAGGTCCTATGCGTGTAGGTCCTTGGGGTATATTTCAGGTGTTTGCAGATGTTTTGAAGATGCTTATAAAAGAAATCTTCACAGTAGATAAGTCTGATAAACTTTTATATGCGATAGCTCCGTTCCTTGTAATGATTGCTTCTGTTGGTACATTCTCTTTCCTTCCTTGGAATAAGGGTATGCACATTCTGGATTTCAATGTAGGTATTTTCTTGGTTACAGCAATTAGTTCTATTGGTGTACTAGGTGTATTCCTTGCAGGTTGGGGTTCTAACAACAAGTATTCCGTAGTATCGGCAATGCGTGCTGCAGTACAGATGATCTCTTATGAGGTATCTTTGGGCTTATGCCTTATTTGTGCTGTAATTCTTACAGGTACAATGCAGATGAGTGGTATTATCGAGGCTCAGACTGGTCCTTGGAAGTGGCTTATTATTCAAGGCCATATACCTGCAATCATCGCTTTTATAGTATTCCTTATCGCTGGTAATGCTGAGGCTAATCGTGGTCCATTTGACTTAGGTGAAGCCGAAAGTGAGTTGACTGCTGGTTATCATACTGAGTATTCAGGTATGGGCTTTGGTTATTATTACCTTGCAGAGTATTTGAATCTATTTGTTATATCAGGACTTGCGAGTGCTGTCTTCCTCGGAGGTTGGGCACCATTGAACGTAGGTATTACAGGATTTGACAATTTGATGAATATGATACCAGGTTTCATTTGGTTCTTCGGTAAGACATTTATGTTGGTATGGATTCTTATGTGGGTCCGTTGGACATTCCCTCGTCTTAGAATTGATAATCTTCTGAAACTGGAATGGAAATATCTCATGCCTTTAATGCTAATCGTGCTTGTTCTTACAACTTGCTGTGTTGCATTTGGTTTGACTTTTTAATCCGCATAGGCAATAGAATATAAATATTGAATAATAAAATGGAAAATAATAAATCATATTTCGGTGAAATAGGAGCTGCAATCAAAACTCTTGCTACTGGTATGAAAGTTACTCTGATAGAGTACTTTACTCCAAAGATAACAGAGCAGTATCCTGAGAACCGCAAGACTACCCTCCATGTTGCTCAGCGTCATCGTGGCCGTCTCGTTTTCAAGAGAAATGAGGATGAAAGCCATAACTGTGTTGCTTGTACAATGTGCGAGAAAGCTTGTCCAAATGATACAATCAAGATTACAGCTCACATGGAGGAAGATCCTGAGACTGGTCGCAAAAAGAAAAAGCTGGATGATTATCAGTATGATCTTGGCGACTGTATGTTTTGTCAGCTGTGTGTTAATGCTTGTAACTTTGATGCGATTGAATTTACAAATGATTTTGAGAATTCTGTATTCGACCGCAATAAGTTGGTATGTCATCTTGACAAAGAAGTATATAAAGGTGGTAGCCTTCCAAACATCCTTGATGGTGGTGCACCTTTGACTATCGGTAAGTTTAACACTAAAACCAAGTAATAGATTATGGCAAATTTAGTTATGTTTTGCATTTTGGCTGTAGTCATTCTTGGATCAGCCGTAATGTGTGTAATTACAAAGCGAATCATAAGGGCAGCTACATTTTTGCTCTTCGTTTTGTTTGGTGTTGCGGGAATTTATTTCCTACTAGACTACACATACCTGGGTGCCGCTCAGATTTCTGTTTATGCCGGAGGTATTACTGTTATGTATATCTTTGCTATTCAGCTTGTTTCTAAGCGTTCACTTCAAGGACTTATTGAGCGTTTCAAGGGTAGCCGTGTCATAAGCGGTTTGCTTTTATCGCTTGTAGGTCTTGCTACTGTAGGTGTAGTTTTAATTAAGAATAATTTTATCAATGCTGCTGCTCAGGTTACTGATACAGAAGTTCCTATGGATCAAATTGGTACAGCCCTTCTTGGAAGTGGTAAGTATCAGTATGTACTTCCATTCGAGTTCATTTCAGTATTTCTTTTGGCATGTATCATTGGAGGTATAATGATTGCACGAAAGGAGGACAAGAAATGAATATCCCTGTAGAATATTTTATAGCACTTAGTACACTGCTTTTCTTTATCGGAGTGTTTGGCTTTGTTACACGTCGTAACCTTGTAGCTATGCTTATCTCTATAGAATTGATATTGAATTCTGTAGATATAAATTTTGCAGTCTTCAACCGCATTCTTTTCCCAGCACAGTTTGAAGGTTTCTTCTTCACATTGTTCTCTATCGGAGTAAGTGCAGCTGAGACAGCCGTGGCTTTAGCCATTATTATTAATGTTTACCGTAACTATCACAGTGACCAGGTGAACAGTATTGAAAACATGAAATTCTAAAAGAAATGGAATACAGTTATGCATTTTTAATACTTCTTCTACCATTCTTGAGCTTCTTGGTTCTTGGTCTTTGTGGTATGAAGATGAAAAAGCCGGTTGCCGGTTTAATCGGTACTATAATGTTGGGTAGCCTTTTCGCTATGTCATTGTATACTGCGTATGAGTATTTCTTTGTTATAGGAAGAGATGCTGCTACTGGTTTATATCCGACAGTTACCGTATTTAATTTTACATGGTTGAAATTTACCGAACTTCTTACTTTCAACATTGGTTTCCGTCTTACTCCAATAAGCGTAATGATGTTGATCGTTATCACAACGGTAAGTTTTATGGTCCATATTTACAGTTTCGGCTATATGGCTGAGCGTGATGACAAGTATAAGTTTGAAGAATACGAACATGGTTTCCAGCGTTTCTATGCTTATCTTTCTTTGTTCACCATGAGTATGCTTGGACTTGTAGTAGCTACAAACATTTTCCAGATGTATATGTTCTGGGAGTTGGTTGGTGTATGTTCTTATTTGTTGATTGGATTCTATTATCCTAAGCATTCAGCCGTACACGCTTCAAAGAAAGCTTTCATCGTTACTCGTTTCGCTGACTTGTTCTTCTTGATAGGAATCTTGTTCTTTAGCTACTATGTCGGAACATTTAATTACGACATGAATGCTAACCCTGAGCTTATCGGTAAGTTAGCTTCTGTTGCTGCTAAATATTCTTGGTTGTTGCCTTCAGCATTATTCTTAATGTTTATTGGTGGTGCTGGTAAGAGTGCGATGTTCCCATTGCATATTTGGTTGCCAGATGCTATGGAAGGTCCAACTCCTGTATCTGCATTGATTCATGCTGCAACAATGGTTGTCGCTGGTGTTTATCAGGTAGCAAGTCTTTTCCCAATCTGGGTACAATATGCTCCTAATCAACTTCATTGGGTAGCTTACATTGCTGCTTTTACTTCGTTCTATGCAGCTGCTGTAGCTTGTTGCCAGAGCGATATCAAGCGTGGTCTTGCTTTCTCTACTATATCACAGATTGCTTATATGTTGGTTGCACTTGGCGTAAGTTATGCAGTCGACAATCATGAAGGTGGTCTTGGTTATATGGCAGGTATGTTCCACTTGTTCACACACGCTATGTTTAAGGCTTTGTTGTTCCTTTGCTCTGGTGCTATTATTGTCATCATTGGAAGCAACTTCAAGCAGTATATGGGCGGACTTCATAAGTATATGCCTATCACAAATATCTGTTTCCTTATTGGTTGTATCGCCATCAGTGGTGTATGGCCTTTGGCAGGATTTTTCTCAAAGGATGAAATTGTTTCAGCTTGTTTTGAGTTCTCTCCATTCATGGGATGGTTTATGACTCTTGTATCAGGTATGACAGCATTCTATATGTTCCGCTTGTATTATGTTATCTTCTGGGGACAGAGCTATTATGAGCTTGATCCAGAGAATCGCAAGAAGCCAGGTGAGGTTCCTTTCGTTATGTGGGGACCATTGGTATTCCTTGCTATCATATCAATATTTGCTGGTTGGATTCCTTTTGGACATTTCGTTTCAGCTACTGGTCAGAGTATGGAGATTGGATTGCAGCATTTTGAGTTTACAAGTGTTGCGTGGTTCAGTTTGTTGGCTGCTGCCATTGGTATTGGTCTTGCGACATGGATGTATCTTCCAAAGAACAATCCTGTTCCTGATATGCTTGCTAAGAAAATGCCTAGACTTCACAAGGCAGCTCTCAATCGTTTTTATATTGATGACGCTTGGCAGTTCTTTACTCATAAAATCGTGTTTGGTTGTTTCTCTAAGCCTATTGCTTGGTTTGATCGCCATGTTATCGATGGTACTTTTAACTTCATGGCATGGGGTGCTCAAGAAGCTGGTGAGACAATTCGTCCATGGCAGAGTGGAGACGTTCGTTCTTATGCTGCATGGTTCCTTACTGGTACTATAGCTTTGACTCTGATTTTGCTTTGCATTCTCAGCTAATGAATAATGAAGATTTAATAAAGAATAAATAGAAAAATGAGTATATTAACATTATTCGTAGTAATTCCGGTACTAATGCTTGTTGGTCTTTGGTTAGCAAAGAATGACAATCAGGTACGTGGTGTGATGGTTGTTGGAGCCTCTGCATTGCTTGGTCTTGCAATATGGCTTACTATCACTTTCATTCAGATGCGTCATGCGGGTAACACCGAACTGATGCTGTTTACGTATAGCGCACCTTGGTTTGCACCTCTTAATATAGCATATAGCGTTGGTGTTGACGGTATATCTGTTGTGATGATATTGCTTTCTGCTGTTATCGTTTTCACAGGTACTTTTGCATCATGGCAGCTAGAACCAATGAAGAAAGAATATTTCCTCTGGTTTGTTCTTCTTAGTATTGGTGTTTTTGGTTTCTTCATTTCAACAGACCTCTTTACGATGTTCATGTTCTATGAAGTTGCTCTTATCCCAATGTACCTTCTTATTGGTGTATGGGGTACAGGTCCTAAGGAATATGCAGCAATGAAGCTTACCCTTATGCTTATGGGTGGTAGTGCTCTTTTGATTCTCGGTATTCTCGGTATATATTATTTCAGTGGTGCAACAACAATGAATATTAATGAAATTGCAGCACTTCACAATATACCAGTAGCTGTTCAGAAGGTATTCTTCCCATTGATATTTATTGGCTTTGGTGTTCTTGGAGCTATGTTCCCATTCCATACATGGTCTCCTGACGGTCATGCTTCAGCCCCTACGGCTGTATCAATGCTTCATGCAGGTGTACTTATGAAACTTGGTGGTTACGGATGTTTCCGTATTGCAATGTACTTGTTGCCTGAGGCTGCTCAGCAACTATCTTGGATATTCCTGATACTGACAACATGTTCTGTCGTATATGGTGCACTTTCTGCATGTGTACAGACCGACTTGAAATATATCAATGCTTATTCATCTGTATCTCACTGTGGTATGGTTCTCTTCGCATTGTGTATGATGACACAGACAGCTATTACAGGTGCAATCATTCAGATGCTTTCTCATGGTCTTATGACAGCTTTGTTCTTCGCTTGTATCGGTATGATCTATCACCGTGCCGGAACTCGAGACGTACGTTATCTTGGTGGTTTGATGAAAGTTCTTCCATTCCTTTCTGTATCTTATGTTATAGCAGGTTTGGCAAACTTAGGTCTACCAGGTTTCTCTGGTTTCGTTGCTGAGATGACAATCTTCGTAGGTTCATTCCAGAATGCAGATATGTTCCATCGTGTGTGTACGATAATTGCTTGTACATCAATCGTTGTAACAGCCGTTTACATTCTTCGTGTTGTTGGTAAGATTCTTTTCCAGAAGGTACCAAACAAGAAGTTCTTTGAACTTCATGATGCAACATGGGATGAGAGATTAGCTGTAGGAGGTCTAATCTTCTGTGTTGCTGGTCTTGGTTTGTACCCACTTTGGGCAAGCAATGTAATCAGTGATGCAGTTGCTCCAATTATCAATCATATTATGAGCACTACAGTTGCTGCTCTGTAATGTAGATTTTAATTATTAAGATTAAAGATTTATTATGAATATAGATTATAGTCAATTTTTAAATATGATACCAGAAGTCACTTTGATGGCTCTTTTGGTAATCGTCTTCATTGCAGACTTTGCTACATCGCAACGAGCTGTAATACCTTCTTCTGCAAACGGAGAGGCTAACAGTTCTTCACGTGTATGGTTTAATCCTCTAGTTTGTCTGCTAATGGCAGCACATATCGTGATAAATATTTTCCCAACTACAGCTTCTGTTGCTTTTGGTGGAATGTATTATACAAACCCTTCTGTTGGTGTTATCAAGACTATCCTTGCTTTAGGAGCATTGATCGTATTGATACAAAGTCGTGAGTGGATACAGCGTCCTGATACACAATTCAAGGAAGGTGAGTTCTACATGCTTATTGCCTCAACTCTTCTTGGTATGAACATGATGGTTAGTGCTAATCACTTCCTACTGTTCTTCTTGGGACTTGAAATGGCATCTATTCCAATGGCTTGTTTGGTAGGTCTCGATAAGTATCGTCATAATTCAGCCGAGGCTGCTGCAAAGTTCGTTCTTACTGCTGCATTCTCAAGTGGCATCATGCTCTATGGTATTTCATTTATCTATGGAGCTATGGGCACTTTGTATTTTGATGATATTGCAGCTAAGATCACAGCTACACCTCTTACTATAATGGGTATGGTGTTCTTCTTCAGTGGACTTGGTTTCAAGATTTCTTTGGTTCCATTCCATTTCTGGACAGCTGATACCTATCAGGGTGCACCAACAACTATCACTGGTTATCTTTCTGTTGTTAGTAAGGGTGCGGCAGCATTTGCTCTTTGTTCTATCTTGATCAAGGTCTTTGGTCCTATGGTAGAATATTGGCAGTATATGTTGTTTATAGTTGTTGTTCTTTCAATTACTATCGCCAACTTGTTTGCTATTCGTCAGAGAGACCTCAAGCGTTTCATGGCATTCAGTTCTATCTCTCAGGCTGGTTACATTGTCCTAGCTATCGTTGGCAACTCAGCAATGAGTTATACAACTCTTAGCTTCTATGTTCTTGTCTATGTTGTAGCCAACATGGCTGTGTTCTCTGTTATCAGTAGCATCGAGGAACATAATAATGGAACAGTAGATATGGAGAGTTATAATGGACTTTATAAGACCAATCCAAAGCTTTCGTTCCTTATGACAATTGCTTTGTTCTCTCTTGGTGGTATTCCTCCATTTGCAGGTATGTTCAGCAAGTTCTTTGTTTTCATGGCTGCTGTAAAGGGGCAATCTTTATCTACAACACCAGGTATTCTAGCTTATTCTGTTGTATTCATCGCTTTGATTAATACTGTGATAAGTCTTTACTACTATTTGTTGATTGTGAAGGCTATGTATATCAAACCAAATGAGAAACCTCTTCCTTGGTTCAAGAGCGCAAGTAGCACTAAGTTGGCTCTTGCTATCTGCACAGCAGGAATAGTCATGTTTGGTTTGTTCAGCATGGTTTATTCATGGATAGACAGTGCATCTGTAGCTTCAATGTAATCTACAGATATAACATAACGAAAAATCCCAATGTTCATTACGAGCATTGGGATTTTAATTTGTTAGTTTATTTATTACTTCTGTACTTGGAAATCATCTTTTGTTACTCCGCATACTGGACATGTCCAGTCGTCTGGAAGATCTTCAAATGATGTACCTGGAGCTATTCCACTTTCTGGATCTCCTACCGCTGGGTCGTATACGTAATCGCATACATCGCAAACATACTTTTCCATGTTGTTAAATTTTAAATTGTTAATAATCTTATTTTGTTGCTTTTGCAAATTCTTTACCATATTCAATGCAGTCATCCAAATCTTTCTCGTCTGGAACCCATTGTTTCTTTATTCCATCGTTCACGACTTCGAATCCTGCTTCCTGCAAGTGTGCGGTAATCATTTTTGGAGCATCACCGTTCCAGCCATAAGATCCGAACGCTGCAGCTTTCTTTCCTTTATATTTTATTCCGCGAGCCATTTCCAATATTCCGGCAATTGCATACGAAAAACCGTTGTTTATTGTTGGTGAACCAACTAATATGGCTTTAGACTGGAAAATCTCTGTAAGAATATCATTCTTGTCTATCTGTGAGGCATTGAACAATTTTACAGTCACATCTTTGTCTACTTCCTGAATACCATCAGCAATTGCTTCACCCATCTTACGTGTAGATTGCCACATCGTATCATAGATAATTGAAATCTGGTTTTCTTTATATCCGTTACACCAATCAATGTATTTGTCAATAATCTGTTTAGGATTATTCTTCCAGATGATACCGTGGCTAGGGCAAATCATCTTAATAGTAAGATTCATACCGATAAGCTCTTTCACCTTTCTGCTCACCATCATACTGAATGGGTTAATGATGTTAGCGTAGTATTTTTGAGCTTCCCACATCAAGTCATCCTGCTTTACAGTATCATTGTATAGTGATTCTGTTGCAAAGTGCTGACCGAAGGCATCATTAGAGAATAATATATTTTCTCCAGAAAGATAGCTGAACATTGTGTCTGGCCAGTGAAGCATTGGTGCTTCTATGAATGTAAGAGTATTCTGTCCTAGATTAAGAGTATCACCAGTTTTGACGTTTACAAAGTTCCAGCCTTGTGGATGATAGTGACCACGAATAATAGATTCACCTTTCTTTGTGCAATATATCGGTGTATCTGGAATCTCACGCATTAATTCTACCAATGCACCACTATGATCAATCTCGTTATGATTCATTACAATGTAATCAATCTTTTTCAAATCTATGGTCTTCTTCAGTCTTGCTACAAATTCCTTATCATAAGGTTGCCATACTGTGTCGATAAGTGCAGTCTTTTCATCCTCAATAAGATAAGCGTTATAACTGGAACCATGCATTGTCGAGAGTTCGTCTCCGTGGAATTTGGTAAGCTCCCAATCTATCTTACCAACCCATGATACTTTATTTGTGATTTGTTTTGCCATTATCTTTTTGTTTAATATCCTACTTTTTTGTACACGCAAAGATATGAATTATCTTTTTCTTGGTGTAAACTAAACTTAAATATTTGCTTTAATTTAACTATCTTTATCAAAAAGTACAAATCTACAGAAAAACGAACGATTGTCGCCGTTTCGCATGGATTCTATTCCGTTACTTTGTGGCAATATAACAGTCAATCTAATAACTAATTGATTCTTTAGTACTTTAATGTTTAATAATGAAAAAGATTTTATTATCCTTTTGGATTTTATTCCTGTGTCTAGGGCTTAGTGCCCAGCGCATGACAGATGCACTTGATCGTGGTCTTGTCGTAGTTCATCGTACAAATGGAACTAGCAATGAGGGAACTTTCGTTAGTTGGCGAATCCTTGCTAATGAGTATTATGACGTCACCTATAATGTTTATAGGGATGGTACCAAACTAAATGATACGCCCTTGAGCGTGTCAAATTATAATGATACAGGTGGTAGTACCACTAGTGAGTACACTGTAAGCGCTATTGTTAAAGGTGTGGAACAGCCACAGTGTAAACCGCAGACATCTTGGAATTGTTATCTTTATAAGCTTATTGATCGTAACTTCTCTGGCTATAAAGACATCACTCTTCAAAAAGTATATTCAAATGCTGGTGGAGCTGATATCACAGCTGATTATGAGCCTAATGATATCAGTATGGCTGATCTCGACGGTGACGGACAACTTGAGATACTTCTCAAGCGCCTTAATACCAAAGACGCCTCTTCTTTGTATTTGGAGAATGCTACAGATTATGCGATCCTTGAGGCATATAAGCTAGATGGTACACGAATGTGGTGGATTGATTGCGGTCCAAACATGGTAAGTCTCAACAGTACAGAACTTAATATTGTTGCTTATGATTGGGATTGTGATGGAAAAGCTGAAGTCGTACTTCGTGGTGCTGATGGGATGAAGATTCATTTCTCTGATGGTACTACTAAGGTTATCGGCGACGCAACCGTAAATACAAGAAGTACGTTTGCGCATACTAATGCACAGTATTGCTGGACTCACACAGGTAATGAGTATCTTCTTTATCTAAATGGAGAAACAGGTAAACCATATCAAATTGAAGATTTTCCACTAAAGAGATTCGAAGATGGTGAAACTGATCTTAAAGCTGCTTGGGGGGATGACTATGGTCATCGTTCATCAAAATATTTCTTTGGTGCTCCTTTCCTTGATGGTCGTAAGGCTAGTTTGTTCTTAGCTCGTGGCATCTATACCCGTGAGAAGATGATCGCTTATGATATCAATCCGCAGACGCATGAGTTTACTACCCGTTGGACTTGGAACTGTAATCAATCTGGTAGTGAATGGTATGGTAACGGTTATCATAATTTCTGTGTTGCCGATGTTGATATGGATGGTAGGGACGAAATTGTATATGGTTCAATGGTCATTGATGATAATGGCAAGGGACTTAGCACAACGGGTCTTGGTCATGGTGATTCTCAACATGTCGGAGACTTTGATCCATATCGTCATGGACTTGAATTCTTTGGTTGCAATGAGGATAAGCCTGGAAATAATTATCGTAATGCAACTACATCTGATATGTATTATCGCTTTGAGACAGCAGCCGATGATGGACGTGCTTTAATCGGAAAATTCTCTGATAGCTATCATGGATGTCAGGCTCGTTCTTCTGCTTCAAATTTAATTAGTTCTGTTACAGATAATGTTCTTGGCATCACCGCTGATACTTTTCTAAAGTGGAGTGATTTGAATTTCAGAATCTATTGGGACGGTGATTTGTGTGATGAAGTTCTGAATAGTCCTGGTACTGCTAAGGAGGCTAAGATAGAGAAGCCTGGTTATGGCAGACTCTTTACATCTTCTGGTTGCAACATGAACAATGATTCTAAGAACAATCCTTGTTTTCAGGGTGATATTCTTGGTGATTGGCGCGAGGAGTTTATTGTAAGATGTGGCGGAAACCTTAGAATATATACGACAACATATCCTACTGAATATCGTAATTATACTTTGTGGCACGACTCTCAATATCGCCAAAGTGAAGTATGGCAGATGGAAGCATACAACCAAACTCCTCATACAAGTTATTTCCTTGGAAAGACTGAAGGCATTACCATCGCACCTCCTCCAAGTACGCTCACTGATAGGGTTGAAATAGCTGACGGTGCATCTATCAATACAGATAATAATAATAAGCATTTGCTTTTGGCTAAGACTGATAATATGAATGTCAGTGTTGTTGACGGTGCTGCGCCATATATCCTTACAGACAATGCTCCTACATGGGTTGAGGGACATGATGACAATGCTAATATCACAACTACTACTTATACTCATACCATTACCGGTGGTGCATTCACAGGCGAGATGCGTCTTATAAAGCAAGGTGATGGAATTTTGAAACTGCCTAATGTTACAGAGACCTATACAGGCAATACGGATGTATGGAATGGTGAACTAGATTTTGATGGAAATATGGCTTCAAGTCGTGTGTGGTTAAATCGTTTCGCTATATTGAAAACAAATGGTGGTAAGTTTGGTGCAGGTATTGTAATGGACTATGCTTCAAAACTTATGCCACAGGGTGATGTGTCTGCACGCTCAGTTACTTTGAATTTCGGTTCTCGAATTGTTATGCCATTGTCTTCTGCCAAGATCTCAGCTGATACATTACGTATAAATAAGGTAGACTGGACTGACGGTCCAAAATATCTTGCTCCAGTCATTGAGTTCACTGGTAATTCCAAACCTAATGATGGTGCCTATCTCCTTGGTACTTTTGCTAGGGTAGAGGGCAGTTTAAGTGATATTATCATTGAAGGTATCAGTGGCGTAACCTACAAATTGGAAATGTCTGGCAACAATCTCTATCTAGTTGTTGGAAACGGACAGGTTCCTACAGGTATCAACGAAATATCAAAAGATGATTCTCAGGATAAGTACTATAATATAGAGGGCATGAAAATGCCAGATGTAAAAACGTATAAAGGCGTTTACATCAAGGATGGCGTGAAAGTAATGAAGCGCTAAAATGAAGATAAAGTTGTAATGCGATTTCGCATTACAACTTTATAAATATATGTTTCTTCCACAATGGATAACCCATTAGTGCATTCAATAGCATGAATAAGATAGCATAAACAAGTGATGCCATATATGGATTGATGACGACTGTGCTTATACCGTTGTATATACCTAGTTTCAATCCTGTTGCTCCGAATATAATACTAACTAGTTCGCTGACTACATAGAGAAATAGGGGATTGGTTCCGAATATCAAAGCCATGTTCAGCTTCTCTTTCGCTACCCCCCTTATATCAATATAATACATCAGTAATCCCTGACATATAGCAGCTAGTCCGCAAGTCATGCACACATAGCTTGGACTCCATATTCTTTTATTCAATGGTAATCCAAAACTTACAAGATAACCAATGATGACTAGTATGCCGCCAGCAATCATAAACTTCATCACCTTGTCTTCTGTGTCTCTTGCAGATGCCATCAGCTTTCCGCAATAAAAACCTATCATCGTGTGGGCTATTGCAGGAATCGTACTTAGTAGTCCTTCTGGGTCAACAGGGCTTTTGTGGTAAAGGTGCTCGTATCCGAATATGTTTATATCAACCTTTGACAGTATATTCAGATTAGAGTCATAGGCATATCCGTTGCCTAATATCAGTATGGCTGAATATATAGCCAGCAATACTACAATCGTTATTGGTATATATTTGTGCTTAAAACTTAGAGCAAATATTGATACCGCAAGGTAGCATAACGCTATTCGTTGCATCACACCCCAAATTCTAAGATGCTCGAAGTCAAGTCCTTTGCCGCTTAGAAGTAACCCAAACCAGTTGAGTATTAGTCCAATAAGAAATATCAATATTGTTCTCTTAGCAATCTTTCTGGCTGTAGTCTTGCTCCACGTGAAATTACTTTTCTTGAAACTAAGGAATGTAGATATTCCCATGATGAATAAGAAGAATGGAAATACTAAATCGCAAGGAGTCATACCGTTCCACTTGCTGTGTTCAAGTGTGGAATATATCATTTTTCCACCGCCATTGTTTACAGTTATCATAAGAGCTACGGTAAGTCCTCTTAAGACGTCAAGTGATATCAGACGTTTATTTTCCATTTATGTTTTTATTTTAAAAAATCAATAACTTCCTTTGCCATTTCTATTGCATTACCCTCTGGCTTTGCCCTGTATGGATTATGTTGAAGTGTCCAAGGTTCTTCTATGGCATACCAGTCAATCTGTGGACCTGCCGGCAACGCCATTGCAAATAGTTCTGAGCTTGTCTTGGTTGCATTCTTACCTCCGCCAAGTGCATCTTCGTCTGGCAGCTGATTTTGTTTCATCTGTTTAGCCAATGCATCCATGTATATATTCCAACGCTTATAGTAGAAATCTTTCAGTAATCCTTCCCACTCTTTGTTAGCATAGTCGCGAAGTCCACCCTTATCGGCGCAGATGCGATTACCCCATGTGGTGATCTGCACTCTTGCATTCCATTCATACAAATCTTTTTCAGCATTTGTATGTCCTAGATTTCTTGCAGCTTCAGTCCAATGACCTAAACGGAATTCACTTCTTGTTGCAAGCAACTTGTCTTGCAGAAGTATCATGTTCAAAAATCTCTTAGAGTCTTTGTCAAATTGTGCGATACTGAATCCGTTGTAATCGGCAATTGTCTTTAGATATTGTAGTCTTCCTTGGTCGGCTAGTGCTTGACGGCATATATCTACAAGATCATATTCAAAGTTATTGTTGCCTTTAAATTTGTCGGCAACGCTCACCATTAGTCTTGCTGCTTCAAGTGTTGATGCTGGATCATAGTAGTTGCGCATCTTCGACCAACTTTTAACTTGGAAGTTGTTCAGTCCCGGACGACCGCAGAAAATGCTTTCGTGAGGTCCCTGTTGGTTGTTACCTGCAGGACAGTTGTATATTGTTTCTGATAGTATTCCCCAAGCTTTTTGCAGATTGGCGTCATCGCTTGAATATCTTGCTTTTACATAGTTTCTTATCCAGTCTTCTTTCTTAAACTTCTCTGGTCGCCAAGGCAGTTCGCTCATCAGTTCAAACATCACAGGATTGTTCTCTGAACCTTCCATTGTGAAGCCGATGCCTTTGATGTGTTCGGTGTTTGGTGAAACTTCCTTCGTAGCATAGAAATTATTAATCAATTGATCCATACGACCGTGTAGTCCAACGTTCGCACCAAAGTTTTCAAGCATACAAAATAGCCAGTTGTGCTGTTCATATCCTTTATCACGTTTCCAGATAGAAGGAATTCCAAACATCGGACGGCATTCAGAAAACAAATCAGCAATCAACAAGTCGCCATTTTTCATGTCTGCAATCATCTGCTGACGTGGGTTCTCTGTCCAACCTTGTATCACCCATGTTGCCTTTTCATTAGTTCGTTTCATAGCATCCATCACTGCCTTTCCTGCTTTCGCATAGTCAATGCTTGCATCATCGTTGGTCTCGTGGAATGGATCCATGCTATAGTAGTTGGCTTTGCCGTATAGTTTTGTTAGTTCTTTGTAGTATAGATCTGCAATTCTATCAAAATGCTTATCTGTTGGTGATAGATTTGCTGGTCGTGTATATCCGTTCCATGTTCCTCCGTCAGTAACATTCAGTCCAAGTTTTGTCTTAGCGTCATGTGGCATCATCCCGCAGAATCCCGGCAAAACTGGTTGCATGCCGTATTCATTCATGCGTTTAAGTATTTTCTTTTGCAATGCTTCTTGTGCATTATACCAAGAGTCGGGTAGTGGACCGCCCCAACCTTCAAGGTTGTTCATTTCCCACCAAGCAAGGAAAGCTGGTCCTGCAATGAATTTGCCAATTTCTTCTTTGTTGTAACCTAGTTTCAGCAGCATGTTTCTCCACACCACTTCTTCGCCAACAATAGCTAGCGGAAGGTTTACTCCGTGAAGAGCCATCCAGTCTATTTCTGTCTGCCATCTCTGCCAGTCCCAGAAAGCCATGGAATAAGAAAACGTGCAGTAATTGAAATCATATCTCAGTTTCAAGTCTGTTTCGTGACGTTCTACTTTTGCAATTTTAGGAAGTTTAGCTGGAATCTTAGCTTTCATGTTGTTCCATGTCAGTTGAATTCCTGCATAGTATTTCAGATACCAGTTTAAACCAGATGCGATATTAACCCAAGAATTTCCTTTGATTAATATTTTATCTTTATCTTGTGAAAGTTCAAAAAAGTCTTTCTTGCTATTTACAAGTTCCGTCTCAAACTTATCTCCCGCACCTTTGTCAATACGCTCTAACAACCCTTGAATAGGATTAGCTTTAGAAACTAGACTGCATAGGAGAAAAATTGATAGTAGAATATGTTTCATCTGGTGTATTTTTGTTAGATACAAAGGTAGTCAAAAAAAATGCGATGACCAAAAGTGTACATACTTGTGATGGTTAAAAATGGTTAAGTTTGCGAATAATATCCATTGCGATAATAAATCTTTTGCAGTCATTCAAGCGAAACAATTTGTGATTATTGAATTCGTTTTATGATTGAATTTTAAAAGATTTTATCTTCGTCAGAAAGTCTGATGGTGCTGCTGCCTTTACTACAGCGGTAGCAGTAGTTTCACTATCGTTATATCTATTATCTACCTGTTGGCGGAATTAATTTAATGCATACTTAATTCTGCCAATGGGCTTGTCGTTAATGAAGTTTACGTATTGCAGAATGGTAAGTGCACTAATTTTGCCAATGATTCTGGCAAACAAACCATTCGTTATTTTCGCGTAGTTCCTGATGACCAAGAACTGGTCTGTAAGTTGTGAGAATATTGTCTCAATCCTCTTTCTTGCCTTTGCAAACGGAATGAATGTCGGTTTCCAATCCTTTTGGTTGAGCCGATACGGACACTCCAGTCTTATGTGTGCGGTTTCGAACAAGTCAAGCTGTACGTCAGCTCCAATATACCCTTTGTCACCATAGATGCTACAGTCGTGATAAGTATGTTTTACATCCTTCATATAATGGAGGTCAGCCACACTTGCCTTTGACAGATCATAGGAATGGATAACTCCACTTAACCCACAGAGAGCGTGTAACTTATAACCAAAATAATACGTGTTCTGCGAAGCACAGAAGCCGAAGTCGGGAGCTTGCGAGAAATTGCCAGCACGCCCCATCTTGCAACGTTTTCCTCTTGCAACCCTACAGACCTCTATCGGCTTGGAGTCAACAAAGAATTGTTCCTCTCCGCCATCCATTTCCATGGCAATCCGCTTGCGCAGTTCCTCACACAGGCCTGACGTTTTCTTCCTGCGGTCATTGAACTGTCTCCTTGATATGAGATTGGGAATGCTGTCCTTGTATTCTTGCAATTTATAGTCGAACAACCACTTCTCACTATCAATGCTCTCGGTCTCTGCCGTCAGGGATAGCGCCACCACTTCCAAATCCGAAAACTTGGGAACAGGACCACGACGTGGAACATTACCCGAATCATTGACGAGATTTTCAGAGAATTGCTTGCATATCTCAAGTATTTTGACGAATTTTGCATAAAGGTTGTACATACGATGGTTTGAACTTAATGTTTTAATCACCACTAAGTTACTAAAAATCAGCGACATGTACAACTTTTTACTCATATTTATCAACTTAAATTAATCCCGCCAACGGGTATTATTTACAAAAATAGATGAAAATTATAAATATAGGTATTCTTGCACATATTGATGCAGGAAAAACCTCCATTACAGAAAACCTGCTATTTGCTAGTGGGGCTACAACCGAGCGTGGAAGTGTTGATAAAGGCAATACAACCACCGATTCGATGGATATCGAGAAGCGAAGAGGTATAACCGTACGTACCTCTACGACCTCCATTGAGTGGAACAATGCCAAAATAAATATCATAGACACCCCTGGACATATGGACTTTTTGGCAGAAGTGGAACGAACTTTCAGAATGCTAGATGGTGCTATCCTTGTTGTATCTGCTAAAGAGGGCATTCAGGCTCAGACGCGATTGCTGTTTAATGTGTTGCAACAGTTGGAAATACCAACCATTATCTTCATTAATAAGATTGATAGAGAAGGGGTAAACCTCCCTCAACTTTATACAGATATTGCAATCAGCCTTTCTCCAAATATTTTCATCATGCAACATATAGATGGTAAAGAATTATCTCCAATATGCTCAAAAACAAGCATCGAAGAGGAGTATAAAGAACAAATTTTAGAACATGACGATAGCTTATTAGAAAGATATTTAAACGATGAAAAACTAGCTGATTCCGAATATTGGGATGCTCTTGTAAAGTCTATACATTTAGCCAAGTCTTATCCAGTGTTTCATGGTTCTGCCATGTTTGGGCTGGGTATTAAAGAACTTTTGAATGCCATCACTACCTTTATTCAGCCAACAATAAACCCATCTGAAGAACTTTCTGCTTATGTGTACAAAATAGAACACAACAGAAAAGAACAAAAACGGGCTTACTTAAAAATAATTAGTGGTAGTCTGAAAACTAGGAAGTTGTACAGGCTGAATGGCTCGGAGCAGACAATCAAATTTGGTGGTTTAAAAACTTTTCACGCAGGTAAGGAAATAGAAGTCAATGAAGTTTCTGTAACCGATATTGCTATTATTGATAATGCAAACGATTTGCTAGTTGGCGACTATCTAGGAACAGCACCCATTTTAATGGACAAACTAAATATTCCAAGCCCTGCACTCCAATCGTCTATCCATCCCCAAGATGTGAAAGATAGGAGCAGACTTATTTTGGCTATGAACAAACTTTCTATCGAAGATCCATCTTTATCATTTCAACTAAACACAGACAATAACGAGCTGGAAGTGGCACTTTATGGAGCTACTCAAAGAGAAGTGATATTGACTTTGCTAGAAGAGCGATATGCTGTAGAAGCCTACTTTGAGGAGGTGAAAACAATCTACAAAGAATGTCCAAAAGGAAAAGCAGAACATACCATCCATATTGAAGTGGAGCCAAATCCCTATTGGGCATCTATTGGCTTGGTTATAGAGCCTCTGCCACTTGGCTCTGGATTAGTTTTAGTGAGTGAAATTTCTTTAGGGTATCTCAATCAATCTTTTCAGAATGCTGTATTTGATGGAATACGAACGGCTTGCAAATCGGGATTGTATGGTTGGGAAATCACAGACTTGAAAGTAATTTTTAGCTATGCTGTGTATTATAGTCCCGTGAGTACTCCTGCCGACTTTCGCAACCTTGCTCCTTATGTTTTTAGGATGGCTTTGCAAAAAGTGGGTGTGAACTTATTAGAGCCGATGTTGCATTTCAAACTAGAGATACCGCAAGAGGTAAATGCACGAGCCATCGCCGACATCAGCAAAATGCGAGGAACGATTGACAATGTTTCGTCAAATGGCGATTGGACTAAGATTGAAGGCATTGTACCTTTGGATAGTAGCAAGGAGTATTCGGCAGAAGTGAGTTCATATACTCAAGGGCTTGGTGTTCTTACGACTAAATCAGCAGGCTATCAAATAGCTAATCAAGAAATATTCAATACAGGAAATATAGACAAAAAAGATAAATTGCTGTTTATGTTTGAGAAAGTAAATGAATAAATTGTGTGCCTTGATTTGTTTAACAAGTCAAGGCTTTTGTTTTCTAAAAACCTCCATTTCAAATAGCTCATCATTCGTTTTTCTCTCCAATTCTAATAAATCTATATAGGGGTTTTTCAGTCCCAAAAGTTTACCAAAAGCAGGCTCTGTTTTATGGCCTTGCTGCCGAATCAATAGGCATAGATAGTGAAAGCTTTTTGTTTTCTAAATTAAATGAATACAAAGATAATTTTTCTTCTCTCATATCCCGTCGTCAATATAATGATCGCAGGAAGCTCACTATCGGCTTATGTAATCAGGTGCGTGAAAGAATTGCATCAAAAGTTGATGGTGGAGAAGCTATTTTCTGTATTGATTCTATGCCAATTGAAGTCTGTCGTCCCATAAGGTCAAAACGTTGTAAAATGGGAAAGAATAATTATGATAAAGCTCCCAATTATGGCTATTGTGCTTCACAGGGTAAACATTATTACGGATATAAATTACATTCTCTCTGTGGGTTGAGCGGTGTCATACACTCTTTTGACCTGACAAAGGCGAGTGTTCACGACATTCATTATTTGAAAGACGTAAAGTGTAACTTTCAGAATTGCACCATCATCGGCGATCGTGGATATATTGGAGCAGCCATACAACTTGATTTATTTGAAAAAGCTAATATCAAGTTGGAAGTTCCATATCGGTCGAATCAAAAAGATTGGAAACCTGTATTTAGTCTATTTGCTAAAGCAAGGAAAAGGGTTGAAACGCTTTTTGCACAATTATGCGATCAATTTATGATAATCAGAAATTACGCAAAACAAACAGAAGGATTGTTTACCAGAATTACGGGGAAAATTAGTGCACTTACAATCCTTCAATATATAAACAAGATTAATAACAAACCCATTGGACAAATTAAATATGCACTAATTTAATTCCGCCAACGGGTTCTTTATATATATATTTTTGTAATCTAAGCCATATTTGAGAGTTTTTTAAATAGGCATGAGTAAAGTACATATTACATTAGTAGGTGGACAGCCGGCACCTGTTTATAATGGCATTTTAGCGACGATGCCTGATAGGGTTGTTTATGTTTGTTCGAATGAAAGTAGAGAAGAAACTGAACACATAAGAAATGAAATTGTAATAGAATCAGAGATAATAGAAATACCTCCTTCTGAAATGCAGGAGATTGATATTGCTGTTCGGACATTGTTCGATAAATATAATCATGATGAATTGACTGTAAACCTTTCTGGTGGTGCAAAGTTATGGTTGGTACAATTTTATTCTGCATTTTCTATAAGAGATGATGCTCTTCTATTTTTTATTGACCAAAACAATCGCTTGTGGAACCTAAAAACTAAACAAAGTTCTATTCTTAATTTTAATCCAGATAAATTGTTTACTATACAGGGTACCCCGTTGCATGACTTTAGGAAGATATCAGATTATAATGACGAAGATGATGCTGTCATACCATTGATAGAAAGAGCTCGTATTTTTAGTTCTAGTGAATTCAACAGACTGTGTACGTTGCTTGATGATAATTTTGACAACAGATTAAAGAATATGAACAACGATACATTCGTTACATCGAAAGGCTCTTATGTGAGTTGGGATAAATTGACAGAAGAAGTTGAAATACATTTAATAAAGGGATATCGCGAGTGGTGCAATACACTATCTTCACCTAACATCATTAATTTGGTATTCCATTCTGGTTGGTTTGAATACAAAATAGCTTCATTATTTCGAGACAGATACAATGACATACGTTTGAATTGTCTATTTGAAGCTAAAGATATGCAAACAAAGAATGAGGTGGATATTATAATCAATACAGGAGTAAAACTGATTTTTGTGGAGTGTAAAACCAAACTTTCTAAGATTACTGATATTGATAAATTTCATAGCGTTGTAAAGAACTATGGCGGTATGGGCAGTAAGGCTCTCTTTATTACAGATACGCCTATGTCGGGAGTTGCATTAGAAAAATGCAAAGATAATGATGTCCTTGTCTTCTCTCTACAAGAGCACCTTCATATAAAAGAAGATTTATATACCTTATTAGATAACGAATTGAATAAAATCAATAAAAGATAAGTTTATGGCACGAAAGGTTTTTATATCATTTCTTGGCTCAACTGATTATAATGAATGCGACTATCAGAAAGATAAAGTATCGTATGGTAAAGTGCGTTTTATCCAAGAAGCTACATTAAATTACCTCATTAAGAAAGAAAATTGGACAAAAAACGATTTGGCTTTAATATTATTGACAAAGACAGCCGAAAATGCGAATTGGGTTGATGATGGGCATATAGATAGCATAACTAATCAGCCTAAAAAACAAATGGGGCTATATTCAAGGTTATTACAATTTAATATAAGTATTAAGCCAATAAAAGATTTGCCGGATGGGAATTATGAAAAAGAGATATTTGAAATCTTTGAACGTACTTTCAATGAAATAGAAAAGGGTGATGAATTATATTTCGATATTACTCATGGCTTTCGTTATTTGCCTATGTTAATACTTGTCTTAGGAAATTATGCGAAATTTCTAAAAGATGTGGTTGTAAAAAGTATTACTTATGGTAATTTTGAAATTAGTAAGCGAGGAACACAGCCAGGAAGTATAGTCGATTTACTTCCACTTTCCCAATTACAAGATTGGACTTTTGCTGCAGGGCAATATATAGATAGTGGAAATGTAGATAAGTTATTCACTCTAAGTAATCGTGAACTAAATCCAATATTGGCTATTGCCAAAGGTTCTAATATAGACGCTACGAATTTAAAGCAATTTGTCAGACTTCTAAAAACTGTGATTGAAGAACGTCAGACTTGTAGGGGCATTAGTATTGTGAAGTCCGAAAACTTTAAAAAGTTGAAAGAAGTATCAGAAGTATTGAAGACGACCATTATAGAACCATTAAATCCTGTTATTGATAAAATAAAAGAATCTTTTACCTCGTTTGATGTTAATGAAAATGTTTCTAATGGTTTTGCTGCTGCTCAATGGTGCTATGATAATGCACTATATCAACAAGCTGCAACAATTCTGCATGAAAATATGATAACTGCAATTTGTATGCAAGAAGATTTAAATTGGACAAATGAAGATGATCGTTCAGTTGTTAATATAGCTTTTAAGGTTAAAATTGATAATTTAGAAGAAAAAGATTGGAATCTAGGATTAAAGAAGGATGCAACCGAAGAAGAAAAAGAACAAAAAAGAAAATTAATAAGGGAAACATTCAAGAATAAGTTATTTGTATCTTTTATTGGGATATTTAATGCGATGAATGGCTTAAGAAACGATTTCAATCATTCGGGAATGCGTAATAATCCCATGAACCCTCTTTCTTTACAGACGAAATTGGGCAATATGTTGGCAGATGTTATAAATTTATACAATGAAGAGAATAATGCGAGTTCATAATCAGTCTATGTTAATCAATCTTTCTAATCATCCGTATGTCCAATGGGATGCTAAACAGAAGGAGGCTGCTTTGGCTTATGGCGTATGTAAGGATATGGCATTCCCCGATATAGACCCTTCTGAAAGTGAAACCGATATCGATGCATTGTCCGATGAATATTTGCAGAAAATATTGCAGATGTCTGATAATGCTTCTATTGTAGTTCATGTAATGGGTGAGATGACGTTAACTTTCAGTTTAGTGAAGAAGTTACAGCAACATGGTATCCGCTGTATAGCTTCATGTGCTAAACGAAATGTGTCGATAACTGGTGATGGTATAAAACATGTAATATTTAATTTCGAACGTTTTCGTTATTATGAATAGTGATATAGTATTAAAAGAGGATCAGCAAATTGCCATTGATTCAATGAAAGCCTTTGTGAAAGATGATTGTTCCAGAGTTTTTATTCTTAAAGGATATGCCGGGACAGGGAAAACTACACTTATGCGCTTCTTCATAGAGCATTTGGAAACCATCAAAAAGCATTATATCTTATTAGCTTCTACAGGAAGAGCAGCAAAGATTTTAAGCAATCTTACTCACACCGATGCACAAACTATTCATTCCCTAATTTACAAGTTAGAAGATTTGAATAAAGATTTATCAGAAGTTGATGAAGAACCCGATGGACAGCTATATCTTTCTTTTAAACCAACATCAATTAACGATAACCTTCCAGGGCAGACTATATATATTGTCGATGAATCCTCTATGATATCTGATACTGATAATGAACTAATTGTTCAAGCACAATTCGGTTCAGGACGCCTATTAAAAGAATTGCTTGATTATGACAAGCGTCCTGAAAGCAAATTCATTTTTATTGGAGATCCTTGTCAGTTGCCGCCGATAGATTCGACAGGCTCACCTGCACTTTCGAGTAGCTATATTAGTAGAAATTTTAATTTGAACTGTAAAGAATCTCAACTCTCTGAAATTATTCGTCAAGGAAACGATAACGCTATCATAACTGCTTCACAAGATATTCGAGATTCATGGGAAAGAGCTCCTGATACCAAATCATGGTATGGAGAAAGATTAGTTTGGGGCAAATTGAATTTCTCCATTGGTAAAGATATCCATCTTTACGAAAACACAAAAGAACTCATATCAAAATATACAGAAACAATAAAAAGGGATGGATATAACCAGGCAACAATGATATGTCGTTCTAATAATAAATGTTACAGTATATCTATCGAGATACGTAAACGTTTGGAATTCAATGGAGCTCAATTACATAAAGGGGATTTACTTCTAGTCATTCAGAATAATCTCATTTCTGGACTCATGAATGGTGATATGGTAGAAGTTACAGAAGTCGATAGTCATACCGAACTAGTAGCGGGACTTACCTTTCGCAAGATTTCAGTTAAAGAATTATTTAGCGGATGTTGTTATTCACAATTACTTATTGAAGACATCATTAATCAAAGGATACTTAATCTCAGTCCCAGTCAGCAGAAAGCACTATTCTGGGATTTCATTAAGAGAATGAAAAGGAGAGGCATTAAACAAAAAGATAAATTAAGATTTCAAAAAGCTATGTGTGAAGACCCATACCTCAATGCCTTGCGATGCGTCTTTGGTTATGCCATAACTTGCCACAAGTCTCAAGGTGGAGAATGGAAGGATGTCTTCATATACTTTCCAAGAAATATCACTGCAAATCCAACAAAGTCAACATACCAATGGATTTATACAGCAATAACGAGAGCCACTGAGCGGTTGCATATTGTGAACGATTTCTTCATAAATTCTGTTATAGATAAAATCTGAAATATGGAATTAGTAATCAACACATTCGGTACTTCACTAAGTCGTGACAACGAAGGTTTTGTCATTATCACAAAAGATGGCCGACAGCGTATCCCTGCTGAAGGAATAAAGTCTATTCAAATTAGTCGTGGCGCTCAAATTACGAGTGATGCCGTCATGCTTGCAATAGAGCGTGAGATTGAAGTGTTATTCATGGATAAGTCAGGCATGCCAATGGGCCGTATATGGAGTCCTAAATATGGTTCCATATCAACCATACGTAAAGGTCAACTTAATTTCACGTTTACTAGAGATGCTCTCTCTTGGATAAAGGAAGTTATTATCAAAAAGATAGAGAATCAGCAAGCTCTACTGCTCATGATGAACGCAAATGATAAGGCTGTATTGACTCAAAGAGATAAAACTATTTCGCGTTTGGAAGATTATCGTACAAAGATAAAAGTCATTGAAGCTGATATCGTATCAGATGTGGCTTCGCAGCTTAGAGGATGGGAAGGTATTTCTTCAAAGTTTTATTTCGATACACTTAATCTGTTTATTCCCGAAGATTACCGTTTTAAGGAAAGGAGCCAACATCCTGCCACTGATATAGTAAATGCCATGCTTAATTACGGTTATGGTATCCTTTATGGTCGGATAGAAGGTGCGTTAATAAAGGCAGGTATCGACCCTTATGTAGGAATTCTACATCGTGATGATTACAATCGTCCTGTATTGGTATACGATGTAATCGAATTATACCGGATATGGGTCGATTATGTCGTTTATAGCTTGGTATCTCAACAAGTTATAAATGACGACTATTATTCAATTCGCGACGATGGTTCATATTGGCTTGAAGTTTTAGGAAGGCGTATACTCATTCAATCACTTAATGATTATTTTGATGAAGTAATTGATGTAAAGGGGGTCTCTCGTTCCCGTCTGTATCAAATTACTTTATACACACAACATCTGGCGCAACTTTTTAAAAAGTATGAATAATGACAATACTCTATGGTACAAATTTGACAAGTCCTTCAGATGAGTTAAAGAAAATATCAATTGATTATTTATATAACAGCTTGCGTAACCCTAAGCCTGTGATAGAATCACGAATACGTCAACTTCGCATCATTCGTGATTTGGATGCTAAACAGTATTCTATTCTTAAACGGCAACTGCCATATCTCGTAATGGGTGCATTCAATCCACCTTATCGGAAGACTGATAATTTCGCATATATAGAATATTTCATTATCGATTTTGATAAGTTCACCTCCAAAGGAATGGATTTACAGAATATCAGGAAACAGATTGAACAAGATGAACGAGTATTACTGAGTTTTACTTCACCAAGTAAAGATGGTCTAAAAGTGATGTTTCATTTGAAAGAGCGATGTTACGATGCTGGCTTATATTCTTTATTTTATAAAGCTTTTCTTTATAACTTCTCTACTATGTACCAGTTAGAACAAGTAGCCGATAAGTCTACTAGTGATGTTTGTAGGGCTTGCTTTATTAGTATCGACCCCGAAGCGTTCTATCGTCCCAATGCTGTTACAATAGATTTGGGTTCCTATATTGACTTAACCAATCCCGATGCCCTTTTCAATTTGAAACATAAACAAGATAAACAAGAAAAAGAAACACTATCCATAAATGAGGAGAAAGAAGAATCTAAAGATCCTGATTCAGATATTCTAGGGCGTATTAAAGCGAGATTGAATCCTAATGGTAAAACTGTAATTCTTGAAAAAACTCCTGTTTTTGTGCCGGAGCGATTGAATGAAATCATCAATGATTTGAAACAATATGTTGAAGACACTGGAGTCGGATTATACGAAATAAAGGATATTCAATATGGTAAGAAATTGCGCTTTAGGTTGGGAAATAAAATAGCCGAGTTAAATTTGTTTTACGGAAAGCATGGATTCACGGTTGTTCAATCTCCTAAATGTGGGACTTCCAGTGAATTGAATAAGTTGATGTCAGAGTTAGTTCAGTCTTTTATTATTACTATATCGTAGAGTAATCGCCATGACCAAGCAAAAGAAAAAAACTTCATCCCCTTTGACTTTTGTACAGAAAATGCAGAAGTTAAAAAATGCAGGGATTTCAAATAGCAACATGGTTGATATGAACGTGAAGAGAGATATTGATAACATTCCTGATTTAAGAGAACGAGTTCAGCAAATTTTAGGTATCATAAATAATTCATCAAGGCCGATAACAAATATGCTATTTTTTGTAATGTACGATATTGAAAGTGATAAGGTTAGGGCGCAAGTCTTCAAATATCTTATACGCGAAGGATGTACACGTGTACAGCGTTCTATCTTTTTAGCAGATTTAGATGCTATTACGTATAATAAGATTCGTGATGATTTAGCTGAAGTGCAATCACTTTACGATAATCATGACAGCATTATCATTGTACCCATTTCAACTGATTATTTAAAGGCTATGAAAGTAATAGGGCAAACCATAGATATAGATATTATTACAAAATCAAAGAATACTATATTCTTTTGAATAATATGATTATATTTGCTAAAGAGATCTTTGACATTATGAATCAGAATATTTAATAAAGATAAAATAGAAACTAATTATTTAGAGATATTTTCAGATATTGTAATGAAATAGTTGTTACCTTTGCAGTCTCAAAAAAGAGGTGGTTATTTTATTAAAATACATTAATTTATAGGTAGTCGATGCGTTCTTATGCTTTAATATGAGCACTTTATATTTTTTGCTCTCAGAAAGTATATTCCATTAGAATAAGGATTAAGACTTAAATGCAACTTCTGCATCATTGTTTTCGCTGAAGACTCAGAAAGTATATTCCATTAGAATAAGGATTAAGACCTTGAAATCGTGTCTCGAAAGGTCTTTATTAAATGCTCAGAAAGTATATTCCATTAGAATAAGGATTAAGACCTTCAGCTTTATCATTTTCACTGAAGAATTTCTCAGCTCAGAAAGTATATTCCATTAGAATAAGGATTAAGACAGCCACAGGAGTTTGTGACTCCTTGTCAAATACTCTCAGAAAGTATATTCCATTAGAATAAGGATTAAGACCATCCTCTTGATTTAAGTTACCGAGAGATTTCTCTCTCTCAGAAAGTATATTCCATTAGAATAAGGATTAAGACATTCATTTCATCAGCAATATTTTGCTTTAGAACTCAGAAAGTATATTCCATTAGAATAAGGATTAAGACTGCTACTTCTGCATTCATGTTTTCATTAAAGAATTTCTCAGAAAGTATATTCCATTAGAATAAGGATTAAGACACTATACCTTTAAGATTACTCTCTCTCCAGTATTCTCAGAAAGTATATTCCATTAGAATAAGGATTAAGACCTTTCCGAAATTCGATTGTATTTCGATTTTGAATGCTCAGAAAGTATATTCCATTAGAATAAGGATTAAGACTTTTAGAGAACCGTGCGTTTTAATTCTGCAATGAATCTCAGAAAGTATATTCCATTAGAATAAGGATTAAGACTTAGAATTCTAATCTCATTATTGTATTTCATATAAACTCAGAAAGTATATTCCATTAGAATAAGGATTAAGACCTTGCTTCTAATATCTTTGGAGCGCTTGTCAGCCTCCTCAGAAAGTATATTCCATTAGAATAAGGATTAAGACTATTTGACAATTCAATTAGAATATCCGTCAATGCAACTCAGAAAGTATATTCCATTAGAATAAGGATTAAGACACCTTAACAAAACTGATACTGCTTGGGTCTTCCCAACTCAGAAAGTATATTCCATTAGAATAAGGATTAAGACAGGAAAATCGCTAGAACTGCAAAAGTTGCTGAAAACTCAGAAAGTATATTCCATTAGAATAAGGATTAAGACTGGAAGAATATTTTATTAGTCTTTGGATTACGCACTCAGAAAGTATATTCCATTAGAATAAGGATTAAAGTTATCCCTCTCTTCGTATTTCATCGATCCCTATTTGTCTAACTATTCTTCTTGAAGATTGGAGTGTTAGCTACAATGGAATTTATTGAATGCGATTGAAATCACAAATAATTTTGCATATCTTATGCAATAATCAGTGGCTATATCGGGGGAAATCTCTATCTTTGCAGTCGCAAAAGTATAGTGGCACATTAGTGCTACATGCGTCGTACCTTGGTGGCACGTGCGTCGCACCTAGGTCATTCACATGTGCCACCTAGGTGGCACGACGAAATGAAGAGGAAGTATAACTTTAACAATAAGCATCTTTATGAAAAAGATTCATTACGACATTTATGAAAGTCCTTCGCTGAAAGGTAGCGACAAAAGCTACCACGTACGCGTAGCCGGTTCCGAACTGATAAGTTTCGAGTCATTAAAAAGGCAGATTGCCGCATCGTCGACGGCTTCCGAAGGGGATGTTGCGCTCGTTTTCGAGCAGGTCAGTCGCATACTGGCCGAAGAGTTGTGCAAGGGAAATAGGGTGCAACTCGACGGATTGGGCTATTTCTCGCTGGCAATTGAAACGGACCCGACATCGAATCCTAAGAGCATTAACTCCTCCAAGATACGGGTCCGCGGTGCGCAGTTCAGGGCAGATAAGATATTACGCAGTAGGCTGACGGAGGTATCGTTTGAACGTGCTCTCGTGAAGCGTCATTCCGACATTACCACCAGCGAGGAAGTGCGTGCGATACTAAAAGATTATTTCAGCAGTCATGCCAGCATCAACAGAGCCGATTTCCAGGAACTGATGGGTATGACGAAAGATACCGCAGTCCGCCGACTACGGCAGTTCTCGCAAGCACCTAACAACATCTTTCTGAAAGAAGGAGCCAAGAACTCACCCGTCTATCTGCCCAATCGCACGTCTCAGTTCTGGGAATAGAAGTGCCAGATGGCACTCTCTCTAGGCTTGTCGAGTTGGATAGTGATTCCTTTCTGAGATAGTTCAGCCCCTTTCATCGTTATTTCTTCACCCGTATCTTCGTTGCGCAGCTTGTATGTCTTCTTCGCTTTTGCGAAAGGCAACTTGGCTACAAATGAGGGCACATCGCATTTCTCTTGGCGGAAGGCCGTAATTACCCCTTCGCCCGTGTTGAAATCGTTGTACACGAATACTGTCCACCCGTTGATTTCATTCTCGCTATGCCAAGGAGTCAGCACATAGAAATCTTTTGTAAGCAGGTGCGAATACTTGCGCCATTCGTCGTACGTCTTACGGAGGTTGTTGTAGTCGAGGTAAACATCGTGTGTCCAAGTCCCCGAAATGTTATACACAGGAAGCCACGATAAGCGGGTGACGAACAAGTCGCTGCCGCCCACTTTCCCTGCTTCCAGCTCATTGGAAGATTCTTTTGTCGACGAACCATGGAACGGTACCCACTTGCAGAAAGTAGAGCTCATCGAAAGTCGCAGCCCAGTTGTCGTGCGGTCGGCATCGCTTCGCATAAATGGAATGCTCCTGCGCAGCGATTCGATATCGTTACGGCCGCCGCCCGATGCGCAGTTGTCTATATACGTGCATTTGCCGTTGTCGGCACAGAACGAGATGATTTCGTCCCACATCTTGTAATGTCCCTGAATCGCCAGGTTCTCGGTTATCCCAGTGCGCGGCAGGTTCATCGCCTTCTCCTCCATGGCATCGTGTTTCGGCCAGGTAGTACCGGGGTCACTGTTATTGTCCTCTCTGAAGAGGTCCACTTCATTTTCCTTCATTACCTTGGTGATACGGTTCACTGTCCATTCGCGACATTCGGGAATGCCGATGTTATTGCTGAACACGCCCGCACCGTTCGATATGGCCCATTCCGACTTATATCCGTAGTTCTTCACAAGGTCGTCGACATGTGTCACCCGTTCGGGTTCGAACCACATCAGTATTTTCATGCCTGCCTGATGACAAGCAACATTAGATTCTCTGAATGTTTGTTTCGGCCATTTGACAGTATCTAAGGCCCAAGAGCCGACAGTGCCCCACCAATCGCTCATGACAGTCTTTCCCGACGGGTCGGAATACCAGCCCGCATCGAACCAGCGGAAGTCAGGTTTTACCTTTTCGAAAATCAGGCGGTCCAACGTACGTCGCCAGGTATAGAACCGTTCGGATACACTGCCGTCGGAATTCGGCAGACCCGTGTCGCGTGCGAAACCTGCTGTCGAGAACGGATGTATGGCATCTCCTTTAGCATCTGCCTTCGGCATGTTGTATTTGATAAACCATTCTCTCCACAGATTGGTGGCATCGTCGCCGTTGCGTCCCTTATAGGGTAGCATGATGATTAATGCCGTGCGAATCCTTTCGCCAGGTTGCAGTACCGACTTGAAGTCGTTGCAGTTGTGTGCTTTCCAAATCGTTTTGCCGCCTATGGCCTCAAAATGTGCACTCCATGTGCCTGCCCAGCCTATCGCCAATAGTGTTCCGCCATTGCCATGTACCAAATCGAAGTAGGGGAACACGATATGAGTCGCCCTGCCGCCGTCGCTGCGAAAGTCTACTTTCTTCTTGAGCAAGTCTTTGTTGTATGGTGCATATTTGTTTGTATGGTCGCCTAAACAGCCTCGCAGCACAGGCTTGCTGCCGCTGAAAGTCATCTTGACCGACAAGAAATTCTCCAGAACAACACTTGTCTCTTTCCCTGTATTCTCGAACCATACCGTATATTCTGTTTCGCCAAACTCGGCACATAGATGAGCAACGACTTTTACCTGTATGTTTTTATCCAAGGCAAATGTCAGAATGGCTTCTTTCCCGTCATTCGTATCCTTCACTTCCTTGCCGATAAGTTGTAACTTGCCGAGCCCCTCATAATCTTTTCCACCATAAGTGAACGAGATAGGAAAATTGGCAGGTGAGCAAAGGAGTGCATTGAAAATGCGCGACCCTTCATTCCTGTCGATATTCGGTCTTTGTGAATACTGTATTTTAGTTTCGGCGTATGTAGATTGGAGGCATAACGTGAAAACTGAAATAAACATGAATAGCATAAATGTTCTTTTCATCATAGTCGTATTTTTAAGATCACAGATTCTTACATAACGTAATTAGAAGCAAATATACAAAAAAAAGGAAATCTATGGTGATTTAATGATTTATCTGTATTTTAATATCGCTTATTCCATGAAAATCAATGCAAAATCAGGTAATGGCGCAGATAATACTCCGATAAATGTACTGGATATCCATCGCTATTTTGGTACGTAGTACGATATGACCATAGGTTTGAAAGTGGATTCTCTCGCGTACTACTTCCCTTCCTGATGACACGTTGAAGATGATTGTCGCCGAAGCACAGAAGAGAGGTTATGATGTTAGTAAACTGATTTTTGATAACCGGAAAGAATAAGTATTATTAATAGTAAACCCCGTTATATAAATGAATACATAACGGGGTCACAACTAGAAACTAATCAAGCTTATTATTGCCAGCCTGGGTTTTGTTTCAGATTTCCATTCAGTATAATCTGTGTATTCGGTATCGGATTCAGATAATAAGCATCCTGCCATCCTTTTCCTTGTTTCATAAAGTCGCCAACACATACCACACGACCAACATCTTTAGCTGTTACCGAAGCATTGGCATTCACATCGTCGGCTGTGATGAATTTCGAAGCAGAACCGAAGTAATCGCTTTTTTCGCTGGCTGCTACTCGAACGCCGAGAGGACGTTGGTTAATGTAGTAGTCGGCACGTTTCCAACGACGGATATCGTAGTATCCAAAGCCTTCGCCCATCAGTTCAACCATACGTTCACGACGGATTTCCCATGCCACAGGATTGACCTGAGGGTCACGATCGGGGTCGAACGATGCGTTGATATCAGCAACTGTCATATTTGCTACATTGGCACGAGCACGCAGCTTGTTGATTGTCAAATCAGCAACAGCTTGTGTGAAGCCACCCAACTCGTACATCACCTCTGCATAATTCAACATCACCTCTTCTATATGGAAAATAGGGAAGTCTGTTACGCCATAGCAACCGCCTGCCTGGATAGCAGCTTCGTTGCCTGTATTATAACACATATATACGTAATATCCACCATAGTTGCGCATAGGCCCCCAAGAATGACTTGATGTCTGAATCATCGGTTCCCGAGAGAGGAACTGAGGTTGCCAAGTGCGCAACGGAAATTGATGATTTGTATCATTTATCTTATTCATATAATCGATATAATAGCGGTCTTTTACATTCATTCCTTCTGTCCACCAAGAATCTTTGTTGGCTTCTGTATAAGAAACGCCGTTCCCCTTGTTGGTCTTATAAGGAGGAACACATCTCCAATACAGACGATGGTCACGATTCATGAACTCGTCATTCACCGACGCATCGGCGGCTGCACCTTGATACAGTGGACTCGTAGCTATCGGCTTGCCGTCTTGGCACAGGTACCGTCCAACTGTTCGTGCATGCATACCTGCTTTCACCGAACCGCCTCGCTCAGCACGCGGGAATCCCGACATAATCAAATCGGTAGCACATTCTTTATATAGTATGATGCCTGCTACCTTACTTAAATCGAACGAACTCCATAAATCAACATATTTAGGGGTGATGGTAGGATACGCAGTGAGCAACAATTCCGATACGCGTTTGCACTCGTTCAAATAAGTAGTAGCATCCGACAGATTGTGGTATTTGCGCCATGTACCTTCGAACAGGCAGAAGCGAGACATCAATGCACGTACGCAAGCTCTGTTGATGGTGTTGTCGCCGTCTCCTTTTTCCTTGATGTTTGTCTCGGCATATTGCAGATCGCGTAAGATGTTAGCAGCAACGGTGTCGCGAGCCGTACGCTGACCATAAAGGATATCATGATCCTGATCGGAAACGACATTCTCCAGCCAAGGGACATCGCCATAACGAGCTAGTAATTCGTAATATCGCAATGAACGGAAGAATAAACCTACCGAACGCCAATGACTCTTTTCAGCATCTGTCATATTCGAACCGTCAATATTACGTAGCATAATATTTACTTTACGGATGAAACTGAAGTCCCAACTGCTGTCAGTATTTGTAGATGATGTGATATTATCCCATTGCCAAACATTATTCTGTACATCGGTACCAGTGCTTAGGTAAAGGTAGTTGGCTTTCACGTCGCCATCAATCATTGTCAGATAACCAGTGTTACTAACATCCAGATACTGACGCTGCAAACTGCTGCCAAAGATATCGTACAAGCCCCAACTAAAAGTCTTGAAATTATCATAAGAAACAAATGCAGTTTCTTCTGTTAGCGATGTTTTGGGCGTATATTCGAGGAAACTATCATCGCAAGAAGTCAACATTACTGTGAGTGCTAATGCACCATATAATATATATTTTTTCATAATTGCTATAATTTATCAATTAAAGAGTTAAGTTCAGACCGAATGAGAAGGTCTTGGCATGAGGATAAGTCCAACCCAGATTCTCCGGATCGATGCCGTCGGGCAGATGATCGAAGGTAAACAAATCTTCACCGCTGAAGAATATTTTCAGACCTCTCAACAGAAGTCGCTGTGTCAGTTGAGAAGGGAATGAATAGCTGAGGGTGATGTTCTTTACACGCATATAAGCAGCATTACACAAGAACTTGTCGGAAACGTATTGGTTAGCCGACTGTGAGCTGCCTGCGTTCTCATAAATACGTCCGTATTTAGGATTCGTCGAATTATTTTCTGTCCATATCTTACCTACTTGATTTTTGTAGACAGTTCCATATTGGTCGGACATCGGGAAGATAATATTGCCGCCAATCCAAGCATCACGTTTGCCTACACCTTGTAGTATGAAGGAGAAATTTAGTCCTTTGTACGACATGAAACCATTGGCGCCATATTGCCAACGTGCACGATTGTTACCGATAACTACTTGGTCGCCAGGATTGGCAAGAGTGCTGTTGCCGGTTGTAATCTTGTTCACGTAGCTATCGTCGTCCATCAGGTTCTTGTATTTGATGTCTCCGACGTGTGAGGTAACACCGTTGATTGCAACGACGTCTGACTTCAAAGCACCTGTACTCTCAAAGTCGTTGGCTGTATAGAAGCCATCCACCTTATAACCCCAGATTTCTCCGATGCGCTGCCCGTTATAATAGCTGCCCAACAATTTGTTTTCATTCTTGTATTTGGTGATGGTAGACCTATTATCATAAAGATTTAGGCTAATACCATAGTTTACCTTTCCAATTTTATCTTGCCAGTTCAATGTGAGTTCCCAGCCATTCGTACGCATATTTGCAGCATTCTGTGTGGGAGCTGTAGCACCCGCAACAGCAGGTAAGTCTTCACCCGGACCTAACATACCACGTGTTGTACGACGATAAATATCAAACGAACCGTTCAAACGATTGTTTAAGAATCCGAAATCGAGTCCGGCATTCATTGTCTTCACCTTTTCCCAAGTATAATTAGCACGAACCATACCTGGAGCCGACAAGGTCTTGGGTTGTGTGCCATTGGTTAGCCAATTGGCATCGTAAACTCCCATTGTGGCATAATAGCCATAGTTCGATACGTTTTGATTTCCTAATGTACCGTACGAACCTCTTAACTTCAAGTTGGAAAGCCAATTCGAGAACGATTTCATAAACGACTCTTCGGAGATTGTCCAACCTACCGAAACAGAGGGGAAGAAACCATCGCGATAACTCTTAGGGAACTTGGAGGACAAGTCGTAACGACCATCCACTTCTAAGAAATAACGATGACTGTAATTGTATGTTGCACGGAAGAACCCGCTTCGCAGCGCATAGTCATTATAAGAATCGGATGTCGTTGGTGGAGTCGTTCCGGTACTGCCGCTCAATGAAGGCAATTCATTGCTTATCATATTATAAGCTTGAGCATATAAATAGCGGTAAGTATTTTTTTCCTGGTTGTAACCGGCAATGGCCGAAACGTTGTGTTTACCACCGAATGTGTTGTTGTATGTAGCATAAGCATTGAGAGTGGTGTAACGCGTAGAAGCATCATAGCGGGTGAAAGGCATCAGGGTAGTTGAAGGTTTTATACTCTCAGCTAAACCTTGATGTACGAAAAACTTATTGCAATAAGATTCGTAATCGGTATTGCCCGTCTGATACGAATATTCGAGTACACCCTCGAAACCTTTGAATGGCTTCAATACGGTACGTGAAAGTATACGGGTATCATCGGTAATCGTCTTTTCTGTACTTGTCATCCTGATAAGAGTAGCAGGTGCCATGGTGGGGTATTCTTCACCATTGGTTCCATAAGGCAATGTACCTACAGGAAAATAAGAAGGTAAGTTAGTCTTCCAAATTCCCATTTCACTGTTGGAGTCGAAAGCCGGATATTTCTTATTACCCTTGTTATAGGCAATATCTAACGAAGTTGTGAGCCATTTAGTGATATCGCCGGAAACATAAGACGAAACATTAATACGGCGGAAAGAGTCCTTGCTCGTTACCAATACACCATCTTGAGTAGTGTATGCTGCCGACATACGGTACATTATTCTTTCGCTACCGCCTTGTGCTGAAATGTTATGTGTCTGTTTCCATGAGTTTTCGAACATATCTTTCTGAATGTCTGTTTGTTTCAAAAAATATTTGGTTCCATTTACTTCAGTCCATCCTTTGGAATATTGTGACGGATTAGTTCTATACTCTTCAAGTAAATTTGCATAAGTCTCTATATTCTGTCCAGACCAGATTGAAGAGTAGCCGCCTTCTTGCAAAGTTTTAATCATCTCTAACGGAGATGCGAGTTTAGGAAGATTGCTTACGTGCGATACAGCGAAGTTATTATTATAGTTAATTGACAGTGTCTCATTCTTTTTAGCTTTCTTAGTGGTTATCAAAATAACTCCGAAAGAAGCACGAGCTCCATAGATAGCTGCCGAAGAAGCATCTTTTAAAATGCTGACAGATTCGATATCGGCAGGATTCAATAAATACAAGTCGTTGTATACGACATTATCCACCAAGATAAGAGGTGAACCTCCATTGATAGACTCCAAACCACGGATATTGAATGAGTTTCCGCCACCAGGTATTGCCGACGAGGAGGCTGTAAAACCAGCCATGGCACCTTGAAGAGCAGAGCCTAAACTGGTAACAGGACGGTCGCCTAATGTTTTATCCATGCTCACCTGTGATACGGCACCTGTTAGGTTTGCTTTACGCTGAGTGCCGAATCCAACTACCACAACCTCGTCCAGTGTCTTAGTGTCTTCTTGTAGAATAATTTTTGAAGAAGCTTTGTTAGCTGCCAAAGTAATTGTCTTATACCCGATAAAGGATACAGAGATATTGGCATTATCGGGGACGTTAGAAAGTGTGTAGTGGCCATTCATATCGGTTACAGTTCCTGTTGAAGAACCTTGGAGCATTACACTTGCACCAATAACCGGTTCACCATTTGCATCGACAACAGTTCCCGAAATGTTACGACGATGTTGTTGTTGCTGAGCATCCTGTGCTTGAACAGGTTTTACTTTGCTCACAGCGATTGTGTTGTTTGTACGACTGAAAATTAAATGTGATTGGTTGGTAATTGCATCCAGAACCTGTGTAATGGTAGCATCTTTTAAGTCGAGCGATACACGAGGAGACTGATTGACAACCTCCTGATCATAGAAGAATCTAAAATTAGTAAGCTTACTAATTTTATTAAAGGTATTCACTACTGTTTCATTCTGAATACGTAATGTAATCCCCTTTTCTTTAACTGTTTGTGCATTAGCGGTTAAAGCTAACGAGGAAATAAGAAAAGTACAAACCATCAGTATACAGCTTATACGCCCCTTCCCCTTCAAAGGTTTTAAATTCATAACTTTTGATTTTTAAATTATTGAAAATAACAAGTATCTCAGTTAAGGATAGATACAATACTGTACCGCTATCCTGTCTTCTAAATTAGAATGAGATTAAAGGTTTAACAAATAAATAACTCTCTCTATTTTATTTATAGAGGATGATATCTTTCCCTACACGTTTATACTTTATGGAACCTCCTGTTACGAAATGAATGGAATTCAATACAGACTGAAGAGTCCTATTGTCATGGTCACCACTTATCAGATTATTAAAGTTACTACCCATCAGAATGATATGACAGCCATATACACGTTCAAGTTCTTGTATTACATCATGTATCGGTGTACAATCGAAATGCAATGAACCTTTTCGCCAGCTTCCGCTATTAAACATTTCGCTTCTCTTACTGTAATCTCCATTAATAGTATTAATTACTAATTCTTGGTGTGCCGTAAGTCTCATCATTGCTTCGGGTAAATCTACTTGAACTTTTCCGGATTCAACACTCATTGAAATAATCTGATCAGTAGAATACGACTTTACATTGAATTTTGTGCCTAACACCTTCACTTGCATCCGTTTTGTTGTAACCACAAAAGGAAAATCCTTATGATGGACAACACTGAAAAATGCTTCTCCGTTCAATTCAATCTGCCGGATATCTCCTTTGAACTCTTTCGGATAGCGTAATATCGAACACGAGTTGAGCATAACCGTTGAGCCGTCAGGCAGATGGACAATTTTTTTCTCTCCAAAAGAAGTGGCAGCAGTTACATAAGCAATATTCGGCGTAGAGTTGAAACTACCCTCATAATAGTTTATTCCAAGCATTACGATAGCGAAAATGGCAGCAACACTTGCAACGCCTGATACAATACGATAGAACCACATACGTTTGGCATGCTCAATATGCCGTAGCAACGAGCGTGCCTCCTTTCTATATTTGTCTTTATTGGATTCATCAAAAGACATATATGAAGCATCTTTCCATACGTCTGAAGCAACCTCATCGAAAGCCTCGAGATTGTCTTGGTCTCTTAGACTTCTACTCAAATCGGATACTTCCTTACGAGTATAAATGCCGTCAACGAATCGACGCCACTTAGTCTTCTGTATGTCTTTATTTTCTGCCATTATGAATCAAAAAAGATAATTCTCTGCTTTTATAATATTACATTTTCAAGTAGGTAAGCTAGGGTATAATTAACTTTTATTAAATATTAAGGCAGAATAATAAAATGATGATGTCACAATATACATCTATGTCGTTCTTTTTAAGATATTCTCGTATTGACTTCAGAGAATCTGATATGTACTCTTGAACTGTATTTACAGATAAACCCATACGCATTGCTATCTCTTTATGGGAAAGTTGATCCTTGCGGCTTAACGTAAAGGCTTCCTTTTGGCGAGGAGCAAGTCGTTCCACTGCGTAATCAATGTGTTGCATCAAGTCGTTTGCCAAGACTTGTTGATGTGCGGAGTCAGGGGTATCAATCGCATTCTCTAACAAATATTGCTTCAATTCGTCCTCTGAAGACATATCACGCAGCAAATTCAAAATGCGATTACGTACGATGGTGTATAAATATCCCGAAAAAGATTGGTTGTAATCAATAAATGCCCGACCCTGCCAGATTGCAGTAAATGCATCATGAAAAACATCTTCAGCGAATTCGGGAGATTTGACAAATTGCATAGCAAAATAGATGAGTCGCGCTTTATACGAAGCATAAAGTTCGCAAAATGCGTCTTCATCGCCAGCAATCAATTTTATTACAAGTTTTCGTTCATCAGATGTAGAATACTGATTCACCATACTCGGTTAACATTATTATAACGCAAATATAATAATTTTTATACATTGATAAATAATCGTAATAAAAAATGTGACTTATTTTGATTCATAGAACAAATACTATCAAAATAATTACTAATAGATGCAACAAAAAGGAGGTGCCGTGTGTCTATTATACAGATATGGAACAGAACGATTTCGAAATAGAAGTTCGACGTATTCGTCCGAAGTTACTGAACAATGCTATGCGATATCTGAAGAACAGCGATGATGCTGAAGATGTAACGCAGGAAGTATTGCTTAAGTTGTGGACTATGCGCCTGCACTTGGACGAATATCTTTCTGTGGAAGCATTGGCGATGACTATCTCGAAACATCTTTGTCTAAACCGTCTTCGGATGACAAATTACTCACTGACCGACTTGTCGGAAGTGGATGTCGCTGACAGATCGACACCAGAGGAGTTGTATATCGACAGTGAAGAAGATAAGCAGGTCGTGAGGTTGATGGAAACTTTACCTGATGTACAGCAGACGACATTGCGAATGAAACATATCGACGGACTGGAAGTAGAGGATATCGCGCGTATCACGGGCAGTGCGGAAGCAACTGTTCGTTCCAATCTATCGAGAGCACGTAAGAAAATGATGAACTATTTTTTAATGAACAAATAAAATGAACATTAACAAACAAAATGCAGCACAATGGGTGAATCGCTTCCTGGAAGGTGAAACCAGCAATGCAGAAGAACAAGAACTGTATCGCTTCTTCCGAGAAGATGATGTACCAAGCGAACTGAAGAAGTATATTCCGATGTTCAACTGGTATGCCGATGGAATGAAAGAACCATTGCCGCAACATTGTCGTGGAATCAGAATGAAACATATATTTATCAGAATGAGTATCGCAGCGGCTATATTGTTGGTTTGCGGTTTCGGGATAAAGTTTTATCAATATTACCAGCAGGATGATAAATATGAGTGTTATGAGGGCAGTTATATTATCCGGAACGGGAAAAAGATTACCGACATGAAAGTGATTATGCCAGAGGTGCAGAAGACAATCCGCTATGCCGAACTGCAAGAACGGAAAGTGAAGGAGAGGATAAAGTCTGTATCTTCCGACAATCCGGGAGAAGGTAATAATGTGAAGGGGGAAGGGCCTCAGAATCTCCCGCTTATTTAATAGTAGAAATAAAAATATAAAAATGATAACGATGAAAACAAAACATTTATTATTAGGGTGTTTCTTCTTATTGCTAATGAGTATGTACTGTCATACAGCAGCAGCGCAAAGCAATATAGACAGAATTGTTAAGGAGCTCGAGGAAAAGGGTGTAGATACCAATTCGGTGATAAAGCGGAACAGTAAATCTAGAAAGGTTTATTTGATTGTGAAGAGCTTGGATTTCTATAGCAAAGAAGGAAAATATGCCGAGCAATTGCGGAAGGCATTCGAGAAGGATAGTGAGAATGCTGTGAACTCTATTATCGACAGAAAAGGAGGTAAGGCTTGTGGTAATTGTTGCTTGATATTTAAAGAAGGCAAGAAGAAGATGACCTACACACTGAATATATCGGGTAGCGAGTCGCAACCGTTAGTGAATTTATCCATTATCATACGAGACAGCTCTGTGCCCGAAGAAGATGATGACGATGATTCGTCGATCATATTAAATGGGAAATATTATAATATGTTTAATGGGAATCAGTATCTTTGGAACAATAAAGATTTGGAGGCTTTAAATAAAATCGATTGGTCTGGCATGCAAAAGAAGATGGCAGATATGTCGAAGCGAATTAAACATCTTACTGATAGTGTTACCAATGTCAAAGATGAATTTAGATTAAAGGATTAATAAAAGGAGGAAATGGCGTTCGGCCAAAGAAAGTTATGAGAGAGTTATGCTGTACGGTGGCCTTTTTGTTTGCGATGGCTATTGGCTTCAGTGCCAATCCTCGTCAGTCGAAGTATTTTACTGTAAAGGGTACGATAGAAAATGCTGCTGATGGTGCCGTCATGCAATTGTATAAACAAAATTCTAATACGGTAGAGCAGGTCGCTACAGATACTCTTAAAAACGGACATTTTGTATTACAGAATACTGTCTCTTCGGTTCAGAAGTATTTTATTTCCGTTTGGTCGGAAGGTTATCCTGCAAGTGTAATACTGCCTGTTTGGGTCGCTCCAGGAAAAACAATTAATATCCGTGCGAAAGACAAACTCTTGTTGGCTTGGCAGGTGACGAGCGACATTCCAGAGCAGAAGTATCAGAACGGTTTTCAGATGGCGGCATATAAAGATTTGCAGAAGTGTTCTGCTTTGGGCATTAAAGAGTCTTACTGGATAAATAAGGTATACGGGAAGGAACAGGAGACTGAAACGGCAGAGATGAAGGCTGGACGCGATTCTATTCGTGCTGTCCAACTATTAGAGAGTGCTGTCAACCACCGCATCGACAGCTTGAAACTTGCCTATATGAAGATGGCCCCAATGTCGAAGGTATGGATATTGGAGTTCTCGAACTATGCAAAGTACATTGCTACTCCTGAGTATCATTCTTTTCAACCGACTGTCAAATCCTTGTATTCTCGGTTATCATCCGCTCAAAAGAAATCTTCTTTAGGCCAGCTTATAACATCTTATATCTTTGCGCCCATCGTAAAAGTAGGGGATCATTTCGTCGATGCTACCTTGTATGATACGAAAGGTGCAAAGCATCATTTGGCAGAGTTCGCTGGCCATTATATCTTAATCGACTTCTGGAGTCGCTATTGTGGCCCTTGTGTTGCTTCGTTGCCCGAATTGGCTTCTGTTGCCGAGATGTATAAAGATAAACTCTCTGTAGTAAGTATCTCCGAAGATTCGAAAGATAAATGGACTAGTTTCATCCAAGATCGCGGGCTGAAGGGCAATCAATGGAACCAGTTATGTTCGAATCGTGCTGCACTGTCAGTAAGTTACCAGGTAAATGGTATCCCTCATTATGTATTAATAGATCCCTCTGGTAAGATTCTTGAGAAGATGGTAGGTTATGGAGAGGGAAGTATTAAAAACTTTGTAGGTAAATACATCAAGTAAGTCGTTTAGCGGTATCTCTTGCTCATTTCTTTGATAGCACTGATCATATCTTTCCTCAGACTTTCGGGAGAGAGGACTTCTATCTCGTTTCCATGCGACAGCAGTTCTTGCTTGAAGTCGTAGGTTACTCGAATCAGGTATTCGAAGACGCAGCAGTCGTCTGCTGTCTCTATTTCTTCTTGAGAACTGTGAAGCGGCAAAGCCCGCAGGTAATTGCATTTGCTGCCAAAGGCTTTTATCCTTACTTTCTCTATGGGGTCGTCTTCGTTGGTGATGATGCCGTAACTGTATTTATAAAACAAGCGCGGATTGAAGTCCTTGGGGTATTTGTATTTTTGTTCTGTCGGCACAAGTTGGTGAATCCGGTCCAATGAGTATGTCATCAACTTATCAAGACTTACCGATTTGCCTAAGACATACCATCTCTTTTTGAATACTTTCATGCAGTAAGGTTCTATCAAAAAAGTAGAAGGGGTGTCCTTACCAAAACTTTGATAGGTAATCTCTATCCTCTTGTTGTCGCGCATCGACTTGATGATAGGAGTCAGATATTTCTGTCCTGAAGGGATATCCTCGAATATAATCCGTCCTTTCAGATGATGACTTTCATTAATCAGATTGTTCACTGCAAAAGTGTTTAACAGCCAGCTTCGGATGTTCCCGTTCTCTATATCTTCCCGGTTTTCGATATAGTAGTAGTATCCTCCTCGTTTGTTACATTCTATGTTAATATCGAACATCTCTTCAATCGCCTTCCGCTGATTGTGAAATGTGCGCAGGGGAATATCGTTTCCATTACTCATATCTGTGCGCAGCCAATGTTCGTTAATCTCCTCGAATGTAATTTGTTTGGCTTGGTAAATGGTATCTACCAACCAGATGTACTTATTAAAAATATTTTCAGCCATGGTATTGTTATTATTAATGCAAATATATCATATAATCACTAAAGGGCAAGAAGAGAATCACAGAAAACCGATTCTGTTTCTCTTCTCGTTTACTATCAATTCTTCGTCGCAGTACGACTTTATTGTCTGCAGGTCGATGGCCTTTCCGGTAAGTATGCTAGATACTGTCCGCTTACGGGCTATGTTCTCTATTTGTCCTCCGCTGAACGGATAGCAAGATGCTAATTCTGTAGAGTCGTTGTCGTTCAGTTCCGGAATCATCGTTTGCCAGATAGCTTTCTTTGCTTCCAGATGAGGCTTTCCGAATTTTATTTTATACAGGAAGCGACGTTCGAATGCTCTGTCGAGATTCTCAGTCAGATTTGTCGTTGCAATCAGTATTCCGTCCAAGTTCTCTATTTCTTGAAGGATGATGTTTTGGATGGTATTCTCCATCTTGTCGACAGCGCTCTCGGCACCTCCCCGACGTTTGCTGATAATGCCGTCAGCTTCGTTGAAAAACAAAATGGGAGCAACGGCAGAACTTTCTACGTAACCGCGGTATTTGTCGAACAGCAGTTTGACATTCTTTTCGCTTTCGCCGACCCACATACTTCTCAGCTCTGCAAAGTTGACTTGCATAATGTTTCGTCCCGATGCCTTTGCCAACTGGTACACCGATTCTGTCTTTCCTGTACCGGGTTCCCCATAGAAAAGGCAGGCGAATCCTTGACGCATATTGTTTTCTTCTAATCGCTGGCAGATGGTGGTGAACTGTTTTGGCTGTAACATCGATGAAAGTTGTTTTAACTGTTCAGCTTCGGGTTTATTAAAGAACAGCTTTTTCTCTTTCAGCTCCTCGTGCATCAGCAGTCCCACTTTGGGGCCTTCATCTGAATAGGTTATGTTTAACTCCGACAAGAAATCTCTTTTCGTCTTTTCTGTCAGTTTGTAGGATTCTCTATCGGCAAAGCCGTCACTGATGGCATACTCAACCAACTTCATTTCGATAAGTGGGTGTGTGCCATTCAAGAGAGACCTTTTCTGTTCGCGAAAGAAGGACTTCATATCGGTAAATAAACATTCGAAGTCGGATGGTATGATATGGTCATCGTTATTAACGACAAACAAGTGGCAAAAGAAAATGAATAAGACGAGGAACATATCATCCAAATCGTAGCTTTTTAATTTGCGGACAAACTTTAGACGACTGTTATCGTTCAACAGCAGATGGATGTCTTTAAGTAATGTTTCATAATTTAATTCGTTATCGTCCATCTGTTCAAACAATTTTTCAAACTCCGAAAACAATTCTTCGCATGTTAATCCGTGACGGTCGATAGGGACAATAGGACTGTCGTTCTTTAGACATTCCAGTGTGTGTAGCGTTACTCTGTAGTTTTTTTCGCTGCTATCCCGATGGCAGACAATCATGCCTTTCTCCACTAATACGTCGATATCGTTCTCACACCGTATCATTTTTATCATACGGCAACCCAAGTGAGAAGCCATATCACTTAATGTGATACAGGAATCATCACTGAAGTTGATAAATAACGAGAACAATACGCTTTGGATAGGACTAACTCCGAGTTTCTTTGATACGTAGTGAATGTATTTTTTCGCATTCTCAAAGAACTCTTCATTTAAGCTGGATCTGAACGACAGTTCTATAATCTGTTCGATGGCGTTCAGTAGATTTAGTTTTTTAGGTTGTGCAGTCGCTAAGTATTCTTCGTTGTCGTCGTCTTGAATTTTGATGTTTAATCGTCTCATAAAGTGTTTATCTATTTAGTTGCTGCAAAAATAGAGTACGGTTGTGCTAAAAGTTGGCACAGGTTAAAAATATATTTGGAAAATAGAAAGAATTTGTATATTTGTAATCTGATTATCATCTTAAATAAGGATAGTATGAAAAACCCGAGTATCATCGTCGCTGCATTACTTTATATTGCTGTCTCAGCATCTGCTCAGCAGAAGTCTGTCGTTACGCTTCATCCTTCTGAAGCTCAGCGTGTCATTCCTAAAGAAATCTACGGTCAGTTTTCCGAGCATTTAGGTGCTTGTATCTACGGTGGCTTGTGGGTAGGAGAGGACTCCGACATTCCCAATGTTAAAGGATACCGTACGGATGTATTCAATGCGCTGAAAGAGTTGCATGTTCCTGTCCTTCGTTGGCCAGGCGGATGTTTTGCCGACGAATATCATTGGATGGAAGGTATCGGATCAAAAGCAAACCGTAAGAGGATAGTGAACAATAACTGGGGTGGGGTAGTTGAAGACAATAGTTTCGGCACCCATGAGTTCCTTAATCTCTGTGAGATGTTGGGTTGCGAACCTTATATCAGCGGCAATGTGGGCAGTGGAACAGTTGAGGAGCTGGCGAAGTGGATAGAGTATATGACTGCTGACGGTAACTCGACAATGGCTAATCTGCGTCGACAAAACGGAAGGGATAAGCCTTGGAAAGTGAAGTATGTAGGAATCGGTAACGAGAGCTGGGGATGTGGCGGTAATATGCGCCCCGAATATTATTCCGACTTGTTTCGCCGCTATGCCAATTTCTGTCGTAACTACAACGGCAATCAGTTGTTCAAAGTCGCCAGCGGTGCGAGCGATTATGATTATAATTGGACGGATGTGCTGATGAAGAATGTAGGAGGTCGTATGGATGGCCTTTCATTGCACTATTATACGGTGTGGGATTGGAACCATAAAGGAAGAGCCACTAAGTTCAGCGACGACAATTATTATTATACGTTGGGCAAATGCAGCGAGATAGACGGTGTGTTGAAAAAGCATTGCACCATCATGGATAAATACGATCCGAAAAAACATATTTCGTTGATGCTCGATGAATGGGGAACATGGTGGGACGAAGAGCCCGGCACTATACTCTTACAACAAAATACAATGCGCGATGCCTTCGTCGCAGCATTATCGTTGAATATCTTCCATCGTTATACCGACCGATTGAAAATGGCGAACATCGCCCAAGTAGTAAACGTACTTCAGTCGATGATACTGACCAAAGGTCGTACTATGGTGCTGACTCCTACTTATTATGTTTTCCGCATGTACCGCCCTCATCAGGATGCCACCTTTATTCCGCTCGATGTAACCTGCGACAGTGTCAAGATCGACAAGTACACTCTTCCTCTTATCAGTGCTACTGCTTCGAAAGATAGGGCAGGAACTGTGCACATTTCATTAGCCAATATCAGTTTGAAGGATGCTCAAGAAGTTACTGTCAATCTCTCCGAAATAAGAGCGGCAAAGGTAACTGGCGAGATTCTTACTTCTACTGCTATCAACGATTGTAACACCTTCGATAAGCCTGACCTGGTAAAGCCCGAACCGTTCGAAGGTGCTAAATTGTCGAAGAATATATTGAAGGTAAAGTTACCTGCTAAATCTATCGTTGCACTTGAATTAGTGACGAGTCGTAATTAATTGCCCTTGATGACAGCTATAGGACTTAACTCAATGAGCGGCCTCACCAAATCTTGTTGGTTAGCCATTACTTGAGCAATATCTTTATAGGCTCCTGTAGCTTCTTCCAAATCGTCTTTGCAGCGAACGGCATGTACGATGCCTAGAGCATCAAGCTTTGCCTGCTCTTCTTCTAAGTTAAGAGTATGCTTGGCTTCTGTACGGCTCATTGCTCGTCCTGCGCCATGCGAAGAAGAACAAAAACTGTTTATATTGCCCAGTCCTTCTACAATATACGATTTAGTACCTTGCGAACCGGGGATGATACCGATTCTACCTACCTCTGCATTGACTGCACCTTTACGATGAACAATTACCTTCTCGCCAAAATGTTCTTCCCAAGCGGCGTAGTTGTGTGCAATATTAATCATCGGTTCAAAAATAATATCAGGAAAAGAATCGGCAATGACTTCTTTGATACGGTCCATCATCAGTTTGCGATTGCACAATGCATAAGCAATACAATATTGCATCTCAATCCAGTAATTCATGAATTCCACAGTGCTTAAAGGTATAAATGCTAATTCTTTGTCTGTTGCGACTACTGAAAAGTATTTCTCATTCAAAGATATAGCTATTTTGTTGTAATGTTCGCCGACTTTACTGCCTAGATGGCGACTTCCACTGTGTATCATCACCCATAAGAATCCATTCGTATCTTTTTGCAGTTCTATGAAGTGATTTCCACCGCCAAGAGTACCTAATTGCTTTCGTGAAGACATGATTAGTCGTTTACAGATAGTCGTCTTATCCAAGTCGAAGTTCTGAGGAAGTAAGCTTTCGTCTTGCGTTTCGTTGTGCTCGTCGCGTCCTAACGGAATCCGCGTGCGTATGCCGTGCATTATTTGTTTACGAAGAACATCAGACGAGATCTCTTCTACTTTTATACTCGTTTTCATGGCACACATGCCACAGCCTATATCTACTCCGACTGCATTTGGCACGATAACATTCTTTGTTGCCAATACTCCTCCTATAGGCATTCCTTTTCCGCCATGTGCATCAGGCATCAGCGCAATGTGATGAAAGGCGAATGGTAACGATGCTAAATTATCGGCTTCTTTCTCTGCATAGTCGTCAATCTTGTCTGTCCACATCTCAATGGGTATCTGACCCTCCTTTAATACTTCTTTAATCATGGTCTTGTAATGTTATGGTTTATACGCTACAAATATTCAAAAGTAGGTGTGCAATCTTATTGCGTAGCATGGAATTATTTTATAGTTTTACAAAAAAATATTGCTTTATGCCCGTAAACAGAAATGCTTTGATTCGTTATAAAACGATTGACCAGTGCCTGCAGAATCATTATAGACAATGGACTATTGATGATTTGATTGATGCTTGTTCGGATGCTTTAGCTGAGTACGAAGGTATTTATAAAGGGATATCTCGTCGTACTGTACAAATGGATATTCAAATGATGCGTAGTGAAAAGTTAGGCTACAATGCGCCAATTGAAGTGTACGACAATAAGTATTACAGATATGCCGACCCGAAATATTCGATTATCAATGCACCTATATCCGAGAATGACTTGCAGATTTTATCGGAAGCTGTCGATGTATTGAAACAGTTTCAAGGTTATCAGCACTTCGAAGAGATGTCGGATCTTGTTGGCCGTCTTCAGGATAGGATAAATGTAGCTCATCACCGGGGTTATCCCATAATTGATTTCGAAAGAAATGATCGGTTGGTAGGATTAGAATATCTAGCACCTATTTATGATGCAATATCAAAGAAACGGACAATCCTGATACAATACCGAAGTTTCCGCTCACGGCAGATACGTGATTATTACTTGTATCCTTATTTGTTGAAGGAATATCGAAATAGATGGTTTGTATTTGGTTCGCGTCCTAAGAAATCAGAGATTATAAATCTTGCACTCGACCGTATTAAGAAATTAGAATTATCGGATATTCCTTTTAGGAGTATTCCTGATTTCAATCCGAACACTTACTTCGACGACATTATTGGTGTTACGAAATATCCTGGATTGCCCAAGGCTACCGTTCGTTTCAGAGTGACCAATAATGATGCTTCGTATATTCTCACTAAGCCTATTCATCATTCTCAGCGACTAGTGGAGAAGTGTAGTGATGGCAGTATGATTTTTGAGATGACTGTACTTACTAATCTCGAATTTTATCGGGAGATGTTCAGCTATGGTGCCAGTATGACTATCCTTGAACCTCAATTTGTGGTCGATGAAATGCGGAAGAGGGTAAAGGCTATGCTGCCTATTTATTGATGACCTGAGAGTGTGAGGTAAAGAATGGCGAATAGCAAATGTGGATTAATAAAAACGGTGGGTAAGTGCCCACCGTTTTTTTATTTGTGCTTATTGCAAATCCTTCACGTAAATATCTCGGTAGTACACACGACTGCCGTGAGCCTGCAGCTCTATTTGTTCGATAGGGAAGATGTCTTGTGAACGGTCCCAATAGTTCTCGAGAACTACATTGTCGACAACCTTTTCACCATTGAGATAAACTGTTACACAGTTGCCAACCATACGGATAAGGAAGGTGTTCCACTGTCCCGTTGCATTGTCGGCAACTTTCGAAGGATGGCTTTCGTGTTTCTGATTATTGTAGAGTCCGCCGGAACCGACTTGTGCTCCTACGTTGACACGAGCGGTATCCCATATTTGTACCTGTGGCGTGCCGCGAAGATAGATGCCTGCATCAGGTTCTTTACCCGAAGCATCAAGCTTCCAGTCGACCAACATTTCAAAGTCTTTATATTTTTTTGCCGTGCAGATGTTGTCGAAGCCTGTGCCAACATAAGTCAGCAATCCGTCTACAACTTGCCAGTCTTTGCGCATCTGTTCATCAGCTTTTACTTGTGCAGATTGAAGTTCGGTAGCCGACATCTTGTTGCGCTCAATCGGGTTCTTTACCAAACCTTTCCAGCCACTTAAGTCGCGCCCGTTGAATATCTGTACGTAACCCTTCTCTGTCTTAGGCATAATCAAAAGAAAAGCTTCTGCACGTTTCTTATCTGCACCATTAGCGAACTTCTTAGCATGTTCTACGACTGCTCGCGTATTCGCGCCATTGTATTCAATATGGCGAGTGGCAATATCGATAACCGTCTTGGCTGCTGTCTTCCCCAAAGATTTATTGTCTAAGAACTTAGCAGCGAACATCATACCTTGGAAGGTACCTGTTGACGACATCTCCTTCAGCAACTGCTGTTTCTGAGCAATTGTCGTGGCTTTGTCGAAAGCATCACGAAGTTGGAGAAAATGATTCGACGGTGTTTTCACGGTGGCATAACTGCCAATAGAAATCATCGCAGCAGCAATGAGCACCACGATGCGGAACTTGTTGGATAAATGTTTCATAAGAGTATTTTTCATGTTTGAAATATTTAGTTATAGTTTACTTCTTCTCGTTCCAGGCAGACACTTGAATATCATCGATGCTATTGCCGTCGACACTCGACCATTTAATCTTTCGAGATTCACCGGGCAGCAGTTCAAAATAATTATCTTCAAAGTCGGCAGCGCCTATTAAGGTTACAACATGGCCCCATTTGTCGGATGATATTGTGATTTCACCCTCTTTACCTGGCTTAAAGCCTTTCACTTTCAGAGAGGTTGAAGGATATACTACTTGTTTAGGAACTAAAGGAGTCCAGTAGCTGCGGTCTGTTTTCCCTTCGTACGATATTTCGGCAACAATCAGTTGGTTATTGCGAAGTGTCTGTTTCACATTGCTTACAGTCGACTGATACGCCAATACCTTATCGTTGGCAGGAACAATGATTTTCTCTTTTTTCAGCAGCTTACTGAAACTGCCGTCGGTAGAAATAATCTTAATGGTCAGGTCGACCGTTGTCTTTTGCGGGCTGTCGCTAGTAACCCACCACTTCAAATCGTTTCCGTTCAACTCAGTGGCTGCGATAACAGGTTGGCAAGCACGCGACATGGCATACCATCCCGATTTGCGTTCTCCCCAATAGTCGATTACACTCCATCCCGAAGCCGGCCAGCAGTCGTTGTACATCCAGAACAGTACTCCGCTGCAGTAAGGTTTTCTGCTTCGTGTACTTTCCAAAGCAAGTCTCTCAAACTCATACTGTATATATTCCATTTGTCGGAACCGGCGGTCATTGTCGCCATTGGTATTGCCATAAAGCTGTTTCGACAAACGTTCCAATTGTCCCCGTTGTGTCAGTCCACCATATACATTCCAGGGATTATCTTTCGTATGATATTCCAATATCTCACTCTTGTTCAAGTCGTCCTCATTCATGAAGCGCAACAGGCTCCTCTTCGGAGGAGTTCCCGCATTGCAGCACTCACCTAGGAAACGACCGTTGTCGTACTTGCTGATAAGGTCGCGATAATGTACATACGCTGTTGTATCAGCTAGCTCACCTGTATATTGTGCCGACGAATGAACTTCGCCCGATGTTCTGGAATTGCAGGCATTTTCATCTTTGCTATACGGACTGTTCAAGCGGAAGGGGCGAGAAGGATCTATTTCTGCCATCATCTTCGATACAGTACCTGCATAGAACGATTTAAGACACCAGTTATCTTGAGGTTTCGAATTAAGAGCCAGTTCGTTGCCACCCGACCAGATGACCATAGAAGGATGATTGCGAATGCGCTTTACGTTCTGCTTGATTTCAGCAGTAAAAGAACTCACAAAGGCAGGATCGTTCTCCGGATAGTTGCTGCAAGCTACCATAAAGTCTTGCCACAGCATGATACCCAAGCTATCGCAGACATGGTAGAAAGCATCCGATTCGTAGATACCGCCACCCCATACTCTCAGCATGTTGGCACCCGATTTTGCTGCTTGTCCGATGAGTCTTTGGTATTTGTCGTAAGGTATTCTCGATGGAAAAGGATCAGCAGGCACCCAGTTCCCACCTTTGGCAAAGACAGGAGTGCCATTAATATGAATGGTGAACGAAGAAGAATTCTTCCCGTCGACTTTTTCTCTTAGTTCTACAGTGCGGATAGCAACCGAATATTGCTTGTGGCTGAGCAGGTTATTGGCATTGTCGAACAACGAACAATCTAATGTATAGAGCGGTTGCTTGCCCATGCCATTGGGCCACCAAAGCTGCGGATTGTCTATTACTGCCGTCCGTTCCACCGTTTCACCGGCAGGCTCTTCACCTGTCTCGTCGGAGATATTAGGAAGAGCAGTTATCTTGTCGTTCTTTGTACTTTGGAAACTGTTCCATACTTCCTTGCCGGCAGCATTGAGCAGTCGTGTACGCAACTTTACATCGCAAGAGTTCACTTTGCGCACGTCAACTTTTACGGCCAGTGAAGCCTGGTTATTATCGATATGTTTCGTATAGACAAAGGCGTCACTCAGATAAGCATCGTCGTAAGCAACAATACGGCACGATTTCCAGATGCCCATTGAGACGAACCGATGTACCCAGTCCCAGCCGAAAGTGCATTGCATCCGGCGCGTATAAGCAGTGTATGTCTCAAAGAAAGCATTATTGATAGGATTCTGAGCCGCTTTCAATCCCACCATCTTATCCAGAGAATGGAATCTCAGTTCGAGCACATTCTCGCTGTCGAAGTTAAGGCATTGCGTCACATTAAAGCGATAGCCGACGAACATATTGTTTGTTGTAGTCTTGCCGTTCGTACCAAAGAACTTTCTGCCGTTCAGATAGATGTCGCAGTAAGTATCCAGTCCGTCGAACTGCAACTGCAGTTGTTTTCCCCTAAAATCCTTTGGAAGCGTGAAATACTTCTTATATGTCCAGTCCCAATGTTCCACCCATTGGCATTTATCGGCATTATCCCGCCAAAAAGGATCTGCTATCTTATGCTCGCGCAACAAGTCGACATGCACCTGTCCCGGCACTTGAGCGGGCAGATTGATGGTTTGATATTTGTCGGGACTGTAGCCTGTCAAAGCCCACGCCCCATTAAGTGAAAATACCTTTTCTTTGTTTATGCCATCGGCCATTATCGATGTCGCTGTACCTAAGAGGCACAACAAAAGAGAGATTACTCTCAGACTGAAGTGTTGTCTACATAAGACTGTCCTTTTATTCATCTTCAACTATCAAATTAATAAATTGCCTTTCCGCCGTGATTTCACGAAAAGGCTTATACGACATATTTTCACAAAGATAAATAAATTAATTCATAAATAAGAAATTATTTATGATTCTGATGGCTTATCGGTTCTGATTAATTGTTCAAGCTTATTCAAATATTCGAGTGCTTCTTTTAGATTTTGTATTTCTTTCTCGCTTTTATTAATCTTATTATCGATTTTCAAGAGAGCAGTCTGTTGCCTTTTAGTAATTTCTTGTAATATGGATTCTTTCTTCTGCTGATACTTTTTCTTGAAGAAAGAATGTTTGCAGATGTGGTACGGGACAGATAGAATATGATCGTAAATTATTCGATATAGTTCTTGCTGAATATCAATAGTTTCTTGCTCTTTAATAAGACCGCATTTTTTTGCAGAACATGTTACATTCACTGTAGGATTTTGAATTGTGGTAGTGACTAAATTCAAAATTTTCAAGACTTTATGATAATTGATAGTTGATGTATTCATTTCTACACGCTATTGATGATATATGCACATTAGCGGTGCAAATATAAATATTAAAGTGAATAGCTGTTACTTTATACATATAATTTAATCAATTCTTATTATGGTGTCTGCCGGCAGAGTTAGGCTGTGGAATTTTCGTAGTTATGTCGTGGAACTATCGTAGTTATGTTACTAAATTTTCATAGTTATGTTCTCAAACTTTCGTAGTTATGTTGTCAGATTTTCATAGTTATGTCGCGAGCATAACATAGTTATGATAGTTGGGAATGATGAATTCAATTCATTTGCATTCATATTCCGTAAATTCAGATGTAAGTATAATTCTTTATCGAAGTGTACTTCTCAATGCATTTTATCACTATACCACACCTCTGTAACTCATTATAAGTCATAATACTTACAGTGATAGTTGAGAGGTCCAACTTTTTTTTCAAAAAAGAAGATGACTTTAGAACAAAGTTTTGAAAGTCATTAAATCAGTTCTGTTTGCCAATTTAATTGCTGCAATTTCATGTCAAGTTTCTCCAATTGGCTCTTGCACTCGTCTAATTCTTTTTGTAACTCAGCTTTATTAATTAAGATAGTGTATATGGTTTTATCAAAACGACTATCGATGCTTGCACTTTCCTTTATTCTTATTAGTGTATTGATCCGCATTTTTAGAATTTCTTCTTTTGTGAGCATGGCTGTTATCGTAGTACCATTGTCGATAGTTTCCATATTTGTCACGTGAATCCGATAGACTAATTCGCTCAAAGCCTTCATGCTCTTGTTCAGTTCTTCAAACAAATGTTTCGGTTCGTCTTCAAGCGCATAGTTCTTATTTATCAGAGCGATATCGTTTAATCGTGCACCTAAGATGCTCACTTTCTTATCTAAGTCAGCTCTTTGCATCATTGCTTCTGCTAATTTCATAATTTCAGTTTTATATTGTTATTGTTTATTCTTGAATGGCTAAGAACCCCAAGCCCGCCCTCGTCTATGATATAGTCAACATATGGTAATAATAACGTCTGAGTTTAAAATCAGACGATGAATAATTGATGAGGTAAAGTATCAGCATCTAGGCCTTACTCTGAACAGTATATATATATCATTTGGAATAAAAGGTGTAATATATATGCATTTCTGGATCTTTCCCTCGACCTTCTGTTTCTGTTATGTTCGCCCTATATGGATAGACTACACGATCCTAACCATTATATCAGTTCAGTCTGCCAGTTCGTTTCCTGTATCTTTGCATCGAGTATACGCAATTGCTTCGCGTAACCATCGGCTTCTTTGTGCAAGTCTTTTACATTTACCGTGCGGATATAATTTTCTATTCCTTCTTTCTGTGCAATGGCAGTTTTAATGACTTTCCTTAATATCACTAATCGTTTGATGAGATTGCTTCTTTCTACCATCATTCGTGTTAGTGAAATACCGTCAACAATAGTTTTCATATTGGTAATATTGATGCTTAATATAAGCTTTTCGTATTCTTTGAGGCATACCTCCATCATTTTAGATAAAGATTCGAAGTCCTCATCGGGTTTATATCCCTCGGCGACTATCGAGCTATTTGCTAATCTGGCAGATAGATTGTCAATTTTCTTTTTCAAATTGGGTCTTTTAATGAGTGCTTCTGCTAATTTCATAATTATTTGTTTTAATGTGAAGCGAAGATAGGTTGTATTATTCTTTAGGCAAGATAATAATTGAAAAATGGCCTAAAAAGTAAAAATGGACAAACGAATTTTTTCCCTTATCTAAGTCATTTCTTTGTACCATTGCCTCTGCTAGTTTCATATTATTCATAGTGACGTTATTAACCAAAGAATCTAAATATGTGCAGTGTTTTAGCTCATCATCCCTTTATCTTTGCTCAACTAAATAAAAACAGGATATGGCAAAAGAATTGAATCTTTACAGGTTACTAAGGAAATATGCATGGAATGAACTGAAAAGTTACGTTCTACTGATGATGAAAGAGAGGCGTTCAAAGAAAGACATCACCTTTTATGAGATGGGTTACGAGTCACTAAGAACGTCGCTGCCTCGTACATCGGCGATGGATGTATTCTATAATTTATACCCAATCAATAAAGTCCCTACTTTTGACGAACGATATATCCGTCGTTACAAAGGTGCCCCGTGTCACCATAAAATGATTTCAATAAGTGTTTCTTCAGAATTGTCCGACATGTCGCAAGGAGAAATATTGGCACGGTGGATAATCTATCTCTGTGACCGTACTGACTCGTGCCAGTGGAAAGTAATGCGCCGACAGATATACCGCAATGTCGTAGAGAGGGCTAGAACACCTATTACAGTCATTAGTTACTCCAATGCGATATATCATAATGGAGGCAATGAAGCTGATTTTGTTCGTGACTGGAAATATTGGATAAAGGGGAAAGGGAGCATGACATTATCAGATAATGATAAAACATATATTCAAAATAGGCCTGATTATAAAATATTTATTTTAGAATCGACACTGAGCGAATTGACAAATCGTTCAAAATCTATTTGCAACACGATAATGCATAAATTGAGAGGCAGAAATTCTATTCAAGGATATGACCGGTTCTTCCTTCGTTTCGTCAACTCGACAGAATATCCGATTACCAATCAGGAGATAGATGATATTATTTTTTGCTTAAAAACGAAGACAAAAATTTCAGATTCTGTGCCTTTTACTATAGAACCGGCAGATGGTTTGGGTGTCGTCATTCAATTACAAATTTGGGCTGCAAGCACTAAAGGAGTAATTGAATAATACAAAGATTGAGGCACAGATGTACATACAGAGGGAATTAGATTGAACTTTCCTTTGGCGAAATGGGAATGTCTCTATTCGTAGTAAATAATATGGCTAAAAGAAATACTGGTATGATTTATCATGTAAGTTTAAAACAGATTAGCCGATTACTAGATTTATATATCTTGTAATTGGCTAATCATTATAATGATGAAGGCATTATTACCGCAAAGGTATCTTAAATTTGTTACTTGGTGGCTTGCCGCTAGAATGTGAATATCCTTATGTAACTAAGAAGGTATATTTGCACTTTATCGTCTTAGGGTGACAAACTATTGCCCCCACAAAACTCTAAGGTTCGTTACTTGTAGACAGAAATAGTAAATTTTGTTTCTGAAATATATCGTTAACAAGTTTCAAGTACTTTATTCATTATCATTTTTTATAGCATTGATAATGGAATCTACATATAATTCACGTTTTACTCGTTTTTGATTTGGATGATATGCATCAAGCCACAACCTACCATCTTTTTTGTATGGGTCAAGTACACCTTCGACTTGAGATTTTGTCACCAAATCGTTATCGCTAATACCTAAATCATTTTTAAAATACTGAAAGGTGGAGCCGAATATAACCACATCTGGATAAAAAATGTCTATTTGTTCAAACAAAACAGGTCTCCATTGGTAGTAAAATTCCCATATTTGATTAGTTTTTGAATATGTTTTATTAGGCATTTTACTTATATTTATGTATGCAATTTGCTGGAGGATGTTAGCCATAGACTTATCTTCTCTAATCAAAGACATTGTATTCCAAGTTAAACCATTAAAGTACCCATACATAGAATAAATGATAGGTTGCCAAGAACGATTTGCCCAAGCATCATACTTTGGTGATTTACCATCCTCTCCATTCCCGCTAAAACAATCTCCAACAATAGACCAGCCTCCAATTGGTTTTTCATTATTATCACATCCTTCATAAGGTTCTTTAAGTACCCACATAATTTTTTTACTGCATGAGAGATATTTCTCTATGTCGGCTACACCATCATAAATTGGTTCTGTGCCATTATTAGACAATCCCATTTCTTTAGCAAACCGTTCAATTTTCTCATTAATCAGCAGTTGCTCCTTTTTAAGTTCTTCTGTGTCCATAATATTTCTAATTTTAAATTATTAATAACGCTGATTCATTGTATTAAATACCTTTGTTTTTAATTATAAGATTAAATATTAACAATAAGCGAAAATACTAAGAATTATTATTCAATCCAACTTTACATCAATATTTTTTACAATCTAGCTAATATAAGGCTGTGATATTTGCCGGATGCTCTTCGCGTAAAATCTACTGGGATGTGTCCAGCCCTTGATAAAAAAGCAAGTTGCCGCTAAACTAACGGGAAACTGCGCCTTATTTGTATTCTATTTCAGCTCTACTGTCCAATTGAGCTCTTCGATTTTCATTTCGGTGCCACGAAGTTGCTTAGCGAAATTGTCCGCTCTCTTGCGAAAAGAAGTAACGTCTATTAGACGTACATATTTCACTTTCGAGGGGCTATAGTCGGTATCGATTTCGGTCGCATAGCCGATGACATCATCCATGATGTACACTTGCCTTGCCAAACGATCTCTGTGTGCCATCATCCTCGTAATGGGCTCGCTGCCGCAGAGAGGCTGCGAAAAGGTGAGAATGATGCGATATATCAGGTCTTCTCGTTGTGACAGCTTATCGTCAAGCTCGACCATGAGCTCTTCGACGTTCTCCTCTGGGCTGTCGCCTTCCTGTACTTTTGAGCTGTCTTTCAATCGGCTTGCAAGCTGGCTGATACTTTCCTGCAGATCGTCTAGTAAGCTGAATGCTACTGCTAATTTCATTGTTTTTTCGTTTTTATGATTAACTCTTTCTTTGCTGATCTTTTGATATGAATATAACACCGCTAACATTATTTACTGCAAATTACGGATATAGATATGCCCAAATGTGTACCAATCTTCTTTGATGGAATATCTTCTTTCATCTTATCCTATCATCGGCACACTTTATCTTGTCCTTTAAGTATGTAACGATGCAGAGTCGTCGGATATAGAATGATTTTTGAAGATATTCCATAGACAGTTCGTATGGAAGGAATCTCTTAAATGTTTATCAGCCATCATCTCCTTTAATAATATGTATAATGTTTCCTTCCAATTTGTATTTACCTGCCTTTAGATTTATTACCTCCCCATACGGATCGAACTCCATACTATTGACTTCTTCAGGATTTCCCCAATAGTATCCGAAAAAATCGAATATGGTAATTTTTATCTCAAACCAGTCTATCAATGAATCCAGACTATACACCCTATGACATCTACTCTCCTCCCTTAACTCGTCGAGCAGTCCATTAAGATCGAACTCATTACTATCGGCTTCGGGCTTTTTCCAATAATCTGAGCGTCCATGGCCACCTTCCGATACTATGGCAATAGTCCCTTGATAACCCTCTTTGATTTCAAATTCCTCACCATCTTCCACATCGCCATCTCCCAAATCCTGAAACCCTATTGGGGGATACTTGCCATTAATTGGATTTATCACTAATTGCATATATTTCTTTTTTTACAAAATACTAACTTCTTGTTGAAAAACGAACTTATCAGATCTTATATAAATCATATCTCATTTATCATTTGATCTTATCCTGTCATCAGCGCATGCTGTCTCGCTTTCAAGTTCGCTGAATATAAATATTCCTCATATAAGAGAAATACAATATACGCGTATGATATTTGCCGGACGCTCTTCGCGTAAAATCTGCCGGAATGTGTCCAGCCCTTGATTTAAAAACAAGTTGCCGCTAAACTAACGGGAAGCTGCGCCTTATTTGTATTCTATTTCAGTTCTACTGTCCAGTTGAGCTCTTGGATTTTCATTTTGGTCTCACGAAGTTGCTTCGCGAAGTTGTCCATCCTCTTGCGAAAAGAAACAACGTCTATTAGACGTACATACTTTACTTCCAAGGGCCTATCGGTATCGATTTTAGTCACATAGCCGATTACTTCATTCATGATGTACACTTGCCTTTCCAAACGATCTCTGTGCGCCATCATCCTCGTAATGGGCTCGCTGCCGCAGAGAGGCTGCGAAATGGTGAGACTGATGCGATATACCAGGTCTTCTAGTTGTGACAGCTTATCGTCAAGCTCGACCATAAGCTCTTCGACGTTCTCCGCTGGACTGTCGCCTTCCTGTACTTTTGAACTGTCTTTCAATCGGCTTGATAGCTCACTGATACTTTCCTGCAGTCCATCTCGTAAGCTGAATGCTTCTGCTAATTTCATTGTTTTTTCGTTTTTATGATTAATTATTTTTTCGCTGATCTTTTGATATGATCAAGCATCGTCCTTGCTACTTGAGGATTATCATAAAGGTATTTTGTCAGTTCACCGTGGATAAAATCGCCGATGAACTTGTCTACATTTATATAATGGTCTTTTATTAATCGATTATAGCTACTGTTATTATAATAAGGTGCATCTAAATAAATAGAGATGGCAGCTTTTAAACCAATACGTATCACCTTATCTGAAATGTGTATACCTAAGAATTCTTTAATGGTGCTGACAACATGTTTTATTAAAGCATTCAGATGTATGCCTCCATCTTCAGTATATTTATTATTCACAAAACTATAATATTCTTCGGAGGCCTCATCAGAATATGTAAAAGCAACCTCGATGAACTCATTATTCAAGCGAATAATATCAATGAGAGATTCGCTTTTCAATTTGTCTTGTATCAGATTCTTCAAGCCTAAAGGAGATACGACATCTAAGCCATTAAAATTAAAAGTTAATCCTGCATTTGTATATGAATAATCTCTTATGACAGACAGTAAGATTGAGAACCTGAAACTGAAATTTCCAAATAAAGTCTGGTCCAAATGAAACGAAACAAACCAGCTGCCAGGTTCAAAAGAATCTTCAATAAAATCTTCTTGAAGCCTGCCATTAAGAAAAGTAACAGTTCGAACCTTTTGGTCTCTATGACTACATATAATAAAAGAATCACTTAAAATATTAATTGTAGAGAATCCATATTCTAATTTATCTCGAATTTTTGAATCCTTCATCATACCGTTTTTTAGTTCAGCACATTTGTCCAAATAGGCAAAAGGAAGCCCTCTTCCATTGTGCCGAATACTGATAACTTGTTCTTTATTGACGGTTATTATGATTTGCCTACCAAATCCCATTACATACTCATTAGCCATATCATCAACAGTTTGTTCTAATAGTAAATATCCAACATCCTTTTGAAGGTTTGTGCTCCAAAGTTTACGAAAGTAATCGAGATCAGAAAGTTTCTGCTCAGATGCCATATCATTATACTTTTTAATTAATAAAACATATATCAAATGATTATCTATCAATAAGCTAGTGTATCTTCCCATTGGTAATGAAAATAATATCGTTAGTGTTATTTACTGCAAATTACAGATATAGATATGCCAAAATATGGACCAAGGTCTTTATTTTTTCAATATCAATAATGCTGGTAATATGTAAAATACGTATAACCAAAGAATCTAAATATGTACAGTGTTTTAGCTAATCATCCATTCATTTCAGAATTGGAGGAAAGTCTAGGAGATGTTATTCAACTAATGATATGGGGAGGAGTGTAAAGAACGGTTAAAGTGGGTATCGTGTTACTCTCAGAAGCTTTTCCGAAAAGACATTCCTTCCATATCCGCAATCGATATATGATATGGTCATTACTGGAGGTGCATTGTGGAATAATATATATTGATGAAATGATAAATTGAGTATCTATCAACAAGTATATTAGAAATTCTACAATTTTCCTTTTGAGGCTATTCATATTTTTTTTCATTGTTGTTGTTATTATTGATTGGTGACAAAAGTAGAAGCATGATATGTCAAATGGATTCACAGGTTTGGAAAATATTAAGTATTTTTTTGTCTATGCCACCTTGTCGCATAGGTACAACTGTACATTTGTGGTAGAATAACTACAAAGTGCATGGAAAAGAAAATAGTAAGGAATATACTGTTGCAAGAATCTTTGCCAGAAGAAGTAAAGCAGTTCAATATATATGCTGCGAGGTTCATATTGCCAAGACTTCAAGGATTAATTCAGGTTGAGAATGGGAAATTTGGTTCGTATCCAGATAGTATATCTGGACCTGCTGCACATAAGAAATGGGTAAGTTATCTTAAGAAGATGGTAAATACATTTAGCGCATTTTCTATTCCTGATGGATATGACAGCTTGACGGAACAAGAAAAGATTGAAATAATGAATGGCCTAAAATTATTTGCAGACTATTACGGTAATCTTTGGAATTAGGATAATATGAATAAAAATAAACAGACAGAATGGAACTTTCCATTCGACATCGTAGAATCATGGAATGTAGAAACATTCTTTGGTCGATGGGCTGTACCTCGTTTAAGCGCATTTATCAAACTAGTTGAGGTTCAACCGGCAGAGAATTCCCCCAAAGTGTTAATCGATAAGTTTGGTGATGTACATGCAAAATTATTATGGATTAAATATCTAAAAGAAATGCTTTTTGCCTTCTCGTATTATTCATTGGAATATAGAATATTGAAGTATCCGAAATTTGATAAAGCATTTGAAAAACGCATCAGTCGCGGAATTCACCTCTTTGCCATATATTATAAGTACTTATATATTAAAGAATAATATGTTTTTATCTAAGAAACGAGCCATAAAATCATTGTCAATCACATTTGTTGTTGCCATAATTACTTATTAATTGATATATGAGTGCTAATATATTAGATAAGAATGCCAATAAATGATATGGGCTAATGATAATTAGAACTTTCGCTATTTAGTAATCCTCCCAATAACACATTCATTCCATACTCGCAATCGATATATACCACAATCATTGCGAGTAGTGACTCGAGGTATAATATAAGCTGATAATAAAACAAGACCAAATGCTACTAATATGCACACTAAATATTCTTTGACCTTGAAATCTTTCCAATTTTTTTTCATTGCTTTAGTACTATTTATTCTTTGGCAAAATAAATAATGAAAAGAGCCAAAATGCTGCACATCATTATAAAAAAACAGATACAAACTTATCTCCTACCCTCTATTTCAAACTTCACTGGGTCAGAAGTCAATTCGTACCCGGCATTGACTAGTGATCCATTAGAGAAAATCGTGCCCTCACGTCTTTCTATTCCATTGGCATTATGAATATGCCCGAAGAGATGATATTTCGGCTTGACTTCTTTTACTCGTTGCAATAAAGCCTTATCACCATAATAGCGATTATCATCATAGTCTAATATTCTATACGGCGGTTGGTGAGTAATCAATATATCAGTGTATTGTGGAATAGAATTCATGCTTTCTTGATAGGTGTCCGACATGATATCTTCCATAAACATCGGAACGCCATAAATATTGATACCTTCTATACAGATTCCCGAATTACAAAGATAATAACAGTTATTGTCGAGCCCAGAAAGTTCATTGCCAAACAAACACATATCATGATTGCCAGCTATAAATATTTTATATCGATAGGGCAAATCACAAAACCAGTTGACAAAGTCGAACACTTCATCCTGCGTTCCAGCCATAGTGAAATCACCAGAATGGATGATAATATCGGCAGCTGGTAAATTTGCTAACTGCCGATGTAAACCGTGAGTATCGGATATATGGATAAAGGATTTAATCACTCTCACAACTAAAAATGTATTACTTATTAGATGACAGCTCCAAATATTATATGCTGTTAAGAGACGCTCTATTTATAAGATATATTAAGGGCTTTTAATTCAGTCAACAAATTATCAATAAATAAACATAATTTTTGTTCTTCTAATATCGAGAACCGAGTTAAAACAAGGCTATAAGATCCAGGTTCTAAATCTTTAAAATCGTTTATGAAACTAAGACCTTTCAGAAACTCTCTAGTATTTTTCATCTTAGCCTCAGATACATTATGAAGATAAACCCAGAAATATTCTTTATCAGTTATATTATCACCTCTTTCTATTGCAAGATTAAAAGTTTGGTCTCCTATTTTTGCATTATAAAAATCAATAATAAACCTACTTTTCAATTCTTCTTTAGCAACTTCATCAAAAGGTGCACATTTCTTTTGATACTTACTATAAATTTTATTCATAATGTAATTAGGTAACTGATTGCATAGTTCATTTATGCAAACAGCAATCTCCATATTATTTTCCTTCCTCAATACTGAGTAAAAATCTTCTAATGCTTTAGTATCCATGGCATCTGTATATAAAAATTTTATTAATTTACTATATTGTTGTAATACATATTTCACTTCCTGACTTGCAACATTTGCTTTACAACAAGGTATAATCCAATTATCTACGAGGTTAAAGGAATCGTAATCATAGGCAGGAATTATAGTAATTAGATTTTTTATTTTTTCGTCAGAATTTTCCCAACCCTCATACGGATTTTTAAATTTGTCAAGAGGAATATACACAATGGCTTCAACATCATATCCTTTACTTTTTAAAGAATAGTAATAGCGAGGTATCTGATTGCTCATATTGTTAGCATCGTGAATTTTATTTTCAATAATGATGGCTTTCCTTGTAGTATCATCTTTTATTAAAATATCTATTCGCCCCTTTTTCCCTTTATAACTAGCATCAACTTCTTTTTTAACTGTAGCGTCTTTATAATTGCATTTATCAACATTGGGTAACAACCCAAGAAATAGATTGAGAAATAAATGTTTTTCTCCATGTTCCCCGTCAGGGTCAAGAAAAAATTGTATAATATCACTATGAAAATTCTCACGGTAATATAAATCAGAGACTATCGTAAAAATATTAAAGCCTATTTCTGAAACATTTTGTTTATTCGCGATATATTTTGTAGTAATATCACTCATCTGATCTAATAGAAGACTAAAATCCATAATTAAATACTATTATAATTAAACATTAACGAAGATATAAAGAGTTATTTACTTATCCAACCCCTCATCAACATTTTTTACTATTGGATTAATATAAAACTAATTTTGCTCTATTTATAAATAATCCTCTTCTTCTTACCGAATCTTATCTTTACAATAATCTTTTCGGCCACACTTGGTGCAGAACTGGCCCCGCCATACTTCATCGAATTGTTCGATGGCACTTTTCACAAGTTGTGGGTCGTTGGTGAGGATGCCGGCTTCGAAGTTGCGTTTATTCTCGCTTTTCATTCCTATGCCGGCTCCAGTGAGATTGGCAGAGCCGACATAAGCCGTTTCCATATCGAATATAATGATTTTAAAATGAACTCGTGAACATAGCGAACGCTCCATCCCGCTCCAAAGTTCGGGGTATTTGTCATAATCGTCTCGATAGTTCGGGCCAGGTTCTTTGGCGTGAAGCAACCGTATAGCGACACCTTTCTTTACGAGTTTGTCAAGCACTGCCAGCAAGGGCACTGCATCGGCTCCCGATTTTACATAAACATCTTTAATATCTGCCGTTCCTATCCACAGCGTATGCTTCACCGAGGCTATCTGTTCCAATACATCATCATAATGCTGAGCATTGGCAATATATTTCACGAAGGATGCTTTCATACATTGATTGAAATAAATTAATTCTGCCTTACAAAATTATCGTATCGGTATGATATAATGAAGCGCATCAAATAAAGCGTAGCGCATCTGATTTCTGTGGGCAGACAATGTCCGATACTGCATAGTGATACTTCTCGGGAGCTATTCGCTCTTTTTGTCTCCCACAGAAATAAGCACGGATAGGCACTGATTAAATGCCGTGTTATATCTAAATATCTGTGTATTTTATTAGCTGGTATGACAATCTGTTATATGTAAGCTATTACCATTATTATCTATAAAATAAGATTTGTCATTATCTTCAACGATAGCCATCCCTTCGTGGAATGGATTTATATAATCAAAAAACTTTCCAAATATATTCTTACCATTGATATCAACAAAGTACCACCGATATTCATTTTCTGTTCTATTTACTAAACCTGCAAGTCCTTCTTGGTATCCAAAACCAAAGTATGCTTCATCCCTAGAGAACGAATATAGAACTTTTCCATTATGATCTATTAAATGACAATCCATTCCATCTTCACATTTACATCTTATTAAGGCAATACCTTCTTGAAAAGATGTTACAAAATTATCTCGTAATTTGAAAGAGATTGGGCTATTAATTTTATATGGCATAACGAACTCTCCGTATTTACCAACATAGCACTTAAAGGAGATCATAAAATCTTCATCCTTGATTATTATTTTTTTGAAAGAGAAAGAGGTTGGGCTATTAATTTTATATGGCATTACCAACTCTCCGTATTTATCAACATAGCACTTATATGGGTTTACAAACTCATCATCGATGATTGTTTCTTCGAAAGAGACAGCACCTAGCCCTCCACTGAATGAATCAGAAATACGGAAATTGCCTCCCTTATATAGAATATGGCCTTGTGTATCTATATAGTTGTAAGAGTATTCGCTATCCTTCCAATCACAAATTAATGTAACGATTGCAAACCCCTCACTGAAACGCTCGGCACCTGCATACCAAACATCTGATAGGAGATGACCTTTTTTATCAATATAGTTGTACTCATAGACTTTAGGATACGAGTTTGGATTAGACTCTATCTCTTCTGACGTCACACTTTTCTCTCTTTTTACTATAGCATATCCTTCAGCGTACGAAGAAGGAACGTATTCATCAATCGCAAAGAGTTCGTTAAACTCTTTGTCTACACAATACCAAGTTGTTTCATCCTCATAAAGGACAAATGAAACACCTTCTGAAAAGTCAGATGCATATTTAAAAGGTTTCTTTCCATATTTTGCAATTCCATTTGCATCGAGAAAAAACAGTTCGCCTTGATTATGTATTTTTGCATAGCCATTTGAAAACGGCCAAGCAAAATCATAACGCAAAGTAGGGAAAACATTGATACCTTGTTTATTGATACAAAAGGATTTTCCTTCTCTTCTAACCCAGGCTAGCCCTTCACTGAAGTCGGAAGCGTCGTCAAATACACAATCCGCCATATCTTGTTTTTTTTTCATCTTGATAATTTTAATTTAGTGAGTTCAGCATATTTTATTTAGCTAATATTAGACAAATCTATCATTGAATCTACCACTTGTGGAAAAGGATTATCAATCCTTCTTCGTCAGTTCCACATTGATTGTTGTTTCGAACTTTCTCACATAGATAAAATCGGTGAGAGCGAAATTAGTATGTTCGAACAGATTATGGAACTGGCAGATGAGATGCATATCCTTGGTCAGTTCCCTATCGAGACCTTCGTTCCAGTTGGGAGGCGGACAATTCATGCCGATAAACGATTCGAATGACTGGTTGCTCATGGTGGGAAGCGTCACCTTCTGAAACACACCCGATGCATACATCACTTGCCAGTCGTCGTCGCAGAGAGCCTCCCACAATTCCTGACGATCTTCCTTCTGAATGGGGTGAAGCTTAGGATACTCCCAGTCGAGCAAACATCTTGACGTCAGTTCTATCTCTTCGGAATAATTCCTGCCGCTCACCAGTTTGTTGTATAGCTCATGGGCATGGTCGTACATCTCTCTCAATGCATCGCGCAGTGCATCATTAAACTCCTCTATCACCGGCAAAATCTCCTCCAAATGTCGAAGGGCCATCCGGTTCATTATTCTCTTTCTCATTTCGAGAAGAAACTTCATATTCTTCAAATTGTACTCCTTCGAGTTGTAGGCTTCAATAATCTGTTCCTCGATTTCTTCTATACACATTTCATAATCGCAATTGCATTCCATAGCTTTATCCTTTATGTTTGAGGCAAAGATATAGTTACGATGTGCCAAAATGTGACACAGGTAAATAAAATTATGTTATGTCTTAATTCGGCATAACGAGCCAATAACTTTGTAGCAACTAGTTAAAAGAAAATTGTTATGACGTTTAAAGAATTATTTTAAGGTGCACTATCTCCAGAATATTGCGTTTTATGCGATGATAGGCAGATGTATGGCATACTGTATTGTCCATTTAATCTTTTTTCAGTCATCTTGATTTTGTTGTATGTTCAGCCTAGTGATTGCTTTATATTTGCTAGAGGTATTATGAGAAATCCCCTTTAAGTCAATAGGAGCGCGAAATAATAACAATAATAAAATGAAGATAATAAGTAAATACAAGGATTTCTACGATTATAACTATCAATATGGTGCGCCGGATGGAAGTATTGTTTATAAACGCCAATGTTCCTGCGAGCTGGATGTATCTATACCCAAAAATGAAGAAGAGTTAAAGAAATTGGATTTGTTGCGCAGAACAGAGAGTTTTCTTCGACCTAGTACATTATGTTATACCCGTTATTGTATATGTCCAAAATACACTGATACAAGTTATATAATCGGCATTTATCCTTATCTCTTCATCTGCCCTTGCATGGGGCACATAGAAATGTGTATATGGGATAATCATCGTTTTAAAGAAAGGCTGGATAAGATTATTCCCATCGATTTTAATTATGTCGTTGACGGGAAAACTTTATGGCAGTTTATAAGAGAACATATAGATTCAAACATCAAATTGAAAAAAATGTTCAGGACAGAACATGACTACACACAATACAAACTGCGTCCGCAAGAATGGGTGAGAGAAAGTCCAGAGACTTTTAAGATTTTTGGTACCCCTATCTTTATGTATGGGGAAGCATGTAATGTTTTAATAAAACACCAGGAGTTTGCCAAGATAAGAGATGTTGAGCCCACGTTTATCAAGGATTTTTCACTTAGTTCTTTATCTGTAAATCTATTGAAATATCACGAAGATTTCATTAAAAACGTTGACGTATATTCGAGCATCGAAAACTTTCTGTATTCTATGAAACAAGAACCCATAAGCGAGCCGGATAATAAAACGAAGATTCTTAATGCCGGTTTTGACTTGAAAACATCATTTAGAAAAATGTAAGAGTGGTGTAATGGCTTTCATCTCCATAATGTCTAGTAGAAAGAACTGTGTGTCATCTTTGAGTAATCTATCGGATGTATGATAATGTCCGTAATACCATTGATGGAGAGGATGATTGTGAAGAATGAGATAGGTATAAAGTTTGTCCATATCTCTGCGCTCGCGACGAATATCATCAGCGAGATTTTCATCGCCAGCGCACCAATGTTCTAAATCGTTATTTGTATAAGGCGGGCAAAAGGAGGGTGCCGTATGTGTAATAACCGTATTGATTTTTATTTTCTCTTTCTCCAAAGTTTCCAGTTCGGATTCATCGTATATAACAGCTTCTTTCGGCCAATAGATGGGTGTGGTTCTCTTTCCGCGTGATGAATCTTTTATCATCATTGTTTTACGAAAGGACCGGTCAACAGATATTGCTCCGCCTACACATAAGATGTTATGCGATTGAGTATGCACAATGGTATAATCGGGAAGGGTTTTCATAAAAGGGAAATCAATGACTTCACCGCTAAAATAGACAGGATCATCGTGATTGCCACGTACCATCAGCAGTAAGTCATTGAGTTTTTCTAACTTCTTATGCAAATGCCGATAAAGCTGGGAATAGTAAGGCAGTCGGTCGAAGCCGAATCCGCAATCACCTGCCACAATAATAATCGCATCAGTTACATGCTTCTGTTCTAGGTTAAAAACCAATGTCCTAAACTCGCAATGTATGTCACCGCATACAATAACGGTATCTTTTCTGCTTGTTAAATCGAGATATTGCATGACTTTAATTGATGATTCGAAATATGATTTTTAATAAAGATAAAGAAGAAATAGGATAAATCACAGCATAAATGTTCATTTTTTGCAGAATTGTTTTCTGCCGCATTGATTGCACCATCCTCCATACCATACGGTATCAAATTGAGAAGATATGGACTTGACGAGTTCGGGTATATCGGTTAAAATGCCTGCTTCAAAGTTATGTCGGTTGCTGCTTTTCATTCCAATGCCCGCACCGGTGAGATTAGCTGAGCCGACATAGGCAATATTGAAGTCAAAAATCATGATTTTAAAATGAACACGTGGGCATAACATCTGTTCCATACCTGATTTCAGTAAAGGATATTTATTATAATCATTTACGAAGTTCGGCCCGGGTTGTTTTGCATGAATAAGACGTATATTTACTCTGTGCCGTATGAGTTCTTCGAATACAGACAAGAGTGGAATAACAGATAAACCTTGATGTATATATACATCCTTGATATCTGCTGTCCCAATCCACAAATCTTTCTTTACCGATTGAATTTTTGATAAAACTTCATCGTAATGTTTTCCGTTTTCTATGTAATGCAAAAAAGGCATCAAATGTCGATATAAGTAATAATATCATATTTATGGTTAAGGAAATCTCTTGCTCCATCTAGTATTTTACCCCTACGATAATCTCCCTTATCTAATGAGTCGTTGTGTGAGGCAAAATCAGTAAGTTCATTATATAGCTCCCATATTGTGCTCGATGTGCGTATAAAGGGTGCTTGCACTTTTGCATTGATCTCTTTTTCTTTACATATCTTTATCAAATCGTTATAATGAAATATATCTTCAACAATATAATCCTCGACAGAACATCCAAGCAGAAGTTGTTGACAGGTGTTTAGCTCGCGTAAAGAAGCATAAGTATTTCGGGCTTGGATAGCAGCTTTTCTGAATTTCATGAAATCTTTATTTCTCGCAGCCTTGTCTTTTGACAGATTTATAAGATGATTTATTTCGTCTGGACCGAGAGCGTAGACAGTGGATTGTTTTTTCTCGATTCTTACCGTTGAGCCGTTTGAACAGACTAAGCGAAAATAGAACCTGCCTAATTCGACTTTTGTGAATGTCCATGATAAATAAATGTTGTTCGTGATAAATTTGTCATCGCCGTCGATGTTATCAATGATAGGGTTTAATGCATTAAGGAAGATAACTATTCCGTCATCGCTGTCTTCGATGTGATCCATTTCGTATTCTCCTCCATCAATGAACAGTTGCACAAATTCAAGAAACTGCTCACATGGAATAAAGTCTTTTTTAATGGGAATGATATTTGTTACTGAATGAGTCAATTCATTAGCAATAAGAATAATCCGGCTATTTTTTGTGATATCATTTGCCACATTGATATAGTTACGGAAATTACGGATACCAGTTTCACCAGATGCCTTCTTTACCATTTTCTGCTGTCCTTTGGTTATGCCAATCAATTTATCAAAACTTTCTTTGGCATGTTTACTGAAAGGTATATCGGCTCCATTCAGTTGAAATAAGTTCTCACCGACATTGGCAAGTTCGGACAATTTTACAATTCTAAGAGGTATGGCTGAGTGTATTTCCTTAGTACCTCTATTATAATCCAATTTGTTCATAGTGCTATACATTTATATTATTTACAGTGAATAGTTTGTCAAATTCATCGGCAAAATCACGTATTTGTGATGATACGTTTGTCTGTATTTTACGGATACGCCGATCTTGTTCATATCTTTCTTCGTCATAAAATACATCACCTGTGGTACTTAAGTTGTAGTAGAGTTTCACACCTACATCTCCTCGGCGATGTTTAGAGAAGACAATAAATCGGTCCGAATAGATATTTTTGGGGTTGTCGAGACGTAATTCCATCATAGCGGTAATGCTGTGTTTTAATCTGTTAGATCCTACGAATATACCTCTTTTGGTAACCTGTTGTATAGTGAGGAAGGTAGTGTTGAGATGCCTGTCATTTTCAGCTTTATTCTGATGTTTGATGAGTGAAAGAATCATGCTTTCTGCTTCGCGCATTCGAATATTTTCTTCTTCTTTGATGAGGCTCTGCAATTCATAAAATGAATCAATGGCAACTACGTCCCATCCTTCTTTCAAAACTTCGGTCACTGTTTTCCAGTTGTGTGATTCTTCATTGAAATCACTTTCTATGAAAAGAATGGGCAAGAAACGGAACTTCGGGAAACGTTGCACATAGATAGCTAAATCTATTTCGTTCATCTCGGCGCTGATGAAGAGAACACGGGCATCTTGGTCGAGAGTCTGAATATCTGAAAGCATATCGAGGATAATGGTTGTCTTACCCACTCCTGGATCTCCAATGCACATGTAATTCACTCCTTTGGGTAGTCCAATGTAACTGCAAAGAAGGTTATCGAGAATTGTTCCCGTTCGGAAGTTCTCGAATAGACTTTTACTGAAGTGTATATCGCACATGCGCACTACTTTATTATCCATAGCCTTATTGTTTGTTATGGCAAAAATAGAGATGTGGAGTGCCAAATCACAGCATAAATTTCTAAAAGTCCAATAATAATGAAATGGACAAAAAGAGAAGATGATTTATTGTATTTGTTTCAACCACTCGATAAACTTATCACCCCAATCGGTTGCATCTGATTGTGCTTTGTGAGGTATGAGTCCGAAGCCGTGATTGCCTCGTGAATAATGGAGGTAGAGATGAGGGATGTTATGTTGAGTAAGTGCATTATCGTAGACGACTGAGTTTGCATCTTTTACAGTCTTGTCGTCGCGACAGTTCATTAAGAAGACTGGCGACATGCCGGAGTGGACATTTAATTCGAGTGACATATCGTGCTTCAATTGTTTACTGGGGTGATGACCGATGAGGTTTAACTTTGAACGCAAATGTGCAATACTATCTTGCATAGAGATAACGGGATATATCATTGCTACGAATGAGGGTCGGAGGGATACTTGTCGTTGAACTGCTTCACCACCGGTGAAGTCGGTGTCATAATAGGTATTGGCTAAGCCAGCAAGATGTCCCCCAGCTGAGAAGCCCATCACACCAATATGGTCGGTAGAACAATGCAGTTTGTCGGTATGTGTTCGGGCATAGATAAGCGCTTTTTGTAAGTCTTGTATCATGGAAGGGTGACGAATGAAGAGCGCATTTACGCGGTATCGCAATACGATTGCCGTAATGCCCTTACTTTGCAGCCAACGGGCGATGTTGTGCCCTTCGACATTCATCCCTAGATAGCAATAACTACCTCCGGGGCAAATGATGATGGCCGTATGACTGTTACCATTGGCTGGATAGATGTAAAGTTTGCTTTTATTTCTGTAATGAGTATGTTCGCTACCCCACAACCTTACTTCTTCTTGTGCGTTTAAATAGGAACAACTCAAGCACAAGAGGAAAATCACAAGGAAGTAGCGTACAATTCTTCTCATTTTGTATTGTTTAGCAAGCCCTTGACTTCGTCAGACGATAACTGCCTATAGTTGGCATTATTTAAGAAATCATTGCCTGGACGGAAAGTAACCTCGAAATATTCTTCATCATAGAAGGATAACTTAGAGTTGGTATCGGGGTTACATTCGATATAAACGACATTTAGTGGGTCGATATTCTTGGCTTTACATATTTGTGTCAATAGTGATTTCCCTATTGATGCCACCGAAGTGCCGGGATTATCTTGGTATAATTCGATGACAATGACATAGATTCGGTTATTTTTATGGATGATGCGTAAACCGCAGCGAGAAGGAATGTCCCATTCGCCTTTGAAGTCGAATAGCTCATCATAATATCTTACAGGTACTCTCATAGCTTTAAGATTTTATATTTCTCTGTATCTCTTTACCGAAAGAGCGGTTCATCAGTTTGCGTTGTCGAGGCCGATAAGTACCATCATCCATTTCACGCATCATGACTTTAGTGAAAAGACGCATCATCTTTAATTCTTGCGGTTCATCATGATAGAAAGACTTCCATGCATAGTCGTATAACTCTTGTAAACGTTCAGGCGACATCTGCTTTGGTTGGAATACAACTTGTCCTGCATTATAATGGTTCCAGTCGTAGTCGAATATCCTCCCTTGACGATGAAAGTCGTCGAATCCTTTGGTGTGTGGAAATGGAGTCATCACAGTAAATTCTGCTAAATCCAAATCGATAGTGCCTAGAAAGTCGATAAGACGTTTGATATCATCTTCCGATTGGTTATCTAGCCCTAACAGTACTGTGCCTTCTACACCGATGCCATTGTCATGATAACGTTTGATACGTTCTTTGATATAGTCGGATGTGTCGTATACTGCTTGGTAAACATACCATGAACCTGCTTGCGCAGCAAGGTCGAGCACTTCAGGATCGTCTTCGATAGTATGGCTGATGAATTTCTTTTTCAACGGTATCATCTCTTTAAACAGTTGTTTTTCCCACTCTTTGTTTTGAGCGAGAGAATTGTCGACAATGAATACGCGATTATTGTCGATGCCTGCTAGTTCTGCAATAGCTTCATCGATGGGACGAGGACGGAATACCCGTCCGCCAAGGTAGGATACTGCACAAGGGTAGCAACTGAAACGGCATCCGCGGGAAGCATGAAACAAGTCTACCATCTGCACACCTTTATGGTTGTATAGCTCGCGTTTGTATAGGTCACGCCGTGCAGGCCTGATCCCTTCGATAGGTGGAAGTTGTCCCATATAGTTGTACACTTTCTTGAGATGCCCATTTTCCCAGTCGTCTAATACTTGTTCCATCCGACCTTCTGATTCACCGAGGAAGATGGAATCGGCATGCTGAACAGTCTCTTCTGCGTGCAGCATCGTACTGATGCCACCAAAAATGACTTGTTTCCCACGTTTTTGAAATTCGGCAGCTATATCCCAACCTCGTTTTACCTGTGTACTAAGCATCATGGATATTGCTACTAAATCACATTCTTCGTCGAAATCGATAGTATCGACATTTTCGTCCGTGAATGAGACATCGACATAGTCGGGCAATGAAGCTGCGAATACTACTGGTCCGTGAGGTGGAAGATTGAAAGTAGTCTGACCTCTTAGCTTTTCCCAACGTGGATATATTAATTTAAGTTTCATATGTAAGTGTATTATTATTGTTCTTTTATTTTTTTCAGTTGCCCGACTAATGTTTGAATACCTACTATTTCAGCGCATGTAATGAAGCATCCGATGATGACTCCAAGGATACCATGAGCATTAGTATTCTGTCCGCAAAAGAACACATTTGGAATGTTCGTTTTAGACAGTACCAATGAACTGTAGGGATCGGCATAGTCGTGCAGTATACCATACATGGAACCTTGTTCAGTGCCTGTATAATCGCGATAAGTGAGAGGCGATGAAGTATAGTAATGCAATATATTCTGCTTTGTACCGGGCATTTGTTTTTCAAGTTCATCGATTAAACGCTCAGCTTTTCTTTCTTTGAATTCTAAATAATCAGTTCCTCTGTTGCCACTTACAGTATCTTCCCACCGCTGAACTTCCTCATATCTCATATAGGCAAGCAATATAGCAGTGTCAGCGTATTGCTGATTCTCTTTATTACAGATATGCATATATACGAAATTCATGGGCCATTCTTCCTCATTATACTTCTCACCGTTCCATACGGAATCACAATTATAATGATAAAAATTGGAATTAATATAAGGAATGGTATTTTGCTTGAATTGCAAGTAAACGGTGAAGTTGGAAATGGTATTTTGTAAATTAGAAATGCGTTTACGATAGACTTTTTTGATAAGTGGTGTGGAAAGCAGTTCAATTGAACGAGCCGGATGTAAGTCGGAAATGAAGTAGTCGCCTTCAATGCACTCACTGGTTGAGAGCACTGCTGTTGTAGCTGAATGATTATCGCACTTTATTTCGACGACTTTACTATTGGTGTATACTTTCCCTCCCATCTTTTGAATGGAAGATATCAGTGAGCGGGTAATGGAATCACTTCCACCAATAATGCGAAAAGCACTGTTATTATAAAATTCCTGAATAAGGGAATAGATATATAGGGGTGTTTTATCGTATACTCCTGCATATAGAAAGTTATTACCTGCCAGAACATTCTGTAATACTGTATTGGCAGTTGTTTGTTCTAGGAAATGGCTGGCACTAATGTCAAAGTCAGATGGACTATAGAGTGATGACAGATTATCGAAATTGAAAGAGCAGAATGGGGAGGTGCTGACTATATTGTGCACATTGGTACGATAATTCACTAGGTTTGAATGTTCATTGGGAAAGAAACGGGAAAGAGTTTCTATGAAGGCATCGTCACCTGTTGCAATAGGATAGCGATTGTCTTTTAGAGAGATAATGTCGAATCCCGATTCATCAAGTTGATTCAAACGGATGTCTTTTATAAGAGAGAGGTAATCGAAATAATTATAGAGTAGTTGTCGCTTTTTCATACTCCCTATATAATGCATGCCTGTCTCAAATTTTGCACCATTGCGGGTAAAGGTTTGCAAACATCCACCAGCTTGTCTGTTCTTCTCGAGAACAGTGACGCGAAGTCCATTCTTAGCAAGAATATATCCACAGACCAGCCCTCCTAATCCGCTGCCGATAATAATAGCATGTTTATTTTCTCCTTTCATAGTTCTATTATTTTATCGAACTGCTTGTCGGGTAATTCGGATATGAATGTTAGGTTCCGGGGAATATAATTGCAATGCGAGGCGATATCGTATAATTCTTTGTCTGCTTCGTAAGCAGTAACCATACTTCTTGGGTGAACATAGGCGCACAATAAGGCAGCTTCACCCATACCGCAGTTTTTGATAAATATGGTTTCTCCTTCGCTGTCATTAATAAGTTTTGAATAACAGTCATTCTGTCGAATGTTACGACGGACTGTCCTTTCGATTTGTGGTCCTTTATACAAGTAATGATGGATGGTGAGGTATCTGAAATAATGGCTGTCTTCAATGTTGGTACAAAGTTCTGCATATACTTTTTGGTAGTAGTGGCGGACCTCTTTTGTACGTATTGAATAATCGCTGGAGAAACGGCTGTCGTTAGTTGTAATCCGCTCACGAACCTCAACATGTATCTTACCTTCGCGAAGCATAAAGTCATTTTTGGGAAGAACATGTCCATTACCGTGAATGAAAACGGGAACGATGTCTAGGTGAAGTTGTTGTGCAAGATAAAAAGCCCCGTGATGGAAACGCTGTATGTGACAGTCTGCAGAGCGTGTTCCTTCAGGAAATATCATCAGAGAATAACCTTCATCGACTTTTGCTTTTAATTGGGCAATGTGCTTCTCGATGCCTTGTGATACGGGATAGAAATCAGCATATTTGATGAGTCTACCATAAAAGATGTTGTTCCAAGCCCAATCGTTCGTTAAGATAATCATTTTAGGTGTCAACATCATAATACACATCAAGTCAATATGCGATTGGTGGTTGCAGATAATAATGGATGGTTTATCGAACGTCTCACCTGAAATATTATTGAAAGAAAATTTCACTCCAGGTATACGAGTAACGACAAAACGAGAGATAGACATCAACGTACGATGGAGACGTAATTTCTTTTTAACAGTGCTTTTACGGAAAAGGAATAGGATATGTCCGTAGAAAGTGGTTATTGTGGTGCCGATAAGGAAACCTGTAAATGCATAAATGGAATAGACTAATCGTTTCAATGTGATAGGATCTTCGCGATAGACTCCTTTTTTCTTGGTTATCCAATTGAAGATGAGAGGAGGAAGTATGATGGCCATAAATACTACCGAGAACATCCCAATGATGGTTACTTCTCCTAAAGAACGCATAGCGGGGTGTTTTGCAAATATCAGCGATCCAATTCCAATGAACATAAGTATTGATGATAAATAAACGCTGCGTTTATAAGAGGAAAGCATCTTTCGATGGTATGTATATTCGTACATTAACCCTTCTGTAATAAAGATGGTGTAATCGTCGCCTTGGCCGAAGATGAAAGTTGCAAGAATGATATTGACTATATTGAACTGTATGCTGCAAAGTTGCATGATGCCCAATATCCACAGCCAACTTACAGCAAGGGGCAAGAATGATAATAAGCTCAGTTCGATACGTCCGAAGGAGATGATGAGAAAGAGGAAGACTATGAAACTACTCACATACAATACGTAGTTGAAGTCATCGGATAGATAATCGACGAGTTTTTGTAATAAGTCTCGTGAATCGAAAACCAGGATGTCTGTATTGGTTGACTTTAGCTGTTTTTCTACTATATTCATATTGCTACGATTACAGTATAGCAAAGAAACAATGTAGGTCTTGTTCTTTTCACGCATTATGTAATTCCCTTCTATAAACTGCGTTATAGGAGAGAAAAATGATTTCTGTTGAACCGTGTATTGTCTTTGTATCGTTTGTGCTATCTTATTCATAGCATCTTCTTTAAATCCTTTTTTTATGGCTATGTCGTTCAAGCTTCTGATAAACTTGTCGCTATGTTTATTCCAAAAGCTATTCCATGTCTGCAATCTCTTTTGCTGTTCCTGAATAGAAGGATAGAAAGAATCTATTCCTTTGATATCATTGATATATTTTCCCTTTTGCATCAATCTAAGTTGTGGCAATAATTTCTCGTATTTTTGCAAAGCAACTTCATCGTTCTGTCCCTCACAAACCGCGTAAACAATATCACTACCCGTCCTATCTAACGACTGTAGCAGTTCTTTCATGTCCGACTTCTGTTGTACGGTCATATAATTGATGTTCTGCATGTTTGAATCAAAGGAAGTGGACATGCTAAAATAAGAGAAGATGATAGTGAGAATGATGATAGGAATAATGACATACCATTTGTTTTCCCATTGAATAGAAGTGAATCGATTGATGAATGATGTATGACTGCTCAATGTTGTATGTCGTGGTATGTGTGCCCATTGTGGAATAAATATCAGGACGAAGAGGATAGTGCCTAGGAGCATCAGAGATGCGAAAGATCCTAAATCGCTCATGGCACTTGAATGAATAAATATCAAACTAAGAAAGGCTCCAATTGTGGTGATATTGCCAATGGTAAGTGGAGAAGCTATCTCCTTCAATGCTTGTCGTGCATTAGGCTGATGATTCAGGTGGAGAAGATAATGGAGAGCGTAATTAATGGCAATTCCTATAAAAACGGCACTCATACCCAGTATGATAATAGAGATGCTCTGATGAATTGTTGCTATCAGGCCCAAGGCGAATAAGTATCCGAAAAGGATGGAGGAAGTCATTAATATGAGATTCTTCACATTTCGAATTTCATAAATTAGGATGGAGAAGATAAGGATGAGTGAAAGTATAATAGAAATGTAAGAATCGTATTTGATTTGTTCAGCATTGGTGACGGCTATTACAGGAGAACCAAATGTATGTATTTTTATTGCTGGGTGATGTTTCTCGTTTTGTGCGATGTCATTATCAATGTTCTTTAATAATTCGGCATTAGCTTTGGTTTCGCTGACTTTGTAAGGAGTTGTTAGTATGACGATTCCTTTTCTTCCATTTTCGGTAAAAATGTGATTATCGATTAAGGTGTAATTGTTGTTGACCTTGAAATTACGCATTCTCGATAATAATGGTGAAAACAGGTGGACCGGGTCATTCAAAATATTGTTCATCATCACACTGCCCAATGGAAGCATCAACATTTGTTTGTCAATGTCGAGTTGCCGATCCATCATAGACTCATTTTGTAATGAATCTAAGTGGTGGTAATCAGCAGATGTCATAAAATAAGGGGCATTGTTTAATAGATAATCTGTTGTTTGCAGTATACCTTCATCGTCCATATTTGAGACAATGGATTTGACTGTATGAGTAGATGCATTAGATTTGATATCTTCTACAAAGTCATCAATTGATTCAATGATATCGTCTTTATAATCGCGAAGCGTGTCTTTCCCTTCAAAATATACTAAGATTTTATCAGAGCCACTGATGTGCTGGTAGATAGCCGTGATGTCTTTATCCGAAGACTTTTCAGGGAGGAAATCTGAGATGTTTTCACTATAGCGAAGATGGAGAATAGACAAGCAAAGGACTATGCATAAGAGTATAAGTATACTCCATAAAAATATTTTGTGATGGTAGAAATAATCGTATATTTTTACGAAAAGTTTGTCCATTTGTTAATGCATTATTTTATGGAATAATCTTGAGGGATATCCATAAACTATTGCAAAGATAACCAAAATGCTATTTAAAAGACTAATTCTTGCGAAATCTATTATTGGGCGGAAATGAGAAATCCGTTTTTCTGGAGTAGGATAATATACATGTATCGGAACAGAATCAATGTTAATTCCTTTCCAAGCCATGCGTACCATCAGTTCTATTTCAGCTTCATAGCGTGATGTTATGGCTCTCATTCCATTCATAGCTTTTAAGGGATAGGCACGAAATCCTGTCTGAGTATCGGGTAATTTGAGCCCTGTCTGTACAGTAAACCAAAAGTTACTGAATTTGTTAGCAAATTTTGAACCTTTTGAGAGAAGTAATTTCTCTATATTTCTATCCCCGATAATGAACTGGTTAGGATACTGTGTTATTGCTGTCATAAAAATAGAGAGGTCGTATGCTTTATGTTGTCCGTCAGAATCGGCTGTAATAGCATATTCGTACCCTAATTTCTCTGCTAAATCAAAACCTTTGTTTAGGGCATAGCCTTTGCCATGATTAGTAGAGTAAGATAAAGTGTGAATTTCAGGATATTCTTCTAGTATCTCTTTTGTATGGTCGTTGGAACCATCGTTCACCACAATGATGTTCTTTGTATATAAGATAAATTCATTTAATGTAGGTTTTATCAATTTGTCGTTGTTGAAAGTAGGAATTATCACACAGACTTTCTGTCCGTCCATTTGTTTCTGTATGGTAGAACCATCGTTTTTGATAAAGATAAGGGTTTGCTTCGTGTAAATTGTTTCTTTAAGTTTAAAGTTCGCACTAACTTTTATTTCGTCTGCATTTTGTGATATAGACAATTCTACATTTATTAGTGAAGCCTCAGTAGGAGTAAGTGTTTTAATAAATTTCAAATTGACAATTTTTCGTAGAACAACTGTACATGAAAGTTGTTTCTCTAAAAGTTCTTTCGTTATTTGTACAAGACATGCTCCTGGCGTTACAGGATTATTCGGAAAGTGAACCTGATAGATTCTATGATCTTTATTCAGTTTGATAGAATAAACGAAGGCCTTGTCGGTTTCTAGAAAATCTACAATATAAAAGAAATCATTCAGCAGTTTCATTTTTCAATTTATAAAAGTGATACTGAATATTGTGCTTAACATTGATAAGCACAATAGTGCCATTTGTCAATATATCGATCTTTCGGTTTTTTATAGAGCTTCTTTGTTTAGGCGAGAGTAGATATAATAAATCTTTTTCAATAGTATGACGGATGTACCATTTGTCTAAAGCTGAAATAGCATGTTTTATTGAACAATATTGTTCGCTTGCTGTAAAGTCGAATATACTGATGCCAAACTCATTCATGAATTTCCCATTCCAAATGTTTTTGTATTGGATTAGCATGATACCACTCATGTCGTGTTCTCTGAATTGTATGGATACTCGGTATTGGGTGAGGGTACTATCCGTTGTGATAGCAGTGCCAGGGCTTATCGCATATTCAGTTCCTTTTGATGAGATACATCCTGTCAAGGTTAGGCAATAGATAAGTATAATACTAACGAATGGCAAATTTTTCATCATTAATAGGTCTGTTTATAATTTTGTTTGTGAGAGTAATAATAGTCTTGTCGCCATTCTTTTCTGTCATCATTACTTGACTGACTTGATAATCGGTAGGATTGATAGCTAGGGTGATGGAAGAGAACATCTTTCTCATAACCTTCGTTTTTGGAACAAGTACAATTTGCCAAAGAGAAGATCCGTAATAGTAATTGACAGTATAATTGGAAGAGTCTTTCAGACCTGTACCATTAATACTGCTCATCATAATACGTGTAATTTCTTGAAATAATTTACTTGAACGGATATCTATGACGTTTTTGTTTTTATCAGACTTCATCATGACTTTCTCCCCATTTATTAGGAAGGTATAAGTGTAGGGTGATGTGTATTCCCAACGTAATTGTGCATCTTGTCGATAATACATCATTCCTTTAGATATGATTTTACCATTTAAAACTGATACTTCTTTTATCTGTTGAAAGTGACATTGAAGAGATTTTAAAGATGTTGTTGCTTCAGTTATCTTATTATACATAAGATGTTGCTGTTCAATTGTCGCTTTTTTCTGAGCATTACCATAAAAGCCGAATAATAGAAAGCTTATAATAAGAAGTATTTTTTTCATTTTCAATTTTTATTTTGATATTAAACATACTCCAATAATAATGAACAATACACCAATCCACCTAGAAAAAGGTACTGATTCATGAAATATATAAATGGCCGCCAACATGCCGAAGACATAGCTGATGCTTATCATGGGATATGCTTTTGATAGTTCAAAATGTCGGAGAATATAAAACCAAAGAACTGTTGCTATCGCCATACATATTCCTGTAGCTAAAAAATACAGATTCGTAAACAAAGCTACAAAATAATGCCAAGTAAAAGAAAAGGCATCCATCTTTTTCATTGTATACTTTAGAAATACTTGTCCGCCTGCCAAAAAAATTGACTGAGTAACAGATAAGATTATTAATTTGAACATGATAGAAGAATTAATGTATGATTTTTATCTTCGAATTGATTATATAATAAAATATGTTTTATCCCCTGTTTCCCATTGCAATCTTCTATAAATAAATGAGAAGGGATATGGTGATGCTTCAAGCAAATCGCGGCTGTATAGAAGCCTAATGCTGGCGCAGTATATGATTCACCAAATAGGTGTTTATAACGTAGTAGAGGTACTTCACCAAATAAATCAGGAATGTACTTGCTATATGTGTTATCGTTATGCGAGTTCCCGTTGACACCTATCATTATCCCATCAATAGAAGGCAAAGGGCATTTCGCATTTTTTAATAGGCGTTCTAATGAAGAAGTAAGTTCCTTCATTGTTGGACAGTAGCATATTTCTATTCCGTCGATACGACAAATCGTTTGCTGATTTTTCTCTTTCTCAAGTAACATGCTTACAGATGTTTCACTGCTAAATCCTTTCATATCACCACCAAGATAACCGATACGTTGTAATATAGTGAAATAATCAGGAGTCATCTCGTCGTGTGCTCCTACCAAAACGGAGTGTATATCATTTTTGGATAATTGCATGGTAGCATCCAATAAAGCACATTCGAAAGAAATGCCCTTATGAGAATAAGTAGTGTTGTAGCCATGGCATTTCAAATCAATACCTACCAATGAACTGATTGTATTGTGAGTGGATTGCATGAAGCAGGCTGGTTTAGAAATGGTTTCACCTTCGTTAGAAAGTGCTTTTAAAAGGATTTCAGTATTGTCGATACAACCTAAACCTGTACCTGTTATTATGGCATCAGGGAGGACTTGAGTATCCTTAATAACTTCACGAGAAGTGATGATAGCCCTTTTTAAAAGTCTACCCATGCGACGTGCTTCATTCGGGGAAAAGAAATCCTTGAAATCTGGATCTATGGATCGATGATATCCGTAGCCGTATTGGATAGGTTGTTCCATCCAACTTTCACTAAAAGGTTTTTGTGCAGAAATTTGTGAAATAGACTGAATATACAATGGTTGCATAGATTCTATATTTTAGAGAATATTAGAGAAGTATCATTACCACCAAAACCAAATGAGTTTGAGAGTACATTTTTAAGGGGATACTTAGGAAAATCAATGATAGCTGGTTCTAATGGAATTTCTGGCATGAGGTCATGGAAATTTAAATTCACAGGGATCTGATTGTGTTGTATGGCCAATAATGATATGACAGCTTCAATTCCTCCTGATGCGCTGGTAGCATGTCCAGTGTATGATTTTGTTGAGGAAAAAGGAGGAGGCGTTTCTCCGAAAAGACGTTTTATAGCGTTACATTCACTTGAATTATTATTGATTGTACCAGTTCCGTGTGCATTGATATAGTTAATGTCAGATGGTGCTAAATTAGCTTGTTGAATTGCTAGGCTCATAGCTCGATAAGCGCCTTCTCCATTAGGGGATGAGGCTGTCTGATGGAATGCATCACATGCATTACCTCCTCCAGCTAATTTTGCTATTGGTGATATGTTCCTTCTCGAAAGACTTTCGTGTGATTCGAGAACAAGATATCCCGATCCTTCGCCAAGGTTAAGACCATGCCGATTTGCATCGAAGGGTTTGCACAACTCAGTATCAAGAATCATCAATGACTTAAATCCGTTCAGGTGAAATTTAGTGATACATTCGCTACCACCAGCCACTACAATATCGGCTCGGTGTTGTCTTATTAGTTCAGAACCAAATAGAATAGCATTTGCAGCTGATGAACATGCTGTTGAAATAGAAGAAACCATTTTGAAGCCACCGAAATAATCAGCTATCATCTCCGTGCAAGCCCCACAATCGTGTGTTGCAATATATGCATTGTAAGTATCGTTGGAGAGAAAGTCAGTATAATATTGCTCGCTTTTATCCATACCACCAACTGTTGTACCCGAGATGAAAACAATGTTCATGCCTTTATGTCTGATAAGTTTAGATTGCTCGAGAGCTTCGTTTACGGCCAACATACCCATAAGTGAGGTACGAGTAGTAGGCATTGTGGAGGGGAGATGCAGTATTTTTACCATCTCTTCATTACTTAATTTTACTTCACCGACAGGAAATTCGGAATGAGTCGTTTTAAGATAATGTATAGATGAAATACCTGTTTGGTGATGGTTAATAGCATCCCATGTCGCTTCTTTCCCAACACCTAAAGCAGAAACAATGCCTGCACCAGTTATGTAAATGGTTTCATCCATGTACAATTACTATTTGGTTCTATTTTTTGTGATATAATCTGCCATTGTCCTCACCGATTTGAAAATCTCTTTGCCTTGGGCCGGATCTTTTAATTTGATGCCGTAGTTTTTCTCCAACAGGACAATAAGTTCTAAGGCATCAATAGAGTCGAAACCGAGCCCTTCACCGAACAACGGGGTATCCGAATCGATGTCTTCAGGTTTCATATCTTCCAAGTTTAAAACCTCGATAATCTCTTTCTTTAATTTGGTCGTTAATTCTTCTTCCATATCATATATATTTTGTATCTCAATTACAATAAATTCATCTTTCGATAATTTTTATACTCTCCTTCTCCCTTGCTGAATTCATTATTCTGTTCATGTTGTCAGCGCTAAAAATTTTATCCGCAACTTCACAAGTATCTTGTCTTTTTACTAATATCATTAGTGCTTCAGCGCATAAAGACGAGTATTCAATCCATCCAGTCAAGATAGAATTCATTTCTTCATCTTGAAATGTATCCATTATTATTTCGTAAATATACTCACTATTAAAATTTTCACAAAGATAGAAAGACGATTCTCCAAGATATTTATTACGAATGGCTATTTCACCCGTTACAATGTTGGGTAATGTATAAACGAACAGTGAAGGACTTGGAAAATAGTTCTTTTTATCACGTATTGTCTGATCATAATGAATATCATTTTCTAAAGACGAACTACGATTGAAGCATATCACACCTCTATTTTTCATAGGCTGAAATCTGTTGGGCTCATTTGTAAGAAGCATTTCACTAGCTAAGAAACCTAACTTAGAAAGTCCATCCATCTTATAAAATTTTGGATAATTCAAATTCAGTTTATGGTAATGCAAAGTTAGCTCTTTTTCCTGTCCAGTAATTTTTAAATACTGATAATTTTCGATGATGGCATTCATAATCAATCCCCCCAATCTTTAAATAGTAAAGCTGCATTACAACCACCGAAACCAGATAATAGCTTGATGCAATACTTCTTATTTGTTGAGTATATCCGATTGCTTACATGAATGGGTTGTGTAACCCCTAGATGTTCAAAGCCTTTTGTGGCTAATATTGTATGGTGACGCATAGCATAACATGAGAGAATAGATTCGAGTATTCCCGCTGCTCCTAGAGTGTGACCAAAGTAACCCTTTAAACTATTGATAGGGATGTTACCCAAATTGGCTCTCGTTATAGCAATAGATTCCATTTCATCATTATATAATGTGGCAGTTCCATGTGTATTGATAAATGCAATGTCGTCTTTATGAATAGATCTTGTGACATATTGAAGAGCATTATAGCTCCCTTCTCCAGTACGTGAAGGCCCGGAAATATGGTTGGCGTCATTACGGATGGCTCCTGTTACTAATTCAATGCCTTTATTCTCGTTTGTTTGCTTATATATAATTGTAGCAGCAGCCTCCCCAAGATTTAGTCCTGATCTGTTTTCATCAAAAGGACGGCAGTATGTTTGTGAAAGAGCCTTAAGACATGAAAAACCTGATATAATAAAGTCGGATAGCATATCAACGCCTATCACTATAGCGGTATTATATCTACCGGATGATAGAGCTCTGTGAGCTGCAATTTGTGCACAAGCTCCAGAAATGCAGGCGTTCGAAATGACAATTGGAGTATTATTGTTATGGAATGTTTTAGCAATTACTTCTGCAGTGTTCCAAAGAAATACATGTTGATCGTTCTCTTGTCTTAAGCTGCTAATATTACCTTTTGTTGTCGAAAAAATAAATATTGTCTTCTCGTCTGATGGATCGATCGATGCATTTTCGATAGCAGATATAGCAGATAAGATTGATGCCATCTCTATTTTAGTGGGCTCTTCCTTCTCTTTCCAAAGATGATAGCGATTAAATGATGCAGAGAGGTGGTCATTATTGATGATTGATGCATAAAAGGACTCTGGTAAACCAAAAGTCCCGATAGGGAAAAATTGTATACCTGTTTCACCTTTTCTAATTTTTTCAAAGTTGTCTTCAACAGAAAATCCTAGAGGCGAAATGATATTCATGCCAATTATTCGAATCATATCAGCCCCCATTTCTTTTGCCATTCCAGATAGAAAGTGGGATTAGTCCATTCCAACTTGTATTCTTTATTTAAGAAAACTTGCACCGTATGTGCAGTCGTTAATAAATGGTTGTCTTTGGCATCGTGAATTTCGTAATCAAAAATTATTTTTGCAGCTTCCGTGTAATGGTAGGTGATGTCGACTCTGATTAAAGTACCATAAGGTATTGCATCTTTGAAAGAAAAATTCATCTCCACCAAAGGGGAATAAAAGCCACTATTAAAAATATATAGGTATCCTAGTCCATATTTTCTTCCAAATTCTTCTCTCGCGTCTTCTAGATATAAAGAGTAGGAGCCATGCCATACTATCTGCATGGAATCTACTTCGCTAAAGCGAATATTTATTTCTTTCGATGCCTTTAGTATCATGTCCTTTTTGTTCATATTGTTTTATCGATATTTGTTACTGATATTTTCATTTCGCCCGAAGCTAAAACTTCATCGTTTGATTTAACCACTGCTTTGATGAGCGTCATTTGGAAAACTTCTTCTATTACTTCAACGCTTGTATGGAGTATGCTCCCGATACGCGGTAACGAAAAGATTTCAAGATTGCGTATAGAACCGATATATCCTATTTTCACATGCTCATGATGAATATGCGAATTGATATATCCCATTCTCGCAGCACAAGTTTGGGCAATATTTTCGATGATACCAGTTTCTGAAAAGAAACCATTCTCACAGAACAAATTATTCTCACAGATAGTAAAAGAAGTTTCGACTTTGTCCATGCTGAAATTAGTCAATTTGTCTACCATTACAAAAGGAGGCCTTTGAGGAAGTAATGTCAATATGTCTATATCAGTTATTCCAGAATTCATAGAAGTTAAACCATTGTAGGGGATAAGCTTTTACTACATCCTCTAATTTTTTTGTAAAGTTTATAGCTAATGATTTAGTCCGTTCGGCATTACTCCCAAGAGAATCGTTGTCAGAGAGGATGGGATAGAGCAAGACTTTATATCGCTTAATTCCCACTTTTATAACGAATGCCGCTAGGACAGGAACTTCGAATTGTGTAGAGAGTGAAAAGGGCCCTAATGGGAATTCAGCTTTACCATTCAAGAAACTGCATGTAATTGCTTTTTTTGAGCCTAAATTTCTATCAGCAGGCATCGTAACTATATCTTTATTTTGTAACGCATTGCTGATAGCAAAGACATGAGAAAAATCATTTTTGACTTGGATAAGACTGATATTATTGTGCTCCATTATTTGTTGACGAGTATTGTTGATCATTTCTGTTTCGCCTCCATAGATGAGCGCATGGATATGTTTAGATTGCTGCTTCAAAAAGTATCCGCAAATTTCAAAATTGCCGATATGAGAACTCAGTAGTATAAATCCTTTTTCTTGGTTAAACCATTTCGGAACAAGATCTTCTTGAGCTATATCAATTTTGTAATCTCTTCGTCCTGAAAAGATAGCAAATCTATCTAGAACGACTTGGCCAAAAATGTAATGATTGAGGTAGGTATTAATAAATGAACGGAAAGGAGTATAACCATGACGGTATCTAAAATAATGATAAATGGATTTATACCCTTTATGAGCAAAAAGCATATAGAAAGGAATGACGAAAATCAGTATGATATATCCAATATACACACTGCAGTGACGGAATAAAAAGATTAATGCTTTTTGTCCCCATTGATTTCCTCCAGTCCTTCCTTTCCACTCTTTTTGTTTTACTATTACCATTTAGTCCCTATTTGTAACTTTAGATTCGATATAGTCATAAAATTGAGAAAGTGAGTGGACGTCATTCATTTCTTCCGGCTTAATCTTAAAGCCAAAATGCTTTTCAACGATAACGACGATATCTACAAGATCGAGGCTGTCAATACCCAAGTCTTCTTTTAATCTTGCATTTGGATTTATTTTATCTTCTTCAATTTCTAAATCCTCTATTAAGAACGTGTTAACGTTCTTCTCAATTTCTGTTCTGTTCATTTCTTTATTTATTTTAGTTTGCAGACCATAATACTATGACCTTGACCAAGATAATCATATATTGTTTCAACTTCTAGGTTCGCTTTCTCAATGATTCTTTGCATTACTTCGGAATGGTACATCTTACTATTTCCATTAGCAAGAGCAGTAAAATACAGACTGATCTGAGTTAAACAAAATGCACCTGGCTCATATTTTTGTCTGTCCCAGAAAGTCTCCATGATGTAAAGTCTAGTATTCCCATCCATTATCTTTGAAGCGCGAGAAAGGATGCTGTATATTTCATCTTCACTGAAACAATCCAGAAACTGACTCATCCAAATAGCATCATATTTTTTATCAGAAGGAAATGAAGATTGTGGATCGAGTAAATCAACTCCATAACCGTTTATTCGTTCACCACCAATCTTATCCTTGACTAGCTCCTGCATCATCGGAAGTTGTTGTGGTAAATCCATAATGGTAACTTTTACATCTTTATTGTATGCAGTACATCTCAAAGCCCATTTCCCAGTATTTCCACCAACATCTAATAAAGTTTGAGTATTGCGTTCGAATACAATTTTTAATGCAGCATCGAACGCCTTGTCTGAATAGAAATGGTCGAAAGCGAACCAACTTTTCTGTACATCGGTTGGGAGTTCTGATAGACCTTCATATATCGTTTCCCATTTTCCAAAATGTTTAAGGCCTATTGGTTTACCTTCTTTTAATGATTCTTCCAAATGGAACCATCCTTCATAATTGACATCTTGGTTAAAGTCAATATTGACTCTAGTTGCTGGATCGTATAAAAGGAACCAACCTGCTTTTGAAAGAGTGAATCGATCAGTCTTTTTATCTACTAGTACTGTACCAATAGTAAGAGAAGATTCCAATAAGACTTTAACAGCATATTCAGAGAGATTAGTCTTTTCAGCAACTTCTTGGTAGGTCATCCCTTTGTCATTGTCGTGAAGTAATTCCAAAATGCCAAACTTGAGCATTAAGCGAGATACTTGAAATACAATAGGGCCGAAAGCGATAAATTCTGCTAACCGTTGTGCATTTTGTGCCGATTGATGCTCTTTAGTATATGCTTTATCTAATTCTGGTGAAAGATTCATTTTATTCTATTCTTTTAATTACTATTGCACTATTAGTACCTCCAAAACCAAATGAATTTGACAATAGATAATGTATGTCTTTATTGGTGGTTTCAGCTGCTATATTCAGTTTCGCTGAATATTCATCAGGTGTGTCGAAGTTAATATTGGGAGCGACAAATGAATGTTGCATCATGATGGTAGAATAAATGATTTCACTGGCCCCGGCCATCCAACATTCATGTCCTGTCATGGATTTTGTAGAACTGATAAGCGGACGAGAACTACCAAATAGTTGGTCGAGAGAAATAGCTTCGTACATATCACCAATTGGAGTAGAGGTAGCATGTGCATTTATATAGTCGATGTCTGAAGATTGTATATTTGCATCTTGTAGAGCACGGCTCATGGCCAAATAGGAACCTTCACTACTCGGTTGTGATATTTGTTTGCCATTTGAAGAAAAGCCATATCCTACAACTTCAGCAAGTATAGTAGCACCGCGTTTTACAGCGTGTTCATATTCTTCAAGGATAAGTGATGCTGCACCACCGCTTGGCACTAAGCCGTCGCGATTTGCATCAAAGGGGCGTGATGCTTTTGTTGGCTCGTCAACTCGGATAGAAAAGGCACCTAATCCATCAAAACTTGACATGGAGTAGAGATTTGTTTCTTGGGCACCTCCGCATAAGACCATATCTTGTAAGCCTTGTTTAATGAACAAATATCCTAGTCCTATAGAATGGGAACCGCTGGCGCAGGCTGCACTGATTGTCATATTAACTCCACGAAGGTGGAAGATAGAAGAAAGATTCATGGTCACCGTTGAGTTCATCGATTGGAAAATAGCTCCGGAACCAACCATAGCAGTATCTTTGTATTTCTCAATAATCTGATGTGCTTTTATTACAGCTTCTGCTGAGGAATCATTTCCATAAAAGATTCCTATCTCTTGTGCTTTAGCGAAGTCTTCATCGATTCCTGCATTTTGCATTGCCTCAAGTGTCGCTAAATATGCATATTCACTTTCTTCAGCAAGGCTGATGCGTAAACGTCTTTCCAATATGCCTTTCAACTGAGGATGTTTTACATAACCTGTTAAAGGAGAACGGTAACCATATTCTTTTCGCGTCTCATCAATGACAATACCCGATTGTCCTTTATAGAGAGATTCTGCTACTTCTGATATATTCTTGCCGATGCATGAGTATATCCCCATGCCTGTTATTACTACTCTTCTGTCCATCATATTATGTATATAGTCCTCCGTTTATAGAAATAACAGTACCCGTAATATAAGAAGATTCATCAGATACAAGAAACCCTACCAAAGAAGCTACTTCTTCCGGTTTTCCGAATCGTCCGCATGGAATTAATTTTTTAATAGATTCTTCGTCAAGTCCTTTTGTCATATCCGTACTGATAAAGCCTGGAGCAATAACATTGACAGTCACTTTCCGAGAAGCGACTTCCTGAGCTAAAGCTTTCGATGCCCCAATAACCGCAGCCTTAGCTGCCGAATAATTGGTCTGTCCTGGAAGTCCTTTAATCCCCGATAAGGATGCTATGGTGATAATGCGTCCCCATCGTTTAGTTGCCATATCTTTGATTAGTCGATGTGTTGTGAAGAAAAAACCATTAGCGGAGGTGTTCAGAACATCTTTCCATTCCTGTTCTTTCATAAATACCATTAAGTTGTCACTTCTGATACCTGCATTATTAATCAGAACTGCTATATAATCATCGGGATGAAGATTACTCCATTGTTCTAAAGCATTATCGGTAGCATTTCCATCTTTGACATCATATTGCAACAATTCGCCCGAGCCTCCATTTATTTCTATTTGATGCAGCGTCTCTTCAGCAGCTTCTTTACTATGGCAATAATTAATAAGGACAGGATACCCCATGCTTGCTAATTTTATGCAAATAGAACGGCCTATACCTCTTGATCCTCCAGTAACTAAAGCGTATTTCATTATTATCGATTAAATCTCTTTTATGACCTTATTATAAGGTTCTTAGTTTACAAAATTAAAATAAAGGGTAAAGATAGGTGTATACGAGTTGGTTAAAAATGTATAATCTATTAATTTCCCTTGTGGATTGTCATTTGCGGATAAGGGAAATTAATCCCTTTCTCATTAAATGTTTTATAGATGTTTTTATTTATATCAAAATAAACGGACCAATAATCAGCAGCCTTTACCCATACACGAACAACAACATTAACGCTGCTGGCATCTAAAGTCTTTAATGCAATAAAAGGTTCAGGTGTCGGTAATATTTCTTTGTTTTGGGCAAGGATGGTAGAAAGAGTATCTTTTACTAGTTCAAAATCTTCTCCATATTCAATACTTACAGTCCATTCCACCTGCCGTGTATCCAGATGGCTATAGTTTATGACAGAACCGCTGCTCATTGGCCCATTCGGAATATATACTACTTTATTGTCGAGCGTAATTAAAATTGTGTGGAAGACTTGTATTTCTTTCACGGTTCCACTTACACCTTGTGCATCGATATAATCGCCGACACGATATGGCTTAAATAACAATACGATAAGTCCACCTGCAAAATTCTGTAGATTCCCTGAGAGAGCCATACCGATAGCGACACCTGCAGCTGCTAACAGAGCAGCAAAAGATGTAGTATCTATACCTAATTCGTTTATAACTGCAACGAGAAGCAGTATAGTAAGTAAAATGTTGATGAGGCTTTTGAGGAAGGTCTTTACACTGGTCTCCACTTTTCTGCGTACCAAGAGGCGATTTACCATCCGGTTGATGAATTTGATAACTATCCGACCTAGATAATAAATGATTATTGCCACTAGGATATGTTTCCCGGAATCTATACTCCAATTGATGAGAGATTGCAGCGCATCAGGAATCTTATTGACATCGGCTTTTAGATTAGCAGTGTCACGAGCGACCTCTTTTGCTAATGAAGGAGCTTTTGTTGCTATTAATGAGAGAATATAAATTAAATACATTGTTCTATTCAAATTTTCCGCAAAGGTACGGATAATATGAATTTTTCGTATCCTTTTTCTGAATAAAAAGTCTTAATTGAGATGATACGGTAATACTATAGTGAATTCTTAAAGAATAGATTATTCAAATCTTTTTTCCAATTCGTCTTCTTTAATTATTGTCAGGATGGTGTGGCCATCGGGAGTATAATTAGAATTAGAGCATGTAAATAGATCATCTATTATGTGCGACATCTCTTCACGGCTGAGAACTTGTCCATAAACAATGGCCGCAGACTTTGAAAGAGAAAGTGAGAGGATGTGTTGTATTTCTTCTTTGATATCTTTCCCGCTTTCAATAGCAGAATGTAGCATATCCTGTACCAGTTTTAGGGGATCCAAACCTTCAGTTCCTGCTGGTACACCGATGATTGAATAACTACCTTTCCCTAAGTCGGATAAGTCAAATCCAATGGCTGCCAAATCATTATAAATAAACTTGAGTATCGTCTCCTCTGAAGGAGGAATTTGGATGACCTCAGGGAAAAGAACTTTTTGAGAAATGCCTTTTTTTGTTTTGAACTGTTCCATATAGCGCTCATAAAGAATACGTATATGTGCTCTCCGTTGGTCTATTATCATCAGTCCGGATTTTACAGAGGTAAGTATGAATCTGCCTTTAATTTGCAGTTGTTCTATGCTCTCCTCTGAAACAGAGTTCCCATTATTATAAAAGTTTGTCGATGCAATGTCCGATTGTCCTTCTGCTATTATTTCTTTGTCATCCTTCTTCAATCCCTTATAGATTGATTCCCAATCAGTTTTTGGACGACTATATTCAGAAGTGCGGTTAGACTTGAAAGGATCATAATTCTTATCTATGTGCACTTTCGGCATTTCAGCGGGTATAGTATGCTTCCCGTCAAATACGGGTATATTAGGCATACCTTCAGTGTCGAAATCTATAGTAGGTATTTCATTGAACTTGCCTAATGATTCTTTAACTGCAGCCAAAAGAATTTGCCAAATTGAAGATTCGTTTTCGAATTTTATTTCTGTTTTTGTTGGATGAATGTTAACGTCAATATCAGCCGGATTAACTTCGAAATAGAGGAAATAAGGGACTTGTTCGTCAGATGGTATCAAATGATTGAAACCTTCCATCACTGCCTTATGGAAATAAGGGTGCCGCATATAACGTCCATTTACGAACAAGTATTGTTTTGCCCCGCGTTTTACAGCAGATTGAGGGCGGCCGATAAATCCTGATATTTTGATAATAGAGGTCTCTACATTGAGCGTCAGTAATTGTTGGTCCAGCTTTTTGCCGAAGACAGCAATAATACGTTGTCTGAAAGATTCAACGGGAAGATGGTAAAGTTCATTATTATTGCTAAACAGAGAAAAAGAAATATCCGGGTGTACTAGTACAATTCTTTCAAATTCGGTAAGGATGTTACTTAATTCAGTATTATTGGATTTTAAGAATTTGCGGCGAGCAGGAACATTAAAAAAGAGATCATTCACCATGAAGTTACTGCCTTTAGGGCAAGAGACAAATTCTTGTCCTTCAAATTTCGAACCGGAGAATGTAATTTGAGTACCCAATTCATCCGCTTCAGTACGCGTCTTTAGTATTACATGTGCTACCGCTGCGATAGAAGCTAGAGCTTCTCCTCGAAATCCCATTGTGTGCAATGCAAATAAATCGGTCGCTTTCTCAATCTTAGAAGTTGCATGACGTTCGAAGGCCATTCTAGAATCAGTCTCAGACATACCTTTACCATCGTCAATAACTTGTATAGATGTCCTTCCGGAATCGGTTACAAGAACTTGAATGTTTTTTGCTTCAGCATCAATAGAATTTTCGACAAGCTCTTTAATTACAGAAGCAGGACGTTGAATAACTTCTCCTGCTGCAATTTGATTAGCAACAGAATCGGGTAACAGATGGATGATATCACTCATGATGATTCTTATTTTAACAAGTCACGTAGAGGTATATTTTCTTTCAAACGACTGTCTTCTTGTGTTTTTCTTAATGTCAAGCCATTGCTCTTTGGCCGCCAAACAAACAAGTCGTTTTTATCTTTCGGTCGTATATAATCGAACCATGCGAAGTTGGATAAGCGCATCTTGTCACCAGGAAGTTCTGCCATAGGGTAAAGAGTACCATTCGACTTTGGACTCATTACTATCTTATCCATTTTTCGGTCTTTTAGATATAGATTTAGAAGACTGGTCTCAGAAGTATTCATAAACATCATGGTACTGTCTTTGTCCAAAGGATAATACACAACGTTTACATTACTGATGACATCGACTTTGTCTAGCTCCTTATTCTTGAAATATGCCTTAATTTCTTTCCCCGTAATCTGGTTATAATGGATTGAGTCCATTTCTTCAACAGTTAGTGCTTGATTGACAATATGTGCCCATGTTATCGTACTGTCATTAAAATAAGCATGAATCACTTCACCAAGGAGTTGTTGTTTTCCATTCCAGATGATAGGATCTTTATACATCGTTAAACAAGAATCTTTTGAGTTATAGACGAGTGAGTCGCATACACCTTGTAAATCATTCCTAAACATTCGGACCTTATGATAGGCTTTTATAATGCGGTACATCGAATCTGTCTTTTGATTAAAAGTATTCAGCATCAAAGTATCGCCATGTATAAACATTGAATCCTTCTGTGAGTAATCTATTCCCAATGCTTTCCGAGTAGCAAAAGCTTTGCCCGTCTTTTCATTATAGTAGCAATAGTCTCCTTTGAGCATGTTTTTATTGATGGAATCTTTCATCGTAACATTGCGGAAGGCCTCGCTATAATTTTTCTTTTTATTATAATATACACTGTCACCAATCAATCTTCTGCCACCATTCGTCAGTACAGAGCGGTCGAATAGCCACGCTTGTTCTTTGGTAGTATTATATGTACCTCGCGTAGAATAGATATGACTTTTATCGCTGACTATATTTGAAGGTCCCAAAATCGTTGCAACTTTTGATTTGGTACTATATTTCAGCGTATCAGAAGAAAGAACGAAACGAGGGTTTACTAGTTTGACAGAATGGTTGAAAGTAGCAATTTTCCGTTTGGGGCTATATTCACCCCAGTCAGAAGTCAATACATTGTTTGCGTCCATCACGGTTCCTCCTTCGAAGTAATAAGCTAAATCATAGATACGATCATAATTTAAGCTATCGGTGAGGAGGATGGTCTTTCTATTTACCATCTTCACCTTTCCGCGAAGTTGTGCTATCTGTGTAATTCCGTCATAGTGCAGATAATCTCCGTAAATGAAGAGGGTATCCCCTTGTTTCATTTTCACATTGTTGAAAGCATCTACAGTATTATTCTTTTTATTGATGAGAGCACTATCACAAAACATATACATGTGTTTGTGAAGTAGTTTTACTGAACCTACCAGTGTCTGAATATCCGGTTGTGCAAAGTTATCTTCACGAGCCTCATCTGCATGTATCAGGTCGATTCTCGTAAGTCCTTTACCTCTATTCCGCTCATCGATATTAGCTTCACGTTTTTTGTTCTTTCTCGATTTCTTATTTTTATTACCTGTTGCCTTGAGCGGTTTTTGTTTATTTTGAGTTACGCTGGCAGTAGGCGAAGAAACCTGTTTGTTTGCTGAAGGCTTAACTTGTGCCAGAATACAAAGGCAAAAAAAGCATAGGAAACCTAACAAAAGATATCTGAGCCTCTTGATTGTATTTTTCCCTCCTTCTACTGACATAGTGTAAAGCTGTTATTATTCGTTCTTTTTAATCCAGCCCGGATACTTGAAGTCACACTTAACCCAATTAGGATTAATACGGATATAAGTACGTTTTTGTTTGTCGGCAATCCATTGTTGCAGAATCTCTTCTTGGCGTTTGTTCATCAGCATATCCTTTACGCTCTGATAATCGTCTGTAATAGTGGCTTTATGACCATTTATTCTATTTTTGAGTTTAGCAATGACGCAGACTTCATTCCCATCTTTTGAAATCATAGAGAAGGATTTCGATACCTCACCAACAGTCATTTTATCAATAACCTTGGCAATCTCAGGAGGTAACTCTTCCATTTGGAATTTAGAAGTATTGTTATTATCATTGACCATGATGCCATGGTTCAGACGGGTATCTTTATCCATCGACAATCCTGTAGCAGCATCTTCGAAAGTAAACTTCTTGTTGCGAATATCATCGGCAATAGAATCCAAACGTGCCTCTGCGGATACGACAGAACTATCAGGAACCTTTGGACGGAGCAATATATGACGCGTATCGATACGGTCACCACGTTTCTCTATTAATTGGATAATATGAAAACCATATTCTGATCTGACAATCTTTGAAACCTTTGTCGGATCGGTCAAGTTGAAAGCTACATTTGCATAATCATTGTCGAGTTCACCTTTGCCCTTAAATCCGATTTCACCGCCTTTAGCTGCAGAACCTTTATCTTCAGAGTAGAGCAGGGCTAATGTTGCGAATGAAGTTTCACCTTTTTCAACTCTTTCTGTATAATCACGAAGACGTTTCTTTACATCCTCAATTTCCGATTCTGGAATCTTTGGCTGTTGTGTGATTATCTGAACTTCGACTTCTGTAGGTACGTATGGTACGCTGTCTTTAGGTAATGATTTGTAGAATTGGCGTACTTCAGCAGGAGTCACTTTAATGTTACCCACAATTTTTTGTTGCATTTGTTGTACTATCATCATAGTACGAATATTCTCACGCCAAATCTCCCGAATCTGGTTCATCGATTTATTGAAATATTCTTCCATCTTATCTTTCGAACCGATTTGCGACAAGAAGTAATTCTCTTGAGCATCCAAACGAGGAAGGATATCGGCATCGGAAACGGAGATACTATCCAATGCAGCCTGATGCATAAATAATTTTTGTACGGCTAATTCTTCAGAGATGATACAGTAAGGATCACCATCGAATTTACGTTGTCTGGACAGATCTTCCATTCGTCTTTCTTCTATATCAGATTTCAGAATAGCTTCGTCGCCTACTACCCATACTACTTCGTCGGCAACATTATCTTGTGCGTGGACGGAGAAAACGGAAAGAAGCGACAATACAAAAAAAGGAATCCATTTAAAGTTCATAAACTTCTTCATTATTTGAATGTTAATTTTGCTCATACATATATTTTTATTTCACATAGAACCTACGAAGATAATGCATTAATCTTTGTCATCAGTGATTATTAACTGTTTTTAAAACCTCTTCGCTTATTTCAACCTTCCCTACAGCTTGCAGATGTTCTGTCCATTGTTGCTGCATGTAGTTTCGGTAATCAGGCAGAAGTTTGTCGGCTACCTCTTTGTAATTTGTTGGGGCCTTCAGCTTTTCACCAATGACTAAAGTATAAGGATAAGCGGCAGGCTGAACATAACCTTCTTTATCATAGATGTAGAAGTCGATTGCCAAATTATCACCTGGAGCATAAGTGCCTTGTTCGATGCTAAGATTATTGCCATTCTTATTAATGGTATTGACAATTGAAGCCCATTCCTCTTGTGGATGTTTCTTGAACATCTTTTTCGCTATCTTCCCGATTTTCTTATTTGCACAGTGTAACACGGTTCCTCTATAATGTGGAGTTGACCACTTATAGTCCATTTGGTTCTTGAGAAAATAATCTTGTAAAGATAAGCTGTCGGGATGAGCAGGTATAGAAATATCATTTTCTTCGCGTATCAGGATGTCATCCCTATAACATTTTATCTGTTGATAGTATTCGGGATGGCTTTTCTCCAGTTTCTTGCTTTCACTGTCGAGGAGTGATTTTGATATAAATGCTTTTATCTGGGCATTAATCTCCATTGGGCATACATCGGCAAAGCGTTTGAATTCTTTGGCCGAATAACTTTTCTGGCCGATAGAAAAAAGGTCTTTTGCCGTTGTTCCCGTATTGAGCAACTCTTCCATTCCACTCTCATTAGGTGAGTATTTCAGTTCACTCTTGATCTTGTCAAATAATGACTCCATATCTTTTTCGCTGTCAGCACTGTTTTTCAACTCATCTTTCAGCTCTTCGTATGGAGCGAGATTGCGTCGGCCAAGAAGTTTTACTATATGGATACCCGGAGGGGAGAAAAACGGTTCGGTGTAATGATTAACGGAGAGAGCAAAAACTGGTTTCTCGAATTCCTCAGGAATGTCCAAATGGGTAATCCACATCGTATCTTTCTTCTCTGAAAAGCGTTTTACAAGTTGGTTGAATCTGTCGGGATGAGCCTGTATAACGCCATAAATAGAATCCATTTGTCGTTTTGAAGATTCTATTTCAGTAGAAGTCGCATTCTGTTTCAAATGCTTGAATATTTGTATAATCTGTACTTCGCCTGAACCGCTTTCCGACCGTAACTTCGAGTAGAGGTTGCGGGCATCTGTATCGTCGGTATTGGCTCCAAAGAGATAAGTTCGAATCAATTGCTTGCGATAAGTGCTGATGAGATTACGGAACGATTGAAGTGTATCGAGGCCCGCATTCTCTGCCGCACAGACTTTCAGCTGGTCAATGGCATATTGAGCAGCATAAGTCTTCAAATCTTTTCCCTTTAGATTATCTTTTCCGTCCTTTTTCAGCTTGTATTCGAATTCAGAACGTGAGATTTTCTTCCCGTTCACCGTCATCAATACCGGGTCTTGTTGGGCAAACGACCAGCAGCAGGGAAGTAATAACAAAAAAGATAGAACGATTTTCAGATACATTATACGATTATTCAGGACGACTATAGTTAGGAGATTCACTGGTGATGGTTACATCGTGCGGATGACTCTCTAATACTCCGGCATTTGTTATCTGAGTAAATTTGGCATCGTGCAGTTTCTCGATATTCTTAGCACCGCAGTATCCCATGCCGGCACGCAGACCACCAGTGAGTTGGTAGATCACTTCGCAAAGCATTCCTTTATAAGGAACACGGGCAGCAATCCCTTCGGGAACAAGTTTCTTGACATCGTTCTGGTCACTTTGGAAATACCGGTCTTTAGAACCGTTCTCCATAGCTTCTAGAGAACCCATACCACGATAAGATTTGAACTTTCGTCCGTTGAAGATGATAGTCTCACCAGGACTCTCTTCAGTTCCGGCAACCAATGAACCGACCATTACCGAATAGCCACCAGCAGCCAATGCCTTTACGACATCACCCGAGTAGCGTAATCCGCCGTCGGCAATCAATGGAATTCCCGTACCCTTCAATGCTTTTGCCACATCATAGACAGCCGACAGTTGAGGGACGCCTACGCCGGCGATAATACGTGTCGTACAGATAGAACCCGGACCGATACCAACTTTAACGCCATCGGCACCTGCATCAGCCAAACATTTAGCTGCTGTACCGGTTGCAACATTACCGCAGATGATATCTACTTCGGGGAAACGAATCTTAGCTTCTTTCAGCTTGTCGATTACTCCTTTAGAATGTCCGTGAGCAGTGTCGATAACGATGGCATCGGCACCTGCTTCAACCAGCGCTTTGATACGATCGAACGTATCGACGGTGACACCCACACCGGCAGCTACCCGAAGTCTGCCTTTTGCATCTTTACAAGCAAAGGGTTTATCCTTAGCCTTTGTTATATCTTTATAGGTGATAAGTCCGATAAGTTTACCATTCTTATCGACCACCGGAAGTTTTTCAATCTTGTTTTCTTGTAAGATTTGAGCTGCAGCCGCTAAATCTGTTTGTTGATGGGTAACGACTAAATGCTCTTTTGTCATTACGTCATCGATAGATTTTTCCATGTTTTGTTCGAATCGAAGGTCGCGATTCGTTACAATACCTACTAGACGACTATCATCATCAACAACAGGAATACCTCCAATATGGTATTCATGCATGATACTTAAGGCGTCATGAACTTTGGAGCCCTTATGAATAGTGACAGGATCGTAAATCATACCGTTCTCGGCTCGTTTTACAATAGCCACCTGTCGGGCTTGTTCTTCAATCGACATATTCTTATGTATAACTCCAATGCCGCCTTCGCGGGCAATGGCGATAGCCATAGGAGCTTCTGTTACTGTATCCATAGCGGCGGTAACAAAAGGAACTTTTAATTCTATGTTTCTTGAAAACTTTGTCGTTAAATCGACTTCACGCGGCAACACCTCTGAATAAGCGGGGATGAGTAAAACATCGTCGTATGTTAAACCCTGCATTACGACTTTATCTGCAATAAATGATGACATGGCTATGATTTTTATTGCGTGCAAATATACTAACTTTTACCCATACTAAAAAGTAACTCTTCATTTTTTTATAATTATGGCATAAAAACTTTATCAATATGTTTCAAAGTCGGAAACAACATCTTCAATTTTTCCTTTTTATAATCTTTATCTAGTTTGGATGGATTTACTTATTAATAAAGAAAAAAGTATGAAGTTATAACTGTATTATTATCTTTTCATAAAGATGAAGTTGTTCACTCACCAATGTGACTGAATTCACTCACCAAGGTGAGCGAATAAAATCACAGGTGTGAAATAATAAAACCACAGGTGTGATTTAATGAAATTGTCGGTATGTCGAGATTATATCATCAATTAGTCAATGCATCTATCTCCTGTCGATAAATGGGATAAATTATTATTATTGCATAACCTTATTTCTTTTTATTGATTAATAATAATAGGATTTGGTGAATCAAAATTTAATTGTATTTTTGTATTCATTTCCTTCAAGACAGGTGAAACATGTGTAAATTCAAACGTTCGTCGGTTTTCTTTTTCTGTTTGTTTTTTGCGGTGCATATCTGCGGAATAAATAGTGAAGTTCTAATCAAACAGATGGAACAGCGGTTAACTCAACACCTAACGTACCAAGAACAGGTAATGACCTTATACAATCTAATCGACTTGTCGCGAACCAGTGCAGAAGAAATGCGAAACAATAACCGATTGTATCGGTTGGCATTGAAGCACGACGATGTTCAGTTGCAGTTGGAGGCTATGCGCAATTATGCAAATTCCGAATACCTGGATACATTGAAGTATTACCTGCATAAAGCAGTGGCTCTACCTCCATTGAATGCACAAAAGGAGACAGTAGTGTTGCTCCGCCTTTTCACTCTGTTCCGAGTGCTGGATTTTGAAACAGACAGTCAACGTTCTGCTTATTTGACTAAGATTATCAGTGATTATAGAGTACGGAAAAATGCCGATCTGTACGATAAGGTAAGTCAGTTGTTCAGCCTCTGTTCAGCTATGTCATATTTTACAGAAGGAACATTGTACCAAGGATATTTAGAAAGTTTAGAGAAACTGATAAACTCTTTGCCTGCCGACGGTAGAAATGCTTTGCCGAATGCTTACTATGTGCTGGCTGCTAATTATTATTCGCAACACGATAACATGCAAAAACAAGCGTATGCTGCGAATCTGAAACTGATTTCTTTAATGCGGCAATTGGAGATTAAATATCGCAAAGCGGGTCGTATCTATCGCAACTATGATACGTTCTATTATTCTGTATACAGTCGTATGCTTATATTCTATTCTATTTTGTCTAAAAAACAAATAGAGGAATACTATGGAAAATTGCGGATATTGGCTAAGCGTAATAAAGAATGTCGTGAGGATTTCACTGATCCTTCTTCGCTGGAGAATATTCGCTATTGTATGGGTACCAAACAATACAGTAAGGTCCTGCCTATATTATATAAGTATGTATCCGATAAGAAGACCAATGCCCTTACACACGAAGAGTGCTTAAAATATTATATCCAGGCAGCACGGAAGGCTCACGATAATAAGTATTTGTTGAATTCTGCTCTTCTTTACATCGATTATCTGGAACATAAGGGGCAGAAGGATATTGCGGAGAAATATCGTGAACTTCAGATTGTGTACGATGTTCATGGGCTGGAATCGAAAGTCTCTTCATTAGAGTTGGAAAAGAAAGAGGCGGAAGTTGATGCAAGTCATAAGTTGAACCGCATTTACTTGACAGTATTGATTATATTTGTCGTGTTGTTATGCATTACTTTATTGTTGTTGTATCGCTCTTATAAGTTGACTTATAGCCTGAAATCTTCGAAATCTGTATTGCAGGAAAAACAGTTAGCTCTGTCGGATACGATGAAAAAGCTGGAAGTAGCTCGAGATAAAGCTGAGGTTGCCAATAAACTCAAGACGATGTTTATTCAGAATATGAGTCATGAAATACGAACTCCTCTTAATATCATCGTCGGATTCTCGAAGATTTTAGTCGACAGCCGCTATAATTGTAAAATAGAAGACCAGAAGCAATATACTGATTTGATTTCTGAAAATAGTGAATTGCTCCTTACCTTGGTTGGTGATGTCTTGGATATTGCACGAATGGAATCAGGAGAGATGGAATATTCTTTCAATGATTGTTCCTTGAATATGTTATGCAATATGGCTCTCGACAACGTGAAACATCGTGCAAAACCTGGTGTGACAATCTATTTTAATAAACACGAGAACGACATTATCTTGCTTACGGATCTTCAACGTACGGAGCAAGTTCTAATTAATTATCTGACTAATGCCTGCAAGTTCACTGATAAAGGCGAAATTGTACTCGATTATCAGGAGGACAATGAAAACAAGAAGGTCATCATGTCGGTTACCGATACAGGAAAAGGTATACCTCCCGAGAAGGCTGAAGTTATCTTCCAGCGTTTCGAAAAATTGGACTCTTTTATTCAGGGTTCAGGATTGGGATTACATATATGCTCTCTTATTGCAAAGGCGTTGAATGGTGAAGTGAAACTTGATACAGAATATCAAAACGGTTCCCGTTTCTTGTTCATACTGCCTCTTCCTAATTAGCCATCTCTGAGATAAACTTAATGCGAACGAGACGGACTTCCTCTTCGGTAAATTCACTGCCAAGTTCTTCTAGTGCATTGTCTATCTTATCAGTTGTCGATTCTTTGAAGTAGTCGTATATATCCAACATGTGGTCTTCGTCCATAATTTCTTTTAAGAAATAATCGATGTTCAATTTAGTACCCGAATAGACGATAGCTTCAATTTCATCGAGCAGTTCATTGAACTCAATGCCTTTCGACATAGCGATATCATCTAAAGCAACTTTCCGGTCGATTGCTTGAATGATGGATACTTTGATTTTAGACTTGTTGGCAACGGTGCGTACACGTAAGTCTTCCGGCCGTTCAATTTCGTTTTCTTCACAATGCTTTTTTATCAGCTTGCAGAATTCGGTACCGTAACGTTTTGCTTTACCGACTCCTACACCTGGAATGTTTTGGAGTTCTTCTAAGGTGATAGGATAGATAGTGGCCATCGCCTCTAATGAAGGATCTTGGAATATGACGTAAGGAGGAACATCCAAATGCTTGGACATCTTCTTACGTAAATCTTTCAACATAGCATATAGAGCAGGATCAACGGCACATGTGCCGCCTCCATGAGAAGGAGTTTCTTCTGTAACTTCGTCGAAATCGTTATCTTTAGTTATCTTGAAGGATACCGGCTTTTGAAGGAATTTCCGCCCTTTGGCAGTAATCTTCAGAAGGCCATAGTTCTCAACCTCCTTACTGAGGTAACCGGCAATCAATGCTTGGTGTATAACAGCATTCCATATTTTATCTTCTTCACCCATGCCTGTACCGAACACTTCCAAATCATCGTGCAGGTGAGCTTGAATATCAGAAGTCTCGCGGCCCTGTAGCACATCGATGACATAATCTGATTTGAAGTTCTCTTTTAAGGCTAATATTGCTTCTATCACAGTACAAAGCATTTCTTTAGCTTCAATCTGCTTCTTTGGATTCAAGCAGTTATCGCAATTACCACAATTATCTTCGTTGTAATCTTCGCCGAAATAGTGTAATAAGGTTTTACGCCTGCACACCGATGATTCTGCATAGTTGGCTGTTTCCAGTAGAAGTTGTTTGCCTATCTCTTGTTCAGAAACAGACTTGCTCTGCATGAACTTCTCCAATTTTTGTATATCCTTATTAGAATAGAATGTAATGCAGATGCCTTCTCCTCCATCTCGTCCCGCACGTCCGGTTTCCTGATAATATCCTTCCAAACTTTTTGGAATGTCATAATGAATAACAAAGCGGACATCTGGTTTATCAATTCCCATACCGAAAGCTATTGTTGCAACGATTACATTAATCTTTTCCATCAAGAAATCATCTTGCGTTTTGTTTCGTGTGGCAGCATCCATACCTGCATGGTATGGCATGGCGCTAATACCGTTAGCACGTAATACAGCAGCAAGTTCTTCTACTTTTTTACGACTTAAACAGTAGATAATACCCGATTTATCAGGATTGTTCTTAATGAATTTGATGATATCTTTATCTACATTTGTTGTCTTAGGACGAACTTCGTAGTAGAGGTTAGGACGATTGAATGATGATTTGAAAACTTTAGCGTTATTCATATCAAGGTTCTTTTGGATGTCATGTTGTACTTTAGGTGTTGCTGTAGCTGTTAATGCAATTACAGGAGCTTTTCCTATTTCATTAATAATAGGGCGGATACGACGATATTCAGGGCGAAAATCGTGTCCCCATTCGGAGATACAATGGGCCTCGTCGACTGCATAAAAAGATATCTTAACTGTTTTCAGAAATTCTACATTTTCTTCTTTCGTCAATGATTCTGGAGCTACATATAAGAGTTTCGTCTTTCCGTTTTTAATATCTTGTTTGACTTGTTCAATAGCACTTTTGTTTAATGAAGAATTAATGAAATGAGCGACACCATCCTCTTCACTGAAATTTCTCATGGCATCTACTTGGTTCTTCATTAATGCAATTAAAGGAGAAATAACAATTGCTGTTCCTTCCATCATTAGTGATGGAAGTTGATAACATAGAGATTTCCCACCACCCGTTGGCATCAGAACAAATGTATCCTTACCCGCGAGTAGGTTCCTAATAATGGGCTCTTGATTACCCTTAAAGTTATCGAATCCAAAATTTTCCTTTAATTTTGCTAGCAGTTGATCTTTCTTCTCTGTCATATTTTGTTTCTCTTTTATCTATTTTATTAAAATGAATTATATCATATAGAATAATTCATTCAGAGTAAAAACAAAGTTATAAACAACTTCTAAAATATCAAGCAAATTTCTATGAATATTTTTCATAAAAAAGAAGAATTGTATTTCAACTCTTCTTTTTTGTTTTATGCAGTTTGTAAATGCTTCAAATTTGCTTTACCTAATTCTTTCTTCGCGTATTCTAAAGTGACAGTATAAGTTTTCCTCTTCTGTGATGGAATCTCAAACATGACATCCATCATTATTGTTTCAACAATGGAACGTAATCCACGAGCTCCGAGTTTATACTCAATAGCTTTGTCGACAATGAATTCGTAGACATCTGCATTAAATGAGAGTTTGACTCCGTCCATAGCAAACAATTTGATATATTGTTTGATAATCGAGTTCTTTGGTTCCGTCAAGATATTGCGTAAAGCATCTCTGTCTAGAGGATTTAAATAGGTTAGTACGGGCATACGGCCAATGATTTCAGGAATCATACCGAATGATTTTAAGTCTTGAGGAGCAATATACTGCATCAAGTTCTCTTTGTCAATCATCATCGATTTCCGTTCGGCATTGTAACCGACAACATGTGTGTTCAGTCTTTGTGCTATCTTTTTCTCTATTCCATCAAAGGCTCCTCCGCATATGAACAAGATGTTCTTAGTATTTACAGGAATCATCTTTTGGTCAGGATGCTTTCTTCCTCCCTGAGGAGGAACGAGAACAACAGAACCTTCTAATAGTTTTAATAATCCTTGTTGTACACCTTCGCCGCTAACATCTCTTGTAATAGAAGGGTTATCGCCTTTACGTGCGATTTTGTCAATTTCGTCTATAAACACAATACCTCTTTCGGCTTCAGGTACATTATAGTCGGCAACTTGTAAGAGACGAGTCAGAATGCTTTCTATATCTTCTCCAACATATCCAGCTTCTGTCAGTACCGTAGCGTCGACAATAGTAAAAGGTACGTGTAGCATCTTTGCAATGGTACGAGCTAACAGCGTTTTGCCGGTACCGGTATTTCCAACCATAATGATGTTTGATTTTTCAATCTCAACATCATCGCCATTATCTTGTTGTAACAGTCGTTTATAATGATTGTAAACAGATACAGAAAGATATCGTTTTGCATCTTCTTGGCCGATTACATACAGATCTAAAAAGGATTTTATGTCCTTAGGCTTTGGAAGAGTGGTGAGATCTAACTTGGTTACTCCGTTCGTCTTACTTTTATAGCCCATAGCTTCTTGTACTATCTCATAAGCTTGAGTAGCACACTGGTCGCAGATGTTCCCGTTTAGTCCGGTGATCATGAAACCGACTTCGTCTTCGGCTCTTCCGCAGAAATTACATCTATTTTTTGTTTTCCCTGCCATCCTTATTTCTTTGTAAGAACTTCATCAATCATACCATAATCTTTAGCCTCTTGAGCCGTCATCCAATAATCACGGTCAGAGTCAGCCCATACTTTGTCGAAATCTGTATGTGAATGTTCAGCGATAATCATATATAGTTCTTTTTTCATCTTTTGTATTTCGCGGGCAGTAATTTCGATATCTGAGGCCTGACCTTGTACTCCTCCCATAGGTTGATGAATCATCACCCGTGAGTGGGGTAGTCCTGAACGTTTTTTCTCAGTGCCGGCAACCAATAGAACTGCAGCCATCGAGGCAGCCATACCAGTACAGATTGTTGCAACATCACTAGAAATAAATTGCATGGTATCATAAATACCTAATCCTGCATATACAGATCCGCCGGGTGAATTAATATAGATAGAGATATCTTTCCCTGGGTCTACGGAATCTAAATAGAGCAATTGTGCTTGGAGAGTATTTGCAGTATAATCGTCAATCTGTGTTCCTAAAAAGATAATTCTATCCATCATCAGTCGTGAAAAAACATCTAATTGAGTAACATTTAATTGGCGTTCCTCTAATATATAAGGATTCAGATAGCCGTTCTGTGCTTTTATCACATCATCGAGAGCCATACTGCTCATACCTAAATGCTGAGTTGCATATTTTTTAAAGTCATCCATTATAAAACCTCCTTATTAAAAGAGGCATAGAACACAGGGAATATCAGCTCCGTGACCTATGCCTCATTATTATTTTAATTCTTTATTCGTCTGGGAACTTATTTTTCAAACAGTTTATTAAAGTCTTCCATTGTGATTCCTTTATTCTCCAATGTCAGTTTATCTTTTAAGACTACTGTTAATTGTTTTTCAATAATTCTGTCTACCAAGTCGTTTACTGACTCTTTTTTCTTTAGCATCTCTTGGGCATATTGGTTAATGAGATCGTCGGGTACATTCATCATGCCGTATTGAGCAAACTGACTGCGTGTTACAGCTTTTGCCATTTCAGTAAGATCTTTCTCTTCAACCTTTATGTTATTGGCTTCAACCAATTGTTCCTTAATAAGTTGCCATTCTAAAGCTTTAATGCTATTGTCGTAGTTGTCATCAACAAACTTTTCATCCTTATCTTTATTATTAAGCAGCATAAAGCGCTTTAACAATTTATCAGGGAATTCAAGTTTACCGATTTTATCTTCTATCATCTTCCTTGCATCTAACAGAAATTTGAAATCGCTATCGCTCTGCAATTGTACAGCGATATCCGATTTTACCTTTGCACGGAATTCATCTTCTGTTTTCACTGTATCTTTGCCATAAATTTGGTCAAAGATTTCTTGATTCAAGTCTCCTGGTACAAATCGGGTGATCTCGTTAATTTGATAAGAGAAATCCGATTTCATTTCAGCAGCTTTCGTCTTATCTAATTTCAACAAAGAAGCTATTTCACTCTCGTTGCCATTGAATGCTTTATTAGGATTGAATGCAATGATATCGTCTTTTTTGGAGTTATTGAAAAGAATTTTTTGTCCTTCATCTTTAATATATGACGGCATCAGTACGGCATCTTCAACAACAAGCCCTTCCGCTTTAGGATTACCATTTTCATCTAGTTCGTGGAAAGTACCTTTCAACATATCTTTGTCTTCAAAGGAGTCAACTTGTACATGCTTTCCATTGCGTTGTTTGTAGACATTTACTTGGTCGTCAACCATTTTGTCGCTGACCTCAATCTGATAATAATTAACCTTATCATCCTTAGAGATTTCTACTTTAAAATCTGGAGCCAATGCAATGTCAAACACAAATTCAAAAGACTTCATCGTGTCGAAATCAATCTCTTTCTGTTTCTCTTCATCAGAAAGTGGTTCACCTAATGTTTTAAGGTTGTTATCTTTGATATATTGGTAAATCTTTTCCGAAATGATTTTATTGATTTCTTCAGCTGTTACTCCTTTACCATATACTTTTTTAATTAAGCCCATAGGTACCATTCCCTTACGGAAACCATTCATTTGTACTTTCTGACGGTAGCTTTTTAATGATTTATCAACCTGTTCTTGATAATCGGGCTTATCTACTTTAATAGTAAGCAATCCACTTACATTATCCACTTTTTGAAATGAAACGTCCATTCTGACAACTATTTATTTGATTAATAATCTGCTTCTAAATTTAAGCGGACAAAATTAATGTTATTCTTTCAATTATCAAAACAATTTAAAGTTTTATGGATAATAATAGCATTGTTCCAACTCTAATTATCTCTAATTTAAAGTTCTTTTCTATCTACCAGCATCAATGCGTAAGAAAATAAACAATAAAATAGTGAAGCCCCATAAAGAAGAACCTCCATAACTGAAGAAAGGTAAAGGTATGCCAATGACTGGAGTGATGCCTATAACCATACCAATATTAATAAAAAGATGGAAGAGGAAAATGCTGACGACAGAATATCCATATACTCGGCCGAAGGTCGTTGATTGCCTTTCAGATAAGAAAACGAGTCGTAGGATAAGTGCTAAAAATGCAAGAAGGACAACTGTTGAACCAATAAAGCCCTGTTCTTCTCCAATTGTGCAAAAGATAAAGTCGGTATCTTGTTCTGGAACGTATTTTAGTTTTGTTTGTGTGCCTTTCATGAATCCTTTCCCTGAGAATCCGCCCGAGCCTATCGCTATCTTCGACTGATTGACATTGTAGCCGGCCCCTGTCAAATCTTGTTCCATACCTAGAACAACTTTGATACGAACTTGTTGGTGCGGTTCTAATACATCATTAAACACGTAGTTGCAAGAATATAAATAGCCAATGGAAACCAAAGAAAAACAGGCAATCCATAAATAATTTATTTTCCTGTCGTATATCCAGAGATAGATGAGATATCCTATTATCCATGCACAGCAAAGCCATAAGACATATACCAAATTAAAGTGCCACAAGTATATAGAAATGATATATGAAATAATAATGACCAACAATGGAATACCTATTAGATTTCTGACCTTTCCCATTTGTCGCATATATACAAATACCATTCCTGCTGCCGATAAGATAATGAGGAGCAGAACTGAAAATTCTCCTGTTGAAGTGATGCCGTCATTCATTAGGACAGATCCGAAACGAATACCGAGAATAAAGTATAACACCGCGCAAAATCCACCATATAATACAGCGCCCGACATGCCTTCACGATATAATACTAAAAAGAAGGCCAAATAGACTAATGCAGAACCTGTTTCATGTTGCATGATAATAAGTAACATAGGAGCAACGATGATAGCGAGCAATGCTAAACGGCAGCTTGTTCGTTTCAGGTTGAAGGAATAAGAGTTCATGTATTTAGCTAACATGAGGGCCGTAGCAAATTTGGCAAATTCGGCTGGCTGTAAGCTAACAGGACCAAGTATAAGCCAAGAACGGGAACCTTTAACATCTGGTGCGATGAAGATAGTCACCAATAGTAGAAATAACATCCCTCCATATATGAGGAATGCAAAGATGTCATATATGCTGTCGTCCAGCATGAGAAGCACAAAACAGATAACGAAAGAACATAAAATCCAAACGAATTGTTTCCCGGAGCGAGTCGTAAAATCGAAAACATTCATCTTGTCTGGATCAGTGCTGGCACCGATTACACTGGCCCATCCAGCTATCAGTAATAGTACGAATATGGTGATTGTAATCCAATCTATTTTATGCCAAATGCTAACGTTCCTCGTATCCATAATATATTACCTTATTACTCATCGCCTCTGCACGTTCAGCGCTTCTAGGTGATAATTTTCCATTGATATATTGTTCCATAAGAAGTGCTCCAATAGGAACACCATAATCAGCTCCCCATCCACCATTCTCGACATAGACAAGAATAGCAATCTTAGGATTGTTCATAGGGGCAAATCCCATAAATGCAGAGTGGTCAATGCCATGGTTCTGGGCTGTTCCTGTTTTACCGCAGATCTCTATGCCTGGAATATTCCCTGGTCGGCAAGTACCTTTTAATACGGCATTGCGCATACCTAACACGACATCCTGGTAGTACCGCTTTTCAATTCCTGTATATTTTTTAGTATAGTACTTTGGTTCGAGAGAAGTACCTTGAATGTTCTTTACTATATGAGGGGTGATATAAAAACCTCTGTTAGCAATGGTCGCAGCCAAATTAGCAACCTGTAAAGGGGTAGCTAAAATCTCACCCTGTCCAATGGCATCACTAATGATAGTATATCCATTCCAATGACCACGATAGGCTTTATCGTAGTATTTGGCATTCGGAATCATACCTCTTTTTTCTCCTGGTAAGTCAACACCCAATTTGTATCCGAAACCCATATCAACCATATGGTCTTTCCATGTTGTTATTGCATTCTCAGGAGAATGGAATCTCGAATTATTGATAAATCTCAAGAAACTATAGCAAAAATAAGTATTACATGAAGTACCAATTGCAGGTATCAAATTCAAAGGAGAGGCATGTCCATGACATCCTAAATGGCGTCCTGCATAAAAGAAGCCATGATGGCAAGCAAATGATGTAGAAGGAACGATTACTCCTTCTTGTAAACATGCCAAGGCTTGAGCGGCTTTGAATGTAGAACCTGGAGGATAAATGCCCATAATGGAACGGTTCAATAGAGGTTTCCTCCAATCATTCTGTAGCGCATGTTGGTTTTTCCCACGCATGCGTCCCACTAACATTTGCGGATTATATGAAGGAGACGAAACCATGCAAAGAATTTCTCCAGTACTTGGGTCAATAGCGACAATGCTGCCAATTTTGTTCCTCATAAGTCGTTCGCCCAACATCTGAAGATTAATATCCAAACTTAGAGTGAGATTCCTTCCTGGTATGGCTCGTTTATCAAGCCTTCCATGGAGATAAGAACCTTTAATCTTTCCATGTGCATCTCGGAGCAAAACCTTTATACCTTTTCGCCCTCTCAAATATTTTTCGTATGATTTCTCGATGCCTTGTTTTCCTATATAATCACCTCTACTATAATAACTGTCCGACTCGAGATTATTCATGGATGCTTCCCCGATATCACCTAAAATCTGTCCTGCTGCATTATATGAATATTGACGAACCGATCGCTCTTGTGTGCCGAATCCTCTAAACTTAAAAAGTTTCTCGATAAAAGGAGAGACCTCTTCAGGAGTCAGCTGGGTCATAAAAATTTGTGTCGTATATTTGGAATATCCAGGATTTCTATCTAAATCCTGCATGTCGATCATACGTTTTATAAATTGTTCTTTTGTTATACCTAATGTCTGGCATAAGTCGAGTGTATCAATATTCTCAACTTCATGAGGGATGACAGTGATGTCATAAGCCAAAAGATTAAATACTAATAGATGTTTGTTTCGATCATATATAGAACCACGGGCAGGATACTGAACCTGATTAAAGAAAGCATTGTTAATAGCATTGAGTTTATACTCATCGGTCATTACCTGAAGTCCAAGAAGACGCAAAACATAGAGCAGCACAATTAAAATAGCGATGCCGCCGATAATAAACCTCCTCTTTTCATAAGTATAATCCTTCGACATGATTATTTTCTAAACCATTCTATTGCTAAGATACAAATAATAGTCAATACGGCACTTAAAAATATTCTCAATAATAAAAGAGAAAACGAGATGAACGAGAAGGATTCTAATGTGAGCAGAGCTATGTGATGGATAAAAACGCAAACAATTAGATAGCGCATAAAAGGGAGATTCCCCATTACTTTTTTAGAAGGGACATAGCTGTCATAAGTATCACGTGGGGTGAAAAGACGTAAAATTGTTGGTCGTGCAAATGCTAATAAAACAAATGCTGCTGCATTTATACCAGGTGTATTTTCAAAAATATCAATTACAAGACCGATACCAAAAGCCCAAAACATTTGTTGGTTGCGTGGAGTATCGGAGTTTAATTTAAGAATGAAATAGATATATAAAAAAGGTGTAGCAAAACCTCCTATATGAATATTATTTAAGATGAGAACTTGTAGCAGAACAAGTCCAGTAGCCCAACCTATTTTATTTAACCAATTATTCATTTGGAACAATACATTTATTTTCCAAGGTCTTTTGTTCGCGATAACCTCTACGAGCAATAACCCTGACATCGCTGATACGACCAAAATCTGTAGCTAGTTTAACTTTTAACAGGTATGATAATCCGTTACCTGAATCTCCCATGTCATCAACTGTACCGACCATAATACCTTCTGGAAATACGGAAGAATAACCGGATGTAACAATTGTGTCGCCTAAGTTAAACTGTGCATGACGAGGTAAATTTTCCAAGAGTGCATGTTGCGGATCGGAATGATCCCACCTCAATGTACCGAAATAATTACTTCCAACAATCTTGCAACTTATATTTGAACGACTATTTAAGAGAGATATTACGACAGAATAATAAGGACTGGTTTCATAAACAATCCCAACTACTCCATTTGCATCAACAACGCCCATATCTGGTCTGATTCCAGCCGAATAACCTTTATCGATTGTTATGAAGTTATCTGTAAGATTTAAGCTGTTGTTTATAACGTTAGCCTTAAAAAGGAAGAAACTTGTTCTCGGCAAACGTTCCAAACTGAGTATATCAAGTGAATCTACTTGATGTTCTTTTAAGGCTTTCTCTAAATTGGAGATTTTAGTCTCTAATTCCATATTACGGTCAAGTAAATCTCTATTGACGGATTTCAAATGAAAATATGAAGAAATTCCGCCAGATACTTCATAAATCTTTCCTGTTACAGCATTGGAAGAATTAAAAAAATAGCTTTCCTGATAGCTGTTATAGTGAAACAGTAAAATAAAACTTAAGGCTTCTAATCCTAAGAATAGAAGCCAATAATTATATTTTATAAGGAAATTCAGTAAATTTCGCATATACTCTGTTTCACCTAGAACAAATTAATTTAACGCATCAAGAACGAAAAGCGATCTACATTTTTCAGTGCTACACCAGTACCCTTAGCAACAGCATGAAGAGGATCTTCTGCAATATGGAAAGGTATATTGATTTTATCTGTTAAACGTTTATCGAGTCCACGAAGTAATGCACCGCCACCTGCCAAATAAATGCCATTTCTTACAATATCAGCGTAAAGTTCAGGAGGAGTGTTCTCAAGAGCGTTTAATACTGCAGTCTCTATTTTAGTAATAGATTTTTCTAAGCAGCGTGCTACCTCTTGATAACAAACAGGGACTTCCATTGGCAATGCCGTAATTCTGTTTGGTCCATGTACAATAAAATCTTCAGGGGCGTCGTCGCCAAGTTCAGTAAGGGCAGCGCCCACATTGATCTTAATGCGTTCAGCCATACGCTCACTGACTTTTACATTATGTTGACGGCTCATGTATTCTTGGATATCAGCAGTGAGGTCATCACCTGCAATACGGATAGAATTATTAGTAACAATTCCTCCCAAAGAGATGACTGCAATTTCAGTAGAACCGCCACCTATGTCAACGATCATATTGCCTTCTGGAGCTTCTACGTCTATACCTATACCTATGGCAGCAGCCATTGGTTCAAATATCAGATAGACGTCGCGCCCACCAGCATGTTCAGCAGAATCGCGTACAGCACGTAATTCGACTTCTGTACTTCCTGAAGGAACTCCGATCACCATTCTGAGTGACGGAGAAAAAAGATGATGGCGGGTATTAACTTGTTTAATTAGACCACGCATCATTTGTTCACAAGCATTAAAATCAGCTATAACTCCATCACGGAGTGGGCGGATGGTACGAATATTCTCATTCGTCTTTTCGTGCATCATCTTTGCTTTTTCACCAACAGCAATCATCTTTTCCGTCATGCGGTCAAGGGCAACTACAGAAGGCTCGTCAACAACAATCTTACCACCACTAATGATGACAGTGTTGGCTGTTCCTAGATCCATTGCTATTTCTTGTGTAAAAGAAAATAATCCCATATTCTTTAATTTATATATTCACATTAATGTTTAAAATGTCTGACTCCCGTAATTGCCATTGCAATATCATGATCATTGCAGTAGTCGAAAGTAAGTTGATCTCTGATAGAACCACCTGGTTGGATAACAGCAGTTACACCTTCATTGTCGGCTATTTCCACACAATCTGGAAATGGGAAGTAAGCATCTGAAGACATAACAGCACCATGAAGATCGAAGCCAAAGTTCTTTGCTTTTTCAATAGCCTGTTTCAATGAATCAACTCGAGAAGTTTGTCCCACACCACTAGCCATTAATTGTTTGTTCTTTGCTAATACTATAGAGTTTGACTTGCTGTTTTTTACAACTTTATTAGCAAAAAGCATATCTTCAATTTCTGTAGCTGTAGGGGTTTTGTCTGTCACGATTTTTAAATCAGATGGAGTCTCTATGTCTAAATCTTTTTCCTGAACTAACACACCATTTAGCAAGGAGCGGAATTGTATCTTTGGGAATTTAGCATCCTTGCGTACCAAAATAATTCGATTTTTCTTCTGACTTAATATTTCAAGAGCATCCACATCATAATCAGGTGCAATAATAACTTCAAAGAATAGTTTTCCAATCTCTTCAGCTGTTTCTTTGTCGATAGCAGAATTAGTAACTAAAACGCCGCCGAATGCAGAGACGGGATCACATTCTAATGCTGCTTTCCAAGCATCTAGTAGAATAGGCCGTGAAGCAATGCCGCAAGCATTATTATGTTTTAATATAGCAAATGTAGTTTCATCGAATTCATCGATCAAATCCATTGCTGCATTAATATCGTTCAGGTTATTATAAGAAATCTCTTTGCCGTGAATTTGGTCAAATACAGCATCTAGATCTCCGAAGAAATATCCTTTTTGATGAGGATTCTCTCCATAACGTAGCATCTTTAAATTATCAATAGCATAGCGGAATGCAGAATGTTCGTCGCCTTCAAAATAGTTGAATATAGCTGTGTCATAGTATGAAGAGACACCAAAAGCTTCTTTCGCGAACCAACGGCGTTCTTCTATTGTCGTTACAGCACCATTATCACTCAATATATCCAAGAAAGGTTTATATTGATTTTTAGATGCGACGATGACAACATCTTTATAATTTTTTGCAGCAGCGCGGATAAGGGAAATGCCACCAATATCAATTTTCTCAATAATATCTTGTTCTGAAGCTTTTGAGGCAACAGTTTCTTCAAAAGGATATAAGTCGACGATAACTAAGTCTATCTCAGGAATCTCGTATTTGGCAATTTGTTGTTGATCCTCTTCAATATCACGTCTGCAGAGGATGCCGCCGAACACCTTAGGATGTAAAGTCTTAACGCGACCACCGAGAATTGAAGGGTAAGTAGTGAGATCTTCTACGGCTTCACAGGGATAACCTAAAGATTCAATAAACTTACGAGTACCACCTGTGGACAAGAATTTTACTCCCTCTCCATTAAGCTTTGATATTATTTCATCCAGTCCATCCTTGTGATAAACTGAAATCAGTGCTGTTTTAATTTTCTTGGATTCAGACATTTCGATGCTATTTTATTTTTCGACTGCAAAGTTACGAATAAATGTTTATTCGATAATCATTTTTTGCTGGTGATTTTATCTGCAAACCTTTTCTACCAAATTGAAACTCTTTTTTCAACTGGAATAAACATTGGATCGGAGTCCTTAATATTAAATGCTTCATACCATGCTCCGATTTGAGGAAGGGCACCGTCAACTCTCCATTTCGCTAAAGAATGTGGGTCAGTCTTAGTGCGTTTCAGTATTTCTTCTGGCCGAATATTGCCAGCCCAAACATTAGCAAAAGCAAGGAAGAAACGTTGGTCGGGAGTAAAGCCGTCAATATTTTCCAAAGTTTTATTTCTAGTGGCATTTTTGTATGCGTTAAAAGAAACTTGTAGTCCTCCGTGGTCTGCAATGTTCTCTCCTAATGTTAACTGTCCATTGGCATGAAGACCGGGAGCTACTTCTATATTACTAAAGAAGTCTGACATAACTTTTGCGCGTTCTTCAAAATTCTTTGCATCATCAGCCGTCCACCAATCTTTTAGATTTCCGTCTTTATCGTATTGGCGACCGTTATCATCAAATCCATGAGTCATTTCATGACCGATGACAACACCTATTGCTCCGTAATTAAAGGCATCGTCAGCATTCATGTCAAAGAAAGGATATTGTAGGATACCAGCTGGGAAGCATATCTCATTCGTAGTAGGGTTATAATATGCATTAACAGTCTGAGGAGTCATTAACCATTCTGTTGGATCTACAGGCTTGCTAAGTTTTTCCACCATTCGATTGTATTCCCATTCATTGGCTCTTTTCATGTTTGCATAATAAGAGTCTTCTTTTATTATCAGTTGTGAGTAATCTTTCCACTTGTCGGGATAGCCGATTTTTATACGGAAGGCAGCTAGTTTCTCTTGTGCTTTTTCCTTCGTACTTTCGCTCATCCAAGATAAGTTTTGAATACGTTGTGATAAAGACTTTTGTAAATTTCTTACTAACTGCAGCATACGTTCCTTAGATTTTGCAGGAAAATATTTTTCTACGTACAATTGTCCAACTGCTTCTCCTAAAGCTTCATTAACAGCGGATACTGCTCGTTTCCACCTAGGTGAGTTTTGTTGGCGACCTGACATTGTACGGCCATAAAAATCAAAGTCTGCTTCTGCCATTTCATCATTTAGCAAAGAAGCTCTAGAGTCAATGATATTCCATTCCAAATATGCTTTTAACTGGTTCAAAGGTAATTTGGATATTAGACGAGCTACTGCGGTAATTGATTCTGGTTGTCCAATATTGATTTCATTAGCTGACATAAGTCGTGCATGTCCTAGAAATGTAGCCCAATCGAATGTCGGCCATTTAGCTCTGATGAGTTCAATAGCCATTTTATTGTAATTTTTATAGGGGTCGCGAAGGTCTTCTTGTTTCCGTGCAGCTTTTGCAAGGCTAGTTTCAATATTCATAATCCATCTAGCTGAATTTGTCGCCGTTGCTTGATTATAACCCGATAGTCGAAACATCTTAGCAATGAATTTGACATATTTGGCACGGATAGTTTTCATCTTTTCAGATTGTTCCAGATAATAGTCACGTTCACCCATTCCAAGTCCGCCCTGCATGAATTGTAATAAATTTGCTTTACTGTTCTTATCATCGGCTCCGATATAGAAATTGAAAAAAGGTGATATGCCTTCGCATGCCATATCTCCCATGAGGGCGAATAATTGTTTGCGATTGCATATGGCAGCAACTTTTGCTAAATCGGCTTTCATTGGAGCAATTCCTTCACGATTTAGTTTATTGCTATCCATAGCAATATTATATAGATCTCCGATTTTCTGAGCTAAGCTGCCTTGCTGCTTATTACTACTTTTAGCAAGATCGAGAATCAAACCTTTTATTTGCAAACGATTATTTTCAGCGAGCATATCAAATGTCCCGAATCGAGCATATTCTGGTGTTAAAGGATTTTTCTTCATCCAACCACCGCATGCAAACTGATAGAAATCTGTTCCTACCTTGGCACTTTTATCCAAATTAGTCATATCCAAACCTCCATGTGTATCTTTGTCATTTGTAGCGCTTTTTATAGTAAAGCCCATAGACATCAAACTTATTAGTCCAATCGATAGAATATTAAATATTTTCATAAGTATATATTAATTTAAGTTCTCTAAGTTATACATTTCTTCCGAAGCCTTTTCCCATTCGTTCATTATCTGGTCTAACTGGCTTTTCAATTTTCCATGTTTTTCGTAGACACTTGCATCCGAAGCTCCTTCTACAGTCGACATTTTATTTTCCAATATTTTTATTGCACTCTCCATTTGGTTGATTTCCAATTCAAAATCAGATATTTGTTTTTCCAATTTCCGTTTCTTGCGATTATATTCTTTTTGAGCTTCATAAGAAAGCCGGCTCTCTGAAGGTGGATCTTTTTCAGTCGTACCATTAGCTGCATGATCAACAGTTGATGCGTTTGTCTGTTGCTGTAATTCAGCCAGCGAATTTAGATTTTTTTTCTGCAGGAATTCATATATGCCACACAAATGCTCTACGACTTTCCCTTCGCCAAATTCGTATACTTTGGTAACCAAACCGTCTAAGAAATCCCGGTCGTGGCTTACTATAATTGCCGTTCCATCAAAATCTCGAATAGCATCTTTGAGCACATCTTTCGAAATCATGTCAAGATGGTTAGTGGGTTCATCTAATATCAAAAAGTTGACAGGCTCGAGCAGTAGCTTTATCATAGCTAAACGAGTTCGTTCTCCACCCGAAAGGACCTTTACTTTCTTATCGGAAGCCTCACCACCGAACATAAATGCACCTAAGATATCTCGAATTTTCAATCGGATATCTCCCACGGCAACACGATCTATTGTATCGAACACAGTAACTTCTTCATCCAACATCTGTGCTTGATTTTGTGCAAAATAGCCGATTTGAACATTATGTCCCAATGTAAGTTTCCCTTCATGAGATATTTCACCCATGATGCATTTTACTAAAGTAGATTTACCTTCACCATTTCGACCGACGAAGGCCACTTTTTCACCTCTGTTGATTGTGAATGTTACATTACTGAAAACTCGATGTTCACCGAAGGCTTTCCCAACATTCTCACAAATTAAAGGATAATTCCCACTCCGTATAGTTGGTGGAAATTTGAGGCGCATAGCAGCATTGTCTTCTTCGTCTACTTCTACTAATTGAATTTTAGAAAGTTGCTTGATACGACTTTGCACTTGTACAGCTTTAGTGGGTTTATACCGGAAACGCTTGATAAAGTCTTCTGTGTCCTCTATCATTTTTTGCTGGTTCTCGTAGGCCCTCAGTTGCTGCTCTCTTCTTTCTTTCCGTAGCGTTACGAATTCGTCGTATTTGACTTTGTAGTCATATATTTTGCCGCAGCTGATTTCTATCGTACGATTAGTGACATTGTTGAGGAAAGCACGATCGTGACTTACTAGCATCACTGCTTTCGAATTCATAGATAAAAAAGTTTCGAGCCATTGGATACTTTCAATATCCAGGTGGTTAGTAGGCTCATCCAGTAATAAGATATCGCAATTTCGTAGCAATAATTTGGCTATTTCAATACGCATCCGCCAGCCTCCTGAAAATTCAGAAGTAGGGCGGTCGAAATCTTTTCTTTCAAACCCCAGTCCAATTAAAGTTTTATCAATTTCGGCCTCGTAATTATTACCGCCCATCATTAGGTATTGCTCGTTAAGATGGGTGAAGCGTTCTAATTGTTGTGCATATTCTTTGCTCTCATAATCTGTCCGGGCATCTAAGTCTTTTCTCAATGTTTCAATCTTAGATTGCATATCAGTGATGTTTTCGAAAGCTAGCCTCGTTTCTTCCATCACTGTGCGACTATCAGATAATTTCATGACTTGTGGTAAGTAACCGATGCTTATATCTCGAGGAATTGAAACAGTTCCTTCAGTAGGATTCTGTAATCCTGCCAATATTTTGAGCATCGTACTCTTTCCCGCACCATTTTTTCCCACTAAAGCGATTCTGTCTTTGTTATTGATGACGAAGCTAACATTCGAGAAAAGAGGAGTTGCGTTAAATTCTACCTTTAAGTTTTCAACTGAAATCACAACACTAATATTTAGGAAGACAAAGATACTACAAGCGAGGAAATTTGCAAAATAACAGACTCATTTTTATGCAACTTATTCCCTCGTTAGTATTTCTCTCTGTCTTGCAGATGGCTAAAAATCTGATGTCATTTGTTTGATGCCGCTTGATAATTTGCAATTGCGCGTAAAGTGATAGGCGTGTATGAATTACTAGTTTTCGTTTCTATATATTCACCATTATTATGCTGCACGATAAACTGATCCAATTTCTTTCCTGTGGAAAGAACAACTAGTTTGTTGTCTTCTAAGTATCCTAGGTTTTCGTATGTAGCCATCAGTGCACGAGGTTGGTAATTTTGTTTCAATACATCTTGTCCAAAAAAATAGGAAAGATAATTGAAATGAAGCAACCCGAAGACTGTCGGCATAATATCAATTTGTGAAGTAATCTTTTTAAAAGACTGTGGAGCTATGAACCCGGGAGAATAGATTAATGCAGGTATCTGGTATTTGTCCAAAGGAATTTCAGTCTCTCCAGCACTCGATGCGCAATGGTCGGCTACAATGATAATCACTGTATTTTTGAACCACGGTTTATTCTTAGCATCAGCAATAAATTTTCCGATAGCGTAATCTGCATATTTTACACCTCCGTCGCGTGATTTCTTTTTCGGAGAAATGTCTATTCTGTTTTCAGGATATGTAAAAGGACGGTGATTGCTGACTGTCATGATATGCAAGAAGGTTGGTTTTCTTGTCGCCATGTTTTTTTGCATCACTTCTATTGCCTTGTTGAAGATATCTTCATCACATACTCCCCAAATATTACTGAAATGGACTTTAGAATCATCGATATTACCTTTATCGATAATTTGGTATCCGTTATTTTTGTAGAATGTTGCCATATTATCGAAATAGGCATTCCCACCATAGAGGAATTGCGTATTATATCCTTTGGAGCGAAGTATTGTTCCGACCGAGAAAAGGTTTGCATTATTTGGCTGTTTAATTACACTTTCGCCTGGACAGGGAGGAAGGCACAATGTCAGGGCTTCCAACCCACGTACGGTACGGTTACCAGTGGCATAAAGGCTATCGAAAGCAATTCCTTCATTCATCAATCTATCTAAATTTGGAGTCAAGTGCTTTTCATTGCCATAACGTGTAAGGTACGAACCGCTCAGACTCTCCTCGGTGATGAGAATGATATTCTTATATATCTCTGGCCCGTTAGAAGTAACAGCATGACGGTTATCGTTCCCGGTACTGCCGTATTGTTTATTAATGACTTCTACAGCCATCTTCTGAGGAAGCGTGAGATAAAAGTCTTTAAAGTTTAATTTATTATCGAAGAATGCCCGATAAAATTTATCAATACCGTTTGCTTGGAGTTCATTGACATATATATTGGGAGAGTTCTCATAGCTTGGCGCTAATGACAAGTGGAATAATGCTCCTAAGAATATGGCAATATAGATAGTTATCGGTGAAATCCTATCTTTAAACGTAGAATATGAACTGAAGGAAGGGTATTTATAGCGTGAAACAAACCATGTCAATACGCCTGAGATAACAGCTAAAACACTAAAGAGAGGAATAATAGCATAAGATTCCAGGATGTTGCCTATGACTTCATGAGTGTATATTAGATAATCTACGGCAATAAAATTATAACGGACACCGAATTCATCCCAAAAGAACCATTCTCCCGATATGCTAACTAACATAATGAAGAATGTGATGAAAAGAATGGCTAAATATAGTATGTAACTCCATTGCTGACGAATTCGAGGCAAGAAAAGTCGAAGCCCGAAACTAATGACTTTATAAGTGAGCAAAATCTTAACGATTTTTGGAACTGCACTTCCATATTCATCAAAAATCGTATGGAAACAAAAGACATATATCAGGGCAATCAGCAATAATCCGAAGATGATAGATCCCCAAGGCTGGCTATATTTTTTATAATTTAAGGTGAAAATGCAGATTGCGATGAATAAGGTGCATACAAAAGCAACGGCCATATCATTGATAAATCCTAAAGCAAAGATATTGAACCAGTCAAGAGCTCCGAAAGAAACTTTTGTTTGGGAATTAAACAACAAGCAAATACGTAATAAAAATCCTAGGATGAGAGGGATAGTTATTAACCATTTTAGAGTGTGCCACAAAAGAGTTGATTGACTTTCAGCTTCTGAGTCATGTTTTGAGATGAATTTTTTCATTATGTTTACGATTAAAGCCTAAGGCTATCATACCGTAAATTCCTAATACGATAACTAGTAGGGTTTGAATACTATGAACGATTAATGCAAAAGTGCCGGCATCTGTCACGTTCACATTGTACAGTGACATCATTGATATAATGGCGAAATGCCATGGACCAGCACCGTTAGGAGTAGGGACAATGACGGCAAATGTTCCGCCGACAAATAAAACAAGGGCAGCTAGGATATTAAGATGTGATGTAAAGTCGAAACAATATAGTGTTAAATAGAAATGTAAGAAATAGCAAATCCAGATTAAAGCGGTATACAAGATGAAAAGTGGCAAGTTACGGACTTTCTTCAACGATATGATGCCCGACCAGATATTAACGGCAACGCCTTTTACTTTTTCAAAAAAAGAAAGCGTTCGCGCTAAAAAATAGAGCAGTACTATTATACCAATAGAACTGAAGAGAATGATATAAAATTCTGCTGAAGAAAATAGCTGGACTAATGAAGGAAATTCAGTCCCAGTAACAGAAAAGAATTTGCGAAATATTTCCACTTGAAGAAAGAAAGTAATGCCTGCTATCAGAACGGAGATGATAGAGTCGATAACTCTTTCTGTTACCACTGTACCTAATGATTTTGAAAATGATACGTTCTCGTATTTGGAAAGAACTCCGCAACGTGAAACTTCACCGATTCGAGGAAGTATCAGATTGGCGGCATAAGATATAAAGATAGCATAAACACAAGTCGATAAATGGGGATTTTCATCAAGCGGCTCTAATGTTTGTTTCCATCGCCATCCACGTAATATGTGGCTCATTGTTCCGAAGAAGAGCGAAAAGAGCATCCACCACCAATTGATGCCATGCAACAATATCTGTCCAGCATGTCTAAAATCAAAATCACGGTATACCCAACAAAGAATGAAACCGCCTAGTACGATAGGTAATACTATCTTTAGTGTTTTTTTTATCAGTTTCTTTATTCTAAAATCCTCTTTCTTCATTAAAACGATTATCTTTGTTGGATGCAAAAGTAATTATTTGTTTGAGATATGAAGTCAGTAAAGCCTAAAAAGTTTCTCGGCCAACATTTTTTAAAGGATTTGCAAGTAGCAGAAAGTATTGCTGATACTGTTGATTATATGCCTGACATCCCCATATTGGAGGTAGGACCAGGAATGGGAGTACTGACGCAATTCCTTATTCGCAAAAATCGTCAACTCAAAGTAGTGGAGGTAGATTGCGAGTCGGTGGCATATTTAAATCATGAGTATCCTGAAATATCTTCTGATATTTATCGGGAAAACTTTTTGAAGATGGACCTTGTAAATCTGTTCGATAATCAACCGTTTGTCTTGACTGGAAATTATCCATATAATATTTCTTCTCAGATTTTCTTTAAGATGCTCGAAAATAAGAATCTCATACCATGCTGTACAGGGATGATTCAGAAAGAAGTAGCCGAACGGATTGCTTCTAAGCCTGGATGCAAGTCTTATGGAATACTTAGTATTCTCATTCAAGCATGGTACAAAGTCGATTATTTATTTACTGTAGAACCGCAAGTCTTTAATCCCCCTCCTAAGGTGAGGAGTGCCGTTATACGTATGGTGCGTAATGATGTACAACAGTTGGGATGCGATGAAAAACTATTTAAACAGGTGGTAAAAACTACTTTCAACCAGCGAAGAAAAACATTAAGAAATTCTATCAAGCCAATCCTTGGCGAGAAATGTGCTATCACGGACGATGCATTGTTTAATCGCCGCCCCGAACAATTGTCTGTTTCAGATTTTATAGATTTGACAAACTTGATAAGTGGGGTCATTGAGAATAAAAAAGAACTTTGAAGTACCTTTAACCTTATCTAAAATAAAAATAAATTAAAAAAAGTAGGCAAAATGTATTGAAGTAAACATTTTATTTCCTTATTTTTGTAACAGAATGTATAATTGGTGTAAAATGCCAATCTTAAAAACGTAAGATGATGATGGACACTCAAGACACTAATCAACCTTTAGAAGAAGGTAAGTTAGAAGAAGAAAAACATGTAGCCGAGGTCACCGATGATACGGTAACTCCTGCTGCGGAAGTGGTTGCTCCTGAGGGAGAAGTTGAAAAGAAAGAGACTGTGGTCTTGAATGAAGCTGCGGAATCGGTTGAAGATCCACTTTCAGAACAAAAAGTTGAAGAGGTTGAAGAAAAGCAAGCCCCTGTTGAGGATGCTTTAGATGAAACTCCTAAGGCAGTAGAAGAAACTGTGGAGGAGCTGGAGGTTAAAGAGGAGGCTGACTCTGACAAAGAGGATGAGAAGAAGAATCAACACTTTGAGAGTTTAGATGAAGTAATTGATCGTTTAAAGAGTATTTCTGAAAGTGATTGCCAGATTACTAAGCAGGAGTTAGATAATCTGAAGCAGGCATTCTATAAATTACATACTGCAGAGCAAGAAGAGGCAAAGAAGAAATTTATAGAGAATGGTGGTGCTGAAGAAGATTTCCTACCTGTTCCTGATGATAAAGAAAATCAATTTAAAGATATTCTGACCGTTATCAAGGAAAAGAGAAATAAGAATGCAGAGGAACTGGATAAAGTGAAAGAACAAAATCTGCAGATCAGAAACTCTATTATCGCCAAGTTGAAAGAGATGGTTGATTCTCCTGAACAGGCCAATAAGTCGTATAATGAATTTAGAAAACTCCAACAGCAGTGGAATGAAACGAAAGTTATTCCACAGGAGTATGCTAATGAATTATGGAAGAACTACCAGCTTTACATTGAGAAATTTTATGATATCCTGAAGCTGAATAATGAATTCCGTGAGTATGATTTCAAAAAGAACCTGGTTATTAAAACGCGTCTTTGTGAAATCGCCGAGAAATTGAGTGAAGAGAAAGATATTATTTCTGCTTTCCATCAATTACAAAAGCTACATCAGGAATTCCGCGATACCGGCCCTGTAGCAAAGGAACTTCGCGAATCAATTTGGCAGCGTTTTAAAACTGCGTCGACAGTTATCAATCGCCGTCACCAGCAGCATTTTGAAGAGCTGAAAGAAGAAGAACAGCATAATCTAGATCAGAAAACTGTTATTTGTGAGATTATCGAGGCTATTGAATGGGAAACATTGAAGACTTTCTCTGCTTGGGATGAGAAGACGCAAGAGATAATAGCACTTCAGAACAAGTGGAAGACGATAGGCTTTGTTCCTAAGAAAATGAATGCTAAGATTTTTGAACGTTTCCGCAAAGATTGTGATGAGTTCTTTAAAAAGAAAGGTGAGTTCTTCAAGTCTTTAAAAGAGAATATGAATGCTAACTTAGCCAAGAAAAGAGAATTGGTTAAGAAAGCCGAAGAACTGAAAGACAGTACCGATTGGAAAGTTACAGCCGACTTGCTTACTAAGTTACAGAAAGAATGGAAAACCATTGGACCTGTTTCTAAGAAGTATTCTGATGCTGTTTGGAAACAGTTTATTACAGCATGCGACTTTTTCTTCGATCAGAAGAATAAGGCTAATAATTCTCAACATTCGGTTGAATTGCAGAACCTGGAACAAAAGAAAGCTATCATTGATAAGTTGAATGCTCTCGATGAGAATGCCACTGACGATGAGGCCAGTGACTTGGTTCATAGCTTAATCAGCGAATGGAATGGAATAGGTCATGTACCATTCAAAGAGAAAGATAAAATCTATGAGCAGTTCCATTCTAAAATCGATGAACTGTTTAATCGTTTCCATATATCTGCCTCTAATAAGAGTTTGAGTAACTTCAAGACAGCTATTACAGCGAATGGAGGAGTACAGGCTCTGATTAGAGAAAGAGACAAACTGTCTCGCAATTATGAGAATATGAAGAATGAATTACAGACTTACGAGAATAATTTAGGTTTTCTCTCATCGTCTTCAAAAAATGGAAGTTCTTTGTTGACTGAAATCAATCGTAAGGCTGAGCGACTGAAGGCTGATTTAGAACTGGCTCTTCAGAAGATAAAAATTATAAATGAACAAATTAAGCAAGGGGAAAACGAATCAAAGGAATAACTCTTGCAGGCACACTAAAAAGGAAAAGAGGGCTTTAGGTAAGTCCTCTTTTTTATTTTCTAGTTTATTCGGTAATTGCTGGGAGAGTCTCCCGTATGTTTCTTGAAGTATCTGCTTAAGTAGGATTGATCTGGAAATTTCAGCTGTTCTGCAATTTGTGTAATAGAAAAATCAGTATAACGTAACAATACTTTTATTTCTGCTATCAATTGCTCATCTATTAATTGTTTGGGCGATTTTCCAAAGCAGTTGGTTATCTCGTTTAAATAGCGGGTAGAGATGCATAAGCTGTTCGCATAGAATTGAACGTCATGCTGCATAATGCTGTGGTCGTGTACCATCGAAAGGAATCGATGGTAAAGCATTTGTCTGCGAGAATAAGAGTTACCTGTAAAGATGAATTTTGTTGGGATAGTATTGCATGTCCACATCATAAAACTTTGAAGGAAATTATGCTCCAAATATTTGGAGAATGTATTCTTCTCTTCCTTGCATAACATTTGTGACATATCCATCCACATATTTGCATTCTGCCAGGATTCGCCTCCCAGAGGATGATTATATAGCGGTGATTCACCAATAAAATGGAAATAAGACGTGTCTATCTGTATGGCCACTTCATCGAAAAGTTCTTTAGAAAAAATGAAGATCCTGACTTTGAAATCTTCTGTGGCATCTATCAGTTGTAAAAGTGTTCCTGATAAAAATATAAGTTCAGAACATTCTTGAAGTTGGTAAGTCTGAATACCTGTCGATAATGTTCCTTTACCCTTAATGCAAAGAATATCCATTCCACACTTAAAACGATAAGGGTAATTTACAATGCTATGAAAATTTGACTCTTCATAATAGAAAGACTTACCATATTGAACAAAGGCATCTTTCATGGTGTTTTTTATTTAATACAAATATACTAATAATTCACTAAATACAAGTTTTTATTAGAAAAATTGTGTGAGGAAAAGATTTGTATGTCAATGATAAATATTAAAAAAAAGGGCCTTGATTGTTCGTTTAATAAAAAAATGTATAACTTTGCGAATAGTGAAGAAAACATTCAGATTAGAACTATATAAATTTAGAAGAAAGGCGAAATTATGAAAAAAATTATTTTAAGCATTGCTTTCTTAGCAATGGTCGTATGCTTAGGGAATACAGCTTCTACTGTTTCTGCTAGTGAAGTTCAGAATGCACCTCAGCAAGTAGACAAGACACAACAGAAGATTGCTAAAAAATTGGCAAAGTCTTCTCAAAAGGCACAACAAGCTCAAATCAAAGCCGAAAAGGCTAAGTTAGCTGCTCAAAAGGCTGCTGAAAAAGCAAGATCGTTGAGACAGAAAGCTGATGATGCTCAACAGAAGGCTGAAGATGCTCAGAAAAAGGCTGATAAATTGGTACAAGCTGCTAAAGATGCTAAAACTGCAGCTCAGAATGATTCTGTACGCGTATCAATGTAGTTTATACAGCTAATTAGTTATATAAAAGTCCGAGGATTAATTCCCGGACTTTTTTTATTTTCCAATCCTTCATATTTCTCTTTCTTTTCTGCCTGCTTTTGCTTTTGTCGTAATGAAAGATTACTATCTGATCAGGTGTAAGAATTATATCAAAAGATGATATAATTGATGTGATGACATAGTACTTTTTTAAAGCTATGTCGTTCCTAGCCAATTTAAATTTAACAATATTTATTATTTTCTAATTATCTAATTTACAACATTTTGTTTCTTATATATGAAGTGTCATATATAAAATATGGGCATTATCTAAAAGTTTTTTTTTAGTAATTTTACTTAGGAATTCATACTAAAATGAATGTTTAATAATATGGAAGAAGGAATAATAGAATTAGTGCATGCATTATTGAACACAAAGAATAATCACATCTCGTTGCTGCAGCAAATTAATGATGAATTATTAAGTAAATATCAGCTGTCTTATGGGAACTACCTTAAGATATTTCCTAAAGATGTGGAGATTTATTATGTCAATAAAGGTTCGAATAACCCTTTTGTGGATACAAATATGCACTGTATGCTTGACCCGAAGACTAATACGGAAATCTGGGGATTACAATCGAATCGTTTCGGTAAGTTGTATATTCACAGAAAAGGAATGGGCGGTGTGGATGTTTGTCTGTCCGACAGCAATGATTATGCATTGTGTTGCAGCATCAAGTCGGCAGAAGTGAATGGAGAAGATATTTGGAGCGGAATTAAAATTCGCGATATTATCTTGAAGATGATTTGTGAAAACAACCATTTATCGGATAAGATGGAAGCATTGAACCTGTTGAACAGCAATAAGTCTTCACAGGTATTGTCTCTTCGCCAGCAACCTTCGCAGGATTACATTTATCATATCCGTCGGAGCAGCTTGCGCAGACGCGACAAATATGTTCTTTCACCTTTGCGCTCTCTTTCCGATTTATGGAATAAAAAGCTTGTTATCAATAATGTACAGAAGGTAAATTTGTACATGAAAGCTCATCCCGATGAGAATGTGCTGGATGTATTGCGTGAACACGGATTCCGCTATATCCCTTTGGAAATTAAAATCAGGTATAAGATAGACCGCAAGGCTAAATTATACGAATAAGATAATGTGCGATGCGAGGGGCACATCAAAACCTTGCTAATAATAATAATAAATGAATTATGTCGAAGATTTATTCAGATCAGGTGCAGAAGGCACAGTTGCTCTCTGCAGGATTAAAAAAGAATTATGAAACAATAAAGAACTATGGTATTAGTCGTGAGATGATAGACAGATTGGAAGAGGATTCGAAGATAGCGACTGATATGAATAAAGAGGTAGAAGACTTGCGAGAAGAGGTTAGAATGAAGTCGGCCAAGGCAAACAAAAAACTGGTCGATTTGAAGAATAATATGCAGAATGCTAAACAGGTAATAAAACGGAATTTCGACCAGGAACAATGGCAGAGATTTGGTATACTCGATAAGAGGTAAAAACATAAATCTCACAGTAATAATGCATCTCAAAAGTTCTCACTGAAAAAGTTACGAAAAATAAGTTGGACCTTTCTATTATCACTGTAAGTTAAATGATTTACAGTTAATTGCAGCGGTTCACTATAGTGATATAATGCATTGAGAAAAAAGAGTGTGTAAGGTATTGTTCCATGAATCGAGATGCTTGTTGAGCATCTGAAGTTCGACGTTAATATCCGTTTTATGCAAATGATAGGATATAATAGATAAATGATAATAGGCTGTTTTATATTTCACAAACGTGAACAGCACGCTTCACTTGGGTGAAACATGAATATTAAAATAATGCGCATATAATGTTATAATATCATCAGCAAGAGTTGATTTATATATGTACAATATTTTTAATTCATAGTGTTGTTCCAACAATATTATACTCTATCTTACTTTATACGAGGGTGTGTCGGGAGTTTTCCGATGCACCCTTATTATATAATGACATACTTGTCGGCATAATTATGTGATAATTGAATTGTTTTCTGTGATTAAATGCTAATTCTATCTTATTTTCTGTGATAGGGATATTCGATTCATCAAATAATGATTATCTTTACCTTTGAAATCTTATATTCTTCCAGAAAAGAGATTGTATATTGAAGATATTAATATATATGAATTAAGTATTATGAAAAAGAATCGTTTAAGTTGTTTATTATTGTTTTTGTGCTTATCGATAGCATCTTGTCCGGCATATTCTGCCAATGGGAAATGGAAAGCTCAGCATGTCATCATCCTCGGTTTCGATGGATGGGGTGCACATAGTGTAGCGAAGGCAAACATACCTAATATAAAGAGGTTGATGGCAAATGGCAGTTACACATTGAAGAAACGTTCCGTATCACCTTCTTCGAGTGCAGTGAATTGGGCATCTATGTTTATGGGAGCCGGTCCGGAATTGCACGGATATACTGAATGGAATACTAAGGTTCCCGATATTCCTTCTCGCGTAGTCAACAAAGACAATATCTTTCCTACTATATTCTCCATCTTCCGTGAACAATGTCCGAAAGCCGAGATAGGTTGTTTCTATCAATGGGAAGGGATAAAGTTTGTTGTTGATACATTGGCTCTGAATAATAACAAGCAGTTTGCTGATAATCCTCAGTCATCGCCGATATTATGTGATGCAGCAGAGAAATATATCAAGGAAAAACAACCCAACCTGGCACTGTTCTATTGGGATAATCCTGATGAGGTAGGTCATAATAAGGGATGGTACTCCGACGATTATTATAAGATGCTGGAGGAATTGGACGTCTATGTAGGCCGTATCGTAAAGGCTGTCGAGGAGGCAGGCATATTGAATAATACTGTTTTCATTATCACATCCGATCATGGCGGCCACGATAAGGGACATGGCACAAAGTCTATACTGGATATGGAATCTCCTTTTATTATATATGGTAAAGACATAAAGAAGAACCATGAAATCCAAGCATCCATGATGCAATTCGATATTGCATCCACCATTGCCTATATCTTCAATTTGAAACAACCGCAGGTGTGGATCGGCCGTCCGATGAAAGAGGTTTTCATTAAATAGTGATCTTGTTGTTCAGCAGAACCTGATACTAACTATTGAGAAGAGTACAGATGAAGAATATCATTAAGGATTTAGGGAATAAGAACCACAAAAGATATCTAGGAGGACTGGATGTCTTTAAATATATAGGTCCTGGTCTGTTGGTGACAGTCGGGTTTATCGACCCTGGTAATTGGGCATCCAACTTTGCAGCTGGTTCTACTTTCGGGTACTCTCTTCTGTGGATAGTTACTTTATCTACTATTATGCTGATTATTTTGCAGCATAATGTTGCCCATTTGGGAATTGTCACCGGGCTCTGCCTTTCAGAGGCCGCTACGAAGTATACTCCTAAATGGGTGTCTCGTCCCATTCTTGGTACGGCGGTATTGGCATCAATCTCTACTTCGTTGGCAGAGATACTGGGTGGCGCCATTGCACTCGACATGCTGTTTAAGATTCCTATAGCCTTGGGTGCCATCCTGACAACTGCCTTTGTCTTTATCATGCTCTTCACCAATTCGTATAAAAAGATAGAGCGTGCTATCATTGCTTTTGTTTCTGTGATAGGACTTTCTTTTATTTACGAGTTGTTTCTGGTGAAAATTGATTGGCCCGTTGCGGTTCAAGGATGGGTTACTCCTTCGTTTCCTTCAGGAAGCATGTTGGTTATCATGAGTGTGCTGGGTGCAGTCGTAATGCCGCATAATCTGTTCCTTCATTCGGAAGTAATACAAAGTCGCCAGTGCAATACCCAGAATGATACATGTATCAAGCGGATGTTGAAATACGAACTGTTCGATACACTGTTCTCGATGATTGTCGGCTGGGCCATCAATAGTGCGATGATATTGCTTGCTGCTGCCACCTTCTTCAAGAATGGAGTTCATGTAAGCGAATTGCAGCAGGCGAATTCCTTATTGCAACCGTTGCTGGGCAACAATGCGGTCATTGTTTTTGCACTTGCCTTGCTGATGGCAGGAATATCGTCTACTATTACGAGCGGTATGGCTGCAGGATCTATTTTTGCCGGAATCTTTGAAGAGTCGTACCATATTAAAGACAGTCACTCGCAAGTAGGTGTTATCCTTTCATTAGGTATAGCCTTATTGCTCATTTTCTTCATTGGCAATCCTTTCAAGGGATTGCTCATTTCACAGATGGTACTGAGTATCCAGTTGCCTTTTACCGTCTTCTTGCAAGTCGGACTCACATCATCCCATAGAGTGATGGGGCAATATGCCAATAGTCGTTGGAACTCATTTGTCCTTTATACGATTGCCGTTGTTGTAACGGTATTGAATATTATGCTTTTGATTTCGGCGATATAAGATTATTCCTTTTTAGCATTCCAAACGAAGGTAGCGATGATAGTGGAGAGAATAGCTGCTCCAATCCAGCACCATGAAATGTAGGTGAAGTCATAATGTGGCATACCGTTGATTAATTGCTTATGTCCTTCAATAAGTACACCGCTAAGTATGTCTTGTATACCTGCTCCTAAATAGCTGGCAATACCGATTACACCTAATGCAGCTCCCGATGCATTGCTCGGTGCGATGTCGACAGCCATTAATCCGCCTAAGAAACAGATTAACACTCCAATTCCTGTTCCGAAAAGAATCATTGCCAATACATCCACCCATAGATGGTGCCCGGGAACAAGAAGGAACAAACTGAGTGCGGCAACATTCATCAATCCTGCAACCAATGCCGGCAGGTTCCTACGTCCTCCAAACATCCTGTCGGAGATGAATCCAGAAAAGGCTGTTCCTATAATTCCAAAGATGGAATTGATAGAAAGTATCATGCCCGCTTCTTTTAATCCGTAGCCTTTTTGATTCTGCATGAAGAAGATGCCCCAACTGTTTACAGCATATCTGCAGAAGTACATGAAAGCACTGGATATCGCTAATGTCCATATTGCAGGATTCTTCAAGACTAACAATTGCGCCTTCTTCACATCGGCTACTTCGTCTGCCGAAAGATTTTGTTGTGCCTTTGGAGGGTTAACAGGAGGATAACCTTCGCTTTCAGGAGTGTCGTGTACAAACTTCCAAACGACAAGCACACCCAGCAGTCCTAGTAGGCCGGAACATACAAACCCATATCTCCATCCTAATGCTGCAACGATGAAGGTAGATAATACCCATGTTAATCCTTCTCCCAGATTATGGCTGATAATCCAGAATCCATAGAAAGTGCCACGCTCTTTATCGTTATACCAGCGCGATAGTTCAACCACACATGAGGGTGCACCCATCGACTGGAACCAACCGTTGAGTCCCCATAATACGGCGAACAGAATAAAAGAGTTGGTATAGCCGAGGCACAGATTGATAACTGCGGTGAGCAATAAGCCCGTCGATAAGAATTTGCGGATATTGCAATGGTCGGAAATAAAGCCATTGGCAAACTTGCCTACAGCATAGGTGAAAAATAATGCTGAACCAATGATTCCCAATTCTGTCTCTGTAAAAACACCTTCCTTGATAATAGGTACCTTTACTACGTTCAGTACTAATCGGCATACATAAAATAAGGTGTAACCGACGGTGAAGGCAATAAAGGTCTTCCATCTGAGACTCTTGAATCTCTTGGGAGAGAGTAGCGATGGATCAACACCCGTAATAGGGGCAGATGTCTTGTAAAAGTTAAGGAATCTTCTCAGCATGATAGTTACGATTAATGGTTAATAGGGTCTGAACCCAATAATTTCGCGAACTTCTTTTATGGTTTTTGCGGCATGTTCACGGGCTTTGGCATCACCTTCTTCAATAATCTTATTCAATAGAGGTTGGTTAGATTCGAATTCAGCCATCTTTTCTCTGATAGGAGTGTTGAAAGTGATGATATCTTCTGCTATTTTCTTTTTCAAGTCACCGTAGCGAATAGAACAGTCGTTCCATTTCTCATTGAAATAGTCGTATGTTTCTTTATCCGAAACGACATTGAGGAAGGTGAACAGATTCTCTATTACTTCAGGCTTTGGACTGTTGGGCGCTTGTGGTCCATTATCTGTTACTGCTCTCATCACCTTCTTGCGAATTACCGAAGGTTCATCTTTCAAATAGATACAATTGCCTTCCGACTTGCCCATCTTTCCCGAACCGTCTAATCCGGGGATTTTCACTGCTTTTTCGGAGAAGTAAAAAGATTGCGGTTCAGCAAAATAGTCTACTCCATATATTGTATTGAAACGACGGGCATAACGGCGGGCCATCTCCATATTCTGTTCTTGGTCTTTCCCGACAGGGACTTTAGCTGCACGATGAATCAAGATATCTGCTGCCATCAATGTAGGATAAGTCAGTAACCCTGCATTCACATTATCGGGTTGTTTGCGAGCTTTCTCTTTGAAAGTTGTCGTACGTTCCAATTCACCCAGATAAGCATTCATATTGAAGTAGAGGTATAGTTCAAGAACCTCTTTTACATCACTCTGTACATATATTGTCGCTTTTTGCGGATCAATGCCACATGCCAAGTATTCTACTAAGATGGTCTTTACGCTCTGTCTGATATCTTCAGGTTTGGGACAAGTAGTTAAGGAGTGCCAGTCAGCGATAAAGAAATAACAGTTATACTCATTCTGCATCTGCACAAAACTCTTCACTGCACCAAAATAATTTCCTAAATGTAGATTTCCTGTAGGGCGTATGCCACTTAATACTGTTTCCATTATGATTTTGCTTTTAAAATTATGCAAATTTACGAAAATTACCGATAAAACATCAATTTTCTCCTTATCGTTTCTTTACTTACGAAAGAATCAGTTTATATTTGCTCTTAAATACGAAATGGATATGTCTACAGAATTCGAAAAAATGCGAAGCGGATTATTGGCTGATACTTCAAGTGAGGAATTGCTCTCTCTCTTGAGCAAGGCAAAGCAACTTGTCCATCGCTTTAATACTGAAACATATCTTCATTCCTCTAACTACCGCACTCTTTTGAAAGAACTTGTCCCCGCCATTCCCGATTCAAGTTCTATTTGCCCCCCGTTTTATTGCGATTATGGAGATGGCATCATCATAGGCGAACATACCTTCGTTAACTTTAACTGTACCTTCCTCGACGGCGGTCTTATTACTATCGGCAACCATGTATTGATAGGTCCTAATGTGCAAATATATACGCCGCAGCATCCTATGGATTATCTTGAACGTCGTGAAACAAAAGAAAGGTCGCTTCCCGTAACAATAGGCGATGATTGTTGGATTGGGGGAGGAGCGATTATTTTGCCTGGAGTATCAATAGGAGACAGATGTATTATTGGTGCAGGTAGTGTTGTAACAAAAAATATACCCTCCGATAGTGTGGCTGTCGGTAACCCTGCTCGTATTACTAAAATCAACAAATAATAGCACTTTTTCACTTTTTCGTGTGATTTTAATTGAATTCTAATAAAAGATGTGATAAAGTATAAAATTAATTTATTACATTTGAGCCGTTAACTTTAGAGGAAAAACAATTCTTATTTATTAACTAATCAATTAATTAATAATCATGACACACAAAACGATTTGTATTAGACGGCTCACAAAGACAATCATCGCACTATCCTTTCTAATGGGATTAGGTGTTTTGACTGCCAGTGCTGTTACTTTACCGAAATCGGTAGAGGCTACACAGCAAAAGAAAGTTGTGAAAGGAACAGTTGTCGACGAGAAGGGCGAAGCTATTCCTGGCGCAAGTATTTTAGTAAAGGGTTCGACATCCGGAATAATTTCAGATGTTGATGGTAATTTTTCTATTCAAGTACCTAGTTCAAGTACTGTATTGGTCATTTCTTTTGTTGGCTGTAAAAGCAAAGAAGTGGTCGTAGGTAACAAAACTTCTATTAAGGTGGTTCTTGAAGCAAATGTAGAAGAATTAAAAGAGGTTGTGGTAACAGCCTTGGGTATTAAACGTGAAAAGAAGGCATTAGGCTATGCTGTACAAGATGTAAAATCAGATCAGTTAACTAAAGTTGGAAGTACAGGCCTGACGGATGCTTTACAAGGTAAGGTTGCCGGCTTGAATATTTCTGATAGTGGTACAGGCCCTGGCGGATCATCTAAGATTGTCATCCGTGGTAATTCATCTTTGAACGAGAATAACGCTCCGTTATGGGTTGTTGATGGTGTACCTTACGATACAGGCATCGATACGAATAACATGCAGTGGGGCGGTATGGATAGAGCAGGCGGTGCATTCGACTTGAATCCCGAAGATGTAGAATCCATTTCAGTCTTGAAAGGCCCGACCGCTGCTGCACTTTATGGTTCACGTGCCGGTAACGGTGTTATCATGGTAACTACTAAGAAAGGTGGCAAGAATGGTAAATTAGGAATTTCTTATACCGGTAAGTTCACTTTATCGAAAGTCGCTTATTTCCTTGACGAACAGGACACTTATGGTCAAGGTACTGCAGGCGCTTTCTCTGCTGAATCAGATTTATCTTGGGGTGCTAAAATGACAGGTCAATCAATACCTGCATGGTGGGACGATTCACAGACCACCAAATATACCGCCCAGAAAGATGTTATGAAGAACTTCTACAGAGACGGCGGCGTTCAGTCGAATGCGGTATCTCTTCAGGGAGGCGACCAGGACAATCCTTTCCGTGTAACCATTTCACATGATTACACAAAGGGTAATGTTCGTTTCAATAATGTAACTAGAACCGATTTCGATTTAGTTACAAAGTATAAAGTTAACAATTATCTCTCTTTAGATGTAAAGGCTGATTATACCAATACAAAAGGTTTAAATCGTCAGGAACTTGGTTGCTACGGCACAGCATATTATTTGTTGACTATGCCGCGCAATATTCAGTTAAACAATTTGGATGCTAATAAGTTTGATGCTGCCGATTTGGCATCTGGAGTATATACTCATGCTAACTGGTATGGCCCTGATGCAACACATCAGAATCCATACTTCATCATCAATCAGTGGAAGAATAAGGATACCAAGAATCGTCTGTTCGGTTATGCAGCAGCTAATGTAAAGATATTGCCGGAACTGACCTTCAAATTTAAACAAGGTATCGATATTGCCGACACACAATACAGATACATCTATCCGTATAGTGATCCTGTTTTCACAGCCAATTATCCTGGCTCTGAAATGTCGAAATATACATCTAAAGAGATGAATACAGAGTTCTTGCTTTCTTATAACAAGACTTTCGGCGATTTTCAGGTAGGCCTTAGCGCAGGTGGCAACCGCATGTATTCAAAGACAGAAGGCTTGTGGGGCAAATCTGGTAAGATGGTCGTATTCGGAGCTCATTATCTTTCTCTTGGTACAGCTCAAGCAGTAAGTAATTCTCTTTACGAAAAAGAAATTAATTCACTTTATGGATTCGCTAATTTGGGTTATAAAGATTTCTTGTATTTGGATTTGACTGCACGTAACGATTGGTCATCAACATTGCCTTCCAGCAATCGTTCTTATTTCTATCCGTCAGTCAGTTTGTCGGGTATTGTAACGAGTTTTATGGATGCCATGAATATCAGCTACAACAAGAATCTAATTAATTATGGTAAAGTTCGTGTATCATTCGCACAAGTAGGTAAGGATACCGATCCTTATCAGTTGGCAAACACTTATGGAACAACTACAGACGATGCTTTTGGTTATCTGTATACTACAGAACCAACTACAATGGCGAATGTCGACTTGAAACCTGAAATTGCAACATCATGGGAGTTCGGTACTGAATGGCGTCTGTTCAATAATCGTTTCGGTTTCGATTTCACCTATTATAATACATCTACAAAGAATCAGGTCGTATCTGTCGCTCTTCCACAAACTTCAGGTTGGGCAAGCAAGTATCTGAATATTGGTAAGATATCTAATAAAGGTGTCGAATTGGCAATGAACGGTACGGTAATCAAGACGAAAGATTTCACGATGGATTTGAATCTTAATCTTGCTCATAATAAAACAATGCTCGACCGGTTGGCTCCTGGCGTAGACCATTATACATTTGATGCGTTAAATGGTAATCAAGGTTACATGTCGTTACGTGGCTATCCTGGAAAGAAATTCGGTTTGATTTATGACTATGGTTATGTACGCGATACCAAGGGTAATATTGTTGTTGATTCTAACGGAATACCCGAGGTTACATCAGAACAAAAAGAGTTAGGTGATATCCAAGCAGATTTCACAGGTTCTTTTGGCATCAATTTAGGATATAAAGGTCTTAGCCTCTCTGCATTGTTCAACTTCCAGAAGGGCGGCGATATCTATTCATACACAGAGAACCAAGCAGCTAAGTATGGTACAGCTAAACGTACAGGCAATCGTGAAGAATTTATATTTAAAGGTGTTACCGAATCGGGCTCAGCCAATACAACCAAGATTAGTGCTCAATCGTATTGGACTAAAGCTCCGGCAGAAGAATTCATGTACGATGCTTCGTTCTTGAAACTGAAGGAACTTTCGTTGGCTTATGTATTTCCAAAATCTATCTTGAAGTCGTTAACGAACAACTTTATCAACAACTTGAAGCTGTCGGTATTTGGTTCGAACCTATTCTATTTGGTAAAACATACTCCTGGTACAACTCCTGATAACAGCGCTTTCTCTGCAACTGTATTCGGGCAAGCTTTGGATTATGCTCCGCTGCCTAATACGCGGACATTTGGTTTTTCACTTAATGTTGGATTTTAATTGATACGATTTATGAAAAAATATATTTTACCCGTCCTTTTGTGTGGATGCTTGGCTTTTATGTCAAGTTGTACGGATGGCTTCGATGAAATGAATACGACATCCACAGGTATAACAAAATCGCAAGTCCTTCCTAATTCCTTATTGGTTCGCAATATGTGGAAAGGTATTTCGGCTGACTATCAGCGAAACTATAACTTGTACGATGATTTGTATGCTCATTATTTTGCTGATGGTACCACATGGTGGTCGACAGACAACTATGCTTACAACGACGGTTGGGCTAAATGCGGATGGGAAGCTTTCTATACTGAACGTCAAAAAGAGTACCTGGATGTAAATGATATCTGCGGTGATAAGGCCAGTTATGTAAATATGAAGGCTATCAACGATGTATGGAATATTATATTGTGGCTCCGCTTGGTCGATCGCTGGGGAGATGTTCCATATAAAGATTCTGAAGGCAATTATGCAACTGCAAAAGCTACACCAATCGCTTTCAACTCACAAAAAGACATCTATGAGGACATGCTTGCCCGATTAGATAAAGATGGTTCTTCTATTACTTCTGCTGATGGCCAATACGACCCTGCTGCCGACGATTTAATTTACGGAGGAAATACGAATATCGCTAAATGGAAGAAATTAGCCTATTCATTGATGCTCCGTCTGGCCGTTCGTGTTTCGAAAGTTGATGCCAGTGTGGCACAGACCTATGCAGCCAAGGCTATTGCCGGTGGTGTGATGACAAGCAATGACGACAATGCCAGGATTCAATGCGATGACAGCCGTTGGAACGATTATTACGGACGTATCGTATACGATTGGCAACAGGCTTCTATGTCATCCGACTTTATGGATGTACTCACAGGTTCCAAGTCGGGTTATGCACTTGGAGTACAAGATCCTCGTCTGCCGTTGTGGTTCACACCGGGTGGCAAGGGATATGCAGGTATAGCCAATGGTATTGATCCGTCGGGTTCTTTCTTCACAACATTTAAATATTCGGATTATGCCGAAATCAATATCCGTACTGCAAAAGGATTCTTCTATACCAATCGTGATGATATCACAAAGAGCCATTTGGCTTATCCGCTTATGGATTATTCTGAAGTTTGCTTCCTGCAGGCTGAAGCAGCTTTGAGAGGACTCATTTCTGGCGATGTAGAAACATATTATCAGAATGGAATCTCAGCTTCTATCAAGACTGTTGCCAAAACCTCTGGTGTCGACTTGGCATCCGATGCTATCAGCAATTATCTTGCTGCCGTACCAAAGACTACTTCAGCATCTTCGAAAGAAGCTAAACTACGTCTTATCTGTACACAAGAATGGGTTGCCCTCTTCCCGAACTCTCAAGAAGCATGGACCTTATTGCGTCGCACAGGATATCCTGATTTCTTAGTTTATCCTCAGTTCATCAATGGTTCAGGTCTTGTTTCCAGTGGCAATTGGGTACAGCGTCTTTCTTATCCTAACAGTGAGTATGAGAACGATGCAGATTTCATCCCATCAGATTATAAGAGTTCTTCCTCTAAGTATGCAAAGCGTGAGCAATACGGCCTATGGTGGTCGCTTGCCGGCGAAGGCAATACTTTAGCTAAGGGATATACTCCAAATAATTTCTAGAATTATAGAAATTCCAATATAAAGGCTGTGTCATTAAAGGCACAGCCTTTTTTATTTCTTTTTTCTCCGTTGCCGTTTTTCTAATCGTTTGGCCAATTCCCATTGGATAGAAGCTTCTTCTTCCTTTCCAGCCATCATCAGAGCATCACCGAACTTGTCGTGTGCTTCAACATGGTCAGGCTGAATGCTTGTGGCCTTGTCTAAATCGGAAATGGCATTTTCAGCATCGTGCATTTCCATTCTTAATAAGCCTCTATGGTACACAGCCTCAAAACTTTGCGGACTGATGGCAACTGCTTTATTGTAGCTGCTAATCGCTTCTTGCACATTCGAATCGGCAAGTACATCTCCCTTCTTAATATAAGCTTTTTCGGAATTCGGCGAGAGCTTGATGGCTTTTTCATAATTTGCCAATGCTGCCCATTTCTCGTGCGCCTCGTTGATGCAGGCATCTCCCATAGATATATATTCTTCCGACAGTTTAGCCAGCTGGGTGCGGTTATCGTCTAGCTTTTGTTTCAGGTCGTCTACTTGTTGCTGGAGAACGGCAACGCGGCTTAGTTTCCTTCGGATAAAGCGGGTAACCGATGGCTTTTCTATGTCGTATCGGGAATGGATGGCACGAAGAAATTGGGTGATGCATTCTTCCATGTCTCCTTTATCGAATGCTTTCGATGCTGCGATATATTGAATATCTGCCTGTGCATCTTTCATTGCCTGGTCTATCTTCTGCTGGTCATTGAAGTGGTGCGAGAAATTGATGATTTCCTGGCGTACAAATATGTCCGAGCGATTGATGTTGTGCTTTAAGCTGATGCCGTCGAGCGAAGTGCATCGCGAAAGTGCTACATAAGTCTGGCCACCTGCAAAGGCGCCGCCCGTCAAATCGATGACAACTCGGCTGAAAGTCAGACCCTGGCTCTTATGAATGGTAATTGCCCATGCCAGTTTAAGCGGGAATTGCAGATAGGTGCCCAATTCATCTTCTTTAATAATCTTCTCTTTCTCATCGTATGTATAGCGGATGTTGCGCCACATCTCTCGTTTCACATCGCAATGCCGCCCGCTGTCGGTAACCACGTACAGCGTATCATTCTCTTCGTCGTATCCTTCCACCACGCCGATAGTGCCGTTCACCCACTGCCTTTCCATGTCGTTCTTGATAAATATCACTTGTGCGCCCACCTTTAAGGAAAGTTCTACAGGTGTGGGAAGGCTGCTCTCGGGAAATTCTCCGTTTATCACTCCGTTAAATGTCATCAGCTCCCCATCCAGCTGTTTCAGCTTCTCCTCATTGATAGCATCTACTGTATCTTTCCGTGAAGCCAGCGTAACGTACATGTCTTGTTCTGCCGATTGGACAGGTGCATCATATCGGCTGTTCAGCAATTGCAGGTCGTTGTTGCCGATGGTATTGTTGCGGATGTGGTCCAGCAGATTCACGAAGACTTGGTCCGATTGGCGGTATACTTTCTGAAGCTCTATCGATACCAGTTCCATCTCGTTGAATACACGAGCCGAGAAGAAATAGGGAGTAGGGTAGAAGCGGTTTATCAGTTCTTTATCTTCAGCTTTCAATACAGGCTCCAGTTGGTACACATCGCCTACCAGCAGAATCTGTTTACCGCCGAAAGGAACCCGCAGATTATGCGAGAAGACACGTAAGATGCGGTCGATAGCATCGATGGTATCTGCCCTTACCATCGAAATCTCATCGATGATAATAAGCTCGACCTCTTCAATCAGCTTCCTTTTAGTCTTGTCGTATTTGAAGAACTTGTAGATACGCTGATCTTTCGATGACAGATTGGCATCGTCGGGCAGTAAGGGATAAAAGGGCAATTTGAAGAAGCTGTGCAGCGTACTGCCGCCCGCATTGATGGCTGCGATGCCTGTAGGAGCGAGAACAACATGCTTTTTCTTGGTATTCTGACAGATATAACGTAGGAAAGTAGACTTGCCGGTACCGGCTTTACCCGTAAGAAAGACCGACTGATGCGTATATTGTATCAGCTTCAGCGCTTCTTGAAAGCAAGTATTATCGGTATCGATATGTTCCATCTGCTATATTACATTAAAATGCTGGAGTGCATTCCTGACTCCATCCTCGTCGACTGTTGTAGTGACAAAATCGGCAGCGGCCTTTACTTCGTCGTTGGCATTACCCATTGCCACACCGATTGCGGCATATTGAAACATGCTGATGTCGTTGCCGCCGTCGCCGAAGCACATCACCTCCTGATTGGTATAGCCGAAATAATTGGCTACCAGTTCAACACCGTGCCTCTTGTCGCATCCCGAAGCAGTGATATCGGTAAAGGCAGGATGCCAACGGTCGCCCGTGCAGCCTTGTACCTGCGATAAGATTTCCGCTTCCTGTTCTACAGAGATGAATGGCGTCATCTGGAAGACATCCTCTTCTATAGCCTTAGCAAATGTAACGACAGGCATCTTGTCGACATGCAGATAGTCGTAGAAGATAGATTCCACCATCTTGTTAGGGCGATAGACACGTATATCATGTTCGCCGACAAATATGCAAGGCGCATTTAGTCGGTCTATATAATTGGCGATAGTAACTACTGATGAGTGGGGAAGGCAGTGCCTGTCGATAACCATATTGCCTACGAAACAATATGCTCCGTTCATAGAGACGTAGCCGTCGATGACGTTTTTATTGTCCAGCGCTTCCAGGTTGTTTATAATAACTTTTGGACGGCCAGTAGAAATAAAGACGCGTACACCTCTCTCTTTTGCTGCAACGAGTGCATCGACAGTAGACTGCGGAACTTTATGAGTTTGAAAGCTTACCAGCGTCCCGTCGATATCGAAAAATAATGCTTTAATCATGACGCAAAAGTAAGAAAATTTGGAGTAATAATCGTATTTTTGTTCCGTAATTAGTAAGGGCATTTTGATGTCCGAATATCAGTTGATAAAAATGAAATACAATTTTGATGAAATTCTCGACCGTCGCGGAACATCGTCCGTAAAGTGGGATGGTGTGTCTGCCAATTGGAACGGCCGAACAGACTTGTTGCCGATGTGGGTGGCAGATATGGACTTCCGTACACCGCCCTTTGTGATTGATGCTTTGCGAAAGAGATTGGAGCATGAAGTGATAGGTTATACTTTTGCTTGCGATGAATGGTACGAGGCCATCATGAAATGGGTGAAGATGCGTTTCGACTGGGACGTGAAACGCGAGATGATAACCTATTCTCCCGGCATCGTTCACGGCATTACTTTTGCCATACTCTGTTTCACGCAACCCGGCGACAAGGTGATGGTGACGCCTCCCGTCTACCATCCGTTCTTCCTGATGACAGAACGCAACCACCGCGAAGTAGTGTGGAGTCCGTTGGTATTGTCGGACGGGCAGTATCATATCGATTTTGATAGATTCCGCAGGGATGTTAAAGGCTGCAAGCTGTTTATATTGAGCAATCCTCATAATCCCGGTGGAAGAGTATGGACAAAAGAAGAGCTCCAGAAGATTGCGGAAATCTGTGCTGAAAACGGGACATTGATAATTTCTGATGAGATTCATGCCGATTTGACACTCCCTCCATACAAGCATCATACCTTTGCGAAGGTGTCGGAAACGGCACTTCATCATTCGCTTACCTTTATGGCTCCAAGCAAGGCGTTCAATATGCCGGGACTCAGCTCGTCTTATTGCATTGTTGAGGATGACAAAATCCGAGAGCAGTTCTTTACTTACCTGAACAACAGCGAATGGAACGAGGGACATTTCCTGGCTTGCATCGGTGCGGCTGCAGCTTACAGCCACGGATTAGATTGGCTCAACCAGGTGCTGGCCTATATCAAAGCCAATGTTGAATACCTCGACAAGTATTTGAAGGAGAATATCCCTGCTATAAAAGCCATCATTCCTCAAGCGTCTTATCTCGTATTTCTGGATTGCCGCGATATGCACCTCTCGCAAGAGCGGTTGTGCTCATTCTTCGAAGACGGGGCGCATCTGGCTCTTAACTCGGGAACGACATTCGGTAAGGAAGGCGAAGGCTTTATGCGTCTGAATGTGGGCTGCCCTCGTGCTACTCTTCAGAAAGCTTTGACTCAGTTGAAAGAAGCATACGACAAGTTATGAATAAAGTCGCATTGGTAACGGGTGCCAGCAGTGGTATCGGTGAGGCAACCGCACTGGAGCTGCTTCATCGTGGCTTTACTGTTTATGGCGCTGCCCGACGACTTGAAAAGATGGAACCGCTGGCAGCTGCGGGTGTTCATGTCCTTTCGTTGGATGTTACCGACGAGAGTTCTATGTCGCACTGCGTGGAGTGTGTGCTTTCGGCTGAAGGGCGTATCGATGTCCTGGTAAATAATGCGGGATACGGTTCATTTGGATCTGTTGAAGATGTTCCGATGGATGAGGCACGCCGACAGCTGGATGTTAATCTTTTCGGCTTAGCTCGGATGATTCAGCTGGTGTTGCCGTCGATGCGCAGCCAACATTCGGGGAAGATTGTGAATATTGCTTCGATGGCCGGTCATGTGCACATGCCGTTCGGTGCGTGGTATAACGCTACCAAGTTTGCTGTCGAAGGCTTCTCGGATGCACTGCGACTGGAACTGGCACCTTTTGGCATCGATGTGATTATCATCGAGCCCGGTGGCATCAATACGCAATGGGGAATCATTGCTGCCGACAATCTTATCAAGACTTCATCGGAAGGTGCTTATCGTGTTGCTGCAAAAAGAGCGGCCGACAAGCTTCATACTGCTTATGCGGGCAAGAAATATTCTGATGTGGGTGTGGTATCACGTGCCATAGGGAAGGCTGTGACGGCAAAACATCCTAAGACTCGGTATGCAGTAGGCTATATGTCGAAGCCTGCCATCTTCTTTCGAAAGTTTATCGGCGACCGCTTGTTTGATAAGATTGTGAAACGGGTGCTGGAATGATAAAATAAAAAAGGAGAGTGGTGAGCTCTCCTTTTTATATATAAAGTTTACAGATTACTTGAACAGATTGTTCGGATATTCACCGGCATCGACTAAGGCTTTAATCTTGTCGACTACTCCTTGGCGGTCTGCAGCATAAGTTACACCGAACCATTTGCTGGTCGTATCCAATACTTTCACTCTGGCTGTCTTCTCTTTAATCAGTTTGTTGACAACCGACGGAATCAGATATTCAGCTTTAGGCTTGTCGATGTTCTCTTTAATGAAATCCTTGAACGATTCTTCCGAGTAAGAGAAATAATCTGGTGTGAATCCCCACATGTTCATCGAAACAGGCGTTTCATCAGGAATGGATACCAGCTTGTTGTTCTCATCGTTGAAAGACACTTTGCCGTTCACACGTTCGATAGATGTACGTTCAACGACGGTGGTTAGATAACCTTCGGCATCTTTCTCGCATACTCCGCGAGCAACTGTACCGCTGTCGCTAAGTGTATTGCCTACACGGTAACCTACCATGCAATAATCATTTTTCTTTCCGCCCATCTCCGATAGAGCCTTACCGATTACAGCGAAACTGTCTCTGCCATAGAAATCATCAGCATTGATAACGGCAAAAGGTTCGTTGATTACGTCCTTGCCCATAAGTACAGCATGGTTTGTTCCCCATGGCTTAACACGGGTTGCAGGACATGTAAAGCCTGCAGGCAGATTGTCGAGAGCTTGGAATACCAAAGCTACCGGTATGTGGTTTTGATATTTGCTTAAAATTTTAGAACGGAAATCAGCTTCAAAATCCTTGCGGATAACGAATACAACCTTTCCAAATCCACCGCGGATGGCATCAAAAATTGAATAATCCATGATGGTCTCACCATTTGGGCCCAGCCCATCCAACTGTTTCAGTCCACCATAACGACTGCCCATTCCGGCTGCTAGAACAAATAATGTAGGTTTCATAATATGTATTATTTATATTGATTGAAAGTATATGCTATTCATTATAAGGTAATAAAATAAAGGTAACACACTGCGGCAGGAATGGCAATCAGCGAACTGTCGAATCTGTCGAGAATGCCGCCGTGTCCCGGTAATATCGAACCGGAATCCTTGATTTCCAGCTGTCTTTTGAAGAGAGATTCGGTAAGGTCACCCCATGTTCCGAATACGACGATGACCAATGCAAGTCCCATCCATGCCAATACGCTCATAAAGGGAAAGATAAAAGCACAACCCACAGCTGCAGCAATGGTTATGATGCCTCCGCCGATAGAACCTTCCCACGACTTCTTAGGCGATATGCGTTCGAAAAGACGGTGCTTGCCCAACAATGTGCCGAAGCAATAAGCTCCCGTATCATTCAGCCAGAGGAAAACGAAAATAGAAAGTGGCAATACGTAATTGGTAGTCACCGTATCGTTCGGCCCTCTCTGGTAGTAAAGTACATTGAGCAGGGCAAAAGGTAAAGCGATGTAAAGCTGAGTCAGCATGGCATATCCCCAATCCAACAACGGAGAAGGCTGTTTGCGATACAGCTCGCTGACCATGATATATATCAGCAGTATCAAGTAGGGCAGAAAGACCGACGAACCGCTGATGTTGGCACAAAAAGCAGTGAAAGCCAGAAAAAGATAAATGCCGCCGGCTATTACGATAGTCTTGTTGATGCGGATGTGTTCATTGTTCATCAGCGTAACAAATTCGTTGATGGCCAGTGCCGAAATGATGACGAAAACCGATGCAAATGAAATGGGGCTATAGACAATGGCACCGACAATGACAGCGACGAATAATAAACCTGTAACAGTACGTGTTAATAACTTCTTCAAAATAGCCTCCCCTTAATTCTGTTTATCGGCATTTGTATCCGATTGGTTATCGTCAGTACTCGGTGACGGCGAATCGTCCACCTTGTCTTCATCTTTGTTCTCATCCTTATTCTCTTCCTGGTTCTCGTCCGATTTCAGCTTGTCATCGTTTCGCTTGTCTTGCATGATAAGTTCCAAGGAGCGAGAAGTCCATTTCCTCTTTCCGAAGATCTTTTCAACATCTTCCGAGAAAATAACCTCTTTCTTGATTAACAAGTCGGCCAATTGATTATGTTCATCCTGATGTGCTGCCAGTATCTCTTTGGCACGAGCATATTGTTCGTTCACCATTGTTTTCACTTCTTCATCAATAATCTCAGCAGTCTTTTCACTGTAAGGACGGTTGAAAGAATACTCTTCATTGGTGTAGTAGCACAGGTTCGGGAGCTTCTCACTCATTCCCATGTAAGCAATCATGCCGAAAGCCTGCTTGGTGACACGGTCCAAATCGTTCATGGCACCCGAGGAGATTCTTCCGATGAACAAGTCTTCGGCAGCTCGGCCGCCCAATGTGGCGCACATTTCATCCAGCATTTGCTCTTTAGTAGTAATCTGCCGTTCTTCGGGCAGATACCAAGCAGCGCCGAGTGCACGTCCACGCGGAACGATAGTCACCTTGATGAGCGGATTAGCATATTCAAGCAGCCATGATAAAGTAGCATGACCTGCTTCGTGTATGGCAATAGAATTGCGCTCCTCTACGGTAGTAATCTTATTTTTCTTTTCCAGACCACCGACGATACGGTCTACAGCATCCGAGAAATCTTGCTTTTGCACAGAGGTCTTTCCGTGTCGTGCTGCTATCAACGCTGCTTCATTGCAGACATTGGCGATGTCGGCACCCGAGAATCCCGGAGTTTGTCGAGCCAGCAAGTCGATATCGACAGTACTGTCAATCTTTACGGGACGAAGATGAACACCGAATATTTCTTTTCTTTCGTTCAAGTCGGGCAAATCTACATGTATCTGTCTGTCGAAACGTCCGGCACGGAGCAGCGCTTTATCGAGTACATCTACACGGTTGGTAGCTGCCAAGATGATGACACCGCTGTTAGAGCCGAAGCCGTCCATCTCAGTCAGTAACTGGTTCAGGGTATTTTCCCGTTCATCATTGCCGCCCATTGCAGGATTCTTTCCACGGGCACGGCCTACCGCATCAATCTCATCGATGAATACGATACAAGGAGCCTTTTCCTTTGCTTGTTTGAACAAGTCGCGAACACGCGAAGCACCTACACCTACGAACATCTCTACGAAGTCGGAACCTGCCAGCGAGAAGAAAGGCACGTCGGCTTCGCCTGCAACGGCTTTCGCCAGTAAGGTTTTACCTGTTCCCGGAGGCCCTACCAGCAAAGCTCCTTTTGGTATCTTACCTCCCAGGTTCGTATATTTTTGTGGCTCTTTCAGAAACTCCACAATCTCTTCCACTTCCTGTTTAGCTTCGGCAAGACCGGCAACATCTTTGAAGGTCACCCGTTGCTTGTTGTCTTTATCAAACAGTTGCGCTTTCGACTTTCCCACGCTGAATATGCCTCCTGTGCCCGACGATCCGCCACTGCCCATACGGCGCATCAGATAAATCCAGAATACGACGATGAACACAATAGGGATGATGTTCCACAGGATGAACGACCAGTAGTTTTTCTTTTTCTCGTATGAAACGGTTCCGTCGAAATGGTTCGACAGATTATAACTCTTTTGCTTCAGCTCTTTTTCACGCTGCAAAAAATTATCGAGGCTTTCACGTGAAGGCGATTCGGTGGTAACCATCGCATTCCGCCCCACTTTTGTAGAATCTTTGCCGAATACGGTACCTACATATTGAGGCTTGATATAAAACTCTACAGAATTATCGTCATATCCCACGATACGGCTCACATAACCGCTGTCGACATACGCCTGAAACTGATTATACGACACCTCTTTATTGGTCGAGGAGTCGCTGTTAGTCAGGTAAAGTCCCAGCAAAGTAGCAAGAATAATGAAATACAGCCAGTTCAGATTGAACTTAGGCATATTCATCTTGTTGTTGTTATTATTAGGTAATTTGTTAGGTTCCATCTTTTTATGTTAGTCAAGTTCGGGAATGGCTGTCAATTTCGCATCTGCCCACAAGTGTTCCAAATTATAGAATTCTCTGCGCTCAGGTAAAAACACATGGACCAGGACGTCCGAATAGTCCATAGCAACCCATTCAGCATTTTGTTCTCCGTCGATGGCAAATGGCTTGACAGCATTTTTCTTTGCAGTAAATTCTTTAATGGAATCTACTAAGGCATTTACCTGGGTAGTTGAATCTCCCTGGCAAATAACAAAATAATTGCAAATGGTGTCATTAATGTCAGTCAGGTCGGCAACAATAATTCTTTTGCCTTTTTTCTCTTGTATCCCTTCGATAATTGTTTCTATCAGTGCTTTTGTTTCGCTCATGTAAAATTATAAATGATTACTATTCTTGAAATATTTGACAAATATACAACGATTTCCCCTATTCGACTCAATTGTGGCTGAAAACTTTCTAATATTAATTTTTTTTGAGAAAATGTAAAATCGGAAAGCAAGGGGAGACAATCAAATTCACATTCTGCCAAAAAAAAGGTTATTTTTATTTGTCTTTACCATTTTATTTGTAAATTTGCACCGCATTTGGGCTATGGTGTAATGGTAACACTACAGATTCTGGTCCTGTCATTCCAAGTTCGAATCTTGGTAGCCCAACTAAAAAGCGCATCAGATAATATCCGATACGCTTTTTTTCATTTCTTTTTCTTCTTACCGCCAATTTCGAAACTGTTTATAGCATCATCTTTCTCATAGGCAGGAACATGGTTCTTGTCTTTTGGTTTCTTTGGCTTTTTATTTCCAGCAGCTCCCATAATTAAGACCTCCTATTTTTAATTAAACGATATTATGTTATATGAAAAGGGAAAAACAGTCTTCTCTAATCTACTGCCTATTTTGCAAATATTATGCCATACAGTTGCATTGTCAGTTATATTTTGTTATATGATATAATTTTGGTCTTCTATGTCATACATTTTGATAACTTTTGTAGTTTTGTAATCAGAAAATGTAGAAATGATGAAGAAATATGGTCTGCTTTTACTCTTGATATTGTTGTTCGCTGCCTGTTCAACTTCAAAAGAAAATCAAAATCAGCTTGGCGATCGGAAAGCAGGGAGTTTTGTTCCTTTCGGTGACCCTTTCATCTTGTTGTATAAAAATGCTTATTATGCCTACGGCACTCATTCGGCAGATGGTATCGAAGTGTATAAATCGAACAATCTGAAGAAATGGAAATATCTGGGACTCGCTCTGAACAAGAAAGATGTTTGGGGTGGCCGTTGGTTCTGGGCACCTGAAGTATATCATACGAACGGAAAGTTCTATATGTACTATTCGGCCGACGAACATACTTGTGTGGCGATATCCGATTTCCCTACAGGCCCTTTTACGCAAGAAAAGAAACAGCCCGTCGTTACATCCGAAAAGACGATTGATTCATCTTTGTTTACCGACGACGACGGTAGGTCGTATCTCTTCTTCGTCCGCTTCAATGATGGCAACAATATATGGGTGGCAGAAATGAATGATGACATGCAGACCGTCAAGTCAGAGACGATGCATCCTTGCGTTCATGTTTCCCAATCGTGGGAAAAAGTATGGCCGCGTGTCAATGAAGGTCCTTTCGTCGTCAAGCACAACAACAAATATTATATGACTTATTCGGCTAATTCGTACGAAAGTCCTTTCTATGGTGTAGGTTGTGCTACTGCCGATGCTATAATGGGGCAGTGGACAAAATATGAAAGCAATCCTGTGCTTCAAAAGCCCGGTTCTTTGGTAGGGGTGGGGCACAATGCCTTGTTCTTGGATAAGAAGAACAGGCTGATGATGGTTTTTCATGCCCATCACGACAGCCATTCCATCCATCCTCGTCGGATGTGCATTACAACAGTCAGCTTCAAAGATGACACCCTTCGAGTCAGCCCGAGATATTTCTTGCCGAAGATCGTGAAATAGCTCATATTTTTCCTCTTTGAAAAGTGCAATTTTTCGTGGTTATGTTTTGCTCACGACATAGTTATGAAAGTTTGAGAACATAGTTATGAAAGTTCAAGAACATAACTATGAAAATTTGAGAACATAACCACGAAAATTTAACTACATAACTATGATTTTTTGTTGATATCAAATCGGCTTCACAGCATACTCCAGTGCATTTTGTGAAATTTTGTGTAATGGTTGTGAATCTTTGTGTAATAAATCTCATTGTAAGATACTACATCTGCTCTACTTTTGACACATCAACAATTAAAACCATAAAGTTATGAAAAGAATAATGATTTCAGTGTTACTGGTTCTTATGAGCAGTAGCGTGCTTTTTGCACAACAAAAAAATGAAAATGAAGGTGGCGTTGAAGTAACATTCAACCAGGGCTATTGCTGGCTCGACAATCTTTCTAATCTTTCTCCACTTGGAAATCAGTACAGCAGTGATTTCAGAAAGAATACGATGAAAGGAAGTATCGATATTTCTTTGGCGAAATCAGGTTGGGGACTGAAATGGGGAGTGATGTCATTTTCTACTTATATATCCGATAAGTCGCTCAACAATGCCGTAAGCATTAATTATTTAGCCATTCAGAAAAGGTATTATTTCTTCAAATCGAATTTGGCAGATATCTCTACTGTTTTTTCCTTGGGTCCTATTTTCTATAGAGACGAAGTACGCCGTGCAAACGGAGATAAATCAACGTTGAAGTCTACGGGCTTAGGTGCAGAAATAGGGGCGCTCTTTACCCACGAGTTCAGAAATGGCATGTCGTTGGGTCTTAAAGCTTCAGAGTTTGCAGGTAATTTCTTCAAATGGAGAGGAGATGATAGTTTGAAAGATGCCAACTCTTATAATAACGACGACGACATGAATACATTTGGTACATTCGGTCTCGAAGCTATTTGGACTGTAAGATTCTAGTTCGATACAGAATAATTCTTGTGATATGAAATTCTTTGATAAGAAACAGCTTAGAAATACTATATTTCGAACTGTAATAGCATTTGGCTTATGCTTTCTGTATTGCTGGATAAAACCGTATAGTATCAGTCTGTTCTTTTCGTGGGAGATTGTATTGGTTTTGGTAGTGGCACTGATAGCAATGCATATTATCATGGTGCTGTTAGATTCTTGAAAAGAACCCATGGTACTTGGGTATTTAAGTATGTCATAAATATTTCGTTATACTACTTGAAGAACAGATTGTTCGACGTGTAGTATAACGGATATTTGTTTGGGAATAACTTATATCAACTTCAATTTATGAGATTTCCTTCGTTTCTCACGGTGGGAAGAAAGAGAACCAAAATGCATTTTATCACTATAGTGCACCTCTGTAATAAACTATAAATCACAATACTTACAGTGATAGTAGAGAGGCCCAACTTTTTTTTCGAAAAACATTTATCATTTATTCTCCCGTGGATGTTATTACTACCCCCTCGTCACTTCGTGCCACTCCCCCTGCTAGGAGGAGTGCTATTAAAGCTACTTCAGTTATTTAGTTGCTGCTGCACAGAATACTTCCTCTTTTAAGGGGGAGTGCCCGAAGGGCGTAGGGGTTTAATCACCCACTTATTTGGAGTATCTTTACAGCTCTTTGATGAATCGGTCGAACTCTTCAGAGGAACCCTCCTTGTTGAATATCTTTTTATACAGTCGCGAGCGGATCATGCTGACTCCCGAGTTGGAAATGTTCAGTATGTTGCAGATGTCCGTCGGCGAGAGATTGATTTTCACCAGCAGACAGGTACGCATTTCTTTTTCTTTGATGTCGGGATACAGGTCGGCAAGCCGTTTAGTGAAGTTATGATAGGCTTTGTCGACAGCCTTCTTCAGTTCGGTGAAGTCGTTGTCGGCAGGCGTTTTCGTTATATTGTGATGAAAGAACTGATAGATGTCACTGTTCTGTAGTTCCAGTTCGAGCAGTTCCTGTTCCTCTCTTCTGCTGTCTATCATATCGTTCCATTTCTGCAGCATATCGGTTTTGACTTTTAATATCTTTGTCTGCATTTCTGCTTCTTTTTCCTTGCCCAAGGTCTCCAGCTGAGCTTTCATGTCAGCAATTTCCTTTTCGTTTTCCATTTTCACCGTTAAGCTGTGTTCTCTGAGTTCTTTCATGGTATTCATCAGCAACTTCTTCTGTCTTTTCGATTTCCGTACGTTTTCTTTCACAACAGCAGTTGTGACGATGGCAATGATGAGGATAAGCGCAATAAACAAAAGGATGAAGAGACGGTTGTTCGCGTTTTGAACTTTCAGCCGGTTGTTTTCCTTCTCCACTTGCAGTTTTTTGCTGAGTGACTGGATGAGGCTTTGGTTATGCCGTAGCTCGATTTTTTTCTCTGAATTAGTAAGAGTGGCCAACTTGAAGATATACTCGCTGGCTTGCTTGTAATCTTTTTCATCCAGGTAGAGGAAATACAGCGACTGAGAAGATCCTTGCTGTGCATAAATGTTCCCTATGGCTATGCATTTTTTGTAATAGTATGCGGCAGAATCTAACTGATGCGTTTCATTGAAAAGGTCTCCCCATGTTTCGTAACAACCGCTTGTTATATCTTTTTCTGTATAATCGATAGAGGAATTAATTGCTTCTTTGGCTTTAGAAAACTCTTTATTCATAATATAATACATTGCCAGTTCATTCATTATTCTTTTGTACATGATACTTTTATTGTCTTTTGTGGCAATTTGAGCAGCTTTTAGAAATCCCTTGATTCCGTCTTCTTTCAGCCCCATGGAATAAAGGCATCTGCTGATATCGCGTAGTGCCTCAGCTTTAATATCTTGATCTGTTATTGCACAAGCATATTGATAAGATCTTTTAAAGTAGGGCAAGGCTTCTTTGAATAAACCTTGGTACATGTACACTTGGCCAATCCACTCGTTAGCACGTACTCGTAATTCGAGAGTATTTTTATTATCTTTCAACCGGATGTTCAATGCTTTATGAAAATATTCGAGCGCTGATGCATTGTACTCATAATTATAAAATATACAGCCCAACAAGTAATATGCCCGCATCAATTGCTGCTTCGTGCCGTGTTTCTCGTAGTAGCTCACCACTTTCTGCATGGTGCTGTCGGAAGTTTGGAGAATATTGCATTTAATTTCAGCATGAGTCAGCAACAAATCATAGTACATCTTGGTTGCCGTATTTTCGTTCTTGATATCATCTTTGATGCCGACAAGTAGTTTACGTGCACTGTCGGGCTGGCTTATCATAATTCGGTCGGCAATCTCCATTTCGGGAAAGTGATGGATTTTTCGGTCGGTACATGCGGTTAAACAAAGTACAAGGATTAAAAAAATGATTTTATAGGGTGTTTTCATAATTTTTCCTTTTATGCTGTAAAAATAGAAAAAAATAACATAAACAACAATTATCGCTCACAAGATATTGTAGGGTAGTTTGTGAAATAATGTGCAATGGCTGTGAAAAATGGTGCAATGGGCGTAAAATTTTGTGTAATGATTGTGCATTATTGTGTAATTAAATTGTTGGTTATAAATGCGATACACTCTACTTTTGAATCGTTGAAACAAAAATTAAAAACTATGAAACAGAAATTATTTTTTGTCGTATTTATGATGTTGGGTATTGGGTTGAATGCATATTCTTCTATAACATCGTTCAATTGTTACGATGGGGGAAGAAAGTTAGTTGAGGTAGTCCTCAATAGTCCATGGAAACAACATAATATGTCAGAGACTTGTACTCCTCCACAGATATTCAAAGATGCCTATTCGTTGTATATCTCTTCTTCGTGTACGTTTGAAAATCTTGAAGTTGTAATTAGTGATATGGCTGGTAGCGTTATGTCGACAAGTACAATATCTGTATTTGCTAATGTGGAGTATGTCTATTCTATCATTGATTTGTTGCCAGGTAGTTATAAGGTAGAATTAAAATATGGGGAAAATTCGATATATGGATATTTTACCGTAAATGCAATAGACTTCTCCGATGATTAAGGCCAATAATGTGATGTGATATATATATCAATATATTTTTATTAACTCATTAAATTAAAAGATTATGAAAAGATTAAATGTGTTTCTTTTTTCTGCAGCATTGATAATATGTTTTGCAGTGTTTACTTCGTGTTCAAGTAATGATACATCATTACCCGAAATGTATGTTTGTCCTGTTAACAATATGGAAAAGCTCCAAAATGATATTACAGCATATAATGCTAATTTTAATGCTCAGTATCCTCAATCGAGAAGTTTTTGGAAAGTTTTAAGAAAAATTGCTAAAGTACTTTTCCAAGATGTAAAAGGAGCTACAGTGAGCTATGGTACAGACCAAAAATTGGGAAAAGCTGTAGTTGTTGGTGTTTGTGCTTCTTTAAAGGCTGTTATTAATAATAATACATCTAATAATTCTGGCTCATCAGGTTCAAGTGGAAATACTGGGAGTGGCTCAACAGGAAGCGGTGGTGATGGAACTTGTTTAGATCGTCATATTGATCCCATCAATGAACTTGTGCCGGAAGGAGAAACAGGGAGTGAAGCAGGTAATTTGCATAATACGATTATTTGTAATATAGCTCAAGCGTATGATGTAGATACTCTTAGTGATGTGCAAATGTTTAATGCAGTGACTCAGGAAACATTAGCAGAGATGGGTGCGACAACAGAAGTTCCAAGCTATCAGTCGTATCAGAGTTATATGAATAATATTAATGCACTGGATAATGATTCTACTAGCTTTGATCAGCAATTGACCAACTTCGTGAATTCTGGATGGTTGCCGACAGATCAAGCGCAAATCATTGCGAATTATGTTCAACAAATTACATCGTTGGAATCGGATGCGGCACTTACACAATATTTCACTGGATTTGCTACGATTGTAAGAAATTCGAATATTTCGAATGATGAAAAGTCGTCTATATTAGTAGCTACTTCTGTAGCTGCAAATAGTAGGGTACTATGGGGCAATCTCGGTGAAGACGATACTGAAACTGCTGAATGACAATCGCAGTAGTTAATGTCTTCGTGTGAATCTTTTTTTAATTCATCCTATTCACTTATCGATTATTCATTCTTCTGTTGAAACAGAGGAATGAATAATTCGTTTCACGCGATGATTGAAAATCGCATTCAGAGTATGCTGTAAGTTTGTTTTTAGAGTTGTCGATTGTAAATAATTAGAAAATGAAATAAGGAATCTTCTCATTTACAATAATTTGATGCGTATACCCCCTGTGACAAAAGCTAAGAATAAGTGGGAATCCTAAATGGAACAATTAATGTGACTTGGAATGTAATTTACGTTTGCCAAAGTTATTTGTTATTTGATTAAACTTTTGTAGCTTTGTATCTGTTTATATATTATATGTAAATTCGAAGGGATGGGTTCTATAGTCGATATAATAAGGCGTCGGAAATCTGTACGGAGTTTTAACGGTGTACCTTTGAGAAAAGAACATATTGATGCTTTGCAACAATATATTTCTCAGTTGGTGTGCCCATTTGATGCAAAGGTACGGATAAACTTGCTGAATGTCGATATGGGCGAAGAGCCTGTTCATCTCGGTACATACGGCGTTATCAGCGGAACAAAGAGCTTTCTGACATTGGTGGTCGGTGATAGTCTTTTTTCAAGGATTGCCGGTGGCTATATGTTCGAAGAGGTTATTTTATATTGTACCTCATTGGGCTTAGGCGCTTGCTGGTTGGGCGGCACATTGAGCCGCAGTGATTTTGCAAAGCAGCTGGATATGGGGGATGATGAACATCTGATTGTGGTTGCTCCTGTGGGATATCAACGGAATAAGCGCAGAACAGTAGATTCTTTTTTGCGCTTCACTGCGGGTAGTGACCATCGCAAACCGTTCGGAGAGATTTTCTACGATGGCAGCTTCGGTAATCCGCTGTCGGAAGAGAGGGCAGAAAAGTATCTCTTGCCCCTCCAAATGGTAAGATTGGCACCTTCGGCTTCGAACAAACAACCGTGGAGGGTTGTTAAAACGGATAATGCTCTCCATTTCTTTAGCCATGAAGGTCCGTTCTCTGTGAACGACATCGGCATCGCTCTCTGCCACTTCGAACTTACTTGTAAAGAGGAAAAAATAGAAGGGCATTTCGCCGTTCTGAATAATGTGGAATCTGTTAACCGTAACAAATATATTATATCATGGATACAATAAAGCGTTTTCTTGCGAGGAAAGGCATTGCCTTATTTCTTATCGCTGCTTTTGTTCTTGGAACTTCTGCCGTTGCACAGGATATTATTCCGCAACCACAGGTGAAGACAGCCCATGAGGGAAGTTTCAATATGAACGAAAATACAAAGCTATATACTAACATGACTGGAAAGGAGAAGAAGTTGATGAAGAAGTATCTTCGTACGCTTCCTTATCTATTCAGAAAAGGCCATGCCGACGATAGCGAAAACGTGATCCGGCTGTTGATAGCTCCTAAGAATTCGTTGATGACTTCGGATGAGGGTTATACGCTGAATGTAACTCCTAAACAGATTACTATTAGTGCTCCCACAGGTGCGGGTTTGTTTTATGGTATCCAGTCGATGCTGCAGATTTCGAAACTGACAAGAGCTGCCACTCCTTCATCACCTGCGACGCTCTCGGTTCCTGCTATCGATATTTCGGATAATCCTCGTTTCGGCTATCGTGGACTGATGATTGACTTTTCTCGGCATTTCTTCCCGAAGGAGTTTGTGATGAAACAAATCGATGCACTGGCTTATTATAAGATTAATCGTTTGCACATGCATCTTACTGATGCCGGCGGTTGGCGTATTCAGATAAAGAAATATCCGCGCCTGACGAAGATGACGGGTTATCGAACCGAGTCGGACTGGGTAAAATGGTGGGCTAACGGTTATAAGTTCTGCAAGAAAAAAGATAAAGGGGCTTACGGCGGCTTTTATACACAGAAAGATATTCGCGATATCGTGAAATATGCCGCTATTCGACATATTACGGTTATACCCGAAATTGAGATGCCCGGTCATAGCGAAGAGGTGCTCGCCGCTTATCCTGAACTGGCTTGTTCGGGGAAACCGTATACAGATCATGACCTTTGCATCGGCAAGGAAATTACTTTCCGCTTCCTGGAGAATGTGTTGAAGGAGGTAATCAAGCTGTTCCCTTCGGAATATATTCATATAGGTGGCGATGAGGCTACTAAAACAGCATGGCGGTCGTGTCCGCTTTGCCAAAAGAGGATGCAGGATGAACATCTGAAGAGTGTGGAAGAACTGCAGAGCTATCTGGTATGCCGTATAGAACGCTTTCTGAATTCACGCGGTAAGAAATTATTGGGCTGGGATGAAATACTGGAAGGTAAGTTGGCTCCTAAAGCTACGGTAATGTCGTGGAGAGGCGAGAGTGGGGGTATGGCTGCTGCTGCAGCCGGTCATCATGCAGTGATGACACCGGGTACTTATTGTTATCTGGACCATTATCAGGATGTGCCGATGACTCAGCCTAAGGCTATCGGCGGGTTCCTCCCTCTGGAGAATGCTTATTCGTATAATCCTGTTCCCGACAGTATTGCGGGGAAGGTAGGAAAATATATCGACGGTGTGCAAGGTAATATGTGGACGGAGTACATTGCTACTCCTGAACATGCTGAGTACATGATTTATCCGCGTATATTGGCTATCTCAGAAGTGGGATGGTCGGATTATGCTAATAAGTCGTGGTCTGATTTCCATCGCCGTGCACTGAAAGCTGTCGATTATCTGCGGAGCAAGGACTATCATCCTTTCGACTTGGCTACAGAGGTTGGACATCGCAAAGAGTCGCTTCAGCTCGTAGATCATGAGGCATTGGGCAAGAAAGTAACGTATAATGCTCCTTACAGCGATTCTTTTAAAGCCAGCGGAGTAACGTCGCTGACTGATGGCAAATTGGGCGACTGGGATTATTCAAATAGCGATTGGCAAGGATTTATATCGCATGATCGGCTAGATGTTACAGTTGATATGGGAGAAACGACAGACCTGCACTCTATTTCTGCTGAGTTTATGCAATCTGCAGGTGCAGAAATCTTTTCGCCTGCTGAAATAATTATTTCGGTATCTGATGATGGCACGAATTTTGTTCAAATAGATAAGGAGAGTTTCTCTGTCAGTAAGGAGAAGGATTACTTTATTAAGCCCTACAAATGGACCGGTAATGCAAAGGGTCGCTATATTCGTTATCAGGCTCATTCGGATAGTAAATTTGGCGGATGGCTGTTTACTGATGAGATTATTGTGAATCCGAAATAAACGATAGAGTTGTTTTTTATAGTGTAAATAATTAAATGATGACGTTATGAAAAATTTAAATGTATTAGTTGGTTTTCTGAGTGGTGCAGCTATTGGTGCTGCATTGGGTATTATTTTTGCTCCTGATAAAGGAGAAGAAACTCGTAATAAGATCAAAGAGGCTCTCGAGAAAAAGGGCATCAAGTTGAGTAAAGAGGATATGAAATCGCTTATCGATGATATTGTTCTTCGTGTAAAGGGTAAAGGAAAAGAGTACAACGACGAGGAGGCTGAGGCTGAACCTAGTCCTGCCGAATAAATAGTATTTTCATGTCTACCGAGGATCGTAGCATCGAGAGCTTTGAGCAGCTTTTTGTGGAAATCAAAAAGTACTTGAAATTACAGAAGGAGTTTACTCTTATTAAACTTACGAAGAAGCTTGCCGTTCTGTTCGCAACCATTGTTTTGGCAATCGTCTTCCTTATCTTAGGCGTGGCTGCTCTCTTCTATTTCTTGTTTGCTCTGGCTTATTTGTTGGAACCTTATGTGGGTGGATTGCAATCGAGTTTCGCCATTATCGGTTTATTCGACTTGTTGATAATTGCTTTGCTCTATATCTTCCGAAAGAGGCTGATTATTAAGCCTGCTATTAATTTCTTAGCGCATTTACTTTTAGATGATGAAGAGGAGGAGGAAAAGGATGAATAAGCAAGTTACACTCGATGATTTGAATAAGCGCGAGAAAGAAGTTCTCAAAGAAATACGACTGCAAGAGAAGAAAATCGGCGATATAGGGAAGAATGCTTTTCAGCCGCTGAAACCTGCGGTCACGTTCTCGGATACTATTGCTAATTCTTTGAATAGTTTTGTTTCTTTGTATAAAGGTCTTCGCCTAGGATTTAAGGCGGTTAGAATGATTAAGGCTTTCCAAAAGAAGAGATAGCAATTGTTATTGAAAGATTAAGGCATATCCTTTACTGTGTATTGAAACAGTGGGGATATGCTTTTTTATTTGTTTATGCGTTGCATAATGAGAGCATCAACCCATTTGTCTTCTATGTGAAGCCATTCTTTAAGTATGCCCTCATTTTCGAATCCACACGAACTGAACAGGGCTTGAGAGTCTAGATTATCGACAGATACGAGTGCATACAACTGGTGGAAATGTAGAAATTGAAAGGCATAATCGCATAATAAAGATACGGACTCATTTCCTAATCCTCTCTTCCGATATTCTTTCAGTAGGGCAATGCCGATAGAACCTCTGGAATGTTGAATATTGAAATCGGTAATGTCGATGGTTCCAACGGTGGTGCCGGTCTCTTTAAGTTGTATCATCAAGCGCAGTTGCTTGTCGGCAAACACATCGTATTGGTTGTTGGCGATGTATTGCTTCAGCAGAAATTTAGAGTAGGGTACAGTGAAGCAGCCGATATCCCATAATTCGGGATCATTTTCAATGCGATACAACAAATTCAAGTCTTCCGGCTCTACAGCTCGCAACAATACTTTATTTCCATCGAGAAACTGCTTTTTCACTTTGTATCTGTTGTTATGTGAAGTTCTTCGCGTAAACGACGGTCACTGGGTATGCAGAATAATGAGGCTACTAATCCGATGCAGGAACACAAAATGCAAGTGGTACTGAGGGCAAGATAATAGGCCAGGAAGTTAAAGACTACAACCAATGCCAGCAAACCGATGCGAAGAATACTGATTATGCCGTATTTGCGCAATGCTTCGGGAAAAGAAAGGGTATCTATCTTTTTTACCATTGTCCAATGGAACAGTTTCAGAGATACAGGTACTAAAGCGGCGGTTAATAAGATACCCACTACTTCGTAATAATAGGTAGCTCGCACATCGGCAGCGTTATTGCCTGTAGGTATCCAATTGCATTCGCCTAAAATGACAATCAGAATGGGCAACAGCCAGAAGACAATATAACACTTGCTTAACAGGCTGTTCATTTTCTTTATTTTCTCTTCCATGGTCTTTGTTATGTTGCTTGTTGGGTTATTGTTTTCCTGTGAATACGGTACGGTTCACGATGCTTCTTCCTAAAGTGACTTCGTCGGTATAGCTGAGTTCATCGCCTATTGCAACTCCCTTTGCGATAGTACTGATTTTTACATCGAAATTCTCTAATTTCCGATAGATATAAAAATTCGTCGTTTCCCCTTCCATCGTAGTGCTTAAGGCGAGAATGACTTCACGAATGTCGCCCGACTTCACCCGCTCTACCAAACTATCTATTTCTAAGTCTTTCGGACCAATGCCATCCATCGGTGAAATGATGCCGCCCAATACGTGATAGAGTCCGTTATACTGCAATGTGTCTTCTATAGCCATTACATCACGAATGTTTTCGACGACACAGACGGTAGAGGCATCACGACGGGGATTCGCACAGATACGACATATATCTGTATCGGATATGTTATGACATACCTTGCAATATTTAACTTCTTTCTTCAATGTCGAAATGGCATTGCTGAAAGCTTCAACAGTCTCAGTATCCTGCTTGAGCAGATGCAACACCAAACGTAGGGCTGTCTTACTGCCGATGCCGGGCAACTTGGAGAATTCGTCAATAGCCCGTTGAAGTAAAGCGGATGGATACTGAGACTGCATATTGTTATTCTTTCTCTTCCGACTTATCTTTTTCTTCTTGTCCTTGTTCTTTATCCTCGAGTATTTCTACGCGTGGTTTGTACCGCAAGAACATGAACCAATTGAAAAGTTCGTATGCTGCATACACGATGCAGGCAATACCGATAACCATCAAGATTGCGCCTCCAACCTCATTGGGATTCCATAAGGTGTATATCCCCGCAAGGAAAATTAACGACGGCACGATGTAATATCCGAAAGCTGTCTTTTTCCATTTATTGGCACGGATGAGCATGATGATTTGCTGTAAGCCTCCTATTATCAAGATTACACTTAATACAGTCATCAGAATACTGATGAATAGGGAAGGATTACAGATAAACCATATTCCGAGAATCATACTGCCCAATGCTTCGATAGGGAAGCGGTTGGAGCGTTGTACGACTTTCGTTTCTTGCTCTGTTTCGACAGTCTCCAATCTTTGCTTTGCATTTTTAGAGGCATAATAGCTGATAAGAGCTATTGCACCTGAAGCAATAAACAGGATACCGATGGTCATAACGATATATTCGGCCGACTTATCGGGGACACAAGTGAGTACCAACCCGATAACGAGAGCGAATACAGAACGGATGAACAAATAATTAATTCTCATAGTTTAATTTGAATTACTGGAACCAGCGGACATAACAGAAATCTTGACGATGAGGCAAGATAGAGTTTTTAGGGAACATACGGAAGGCAATGTTGAATGTGCCTGCGTCTTGTAGTGAACTTTCCAATTTGAAGGTATAGAGGTCGCCTTCGCGTTTAACAACCTTGAAGGGCTCGACAGCATATAGATGTTGTTCTCCATCGGCGCCTAAGCAAGTGGAAACCATTTCGATGCCAATAGCATCGTCTAATCCTTTCTCATCGATAACGAAACTTATCTCGTAATTCTTGCCGCTTTCCATGCCTTGACTGGCTGAATCGTAAGGTACCGAACTTGAAACTATTTCGATGCTATCCCACTTCTGAACTACTTCGCTTTTCCAAGCTGCAATTTCTTTGGCCTTAGCATAATCGTTTTCTGCTAAGAAGTGGAACCGTTTTGCTTCCTTGATATAGAACTTGTTGTAATAATCGTCGAGCTGACGCTTCATCGTATAATGAGGAGCTATCTGTGCTATAGAGTTCTTAATGACTTTCACCCATCCTTCAGAAAAACCTTTTTGGTTGTAATTATAGAATAAAGGTACTATCTGAGTCTCTAACAAGCTATATATTGTAGCTGCATCGAGTTGATCTTGATGTTCCTGATTCTGGTATGTGCGTTTTTCTGTCAATGCCCAACCTGCTCCAGGACGATAACCTTCTAGCCACCAACCGTCGAGAACGGAGAAGTTCACTACACCGTTCATTAGCGCCTTTTCACCTGATGTTCCAGATGCTTCGAGCGGACGGGTAGGGGTATTCAACCAAATATCAACGCCCGATACTAAACGACGGGCTAACTGCATATCGTAATTTTCGAGGAAAATAATCTTTCCTAAGAATTCAGGACGACGGGAGATGTCGACAATCCTCTTGATAAGTCCTTGTCCTGCACCGTCTGCCGGGTGAGCTTTACCTGTATAGATGAACTGAACCGGATGTTGTGGGTCGTTGACAATCTTTGAAAGACGGTCTAAATCGGTGAACAACAAGTGGGCACGTTTATAAGTCGCAAACCTGCGTCCGAAACCAATCAGTAAGGCATTTGGATTTATCTTGTCCAATAAAGAAACGATACGTGAAGGATCTCCCTGATTCTTTAGCCAATTGTCGCGAAATTGCTGACGAATATAATCTACCAATTTGTATTTTAATGATCGACGGGTATTCCATATTTCTTCATCGGAAACATCATAGATTGCTTTCCATATATCAGCATTCGACAAGTCGTACATGAAATTCTCATCAAAATGTGCTTCATAAAGTTTCTTCCATTCTGTAGCGCTCCATGTAGAAAAGTGTACGCCGTTAGTGACATATCCAACGTGATTCTCTTCGGGGAAATATCCCTTCCAAATGGTAGAGAACATCTTTTGAGATACTTGTCCGTGCAGTTTGCTAACGCCATTTACTTCCTGTGAAGTATTGCAGGCAAATACAGACATGCAGAACCGTTCGTTCTTGTCGCCAGGATTGTTTCTTCCCAGGTTCATGAGGTCGTCCCAAGAGATACCTATCTTTTGTGGATAGCCACCCATGTATTTACCAAACAGACCTTCGTCGAAATAGTCGTGTCCTGCAGGTACAGGAGTATGTACAGTATAGAGAGATGATGCGCGAACCAATTCGATAGCTTGTTCGTAAGTGAGGCCTTCGGCTACGTAATCGCAGATACGTTGTACGTTAATCAATGCAGCATGTCCTTCGTTGCAATGATAAACATCCTTCTTGATTCCGAGGGCTTTCAGCATCATTATACCACCTATGCCCAATAAAATCTCTTGCTTTAAGCGGTTCTCATTGTCGCCGCCATAAAGATGATGTGTGATAGGACGGTCGAATTCACTGTTCATATCGTTGTCGGTATCCAGCAAGTAGAGAGGTACACGCCCAACATTTACTCGCCAAACATTGGCATGAACGAAGTAATCCAGATAAGGAACGTCGATAACCATCGGTTTCCCTTCTTTGTCGTTCACTCTTTCGATAGGCAGCTGGTTAAAATCTTGAGCTTCGTAATTAGCAATCTGCTGCCCGTCCATTGACAATGTCTGTGTAAAATAGCCGTATCGATAAAGCAATCCAACACCGCAAAGATTGACATTGCTGTCGGAAGCTTCTTTCAAATAATCACCGGCTAGAATACCAAGTCCGCCGGAATAGATTTTCAGGATGTTGTTCAATCCATATTCCATACTGAAATAAGCGATAGACGGCCGCTTGTTGTCAGGTTTGGTATCCATATATTCGCGGAAGATAGAATAGACATCGTTCATACGGCGTATGATAACTTTGTCTTTTAGTAACTTCTCTTTTTTCTCGAAACTCATTCTCTCTAAGAGAAGTACTGGATTCTTACCTACTTTCTCCCATAATTCACTGTCGATATCCTTAAACAATTCTGTAGCTTCATAGTTCCATGCCCACCACATGTTGTGAGCAATTTCTACAAGTTTTTGTAATTCAGCTGGAATACTCGATTTAACCATCACATTTCTCCAGTTAGGAGTATTCGCATTACTTACTCTAATCTTCATATTGTATAATTTAATTTAGTCGTTTGTTTTTATTTAGTTTTATTGTTTCTTTTCTTAGCATTCTTCAAAGCAAAGTCGTATGCTTCAAAGTAATATTGTATAAAGTGTTTCCACAAAGCTTTCTCTGCAATGGCAGTAGCATTATGGCGTATTTTCTTTACTTCCTCTCCCGATTTATTGGAGAAATATAAGATGGTATTCTTAACACCATCGGCAACTTCGAAATAATTGTAGTCGGAGCGGTGTATGACTTCCACACCGTCATCAATACCTTTTACATCATTCAAGCTCTTTACCCATAAACCGAAACCTGCAAGATCGGTGGTGATAGTAGGAACATGGAAAGCAATGCTTTCCAAAGGAGTGTAGCCCCATGGCTCGTAATAAGAGGCATATACATTGATGTCGTTACCCAATACTAAATCATAATAAGTCTTATTCATGATGCCGTCATTGCCGTCCATGTAGCAAGGCATAAATATTACTTTCACTTTATTTTCGGGTGCATTGGTTAAACCTGAATTGCGAAGCATATTTACTATCTGGTCTTGACTGACGTTATGTAGCCAATGAGTAATGAACGAATCATAAAGTGGAGTATCGTATTCTTGATTGCTGCTCAGCCGGTCTTGCAAATCATTACGAGGTCCTATCAGGTATCCCGGTACATTGATATAGGCAAGTACATTACGCTTTAAGTTAGGATCTTGATTTAATCGGTGAAGTGATTCGATGAACACGTCCAATCCTTTATTCTTAAATTCATATCTGCCACTGGTGGCGATAATCAGCGTGCTGTCGTCTAAATGAGTACCCATTAAAGCATTAGCAGTATTCAACAGTATTTGTCGAGCTTGTTTTCGCTTTGAAGTAAATGCGGCTCCTTTAGGTACGAAATCGTTTTCGAAACCATTCATCAGAATAACATCTGCAGGCTTTTCCAGTAGCTCTTTACATTCACAATTCGTAATCTCGCTTACTGTGGTAAAACAGTCAACATTGTGTGCTGTCTGCTTTTCGATGGAATGTTTCGATTGCATATTCAATTCTCCTGCCATTTGGTCACCATTGTAGGCAGAGAGGTAATCGTATAAGGGCTTTTGATTTCCTGCGATAGAACGGCCTATGGAAGTAGCATGTGTAGTAAAAATTGTCGCTATCTCAGGTACAGCATCACGAAGATACAATGCACCCATTCCTGTCATCCATTCGTGAGCCTGGTATATTACCTTGTCATCTTCCGAAAGATAATAACGATAAAAACTTTCAGCGACCTTTGCTGCTGCGTACGAAAACATGGAAGACTCGTCGTAATCACCGTAAGCATGGAGAGAATCTACCTGATAACGAAACCACATATCAGTATAAATGTTGTTCTTCTGTGCAAAAAATGGAGCAAAATCGACTAAGATTACGATTGGTTGACCAGGAATATCCCATCGGCCGATGCGTATGTTCAGTTTTTCTTCATCAGTGACATGTTCGCGCCAAGAAGCAAAGATGGTAGTCTTTTCAATAAACAACTTATTCTCACGATTGCTCCAAATATCGGGACCGATAAATATGATGCGGTCTTTCAAATATTTTTGGAGTGTATTAGCTCGCGTAGATAATACTGTATATATACCTCCTACCTTATTACAAACCTCCCAACTAGCTTCGAAAATGTAGTCGGGGGTTACTAAATCTTTTGTCATCTTCATAAAACCTAATCGCTGCAAAAATACATATAATTATTTAAAAACAGCGATTAGGGAAGATATAATTATTCTATAACCTTGTTTTCTAAGAACCATCCCGTTATTACTGAAATTTTAGGGATGAGTGTCATGGCTATTTTTTTATGACCGGTGTAGTTGGGATGAGTAGCGGCACCCATATCGTGCTGATAAGAAATGATATTCTCCATAGGATTCGACAAATATAAATTCTTGTCACTGGTCATTTCCTTCATTAATACAGGGAGACAACGAGAAACAGGACCCCCCGAATGTGGAATGATGCAAAGTATAGGAACGTCTCCATATATTTTCCGAAGTTGTTTTATGAATTTAATATATCCGTCAATAAATTGTTTATCTGTGGGGAAAGGTTGTGTCGAGAAGTCGTTAGTTCCAAGATTAATCATCACGAGGTCGGGCTTGTATGCTTTAAAGTCGTATGCGACTGATGCATCAAAATCATCGAAAACATGTGTCATACGTGTTGTCATGGTGTTTTTTGATAACTGCAGTGAATCACCGTAATTTCTTACCATTCCTCTTCCCGAATGAGCTATGAAGGCATAGTCGGCATTAAAGTATCGTGCAATGATGCTTCCATAGGCTTTATTACAATTCTCTTTTTCTACTTTGAAAGGAGCAGTTGCACTGAAATCTTCACTTCCATAGCCGCAAGTATAAGAGTCGCCGAATATTTCAATCATTCTATTTTTCTTTGGTACAACCTTCATCGTACTTTTGGGAGATAGAAGAAATTGATGGATAGTAGTGCAACCAAATTCACCTTCGGTACATTTCTGTACCCTCAACTGGTGAAAGCCTTTACTTAATCCGGAAGCCAAGTTAATCAAGGTATCCTTGCTGGCTATTCTGATTTTACGGATGAACTTGCCGTCGATAAAGATATTATGGTAGCTCTGCCCCGATTCGGAAACGCGAAAGGCTATTGATCCTCCTGAAAATGCAGTTTGTAAATATACGCCTACCCAATCGTAACGGACAGAACCATCGGGTAGTGATTGGGTCCTTCCTACATAGGTGACAGCTTTTGAATTGGCTTTCACAATTACACGAGTATTACTCGACCATGAAGGCAGAGAAATAATCATGCATGCGAGTAAAATTAAAACACTTCTTTTCATATTCTTATAAATATTTTGTTGAATTGATCTTGTAATACTAATAGTTTTGCTCTTTGCTAACGGAATGATATTACACAACTGGCAGGTTTTGTAGCTACGATGTTAATGTCTGATGATTTTGCCTTTCCACGGGTTACTTCTACATACGGATTGTTTTCAAGCATATAGAGAGTCTTTTTCTTGTATTTCTCCGGAAGAACAAGATTTATTTTCAATGCTTTTTTGCAATCGAGGAATATCACGTTTTTTTTGTCGATTATTCCTTCATAGCAAAACAATCCTTCGTTATCGACAATTGGAGTAACGAACCAGGTGTATACTCCGCTCCATTCTTGTTCATCACCTTTTACATGTTTTCTACTGCCTATTAATTTGTGATAAGTCTTGCCATTAGAGTTCCCAATGAAGATAAAATCGTCGTCGGATACTTCATTATGTCTTCCTAATCCTGTATTGAATAAGTAGGCCGACTGATAAGCGATATTATTTTTTTCAATAAATCTTCTGAAAAGGGGATAATCTTTTTTTAGGAAAGTAGAGACTTCCGATTGAGGAGTCCATTGAGTATATTTACCGTTTGCAGTTAATGTATGGGTCTCTCCTGCAAACATAGACTGCATCCCATAATATCTTTCAATGTCGACGGCTTCATCGTTCATGAATTTGTGCTTTACTGATACTTGGATGTTGTTGTTGTAGATGTGATAATCGACATATTCTGTACAAAGGGTATCTTTTAAGGTAGTTACGTTATCAATAACCTGTGGCTTCGCTGGATTCATGATAGCATTAACGACCTTTATCTCTACATCATTGCTTGTCACAGAAGTATCTTCAGTGAATTCTTTTCCGTTAACGATAATTGAGTAGCTGAGATTGTAAGCGGTGAGTGTCTTTCCGTCTACATACGGATGATTTCCGCCACACCATCCATGGCCTGAAATACAAAATGGTCCGATATTGTCACTGAATGTAGAGTTTAATGTAGTACCTGCTGCTTTGTCAAATACATCATTCGGCTGATCAAATTGATTGGAAATGATGCTTACCCTATAGAATGTATACAGCTTGTTGAACATACATTTTTTGAACCAGTAAACGATATCCGTTGTCTTATCCATTTTTGCCGAAATAAATAAATCTTCACCGGCTTTTCTTACCACCATCTTGTCAGAAAGACCTGTAGCTTCTTCTGAGGCAGACGTAGAATCATTGTTGCTGCTGCAAGAATAAGTATTGCAGAAGAACACAAAGAAAACGGTGATATATATTATTCGTTTGAACATGACAGTGTAATTACAATTTCTTAGTTTCATTAGAGATTAATTCTGACAGCCTTCAATGCTCCTATAGTCAGGGGCCTGTTATTAGGCAAGACAACATTATGAGCGACATCGTCCATATTTACGACGTATACGACTTTCTCTCCCTTTGTTGACAGCCATTCAGAGGCACACACTACATGTGCATCCCCGAAGTCGGGTATGCTACGGATGGGGTTGTCGCCTGTCGGAATAATTTCATTGATAAATCTTCCTCCGTAGAATACATCATGTTGTTTGCTGCGGAGAAGAGCTAAATCTTTTAAGAAAGCAGTCTCTTTTGCAGATTCTTTTTTCATCAGAAGAGTTGGTTCTACCCAACCTAGTTGAGAACCGAACAAGAAGCACATCATATTTTCATACCTGAAATTTCCTTTTGTAAGATCATCCTTAGGAGTATAGGTGAAAGCACAAGTCAAGACACGGTCTGAATAGACCATCGGATATAAGGGAACGATTCTGCAATCCGGTGAGTGAGGCGTATTTACGGTGAGCAATATATCGAATAAATCGGCATAACATTCAGAATTTTCTTCAGTTATTAAGATATTATTGTCTCTCAAATGACTGCTGTACATCGTTGTTATCAGATTTCTGTAGGCATCATACCAGAACTCACCTCCTCCCTTAGGATGTCCATGATTATCTGCCCAACAAGGCTGAGGTGCAGCGGCACCTATCTGGTCGATATAGACGCCATTTGTCTTCAGCTCATCTTGGATTTTATCTACTAAATTGATGAGGATGTTCTGCCAAATAGGCGAAGTAGGACATGTAACTGTATTGAGTACATTCGAAGTAGGATAGATTTCTGTATATAATGTTCCATCGGCTTTACGACAAGAGGCTTTTGCTCCTTGCATGGGGACATAACTGTCGGCTGCAGGATCCCATAATCTTCCGTTAATATAAGGAATTACATGGCATTTCTCTTTCTGAACCTTATTAATCATACCGGCAAAAGGTGCTTTAGCGGGGAAGTAATCTGGATAATGAGAATCGTAAGGAATTTGATGCCAAAAATACCAATGAATGCCCAATCCTTTCCCGTAGTAAGCGATAGTTTTCTGAACAGCGGCGAAGATAGAGTCGTTCACACCCTTAGCTCTAATCCATAAATCGGTATCATATAGCCATTTTGGAATTTTACGAGAAGCTAACGGCTTGTCGCCCCATTTTGTCGTATAAGTGAAAGGACGGTACCATTTATTCACTGCTGCTTGCCAACCTTCTGGTGTATATCCTATGGCTGCTTGCCATGGAACCTGGAAATGGTTATTCTTGTCTGTCCAAGCTTCTGAAGTGACGACATCAGATAGAAAGGTAACAGTCTTTCCGCTGCAAATAGCTTTAAAGTTCTTTCCTGAAGCACCTCTGTCTTCTGTAGAATAATAAAAGGCACCTTGCGGGTTGTGCATCAAAATTAATTGCATGCTTGAACTCCAAGATGGATAATTAGCCGAATATGTTTGTTGTTGCAAATCGTATTCGTTGCCCCATCCTGCAGAGGTAATAATCTTACCGTTCTGAGGTTTGTTTAATGTGATACGAGGAAATTGGAAGTTCGATGCGACCCATCCTTTGGGCAAATCTGCATCCAAATCCCAATATACCAGTTCCGAGTTATTCGGGAGTGTGACAGTCATTCGGATAGGATAAAGGCGAACATAAGACAATTTCATGTCCCATGTAAAAACGAGGGAGGTGGATTTTTCGTCTTTCTTTATTTCATATCCTTTATATTCACCGTACGATGGGTATAACTCAGGATTTTCTCCTTGTAGACCTTTATAAGTGATAATCCAAGGTACAGTATTGCTGCCTATAGTCGACAGAACTGTATTATTTAATCGTATAGATTTTATGTCAAAGATTCCTGATCTCGAAAAGGTGAGTTCAACGATGCCATTCTGAAGAGTAACATTATCTTTACTTTCAACTACAGTTGTGATATTCCCATCGGCAAATGAAGGAAAGGAAAAGATGAATAATGATAAGAATATAATGACTGATTTCTTCATGTGTTATATAGTTATGTTTATAGATTGAAATGTTCCATGTATCTGTCGTAAAGGTATTTCGCCTGATGATAGCTGGAATATGGGCTCATGAAATGAGAAAACTCAAAGGTAATTGCATCTTCCATTCCCGCCTTTCTCGCTGCTTCCATCTTGAGAAGTAATTTTTCCCATTTGATAGGGAAGAAACGTATAGGCATATCACGGTCGAATGATTCTACGTTTGTCCAACATTTCATGTGATATTTGTCGGCCAATTCTTTATTGACTACGAGGTAATCGTATAATTCCCGATAATCTACTTGTCCGTCTTGGAAAGCCAGAATATCGACAGCACCGCTAACATTACTTAGTATCTCGTTCCATTCTTCTTCATGTTCCTTGACAGATAATGGTTTGTCTCCCGACATGACCTGGTCTGTCTTGACACCATGTATATAAGGAGAAATCATCGTCGTCAGATTCCCTGAGATACTCTTAGCGTGTTTGCCGACTTCGGCATAGACCTTCGACATGTTTTTTGTTCTTCTACTTATTTCTTGGGATAAATACCATCCTTTGAACGATTGATGATGGCCATATTTTTTCCATACTTCATCAATAAGCTTTAGATTCAAGTCTATTTCTTTTTGGAACTGTCCGCTAATCCAATATTTGCCGGAGTCGTATGTTCCGAAGAAAAATTGCAGATGATGTTTGTCAGCAAGAGTCAAGAACATCTCTACCAAATCAACGGGAGGATAATAAACATCTTCGCTATCTAGTAAGCACTTAAATGGAGAAGTTATCCATTGGCCTAGTCCTGCACGGATTAGAACAACAGTATTAATACCCATTCTTTTCATCGCTTTGAAATCTCTGTCCCATTCTTTCACTCCCCAGTTTTGATGAGGAATATCCCAACTGATTTCATCTAAGAAGGTTGCCCGAATAGGCATCCCTTTGAAAACACCAGGTGTTGTAAAGTCATTCAGTTTGGTAGAACTAGTTGAAAATGATGTATTAAGCTCTTTTTCAGAAGCTAATACTTTGTGTCCAATCAATAATGATGAACCTGCAATAATTGTTTTTAAGAAGTTCCTTCTGTTTTCCATGATAATACGGTTAAAGAAATAATAATATGCCTCCTGCTTTATGATTTCAGCGGATGAAAAGTGGAAAAAGTAGTATTTATTCCTGCTTTTTCCACTTATTATTTAGGTTATGAGTAACAGTCAGCGACTGTTATTCTTTTTTTGTCCAGTATCTTTCTATATCCTCTAGAGATTTGCCTGCAGTCTCTGGAACATACTTCCACATGATGAACATGTATGGCAAACACATGATGGCAAATATGATGAATAATCCAGCAGGGCTGATGACTTTGAAGAGTACAGGCGTTAACAGTACAATTACAAAGTTAGCTACCCATAAGGCGAAACTTGCAATAGACATTGCTACACCACGAACTCTTGTTGGATACATTTCTGATAGAAGTACGAATACAACAGCACTGATTGATGCGGCTTGGAAGAAGATATACAGCATGAAATACACAACAATCGAATAATTGTTTGCCCCTGTCAGATAGTAAGCGACAATCAGTATGAGCGATAGAATCATACCTGAAACGCCGTAGTATATCAATTTCTTTCTTCCGATACGGTCGATGATAAGCATTGCAAATACAGTGGTTAACATATTGACTAAACCAACCAGCACTTGAGCGTACATAGAAGCACCACCCGATAGGTGAGCACTCTTGAACATCTCCGGTCCATAATAGATGACAGCATTCACACCCATAAATTGACCGAGGATAGCAATGCAGATACCGATGATAATGGCTTTACGAATACCCGGCTGGAAAATAACAGAGAAATCCGATTTTGCTGTTGATGTCAGTGTGGACTGAGTTTCGCTTATTTGGAAGTCGGCATCTTCTTTGTTTCCATAAATATTCATTAAAATATGGCTCGCACTGCTTAGACGCTCCTTGATAATCAGCCAACGAGGGCTTTCAGGTATAAAGAAGATAATGATTAAGAACAGTATTGCCGGTAAACTCTCCATTCCTAACATACTTCTCCATACATCCGAAATGAATAGCTGGTTCATTAATTCATTCGACAATGTACCTGTGTGAGAGAAGTTCTCCAACAGGTAATTGACATAATATGATGCCAAGATACCGATAGTGATAGCTAACTGATACAGAGCAACAAGTAGTCCTCTGTATTTGGTAATGGCTATTTCCGAGATGTAGATAGGAGAAACAACAGATACTACACCAATACCTACACCACCTACGATACGCCAAATGATAAGCTGAGCGAAAGAAGCACTTAGTGCACAGCCGAAACCGGAAACGATGAAGAGGATAGCGGCCATCACCATTGTTTTCTTTCTTCCGAAACGGTCACTGATGTAACCGGCACATAAAGCTCCAACGATAGAACCTATGATAGCACTTGAACCTAACCATCCTTGTTGGATTGCATCCAAGTGAAATAAATCTCCGACTTTGCTAATTGTTCCTGATATGACTGCGGTGTCGTAACCGAAAAGAAATCCTCCAAATGCAGCGACAATGGCAAGGAAGAATACATATCCGACTCTCTCTTTAGATTTCATATATTTTTATAATATTTGTTTGTGAAAGTTCATTATTTAATTCCAAAGTATTCTTTGTATCGGTCATAAAGATGTCCAGCTTGAATATAAGCGGATTGAGGACTCATGAAATGAGAGAACTCAAAAGTGATGGCCTTGTCATAGTGAGCACGCTTAGCAGCCTCTAGTTTCATCCTTAGTTTATCAAATTTAATAGGAAGGAAGTTTATCGGCATATCACGGTCGAAAGATTCTGCATTTGTCCAACATTGCATGTGGTATTTATCAGCTAACCGTTTGTTGACAGTGAAGAAAGCATCTAGTTCGTCATAATCAATATGGCCGTCTTGGAATGCACAAGCATCGACTACATCGTGTATTCCGTCGAATATCTCATTCCACTCTTTTTCATGTTCTTGTACAGAAACAGCTTGGTCATTTGTAAGTTTGCCGGTACCCATAATCGCTTTCTTACCATCTATCCATGGAGAAATAAAGGTAGGCAAACCGCCCGAAACATCTTTGCATTGTTTTCCCATTGCATGGAAGGCAGAAATGGCACCTTTTGTCCGCCGACTAATTTCGCCGCTGATATACCATCCGCCGAAGCTCTTGTACTTCTTGCCGTACATATTCCACACTTCATCGATAACGTATTTATTATCTTCTATTTCCCATGTCATATCCCCGGTATCCCAGTATCTTCCAGAGTCATAAAGTCCGAAGTAGAACTTCATGCCGTGTTTCTCAGCTAAACGAAGGAACATATCTATTAAATCGACTGATGGCATATAGCATCCTTTCTTTAAAAGATAAGGAGAAGGATAAGTGATAAATTTGCGATAGCCTGAGCGTATGTCGATAACCGTATCAATTCCGATAGCTTTCATATATTGAAAGTCGCGATCCCATTCTTTTTCTCCCCAATTCTGGTGCGGAATATCATGAGATATCTCATCCAAAAAAGTTCCTGTAATTCTTAATCCATTAGCCTTGGGAACAATTAATCTGCTCTCAGAACCTGTTGCACCCGATACTGAATGAACGTTACTAACAATATTTGGAGTCTCTGCTTGTAATAAAGAAGGAGCAACAACAGCTGATGCACCAGCCAATGCTGCTTTTTTTAAGAAATCTCTTCTGTTGCTCATGGTATATTTGTTTTTGAATTTTATATGAACTACTATAAGGTATTAATAAAACAAGCAAATATAGATATATTTTTATTAAAAAGAAAAATATAAATAAATATTTTCTTAAATAGGGGGCAGTTTATTTAATAATATAGAAATAGAGGGGGTTTATATGTAAATTATATCAGTGTTTGAATCTTTTCGGGAAGATAACTGCTTCGGATGCGCCATTCGTTAGGATAAAGGTTGTTAGTGCGGTTGCCCATGTTCTTCACAAAACCTAAGGGCATGTCTTTATAAGTTAGGAGTACGCAGCCGTGGGAAGTTTGGGCATCCAGAAGAATAGACTCCTTACGTAAGTATGAAATAGCTTGTTCATAGCTTATCTCTTGCGAAGAGAAAGCTTCCTTTTTGAATATTTTACTGAAGGCAAGTGCTTGAGAAGGTATCAAATCATGTCCCTTTATTTCTCCAATCGTAACTCCTTTATTTACGATATGTAGCGTCTTTGACAGCTTCTCGGCAAGTTCAGCATATTGTTTGCTGAATGCGGTAATAATTTTGCCATCGGTAGATAGCTTATAACATTCATTGTCGATTATCCAACTGTTCGCACGAGTCATCAAGTCTTTTATACCCGCTATCGGTGGCAGATGCTTTTTATTCTCTTTCTCCTTTTTATAATGTCTGAATGATTCTCCATTTTTCCGAAGGACAGCTAAGAAGAATCCCTCACCACGTGTACGATGAGGCAAGAAACGGTATACTGGGAAATTGGCATCTTTTAATAAGTTCCCTGTAATGTTCCAGCGGCTGTCCGTCTCAATCGGAAGGGCTTCAGCTCCCAGTTCGTTCATTATCCATTGGATGTTCTCTTCGTTTTCTAATGTGTTGAAAGTACAGGTGCTGTAAAGAAGCAGTCCGCCAGGTTTAAGGCAACTCCAGCAGTCTTTTATAATTTCTCTTTGTCTTTCCGAGCACATCTTTACATTCTGGCTGCTCCATTCGCGTATCGCACCTTCATCTTTACGGAACATCCCTTCACCAGAACAAGGCATATCGGTAAGAAGTATGTCGAATATTCCCTTTAATGGAGCAAAATCGATAGGAGCGTTATTAGTAACAATCGTATCCGTATTTCCCCATTTCATCAAGTTTTCGGCTAATATTTGCGAACGGGTTTTCAGTATCTCGTTTGACACCAGCAGACTGTCCTTAGGACAAATGCTGCTGACGAGTGTCGATTTGCCACCGGGGGCTGCACAAAGATCGAGGATGACGGACGGTTCTGTTACGTATTGTTTGAATACTTGTTCTATAAACATTGATGAAGCTTCTTGAACATAGTAACAGCCACAATGAAAGAGCGGGTCAAAAGTAAAGGTAAGTCGATGGTCTAAATATCTGCCGCTTTCGCACCATTTCACTTTATCAGTAAAACAGTCGGTATCCACTTTACCTAATTTGTTATTAAGTCTGATACTGACAGGTTGAGGCTGCTCCAATGCACTGGCGAGTTCCTCAAAGTCATTCTTGCCTATGAGCGAACAAGTATAATCGATAAAATCAGTCGGTAGATTCATTTCTTTAAATAATTCGTGCAAATATCAAAAATAATTCGTCTATTTGCAACTTTATAGCTTGATAACTACGTCTAAAGATAAAATAAGCAAGAAATATAAAATTAAATAATATGAAAAAGTTAGTATTCTTCGTTTTTTTATTGGCACTCTTTAGCAGTGTTACTTATGTCGCTGCACGAACGCATGGGCACAAAGCCGTTAAGGTGGAATATAAAGATTCTGTTGTACAGGATGCGGATACCGCAAGTTATTCACCTGATTATACCGATTCAATGGACAATGATACATCAGTAGTTTCTAATGATGATGGATTATCTGATTTAGCAAACTCTTCATTAGTACATTCTTCTGTTGGAAGAGGAGCAATAGTTGCGATTGTAGCTATTGTATTAAGTTTCCTGTTTCCATTACTTGTCATCTTTTTGATTTTTTATTTCCGCTATAAGAATAGGAAGGCAAAATACCTCTTGGCCGAGAAAGCATTGGAGAGTGGTAAACCGCTACCCGAAGGAATTATAGCTCCACATGAAGAGGACAAGATATTCCACAGTTCATTGTCTGCATATAACAGTGCTCAACGGGATAAAGGGATAAAGAATACCTTTATCGGAATTGGATTGTTCCTCTTCTTATGGGCTCTTACCGGGAGCTTCGGTGTAGGATGCATCGGCTTACTGGTTATGTTCTATGGAATAGGATTGTGGGTATCCAGTGAATATCATAAACAGGATGTTCAGCAAGGCCAAGGTTATTTCAAACAGAATTATGATGGCTCGTACACAGGAAGAACTTCACAGGAAACAACAGGTAAGGGAGAAAGTGAAAAGTCTGGCACCGATATAAAGAATGATTCGAATATTGGGGTATCAGAACCTAGCGAACAAAAAGAAGTGGATTCTGAAAAGAAAGATGAAACCGCTTTGTAATAATGGGGCAGATTAACGACATATCGTTAATAGCGCAAGTAGTAACATTCGGAAACAAGCGGGCATTCGATAAGTTGGTTTGTAAATACCAATCCTCTGTGCGCCGTTTCTTTCTGAATCTTACTTGCGGTGATGCTTCTTTGAGTGACGACCTGGCACAGGAGACATTTATCAAGGCTTACACCAATTTATCGTCTTTCAAAAACCTGTCCGGATTTTCAACTTGGCTCTTTCGTATTGCATATAATCAATTTTATGACTATATTCGCAGTCGGAAAGAGACGAGTGATTTAGATGCCGGTGAGGTGGACGATCAATATAAGGTTGAGCAAACAAATGTTGGACGTAATATGGATGTCTATCGTGCATTGGCTCAGTTGAAAGAGATGGAGCGTAACTGCATTACTTTATTCTATATGGAAGATATGACGATTGAGAAAATAGCGTTGGTTACGGGTTGTCCGACAGGTACCGTTAAATCGCATCTATCTCGTGGCAAAGAAAAAATGGTGGCATATTTAAAACAAAATGGGTATGGAGACGAGAGATAATGACTTATTAAAACAGTTTATGTGCGAACAGAAGCAGGAGATTCCCGACAATGGTTTTAGTCGTCGGGTGATGCGCCGTTTGCCTCATAAAGAAAATACCTTTGCCCATATGTGGGCGACATTATGCATTGTCATCGGTGTCTTTCTTTTTATATTATTCGACGTTTTCCAAATGATTGTAGATTTGGTAAGGAAGGTATTCATCTCTATTGTACAAAATGGCTCTATCCATGTCAATTGGAAAATTGTTTTGATATTGTTCTGTTTGGCTTCAATAGTTTGTATTCGGAATGCTTGGAAACACTCTGAAATTTAATCACTTCATTTTCGACTTTCGTCCTACGTCTTTTAGAATTTAAATAGTATCTTTGCAGACAAATTTTTTCAGCAGTCTGTTGTGAGAGCACGGTATTATATTATAGCGTTCCTTTATTTATTTATCCTAACCGTTAATGGTTACGGAATAAATACATCTTATGACAATCACAGCCAGCCGTGTCAAATTGCAGATTCAGTTCAACAATTACCGTCCGACACGATACTGAAGCGTTTCTTGGAGAAATCGGGCATTGTCGTTACCAATGATAATAAAGTTACTATTCTTACAAGCGGCAGGGATAAGTTTGCTGATATGTTTGACGCAATACGACAAGCAAAACAATTTGTTCATCTCGAATACTTCAACTTCCGAAATGATTCTATCGCAGGAGCCTTATTTGAACTTTTAGCAAAAAAGGTTGATGAGGGGGTTAAGGTGAGAGCAATGTTTGATGCATTTGGTAATTGGTCGAATAACCAGCCCTTGAAGAATAAAAATCTCCAGTCGATCCGTCGCTGCGGTATCGAGATTGTGAAGTTCGATCCTATTAAGTTCCCTTTCGTCAATCATGTCTTTCATCGTGACCATCGTAAAGTCGTCATTGTAGACGGAGAAGTAGGTTATACAGGCGGAATGAACGTAGCAGACTATTATATTAACGGATTACCTAAAATCGGACCATGGAGGGACATGCATTTACGAATAGAAGGAAGTGCTGTCGACGATTTGCAACATATTTTTCTCAAAATGTGGAATAAGGCTACCGGTCAACAAGTAGGTGGTGCCGAATATTTCTCTGAGCATTCCGATACATCCGACAGTTGTAAAATGCAAGTAGCGATAGTTGACAGGATGCCGAGAGTTTCTCCCGATTTGTTACGTCATAGTTTTGTCGCTACTATTGATGCAGCTCAACACCATTTACGTATTATAAATCCTTATTTTGTTCCTACTGTATCTATCCGAAAAGCATTAAAGAGGGCAATTAAAAGAGGCGTTAGTGTAGAAATTATGATGTCAGCGAAAGCTGATATTCCATTTACTCCTGATGCATCGTTGTATGTTCTTCATAAGCTGATGAAATGTGGGGCGAAGGTCTATCTTTACAATGGCGGTTTCCACCATTCGAAGATAATGACAGTCGATGGTCGTTTTTGTACAGTAGGCACAGCCAATCTCAATAGTCGTAGTTTACGCTATGATTATGAAGACAATGCATATATCTTTAATAGGGATATAACAAACCAACTTGATAACATCTTCGAAAAAGATGAACAGCAATGCACCGTTCTTACGAAAGCATATTGGGGGAAACTCTCTTTATGGAAGAAAATTGTGTGTAAGTTCGCGAATTTATTTACGCCTGTACTTTAGATTTTGGTTGCGTCCATTTGTAAATGTCGCGATAACCTTTTATCTTTGCTATTCTTATGAAACAGTATTTAGATTTACTTAATAGGGTGCTGACAGAGGGCGTCGAGAAAGACGACCGCACCGGAACGGGTACCATCAGTGTATTTGGTCATCAGATGCGTTTCCATCTCGACGACGGTTTTCCTTGCCTCACAACGAAAAAACTACATCTGAAATCCATCATTTATGAACTTCTTTGGTTCCTTCAAGGAGATACCAATGTGAAATATTTGCAAGAACATGGAGTTCGTATTTGGAATGAATGGGCAGATGAGCAGGGTGAATTGGGCCCTATCTATGGCAAGCAATGGCGTGCTTGGCGGGATTATCAAGGAGGCGTCATTGATCAGATAAGTGAAGTCATTGATATGATAAAGCATCATCCTGATTCTCGCCGTATGATGGTAAGTGCATGGAATGTGGCAGATGTTCCACAAATGAAGTTACCCCCTTGCCATTGTCTTTTCCAATTCTATGTGGCAAACGGTAGTCTCAGTCTTCAACTTTATCAACGTAGTGCTGACATCTTCCTAGGTGTTCCCTTTAATATCGCATCATATTCTCTGTTGTTGATGATGATGGCACAAGTCTGCGGATTAAAAACCGGCGATTTCGTGCATACAATGGGTGATGCTCATATCTATAAAAATCATCTGGAGCAAGTGAAATTACAATTGACACGAACTCCTCGTCCTTTGCCGAAGATGATTATCAATCCAGATGTGAAAGACTTGTTTGAATTTCGGTACGAAGATTTTGAGTTAGTCGATTATAATCCTTATCCACATATTTCAGCACAAGTAGCAGTTTGATTTGATGAAAGCTAAAGTAACAATTATTGCAGCGGTTGACAGTAATGGCGCCATTGGTTTGCGCAATCAATTGCTTTTTCACCTGCCCGAAGATATGAAACGTTTTAAACAACTCACTACGGGGCATACCATTATTATGGGGAGGCACACTTTTGAATCATTGCCTAAAGGAGCCTTGCCCAATCGTCGGAATATCGTACTGACTACTCATAAAGATACAACATATCCAGGGGCCGAAACCTATTCTTCACTTTCGGAGGCATTAGAAAGTTGCTCTTCTGATGAAGAAGTGTTCGTTATCGGCGGAGCTGAAGTATATCGTCAATCAATTGATAGGGCAGATGAACTTTGTCTGACTGAAGTGCAAACGGCAGCCCCTTCTGCTGATGTATATTTCCCTATTGTTGATAAGTCGGTGTGGCATGAAAAAGAACGTGTCTCTCATCCTGCTGACGAAAGACACGCTTATCCGTATGATTTTGTGACATATATCCGCTAAGGGATAATCGTTTCGTCGCCAAATGAAGTCATTGTAAAGTTGTCTTCTTCTTTATCTTCAAAATCTATCTGAATAGGAACTTGACGGTGAAATCCTTCGTTGAAAGAAATCAGTGTCTCTGTACGTGCAATACCCTTCCCTTGTAATTTATCATGAATAATCCTCATCAAGTGATGATTATTGTGGGCATATATTTTGATGAACATGTCGTATTTGCCCGTGGTAAAATGGCATTCTACCACTTCCGGAATTTTATACAACTCTTTGACAACATCGTCGAATGATTCGTGATCCTGTAAGTAGATGCCTATAAAGGCACAGGTTTCATATCCCAACTTCTCAGGATCAACAATGAATTTCGAACCTTTCAAAATCCCTATATCATTCAGTTTACGAACACGTTGATGAACAGCAGCGCCCGAAATATTGCAAGCACGTGCAACTTCCAAGAAAGGTATGCGGGCATTGTCGATAACTATTTTAAGAATCTTCTCATCTAATTCGTCTAAAGGTTGATGTCTCATTGAAGTACTGATTTGAATATTATATTTTTATCTCTAGATATTGCAAATATAGTTATTTTTTTCATTGACTTATTCTTTTGAAATGAATAACTATTAATTATGAAAGCAATCGACCTATTTAATAGGAAATTCGAACACTATTATTAACTTTGTAGAAATAATAGTTACGCTATGAAATATCGTTGGTTTTTGTTGTTCTTTATTATTTTTATTGTCAGTAATCTTCACGCCCAGAATTTTGCTGATTTTTTTGTTAATAAGACGTTGAGGATCGATTATCTTCTAACGGGTGATGCTAATAGTCAGCAGATTTGTTTGGATGAACTTTCTGTATTGCCTCAATGGGCAGGCCGGAGGCATCATTTGAATGAATTACCGCTGAAGGGGAACGGACAAGTGATAGTTTCCGATTCATTAACGGGAAAGCAAATATATGCCAATTCTTTTTCTTCATTATTTACCGAATGGCTTTCTACTGGCGAAGCAAAGACAGTAGCCAAAGGATTTGAGCATACCGTGCTAATTCCTTATCCGATTCGTACTGTAAAGGTGGACGTGACCTTATGTAATAATTACGGGAAAGAGGTTGCCCGATTGACTCATCTGGTGAATCCCAAAGATATTTTGATTCATGCGAAGGGTTTGACGAATATCACCCCTTACAAGTATATTGTTCATAGCGGGAGTTATACAGATTGCATCGATGTGGCAATTCTAGGTGAGGGGTATACGCGGCTCGAGATGAAAACGTTCTATGCGGATGCTGCCATAGCAGCTCAAAGTCTGTTCAGTCATGAGCCTTTTAAATCGATGAAGGATAGGTTCAATATAGTAGCTGTCGCATCACCCTCTTTGGATAGCGGAGTGAGCATCCCTGGAAAGAATGAGTGGAAGAATACAGCATTCATGTCTCATTTCAACACTTTTTATTCTGATCGCTATCTCACTACAACACATCTAAAGTTGATAAACGATGCATTGGCTGGTATACCTTACGAACATATTATTATTTTAGCCAATACTAAGAACTATGGAGGAGGAGGAATTTATAATGATTTTACGTTAACTGCAGCTCATCATCCCAAATTTCGTCCAGTAGTAGTTCACGAATTCGGTCATAGTTTCGGAGGACTTGCCGACGAATATTTTTATGAAGGAGATGTGATGGACGATACTTACCCTCTTAGTGTCGAACCATGGGAACAGAATATCACAACCCGAATATCTTTCGATACCAAATGGCAGGATATGATGTCTATTGGAACGCCGATACCAACTCCCGAAAAACAATATAAGGATTATCCGATTGGCTTGTACGAAGGTGCCGGTTATTCAGGGAAAGGAGTTTATCGTGCTTCGTACGACTGTCGAATGCGAACCAACGAGTGTCCTGTATTTTGTCCTGTTTGTCAGCGTGCTTTGAAACGAATGATTGATTTCTATACGCTACCTTAATTCACTTTCTTCATACTTTTATATCTTCATTCTTCTGTATCTTTACATTTAACCCCCTTTCTTCTCACCGGGAGAAGAATGAAGGTTGAAGAAACGAATACATAAAGGAAAGAATAATAAAGAACTAAATACATTATTAATTACTAACCCTGAACCCACAAACAATTATTATTAAATGCAGTCAGCAGACGATGGTTTATAGAAATCTAATCCTGCAAACATGATGCGGTATTTTTTCTTTATCCTGTATTTGTTTTCAATATTAATGCTTATCTTTGTAATGCACAGGAAAGATAAGAATCAACAATAAAATAAGATATAATGAATCAGTTAGTAGAACGTTTTTTGAAGTATGTAAGTTTCGATACTCAGAGTGATGACCTTACTCAAATGACGCCGAGCACTCCCGGTCAGATGTTATTTGCCAATTATTTGAAGTCTGAATTGGAATTTCTTGGTTTCGATGAGGTTAGTCTTGATGAGAACGGATATCTTTTTGCTACGTTACCTGCAAATACAGATAAAGAGATACCGGTTATTGGCTTTATCTCTCACATGGACACGAGTCCCGACATGAGCGGAAAGAATGTCTCTCCTCGGATTGTTGAACGCTATGACGGTGGGGATATCGTCCTTTCTCTAGAACCGAGCATTGTTTTGTCGCCTAAACAGTTCCCTGAATTATTGGATCATAAGATGGAAGATCTTATCGTAACCAATGGCAAGACGCTGTTGGGTGCCGATGATAAGGCTGGTATTGCTGAAATAGTTTCTGCATTGGTGTATCTGAAACAACATAGCGAAATTAAACATGGCAAAGTCCGTATCGGATTTAACCCTGACGAGGAAATCGGATTAGGCGCTCATAAGTTTGATGTAGCTAAGTTCGGTTGCAATTGGGCTTATACGATGGATGGAGGTGAAGTTGGCGAACTAGAATATGAAAACTTCAATGCTGCATCGGCAAAGATTACTTTTAACGGTCGTAATGTGCATCCGGGTTATGCTAAGCATAAGATGGTAAATTCTATTCGCGTAGCTAACCAGTTTATCGAGATGTTGCCTCGTCATGAGACACCGGAGCATACCGAAGGTTATGAAGGTTTTTATCACCTTATCGGTATTAAGGGTGATGTGGAACAAACTGTTTTGCAATATATCGTACGCGATCATGATCGTGCTCGTTTTGAGGACAGGAAAAAAGAACTGACTCATTTGGTTCGCAAAATTAATCAGGAGTTCGGAGAGGGCACTGCATTAATCGAATTGAACGATCAGTATTATAATATGCGCGAAAAGATTGAGCCGGTAATGTATGTTGTCGATATTGCTTATAAAGCAATGGAACAAGCTGGTGTGAAGCCGAAAGTACAACCTATCAGAGGCGGTACCGACGGGGCTCAGCTTTCTTTCAAAGGATTACCTTGTCCGAACATCTTTGCTGGAGGAATTAACTTCCACGGCCGTTATGAGTTCTTGCCTATCCCGAGTATGGAGAAGGCAATGAATACCATTATCAATATCATCGAACTTACAGCTAACAAATAATAACGAATATAATTAATGAAAACTACTCCATTTACTGAAACCCATATTGCTCTTGGAGCAAAGATGGAAGATTTTGCGGGTTATAATATGCCCATCCAATACAAAACCGGTATTATCGAGGAACACATGGCTGTTGTGAACAGTGTGGGTGTATTCGATGTATCGCACATGGGTGAGTTCTGGGCAAAAGGTCCTCAGGCTCTACCTTTCTTACAGTCGGTGACTTCGAATAACGTAGCTGCCCTCACTCCAGGTAAGATACAGTATACTTGTTTCCCTAATGAGACGGGCGGTATTGTCGACGACCTGCTGGTGTATTGTTACGAACCCGAAAAATATATGTTGGTTGTAAATGCTGCCAATATCGATAAAGACTGGAATTGGTGTGTATCTCATAATGCTGCGGGAGCCGAACTGGAGAATTCTTCCGATAAAATAGCCCAGCTTGCTATTCAAGGTCCTAATGCGATAAAGGCATTGCAGAAACTTACTGCAATCGATTTAAGCACGATTCCTTATTATCACTTCAAGGTAGGCGAGATGGCAGGTATTCCTAATATTATCATTTCAAATACTGGTTATACGGGTGCAGGTGGATTTGAACTTTATTTCTATCCCGATGTTGCCCTGAAATTGTGGAAAGCTATTTTCGAAGCAGGGGCAGAGTTTGGTATCCAACCTGTTGGCTTGGGTGCACGCGACACACTTCGTCTGGAGATGGGCTTCTGCTTGTATGGACACGATATCAACGATACAACATCGCCTATTGAAGCCGGTTTAGGATGGATTACAAAATTTGTTGATGGCAAGAACTTTACCAATCGCGCTGCTCTCGAGAAACAAAAGGCAGAAGGTGTAACACGGAAACTTATCGGATTCAAGATGATTGATCGTGGTATCCCTCGTCAGCACTATGCTTTGTTGAATACCGAAGGTGAACAAATTGGCGAAGTAACCAGCGGAACCATGTCGCCTGTCCTTCACGAAGGCATCGGTATGGGTTATGTAAAGACGGCATATAGTAAGGAAGGGACAGAGCTTTATCTCGATAACAGAGGACGTAAGTTGAAAGCTGTTGTCGTACGACCTCCTTTCCGTAATAAATAAACGAGATTGACATAAATGGAGTCGGTCGTTAGAATTTATTTCTAACGGCCGATATCTTTTAGGTGTATAGCTGCAGAGAATGATAATAAAACCTTGTAACATGAAAAAGATATTTTTACTAACGCTCATTTGTTCACTCTTCTTCGTGGGAGGAACATACGCACAAACAACACAAAGTTCCGCCGTAAAGTTGAGGATAGGGACTTATAATATAGGTCATTTCAATTGTGGCAAATTGGGAGGATATAAGGGAACCGACGTAAAGCCACAGCTCAAGAAATGGAAGAAATGGATTAAACAGCAGAAACTTGCTATTTTCTCCGTCAACGAATGGAACTATTATTTTGATAAGGACAGTACTATCAAGGCTACCGATAAACTGTTGAAGCCGATTTATAAGCATGTTAACTTCGGCCCGCACAATACTTGGATTTACAATGGCATTGCAACGAATTTTAAGGTTGAGAATGTACGGTCTGTTACTTGGGCATTGAAAGATTATTATGCTGTGATAGCGGATGTGAAAATAGGGGATAAGAAAGTTACCGTGATGTCTACTCATATTCCTTGGCAGAAACAATATCATGATGCAGCAGTCGACCAGCTGATAAAAGAGATGAAGAAATACGATTATCTGATTTGTATGGGAGATATGAACTCTGGCGACAGCGTGCAGCTGCGGTTTGCAAAAGAGGGCTTTAACATCGCCAACGGTGGAAGTCAGGGCTTCTTAAGGACAATAGCCAGCAAGAGAACAAATGATATAAGTATCGACAATATCATTACAACGAAGAATATTTCTATATCGAATGTTTCTGCGCCGGTTACAGGACTTTCGGATAACGACCATAATCCGATTGAGGCTGATATCGAAATCCATTGATAAATAAAAACCGTTCCTACTTTCGCAAGCGGGAACGGACATTAACTTTATCTAAATCTCTACGAAAAGATATCATACCCTTCCGTATTGTTTGCTAAGTTACGGTTTTATTTTGAATTCTCCAAAATATTGTTGTTAGTTCTTTATTCTTCATTTATTTAACCTTCATTCTTCTATTTTACTTCACTTTCTTCTCACCAGGAGAAGAAAGTTACAAAGAAGACCTCCCGGCTGAATCTCGTCGCTACTTCGAAGGTCGTATTCGCTAAAGCGGCTGAACGCTCTCACTTCGTTCGTTTGGACGGCATCCGCTTTTTACGCTCATACTCCCTTCTCTCGTTTAACGCGACTCGCTTATGCCGGTTCCTAGGATACCGCCTCATTTGTGAAGCGTAAAACGAAGGACGAGATTTTGGCGTTAAAAACTAAGCATCGTCCAAAGGAGCGAAGCGACTGCGTTTGATTAGTTTAGCCAAAATGGAGTTCTGAGTAGCGGAACAAATGCAGCGGGAAGTCTTCTTGCTTCGTTCTTCTCCTGGCGAGAAGAATGAAGGTTAAAGGCGAGAAGAAAGGGGGTTAAATATAAAGAAACAAAAGAATGAAGGTTAAAGGTATGAAGAAAGAGAATTAAAATAGAAGAACGAATAATAAATAAATGACTTAAAATTTTTTCGAAAAAAAAGTTGGACCACTCAACTGTCACTATAACTACAATGATTTATAATAAATTACAGAGGTGCACTATAGTGATAAAATGGATTGAATGGCCAATACCTATAATAAATAATATTTACACTGACAATTGAAAGCAAAAAGAAAGGCCGGACAAATGCCCGACCTTTTCTTGTAATTTTATATCAGTCCTTATTTAACACGATAAAGCAACCAAGCACCTTGGAAGTCTTTACGTTTCGGATATTTAGCCTTGAAAGCATTACGTGCTTGTGCAGCTGAACTATAATCCGGATAAGTAGAAACGATTACACGATACATTGCATTCGAAGAATTGAAAGCAACAGCAGCTTGATCGTAACCTTCCTTAACCAGGTAATCTTTCAGACCCTCAGCATTGGCCTTTAAACCAAAACTTCCCGCTACAACATTGTAATCTTTCAGTAAATCATCACCCGATACTACAGTAACTCTTTCCTGACGAACATTAGTAGGTTCATCTTTAGCTTGTTCTACAGCTACAGGAGCGGTAGCACCGTTAACAGGGGTAGCCTCTGTTTTCTTCTGAGCCTGTTCTTGAAGTTTAGCTTTCTCATATGCTTTCTTGTATGCACTCTCACTTGAACGGCAAGAACTGAATGCAACTAGCACAGAAGCACACATCGCAAATAAAAATATTTTCTTCATAATACAATATAATAAAATATTAAACTAATAACAAATCCTCTTTGTAGGATATCAATGACAAAATAAGTCATTTTTTATCATCCTACAAAACAGATAGTGAAAAATAATCGAAATTTACCTAATAATATAGAGAAAATAACATTGTTACTGTATTTTAGACACATACTTCTAACAGAGATTTTCTTCTTATAATAGCAAATTGTCATCACTATGTTTCCAAAAGTTTATAACTATGTTTTGCCGAAATCATAACTATGAAAATTTGGAAACATAAGGACAAAAATTTATGTTTATAAGGACGAAAAATTAGCTCGTAAATATCTGTTTAATAATATATTATATTGTAAAAATGGTTGTTTTTAAGGACTCTCAAAATAGTCGGTAGTATAGTGTTGCTTTATTAGTTGTTTTGCTGTCAGATTGTTTCTTTTATCATCATTTATTTCTTTAGTTAGTTAATCTTCATTCTTCTTTTCGCAAGAAGACCTCGCGACTGCATCTGCTTTTATATCTTCATTCTTCTCGCCAGGAGAAGAACGAAGCAAGAAGACCTCCCGGCTGAACCTCGTCGCTACTTCGAAGGTCGTATTCGCTAAAGCGGCTGAACGCTTTCACTTCGTTCGTTTGAACGGCATCCGCTTTTTACGCTCATACTCCCTTCTCTGGTTTAACGCGACTCGCTTATGCCGGATTTTAGAACCTTCATATCTTGAATCCGCCTCATTTGTGGAGCGTGAAACGAAGGACGAGATTTTGGCGTTAAAAACTAAGCACCGTTCAAAGGAGCGAAGCGACTGCGTTTGATTAGTTTAGCCAAAATGGAGTTCTGAGTAGCGGAACAAATGCAGCGGCAGTCTTCTTTGATTCGTTTCTTCGTCTGCACGAAGAAATGAATGAATTAAAACAGAAGATTAAAGATTAGTAGAAATAAATAATTATTTACAAAGAAATGAATTAATAGAAAATAAATAGAATAAAATATAATCCGAATTTTGTAAGTTATGATTAATAAAATAGCTATATCTGTATAATTTATAAATCATAACTAATAAAATTAATGAAGCTAATTATTTATACATAGACGAACAAGCTCGAAAAAAGTCTTTAGGCATTAGTTTGTTATTAATAATTCATAGGATTCTCCCGCTTAAGGGGGAGTACCCGAGGCAAGGTAGGGGTAGTGATGATACTGTATGGTGTACCGCAAGCAGGGTGGGGTTTATTCACTTCTTAGAACTTAATCTACTTTCTTCACACAGTAAAAGGAGAAATGGGTGTAAAAAAAAGCACCCTCAAAGGGAAAATCCTTCGAGAGTGCTTTATAAATTAAAGATTAAGAGAGTCCTTTACTTATTGTCTGCGGTATCCCACCATAGACGTTGCCAGCGTGTATCATTACCACCAAAATATTTGGAAATAGCTTCTTCTGCTGCATCCTTGTCATATTGTATATCGTTATCACCATATTGCATACGATAAGGATAAACAGTAATTTGATGGGCTGTTTGATTTTCTTCAATTGGTAAGATTGGAATATTGTAACGGCGCCAATCAGACCAAGCTTCAACACCATCGGTTAAGAAACCTGCCAAGAAACGTTGAGTTACAATTTGCTTTAATGCGGTAGCCTTGTCGCTCGACAGCTTAACTTTTGCAGTAGCAAGATATTTATCTACACTCTTTGCACCGGTTGCACTGAAAGATGATTTAATACCAGCTTCGTATAGAGTGTTAGCATCAGCACTAATCCAACCGAGTTCGGCAGCTTCTGCTTCAACCAAAAGGCAACGTGCTGTAGTGATTACACCATATGTAGCTGTCTTTTGGCAGTATGGATCTTGAGCTATATAGCAAGCTGTATCCTCTGCTGCGGCAACATCGTTATTAGACATTAATCCAAATCCAATTCCATAGAAACTCTTGTCAATTATCGCGTCTATTGAATCGCTTACACCATATTCCAATTTGCTTTGGTCTACCTTAGGATTATGTGTTTGATCGAATCCGTGGCAGTCGAAGTAAACTAGTAGACGATTGTCTTTCCAGTCTTTCAGATAGTTTACAATCGTTTTGTTTGCACCATATCCTGGACTTGAAACATAACCAGGATTACCCATATAATAGAATGGTGCAAATGTATTGCTGTCATAAGTATAATTGAATCCATCTTCTACAGCAGTCATACCACCGTCTGCATAAGCAGCAGCGAAACGAGTCTTTCCGTTTGCCGGGTCAACATCAGCCATCTTGATAGCCATCATCATACGAAGTGTAGCATTGAATTTTTTCCATTTTGCAATGTCGCCACCGTATAATACGTCAGCCTCTGATAAACTTCCGCTGGTATCAAATTCGCTATAGGCAGTTTTTAGATCAGCATCCAGTCCACTATAAATGTCAGCCATAGCATCAAATTTTGGCTTCCAGTTATTTGTGCTATCACCTAAGAATGCTTCTGAATATGGTATAGGACCTACAATATCGGTTAAAGTCATATAGAAGAAAGCGCGCAACGTTTTTGCTGCAGCTATCTGGTTCCTATTTGAACCGAAAGTTGTTACAGGCGTTGTATTATTTGTACTTGGATTTTGATTAAAACTAATAATTTTGTTCAAGTTACGTATTGCTCCTAGGTAATAACCACCTGTGCCAAAACCTTTTGTTGCCTGGAATCCGCCGAACTGATTATTTTTACACTCAGTTATATAACCTGTCCACTCTTGTGTCCAAGGGTCATAAGAAGTATTGTTAACAATAAAGTCTGGTACAGAGCGTGCGGCAGCAGTAAACAACATAGATGTGTATGCGGTACTAACACTGTTCGGACTCGTATTGATATCGCCGAAGTCACTCATATCGCATCCCGCCATTGCTGTCGAAATGCCTAATACTGCAATTAAATATTTAATATGTTTCATAATTACTCTTCTTTAATCAGGTTAGAAAGTTAATTTTACTGTTACACCAAATTGACGGGTAGAAGGAGCTTGACCACCTTCCAACCAGTTAGAACTTGTTTCAGATGGGTCGACGTTTTTAATAGCTGAATAAATCAACCAAGGATTAGTAGCAATGAATGCAACGCTTGCTTGAGAGATGCCAACGTTGGCCTTTGCCAATAATGAAGTCGGAATGTTGTAAAGTAATGATACCTCACGCAATTTCAAATAAGTACGGCTCTTTACCCATTGATCCAAATCGTCTGTAATAGTGTGATAATATGCATAAGCATTCATGTAGCAGTCAACGACGTTACCGTCTTCGTCAACACCATGTATAGGAACACCACCACCTTTACTGATGCCTTCACGGATATTTACACCATTGGCGTTTTTCCAAGAAGTAGAAGCAGCCATTCCTGAGCCTTCAGCCCATAAGTTAGTCCAAGTTACCATCTGACCACCAATCATATAGTCGAAACTTGCTCCCAGACGGAAATCTTTGTAGCGGACGCTAGTTGAGAAACCGCCTGTCCACTTAGGTTGATAATTGCCGACATATTTTTCTGTACCGGCAGTGTTATTAATACCATAGCCACCTCCCCAATAATTGCTTGTAGACTTATATAAAATAGGCAGTCCCTTTTCATTGCGATCCATACGTTGCATTGTTGTCAATTCGCCCATCGGGTGACCTACAATAGATTTAACATACCAGAATGCTGAGAATGAGTTACCTTCGAGCATGAATTCTTTGATTGTGCCGTTAAGTTTAACTAACTTGTTCTTGTTCTTTGAAATATTGCCATCGATATCCCATTGAAAATCTTTAGTCTTTAATGGAGTGAATCCCAAGCTTACTTCAATACCTTTATTACGTACAAGACCGGCATTGATTTGTTGATATGCATAACCTGATTGAGGAGATACTGGTGCATAAATAATCTGGTTCTTCGTGTCTCTTTGATAGAGGTTGATATCACCCCAGAAACGATTGTCAAACATACGGAATTCAGTACCAATTTCATAAGAGGTAGAAATGGTTGGCTTGATATTCTGATTCAATTGAGAATTAGGATAGGTCAAGGTAACCATTGTATTGTATTTAGTACCTGAACTAAAAGTATAGTTTGTTGCGTATGCGCCAAGCGTTGAACCTACCTGTGCCATAGAAGCACGTAATTTCCAGAAGTCAAGCCAACGGGCATCTTTGAAGAACTTATTCATCAGGACACTTCCAGAAAGTCCGCCGTACATGTAGCTATTGTTTTTTGTTGGAAGGGTAGAACTCCAGTCATTACGGAGGGAACCATCCAAGAAATAAGTATCATCGAAACCTACAGTAACTGTACCGAATATACTACGTGTCTTATATTGTGAATAGCTGTTGCTGGCACCTACATAGCCTTTAGTTGCTGCTAAGTTGTACCATCCTGGGATAGCTAGACCATTATTTGTATTTCCGCTAACAGAACCGTAGTTATAATTACGTTGTTCAATGAAAGCAGCGGCATCGACAGATAAACGGTCGTTGATGAAGCGATCACCCCATGTTAAACGTCCTTGTAAAGTAAGGTCTCTTACATAATCACTACCTGTAGAGAAACCGCCAGTGGCGAAACTTGCTGTTTGTGCAACTTGTGGAGTTTTAGAATAACCGTCGTAGTTGCGGAAGTTACCGATAGCGCGGAAACCTGCCTTGATCTTATAAGGAAGTAAAGCTTCTACATCTGCGGTAAATACATTCCATTGATAAGTACTGCGATTACTTTTCTCCATTAAAGAAGCGTAAGGGTTATCATGGAAATTGGCAGTGAAATTATTACGATTTACTATGTTCCATGTACGCCATGTTCCATCAGGACGCTGATAGTCTTTATAATCCTTTATATTGACGTTGTTTTGGCCCCACTGCAGGAAGTCGTAAAGAACATTACCTGCTGTTCCATAACCTTCTGTATGTGGGTTGTGGTCACGACGATAAGTGTACTTGTAATCCAAGCTTACATTCAAAAAGTCAGTTGGTTTGAAGAAAGTCTTGATTCCTAAGTAATGACGCAAAGCACTTGAATTATATGCAATACCTGTTCTTGCACTGTTGGTGAAAGAAACGCGGATATTGTAATCTTTGCCTGCTTTCGAGAAAGCTACGTTGGTAGTGTTGGTCCAACCTGTATGATACAAGTCAGCCAATTTCAATTGTGATTGCCATGGATCAGCTTGATGATATTTCGAACTGGTAGAATCGTAATAAAGGGCAGATGCCATCATGACGTTCTTGTCAAAACGAGCGCCCCAGCATTCATCATGTCCATAATCCATATAGTATGAACCATCAGAGTTCTTGCCACCGGTATTTGTCAGAGTACCATATAAGAATTCAGGACTCATCGTATCATACTTAGAACCATATTTTGCATCGTATGCCTCACCGTACAGACCTGCACTACCACCACCATAGTCTTTTTGCATGTCAAAATGGTTATAGTACGTTTCCATTTGTATGGTATGGCTGACTTCAATCATTCCGCGGCCTTCTTGAGCTTTCTTTGTCGTAATGATAACGGCACCGTTGGCACCTTGATAACCGTAAAGTGCGGTAGCAGCAGGGCCTTTCAATACGTTGATAGATTCTACATCATCCATGTTGACGGAACTCTTATTGGTGATAGAACCATCGACAACGAAAATTGGTTCACTTCCTGATGTAGACGTGTAGCCTGTTGTACCACGAAGAACGATAGTACCCGAGTCGAATGTAGCGCCAGAAGCACTAAAGAAACGTGCACCGGCAATTTTACCAGCTAATGCTTGACCAAGATCGGTCTGACGAGCTATAGTTAATTTATCAGCTGTAATCTTTTGGGTAGAATAACCTAAGGATTTCTCCTTACGTGATAATCCCTGAGCGGTAACAACAACTTCATCCAATTGTTTGTTAGCCGACTCCATAACAACTTGTACATTACTTCTAATTGTTACTTCAACTGTCTTCATACCTATATAAGATATGACCAACACTTTGGCGGTTGAAGGGACATTAAATAATGTGAATTGTCCGTCACTATTGGTGATTGTACCGATTTTTGTACCTTTAACCTGTATTGACGCCCCCGCAATCGGTTCATTGTCTTCGGAGGAAATGACAGAACCTATAACCTTTCTTCCTTGGGCCATAGTCAAACTAATACCCACAAATAGTAAGGTTATAAAAACCATTAACTTTTTTTTCATACTCTCTCTCTTTTAGTTAAACAAAAAGTTTTTACTCTCTATATTCAATATAACACGTTATTGGCGTTTTTTTATGCTATTTTAGCGTATTTTGTGTCTAGTTGTATCTGCAAATATACATGGTGCAAAAACAAAATGCAAGATTTATTTCATTTTTTTTCAAAAAAGTGTAATATTACTTATATATCTGCCGAAAAGTAGATTTTGTAATGACTAATATTTAATTTTGGTTTTCAAAATGAAATAAATATAAGGTGTTTATTATCTTTAATATTATTAGTATTATAGTTTTATTTCATTTTAATAGATAAAATGAGTTAATGAAATAAATTAATACTTTAATCCTTTATTTTTTCCCTTGCAGCTTCTTAGAGTACTCCCTCTTTTAAGGGAGAGTGGCTCGAAGAGCCGTAGGGGTTCTATCATAATTCTTTTAATCTTCATTCTTCTCGCCGGGAGAAGAATGAAGCAAGAAGACCTCGCGACTGCATCTCTTTACTTCACTTTCTTCTCGCCAGGAGAAGAAAGTTACAAAGAAGACCTCGCGACTGCAGCTGAAAGGCTATTCCGAAACTCAGAAAAGCTGAAACGGCTGAACGCGCTTCGCTTGGACGGCATCCGTTTCTTAACGCTTTTCTTCACTTCTACATTTAACGCCTTTCAGCTGATGTCGCATCCATCCTCTGCTTGCCTTTTCCGTTCACATCTAAGAACCGCCTCATTTGTGAAGCGTAAAACGAAGAAGGAGATTTTGGCGTTAAAAACTAAGCACCGTTCAAAGGAGCGAAGCGACTGCGTTTGATTAGTTTAGCCAAAATTGAGTTCGGAGTAGCGGAACAAATGCAGCGGGAGCTCTTCTTGCTTCGTTTTTATTCAAACAAGTTTCCTGCGTTCGGTAGAGCTTAAACCAGTTTAGCTCTACTCTCACTTTCGGAAACAGTCTTCTTGCGGAAAGAAGAATGAAGATATAAAGGTATGAAGATATAAATATGAAGAAAGTGAAGTGAAATCAATGAAAAATAGTATTACGCGATGAATGAAAAACCCATTCAGAACATACTGTAAGGCATTATTTCGCGCTATCAATTGTAAATAATTAGAAAATGAAAAGAGTAATCTCCTCAATTACAACGACCTCATGCGTATACCCCCAGTGACAAAAGTCGTATAGAAAATATAAAATGGGCTTCTGCTGCCGCTACGCCTATAATTTGATTTTCTTCTTTACTATTTTCGATTCATTATGTAATCTGTCGAGTGCAGTAATACAATAATAATATTTTACCTGACCGTTTTCATACGGCAACTTATAAAACGGGTCCATCGTAATAGCGACAATATGTGAAGGATCGGTGGTGTCTATTTCTTCTCCTTTAATAAAACGATAAACAGCGTATTGCTTTGCCTCGTCCATCGGTCCGTCAGCCTTAGGTGCGGTCCAGAATAACATATATCCATCTTCAGTCCATACTGCTTTTGCTTTACGAACCTTACCTGGAGCCTTATTGTCCATAAAGTCGAATACTGGAACAAGTGCAGGGTATTTGAAGTAATGACATACCAAACTGTCACGGTAATGGCCTTCGTTGTTTACAACAGCACTGGCCGGCCATTGGCAACTGCCTTCAATCGTTTGGAAAGAACGTTCCAGTTCCATCTTCCGATAGAGTTGGTTGATGGCAGGATTCTGGGGATCTTTGTGTGCGATGGTGTTACCTACCGATTGTCCGATGAACAAAGGACGGTTCCCCGTATTCTTCGCCCACCAGCGTACCAAAGTCTCATAATCGGCTCTCGGATGACCGATTTCCCAGTATATTTGAGGAATATTGTAATCTATCCATCCTTTGCGTGCCCATGTCAGCACATCAGCATATAAGTCGTCGTAATTCTGCAAACCGTTAGTCTTGCTTCCTAATGGGTCGCTGCTTTGATTACGATAGATTCCAAAAGGACTAACTCCGAATTTCACCCAAGGCTTGATAGCTTGCACCGTTTCGTGAATCTTGCGTATCAGGATGTCGACATTGCTGCGTCGCCAATCTCCCTTATTCTTAAATCCGCCTCCATACCGGGCAAAGCTGGTAGAGTCGTTGAAGTCTTGTCCTGCGATTGGGTAAGGATAAAAATAATCGTCCATGTGGATGCCGTCCACATCGTAGCGCGTAACGATATCCGAAATGACCGAAACAATGAAGTTCCGACTTTCGGGCAGGGCCGGGTCGAAGAACAGCAGGTCACCGTAGGTAATGAACCATTCAGGATGTTGATTATATATATGTGATGTTGCCAGCTGATTTTTGAGTGTGGTCTTTACTCGATAGGGATTAATCCATGCATGAAATTCCATCCCGCGTTTATGACATTCGTCAATCATAAACTGCATCGGGTCCCAATAAGGTTTGGGAGCCTGACCTTGAACACCGGTGAGGAATCGGCTCCATGGCTCTAGCTTGGAAGCATAAAGCGCATCGGCTTCGGGGCGTACTTGAAAAATAATGGCATTGAAATGGGCTGCTTGCAAAGAGTTGAGCTGATTTATCAGCGTTGATTGCATATCGGCGGTCGACATACCGCGAAATTGTCCGTTGACTGCTTGAATCCATGCTGCACGAAATTCGCGCTTAGGATAGTTGTTTTGTGAAAAAGTCGGCAAAGAAATAGTGAAAATGAGGACGAGTGATAACAGCAGATACTTTGATTTCATGTTGTTCATTATTTTAGGTTTTGACAAAGATAATGCAAGCCGAGGGAAATAGCAAAAAGAAATAAAGTTTATTTTTAATTCCAACAGAAAGCAGCTATCTTTGTCGTCTTAAACTGACGGGATAATGGAGAAACAGGAATATATAAGCATCCGCGGTGCGCGGGTGAACAATCTGAAGAATATTAATGTTGAAATACCACGTGATAAACTGGTAGTAATAACGGGTTTATCAGGTTCGGGTAAGTCGAGTCTGGCTTTCGATACGCTATATGCAGAAGGCCAGCGCCGGTACGTGGAAAGTTTGAGCAGTTATGCTCGTCAGTTCCTAGGCAGGATGAGCAAACCACAGTGCGATTTTATAAAAGGTATTCCTCCAGCTATTGCTATCAGCCAGCATGTTATCAGTCGTAACCCCCGTTCTACAGTCGGTACGTCTACCGAAATATACGAATATCTTTGTTTGCTGTTTGCCCGTATCGGCAGGACCTTTAGTCCTATTAGCGGCGAGGAAGTTAAGAAACATTCGGTGGAGGATATGGTGAACTGCATGTTGAAGTATGATGACGGTATCCGCTATGTCGTTTTGATTCCGATACTCCTTCCGGAGGGAAGAACGCTGAAAGAAGAATTGGACTTAGACATGCAGCAAGGGTATAATCGGATAGAAGTGAATGGTGAGATAAAGCGAATGGAGGAATATGTGCCGAAGAAGGGGGATAAGGTGTATCTGTTGGGCGACCGTATGGTGGTGAGCAGGACAAAAGATGCTATCAGTCGTTTGACGGATTCATTGGAGACAGCGATGCAGAAGAGCGGAGGCTCGTGCATGCTTCGTTTTTATTTGCCCAATGGGAAAACAAAACTATATACCTTCAGCAATAGGTTTGAAGCGGACGGGATGAAGTTCGAAGAACCTTCCGAGCAGATGTTTTCGTTCAATTCACCGCTGGGTGCTTGTCCCACTTGCGAAGGTTTCGGTAAGATAATAGGTATTGATGAACGTCTGGTTGTTCCGAATCGGGCATTGTCTATTTATGATGGAGCTATCTTGTGTTGGCGCGGTGAGAAAATGGGAGAGTGGAAGGATGAACTTTGTCGTAATGCAGCGAAATTTGATTTTCCTGTCTTTGTTCCTTTCTATCAGCTGACGGATGAACAACGACAACTGCTTTGGACTGGAAACAAATATTTCCATGGGCTGAACGAATTTTTCGAGATGCTGCGGATGAATCAGTATAAGATTCAATACAGGGTGATGCTTTCCCGTTATCGTGGCAAGACGATATGCCCTACTTGTCATGGCTCTCGCCTGAAGCCCGAAGCGGCTTATGTACGTGTCGGCGGCAAGAACATGATGGATTTGGTGGATATGTCTATCAGCGAACTGAGGAAGTTCTTTGATGAACTGGAACTGGATGAACATGATGCACAAGTGGCAAAACGCATATTGACGGAGATTAATAACAGGATACAGTTCTTACTGGATGTTGGCCTCGAGTATCTGACATTGAATCGCTTGAGCAATTCACTATCGGGTGGCGAGAGTCAGCGAATCAACTTGGTGACTTCGTTGGGCAGCAGCCTGGTTGGCAGTTTATATATATTGGACGAGCCAAGCATTGGACTTCATAGCAGGGATACGCAACGGCTTATCACTGTACTCCGTGAGCTGCAGCAATTGGGAAATACAGTAGTAGTGGTGGAGCATGACGAAGAAATTATACGGGCAGCCGATTATATCATTGATATCGGTCCGCAAGCCGGTCGTCTGGGCGGTGAAATTATGTATCAGGGAGATTTGAAGAATCTGAGCAAGGGGAGTAAGAGTTACACCGTTCGTTACTTGCTGGGAGAAGAGAAGATTGAGATACCGCAAACCCGCCGTTCATGGAATAACTATATCGAGATAAAAGGGGCATTAGAAAATAATCTGAAGAATATAGATGTACGTTTCCCTCTCAACGTGATGACAGTCGTCACGGGTGTTTCGGGCTCAGGGAAGAGTACATTGGTTAGAGATATTTTGTATCGGGCATTGAAACGAGAATTGGATGAATGCAATGAAAGTCCCGGAGAATTTGCTTCGATAGGTGGAGATATTCATTCGCTTACGAATGTGGAGTTCGTCGATCAGAATCCTATCGGCAAATCGTCCCGCTCTAATCCTGTGACCTACATTAAAGCGTATGATGAAATCCGTAAGTTGTGGGCGGAACAACCCCTTTCCAAACAGATGGGTTATACATCGGGCTATTTCAGTTTCAACAGTGAAGGCGGACGTTGTGAAGAATGTAAGGGGGAAGGTACTATTACGGTAGAGATGCAGTTTATGGCCGACTTGGTGTTGGAGTGTGAATCGTGCCATGGAAAACGTTTCAAACCGGATACCTTGGAAGTGAAGTTCCACGATAAGAGTATATATGATGTGTTGGAGATGACAGTTAATCAGGCCGTCGAATTCTTTACGTTGTATAATGAGAAGAAGATAGTGAAGAAACTGTTGCCTTTGCAAAGTGTCGGCTTAGGATATATCAAGTTGGGACAGAGTTCGTCGACTCTATCGGGAGGTGAGAACCAACGGGTGAAACTGGCTTATTATTTAAGTCTTGAAAAGGTGGAACCGACTATGTTCATCTTCGATGAGCCAACTACGGGCCTTCACTTCCATGATATCAATAAACTATTAGAGTCTTTCAATGCCTTGCTGCAAAGGGGACATACCATCGTGATTATAGAGCATAACCTGGAGATAATAAAATGTGCAGACTATGTTATCGATTTAGGCACTGAAGGTGGTAAGCAAGGAGGTACTATTGTAGCAGCGGGAACTCCTGAGGAAGTTGCCAAAAGCTTAGGGTATACAGCAAAATACCTTCGCGAAAAACTAATTCAATCGTGAAGGCTTGCTTTTTTCAACAGAATATCGGAAATTTGTGAACAGCTAATAAATGAATAAACATGCTCAGCTTACATAAGATTAATCAACTTTACTTTAGAGATACGCAGTTCGCTTACCTGATGACAAAACGTATCTTCAATGTTTTACTTATTGCTAATCCCTACGATGCCTTTATATTGGAGGAAGATGGTCGTATCGACGAGAAGATATTTAACGAATATACGGCCATGTCGCTTAGTAATCCTCCCCGTTTCTGGCAGGTGTCGACGGAAGATGAGGCTTTAGCACAATTGAGAGAGGTCTCGTTCGATTTGATAATATGTATGCCGGGTACAGGTGATAACGACAGTTTCGACATAGCCAGACATATCAAAGATTCTTATTCTCATATTCCTATTGTGATACTGACTCCTTTCAGCCATGGTATTACCAAAAGAATAGCGAACGAAAATCTGAGTGCATTCGATTATATCTTTTGCTGGCTTGGCAATACGGATTTGTTGGTGTCTATCATTAAATTGATAGAGGATAAGATGAATCTGGAACATGATGTTGCCGAGGTGGGAGTACAGCTTATCTTGTTGGTGGAAGATGGCATTCGCTTTTACTCGTCTGTACTGCCTAATCTCTACAAGTTTATCTTGAAACAGAGCCAGCTGTTTTCTACTGAGGCATTGAATGCCCATCAGCGTACGCTGCGTATGCGCGGTCGTCCTAAGATAGTATTGGCCCGTACTTATGAAGAGGCGGAACACATATATAAAAAATATAAGAGCAATATATCGGGAGTAATTACCGATGTCCGTTTCCCTCGGGAAGGCGAGAAAGATAGTGAGGCCGGTATGAAGCTCTGTGAGATGATTCGTAAGGAAGATCCTTTTGTACCGTTGATTATCCAGTCGGCAGAGTTGAAGAATGCACCTCAGGCTGCGAAGTATAACGCCAGTTTCATCGACAAGAACTCTAAGAAGATGGATGTCGACTTGCGCCGTATCATCTTGGAGGATTTCGGTTTTGGTGATTTCGTATTTCGTAATCCGGATACTATGGCTGAGATAGCAAGAGTTAGAAATCTGAAAGAACTTCAGAACATTATTTTTGCTGTACCTTCTGAATCATTTCTTTATCATATCAGTCGTAACCACGTTTCCCGTTGGTTAGCTTCTCGTGCTTTATTCCCTGTGGCAGCCTTTCTTCGTCCCATCACTTGGAACTCTCTGCGTGATGTAGATGCTCATCGTAAAATAATCTTCGATGCGATAGTGAAATATCGTAAGATGAAGAATCAAGGTGTAGTGGCTATATTCCGTCGTGACAGGTTTGATACTTATTCGAATTTTGCCCGTATCGGCGAAGGTTCTTTGGGAGGTAAGGGTCGTGGCCTGGCCTTTATCGATGAGATGATGAAACGACATTCCGAATTTGAAGAGTTTGAGAATGCAGAGATTGTTATTCCTAAGACAGTAGTATTGTGTACGGATGTCTTCGATGAATTCATGGATGATAATAATCTGTACCAGATTGCTCTATCGGATGCTGACGATAATACTATCTTGCAGTATTTTTTGAAAGCAAAATTGCCCGAACGACTTGCTGATGATTTTTACACTTTGTTCGATGTGGTAAAGACTCCATTGGCAATACGCTCATCCAGCTTATTGGAGGATTCCCACTATCAGCCTTTCGCCGGTATTTATAATACCTATATGATTCCGCATTTGGATGATAAGCAGGAGATGTTGCACATGCTCGAAGATAGCATCAAGGGCGTTTATGCTTCGGTGTTCTTTCGTGACAGTAAGGCTTATATGCAGGCAACCTCGAACGTCATCGACCAAGAAAAGATGGCTGTTATTATTCAAGAGGTAGTCGGTAAACAATATGGTGATCGTTATTATCCTTCTATGAGTGGTGTAGCTCGTTCACTGAATTATTATCCTCTGGGCGACGAGAAAGCAGAAGAGGGTACTGTCAATCTTGCCTTGGGATTGGGGAGATATATCGTTGGAGGTGGTATGACTCTAAGGTTCTCTCCTTATCATCCGAATAACGTGCTGCAGACTAGCGAAATGGATTTGGCATTGAAAGAGACTCAAAATCATTTCTATGCACTCGACTTGAAGAATGTGGGACAGAACTTCTCCATCGATGATGGCTTTAATTTACTGAAGTTGAGAGTAAAGGATGCTGAGGCTGACGGCTCTTTGCATTTTATAGCTTCTACTTACGACCCATACGACCAGATTATTCGCGATGGCATTTATCCAGGTGGAAGGAAATTGATAACCTTTGCTAATATACTGCAACACGATGCATTCCCATTGGCCCGTATATTGCAGATTGTGTTGAAATACGGACAATCTGAGATGATGCGCCCTGTAGAAATTGAATTTGCAGCGACCTTAAACGAAGATCATACAGGCTCTTTCTACTTATTGCAAATTCGTCCTATTGTCGATCCGAATGCTACTATTGATGAGGATTTGCAAGCGATTCCAGACGATGAGTTAATACTCCGTTCTGATAATTCTTTAGGATGCGGTATTGTAAACGACTTGTTCGATATTATCTATGTAAAGACCGAAAATTATCAGGCGATGAATAATCAACTTATCGTTGATGAGATAGATAAGATTAATCACCGTTTCCTTGATGCGAATCGTAACTATATTCTTGTAGGACCAGGACGATGGGGTAGTAGCGACCCTTATTTGGGCATCCCCGTGAATTGGTCGAATATCTCTGCCGCTCGTCTGATCGTGGAGGCTGGACTTACCAATTATAGAGTGGACCCGAGTCAGGGGACACACTTCTTTCAGAATCTGACTTCTTTTGGAGTAGGGTACTTCACAGTGAACCCATATATGAACGACGGAGTTTATGATATTGATTATTTGAATTCGTTTCCTGCAACAGAAGAAACCCAGTTCCTTCGCCGTATCCATTTCGATAAACCGATGGTTGTTAAGATGGATGGCAGGAAGAAACGGGGTGTCGTAATGAAACCGTAATAAGTTTCATTTTCTGTTTTTGATGGATTTATAAACAGGAATGAATATAAATGCTGTGGCTATCAGTAAGGAGATGATAGTCGGACCATCGACGTGCTCTGCATTCACAAGGATGAAGTAGCAGAGCCCGGCCCATAAAAGGACAACACATATTATCTGTGATTTCGATAGCGGATGTTTCATTTCTGATTTCTCTTTTTCTTTTCTACGATAGCATCGATGACTGCAACGGCAGTGATATTTACAATATCGCGTACGGAACTTTCAATATCGGTGAAGTGAATAGGTTTGTTCAGTCCCATCTGTATCGGGCCGATGATTTCTGTACCTGGTAAATCCATTGACTGTAACAGTTTGTAACCGGCATTTGCTGCTGTAAGGAAGGGGAAGATAAGCGTATTCACTTCTTTCCCATGCAAGCGGTTAAACGGATATTTCTCGTCTCTTAATTTAGAATCGAGAGCGAAATTGACTTGCATCTCTCCATCGATAGCCAAATCTGGATATTCTTTTTGTATAATGTCTACGGCTTCGTGCATCTTAACAGGACTTCCTACTGTGTCGGCTCCGAAATTAGAGAATGATATCATTGCCATAACAGGAGTGTGGTTAAAGAAGCGTACCGTGTGGGCAGATAATTTAGCGATATCAACCAAGGTCTCCGTGTCGGGGAAATGATTGATGAGTGTATCTGCCAAGAATAAAATTCCTTTTTTGGAGTTCATGATATGCATTGTTGCGAAATGCTTGTATTCGGGGCGGATACCGATAACCTCTTTAGCAACCTTAATAGTATTGCTGTACTTTGTGTAAAGACCGGTTATGAAAGCATCTGCTTCACCTGTCTCGACCATCATCATACCGAAATAGTTGCGTTCGAACATCTTGTCGTTGGCTTCCTGCAAATTAACACCATCGCGCTGATGCTTCTCAGTGAGTAAACGTGCGTACCGCTCACGACGTTCTGTTTCTCTATCATGACGCAAGTTGATAACCTCTATACCATCCAAACTTAAGTTTAATTCTTTGGCTAATTTTGCTATCCTCTCATCGTTGCCTAATAAGATGGGATGGCAGATACCTTCATTTTTGGCTTCAACAGCAGCTTTCAGCATTTTAGGATGAATACCTTCGGCAAAGACAACACGCTGCGGATCGGAACGAGCAGTATCATATAACTTTCGAGTGAGTCGTGTTTCATATCCCATCAGTTCGCGCAGGTGTAGTTTGTATGCATCCCAGTCTTCGATGGGCTTACGGGCAACACCACTTTCCATGGCTGCACGGGCAACTGCAGAAGAAACCTCCGTGATTAATCTAGGATCTACAGGTTTCGGAATGAAATAATCGGGACCAAATGTAAGTTTGTTGACCTCATAAACGGCATTCACTACATCAGGAACAGGCTCTTTCGCCAGGTTTGCTATCGCATAAACTGCAGCTACTTTCATTTCTTCGTTGATAGCTTTGGCTTGAGTGTCTAATGCTCCACGGAATATATATGGAAATCCTATAACATTATTGATTTGATTTGGGTAGTCGCTTCTTCCTGTAGAAATAAGTACATCAGGACGAGCAGCTTTCGCATCTTCATAAGAAATCTCAGGTGTTGGGTTTGCTAAAGCAAAGACGATGGGGCTAGAAGCCATGCTACGTACCATGTCTTGCGTAAGAAGATTACCTCTAGACAAACCAAGGAATACATCTGCACCTTTAATAGCTTCTGCTAATGTATGGATATCTTTGCGGGCTGTGGCAAAGTATTTCTTCTCTTCTGTCAGGTTGGGGCGGTCTTGAGTGATGACACCTTTGCTGTCGCACATGACGATATTCTCCAATTTTGCACCTAACTTGACATATAGTTTAGTACATGAGGTAGCCGATGCACCTGCGCCGCTTACTACAATTTTGACTTCATCAATCTTCTTGTGAACAATTGAGAGTGCATTTAGAAGTCCTGCTGAAGAGATGATGGCAGTACCGTGCTGGTCGTCGTGCATGACTGGAATATCCAGTTCCTCTTTCAGTCTTCTTTCAATTTCAAAACATTCCGGAGCCTTGATATCCTCAAGGTTGATACCTCCAAATGTGGGAGCAATAGCCTTGACGGCATCGATGAATTTATCTGGGTCTTTTTCGTTGACCTCAATATCGAATACATCAATGCCACCATATATCTTAAATAGCAAGCCTTTGCCTTCCATGACAGGCTTCCCGCTAAGCGCACCTATGTCGCCTAAACCTAACACTGCCGTACCATTAGAAATAACGGCAACCAAATTTCCTTTGTCGGTATATTTATACGCATCTTGAGGTTCCTTCTCAATTTCCAAACAAGGAATTGCAACACCAGGCGAATATGCCAGTGATAAATCTGTTTGCGTACTGTAAGGTTTTGTTGGAACAACTTCAATCTTTCCCGGTTTGCCTTCTGAATGGTAGGCTAATGCGGCTTCTTTTGTTATCTTCACCATTGCGATAGTTATTATTAGTTGGCGACAAAGTTATAAAATATAATCATAGTAATAGGGAGATTTCAGAAATACTTATATTAATTTTCATGAAATCGTTATAATGAATAATTATTCTCGATTAGGTAAAATAAATTTGATTATACATATATATACATTTAGAACGGCTGGGCATTTATATGATAATTTAGATGCAGCAAAAGAATGTGACTAGAAAAGGTACACTGAAGTCGACAATGAAACCATGGAAGATGGAGACAATGACAAACTCGTTTCCACAGGTTCGTGTGATAATAGGTAGGGTTGTATCCATGGTTGTTGCACCGCCAACGGAAATAGGAGCAAGCCTACCAAAGAATTTGATAAGAATAGGTGCACAAAGCAGGGTGATTATTTCACGGGCAATGTTAGCGAGTAATGCGACTGTGCCCAATTCGGCACCTTTGTATTGTGTGATGAAGATACTTGACAAGGAATAGTAACCGAATCCTGATCCTACAGCCAAACAATCAGCAAGGGTTCGATGTGGAAGTAAAAGACTGGCTAGAGAACACCCTGCCAATGTTCCAATAATGGTCAAGAAGGGAAGTAGGATTAATCGGGGATTCAATGTACGAAAACTTTGTAGAATCTTGGTGTCATTACCAATATTAATGCCGACACATAACATCAGACAACAGAGTGCAAGATAGCTGAAGTGATTGTCAGCTAAATTAAAAGGGATTAAATGTAATATTCCACAGAATACTCCAAGGATAAAAAAGCCAACGATAATGAAACTACCTTTCATGACGTTCTCTTCTTTTCATTGTTTGTCCATCGCCATAAAGCCCATGCACATAGGACACTTCCTATAATGCCAGCTACTGAAAGAAATAAGGCTTCAAGACCTAAATTACGTAATCCGTCGATAATTTGTTTGTTGCTTCCTACGGTGATACCCAATAAGAAAAGTAATAGCCAAATAAGAACGGTAATCACTTGATTAATCCATTTCAACCGTTTTTGGCGTAGCAAAAAGCCGATAGCTATGCCTGCAAGCATCAGTCCTATAATAGTTAGCATGGAGGCTATTTTAATAAGTTAAGGATTTCGTGACAGATACCTTCTGCATCCATACCGCACCGATGATATAATTCGTCGACTGTTCCATGTTCTACGAATTTATCAGGAACACCTATTCGGAGAAGTTCCGGATGGAAACCATTGTCATTCAAATATTCCAATACAATACTTCCCATGCCGCCTTCTTTAACTCCATCTTCGATGGTGATTATCTTATCAAAGGTTTTTCCGATTTCGTCCAGCATCTCCGAATCTAACGGCTTCACAAAACGAAGGTCATAATGAGCAATAGAATATTTATTATTTATTTCAATCTGTTCTATGGCTCTTGCGGCATAAATTCCTATCGGTCCATAAGAGATAATTGCCAAATCTTTTCCGTCTTTTATTTTTCTGCCTTTACCTACAGGTATTTCTTCGAAAGGGCAATGCCAATCGGGAACTGATCCTCTTCCTCTAGGATAGCGAATCATGAAAGGGCCCTTATCGGGTAGTTGGGCAGTATACATCAATCTACGCAATTCACATTCATCCATGGGGGAAGCCAATGTAAGATTAGGTACTGAGTGGAATAATGCGATATCGAAAACGCCATGATGAGTCGGTCCGTCTTGTCCTACAAGGCCTGCACGGTCTAGACAGAATACTACATTTAATTTTAAGATGGCGACATCGTGTATTACATTGTCAACAGCTCGTTGCATAAATGCAGAGTAGATATTGCAAAAAGGCAACAGACCTTCTTTTGCCATTCCGCCGCTGAATGTTACAGCATGTTCTTCAGCTATTCCTACATCGAATGTGCGGTCAGGCATAACTTCCATCATCATATTCATGGAACAACCCGTGGGCATAGCAGGGGTAACACCGACAATATTCTTGTTTAGCTCTGCAAGTTCAACAAGTGTATGCCCGAATACATCTTGAAATTTAAGAGGTTCACCATTGTCATTCTTTATAATCCTTTTACCTGTCTCCGGATTGAAAAGTCCGGGAGCATGCCAGATTGTTGCGGCTTTCTCGGCAGGAGTGAATCCCTTACCTTTAATGGTGTGGATATGGAGTAGTTTAGGTCCCGACATATCCTTTATATCTCTTAATACTTGGACTAAGTTGATAACATCGTGGCCATATACTGGTCCAAAATAACGGATATTAAGACCGTCGAAAATATTCTGCTGTTGTGCAGCCATTGATTTTAGACTATTTCCGAAGCGGATGAGTGCTTTTCGTCTTGATTCATCCATCAGGCCAAGATGCGACAAGAGGCGGGCAATCTTATAACGGATCTTATTATATCTCTTCGAAGTGGTGAATTTGGTGATTCTGAGAAGATAATTTTTCATTCCTCCTACACTTCGGTCGATACTCATATTATTATCGTTCAGAATAATCAGCATATTATTCGGAACGGCTGAAGCATTATTTAATCCTTCAAAAGCCAACCCTCCACTCATAGCACCATCACCGATGATGGCGACTATATGTCTGTCTTCCTCTTTATGTTTTGCTGCGACAGCCATACCCAAGGCTGCTGAAATAGAATTCGAAGCATGTCCGCAAGTAAAGGTATCGTATTCACTCTCGTAAGGAGAAGGGAAAGGGCGTATACCGTCTAGTTTACGATTTGTATAAAAGAGTTTCCGCCGGCCGGTTAATATCTTGTGACCATAGGCTTGATGACCTACATCCCATACTAGTCGGTCGTAAGGAGTATTAAATACGTAATGAAGAGCTACTGTCAGTTCAACAACACCTAGAGAAGCAGCAAAGTGTCCTGGATTTTTAGAAACTTCATTAATAATGTCTTCTCGAAGTTCACGGCAAACTTCGGGTAGCTGTTCAACAGCTAATTTCCTTAAATCAGAGGGGAAATCAATATGCGATAACAGATTATTTGTATCTTCAGTTTGCTCCATCTTTATGAAACATGCGGAATAGTTACCTCCTTATCTTCACAAATTTGCGAATAAAATTCGTCACATGCATTTGCCATATTTTCTGGAGATTGATATTCTAGAATAGGTTTATTACGTTCACGCGCATAAGCCAAAACTTCTTGATTGACATTCTTGCTGTTTACCATAACACCATCCGAGTATTCAACTGCCATTTTACACAAAGAAGTGTAGTTGACATCTTTTTTAGTGAAAGGATTAATGTCTTTCTTTGCAACGCCCTTAATCATGAGCTTAGTTGCGAAGTCTTTAGGAAATGTACTTTTAAATTCATCATCAAAAAGTGAAAAGATGACTTTCGAATTGCGGAAAGAAGGCTCGTCCTTATATCCACGTTTAATGTATAAAGGAACCAAAGCTGATATCCATCCTTCGCAATGAATGATGTTAGGACACCAATGAAGCTTCTTTACAGTTTCCAATACACCGCGAGCATAAAAAATCGCGCGACAATCGTTTTCTTCAAATTCTACTCCGTTCTCGTCGGCAGTCTGAATCTTGTTTTGGAAATAGTCGTCGTTATCGATAAAGTATATTTGCATTCTTGCGGCTTGGATAGATGCAACCTTAATTATTAATGGATGGTCTGTATCATCAATAATGATGTTAATGCCCGAAAGCCTGATAACTTCATGAAGTTGATTTCTACGTTCATTAATAGTTCCCCATCTTGGCATGAAAGTTCTAATCTCATACCCTTTTTCTTGAATAGCTTGTGAAAGATTTCTTCCGATTTCAGCTATCTCAGTCTTTGCTACGTAAGGAATAATTTCTTGTGTGATAAATAATACCTTATTCTCTTTAGTCATTTTCAACTTCTCGTAATTTCTTTTGCAAAGATATAAAAAAAATATCACATATTTGCAAGTTTTCTAGGGGATATTTTCCAAACAATTTATTGCGAATTATCTTGAACCTCTTTATTTTGGGGCTTTCAAGTATTTTTTTATTGATTTATGGAAATATTTCTTCATTATCTGATAAATAATGGTTTATTTTGCAATGTTTTTCAGAAAACAAAGGAAAAAGATGAAAGTTATATATACTATCAAAGAGTTGAAAGCCGCTTTGTCGCAGTATAAGGCTTCAGGCAAGAAAGTAGGTTTGGTCCCTACAATGGGCGCTCTGCATAGAGGACATGCTTCTCTGGTAAAGCGTAGTGTGAAGGACAATGATGTTACTGTTGTTAGTGATTTCGTTAACCCAACTCAATTTAATGATAAGAATGATTTGGCGAATTATCCCCATCAGTTGGATGCAGATATGAAGCTATTGGAAGAATGTGGTGCCAATTTTTTGTTCGCTCCATCGGTTGATGAGATGTATCCTGAACCAGACACACGTCATTTCAGTTTTCCTCCTTTAGATACAGTAATGGAAGGAGTCCGTCGTCCAGGTCATTTTAATGGGGTTTGCCAGATTGTAAGTAAACTCTTTATGGCCGTTGAACCTGATAGAGCATACTTTGGTGAAAAAGATTTCCAACAACAAGCCATTATTCGTGCCATGGTAAAAGCACTTCATTTTAATATTGAAATAGTAGCTTGTCCGATCGTACGAGAAGATGATGGACTGGCATTGAGCAGTCGTAATCAACTCATGTCGGCAGAAGAGAGAAAGAATGCTGTAAATATATCAAAAACTCTATTTGAAAGTCGTAACTTTGCATCAACACATAGTGTTGCCGAAACTCAACAGTTTGTAGAAGACTCTATTGCGGCCGTTAAGGGTTTGCAGTTGGAGTATTTCGAAATTGTAGATGGCGATACGTTGCAAAAGGTTGCTGATTGGAAGGATTCATCTTACATAGTAGGTTGTATTACGGTTTTCAGCGGCAAGATTCGCCTGATAGATAATGTGAAGTATAAAGAATAGACAATCTCAAATAATAACGTCGTATGATGATTCAAGTTTTGAAATCGAAAATTCATTGCGCCCGTGTAACGGAAGCTAATTTGAACTATATGGGCAGTATTACGATTGATGAAGATTTGATGGATGCCGCCAATATGATAGCCGGTGAAAAGGTGGCTATCACGAATAACAACAACGGTGAGCGCTTCGAAACCTATATAATTAAAGGTGAACGGGGCTCAGGCTGTATCTGTCTGAATGGTGCAGCAGCCCGTAAGGTGCAGGTTGACGATATTATTATTATTATGTCGTATGCATTGATGGACTTCGAAGAAGCCAAACAATTCAAACCGACTATCGTCTTCCCTGACCAGCGGACAAATAAGGTACTGAAATAATTACTTATAGATTCGTATCCGTTCTTCCAACGGTTTGAATTCTTTCTCTCCAGGTTCTCCTGCAGGCATACCGAATGGCATTTCAGCATTCAGTTTCCAACTAGCAGGAATTTTCCATTCTTTGGCAATGCTTTCGTCAATCAAAGGATTATAATGTTGTATATTAACACCGAATCCTAAGTCCTCTAACATAGTCCAGATGGCTAATTGATGCATTCCGCATGTCTGCTGCGACCAGATAGGAAAGTTGTCGGCATAACTTGGAAAAGCTTGTTGCAAACCTTTTACAACATCTTGATCTTCGAAGAAAAGAACTGTCCCGTAACCGGCTAAAAATGCATTATCAATCTTAGCTTCTGTCCCTTTGAAAGCTTCAGCAGGAACAATCTTGCGTAAGATATCCTTTGTTATATTCCAGACTTTCTGATGATTCTCACCTAGCAGCAATACGACTCGTGTGGATTGTGAATTGAAAGCACTTGGTACATGCTTAACAGCAAAATTAATAACATCCTCAATCTCTTTGTCGGCAACAGGAGATTCATTCTTCAGTGCATAATACGTGCGGCGGTTTTGGAGGGCTTCTTTAAAATCTCTTTTCATGTTTTGTGTGTTTTTATTTGTAGTTTACTAGATTCTTATCCATAGCAGCGGCAGCCCGTCGTCCATCACCCATAGCGAGAATAACTGTAGCACCGCCACGAACGATATCACCACCGGCAAAGATGGTTGGAATGGATGATTGCATATCATCATTTACAGCAATCGTATTCTTTCTTCCCAGTTCCAAACCTTTTACAGATTTGGGAACGATAGGATTAGGAGAAACGCCGACACTAACAATGGCCAAGTCGATATCGATTGTTTCGGTAGCACCTGGAATGGGAACAGGACTTCTACGGCCTGATGCATCAGGTTCACCTAGCTGCATCTTTTGCAGAACAACCTGTTTAACTTTTCCTTGTTCGTCTCCGATATATTCGATAGGATTGTGAAGTGTTAGAAACTCAATACCCTCCTCTTTAGCATGCTTTACTTCCTCAAGACGGGCAGGCATTTCTACTTCCGAACGACGATAAATGATCATGGCTCTTTCAGCGCCTAATCGGCGTGCTGTTCGTACTGAATCCATAGCAGTATTTCCACCGCCAATCACAGCTACACTTTTGCCGATAACAACAGGAGTATCGCTATCATCGCTGGCTGCATCCATCAGGTTTACACGAGTTAGGTATTCGTTTGACGAAAGAACATTGATGAGATTCTCACCAGGGATATTCATAAAGTTAGGCAATCCGGCTCCCGAAGCAACATAGATACCTTTGAAACCTTCCGCTTCTAGCTGTTCAACATTGATAGTCTTACCGACGATGCAGTCTTTCACAAAGCTTACCCCCATCTTTGATAGATTGTCGATCTCTACGTCAACAATCTTATTTGGAAGACGAAATTCAGGAATACCATATTTCAGTACGCCACCGATTTCATGTAAAGCTTCAAAAACAGTTACATCGTATCCTCTTTTCACCATATCACCCGCAAATGAAAGTCCCGAAGGGCCAGAGCCGACAACAGCTACCTTGATATGATTCTTTGCAGCGATAGTAGGAATAGAAATCTGTCCGCTTTCACGCTCATAGTCTGCAGCAAAACGTTCCAGATAGCCGATGGCAACGGCTTGTTTACCCATTTTTAAGTGAATACAATGCGCTTCACATTGTTTCTCTTGCGGGCAGACACGACCGCACACAGCAGGCAGTGCACTTGTCTCTTTCAAAGTCTTGGCGGCATCCAAGAACTGGCCTCGTTCAATGTTCTTGATGAAACGAGGAATATCGATATTAACGGGACAGCCAGTTATACAACCTGGATTAGCACAATCCAAGCAACGTTTCGATTCCAATAAAGCTTGCTCTTCAGTAAGACCTTCGTTCACTTCTTCTTTCCTGCTATGCGAGCGATATTCGGCATCGAGTTCATTCATTTTTACGCGAGGAATTTCTGTCCTCTCTTTTGCCTTTATCGACTTGCGCAACTCGACACGCCATTGTGCGTTGCGGCTATTATCGTCGACATCCTCAATTGTTTCCTCTGTTAAGTAACGCTCCAAATCATCGTGCTCTTTTGTCTTATAAGCCCCGAGACGCTTCAGCATCTCATCGAAATCAACTTGATGGCCGTCGAACTCCGGACCGTCAACACAAACGAACTTAGTTTTCCCGCCGACAGTGATACGGCATGCTCCACACATTCCGGTACCATCAACCATAATGGTGTTAAGAGACACATCAGTTGAAATATTGTATTTCTTTGTCAGCAGACAAACGAACTTCATCATGATAGCAGGACCGATGGCAAAGCATTTATCTACCTTCTCTCTGTTGATGATTTCTTCAATGCCGGTAGTTACCAAACCCTTCTTTCCATAAGAGCCATCGTCTGTCATGATGATTACTTCATCTGAAGTTGCGCGAATTTCATCTTCCAAGATAATCAAATCTTTCGAGCGACCTGCAAGTACGGAGATTACTTTATTGCCTGCTTTCTTCAGTGCTTGAGCTATGGGTAGCATTGGAGCTACACCTACACCGCCACCTGCACATACGACAGTTCCGAAATTGTCAATGAAAGTGGGTTGCCCTAGAGGGCCTACAATATCATTAAAAGAATCGCCTACATTCAAATCGCATATTTTATTGGTTGATACGCCAACTTTCTGTACAATAATAGTTATCGTCCCTTTTTCAGTATCAGCTTCAGAAATGGTAAAAGGAACTCTTTCACCTTTCTTGCCTACACGTACAATGACGAAATGCCCCGCTTTACGAGCGCGAGCTATTAAAGGAGCTTCTACTTCAAAAAGATAAACTTTCTCAGAAAGTTGTTTTTTACTGACAATTTTGTTCATGGGTTATGGTTTCAGGAGGTGAGAATCTCAATCGAGAAGACGACTGAGAATCACTATAATATTATTTATTTGTTAATCGATGATGTCGAATCCGCAATAAGGGACCAATGCTTTCGGTATTTTAATGCCTTCTGGAGTTTGATTGTTTTCCAATAAGGCAGCTACTATACGCGGCAATGCAAGAGCTGAACCATTCAATGTATGGCAAAGTTCAATTTTCTTGTCTGCTGCTGTGCGGTAGCGGCATTTCAAGCGATTAGCCTGATAAGTCTCGAAATTAGAAACAGAACTTACTTCCAACCACCGCTTTTGAGCCTCTGAATATACTTCGAAGTCAAAGCAAAGAGCAGAAGTAAAGCTCATATCACCACCGCAAAGGCGAAGAATACGATAGGGAAGTTCCAATTTTTGGCAAAGACCTTCAACATGATCCAACATCTCCTTCAGTGATTCGTATGAATGTTCAGGAGTATCAATGCGGACTAGTTCGACTTTAGAAAATTCATGTAAGCGGTTCAAGCCACGTACATCTTTTCCATAAGAACCTGCCTCACGACGGAAACATTCCGTATAGGCACAATTCTTTATCGGCAGATCTTTCTCATCGAGAATAACATCTCTATAAATATTTGTAACAGGAACTTCGGCAGTTGGAATCAGATACAAATCATCCACTTCGCAATGATACATCTGACCTTCTTTATCAGGGAGCTGACCCGTACCATATCCTGAAGCTTGGTTGACAACCGTTGGCGGTTGAATTTCCATGTAACCGTCGTTACGAGCTTCATCTAAAAAGAAATTAATCAAGGCTCTTTGCAAGCGGGCACCCTTTCCTTTGTAAACAGGGAAACCGGCACCGCTAATCTTAACGCCGAGGTCGAAGTCGATGATATCGTATTTCTTTGCGAGTTCCCAATGGGGAAGTGGATTTTCGGGGAGAACAGTATTCTGTCCGCCCATCTTCTCAACCTTATTATCTTCGGCACCGAATCCTTCGGGTACACTAGCATGTGGAACATTTGGAATTGTATAAAGCAAATTGCGCATATCAATCTCAGCGTCATCTTTTGCCTTCTCTAATGTTTTATTAGTCTCTTTTAAATTTGAAACTTCCTGACGAGCAGCAGCAGCTTCCTCTTTCTTTCCTTCTTTCATCAGCTGACCGATAGATTTAGCCAGTAATTTGGATTTTGCTAAATTGTCGTCTAATTGTTTTTGTGAATTACGACGTTTATCGTTCAGAGCGATAACCTGTTCAATAGCCTCTTTAGCATTCTTAAAATGCTTTTTCTCCAAGCCTTTAATTACACCGTCTGTATCTTCGGTGATTTGTTTAATGGTAAGCATATCTTAGTTATTTTAGATTTTTCGAAAAGAATGGCACAAAGTTACAAAAAAAATGATATACTTATCTCTGTTTGCTGACGAAAGTAACAGCACTTCTAGCAGGTATTGTAAAGATACTACCTTCATTTATGTTTTCTAATTTTCGAAGATTGTCTTTTTCTTTATCTGAAGTGATATAAGGTGTCCATTTCCGATTCGTATTTGCATTAAAAACAATTTGTTTGTCTGTATCAGCGTAATTGAGGACAACAAAAATCAATTCCTTATTTTTGTTTCGAAAGGCTGTACACATCAGGCCATGTGGGTCGGTATCACCTTCAGGAATAATACGATTTGCCTGATCAAAAACAGTGGTAGCAAGACGTGTTGCACCAGGACGAACAAAGCGACTATAATTACCGAATAGCCACAATAATTTTGAATCTACTACATTGTCGTCTTTTCCGTGGCTATCGTCTTGTTCGCTAAGGAGGCCGTCTTTATAGTTACCGACAATTGCTCTCCACCACTGCCAACTGGAAGCGTGAGCATAAACCAAATCGTGATGGATGACACGTCCTACGTAAAGAGCTGTTTTCATCGTTCGGTCGAAAACTTCCCCACAGCCTATCTCTTTGTCATTGCTCATAATGCAAAGTTCCGTCTGCCAAAATCCGACTTTATATTTATTAAGAGAGTCATTCAATGTCCGTCGAATCTGACGTAAGCTATCTAAAGGAGTATTTGTCCAATAGCTATGTCCCACCACCATGCGCGGTACATTTGGCACATCACCGATATATGTATCCGTATTATTTTTATTAAAGAATGCTTGTATGGCACGTCCCCTTTGTTGATCCGACGGTTTGTACAAACTCCAGTAGTTGGAAGATTCGTCAATCAATATTTTCGTTTTGATGCCCCTTTTATGGAATTCGTTGCCCAACATCCGCGTCAGTTTAGCAATTTCCTTATTAGTGGCTGGTGAACCTTCTTGATTTGATCCTAACCAATTCCAAGTACCGTCAGGCTCATTAACCGGAGAAAGATAAGAGAAATGGATACCATCGTGTTTATTTAAACCTTCCACGATATTCGCTAAAAAAGAAACGAAATGAGGGTATGCATCACTTCTCAAGTTATATGTACCATTTCGTCCAGTATTAGTTGCCCAGCCATTTTGAGTGAAATAAACGGGAGGAGAGTTCAGAAAGGCTAGGAAAATCTTAACTCCTCTTTCTTTAGCCAGATGAAGGAAGTTACGCTGTCCGGCTTGTTTGTTCCAATTGTACGAACCGTCTTTCTGTAAGAAACAATCGGTGCGAGTCCCGAAATCGATATGGCTGCTGTCACCTTGTTCAGCACTTCCTGCTCCCAGATTGAAACGCCATATCGATAGACCTATACCTTTAGGGTTACCATGCTCATCATTTTTTGTACTGAAAAGCCAATCGGCGATTTTTTCAGTCTTTGCCTTTGGCCATAGGCCGACGAACTGAATAGTCCATGCGTCCGACGCACCGAACCCATCGATTCTCTGCAGCGTTTCCTTTGTATTGATTTTGTAAGAAATAGGTTGAGCAAATAATGAGTTGTTTATGTTGGCAAATAAGATACAACTTATTGCGATATATTTTATACAGATTGTTTTCATTTCAGAAAAATATGTTTCAAACATAAACGCATTTAGTCAGTGAAAAGTTCATTTCTTTCTTTATTTTAATTTTCTTTCCTTTCTCGGAGAGAAGAATGAAGTTTTAAGATGGGAAAATCTTGCGAATCAAATCCTCTTGGCACTCCATGCGGTTGTTATTTAATAATAAGGGTATCTTCAGCAGGGGAAGTGGCACGAAGTGCCGAGGGGGTAATAACATCAACTGCCGAGGGAGTAATAAGATCATAGTTATGTTTCGAAATTTTCCTGGTTATGTTACCAAACTTTCGTGGTTATAAACTTTGGAGAACATAACTATGAAAAGTTGAAATCATAGTTATGAAAATTTAGTATCATAACCACGAAAATCGGACTTAATTATTATTGCTGAGAAGCAGTTCTTTTACTTGCTGAACTTTCTGTACTGTAGGTAATGTTGAATCTAACCAATGAATGGCGATGCCTCGTCTTTCCATACCTCTGAACCATGTCATTTGTCGTTTGGCAAACTGGTGAATGGCAATTTCTAACTGACTGAACATTTCTTCATAAGTCAGTTTCCCAATAGCATAAAGAGTGACATATTTGTATTCCAACCCATAGTAAATCAGGTCGTCGGGCTTTATCCCTTTGGCGAGCAATTGCTTGATTTCTTCAATCATTCCATTTTCCAAACGCTGATTGAGTCGTGCAGAAATTTTCTCCCGTCTCAAATCGCGATCAATATCGATGCCGATGTTCAAGCTCCTTATTTCGGGGAACTCCCTTTCGGTAACGGGATGCTCATTATAATAAGTTTGAATTTCTATGGCGCGGATAGCCCGTTTCGTGGTATCAATATCGGTGTTGTTATGTAACTTCTTCATAGTCGCCAGTATATTGGCAAGCTCTTCAAGCGATTTCCCTTCTAACGAATGCCGCAATTCTGCGTTTTCGGGGACAGGTTTCATACGATAACCCTTTAAAACAGATTCGATATACAATCCGGTACCTCCACAAAACACAGGAATCTTTCCTTTTGCACTTATCAGATTGTAGGCAGTCAGAAAGTCGCGCTGGTATTCGAAGAGGTTATATCGATAGCCCGGTTCGGCGATATCTATCAAGTGATAAGGAATTTCTTTCCCGTTTACAACATATTCGTCGAGGTCTTTTCCCGTGCCGATATCCATTCCTCTGTAAAGCTGCCGAGAATCGGCGCTGATAATCTCACTGTCCATATCGTATGCAAGTGCCGCAGCCAGAGTCGTTTTCCCTGAGGCTGTCGGTCCTAATATGGTGAGGAGGTTGAAGGGACTTTCCATCGTTACAATTTGTGGTTCCAGATGTTGTTTATCTTACGTCGGATAGCATACACATTGATGGAAGAGACAATAGCGAAGAGAATCACACCAACGAAGAGTGTAGTAATCAAGGAACCTGTCTTCAGTTGGGGATACAGCTCGGAGATGACACTGATATAGTATGTCCGAAGCCATGCCACTAGTCCGATAGAGAGGAACAATACGCAGGCGTTCAGTATCAGGGTAAGCAGCAGATACGGTTTTGCCACTCGCGAAGGACTGAACCCGATGAGCAGCAGACTCTCGAGTTTTGTGGTGTTCTTCTGCAGAAGCAAGAAGATGCTCAACATGAGGATGTAGAAGGAAAGGATACTGATAAGCAAGCCAACGACCAGTACAATGCCGATAATCAGACGCAAGAAATAAGCAGTCTTGCCGGCATCCAGCTTTCCGTCTTCCGTATCATAATTCTTCTGGTGGAAATACTTTGCGATATTTCCGTCGCCCGGATTATACACTTCGACAATCAGACGAGAAGTCTCGGCCTTGCTGTTCGGAGCGAAGGTCTGATTTGCCCAGTCCAGAAAGTTCTGTGGAACGAGAATCGTATTCAGCCGGTTGGATGTTCCGATGATATTACCCGTGTAATGTGCCGTCTTTGAATTATCTTTGCTACGTATGTCGATGCTCATTTGTACCATGCCCATCATCCCCTCCGATATTTTTGGAAGGTTACGACTTTGGGCAAAGCCGAAATTATAAAGGTTAAGATAGGAACGAGGAATGATGATAGGTATCTCTTGTGAACCAGGAGTATAATGCCAGCGGTGCAGACTGTTGTCGACAAACTCGTCGGGAACAGACTCAAAGAACATTTCTGTAGTAAGTTGAGAACCTTCCTCCTTAGTGCCGAGCCCAGCAGAAACCTTGAATTGAGAAGATGTGAACTTGCCGACTTTCTTAGCAAATGTCTGATGTTGCATGTCGGTAATTTCGGCGTCGCTGAATGTATTGTTGCTGCCGGTAAAAGAACCCAGCGTACTGATTTTCTTGCTGGCAATAATATAATCTTCTTTCATGAAACTGTCGCCTTCGGTAAATACCGGAATGACATCCTTGTAGAACTGAATGCTGAGCAAGACTATCATCATGCCGAACAGATTGGCAAAGAAAAAGCCGATGAGCTGTCCGACACTTATATGCTGACGAAGAAGTTTCCAAATTAACTTATTCATAATGACTTCATTTTTTATTATAGACGAAATACTTTTTGATAGGGCAGTTCAATATGTTTGCCGATAGAAGTGCAGATAACACCAGCTCCTTGTCGTTTTGCCTCTTCGGTAATCATCTGTCCCATGATATGCGCATTGTCATCGTCCAAATGACTGATGGGCTCATCTAGAAATACAAAATCGAACGGTTGGCAGAGAGAACGGATGAAGGCTACGCGCTGCTGTTGACCGAACGACAACAGTTTCATCTTCTGGTTTAATTTGTCGGCAACTCCTAGAGCGTCGAAGTAAGAGAGAATCTCTTTCTCTGTTTTGAAATTAGTGATGCCGTTCTTTAGATGGATGTTTTCCAAAGCTGTGAGTTCAGGGAAGATACGCAGCTCTTGAAATAAGATGCTCAACGTATGTTTCCGAATATCTACCCATTGTTTGATTTTGTATTGATGGATATCTGTCTCATCGAAAGTGATTGTTCCCTGATAATCTTGACGGTAACCGTAGATATAGCTGCATAAAGATGATTTTCCTGTTCCCGAGGCAGCCTCTACCAAGTAGAAATTGCCTTTCTCGAACAATACATCCTGAAGCCAGATATCTGAGGTAATATCAGTACGTTCCGCAAAAACCATGGGGAGCGTATGTTGTAAATGAATACTTTTCATACCTAAACGAATATATACTTACATGCCGACAATCTGTCGAGCAATTTTAACTAACTGTTTCAATGCATTCGTGCGCTTGTCTTTCATTATCATTTCGACTTTCCATGAGGTAGGAGAGACATCGTATCCACGTACACATTCTATATTTTGTGCCAAGGGTTGTATATTAAAACGCCGTTGTTGCAAGATGACTTTGCTCAGTGATGCTGGATCGCCGATAAAGAACAACCGTTTGCCTTTGGCTTGTGCTGCATAAGGATTCTGCATATAAGAGTCGTTGCTGCCCGACTTGTTGCTGTTATAATGAACCAGTTTGCCGTTATTGGTAAGATAGAGCAAGTCTCCGTCGAGTCCGTACCAAATGTGCGTGTTCATGAGGTGATATTCAAAATCGGTCGTTCCCAATTTCTTGAATGTACCTCCTAATTCATCTTTCAAGGTACATAGTGAACGTATGGCTGCAGCATCTCTGGTTTGTGCGTATGCCAAGAAGGAGAAGTTCTTGCCGTCCCATGTATTGAATCCAAGAGTGAAATCACCTTGCAGTGCACACATCAATTTCTGTACTACGGGCGAATTGAAAGAATCGAGTCCGATGGCAGCAGCTAAATCATTGTATGATTGAGTTCCGTTCAGACCCATCGAAAGGATAAATGGCAACGACTTAGGAAAGCGGTTGAGCAAAGCATTTGTAATTGGTTGGAAAGTATTGTTTGCCGTAGGCTGAACATTCTTTCCTCCTATCTTTTCTATCTGTAACAATACATTTCCGTCTTGGAAAGTCATATCGCCCCCAAAAGAAGATGCTTCGAGATTTTCGTAGAATTTGACATCGCCTTTTCGGTCGGTAAGTTGTGAAAAACTTTTAGAAGAACAGAAACTGTTCTCCTTTTTCTCGGTCATCACCTTGTCGATACATTCTAATAGTTGGTCGGTAGCTCCTTGAGGAGACTCAACCAACAAAGCGGTACCTTTGTTGTATGCAATCACATATTTATTATTGACCACCGAATAGATAAAGTTATCTGTTTCTTCGGGTTCGGTACATAGCTGACTCTTCGCCAACGATTTGATTGTCTTATTTAAATCGCCTTTGTCGCAAACGGACAGGTCTATCACTGTCTTCCAACTGAAGTTCTTAGACAGATAATAGTACACGGGCTGCTTGAAGTCGATACCCGATTTCGAAGGCTTGTCTAGTATTTTAGAAATCTGATTCGATGTTTCTTCGTTCAGTCCGTTCTTCAATGCATCCAACAGATGCTGTTTCAATGTGCTGTTCTCCTCATCATTGATACCGCATTTCTCGGCGACAGATTTCAAATCTATAGAAGCTACTGTTGTTGCATCAGAAGGAATGGCATGTGTATATTCAGTTTTCTTGCCACAAGAAGTAAATGTTACAATGAGTAACAATCCGACAAGCAGGCAATAGATATTTCTTCGTTTCATTATTTATTAATTTGATTTGATAAATTCATTATGTCGCATGCTACCAAAGCCGCTGTTTCAGTTCGCAAACGGGAGGGCCCCAGGCTGATGGGTACAAAGCCATATCCGATAGCTGTCTTTACTTCTTCTTCGCTGAAGTCGCCTTCGGGCCCTACAAGCACAACCGCGTCTTCACCTTTTTTGATAATGTCTTTCAACAGTTTTTTATCCTCTTCGTAGCAATGAGCGATAAATTTCTGTCCTGTGAAGTTTTGCGAAACGAACGAGTTGAAATCGGCCATTTCATTCACAATAGGCAATCGCGCTTTTAGTGATTGTTTAATGGCAGATACTACGATTTTGTGAATACGATCGGTCTTTATCACTTTTCTTTCCGAATAGCGGCAATTCAAGAAAGAAATCTCATCGATACCAATCTCTGTCATTTTCTCGACCACCCATTCAATGCGGTCCATATTCTTGGTTGGTGCCAGGGCAATATGCAAATGTCCTTCCCATAGAGGCCCTTGATAACGAGTCTCCAATATGTGAACATCACAATGCTTATTTGAAGAAACATTTATTTCTCCTTCGTAGAAATTACCTGAGCCGTCGGTAAGTGTTATACGGTCACCGCTTGTCAGACGCAAGACGCGCAGACAATGTTTTGCTTCCTCTTCGGGAAGTTCGTGAGTAGTTAATATGTCAGGAGTATAGAATACATGCATTATTTCTTGTCACTCGCAGGTGTATATTTATATTTGAAGATGAGAGCAAACAGGATGGCTACGATTAATGCATATCCTGCAAAGATGAACCATACAGATTGCCAGTTACCTACTGTATAGATTTGTCCATTAAGTTCTTGTGAATGAGTAAATGCATTGACTACCGCTTGTGCACTCAGCGTTCCGATAGTAGCGCCGATACCGTTCGTCATGAGCATGAATAAACCTTGTGCACTCGAACGGATATTCGAATCGGTTTCATTGTTCACAAACAGCGAACCGCTGATATTGAAGAAGTCGAACGCTACACCATAGACAATCATGGATAGGATAAACATCCAAACCCCTGTTCCTGGGTTGCCTGTTCCGAAAAGTCCAAAGCGAAATACCCACGCGAGCATGGCGATAAGCATTACTTTCTTTATGCCGAAACGACGAAGGAAGAATGGTATAAGCAAGATACATAGGGTTTCCGATATCTGAGATAATGATATCAGTATGTTGGCATGGTTAACTCCAAATGTATTGGCAAAGATTGGATTGGTGGCAAAACTGGAGATAAAAGGATTGGCAAAGCCATTCGTTATCTGTAGAGATACACCTAACAACATTGAGAAAATGAAGAATATCGCCATTTTCTTGTTGGTAAATAGGGTAAATGCACGCAATCCCATCATATCGACAAAGCTCTTACTCTTTTTCGAACGGTCTAAAGCACATTTTGGCAAGAAGAATGCGTATGCTCCTAACACGATGCTAAGACAAGCGGATACGAAGAATTGCTTTTCGTTGGCTTGGAAACCCATTAAATCGACAAACCACATGGTGCAAATGAAACCTATGGTGCCAAATACACGGATAGGAGGGAAGTCGCGCACTGTGTCGAGCCCTGCTTGTTCCAATGCTGAATATGCGACAGAGTTAGATAAAGCCAAAGTAGGCATGTAGAAGGCTACACTTATGGAGTATAAAGTGAATATAAAGGCGAATGATGTATCTGCACCATGAACCAAACCGTAGTATCCGGCTGCAAACATGAATATGGCCGCAGTGAAATGACATATTCCCAACATTTTCTGTGCGGGAATCCAACGGTCGGCAATAATACCGATCAAGGCCGGCATGAAGAGCGAAACGATACCTTGCATGGAATAGAACCATCCGATATTGCTACCTAACCCAATGTTACCTAGATAACGTCCCATAGACGTAAGATATGCTCCCCAAACAGCGAACTGCAGGAAGTTCATGATAATTAAACGAAGCTTCATATTCATAGTGCTAGTCTTTTTTTCAACCTGCAAATTTACTACAAATGAACGAAAAGAAGACAAGCTTGTCCTATTTTTCTTATGATAAATGTGATTAGTTGTGGAGTTGTAGAACTAAAAAATGATGGCGTTGGTATAAGGACAAAAAAAAATTGCTATCTGTCACAGACAGCAACCTTCATTAACCTTAAATCTAATACCATGAAAAACACAATGCAAATGTACTATGTTTTATGTTGTAAAACATAATTTTCCAACAAAAATCTTTCTTTAATTAATCTTATTTAACAATACTGAATAGAAAATCGATGGAGTGGCTTATTATTCTTTGTATTTATCTTGTTTTCTATTCTTCGTTTTTATTGTTCTATATCATAAGTGTGATAATCTATTGAGATTGGATAATATTTCAAAAAAAAACACTATATTTGACGCCCATAATGGTACTATATACGTCTATTGTATAAAATCGTTTTGAATGACAGTCCAGGAATTAACTAATAACAAAGAAAGAAACTTCTTTCTTCTTGCGGGTCCGTGTGTTATTGAGGGTGAAGAAATGGCGCTTCGGATAACTGAGCGCGTTGTTGATATCACTAACCGTTTACATATTCCTTATGTCTTTAAGGGCTCTTATCGTAAAGCGAACCGTTCGCGGTTGGATTCTTTTATGGGAATAGGCGACGAAAAGGCATTAAAAATTCTTCGTAAAGTTCACGATACTTTTAATATTCCAACTGTAACAGATATCCATACTGCTGAAGAGGCTGCGATGGCTGCGGAATATGTCGATGTCCTGCAGATTCCTGCCTTTCTTTGTCGTCAGACCGATTTATTGATTGCTGCTGCCAAAACGGGCAAGGTTGTCAATATCAAGAAAGGACAGTTCCTATCTCCTTCGGCAATGCAATTTGCTGCTAATAAAGTTGTGGAATCGGGCAATCTAAATGTGATGATTACAGAACGTGGTACAACTTTCGGGTACCAGGATTTAGTAGTCGACTTTCGCGGTATTCCTTTGATGCGGAAGTTCGGATACCCTGTTATTTTGGATGCCACTCATTCGTTGCAGCAACCTAATCAAACGAGCGGTGTGACGGGTGGTATGCCTGAATTGATAGAAACTGTGGCTAAAGCAGGTATTGCTGTCGGTGCCGACGGTCTCTTTATTGAAACTCATGAGAACCCTGCCGTCGCAAAAAGTGATGGTGCTAATATGTTGAAATTAGACTTACTTGAAGACTTGCTCACTAAATTGGTGAGAATAAGACGAGCTATTATAAACGACTGAAATACTTAATTATTATTATATATGAAACAACTTAAACAAAGTTTATTTGTAGTGTTGGTAATGGTGTTGTGCTGTTTCCAACAAGTGGCTGCACAGCAAATGCCACCTATCCCTACTGATCCGAATGTTAGAATCGGTAAATTAAGTAACGGATTAACATATTATATCCGTAAAAATAACCTTCCAGAAAAGAGGGCTTTCTTTTATATCGCTCAGAAGGTGGGCTCTATCTTGGAGGAACCTCAACAGCGTGGTCTCGCTCACTTCCTCGAACATATGTGTTTCAATGGTACAAAACATTTTCCTGATGATGGACTGAAACAGTATCTGGAGAAGATTGGTGTGAAATTCGGTGAGAATCTGAATGCTTACACTTCTATAGAGGAGACGGTTTATAATATCGATAATGTTCCTGTAACAACTCCTGGCGCTATCGACTCATGTTTGTATATTCTTCATGATTGGTCGAACGATTTGACGCTTGATCCGAAAGAGATTGATAAGGAACGTGGCGTCATCAATGAAGAATGGCGTATGCGTCGTAGTGCTCAACAACGTGTTCAAGAAGCTATGATACCGGTTGTAATGAAAGGATGCAAGTATGAAGATTGTATGCCTATCGGTACAATGGATGTCGTAATGCATTTCAAACCGCAGGTACTACGTGATTATTACGAGAAATGGTATCGTCCCGATTTGCAGGGAGTCATTGTCGTTGGTGATGTTAACGTAGATGAGATTGAAGCGAAGATAAAGAAGATTTTTGCTGATATTCCTGCTCAGCCAAATGCTGCAAAACGTATTTATTATCCAGTACCTGATAATAAGGAACCGATCGTGTTTATTGGTCAGGATAAAGAGTTGACAAGCATTAGTTCTCTTGTTTACTTCAAGCATGAGGCTGTTCCTGATAGTGCAAAGACGAGTATGGCTTATTTGCTGAAAGATTACGCTACCAGTATGATGGCTAGTATGCTTAGTGCTCGTTTCGATGAGATTCTACATCAATCGAATCCTCCTTTCACAGCTGCCGAAGCATTCGACGGAAACTTCTTCGTGGCTAAAACGAAAGGTGCGTTTACTGGTTACGTAGGTTGCAAAGAAGGTGAAATCGAGAATGGTATCAGTGCACTGCTTCGTGAAATCTTCCGTGCTAAGAAGTTCGGCTTCACCGAATCAGAATATACTCGTGCACGCGCAGACTATTTACGTTCAGTAGAATCTCTTTATAACGAACGTGAGAAACAGGAGAGTGATAAATATGTCAGTCAGTATGTTCGTAATTTCTTAGATAATGAACCTATTCCTAGTATTGAACAAGAATATGCCATCGTCAATCAAATTGCACCTAAGATTCCTGTAACACTAATCAATCAATTGATTCCTGAAATGATTTCCGATAGCGACATGGTCGTTATTCTTACTGCTCCTGAAAAAGCAGGATTGAAACTTCCGACAAAAGAGGAGCTTCTGAACATTGTCAATAATGTGAAGGCTGAGAATATTACTGCTTATGTCGATAAGGTATCGAATGAGCCGTTGATGGCTGCAAAACCAGCGAAAGGTAAAGTAATTGCTACAAAGAAGAATCCTTTGATGGGTACTACCGAAATGACATTGAGTAATGGAGCCAAAGTTGTTATCAAGAAGACCGACTTTAAGAAAGATGAAATCAGTATGCAGGCAGTAAGTAAGGGCGGTTCTTCATTATTCTCAGAGAAAGATATCATTGATATCAAGAATATGGGCTCTGTTATCGGCCTAGGTGGTATTGGCAAGTTCAGTACTGTTGATTTACAAAAGGTATTGGCTGGTAAGAAAGCTGAGGCTTCTGCTAGCGTATCATTAACAACTGAAAATGTTGCTGCCTCTTGTTCACCGAAAGATTTGGAAACGATGATGCAGTTGGTTTATCTTACCTTTACTGCTCCACGTAAAGATATTGACGCTTTCAATTCTTATAAAACGCGTCTGAAGGCTGCTTTGAAGAATCAAGAGCTGCGTCCAGAGATGGCTTTGACTGATACTCTGATGAAAGCAATCTACAACAATAACCCTCGGGCTATGCGAATGAGAGAGAATATGGTTGATAAGATTAACTACGATAAGATATTGAGTATGTATAAGGATCGTTTCAAAGATGCTAGCGACTTTACATTTTTCTTTGTAGGTAATGTTGATGCTGATTCTCTGAAACCGATGTTGGAACAATATATCGCTTCTCTTCCAGCTATTCATAGAGTCGAAACTTATAAGAAGACGATGTTCATGCGCAATGGTATCTATAATAATAACTTCATAAAGACTCAAGAAACGCCGAAGTCTACAATCGTCATGCTTTTGAGCGGTGCTGCTAAATATGATATGAAGAACAGTATGCTTGCAGATATTACGGGACAGATCTTAGATATCGTATATACGCAAACAATTCGTGAAGATGCCGGTGCTGCTTACTCGGTAGGTGTTAGCGGCAGTTTGGATTATTATCCAAATGCTCATGCAATTTTTGAAATTGGTTTCCCAACAGATCCAGCTAAGAAAGACAAAGCCATGAAACTTGTCGACGAAGGTTTGAATAATCTGATAAAGAATGGTCCTGCTCAAAAGGATTTGGATAAGGTTAGAGAATTCAAATTGAAGAAACATGCCGAGGATATGAAAGAAAATAGTTACTGGATGAGCATTCTTGTTAACCAGTGGCAAACGGGCTTAGATTTCAGTAAGAACTATGATACTACATTGAAGAGTATTACAACAAAGGATGTACAAAACTTTGTTAGTATTATTTGTAAGCAGAATAATCGTATTCTTGTAACCATGACATCACCTGCTAAGAAATGAATCTCTTTAATGAACTTCGAATACAAGGGAAGCTCGCGAATAAGCGTAACCCAATGTTCTATAAGAACAAGAGTGCCAAGGTATGGATATACATCGGCATCGGTTTTTGGGCATGCTATTTGATATTCTTCGGTGCTCTCTTTGCTAAAGCTTTTGGTGAAGGAGGACAGGAGGCTTATCAAGTTCTGAATAGCGGATTAATCTTTATACTCGCTATCGATTTTTTAGTACGTTTCCCTTTTCAACAAATTCCGTCACAGGAGGTAAAACCTTACCTCCTGTTGCCGGTTCGAAAGAAAAGAATCATAGATTTTCTACTTATCCGTTCTGGGTTAGATCTATTCAATATCTTTTGGTTCTTCTTCTTTGTTCCATTTGCCTTTATTTCGATGTTCAGGTTCTTTGGATTCTTTGGTATTATTAGCTACCTGATCTGTATCTGGCTTCTTTTCCTGATAAATAATTACTGGTTCCTGCTTTGTCGTACCTTGATGAATGTCCATGTACTATGGGTATTGCTTCCTATAGTATTTTATGGAGGTGTTGCTGCTGCATTGTTTGTTCCTAAACATAGTGTTATCGGCGATTGGTTCATTACATTGGGCGACGGCTATATTCATTTTAATTTGCTTTGTGTTCTTGTTACTCTTCTTTTGATTGCTGCTCTTTGGGCTATTAACAGTAAGGTAATTAAAGGACAGATATATAAGGAGATTAATAAGGTAGATGATTTGAAGATTAAGCATCTATCAGAATATAAATTCTTGGACCGCTACGGATTGATAGGCGAATTCTCGCGTCTTGAGTTAAAAATGCTTTTCCGCAATAAGGCAACGAAGATTACTATGCGCAATGTGTTGTTTATCGTGTTTATTTTTGCTGTTGTTATGAGTTTCACTCCTGCATATAACGATGCTTTCGGTCGATACTTTATTATCTCATATGCATTTTGTGCTGTAGGATCAATCCTGACTTCGAGAATCATGTCGTTCGAAGGAAATTATATCGATGGATTGATGGTGCGAAAAGAGTGTATATTGACATTGCTCAAAGCTAAATTCTATCTTTCGAGTTTGTATATGCTGATACCTTTCATTTTGATACTTCCAACTGTTATCATGGGAAAGGTCGGTTTGTTATATGTCGTCTCGATGGCTATTTTTTGTACGGGAGCAGTGTACTTCACACTTTTCCAATTGGCTGTGTATAATACTCAGACCGTTCCTCTTAATACAAAGATAACGAACCGTCAAAGTTCAACTAGTATGCAGAAAATACTGACCTTTGTTGGAATGTTCTTACCGATGTTCCTGTTCTATGCTATCGAAAAGTTCTGTGGTGAGAATCTTGGAGATATCATTTTATTAGTTATCGGGTTAGGGTTTATCCTAACTTCCAGTATTTGGTTGAGGAATATCTATTCTCGCTTTATGAAGAGGCGTTACCAGAATATGGAAGATTTTCGTTTTAGTCGTAGTACAATATAATTTAATCGGATAATACAATGATTTCTATTAATAACTTAGTAAAGAAATTTGGTGATAAGATAGCAGTCAATATAGATAGCTATAATATTAACGACGGTGAGATGTTGGGACTTGTCGGTAACAATGGTGCAGGTAAAACGACTTTGTTCCGACTCATCTTAGATCTTACTCAGGCAACAGAAGGTAATGTTACCGTTAATGATATAGATGTCAGCAAGAGTGAAGAGTGGAAGAAAACTACAGGCGCTTATATCGACGAAGGTTTCTTGATCGACTATCTTTCGCCTGAGGAGTTCTTCTATTTCAGCGGTCGTCTATATGGCATTAACAAAGGGGAAATTGATGAACGTCTTAAAGAGTTTGAACATTTTATGAATGGTGAAGTTATTGGCCAGAAAAAGTTGATTCGCAATTTCTCTGCAGGCAACAAACAGAAGATTGGAATTATCTCTGCGATGCTTCATCGTCCTGAGTTGTTGATTCTCGATGAACCTTTCAATTTCCTTGATCCTACGTCACAATCTCTTATCAAGCATCTGCTCAAGAAATATAATGAAGAGTATCATGCTACTATCATCATCTCAAGTCATAATCTGAATCATACGGTTGATATCTGTCCTCGTATTGCTTTGTTGGAGAAAGGTATCATTATTAAAGATTTGCAGAACGAGAATAATTCAGCCGAAAAAGAACTTGAGGATTATTTTAATGTTGAAGAATAAAGTCACATCAAAACATTTATTTATGAAAAAAATTATTAGCCTTGTTGCTTTACTGCTATTGTTCGTAGTATCTTCACAAGCACAGCTGTTATGGAAAATCTCTGGCAAAGGACTTTCTCAACCTTCTTATATGTTCGGTACACATCATTTGGCTAAGTTGGATATACTCGATAGCATAAAGGGCATTAGGCCTGCTTTCGAATCGGTGAAACAAGTTATTGGCGAAATCGATATGAAAGAGATGTCATCTCCATCAACCATGCAAAAGATGCAGCAAAAGATGATGATTGACAATGATACTACTTTAACGATGTTGTTGTCGAAAGAAGATTATGAAAAGGTAGACAAATGTATTCAAGAATATATACCAGGTGTTAGTTTGTCGATGATGCCGAAGGTTCGTCCCGCTTTTCTTACTAATCAGCTGTCGGTAGTGATGATGATGAAACAACTTGGTGAAACGAAATTAGAGGAACAAATGGATACTTATTTCCAACAAGAGGCACTTGCTAAAGGAAAGAAAGTAGCAGCTTTCGAAACGATAGATCAGCAGATTGATATTCTTTTGGGAGCACCTTTACGTCGCCAGGCAGAATTATTGGTTTGCTTGATTGATAATATCAAGGACGAAGCAAAAAAGGCATTAGAACTTTCTGCTTATTATAAGCATCAGAAGATAGACGCTATGTATAAAATCTCTCAAGAAAGAGATGGTACTCGTTGCGACAGCTATCCTAGTGAAGAAGCTAAATTGATATACGATCGTAATGATGCTTGGGTAGCAAAGATACCTGCAATGATAAAGGAAAATTCTTCGATGATTGTTGTCGGTGCTTTGCATCTTCCAGGTCCGAAAGGTTTGATCGCACAATTAAGAAAAGCCGGCTATACTGTTACACCAGTAAAATAAAACCGATTGATGTATCGCGCATTCCTTTTTGATTTCGATTATACACTTGTCGATTCCCACGTTGGTATCGTCAAGTGTTATCGTATAGTACTAGAAAGACATGGCTTTATGGGTATTCACGATGAGACGATTCAATGTACTATCGGTAAAACGTTGGAAGAATCATTCAGCATTATGACAGGTATAACAGATGCTGGTCAATTGGCTGGATTAAGAAAAGAATATAGGAAAGAGGCAGACATCTATATGACTCCCAACACATTCCTATTCCCAGATACGAAAGATACTCTTATAACATTGAAGCAACGAGGATATTCTTTAGGAATCATCTCCACGAAGTATCGTTTCCGCTTTATGGATTCTATGAACAAATACTTTCCTGTCGGTTTCTTTGATGTGCTAGTCGGAAATGAAGATATAACATTCCCAAAACCTCATCCACAAGGAATACATATTGCCTTGCAGCAGTTGAGGCTGTATCCCGATGAAGTGATATATGTAGGAGATAGCACTGTCGACGGTGAAACGGCACAACGAGCTCGTGTTCCTTTCATCGGAGTGACTACGGGGATGACTTCTGATAAAGATTTGTCGTCATATCCTCACCTCGCTGTCTTGCCATCTCTGAGTAAGATATTGAGTGTGATATAATAGTTCTTATAGTCTCCTCTACTCTATTTCATCAAAATATCTGAAAATAAATAAGGACTATTTGTTGGAGATATCAACAAAAAACACTACTTTTGTGCCCTAATTATTCCGAAACAGGCAAGAATAAAGTGCAGTTCAGTGATTGAAAGGCCGCCTGACGGAGCTAACCTGTTTAAAAGAAAATATAACAGATGTACGCAATTGTAGAAATCCAAGGTCAGCAATTTAAGGCTGAAGCAGGAAAAAAGATCTTTGTTCATCATATTCAAGATATTGAAGGTGGTGCAACAGTTGAGTTTGACAAAGTATTGTTGGTTGACAACGACGGTACTGTAACTGTAGGTGCTCCTACAGTAGAAGGTGCAAAGGTTGTTTGTGAGGTTGTTTCTCCGCTTGTAAAAGGCGAGAAAGTTTTGGTATTCCATAAGAGAAAAAGAAAAGGTTATCGTAAATTGAACGGCCATCGTCAGCAATTTACAGAAGTGACTATTAAAGAAGTTATTGCTTAATCATTAAAAATAGAAGAAAATGGCACATAAAAAAGGTGTGGGTAGTTCAAAGAACGGCCGTGAATCACATAGCAAAAGATTAGGCGTTAAGATATATGGTGGTGAAGTTTGCAAAGCAGGCAATATCATCATTCGTCAAAGAGGTACAGAATACCATCCCGGTAAGAATATCGGTATGGGAAGAGATCATACACTTTACGCCCTGGTAGATGGTACAGTAAACTTTAAGGTTGGTAAAGAAGACAGACGTTATGTTTCTATTATTCCTTTAACAGCAACTGTTGAAGAACCTGCTAAAGTTGAAGAGACTGAGCAGAATGAAGCATAAATTGACCAATGATAAAAAAGAAACCCGCAACATAATGTTGCGGGTTTTTTTTTTATGCCTGTTCTCTTATTTCTTTTTAGCAAACCAATCCTTGAATTCCTTTACACGTGTTTTACTCACTAATACTTTCTCATCCAGATTTTCATAGCGCAGATTAACAGACAGTCGGCTATTAAACCATAAGTCAATATCCTTCACCGCTTCACGTGAGATTAGATATTGTCTGTTTACTCTGAAGAACAAGGAGGGGTCGATGTATTCAGTCAGTTCATCCAAGGTATGTGGAAAAGGATATTCAGCATTGTTCTTTAGAACAACCTTAACCTGACAGTCCTTAATATAGAACAAAGAAATGTCTTCTACAGAAACAGGAAGCAATTTATCCCCTTTGATTGGAACAAGGAAATGCGACTTGTAATTCTTCTGTTCTCCAAGCATACGTATAAGGCTATGCAGCTCGTCTTCTTGTTGTTGAGTGGATGTAGAAGTATGAAGCGCAGCCAGTTTCTCGAAAGCATGCTCCATTTCATTTTTACCGAAAGGCTTTAATAGATAATCAATGCTATTTACTTTAAAGGCTTTAAGAGCATATTCGTCATATGCTGTAGTAAAGATAATAGGACAGTTGATAGTGACGTGCTCAAATATCTCAAAAGCGGAGCCGTCGGCAAGATGTATGTCCATAAAGACCAAGTCGGGGGCAGAGTGAGAAGAAAACCACTCGATAGTCCCAGTTATGCTGTCGAGTTCAGCAATCACCTCGGCATCTGGCTTTACTTCTTCCAGTAATGTGACCAAGTTGCGTACTGCAGCCCTTTCGTCTTCTATAATAACTAGTTTCATATTCAATTGGAGATAATAGGAATCTGAACAGTGAATGAATCATCTTCAGTGATTGAGATTTCTTTCTTAAATAGCAGTTGGTATCTTTTGGAAAGATTTACCAAACCGATGCCCATACCCGGTGTCTTGGTGAGCTTCGGTTGAACAGGATTGCTCACTGACAACATCCCGTCGCCGTTGGTGATAATATGAATGGTCAGCGGTCGTTTAGTGCTTATCTCATTATGTTTTACTGCATTCTCTACAAGCACCTGGATCGACATAGGCGGCAACATATAATTGTCGTACTTCTTGTCGATGTTGATATCAAACAGTAAGTTATCTTCATATCTCATTTTAAGCAGATAGATATAGGCATTGACAAACTCCATCTCTTCGTGCAGGCTCACACTTTGGAACTCGTTTCCTTGCAGCGTATACCGCAATACGCGCGAGAGTTCTTGAATATACATCTGTGCTTTATCTTGATTTTCGCGAATCAGCGAACGTAGCGTGTTCAGCGAATTGAACAGCATGTGTGGATTCAACTGATTTTTAAGTACCTCGTACTGGTTCAATATATTTTCTGCCCGCAGTTGTTGGTTCTCAACAATAACCTGTTGTTGCCGACGAATCAGGTAGATGATATAACAGCTGGTGGTAACCAAACTCGACATCACAAAGTCGCGCAACGGGTGAAGATAATGATGAACCATCGCGTCGATAGCAGGGATGTTGAAAGTCTTATGCAGATAAACGAATACTTGTCCCAGCAGATTGCTCAGTATCCAAGTCAGTATAAACGAAAGAAGTATCTTCTTCCAGGATATTTTAATGGAACTGCGGTTGAAATGGAACAAAAATGTGTTGACAGCAAAGAGAAGCAGCAAAGAAAGAAAAGTAAAAACGACTTCATTAATCACGTCGATAACTCTCATTCCTGGGAATAATGTAACACCTTCTAGATGATCGAAAAGAGATATCGTTTCAGGAAAATGAATAAGTACTGCTACCACCAATGAAATGATAATGGTAGCAGTAAGATAATGGTCTGTTTTTATTTTTCTTCTCAAAAACATCAGATTGGAATTACTTTAGCAGGCGGGCAGTGATATACATCCCTGGGCGGAATTGAGAATTGTTATTCTTAATGCGGGCAAAAACTTCCAATGAACGGTTTACCTGGTCAACTTGTTGTCCTATAGAGATAACAGTAGCATCATAAGTTCTTGTACCCATGCCGTTCACACGAAATTCCAGACGACTTCCTACTTTCAGCGAAGCAATGTCCTTTTCGTAAGTGATGATACGAAGTAATGGGGCACTTTTGTCGATAATTTCACAGAGAGGGTCTCCCGAATGGATGTACTTTCCTATATTCATCGAGACATTAGAAACATAGCCGCCTATGGGTGCCGTTACTTTTAACAACGGTTGAATACCTCTATTGATGAGTGTAGCTGGCGAGACACCCAACAAAGAAAGTTGAGTAGCTGTAGCTTGGAGTTTACTTTTCATAGACAGATAGTCGGCTTTGCTCTGTTGATATTTCTTTTGTGAAGCAGCTTGTGCCGATGAAAGAAGTTTTTGCCTGTCATATTCCGCTTTCAAATACTCAATTTGTGCATGGCAATCTAAGTAATCTTGCTGCAGGGTGATAAATTCAGGATTCTCTATTGTAGCCAACACTGCATTTCTGCGAACAAACTGACCGGGGAGTAACCGTGTTGTCTTCACAACTCCACCCATTGTCATAGATACTGTAGCTTGTTTCTGTGGAGATAATGCGATTGTTCCGTTAAACAATACTTCGTTGGGTTTTGATGTGGCAGCTGTCATAGCATCGACAGGTGCAGCATCACTTACACTATCATTAGCTGCAGAATCGGTAGCTGCGGTATCACTTTGGGTTGTCTCTTCTTTCGGCGCTGCGGCCTGTTTCTTATTACTGCAGGCGGTGAATGTCAGTAATAGCAAGAAGGAAAATAATATTCTTTTCATAATGTTGTCATTTATATAGTTCATATTCTAAGGCTGCGATATTATATTGATAGATGGTTTCAATGTAACCTCGGCGGATATCTTTCGCAGCGGTTACCGATTGAATATATTCTGCTACACTGGTCTCGTTGTGCGTCAACTGCAGATTAGCCGATTTCGTGAGTTGGTCGGCTTCTTTCAGCGCAGAGTTGATATAGTATTGCAGACTTTCATTGTATTTTCTCAAGGATGCCTGGAGTTCGCTCACCTTATTGTGCAGTTCGCGGATATTGGCATCGGCTTGTAATTGTGCCGACACAGTGGCAAATTTAGCTTGTTGAACCTTGCTCTTCTGAGGTCCGTAGAAGATGGGGAACGATATACCAACCATCCAAGCGTTCAGATTCTTCAGTGGAAGGATGTTTTGGCGGGTATAGCCGAAACTGATTTCGGGGAAGAAATGACTCTTTTCCACCTTTACCATGGCTTTCTTCTCATCAACCTGACTGTTGAAGTAGTTCAGGTGCGGACTTGAGATGGAGGTTGTATCCATGCTAATATAAAACATGGATAGGGTAGAGTCGGAAGGGATGATAGAACTGTCGGCATAGCAGCTCCAACGGAATCGCTGGACAGCCATCTTTTGTTCCTCTTGAGCTTGGAACAGTCTGTTATGTAAATCCGCTGCCATTGTCGACATCATATTCTTCTCGAGCAGTGTTATTTCTCCTTGCTTATAGCGTAAGTCGCCGATGCGTTGCAATTCATTGGCCATCTTGTCTTGATCGCGATACATCGAACAGAGGTTGTAAGCATATTGGTAATATGCCCATGCACGTTTCACTTCGGCGACAACTTCCTTTTCAACCATTTGGCGATAGTATGTACCTGTCTTGAGGCGGCTGTTTACGAGAGCATTCTTATAAAAGGGCGTCAGCAAAGAACCGAAATTCTGTTCAATATTGAATTGCTTATCTTTCTTCGTCTCACTGTTCAACTGTCCCCACGAGTAGCTGAAAGAAGTAGGAGCGGCCTCTAGATTCTCACCGCGGCTAGCCTTGATGCTGAGCATGTCGGTATCAGCGATTTTCAGACGAGGATTGTTTTGTTTGGCAATCTTTATTGCCTGCTCGAGAGTAACTTGTTGTTGGGCCGACATCATCGAAGGGACAAACAACAGCAAAGGGAGCAATACCATAAAAGGCAGGTGGAACTTATGTCCTGGACGTACCCATGTTTTTGTAATATTTACCATCTTATATAATACAGGAATAATGATTAGCGTAAGTATTGTGGATATGATCAAGCCACCGATGACGACTGTAGCCAATGGGCGTTGAACTTCGGCTCCTGCTGATGTTGCAATTGCCATTGGAATGAAACCGAATGAGGCAACTAGACCGGTGAGAACGACAGGGCGCAGCAAATGAGGAGTGCCTTGTTCGATGATCTTATCAGTCGACAACGTATAAAGCCGTTGTTTTCGTATTTCATTGAAACGGTTTATCATCAGGATACCGTTCAGTACGGATACACCAAATAGAGCAATGAATCCGACTCCTGCAGAGATGCTGAAAGGAAGTCCTCTCATCCACAATGCCAATATACCTCCGATAAGTGACAATGGAACTGTAGAGAAGACCATCAGCGTATAGGTGATATTCTTGAATGCAAAGAACAGTATCAGTAATATCAGCATTAATGCAACCGGAATAACGATGAGTAATGTATTGATTGCATTCTGCAGATTCTCAAACTGACCGCCATATTCGAAGTAATAACCTGGCTTCAACTTGATGTTTTTGTTTAATGTATTTTGAATATTGGATACTACTTGTTGAACATCGGCATTTCGAACATTGACGCCGATAACAATTCGACGTTTGGCAGCATCTCGATTAATCTGTAATGGACCGTTCACTAATGCTATTTCTGTTACTTCGCTAACTGGAATCTGCACACCTTCCGAGGTGCGAACAAACAATTTGTTCAGATTGAAATCAGCTACTTTGCTTTGGTCTAAGCGGACAACCAGGTCGAAACGACGTTCGTTTTCAAAGACTACACCACTAGCTTCTCCTGCATAAGCAGTACGAATAATGGTATTCAACTCATCGATGCTGATGCCATAACGAGCCAATTTGTCACGGTTATATTTTACAACTAATTGCGGAAGACCCATTGTTTGTTCTACAATGACGTCAGAAGCACCGGGCACTTTCTCTACCAATCGGGCAGCTTCCTTTGCTTTTCTGTAGAGTTCGTGAGTATCTTCGCCGTATAACTTGACAGCGATATCCGCCTTTGCACCTGTCATCAATTCGTTGAAACGTAATTGTATCGGTTGTGAGAAGTTGAATTCAGCACGTTTTGATAAGGGCTCGAGAGCTTGTTTCATCTTTTCCACCATCTCGGCACGACTGGAGGCGCTTGTCCATTCCTTGAAAGGTTTCATTATTATCATTACATCCGCATCTTCTACAGCCATAGGGTCGGTCGGCACTTCGGCCGTACCTATCTTGGCAACGACATGCTTTATCTCGGGGAACTTGTCCATTAAAGTCTTTTGTGCCAGTCGTGACACCTCGATACTCTCCGAGAGAGAGCTTCCTGCAGGTAATGTCATTTGCATGGCGAAGTCGCCTTCATCCAATGTCGGGATAAATTCAGCGCCCAATTTAGTGAATAGAAGAAGAGAAGCAGCTAAAGCAGCAAAAGCTACGACAACCGTTTCCCATCTGAACCGCAGACAGAACTTCAAGGCTTTCTGATATACTTTGTTTAGCCATTCGAAGAAGCGGTCGGCGAGAGTCTTCTTCTCCATGATATGATGTTTCAAGAAGAGTGACGCCATCATAGGCACGAATGTCAATGATAGGATAAGGGCGCCGATGATACAGAATACTAATGTCTCAGCCATAGGAGTGAAGTATTTCCCTTCAATACCTGTTAATGTAAGAATAGGGAAGAATACAATCAGGATGATGATGACAGCAAATGTTGCTGAACGTACAACTCCCGAAGCTCCATGTTCTACTTCGTCATCCATCTCTTTACGCGTGAAGGTACGTCCACGGAACGGCTTGCTGTAGAGATGGGCCAGTATTCCTTCGAGGATGACAATGGAACCGTCGACGACAATACCGAAGTCGATTGCACCAAGACTCATAAGGTTGGCAGTGACGCCAAATATCCGCATCATGATGAAGGCAAATAGCATGGCAAGCGGAATAACCGAGGCGACGATGATTCCTGCACGAGGATTTCCTAAGAAGAATATCAATACTAGGAACACAATGATAGCACCTTCAATCAGGTTATGTACCACCGTCGATATGTTGCGACTTACTAATTCGGAGCGGTTCAGATATGGTTCGATAGTGATACCTTTAGGAAGAATGCTCTGAATCTTCTCCACACGTTTGGTGAGTTCTTTCGTTACAACATTGGCATTGGCACCTTTCAGCATCATGGCAATACCGCCAACACATTCGCCCTTCCCGTCCATCGTCATGGCACCAAATCGTTTCGGAGCGCCGAAACGAACAGTACCGATATCGCTTACATGAATAGGAATGCCATTTCGGTTAGTGATGACAATCTTGCCGATATCTTGGGTGTTGGTTATCATACCCTCTGAACGGATATAATAAGCGTGGTTGACTTTTTCTATATAACTTCCGCCAGTGTTCTGGTTGTTCTTGCTGAGGGCTTCAAATACTTCTCCGATAGTGATGTTCAATGAGAACAGCGCATCGGGATTAACAGCCACTTCGTACTGTTTCAGGTAACCGCCGAAACTGTTTATCTCAACAATACCCGGAATACCCGAGAGTTGGCGTTTCACAATCCAGTCTTGCACGGTACGCAGTTCCATCGCATTGTATTTATGCTCGTAACCGGGTGATACCTTGAGCACATACTGGTAGATTTCGCCTAGTCCTGTGGTGATAGGCATCATCTCGGGAGTACCTAGATTGGAAGGTATATCCCCCGACACCGATCGTATCTGTTCGCTGATAAGTTGCCGCGCATCTAGAATAGGGACCTTCTCCTTAAAGACAACGGTCACTACTGAAAGTCCGAAACGACTTACCGATCGGATCTCAGTGACATTCATGATATTGCTCATGGCAATCTCAATAGGCATCGTTATCAATTGCTCTACTTCTTGAGGAGCAAGAGTGGGCGACACGGTTACAATCTGCACCTGGTTGTTCGTTATATCAGGTACAGCATCAATAGGTAATGTCAGCATGGCATATATACCGCCGATAAGTAGAAACAGAGCGGTTAGCCCTACGAATAGTTTCTTCTTGATGGAAAAACGTACAATAGCATTAAACATATTATAATGTGTGTTGATTCATGTTACAAAAATAAAAGAAAATTCCTTAACATTATCGATATAATGCTAAAATAGACAAAACAGAACTTGAAATGTCTTTTTTATGAATTAAAGGGGATGTACGATTTTCGTGGTTATGTTGTCGGAAGATCATAACTATGTTCTCAACTTTTCATAGTTATGTTTTCAAAAGTTTATAACCACGAAAGTTTGGTAACATAACCAGGAAAATTTAGTATCATAACTATGATTTCAGTACTTCTCCATGCAGTTGTTATCACTACCTCCTCCCTGCTTTGCAGGACTCCCTTTCTAAAGGAGTGTCTTTATTATTAAGTTTGCTTTTATATTCATTGCTGCTGATGTATAATACTATTAACTCTCCCTCTTTTAAGGAGGAGTGGCACGAAGTGCCGAGGGAGTTCAATTCATTTTTATTTATTCTTCATCCTTCCTCAGTACGAAGAAATGAACGACTCGTGATGAATGAAAATCCCATTCAGAATATGCTACAGATAGATATTTTATGCTCGCGATTGTAAAAAATTAGAAAATGAAAAGAGTAATCTTCTCAAGTACAATAGTTTAATGCGTATACCCCCTGTGACAAAAGAAGTATAGAAGAATAACAGTAGTCTTACTTCAACATCAAATTAAATCCAACATCAACGGAATGGAATCAGCATCGATACCTTTTTTAATGATTATTGCCGCATCACTACGGAATAAAGTTAGGAATTCATCTTTATCCTTACAGAGATTGAGAGCGGAACGGTAGTAATCAACCGTTTTTTTAATCTTCCCTTCAATCCACAGAATATGTCCCATGTTGAGATAATCAGTGGCAATAGGAGTCATTCCAATGATAATTTGATAATATTTTACGGCTTGTTCTGTCTTGTCGCAGATAAAAGAGTACCAAGCAATGGCACGGAGTGCTTTGAGATTATCAGGTTGCAGGAAGTTTACTTTAAAGAAATATCTGAAAGCATCCTCATACTGTTGCATCTCAGCCAAGCAGTAACCGGTGTAGAATAGGAGAGTGGTGTTCTCATCGTTAGACGGTTCCAACCGTTGATAATAAGATAGGGCTTCTTTATATTGTCGGTTGCATCGATAACAAGTGGCAATCTGTTCTTTCAGCCAATTATCGTCGGGCATGAAGATCTCTGCTTTGAGATAACATTGCAGTGCTTCACGGTATAATTTCATTTTCTGGAATATATAACCTCTGCGGCTGTATAAGTTTCCGTCATTGATATTTTTCTGATTATAGCTAATCAGAATATCGTAAAGCATGCCGGCTTCATTCCAGTATTTCTTTTTAAGGAGAAATTCGGCCAGTACCATCAGGTTACCGGTCTCTATAAGAAGATCGGTGATATCTTTATTCTCGGTGAGGTTAATCTCTTCGTTGAAGATATCATTAAACTCATTTTTGCGAGGACTGAGTTTGAAAAAACGGTAGAGGTCGTGCATGTAATTCCCGTTTTCTTGTTTCTCCAACTTGTCGTCTTTGCTGAGCAGTTCGTTTTTGTCTTCTTCCTCTTTCATTGCTTCTTCAGCTTGCTGAAGTTGGTCTTTCATCATGTCGAACTGTGGAAGCGGCATTCTTGGCAGAACATGGACAATGGAATACTTGTCATTGTCACATAAGTAAGAGGCACCTTTTACAAACTTAAAGATAGTGGATAGAGTTTTATCCGATTGGTCGATCATCCGCATTACGATCGGTTGATTAACATCAAACGGCTTAAACCAGTTCTCTATATCGTGAAAGAAGGCAAAGTTTTTCAATCCTTGGAAAGTGCTCATGTATAAATCACCGCCTTCCATGCTCATTCGCGTCAAACGTTCTAATTTGTTTTCTAGTTCCTTGTTCTCGATATTCGGAAAGAGCCATTTCGGGTTCATACTATTCTCCTCGTCATCATCGTGTTCGATTGGCGACTTCATATTATTCATGTCCTTAATAATGCCGGGCACTATCTCGTCATTCATTATTTTGGTTATTTTCCCAGTCTCACGACAATATATGAAGTTGATATAGCATTGTGTCAAATCATTGGCAAAAGAGGGTTGGTCTTTTAACAACGAAAGTCTTTTACTGATAATAGGATAATATTTTAATCGTTTGGTGTGGAGATGCAAAGTCAGAAAGATGCCGATGATGGCGCGCTGTGTGACAACAGCCGACTTCTGCAGCATGTACACATTGAATAGCCAATTCAGTTTCTTCAAGTCGAAGCATTGCATCAAACTCATGGTTACAGCACCGATAAACATACACAAATCGGTCGACGAAATGGCAGGAGCTTGCAGCAGGTAATTCGCAGCATCCTCGTCTTCTTGCGACCAAGTAGCGTTTATCCAAGTCTGCAGAAAGAGCTCTTTCTCATAACGATAGAGCTGTTGCACTGTTTCTTCCTGCTTGTTATTATCTGGCAGCAGACTATTCACAGACAAGTCTAAAGATACCGACTCAATTTGTTTGATGGTCTTTAATAAATCGTTGGGAAGAGTATTCTTGTTTTCTCTATTACGGAGTATATGGAACAGTTTGGAAGATACATTGTCCAGCAGTAACAGATGAAGACGGTCGGCGATTTCCAACAGATGAATGACAATATCGTCGTATAACTTCTTCCTTTCCGGGTCGGAAGTACCTTGCAACATGTATTGTAACATGAAGGTATATGAAGTACTTACTTGTTCTAGATTGGTTTGTAAATTCCAATCCGGACATTGTTCCAACAAAGAAGTCATTTGTTTGATAGCATCTTTCAACTTACGATATTCTATCAATCTGACAATGTTGAGATAAGCTTTATTTATTGCGTCTTCTACCATGTAACCACAGTTTCTTTTTCCCTATTTTTACAGTAAACTTCTCTACAAAGGTAGTATCTGCAAGTTCTGTGCCATCATACTCATCTTTTACAGCTTTCTTTTCTTTTAACCAGTTGACGACATTATTAATCTCGTTCATATCCGGTCGCTGGGCATGTTGATAAGGAGGGAGGACGATGAGGCCAAGAGCGTTTTCAGGTACTTGCTGATTCAGCAGAATATCACCCCAATCGTGGGATGTGTGCGACAGCAGATAATCAACGGCAAGATTATAACCTTTAATTAATGCATCGATAGAAGCTTTCTTGTCTTTCAATGCACTCTTGCTAAAGGCAGTTGCCATTTGATATAAGTTAAGTTCTTGGGTAGTGATGAGTGAGCGAAGTCCGCTATTCATCGCAATAGTGGCATAAGGGTCGGGAAGGAACGTGGCATCAATCTGTCCTTCTTGTAACATTAACAGTCGCAAAGGTATCTGACTTATCTCGGGTTGATTGACTCTCCCTGTATTTCTCCCTGCCTTTTTCAATATATATTCGGAGGCATATTGTGCAAAAGAGTTTGGAGATGCGCAGAAGTTGATGTCCTGTAGTTTTTTTATAGAATTGATTTTACTGTCTCTACCTATCATGAGACAAAGGTATCCGTCGTTTCGCATGATGACTTTCAGTGGGATACCCTTCGATTGCAATACAGCAGCACTACTGTAGTCGGTTACCATTCCGTCGAGATTGTGCGCTTCGAAACTAGCATCACGGTCTGTTTCAGTACGGAAAATGGTGATGTTGACCTTCAGCCCGAGAGAATCATATATCCCTTTGTCAGCAGCAACAAGGAAAGGGAAGCCATCCATTGTGGCCATTACTCCTAGGGATAATGGTTGGAGGGGAGCTTGTGCTTCGGATCTTTTCGACTTATGCGAACAGGAAGATAGGAGAGCGACAAGAATACAACAGAGCAGTGCAACCTTTTTCATATAATTAAGATTAAGAAGAAAAAGGCAGTCCGCTTATTGCCGGACTGCCTATATTATCACCATTCGGTATATTATTTTTCAATAGCAGCAATACCAGGAAGAACTTTTCCTTCGATTGCTTCGAGCAATGCACCACCACCGGTAGAAACGTATGATACCTTACTTGCTAAACCAAATTTATTGATGGCTGCAACAGAATCACCGCCACCTACTAAAGAATAGGCACCATTCTGAGTAGCTTCGGCAACATATTTAGCGATTGTCTCAGTTCCTTTAGCGAAGTTTGAGAATTCGAATACACCAACAGGACCATTCCAAAGAATAGTCTTGGAGTTCATGATGATCTTTTTCCAATTCTCTAGAGAAGCAGGAGAAGCATCCATACCTTCCCATCCGTCAGGAATATTGTGAGTGTCACATATCTTTGTATCAGCGTCATTGCTGAACTTATTACCTGCAACAGTAGCTACAGAAAGAGATACATTAACACCTTTTTGTTTAGCCTTCTCAAGAATTTCGAGAGCTAGAGGCATGAATTCGTCTTCGTGTAATGAATCACCGATTTTGCCACCTTGAGCCTTGAAGAAAGTAAAGCCCATACCGCCACCGATAATCAGGTTGTCTACTTTGTCAAGTAAGTTTTCAATAATGGTAATCTTGCTAGATACTTTTGAACCACCAAGAATTGCAGTGAAAGGATGTTCAGGCGATTCGAGAACTTTATTGACAGCTTTTACTTCTTTCTCCATCAGGTAACCGAACATTTTATGATCTTTATCGAAATAATCGGCAATGATAGCAGTAGATGCGTGAGCACGATGAGCTGTTCCGAATGCATCGTTTACATAGCAATCAGCATAAGATGCTAATCTCTTGGCGAAATCTTTTTGTTTTGCCTTGATTTCTTTCTTAGCAGCTGCAATAACTTCATCAGAAGCATCGTCAGCAAGTCCTCTTGGTTTGCCTTCTTCTTCAGCATAGAAACGCAGGTTCTCCAGCAGCAAAGCCTCTCCACCTTTTAATGCAGCAGCTTTCTTTGCAGCCTCTTCACTCATGCAGTCATTGGCAAATTGTACATCCACGCCAAGTAACTCTGATACATGGTTCAGAATGTGTTTCAAAGAGAACTTATCTTCTACTTTCTTGGGACGTCCAAGATGAGAACCGATAATAACGCTACCACCATCACCAAGGATTTTTTTCAATGTGGGCAGAGCCGCACGAATACGAGTGTCGTCGGTGATATTTAAATTCTCATCCAATGGAACATTGAAGTCGACTCTAACAAAAGCCTTCTTGCCGGCGAATTTGAATTTGTCAATTGTTTGCATAATTGTAAAATTAAAAATTAATATTATATTCTTTTTTCCTATCTAATTTGGCTGCAAAGTTACGATAAAAAATATTTTTCTCGTTATTATTTGGTTACTTTATGCAAGTTACAATAATATTTACATAGCATTTTTATTCCACATTCGTCACATTTGGGCTTTTTAGCGGTACAAACATATCTTCCGTGAAGGATGAGCCAATGATGAGCTATCGGAATTAACTTATCTGGAATATTTTTCGTCAACTCTTTTTCTGTGGCGAAAGGGGTTTTTGAGTTGTCGGTCAGTCCTATGCGGTTCGATACTCTAAAGACATGTGTATCTACAGCCATTGTGGCTTTGTTGAAAACAACCGATTGAATGACATTAGCTGTTTTTCTGCCTACACCAGGCAATAAAAGCAGTTCGTCGAGTGTACTAGGAACAGTACTGTTGAATTTCTCAACGAGCATCTTTGCCATTCCTACCAAATGTTTCGCTTTTGAATTTGGGTAGGATACACTGTGAATGTATTCTAACACTGCTTCTGGAGTGGCAACGGCCAATACTTCGGGTATAGGATATGCATTGAATAACGCAGGAGATATCTCGTTGATTCTTTTATCGGTGCATTGTGCTGATAGAATGACAGCCATCAATAGCTGGAAAGGGTTATCATAATGTAATTCTGTTTCGGCAATAGGCATCGCTTGTTGAAAGTAGGCTATCACTTTTTCGTAACGTTCTTTCTTTGTCATCTCAATTTGTTCTTATTATAATGTGGTACAACTCTTAGGTTGAAATAGATAGTTGCCAATACGGTTAATATTGCTCCAAATAAGTAGGCGCGACTGAAATTGCTTATCTCTGAAATACTTCCACCTAGTATCATTCCTATACTGATACCGATATCCCAAGAAGTAAGATAGGTTGATGTTGCTGTTCCTCTTCTGCTGTTCGGAGCTAAATTTACAAATAGAGAATTGTATGCAGGGAACATGATACCGAAGCCGATACCTAGCAATAAGGATATGAAGAAGAATAGATAGGTCCCTGCTTCGTGGTCCCAATTGAAGGTACGATTGCAGAAGGCCAATAGAAAGAAGGTGAAAATAACCAGATAAAGTGCGAATGAAATAACTTGAGTTACTTTGCCCTTATCAACTAATTTCCCTGAAAAGACGCGTGATACAGCCATACCAATAGCCATAAAGGTGAAGAAGAGTCCCGTTGGTGCGGTAATGCCAATCTGTATAGCATATAGGGCAACATAATTGGTGGTCATTCCGTAAGGAATTGATAATAATATCAGACTGACGCCTGCAGGCATTCCTTTCAGAAGTAAAAATCGGTCGAACGACAACGGCTCTCTTTTCACAGGAGGTTTATATGGAGTGCATACCATGCTCCCAGCAAAGATGCCGATGGCGCAGGAAGTTAGTGCAACAAGAAATATCGAATAGAAGGATATTCCACTTTGGTGCATAAACAAACCTGTCATTGGTCCGATAGCCATGGCAAAGTTGTTGGTAAGTCCGAAATATCCTAACCCTTCGCCTCGACGAGAAGAAGGCATGATATCTATCACAATTGTATTGCCTCCCACCGATACCATTCCGAAGGCGCCTCCTTGGATTAATCGGAGTATGATGAAGATAGTCAGTGTTCCCGCTAAGAGATATCCTGCGAAGATGCTGGCAAATACAAAGTAGGCGAATATATAAAACGGCTTACGTGAAAAAGTATCTACTAGATAACCCGAAAAAGGACGGACACATAAGGCGGAAAGTGTATAACACGAAACTACTAAACCAATAATGGCATTATTGGAATGAAATGTTTCGGAAAGATAAAAAGGAAAGACTGGAATGAGCAACCAAAAGCTGAACGACAACAAAAAGTTGGCAGCCAGCATATAGCAATAACTCGGTGTAATCAGTCGATCTTGAGCCATATATGTCTGGAAGAGGTTTAGTAAGCTGCCTCAAACTCTTTTAGGAAACGGGTGTCGTTCTCAGAGAACATACGTAAATCTTTCACCTGATATTTTAAATTAGTGATACGTTCGATGCCCATACCCAATGCATAACCTGAATAAATCTTACTGTCGATGCCATTGAGATCGAGAACATTCGGGTCGACCATGCCACAACCTAATATTTCTACCCAACCAGTGTGTTTGCAGAATCCACAACCTTTACCGCCGCAAATATTACAGCTGATATCCATTTCTGCACTTGGCTCAGTAAATGGGAAGTAAGAAGGACGGAGTCTGATTTTAGTCTCCGGACCAAACATCTCACGGGCAAACAAGAGCAAAACCTGCTTTAGGTCAGTGAACGAAACATTCTTGTCGACATATAACGCTTCTACTTGATGAAAGAAACAATGAGCGCGTGCGCTAATGGCTTCATTTCGATAAACTCGTCCAGGACAGATAATGCGAATAGGTGGTTGGTTTACTTCCATAACCCTGCTTTGTACAGATGATGTATGAGTACGTAGAACAATATCAGGATGAGACTCTATGAAGAAGGTATCTTGCATATCGCGAGCTGGATGATCTGGAGCAAAGTTCAAAGAAGAGAACACATGCCAGTCGTCTTCAACTTCAGGACCTTCTGCAATATTAAATCCTAAACGTGAAAATATATCGATAATTTCATTGCGTACAATTGAGATAGGATGTCGTGTGCCGAATTCTACAGGATAAGCAGTTCTTGTTAAATCCAATTGTTTATCTTCGTGTTGCTGTTGTTCAAATTGAGCACGCAACTCGTTAATCTTATTCTGTGCTTTTGTCTTCAGCTCATTTAACTGTATGCCGACTTCTTTCTTCTTATCGGCCTGTACATTTCTGAATTCAGTCATTAAATTGCTGATAGCACCTTTCTTGCTCAGAAACTTTATGCGCAGGGCTTCTAGTTCTTCGGCGTTATCTGCTTTAATTTTATCTACTTCATCGAGAAGCTTCTTAATATTATCTGTAATCATAACACATTTTGCTAAAGTTGTGCAAAGTTACTTCAAATCGAATGCAGTACAAAATAAAAACTTATTTTATTTTAATGTAGAGTTAAAGCTTGCTATCAATATATTATATGTTAACTTTGCTCCTAATAAATCTTTAGATGGTTTGATAAAGTAGTTTGCATCTACATTAGTTCAAAGAGTTTTTGGATTAAAGAGAAAGAATCAATGCACTTTTTGCTAATTTTGTCACCAAAATCTTTTTAATGACTCAAACAGTAGACGATCATATTATTTTAGGAATCGACCCCGGTACGAATATTATGGGGTATGGAGTGTTGCGTATTGTAGAGCGTAAGCCTCAATTAATAGCAATGGGCGTAATAGATTTGCGAAAGTTCGGTGACCATTACTTGAGGCTAAGACAAATATATCAACGCGTTCAAAGTATTATTGATAGTTATTTGCCTGATGAACTTGCTATCGAGGCCCCTTTCTTCGGAAAGAATGTACAGTCGATGCTCAAATTGGGGCGAGCTCAAGGTGTAGCGATGGCTGCGGCATTGAGTCGTGATCTTCCTATTACTGAATATGCTCCTCTTAAAATTAAGGTTGCTATCACTGGCTCAGGTCGAGCTTCGAAAGAGCAGGTTGCCGATATGCTTCGTCGTATGTTACATATTTCGGAAAAGGATATGCCTCAATTTATGGATGCTACTGATGCATTGGGAGCAGCATATTGTCATTATCTGCAAATGGGTCAGCCGACAGTTGATAAATCGTGTAAAGGTTGGAAAGATTTTATTGCTAAACATCCGGATAGGGTGAATAAATAGAGCATTATGAAAATGGATCGATTATTATTTATTGTGTGTTTCGTCTTCCTGGCAACGAGTTGCACGCCATTATTGAAGAAGACGTATAAATCTTTTGATGAATATCCTATTCCATCAGGGGATTTAACGGAGATGGAGTATTCTAGTAATAAGACGACTTTTTCATTCTGGTCGCCGGGTGCTGATGAAGTCCGACTAATGTTGTTTCGTACAGGTGATACGGGTCATGCTTATCGAACGGTACACATGCAGCAGGGAATGAATGGAATATGGACTGTGGATGTAGAAGGAAATCTGTTGAATCAGTTTTATACATTCAATGTGAAGATTAAGGATAAATGGCAAGGTGATACTCCTGGGCTAAATGCCCATGCTGTGGGAGTAAATGGGAAAAGGGCTGCAATTATTGATATGAATACGACGAATCCAAAAGGATGGGACAAAGACGTTCGTCCTCATCTCTCTTCTTTGTCGGATGCTGTTATTTATAATCTGCATTATCGAGATTTCACTGAAGATACTACTTCGGGAATTCGAGCAAGAGGCAAGTATTTAGCGCTGACGGAACAAGGAACTCATAATATCTTCGACATGTCGACAGGATTAGGGCATTTGAAAGAACTTGGTGTAACCCATGTTCAATTGATGCCTTCGTATGATTTTGCTGATATTGATGAGAGCGATTTGCGTAGGCCTCATTACTGCTATGGCTCAGAACCTTTGAATTATAACGTTCCCGAAGGTTCTTATGCTACTAAAGCCAATATCCCTAGTGCTCGGATTAAGGAATTCAAGCAAATGGTGATGGCACTGCATAAGGCTGGTATTCGTGTCGTTATGGAAATGTCGTATAATCATGTCTATGATGTAAAATCAAGTAATTTCGAACGTTCTGTTCCGGGTTATTTCTTCCGAAAGAAAGGAGATAAATTTACTGATGGTTCCGGCTATGGGAATGAAACGGCTACCGAGCGTCCGATGATGCGTAAATTCATAATCGAATCAATCCGTTATTGGATTAATGAATACCATATTGACGGTTTCTATTTTGATATGATGGGACTTACCGACTGGCAAACTATGCGTGCTGTCCGAGCTGCCGCAGATGAGATAGATCCGACGATATTGATATACGGAGATGGCACTTCTCCTCAAAAAGCGGCTATCTCATTGGATTCGTTGGCTGTTACGGCAAATATGTATAAGATGCCGGGAGTAGGAGCTTATTCGCATGAACTGCGCAATGCTTTGTTGGGGCCGTTGAATGAGCCTCATAAACCAGGTTTCCTTGGAGGATTCCCAGGAAATGAAGAAACAATGCGCTTTGCTATAGGAGGAGCTATTAATAATCCCCAAATTAAATTTTATAGGGTCCATGAGAATAAACGGGCATGGGCATTGCAGCCTACTCAATTGATGAGTTTCCTTTCTACACACAGCGGTTATTGCTTTGTCGACAGGCTGCGTTCTAATCTGGAGAATGTTACTCCTGAACAACAAATTCGGCTGAGTGAAATTGCTTTCACTGCAATATTGACCTCTCAAGGTATTCCTGTCATTTATTGTGGAGATGAATTGTTGCGTAGCAAACACATGGTTCGCAACAGCATGGCAAGTTCTGATACGATAAATGCAATCAATTGGCAGTTGAAGACTCCCGATAATGAAGTCTTCGAATATGTGAAGAATCTTATTCAGTTGCGTCGTGCACATCCTGCCTTCCGTCTGGGTAACGCCGATATGATCAGGAAGAATATAGAATATCTTCCTACCGACCCGAATGTTGTAGCTATTTATATAAAGAATCATGCAGGCGGCGATTCATGGGGCGATATTGTCGTGGCATTCAATTCTTGTTTGAAATATTCGAAGATTACCGTTCCAGAGGGTTCTTATACTGTTATATGTAACAATGGTAAAATCTATGAAGGGGGATTGGGAAGGATGAGAGGCCCCGAAGTAGGAGTTCCTCCACAGACAGCTCTTATTATGTGGAAGTAACCTTTCTGCAAAGACATAAAAAAAGGAGATGCCAAGCATCTCCTTTTCTATTTGTTGTTATGGAATTAAATGGATAACTCGTGCAATACGTTGATCAGATTACTGTTCAGCGGCTTATTGTTCTTTATTGCCTTGCTGAAAGGAACATAAACAACCTCATCATTTTCGATACCAATCATTACATTCCGTTGGTCTTCAAGCAATGCATCGATAGCGGCAGCACCCAAACGGCTTGCTAAGATACGGTCGTGTGCAGTAGGACTACCGCCACGTTGGATATGTCCAAGAATAGTGACACGCACTTCATATTGTGGATATTCTTTTTTTACGCGCTCAGCATAATGCATGGCTCCACCCGTTAGTTCACTTTCGGCTACTAAAACAATACTGCTGTTCTTGGATTTACGGAATCCGCTCTTGATGAATTCTTCAAGCTGGTCAACTTCTGTATTAAATTCTGGGATGATAGCAGCTTCAGCACCAGATGCAATCGCGCCATTTAATGCCAGGAAACCGGCATCTCGTCCCATAACCTCAACAAAGAACAGCCGTTCATGCGAAGTTGCTGTATCACGAATCTTATCTACAGCATCCAATATCGTATTCAATGCCGTATCATATCCGATAGTAGTATCTGTACCGTATAAATCATTATCAATAGTTCCTGGAAGTCCGATACAAGGTACATCAAACTCTTGTGCAAATATTCTGGCTCCCGTAAGAGAACCATCTCCACCAATAATGACAAGCGCATCAATGCCTTCTTTCACCATGTTATCGTAAGCTTGCTTTCGTCCTTCAGGTGTGGTAAATTCTTTGCAACGGGCCGTCTTCAATATAGTGCCACCCAATTGTATGATATTGCTGACATTCTGACTTTGAAATTCAGCAATCTCATCAGTAACTAATCCGTGGTATCCACGATAAATGCCTTTAACTTTCAACCCATGATAGATAGCGGCACGCGTTACTGCACGGATAGCAGCGTTCATTCCGGGGGCATCACCACCGGAAGTTAATACACCAATACATTTAATTACTCCCATAATACATAGTTTTGTGTTATCTTGTGCAAAGATAACATACCTCGCTCATTTAACCCAAACATTAAAAGTTTTTATTTGTTTGGTATCTCTTTTAGCAAATTTTTAACAGCGGTTTCCAATTGTACATCTTTTCCTTTTTGAACATCTGCAGGATCATCATATACCAGGATATCAGGTTCAAGTTCCTGATTCTCTAAGTAGTTTCCTCTCATGTCTTTGCTCCCTATTTCAGGAATACCGAATATTAATGTCGGGTCAATTTGAGTTTCCCACCAAACAGCAGTCATTGTTCCTGCAACAGGAGCACCTATCAGTTTGCCGACTTTCAGTTCCTTATACAACCAAGGTGTTCCGTGTGCATTGCTGTAGTTGTCCTCACATATTAGCATACACGATGGCTTTGTCCATTTATTATAAGGATCGCTTCCGATATATTGTCCGCGCGGTTCATATCGAAGATATTCTTTTCCACTTAGCAGAGTAATTACATCATCATGTAACCAGCCGCCACCATTATGACGCGTATCGACAATGACAGCTTCCTTATTACGATATCTTCCCAATAATTCGCTGTAAAGTGTTCTAAAACTTGGGCTATCCATGCCTTTGATATGGATATAACCTAGCTTGCCGTTCGATAGTTTGTCGACCATTGTACGGTTACGCTCTACCCATCGTTGATAAAGTAAGTTGGCCTCTTCTCCCGTGCTGATAGCCTTTATCGTAACATCATAACGTTTATTGTTTTTTGGACTGGAAATAGAGAGAATGACCTTCTTCCCACTTTTCCCTTCGAGCAGCGGGAAATAATCCATATCTTTAGTAATGGCAGTGCCGTCTATCTTCTCGATTATATCGCCTGCTTTTACATCATTCTTTTCTAAAGTTAGCGGGCTCTTTGCGATTATTTCTTTAATCTTGAGTCCGTCGCCGGTATAAGTGTCATCATAGAACACGCCCAGTGCAGCATCTCTCAATATATCACTTGAAGGATAATAGCGGGCACCTGTATGCGAGCCGTTCAGTTCGCCAAGGAATTCACTCAGCATTTCTTGGAAGTCATAGTTATTATTGATATACGGCAAGAAGCGCTCGTAAGCTTTATGATAACTGTCCCAATCGATGTTTCTGATAGTCGGGTCATAGAATTTCTCTTTCACTTGTCTCCAGATATGGTCAAAGATATAAGCACGTTCCTGGGCTGGTTTATAATTGAACCTAGCTTCAAAGTCTATCCCCTTCAGTTTAGTACCTTCTATCTCTATCTTTTTAATTCCGCCATTACTGAGCATAAAGACATTCTTGCCCTCTTTATCTGGCAATAAAGCTCCAGAGCCTACACCTTTCAATACAATCTTCGTATCATTCTCTTTTAAGTCGTGCATCCATAAATCGCCAGGGCCTTCGAATGAGGCGATATAATAAAGCTTATCACCTTTAGGTGTCAATAAAGCATCCCCTAAGAAAGAAGAGTTACCAGTCAGTCGTACAATACGATCTTTGTTATTTACCAAGTCGAAAGTAAGAGGTTTAACATCCTCCTTCTTTTCTTTTTCGTCAGCTTTGGCATCCTTCTTTTTCTTATCTTTTGAATCTTTCTTGGCCGCTTCTTTTTCCTTATCACTCTTCTCCTTGTCAGCTTTTTCTTTCTCCTCTAATAAGGCCAGATCTTCTTTGTTCATTCTGAATTTTTCATAAGCGCTAAGGTCGAAGAACATGATGTATTCATCGCTCTCAGAGCCCCAACTGCCGTGGCTGCGATAACCTGCGCGGTCACTTTGCCATATCATTGCCTTGCCATCCAGTACCCACTTGGGATTACCGTCCGAATAACCGCTTTCTGTCAAGTCGTGCATCTCACCTTTACCATCAGCATTCAGCAAGACAATATCTTTATTGTTCCATCCGCCGATACCGATATATTCGGAGAGCAGCCATTTGCTGTCAGGACTCCAACTGTAGTTCTGGTCGCCGTCCAAGTAAGAATACTGGTATTTGCCGTCCATCACGGTACGGACTTGCTTACTCTTCAGATTCAACACACGCAGAATCGTTCTATTCTCTAAGAAAGCTAATTCTTTTCCGTCGGGACTATATTTAGCTTGGAAAGATGTCTTATCCGAGTTCGTCAGATTCTCTTCTCTCAATTCGGTAGCATAAGTAAATTGCTTCTCCTCTTTTTTCACAATACTCGACTGGTATACTTGCCATAAGCCGTTACGTTCAGAAGAATAAGCCAGACTGCGTCCGTCGGGAGCAAAGTCGATATCTCTTTCCTGGTCAGGAGTATCGGTAATTTGTTTTGTAGTTTTATATTCAACAGATGTTACATAAACATCTCCACGTAGAATGAATGCAACTTCTTTACCGCTAGGAGAAACAGCAATGTCGGTAGCTCCATATTGTTTAATCTGTTTGATGACATCCTTATCGTTACTGTCGGCAACAATTTCGATATTCAACTTCTGAGGTTGCGAACCTTCCTTCATTGTATATATCTCGCCGTTATAGCTCATGCAGAGCAGACCTTTGCTGCTGGCACTTAAGAAGCGTACGGGATGAGTAGTAAAATGACTGATTTGAACGGGTGAGCCATTCGACAGATTACGTTTATAAATATTGAAAGAACCATTCTGTTCACTCAAATAATAAAACGATTGCTGGTCGGCCGACCAAACAGGATTTCTATCTTCACCCTTAAAGTCGGTCAGCTTTTTGTAACTTCCCGATTGTGGCTGGTATTCCCAAATATCACGAGTGATAGGTGAAACATGATGTTTGCGATAAGTGTCTTCATAACCTTTCTTATCTTGATACAGCCAAGTCTTGCCGTCGTTACTGATTGAGATATCTTCCATCGGCAAAGAAGTAACCATCTTTGGACGACCACCTTTGATGTTCACTTCATAAATCTGTTTGAAAGAAGACGAAGGAAATTGCATACTCTCGGTTGAGGGCTTGTCGTAACAGCTGTACAACACATGTTCCCCATCTTTAAAAGCAATAGGCATTTCTGAACCTGTAAAAGTAGTCAGCCGTTTAGGCTCGCCGCCGTTTTTATCGACGATAAAGACATCCATAGAGCCAAGTCTGTCGGAGGCAAAAGCTATTGTCTTACTGTCGGGACTCCATACAGGATTTACGTCGTAAGCAGGATTTGATGTTATTTGTGTAGCTTTCCCTCCTTGCGAAGGAACGGTAAAGATGTCACCCTTATAACAAAAAGCAATTTGCGTGCCGTCGGGAGAGATAGTACAGAAACGCATCCAAAGAGGATGTTCTTGTGCAAGTGATAGCAGCGTGAAACAAGCTGCGGCAAGAGTTACAAAGACTTTTTTCATATTATAAATAATTTATTATCATAGACACATCAACTGACTTATGCGTTGCAATTCGATGAGTATTTTTTATTCGTTAGATGATTCCGCAGGAAATCTGCGATTTCTTCCATCGACCATTTCGGTGTCGAAGTAGCACCGCAGATGCCGATAGATTGAACATGATCCAAAACAGACAGATTGATTTCTTCTTTGTTATCAATAAAATAGGAGTGTGGATTTACCCGTAGACACTCGCTGAACAGCATCTTTCCATTGGAACTCTTTTTGCCACTGACAAAGAAAATAAGGTCGTGTGTAGAGGCAAATTTCCGAATATTGGGAATTCTGTTGGCGACTTGACGGCAGATGGTATCGAAGTATTCAAAATGAGCTTTTGGAGAGATATGCTGATCGATGTAGTCGACGATATTGCGGAACTCGTCCAGCGACATTGTCGTCTGTGAATATAGATAGATGTCTTTATCAAAATCCAATTTATACACATCGTCGAGGTTTTCGATAACGATAGCATGACCTTCCGTCTGTCCAACCAGTCCGAGGACTTCAGCGTGACCGTTTTTCCCATATATCACTATCTGTTGTTCTCCCGATGATTCCTTTAATCGGTAATATTGCTGTTTAATCCGTTGCTGAAGATGCAATACCACAGGGCATGTGGCATCAATGATTTCAATGTCTTTTTCACGGGCAATATCATAAGTCGTGGGAGGTTCACCATGTGCGCGAAGTAAAACTCGGGCATGGCTTAGCTTTGCAAAGGCTTCATGGTCTATAGTGATGAGGCCGGAGTTCTTTAATCTTTCTACCTCCCGGCTATTATGTACAATATCCCCGAGGCAATAAAGCGTTTTCCCTTGAGTGAGTTCCTCTTCCGCTTTATGGATGGCCTTTACAACACCAAAGCAAAATCCCGATTCAGAATCAATTTCAATCTTAACCATTTACTGACGCAAGTTTAATTGGCGACTTTTTGTAACTGTTTCATCAACCATTCCTTCTGTTGTTGAATAGACATATCCGAGTTGTCGAGAAGGATGGCATCGTTTGCTTTCCGCAAAGGACTAACTTCCCGGTGCTGGTCGATAAAGTCGCGCTCTTCAACATTCTTCAAAATATCTTCGTAGTCTGGATTTTCTCCTTTCGCTTTCAGCTCGTCGTAGCGGCGCTGTGCTCTGATGTCCGAACTTGCCGTAACGAATATTTTCAGTTCTGCATTTGGAAATACAGTGGTTCCTATGTCTCGCCCATCCATGACAATACCTTTCTCTTTTCCCATCGCTTGTTGTTGAGCAACCATAGCATTGCGAACAAAGTCGAGTGCACTTACCAAACTGACTTTTGAAGAAACTTCCATTGTCCTGATTTCTTTCTCAACATTAACGCCATTCAGATAAGTATCGGGACGGCCGCTTTCTTTGTTCAGATGAAAAGAGATGTGGATAGAGTCGATCTGTTGTCTCAATGTCTCTTTATCGATTACATCATCATGGAATAGTTTGTTTTGGATACAGTAGAAAGTCACTGCGCGATACATGGCACCGCTGTCTATATAGATATAACCGATTTCTTTAGCAAGATCTTTCGCCATCGTGCTTTTCCCACACGATGAGAAGCCGTCGATAGCTATAATTATTTTCTTAATCATCAGTATATTGACAAAAGTTTCAAAACCCGTTCATAAATTGTTTTCAAAGATACAGCATTTTCGATAATCAAGTTTATTTTCTTTCACAAATCTACGGATTTATTGTAAGAATTAAAAAAATGTAATAATGGCACTATCACAATAAAAAGCGCTATCTTTGCCCGCAAAATGTATTTCAAGTACGTGGACTATTGGGCGAACAAAATACTAACACTGCTGATGGAGTAACACCTGACAAGAATTAAGATGGCAAAAATTGATATATATTCTTCAGATTGGTGCGATGAGGTCTTCACCGGTAAAAATAAATCCTATGGTGCATACCCTTTGCGTCGAGCTTCAGATCATCGGCATACCATTGCACTGATTTGGGTGGTTTCCGTAACCACTCTGTTTTTCCTATTGCCCACACTGCTCTTCCATTTAGCGCAATATGCAACTCCGAAACGTCATCTCGTCCAAACAGAAGTAACTTCGTTGTCGAAGTTGGCAAAGCCTGAGGATATATTAAAAGAACTCAAGAAATTAGGTATGGATGCGCCACCTCCACAGATGAAATCGATGGAAGATGAAAAGGCGACTATTAAGTTCTCGGCTCCTATAATAAAAGACGACGATGAAATTACTGAAAGAGAAATGGCAGAAAGCCAGCAGGCATTTGCCCAAGCCATCAGTCCGTTGGATGCGCTGAAAAATGATTCCACCAACAAGGAGAAATACACTATTCCCGAACAGTTGGTGCTTCCGCCTAAAGACGATGACAAGACAGTATATATGTATGTCGATAACATGCCCGAATTCCCTGGTGGTCAGATGGCGATGATGCAATATCTCAGCAAGAACATACAATATCCTTTCTGGGCGATTCGTTATGCCGAGCAAGGTGAAGTATTGGTACAGTTTATCGTCAATGTAGATGGTACATTTAGCGAATGTCGTATATTAAAAAGTGCAGGGCCGTATCTGGATATCGAGGCGCTGCGTGTTATACGTACCATGCCGCATTGGACCCCTGGAAAGAAAAATGGAAAACTGGTGCGTTCTCGTTGTGTGCTGCCTATCGTCTTCCGACTACAATAAAAATATAACCTCATGTTAACTGCTTCACAATTATTAGACAAAGTCAACGACTACTTGGAAAATCTAAATTATTCTCGTTATCCGCAAGAACTATATACACCCGTGCAATATGTGCTGTCACTTGGCGGTAAGAGAGTTCGTCCGTTACTCATGCTCATGTCGTATGAACTGTTCCAACGTGACATCAGCCGTATCTTGGACCAGGCAGCGGGGATTGAGATCTATCATAATTTTACATTGTTGCACGACGATTTGATGGACTGTGCTGATAAGCGTCGGGGTAATCCGACTGTCCATGTGAAATGGGATAATAACAAAGCAGTTCTTTCGGGCGACGCCATGACTGTATTGGCGTACCAGTATATGTCTACTTGCAACAGACGCTATCTCTCGGATGTCATCAATCTGTTCAGTACTTCTGCATTGGAGATTTGCGAGGGGCAGGAACTGGATATGGAATTTGAATCTCGCAATGACGTTACTGAAGAAGAATATCTTGAAATGATTCGTCTGAAGACAGCCGTGCTATTGGCATGCAGTTTGAAAATTGGAGCCATCTTGGGGGATGCTTCGAAAGATGATGCAGATAAACTATATCAGTTCGGCATTAAAATCGGTCTGGCTTTTCAACTGCAGGATGATTTCCTGGATGTTTACGGCAATACAGAAAATTTCGGGAAGAATATAGGCGGGGATATCTTATGCAATAAGAAAACTTATTTGCTTATCAAAGCGATGGAACTTGCCGATACACCACATTTAGAAGCATTGCAGAAGTGGTTGGCTGTCGTAAATCCCAATCCGGAAGAGAAGATAGCTGCCGTAACAAAGATATACAACGAACTGAAGATTCCGGCTCTCTGTGAAAATAAAATTCGCGAACTGTATGGCGAGGGAGTAAAATATCTCGAAAATGTAACGGTTGTCGAGGAAAAGAAACAGGCATTGAAAGATTTTGTTTGCCGCATGATGTTTCGCGAAATGTAAAGTTACTCAAAATGTTAATTGATACTCATACACATATCTATGCTGAAGAATTCAAAGATGATCTGCCTGCAGTGGTTCAACGTGCTAAAGATGCAGGAATAACTCATCTTTTCCTTCCTAACGAGGACAGTACGACAATCGAAGCTCTATTGGCTGTCTGCAAACAATACAAAGGTTACTGTTTCCCAATGATGGGGCTGCATCCCACTTCTGTAACCGAATCTTACAAACATGAACTTCGGAAGATTGGCGAAGCGTTGCGGAGTGGCGAGCATTATGTAGCCATTGGTGAAGTCGGTCTCGACATGCACTGGGACAAATCATTTTTGAAAGAACAAATGGCAGTCTTTGAACAGCAGGTGTGCTGGGCATTGGAATGCGATTTGCCGATTATCATCCATTGCAGAGATGCTTTCGAAGATTTGATGGAAGTGCTGAATCATTATCAGGACACCCCTTTGCGAGGTATCTTTCATAGTTATACGGGTAATCCTTTCGAAGCGGTAAAGATGCTTAATATGCCGGGCTTCCTTTTGGGAATCAATGGGATAGTTACTTATAAACGCTCGGTTCTACCCGATATCTTGGGCAATATCTCAATCGATCGTATCGTGCTCGAGACGGATGCTCCTTATCTCACGCCAATGCCGTATCGTGGGCAGCGCAATGAACCTTCATATATTGTCCATACACTTAATAAGGTGGCCGAATTATATGATATGAAACCTTCTGCAGTGGCAAAGAAGACTGCAGAGAATGCCCTGAAGCTTTTTTCACTGTAAAAGACAATTCCCGATTTTCGTGGTTATGTTGTTGTAAGATCATAACTATGTTTTCAAAAGTTCATAACTATGTTCTTTCGAGAACATAACTACGAAAGTTTGGTAACATAACTATGATTTTTAGTCTTCGCTTCGTTTTATATTTTCTCCAATTCTATATGGAATTGCACATTAAACTTAGTTCAACTACTCTATAATGTAGAGTATGTCGATTTATTTTGATATAAATTCTTAATCAATTTTATAATTAGTAATCTTCTTAATTTTGGTTTTATTGAATGGTAACATATCCTTTATATTCTTAATCTGATTTTTTCACTTGTTGTCTATGCTAAAAACATAAAGTTGTGCGACATATCTTTTATAGAGAATCATTTATCTGAAAAATGTTTTGAGAATGAAATTTCTTTCGTACTTTTATCTCCCAAATAAGTTATTGACAATGAAAAGTACTACAATCTTGTTATTAAAAAATGAAGATAACTTCGATGCTTTTAATGAACTGTATCGTTCATGGAGTGGGAAGTTATACCATTTTATTCTCAAGATTTCCAATGGCGATACTTATTTGGCAGAAGAACTTGTTCAAGAAGTCTTTACTATCGTGTGGGAAAAACGGAAAGAGTTGGATGAAAACAAATCTTTTGATGCTTACATCTGTACTATTGCGAAAGACAGGTTAATCAATATCTATAAGCACCGCATGGTTGAAGTCTTATATGCACAAGCCGTTAATCAGACTGGAACGGAAGAATACAATAAGACAGAAGATGATGTTGATTATCATCTGTTGGATGAGTATCTGAACAAATTGATAGATCAACTTCCCCCATCCCGAAAAAATATTTTTATTCTAAGCAGACGCAAACATTTATCAAATAAGGAAATCGCTGCGCAACTAAACCTATCGGAGAATACCATCGAATCGCAATTGTCAAAAGCATTAGCCTTTATCCGCAAAGGAATTGAAGATCATTATTCTGTAATTATAGCATCTCTCTTCAGCTTATTCATTCATTGAATACAAAGTGCCATTCTCTTTTCATGATGCTTTGCTCATATGTTAATATCAGTTAAATAATCCTCTATTGATAACGGAAAATCTTTTCGTAGCTGAATACTATATAAAATAAGAATAAAGTGGAAACAAACGATTACATTCGGATTTTTAGAAAATTCCAAGAGCATCAGGCATCCAATGAAGAAATTTTGGCACTTATCAATTGGCTGGATGATAGAAAATCATTTGATTCATGGGCGGACAAGGAATGGATGGATGCATCCGTTAATATCGATAGTCAATTACAAGATAAAATATACGAACGTATACAGCAAAAGATTGGTGCAATAGCTCCAAAAACAGAACTACACAAGATTCAAAAGAGTAGCAGTATTCGAAAATTATATATTCGTTTTGCTCAGATTGCAGCTGTATTTGCTCTTTTCTTTTTTATCGGGTTGGGGTATCATTGGTATAAGGGTTTGCAAAAATGGTCGTCTACCATGAATACTATCGTAGCTAGCGGTAACAATACTCAGTTTACTCTCCCCGATGGTTCCAAAGTATGGTTGAGCGGTCATTCTTCTCTACAATATCCGAACCAGTTTAATGGTAATTTTCGTAAAGTTATTTTAGATGGTGAAGCCTACTTTGAGGTAGAGCACAACACTCAGAATCCATTTATCGTTTCGACCAAAGATGTTAATGTACGTGTAACGGGGACCAAATTTGATGTTATCGCTTATTCGCAAGAACATACAACTGAAGTTGTCCTAGCTTCTGGTTCTGTCAATGTATATCTGAGTGGCAAAGATGAATCGACTGCCAAAAAGTTGAAACCGAACCAAATGTACATTCTAACGAAGAACCATACGGAAACTGTTCAAGAAGTAGATGCAAGTCAGTTTATTTCATGGACTAAAGGCTTCTATGATTATAATAATGAGACTCTTTTAGAGATATCTAAGCGATTGGAAAATTACTACGGCGTACAGATTGTCTGTTCACCAAATGTAGCTAATTTGCGTTCTTCAGGTGAGATTGATTTAAATAAAAATATTTCTATAGCCGTGAATGACTTGGAAATGATATTGTCTGTGAAGTGTCAGGTTAAAGATAGCGTATACTTTTTTTCAAAATAAATATGGGGAGAAATAATATGTAATTAACTTTTAAAATTATAACTGCTATGAAAACATAAAGAACAAAAAACCGGATAATAACCATAATATTATCCGGCAAAGTCAAAATTAGAATTGTAATAAACCTTTATTTTAACCTTTAGATTCACAAATGTATGACAAAAATGAAAGAACATCATGCTGATAAACCATTTTATCAGCGAGTTTTAGAATTTATTAAGTATCTAGTTCTTCTTTTAATTATGGGAGTAAGCAGTATACAAGCTGAAAATTTTATAGTACAAAAGCAACTTGTTTCTGTGACAATAGAAAAAAAGACAATTATTGAGGCTTTTTCTGAGATAAAGAGTAAAAGTGGATATGTGTTTTTCTATTCTGCCGATGCTTTCGATGTGGGGAAAAAAGTATCAATTAAAGTCAAAAATCAACCCATAGAGAAAGTTTTGGACGTGCTTTTGAACAACACCAATACCACTTATTCAATATCTGGAAATAAAGTATATATTAGGGTAAAAGATGTAGATGTTCAACAAGTACCAAAACAAAAATTAAAGAAAAAAATCGTTATAACAGGAAATGTTACTGATGACAAAGATGAACCTTTAATAGGTGTTTCTATTTATGAAAAAGAAAATCCTGCCAATGGTGCTATCACAGATATAAATGGTAATTATAGTATTACATTAGAGAATACTGAATCTACAATTATTTTTAAATATATTGGCTTTATTTCGAAGCAGGAATCTGTTGCTAAACGTAAAGTTATAAATGTGTCTTTAGCAGAAGACGTAGGGCAATTGCAAGAGGTTGTCGTTGTTGGTTTTGGTAAGCAAAAAAAAATATCAATGGTCGGTTCAGTTGAAGCAATTAAGCCTGGCGATTTGACAGTAACTTCTAGTAACTTTACCACTTCTTTTGCTGGCAAAATCGCTGGTTTGATATCGGTACAAAAATCAGGTATGCCAGGTGCTGATGGAGCTAATTTTTGGATTCGTGGTATTTCGACTTTTGGAAGCAACACATCTCCATTACTTATCTTAGATGGTGTTGAAATTAATTCTGAGATTTTAGGTTCTATTGCACCTGAGACTGTTTCGTCTTTTTCTATATTGAAAGATGCAACAGCGACTGCATTATATGGTAGTCGCGGTGCAAATGGTGTTATGATTATCACCACTAAATCTGGAAATGAAATGGAGAAGATGAATATAAATATTCGTGTGGAGACGGGTGTTTCGATGCCTACGAGTATTCAAAAAATAGCTGATGGAGTAGAATATATGAATGCTTATAATGAAGCGCGAAACAATTATGGATTAGATAATTACTATACTGAAGAGAAAATAGAAGGGACAAAAAATAGAATTAATCCTTATGTATACCCTAATAATAATTGGTACGATGTGCTTTTTAAAGATAGTTCTTTTAATCAAAATGTTAACATCAATGTTACAGGAGGAGGTAAAAAGGTAGATTACTTCCTTAATGCTTCTTTTTTTAATGAAACAGGTATATTGAAAGAAACATCGACAGGTCGCTTTAATACGAATGCTTCTTCTAGGAAATATTTATTTCAAAGCAATGTATCAGCTCAAATAACACCTTCAACACGAATTGGGGTGAAAATCAATTCACAACTTCAATATCGTACATTACCTTATACTTCTGCTAATGATTTATTTTTCTATACGATGCGTGCTAATCCTGTAGATTTTCCTGCTTATTTTCCATCAGATATTGTAGGTATTAATGATGGAAATACATATTACGGAAATGCTCCTTCTTGGGATGGCTCTGCAACACAAATCAACCCGTTGGCATATTTGGATATGGGTTATAAAGATTATTATTTGTCATACTTGACTTCCGTTTTCAATATGGATCAAGACTTAAAATTTATTACCAAGGGACTACATTTCAAATTGTTAACTTCTTTTTATAATAAAACATGGTCTGACCAGGAAAGGTATTTCACTCCATTTTATAAAAAAGTAAATGGCTATACTATTGGTTCAGATAATTCTTTTAACCTCGATCTAATAGATATCGGTACTGCAGGGAAAAGCTATTTATCTTATGGCGTTAGCCGAGATGGTTATCGGGAATATTCCTTGCAGGGTACATTAGATTGGTCTCGCACTTTCAATGAAATTCACGATTTAAGTGCATTATTGGTCTATCATATGAAAGATCATAATGATAATGCAAACTCAGCAGTTGAAAAAGATTTATTACCGACTCGTGAGCAAGGTTTTGCGGGACGTTTGACTTATGATTATAAAAGCCGTTATCTAGCTGAGGTTAATTTTGGTTACAATGGTTCCGAAAATTTTGCCAAGGGACACCGATGGGGTTTCTTCCCTTCCTATGCAGTTGGATGGGTCATTTCCAATGAACCTTTCTTTGAAAAGATGAAGGAAGTCGTTAGTTTGTTGAAACTAAGAGCATCTTATGGTAAATCGGGTAATGATGAATTGGGTACACGATTCCCATATTTGACAACTGTTAATACGGGCTTTTCGACTACTTTATATATAGGGACAGACAGAAATCGTCAAACAGGTAGTACGCTTACTTCTATTGGTAATCCTATCGCAACATGGGAAGTTAGTAAAAAATTTAATTTTGGATTAGAACTTGAACTCTTTAATCAATTCAACATTGTCGCTGATTTTTTTAGGGAAAAAAGGACAGGTATTTTTATGCAACGCCGTACAATTCCTACGACAGTAGGTTACGAAGGAACTACACCATATGCTAATATTGGCGCAGTCAAAAATAGTGGTATTGATGCTACGGTAATATATAATAAGGCTATAAACAAAGATTTTATTATCTCCTTTAGAGGAACGTTCTCATATGCCCATAATGAAATAACTGCTCAAGATGAGCCACAATTGATATATCCGTATATGTCTAAATTGGGGCATCCTGTAAATTCCGTTCAGGGGTTGGTAGCACAAGGATTATACAAAGATATAGATGACATCAATAATTCGCCTGCACCAAAATTCACAGCTTCTGTACAGCCTGGTGATATTAAATATAAAGATCTGAATAATGATGGGGAGATAACGGGAAATGATATAACTACAATAGGTAATCCTACCATTCCCGAAATTGTATATGGCTTTGGTCCATCTATAAAATATAAGCATTTCGATTTTTCATTTTATTTTCAAGGTATAGCAAAAGTATCTTTGTTAATGTCTGCACATCATCCCTTCAATAATGGTACTAATTCAGGATTCAATCTATCAAAGTGGATTGTTGATAACCATTGGAGTGAGAGTAATCCAAATGAAAATGCTGCTTATCCACGTTTAGATTATGCATTCAACCTGCATAATACCCAAACATCTTCTTTTTGGGTAAAAGACGCCTCTTTTTTACGTCTGAAATCTGCTGAGCTAGGATACACATACAAAGGTTTTCGCTTTTATTTAGTAGGAACGAATCTTTTGACTTTCTCTAAATTTGATTATTGGGATCCTGAATTAGGCAGTGGAAATGGCCTCTCATATCCGTTGCAGAGAACTTTAAATTTAGGTATTCAATATAACTTTTAAAAATAAGAAAAATGAAAAAAATATTACTTTATTTGATTGCTTGTCTTTGGGTACTCACATCATGTAATTATCTGGATGTTATACCTAATGGTCAGGCTTCTTTTGATGATTTATTCAAAACAGAGTATCAATGCCGAACTTTCGTCAATGGTTTATATTCAGAAATACCTATAAGGTCATCTTATACGCAAGTACCATCTATGTGTGCAGGTGATGATTTTATCACAGGTTCTAAGGGAACAATTCGCTGGTTCCCCTACAAAGCGTTGTTATATGGAGAAGAAAATGCTAATACCTCGTATTATCAGTTTTGGCAATCATCGTCAACTCAATCTGGCAGAAATTTATTTTATGTGTATCGTGCTATACGTTATTGTTATTTATTGCTAGATAATATTGCCTCTGTACCTAATATCAGTAAAGAAAATTACGACTATTGGCGCGGTGAAGCTACATATTTAATAGCGTTTTACCACCAGATGCTGCTTGAGTATTATGGACCAATAATTTTATTGAAAAGCAATATTCCATTAAATGCTTCTGCACAAGAAATGTTTTTACCTCGTAACACCTATGATGAATGTGTCGATTTTATAGTACAAAAGTATGATGAGGCTTGTCAATTGTTACCTGTAAAACGTCCTGATGCCGAACTCGGACTCCCATCACAGCTTACAGCCAAAGCATATAAAGCTCGTTTATTATTGATGGCTGCAAGTAAACAATTTAATGGCAATTCTTTAGATTATTCAAATTTTAAAAATCCAGATGGAACTTGTTTGATGAGCCAGACATATGATAAAGAAAAATGGAAAAAGGCCATGGATGCAGCACAAGAAGCAATTACATTGGCAGAAGCTAATGGCTGTAAGTTGTATACAAACCCGACCTCTGGTTTATCGGCATTTGATCAAGGGGTAAAAAATTATCACGATACTTTTTGCGAAAACATGGCTGAATCTTATCCTGAAGAATTTATTGATGCCGATGGGAATATAACATGTTGTGAATATATTCAAAGAGATACTGGACCTCATGTAACGAAAAGTTATAATGGACAAACGTCATTCTGCGAGTATTTGGTCCCAACTTTCGAAGCCGTTGAAATGTATTATTCGAAGAATGGGTTGCCGATGGATGTAGATCCTTTAACTAAAGATTTGAACTTGTATTCTGTAGCTTCAAATGATAGCACAGCTTTGCTACACCGTAATAGGGAACCTCGTTTTTATGCTTCTATAGGATATGATAGGGGGCTAATGGATATTAACAATACTACTATTTCCCTTCATTGTCGAGGAGATGAGGCTCAAGGTGCCTATCTTACTTCATCAGGGGTTATAGACGTTTCTAAAGAATATCAGACATGTACAGGGTATTGTCTTAAAAAGTACTTACATAAAAGTGTTTATTATAATCCTACTACTAGGAAGATGACATATAAAACAATTGTTTTTCCATTATTGCGATTATCAGAGTTGTACTTGAATTATGCAGAAGCAGACTTTGAATACAACGGAACACTTAGCCAAAAAAGTTTGACTTATCTCAATAAAATTCGTACGCGTTGTGGCTTACCTAATTTTGAGGATTCATGGTCTTTGGTTGGTGGTATACCCAAAGGAGAAGAATTGAGGAAAGTATTGCATCAAGAACGTTCCATTGAATTACTTTATGAAGAACGCCGTTTTTGGGATATTCGTAGATGGGGGGAGGCTTCTGAGATAATGAATAAGAAGCCCAAGTCATGGAATCTAAAAGGTAAAACACAAAATGATTTTTATCAGTTATCTACTATGCAGGAAGTAGGAACTAGAATTTTCGAAAGTCCTAAAAATATTTGGTTAGCTATTCCATTAGTTGCGCTTAATGTAAATAAAAATTTGGTACAAAATCCAGGATATTAAATTCTAATCTTAGTTGACGGGGGGCTTAGCAATTAGCCTCTTGTCAACTGATTAATTAAATTAGCAGTACAATGAAAAAAAAATCAAGAATATTATTGTGGGGATTTCTTTTCTCTTACTCAGTTATTGCATGTTCTTCAAATCACGATGATAATAGTAATAGTATAAATAATACAGATACAAACAAGACTATTACTATTATGTCATACAATATATTAAATGGAGGAACATCTAAAGAAGAGCTTTGGAATAATCGTAAAGCAGCATCTTTATCTATGCTACAGAATGTTAAGCCTGATATTATTGGTATGCAAGAAGTTCAGTCTGTACATAAATCCTTTTACGATACAAATTTGACGAATTATAAAATGCTTGGACTTCCAAGAGATAATACGGGATCTTATGCAGAATATTGTGCCATATATTATAGATCTGATGAGTTTACAGTTCTTGATAGTAAAACTATTTGGTTAAGCGAAACTCCGGAGGTTATGTCGAAGAGTTGGGGAAGTGCATATTATCGTATATGTACGTATGCTAAATTCCGTAGTATAAATACAGGAGAGGTTTTTTTCTTTTTTAATACTCATCTTGATTATACTTCGGAAGCTTTTAGTCACCAAATATCTCTGTTAGAATCAAAAATAAAAGAAATTGCAGGGGATAACACAAAAATTTTCGTAACCGGTGATTTTAATATGGAACCTTCAGTTGAAGGTATAGTTAATTTTGCTAAATATTTCAAAAATACCCGTATGCAATTTCCAGAGAGTATCTATTACTATTGTGGAACATTCCATGATTTCGGTACAGTAAATAAGTTTATCGATTATGTATGGTATAGAAATGCTATTCCAAAATCATACAGTGTGATAAATTCAGCATGGAATGGTGTTGAGTATGTATCGGATCATTATCCAATAGTCGGCGTGTTCTCTATGAATTAAAGATAACTTAAAATTATTTTCCTATGTCATTATTCGGTAAGTCAGTGTTATTAAAATTGTCTATTGTTTCAATATTTTTTTGTTCTTGGATTTTGCCCGTTTTCTCGCAGGATATCCCTATTTACAAAAAATCGTCTTTCCCCATTGAGCAGCGTGTGCGTGACTTGCTCAGTCGTATGACTCTTGAAGAAAAGGTAGCGCAGGTCACTCACCTGCACGCTAATTCCTTGTTGGTAAAAGGCAAGCTGGATAAGAGTAAAATAAAGGACATGCTTTCTAAGGATTGTGGTACTGGTTTTGTTGAATGCTTTACGTATTCTGGGCAGGATTGTTTGGAATTGATGAACTCTATACAGCTGCATATGCGAAAGAATACACGTCTTGGCATACCCTCGTTTACAGTTTCTGAGTCTCTTCATGGCTCTTTTCAGGGAGGTTCAACTATTTTTCCACAGGCAATAGCTCTCGGCTCAACTTTCAACCGTAGGTTAGCTTATGAGATGACGTCCGCCATATCCGAAGAGTTAAATGCACAAAACATAAAACAGGTCCTGGCTCCTGATATTGACGTCTGTCGTGATTTAAGATGGGGTAGAGTAGAGGAATGTATAGGAGAGGCGCCATACATGATAGCTGAAATAGGGCTAGCAGAAGTAAGAGGTTATCTTGATGGGCATATTTCTCCGATGCTTAAACATTATGGAGCGCACGGTACTCCTCAGGGCGGAATTAACCTCGCTTCTGTCTCTTGCGGTGAGAGAGATCTTCTTTCGGTTTATCTCTATCCGTTTGAGAGAATTGCTAGAGAAACACATGTTATGGCGGTCATGTCTTCTTACGATTCTTGGAATAGAATTCCCAATTCCGCATCTCGATATCTTCTAACAGAACTGTTACGAAACCGTTGGGGGTTCAAAGGTTATGTCTATTCAGATTGGGGAGCTGTAAACATGCTGAAGTCTTTCCATCACACGGCTCAAAATGACGCTGAGGCAGGCTTACAGGCTCTTACGTCAGGTTTGGATGCCGATGCATCAGACCGTTGTTTTTTGGAATTGCCGAGCCTCATTAGCAGTAATAAACTTGATATCCGGTATCTCGATTTGGCGGTAAGCCGTATACTCAGAGCCAAATTCGAAATGGGAATGTTCGACTATAAGCTTCCAGAGAAGGGCTCGTACAACAAATACGTACATACATCGGGACATATAGATTTGGCTAGACAGATTGCCGAAGAATCTGTTATTCTGATGAAGAATGCTAATGGAATTTTACCTCTCGACGTGGAAAACCTCAATTCGGTAGCTATTATTGGGCCGAATGCAGCACATGTGCAGTTCGGAGATTATTCATGGTGCAATGACAATGCCAAAGGCGTAACTCTTTTGGACGCAGTGAAATCTATGTACGGCGAAAAACTTGCCATAAACTATGCTCGTGGATGCGACCTTTCTACCGATGATCATTCTGGTTTTATCGCAGCTATTGAGGCAGCGAAAAAAAGCGATTTGTCGGTTGTGGTAGTAGGCTCAAGTGCAAGTGACAGCTCTGCCCTAACTGGAGAAGGACATGATCTGAGCGATTTAGTCCTACCTGGCGTCCAGGAAGAATTAGTTGAGGAAATTTACAAATTGGGGAAACCCGTTGTAGTTGTTCTTTTAGCTGGTAAGCCTTTTGCCATTCCATGGATCAAGGGACATATACCGGGCATTCTCGTCCAGTGGTACCCTGGAGAACAGGGTGGAACTGCTTTGGCCGAAATACTATTCGGGAAAGTGAACCCTTCAGGAAAACTAAATTTCTCATTTCCTCAAAGCGTAGGGCACTTGCCTTGTTTTTACGATTATTTGCCTTCTGACAAAGGGTACTATCATCATCCTGGTAGCAAAGGTAAAGTAGGCTGGGATTATGTGTTCTCAGACACCAAGCCTCTTTGGGCATTCGGACACGGACTAAGCTACACAAATTTTAAGTATTTGTCAGCTACGACACAGAAGGAAGATTTTGGGCAGAAAGACACAATACGACTTTCTATTGACATTTGCAATACGGGGTCATGCGACGGCATGGAAGTACCGCAAGTCTATATTAGAGATGTTGTATCTAGTGTAGCTACTCCTGTTCAAGAGTTGAAAGAATTTGAGAAAGTCTTTATTAAGAAGGGCGAAACTGCTCATGTGAGTTTTTCCATTCCAGTCAGTGAATTGGCATTGTACAACGAAAAGATGGAAAGAGTTGTAGAACCAGGTGCTTTTGAACTCCAAATTGGAAGTGCGTCTGACGACATCCGTATAAACAAAACCATTACGGTAGAAAAAGATAGGATTGCCGTCATCCCTTCTGAGGGGGATGACAATGTAAATCAATTGAATTTTGTAAAATAGGTTAATTTAAATTTTATAAACTATATAATCATGAATAGGATTCGTTTGATTATAATAATATCTTTCGCTGTATTTGCATCATCTCTTGCATGTGCAAAGTCTGCTGGAAATACAAAGCCGTTTACAATTCCAGAATTAAAAGAGTGGTTTGGAGGAGTGGGATCTTTTAGTATTACCAAAGATACTCGGATTGTTTTAAGGAATAATACAAAAGAATTAGAGCGTATAGGATACCAACTGTCTCAAGATTATGTCGCTATGTTTGGGACAAATTTAAAAATTATTGTAGGAAGAAAGGCTAGGGAAGGTGATATCTTCCTGGATATTAGGAATGATAAGCATTTGGGAGAAGAGGGGTATCGCATATTCATTAGGAAAGTTTTGTCCGTAGAAGCTCAAAATGCCAGAGGACTCTTTTGGGCCACTAGGACTTTATTACAATTGTGCGAGACTTGCAGAGGAAAATTACCTTGCGGAAAAGCTATTGATATTCCTGACTATTCATTGCGGGGGTTAATGCTTGATTGTGGAAGGAAATTTTTTCCCATCAGCTATTTAAGGAACCTAGTAAAAGTTATGGCATACTATAAAATGAATACTCTCCATCTTCATCTTAATGACAACGGATTCAAGGAGTGCTTCAATAATGATTGGAATCAGACATACTCAGCATTTCGTCTAGAGTCAGAGATTTATCCTGGTCTGGCTGCAAAAGATGGCTTCTATACGAAAAAGCAGTTTGTAAAATTGCAGGAATTAGCAGATAGTGTTGGAGTGGAGATTATTCCAGAGATAGATATACCTGGACATTCGTTATGTTTTGTACATTATAAACCAGAAATAGGGAGTAAAGAGTATGGATTAGAGAATCTTGATTTATTCAAGCCTGAGACGTATCAGTTTTTGGATGCACTGTTCGGGGAATATCTCCAGGGTCCTGACCCTGTATTTAGGGGGCCAAGGGTACATATTGGAACAGATGAATATCCTAATGCTAAACAGGCAATTGTGGAAAAATTCAGATATTTTACAGACTACTATACTCGATTTGTGGAGGGGTTCGGGAAACAGGCATGTGTATGGGGAGCTTTGGATATAAAGAAAGGAACGACTCCCGTAAAATCGGAGAATGTTGTTCTCAGTGCATGGTATAACGGATATGCAGACCCTTTCGAATCAATAAAAAAAGGATATAAACTGATAAGTATACCAGATGAACAGGTATACATTGTTCCTGGTACGGTTCCAGGATTTTACAGTGACTATCTTGACATAAGAAAATTGTATTTGCAATGGACTCCTTCAATAATTGGTAAGGCGGTGTTTCCCGAAAGGACTTTGGGAATATTGGGTGGCATGTTCGCTGTATGGACAGATTATGTAGGCAACGGAATAACAGTGAAGGACATACACTACAGAATCATGCCCGCATTGCAGACGTTGTCAACTAAGATGTGGGATGGAAAACGGGTGTCGTTATCTTTCAATACTTTTGATACGCTAAGGACAATTCTTTCTGAGGCACCGGGAGTAAACGAACTGTGCCGTATCGGAGATAAAAGATCTATTGTCCTAAACTGTGATACGCTCATGGCTGGAAGGCAGTTTAATTGTGAGGGAATAGGCTTTAGTTATACTATTTCTTTTCATATTGCTGGGGCAAGTGAAAAACTAGGAACAGTGCTTTTCTCTTCTGACTGTGGAACCTTTTACTTGACAGATCCAATAAGCGGGATGATGGGGTATGCTAGAGATGGCGATTTGTTCAAATTTCGATATAAAATTATGCCTGGCGAGAATGCTGACATACGCATAGAGGGTACAAGCCGAACGATACGTTTGTTTGTTAATGGTAAGCTTGTAGACGATATGAATGTCTATCCCGTATATTATAAGCATTTCAAATCTGGACAATGGAGCTATAAAATGGTGAATATGAACAGGACAATGTTCTTTCCGCTACAGCAAACTGGAATGTTTAAAAGTTACATTTCAAACTTTAAAGTTTATAATTATATACCAATATAGTATATATAGACGATGGACATATTAAAGAAGAACCTTCCATTAATTTCATGTATAGTCATAACATGTTTATTGTATTTTTACATACAAAATACGCTAAAATATTATTTTTATTATAGAGAACAATCACAAATATTTGTTTATAATTATGATTATTGGATTGTAGCATTAAAAAGTCCAGGGGGCTTTTCTTTGATGTGTGCACAATTCTTAGTTCAGTTTTTCCCTGTTTCGTGTGTTGGAGCATTGACTACTTCTTTTCTTGTCGGAATAGGAGCTTGGCTTTCATGGTTGGTTATGAAAAAAATCACGAGCGTTAAATATATATTTCCTATATGCTTTTTGCCTTTACTTTTCCAACTCATTATTTTAATAGACATTAATTATCAATATCAGGGTTTTATTTCTTTCTTATTCGTCACAATTTTCTTATGGGTATATACATTGATATTTAGAAGGAATATTATATGTAGAACGTCACTTGGTTTATTTTTAACTGTTACTTTGTTTTTTGTAGCAGGTCCTGTTGCTCTTGTTTTCTCTATTTGTATTTTTTTATATGACATACTGACTAAAACTACTAAAGCGTATATGACATTTTTTTCTTTAGTGGCAATTATATTATTAGGAATCTATGGTATCCATAATAGTTTAATTAGTGAATATCGGTTTGCATTCACTCCTGATTTTTATTATGAACCATCATTCAAAACAACAAATTTTCATTATTTTGCGTGGCTATCACTGCCTTTTGTTGTATTCCTTTCTTTTATTTCTCAATACACGAAAAAAGCAAATAATTTTATTAAAGGTCTTTTACTCCTTATGTTAATTTCTATATTATCTTATTTTTATCTATATACATCTCAATCATGCATCAGACCTTCTCAAGAAGAATTATTAAAACTTGATCATTTTACTGAAATGGAACAATGGGATGATGTAATATCTGTATGTAATCAATATGGAGTAAATAACTATATGACTTCTAATTATCTTAATTTGGCTTTTGTGAAAAAAGGAATATTGCTGGACCATCTTTTTGATTATCCACAACATGGTCCTAAATCATTGATTATGGATAATGACAGGAGTCAAAGCGGGACAAAATTACTTAGTCAGATCTATTTTACAATGGGTAATATCGCAGCAGCCCAATGGATGGCTTTTAATTCTAATGAAATTATACAAAAAAGTTACAGCCCAAGTATGCTGAAAGTACTTGTCCAAACAAATATAATATTTGGAGATTATGCTGTTGCAGATAAATACATTTCTATTTTAGAGAATACTTGGAATTATCGAAAATGGGCTAAAAATATAAGAAAATATTTATATAACGATAACGCTATAGAAAAAGATTCGATATTAGGAGTGAAACGGAAAGATCTTCCAAGAAAAGACGGCTTTATTATTCAACGGGGGATTATAACGGACCTAATGGATATTATCGATAAAAACCCATATGACTATAATGCAATTGAATATACTATTGCTTCATTACTTTTAGCAAAATATAAAGAAGGAATACAAAGTTTTGTATCCAAATATTATAGAACAAATGTACTTAAGACCTTACCTACACCTCTTAAAGAAGCTATTATTGCCTTTTCTAATGGTAATCGTAAATATTGTTATAGATATGGGATAAAAGACTATATGTTATCTAATTATAGAGACTTCAGACAAAAAACTCTTTTAGCAGAGAGTCAAGGTACGAGTTCATTCTTTTCTGTAAAAAATGAATACTCCCATAGTTATTGGGTATACTTGATGCAATAAATATAATGGTAATGAAACGAATTTATCTTTTTTTAAGCTTCCTATTTTTGATGTTTCTTGTTTCGTGTAATGAGGACATGAAAATATCAAGATATATTAATCATATTATAAAAATATATCCCGACTATACTGATATTACTATTCCTTATAATATTGCTCCATTAAATTTTTCTATTAATTGGAAGGGAGAGAGTTGTTTAATTTTAGATGGTAGTAATGACCATTTTCAAGTAAAAAGCAAAGATGGTCATTTTATAATACCATCATCAAAATGGAAAGATCTAATTAAAAGAACAAGTGGCTGCAAAATTAAATTAACGATTTGTATCAAAAAAGGCGAAGATTGGTGGGCATATAAACCTTTTTTTATGGAGGTTGCTAAAGAGCCGATTGATAAATATATTGTATATAGACTTATTCCTCCTGGGTATGAACTTTGGAATCAAATGGGGATATATCAACGAAATTTGGAGAATTATGATGAAATACCAATATATGAAAATAAATTGAGCGGGAATAATTGTATAAATTGCCATTCATTTTGTATGCAAGATCCAAATAGAATGTTATTTCATGCTAGAGGTGTTTATGGCGGCACATTTCTAATAGAGAATGGTAAAATAGAAAGGTTGAATACAAAGACATCTAAAATGATTTCTCCATTAGTGTATCCTTCTTGGCATCCTTCTGGTAAGTATATCGCATTCTCTGTAAATAATACCCAGCAGAGTTTTCATATTAATAGTTACAATAGGATAGAAGTGTACGATACAGCATCAGACGTTGTAGTTTATGACGTAAAAAATCATTGCATCATCTCATCATCTTTACTTGAATCTGATAAGGCATATGAAACTTTTCCAACTTTTTCACCTTGTGGACGGTATTTGTATTTTTGCTCTGCACATGCAGTTGATTCGATGCCACAGAAGTACAAAGACGTGAAATATAGTTTATGTAAAATAAATTTTGATCAAAAAAATCATTTATTTGGTACACATGTCGATACAATTTATAATGCTGTCAAAAATAGAAAAAGTGTTTCTTTTCCTAGAGTGTCTCCAAATGGGAAATTTTTAGTTTTTACTTTGCAGAATTATGGAAATTTTTCTATTTGGCATAAAGATTCAGATTTATATATGCTAAATTTAATAAATAATAATATTTATCCTCTAGTCTTAGCTAATAGTAATGACGTGGAAAGTTATCATTCATGGAGCCATAATAGTCGATGGTTAATATTTAGTAGTAGGCGTATGGACGGACTTTATACACGTCTATTTATTAGTTATATAGATTCCAAGGGTATGGCTCATAAACCTTTTCTCATCCCACAAAAAGATGCAATAAAATATTATAAGGATTTGATGTTCTCTTATAATATACCAGAATTTGTTACAAATAAAGAACAAATAAAGAGCTATGACATATCGAATATTATGAAAAATGCATCTGCAAGATAGTGAATTATTATAACTGTTTTTCAGTGCACATAGTGATTTTTTATTATGTTGATTTTTTGTAATATATAATGTTTCTAATAGTATCTCTGTTTAACTAATAGTGGATTAATTTTGATGTGAAACATTAAAATGATAACTAAACAAAAAGAATTTTCTACCACGCTTTATAATAATTTGTCTTCAAATATTTAACTGATAGTCTTTTTTATTGAACTTATCGTGTGTCCGTTATTGAACAGAGTGTTCGAAAACGAACACTTCATTATTCTATTAATTATCTGAAATACATTTATTTATAATTATGGCACGAAGGTTGCGCTCTATTTGGCAAATCATTATGATAATATGGATAGAGAAATACCGGAAGAAGTAAAAAGAAAACGTCGGATGAAACAAATCATTCGTGGTTCGGTTATCGTGATAGTGTTTATCGTTATCATTGGTTTTATTATTGGTATATTGGAAAGTAGCATCAAACGTTCGAACTTGATGATTGCAACAGTCGACAGTGGTACAATAGAGACAAGCTATTCTGCTTCGGGAGTTGTAACAGCTGCATTTGAGGAAATAATTAATTCGCCTATTAACTCTCGCATTTTGGAAGTGTATAAGAAAAGCGGAGATAGCGTCGACGTAGGTACTCCGTTGATGAAACTTGATTTGAAAGAGGCACAGGCGGATGTGAGCAAGATGGAAGACGAACGAGATATGAAGAAATGCGAACTGCAGCAGCTGAAGTTAAATAACCAAACTCAACTTAATGATTTGAAGATGAAAATTAAAGTCTCGGTGATGGAGGTCAATCGGATGACTGTTGAATTGCGTAATGAACGTTATCTGGATAGCCTGGGTTCGGGTACTACCGACAAAGTGCGTGAGGTGGAGATGAATCTGAAGAAAGGTCGTTTACAATTAGAACAACAGAAACAGGAATATAACAACGAGAGATTGGTAAAAGCTGCTGATGTTACATCGAAGGAGCTGGAATATAATATCATTATCAAGAACCTGGAGAATTTGCGTACTACACTTACCGATGCGCAAATTCATTCGCCCCGCAAGGCTATCCTTTCGTATATAAACAATCAAATCGGTGCGCAAATACCACAAGGAACAAAGGTTGCGGTAGTATCCGACTTAAGTCATTTCAAAGTGGATTGTGAAATCTCGGATACATACAGCAATAAGATTATCGTAGGAGCGAAGGCGATTGTGAAAATAGGTAGTAAGCGGTTAGATGGTATCATTACTAATATGACACCTCTTTCTCAAAATGGAGTTGTCGATTTCACTGTTCAACTTGAGAAAGACGACGATGTTTCGTTGCGCTCTGGATTGAAAGTGGATGTGTACGTGGTAAGTTCAGTAAAAGAACATGTTCTTCGTCTGCCTTTCGGTTCGTATTATACGGATGAAGGCGACTACGATTTGTTCGTATTGGATGGAAACAACCGGTTAGTGAAACGAACAGTCAAGTTGGGCGGCAGCAGTTCCGACTATGTTGAAGTGATAAGTGGACTGAAAGTGGGTGACCGTGTGGTTGTAAATGATATGAGCAATTATAAGATGAAGACTAAGCTTAGAATTTCTGATTAATAATAATTTAATAATATAAATATGAGTATGATTTCACTGCAGGGTGTGGGCAAAGTGTATCGCACCAAGGAAATAGAGACACAAGCGCTCGAAAATGTTAATATCAATGTTGAGAAGGGCGAATTCCTTAGCGTAATGGGTCCTTCGGGATGTGGTAAATCAACATTGCTGAATATTATCGGTATGCTCGATTTGCCTACAAGCGGAACTGTACTGATTGATGATATACAAACTGCCGGAATGAAAGATCGGCAGCTGGCCGCTTTTCGTAATAAGATGATAGGTTTCATCTTTCAGAGTTTCCACCTTATTCAGTCGTTGAATGTGATTGATAATGTAGAAGTACCATTGCTCTATCGCGATGTTTCTGCAAAAGAAAGACATCAGTTAGCAAAAGACGTGATCGAGAAGGTCGGATTAAGTCACCGTATACATCATTTCCCTTCTGAACTGTCGGGAGGACAATGTCAGCGTGTTGCCATCGCCCGTGCTATTATTGGTAATCCTGAAATTATTCTTGCCGATGAGCCTACAGGTAACTTGGACTCAAAAATGGGTGGTGAAATTATGGAAATATTGCATAAACTGAACAAAGAAGAGGGTCGTACCATTATTATGGTGACGCATAACGAGGAACAGGCAAAACAAACAACACGTACGATTCGTTTCTTCGACGGACGACAAATTGTATGATTTTTATTTCAGCAAATCAATGAAAACAAATTATATAAAACAAGTCTGGCGATATTTTCGCCAAGACCCTGTAGTGAGCATCGTCAGTATTATCGGAACAGCACTTGCTATATTTCTTATAATGGTTATTGTAATGTTGCAAGAAGTGAAAGTCGTGCCTTTTGCTCCTGAGAGTAATCGTGACCGATCCCTTTATTCGTCGGCATTAGTTGCTAGAGATTTTAAAGAACTGGGCAGCTGGAGCGGTGCTTTTGGTTTATATATGGGAAAAAAATTGTATGGCAATCTGAAAACTCCCGAAACTGTTTCTTTTTATCAAGCATGGATACAAAAGCCTTCAACGGTAAGTTCATCGGGTTCAGTGCCTTTCCTTGCTGATAATAAAGGAACAGATGCGAATTTTTTTAAAGTGTTTGACTTTGACTTTCTCAGTGGCAGACCTTTCGATAACTCCGATTTTGAATCGAAGAAGCATGTGGCAGTTATTTCGGAGTCGGTAGCTCGACGACTTTTTCATAGTATCAATGTGGTAGGTCGTCCTATAGAACTTGACCATTCTGAATATAAAGTTTGTGCTGTAGTAAGAGATGTTTCAACGCTGACTCCTGTTGCCTACGCACAAATTTGGATTCCATTTTCTACTCAAAGTGATTATAAAGTACAAACTATTAGTGACATTACTGATATTGGAAGTTCCATGGGGCCGTATGCAATCGTTATACTTGCCCGTAAAACATCTGATTTCCCTAAAATACGCGAAGAGGTAATGCTCAATTATAAACGTATGAATGCTCAATTAAAGAGTAAACAATTTTATCTTGATCGTATGAATCGGCCCTATACCCAGTCATTTAAGGCAGTTCAACCATATGAAAATGAAGAATTTAGTATGATAAGTTATTATTATCGTCAGGGTGTGTTAATATTAATTCTACTCCTCGTACCAGCTATTAACTTGAGTAGTATGACGCAAAGTCGTTTACGGCGTAGGGTTTCTGAAATCGGCATCCGACGGGCTTTCGGTTGCTCTCGTAGGGAAATGATTTATAATATCATTATGGAGAATTTTATTTTTACGCTGATTGCTGGACTCATCGGACTCATCTTATGTGTTATTTTTGGATATTTCTTCTCTACTACTTTTTTTGATGAAGCTTTTACCAATCATTTAGGAAAACCTGCCGTCAGTTTGAAAGTGTTGCTCAATCCTGTCATATTCCTTTTTACTTTGTTGTTCTGCTTCATTCTAAACTTGTTCAGCAGCAGTATTCCTGCCTGGAGAGCTTCGAGGACAAATATTGTAAACGCCATTGGTGGCGTAAACCATTAATAACGATAATAAACAGTATAGAATCATGTATAAGAAATTATTCAAACAAATACGGAATGAATGGCGCAACAATCTCTGGTTAGGAACCGAACTGTTGTTCGTGAGCGTTTTGCTGTGGTTCTTAGTAGACTTTCTCTATGTTAATATCTCTGTCTACTTCCAACCGTTGGGCTTCGATGTTTCCCATTGTTATAATGTCAATCTTAAATGGCTTGCCAAGGGTGATCCTAAATATATTCCTTCGGATACTATTTATCAAAAACAATTCGATGAACTTGTCGACAGGCTGCGCCGTCGTCCTGACGTCGAAGAGGTTTGTATTTCGATATATTCTTATCCTTATAATCCAAGTAACTCTTGGGGAGAGCTTTGTTTTGGTAAAAAGGGAGAGATAGAATGTAATAATGTATGCAGGCGATATATTACTCCCGAATTTTTTAAAGTGTTCCGTTTTCAAGGTGCAAAGGGTGAAACTCCTGAACAATTAGCTTCAATATTTGCTTCCGATCCTAATGGAATTATAGCAAGTGATAATTGTCTGCCACATAAATATCATAGAAAACTTACAACATTGGTTGGATTACCTTTTATGTTTATGGTCAATGATACAACTGATCTTCATCGTTTGTTGGCTGTCTATGTTCCCGTGCGCTATAGTGAATTCGATGATGGGTATAGCCAACGTTCTGTAACTATCCATTATGATAAAGGTGAATATGGTAGTGATACTAATGTAAGTTTGCGGGTAAAGGATAATATGGATGTTGATTTTGTCAACCGAATAATGAAGACTGCCGATAAACAATTGCGCGTGGGTAATATGTTTGTTTCTAGTGTGGTCTCTTTCGCCGACATTCGTAATGAGAATCTAAAATTTAAAAGGTTGGAAATACGTAATTATTCTATCGGCATTGCTTTTTTATTGCTGAACATCTTTCTTGGTCTGTTGGGTACTTTTTGGTTCCGCCTTCAGCAGAGACGTAGTGAGATTGCATTGCAAAAGGCACTTGGCTCCACAAAACGGAATGTATTTCTTCGTAGTATTGTCGAAGGGTTACTTATTCTCACGATAGCGACAATCCCTGCCATCATCGTCGATTGGAATATGGCCTATGCTCATCTGAATGCATGGATGGGTGGCACGACACTGGCTGCGGGTCGGTTCATTGCAACAATATTTATTACATGGTTACTGATAGCTTTAATGATTGTTTTAGGTACATGGTTGCCGGCTCGTAAGGCTATGAGAATTCAGCCGGCTGAAGCTTTACACGAAGATTAAGACGATAAATGAATAATCGCCGCATGAAGAAACTAGTTTTCATATTATTAATACTCTCTCTCTCAACTCCAATGTGGGCTCAGAATAGCGATAAAAAGCGTAATATTACACTTGATGAAGCTATTTTGCTTGCCCGCACGAGGAGTGTGGATGCTGCTGTTGCACTCAACGAATTAAAGACAGCTTATTGGGAATATCGCACATATTATGCCGATTTATTACCTGCTGTGAATCTGAATGCTACGTTACCTGGGTATTATAAACAATATAGTTCGTATCAAAACAGCGACGGGTCTTATTCGTTTGTACGCAACAATTACATGGAGATGAATGGAAATGTTTCTGTCGACCAAAGTATATGGTTGACGGGGGGAACCTTATCTCTTAATACGTCACTTGATTTTATCAAGCAACTTTCGGGAGACAAGTCTAAACAATTTATGTCAGTTCCCTTCGCACTTCGATTGGAACAACCGGTGTTCGGAGTGAATGATACGAAGTGGAAACGCCGCATTCAGCCTGTAAAATATCAGGAAGCAAAGGCTTCTTTCTTGTCTGCCACCGAAGAAGTGACAATGACGACTATTAACTATTTCTTTAATTTATTGTTGGCGAAAGCGAATGTTGCTATTGCACAGCAAAATTTGGCAAATGCGAATAAACTATATGAGGTGGCAAAAGCAAAACGTAAAATGGGGCAGATCAGTGAAAATGATGTCTTGCAGCTGCGTCTTAATGTATTAAAAGCTCAGTCGTCGCTCACCGACAATGAGAGTACGATGAAAAGTAATATGTTCAAACTGCGTTCTTTCCTGGACCTTGACGAGAATATCGAACTGGAGCCTATCGTGCCGGATAAGGTACCTTTTGTTTCTTTAAATTTTCAGGATGTTCTTGCCAAGGCACAGGAAAACAATTCTTTTAATCGTAGTGTGGTAAGGAGACAGTTACAGGCAGATTACGAGGTGGCACAGGCAAAAGGCAATATGCGTAAAATCACACTTTATGCGCAAGTAGGGTATACGGGAGTATCCGATCGCTTCAGCCCTGCATACAATCATTTAAAAGATAATCAGATTGTAGAAGTGGGATTTAAAGTTCCACTTATTGATTGGGGGAAACGACGTGGTCAGGTTCAAGTGGCGAAGAGTAATCGTGAAGTGACTGAGAGTAAGTTACGTCAGGAAACGATGAACTTTAATCAAAACCTTTTTATACTTGTTGAGCAATTCAATAATCAACAGGCACAGCTCCAAATTTCGGAAGAGGCAGATACTATTGCACAGAAAAGATATGATACGAATGTAAAGACTTTCTTGATAGGTAAAATCAGTACACTCGATTTGAATGATGCACAGACGAGCAAGGATGATGCGAGGCAAAAGCACATTAATGAGTTGTTCTATTTCTGGTATTATTACTATCAGCTACGTAGCCTTACTCTTTGGGATTTTAATAAGAATACTGGAATAGATGCTGATTTCGACAAATTATTGAAGAACTAAAAGCGCAGAGTGCAGTTCGTGTTTTTATAAATGATTTTGTATCTTTGCTTATTGATAAGTTGTATGAATGACCTCAAATGAAAGAATAGCGAAAAATGATATTAATTGTAGATGATGATAATGCTATACGCAGTTCACTGAGCTTTATGCTGGGGCATGCACATTATGAAGTGAAGACTGCATCGGGCCCTCGTGAGGCTATTGAATATGTCCGCACTGAGCTGCCGCAGCTTATCTTGATGGATATGAATTTTTCGTTTACCACAGATGGTCAAGAGGGATTGACGTTATTGAAGCAAATTAAATTGTTTTGTCCCGATGTCCCTGTGATTCTCATGACTGCGTGGGGAAGCATACAACTAGCTGTTGAGGGCATGAAGGCCGGTGCATTTGATTTTATTACAAAGCCCTGGAATAATGCTTCTTTTATGCAGCGTATAGAAACGGCTCTCGAATTGACGAATTCACAAAATAGGCAGATGGATTCGGATGTTGAGGCTGCCTTCGACCGTTCTCATATTATTGGGAAAAGTAAGGCTCTAGCAGATGTACTTGATACCATTAAGCGGATTGCTGTAACAAATGCATCGGTACTGATTACGGGTGAGAGCGGTACAGGCAAGGAACTCATTGCAGAGGCTGTGCATGTAAATAGCCAGCGTGCTACTAGCCCTTTTATTAAGGTGAATCTTGGCGGTATTTCGCATACATTATTCGAAAGCGAGATGTTCGGGCACAAGAAAGGTGCTTTTACTGATGCTATTTGTGATAGGGTGGGGCGTTTCGAGATGGCGGATAAGGGAACTATTTTTCTAGATGAAATAGGTGAATTAGATTTATCGTGCCAGGTGAAGTTGTTGCGCGTGTTGCAGGAACAGACTTTTGAACCTCTTGGTGATAGTACACCTAAAAGAGTGGATGTTAGAGTGGTCAGTGCTACTAATGCCGATCTATCTAAAATGGTGAAAGAACATACTTTTAGAGAGGATTTGTATTATCGTATCAATTTGATTACTGTGCATCTTCCCGCTCTTCGAGAACGAAAGGAAGATATTCCACTGTTGGTTCGCTATTTTGTGGAAAAGCAATGTCAGTTAAATCATTTGCCCATTGCTGAGTGTTCTTCGTCGGCAATAGATTACTTATGTAAGCTTCCTTATCCGGGTAATATCCGGGAATTGAAGAATCTGGTAGACCGTACGCTTTTGGTCTGTGGGAAACAGCGTTTAGATGCTGATGATTTCATTAGCCAATATCAGCCGGTTTCGGTTAATATAAAGGCTGAAGGAGGACAAACCTTGGATGAAATGGAGAAAAATACAATAATGGAGGTTCTAAACAAATATTCTGGCAACCTGGCAAAAACTGCTCGAGCTTTAGGAATCAGTCGTACGGCATTGTATCGTAGATTAGAGAAGTTTCACATTGGTACAGAGGATTAGCTTATGAGATTAAAGTACCTTTTTTCCATATTGGTTGTATTATTAACGGCTGTTTGGGTAATACTCATCCGTCAGATATCATATCCTTCGCATCTTCTGACTTATATCTCGGAAGTCTTGATCGTTGCTATTCTGATTTATCTAATATATTTCTATAATAAGGTTATTAAGCCTTATAAGATTATCAGTAATGGTATGGAGTTATTGCGGGAACAAGATTTTTCTAGTCGACTGATGCCCGTGGGACAAATCGATGCAGATGTTATTGTGGATATTTTTAACCGATTGATGGAGCAGCTCAAAGAAGAACGGTTGCAGGTAATAGAACAGAATCGTTTGTTGGATTTGCTCATTAAGGCTTCTCCTATGGGAGTTATTATTTTTGATTTTGACGGGTATATTACTGATTGTAATGGGGCGGCTGCCCGTATGCTTTCATGTGAGACCATCGAAGATTTAATAGGGAAATCGTTGAAAGAGTTGGATACTTCATTGGCTCGGTCACTCGCTACATTGGGCAGGGATGATATTGAAAGTGTGCGTTTGGATGATGGGCGAATCTTTCGCTGTTCATATCTTACTTTCTTAGACCATGGATTCCGACATCCTTTTATGTTGATTGAAAGTTTGACATCTGAAGTGATTGGCGCTGAGAAGAAAGCTTATGAGAAGGTCATTCGTATGATTTCGCATGAAGTGAATAATACAATGGCATGTATTACTTCTACTCTTGATTCTATATCGTCTGTATTGAAAGGCAGTGAAGGTATGGATAATTTGTATGATATAATGAAGGTTTGCATCGAAAGGTGTTATGGAATGAGTAAGTTCGTTACAAATTATTCTGATGTGGTGAAGATACCTGAACCTGATTTACAGATAGTAGATTTGAATGAAGAAATATCAGAGAATAAGATATTTTTGGAGAATTTCTGTACGAATCGCAGAATTGACCTTCGTATGGATTTGTCTCCCAATAAACTTTTAGTTAAAATGGATTCCTCTTTGTTTGAGCAGGTTTTAATTAATATTGTGAAGAATGCCGCAGAGAGTATAGGGGAAGACGGAGTTATTAATATTCATACTTCATCTTCTCCTTTGGAACTTGACATCGCAGATAATGGAAAAGGCATCGATAAAGAGATGGAAAATAAATTATTTACTCCTTTCTTCTCAACAAAACCTGGCGGTCAGGGAATTGGTTTGACTTTTATTCGTGAGGTCTTACAGCGACACAATTGGACTTACTCTCTTCGAACAGACAAAGATGGATTGACACATTTTAGAATAAAGTTTGTTTAGAAATAAACAATAAATTATATTAAATCCTTTAATTTTTTACTGAAAGACGAAGAAAAAAGAATAAATTTGCAAGCCTAATAAGCAGGTATCTGTTTATTTTGCTGTTAAGTTTATTTGGAGAGATGCTCGAGTGGCTTAAGAGGCACGCCTGGAAAGCGTGTATACGCCTAAAGCGTATCGTGGGTTCGAATCCCTCTCTCTCCGCATCTTCAGAGTAATCATATTTAAGAATGAGAGGAATGAAAAAAATTATCGCTGTTATTGCTTTAATCGTATCGTTTGCTTTCTGTTCAGTGCCTCTACAGGCTCAAGAAAGTGATTCTACTTCCGATTCTCTTGCTACAACCCAGACTATCGTTCAAGAAAGAGTGGGGTTACATAAGCAGATCCAACAAAAATTTATTGAAGGTTCTCCTTTTTTTATGTCAATTGTCGCTCTTGTTTTAGTGATAGGACTAGCCTTCTGCATTGAGAGAATCATTTATCTGAATATGGCCGAAACAGATTCGAAAAGACTCTTGGACGCTATTAAGGATGCTTTGTCAAAAGGTGATACTGAAATGGCAAAGAACATTTGTCATAACACTCATGGTCCCGTGGCTTCTATCTGTGGCGAAGGATTGGAACATATTGACCAGAGTGCTGATGTGGTCGAAAAATCGATCACTGCTCAAGGAAATAGACAGATTGGACTTCTCGATAAGGGATGTTCGTGGATTTCTCTTTTTATAAAGATGGCTCCTATCTTAGGCTTTGTTGGTACAGTTGTCGGAATGGTAATGGCATTTGATAAGGTTCAGCAGATGGGAGATGTTTCAGCTTCTGTTATAGCAGGCGGAATGAAAGTGGCTCTTATCACTACGATTTTCGGATTAGTTGCAGGGCTGATTCTACAAATATTTTATAATTATATCTTATCTAAGATCGAATCGATGACGAATGATATGGAGGATTCATCGATTGCTCTTTTGGATATGGTCATCAAGTATAATTTGAAATATAAAAGATAATTGAGAGGAGTCATTATAAAATGAGATATATCCGTAATGTTTCTACTATTGTTTTGTGGGCTGTGCTGATTATCTCAGCGGTTATTGCTGCCTTATTTTATTTTGGTGGTGTAGTTCCTGAGACACAGCGGATTGTATTCGACCAAAGCCAACCTACTTTCACAGGACTTTTTATAGATTGGGTACTTCTTATAGTATGTATTTCCGTTATTCTTGTATTGTCTATTTCAATACATAAGATGGCGAAGGATTATCGGAATGGAGTGAAAAGAACAGTTGTTTCTTTCGCTTTTATGTTCGGAATATTGTTCCTTTTAATTGTTACATGGCTCTTAGGAAGCGGCTCGTTCTGGTATAGGATAGCTGACATGTGGTTATATACTGTTTGCTTTTTGTCGATTGCCGCTTTATTATTGGTCCTTTTCTTTTCATTTCGACGGTTAATGTGTAAGAGAAAGGGTTAGTGCTATGTTGAATTTCAAAAGAAATGAACCCAAGGAAGATATTATAAATACTACGGTTAGCATAGCTCTTTTATTGCTGGTCTTTTTTATCATATCTTCTTCAGTTCATACAAATAAGGATGTTTCTTATAGACGTTTTAATTTGCCGAATGAAAATCAGGTGAATTTACGGGGTATAAGTCAACGAAATATTCTTCTGGTGACCTTGGATAATAAGGATGCTCTTTTTTTGAATGGACAACAAATAGAAAGATATCAGCTGAAAGATATTACAAAAGAATTTATTGACAATCCAGATAATGAATTGGATAAACCAGAGAAAACGGAACAAGTAATATCTTTTTTCGGGCCTATGTTGATTACATCTAAGCACATTATAGTATTTCAATACGACCGTAATACATCTTATAATGCATATATTTCTACTCGTAATGAATTAGTGAGTGCATATAGAGATTTACGTGATGAATTAGCCAAGCGTAAATGGCAGAAGAAGTATACTAATCTTACGTTAGATGAGAAAAAGGCTATACGGCAGATTTATCCTTTTAGCATTTCTGAGATTGTTTCTAAAAAATAGGAGGGAAAGTTGATGAAGATGTTTAAATACTCAAAGAAGAGGACGGTTCCGTCGATGTTCTCTTTCGCTTTACCAAGTATGATTTTGATTTTTCTCTTTTTCTTTCTTGCAACAACGAATACCAGAAGTCTGAAACTAAGGTCCAATCCAAATACTTCACAGGGTATGGTAATGATGAGGTTAGCTCGTAAGACATTGGCAACATATATTTATGTGGGTCCTTCTATCGAGAGGGATAAGTATAATAAGGCTAATTCGAATAGTATTCAAATCAATGATATGTATGCTCAAGTATCCGATATAGAACAGTATATCAAAGAAGAACGGGCAACATTAAATAAAACGGACCAGAATAATATGATTGTCTTTCTGAAAATTGATAAACATATTAAGATGGGGGTTGTTGCAGACATCAGACAAGCACTTAGAAATTCAGGTATCGTTAAGGTAAGATATGCCACGGTAGATTGACTAAGATGTCTTGTTTACTCTTTAGAGAGTTCGATAACTTCTAGATTACTAAAGGAACCATTTTCTACATTGAATCTTACTAAAGTGCGGACTTGCTGGAAGCCTAAAATACCAGCTGCTCCAGGATTGATATGCAGCATATTTAGTGTCTTATCGTATTTCACCTTTAGTATATGAGAATGTCCGCTGATAAATAATTTGGGAGGATGTACAAATAGAGATGCACGTATCGACGGGTCATAATTACCCGGATATCCTCCAATGTGCTTGATAACTATTTCTGTTCCTTCTACTGTAAATCGATTGATAAGGGGATAAATCTGTCGGATATCTTGTCCGTCACAATTTCCGAACACTGCACGAAAAGGTCGGAATGCCGACAGTTTCTCAGCAACTTCTATCGAACCTATATCACCTGCATGCCAAATCTCATCACATTCTTCAAAATATTGAAGATATTTTTCGTCCCACCAGCCGTGGGTATCCGATAAAAGTCCTATTCTTTTCATCTTATCAGTTTATGTATTGCAAAATTACAAAAAAGGAAAAGTCTGAGAAATAATTGTCGGAACATTTTGTGCTGTTTATAAATTTGCACTACATTTGTCAAAGGGCAATATTACTTTATTAGGCTGTGGAAAATAAATATCAATATTACAAACGAGATATCAGTTGGCTTTCTTTCAATTATCGGGTTTTGCTGGAAGCGGAAGATGAGTCATTACCTTTGTATGAACGTATCAAATTCATTGCTATATATTCCTCCAATTTGGAAGAATTTTATAGGGTTCGTGTTGCCGATCATCGTGCTGCAGCCTCTGGTGTGTTGCGGAATGATGAGTATTCTATTCAATCTTCTAAACAGTTGGTTGATGAAATTAACTTGGAAGTAAACAAAGAATTGGATACGCGAAAATGGATATATGAACAAAAAATACTTCCTGCATTAAAAGAGAACCATATTATTTTCTATCAAACTCCTGAGGTAAAGACTGAACATCTGAAATTCGTTCGCGATTTCTTCCGTGAAGAAGTGTTTCCTTATCTTCAACCCGTTCCTGTTTGTGATGCTGTTAAGACTTTTCTTCGGGAGAATAGGCTTTATCTGGCTGTTAGATTAATTCGAAACGGCAGTTTCCATTATTTTGTTATTAAACAGCCTTATCAGAAGAATCCGCGTTTTATTGAATTGCCTCGTATAGGTGATGACTATTATCTGATGTATTTGGACGATGTTATCAAAGCTAATCTAAATCTGATTTTTCCAGGTTATGAGGTGGACTCTGTTTATAGTATTAAGATAACTCGTGATGCGGAGTTGATGATAAAAGATACGGATAGTCGTGATGCTTTTGTGGCAGACTTGAAATCAAAAGTAAAAAAAAGGAAAATCGGGGATGTTTGCCGATTTGTATATGACCGTTCTATGCCTAATGATTTTCTCGACTTTTTGATGGAGGCTTTTCATCTGGATCCGAGTGAATTAGTATTGGGTGAAGTTCATCTGAATATGGAGGACTTGATAAAACTTCCTAATCCAAATAAAGATTTGCCGAATATCATTACGCCTGAGCCAATGGTATTGAGCTGTCTAAAAGCCAATCAGTCTATTTTCGATTATGTAAAAGAACATAACTTACTAATATATTTCCCATACTTTTCTTTTGATCATTTTATTCACTTTTTACAAGAAGCAGCTGAAGATCCTTATACGGAAGAAATCATGGTGACCCAATATCGGGTAGCGGAAAATTCGATAGTTATCGACCGACTAATTCGTGCTGCTAGAAATGGGAAGAAGGTAACTGTTTTTGTGGAACTGAAAGCTCGTTTTGATGAAGAGAATAATTTGAATACATCGGAAACAATGGAGGCCGAAGGTATTCATATTGTTTATAGTATGGCTCGCCAAAAGGTACACGCTAAGGTAGCTCTTATCCGTCGTAGGGAAAAGGACGTATTAGGACATACCTTGTGTAATTATGCGTATATAGGGACTGGTAACTTCAATGAAATTACAGCACGGACCTATGCCGATATCGGTCTCTTTACTTCTGATACTAATATCGTGGGTGAGCTGTATAATTTATTTCAATTCCTTTCGGGCAAAGGAGAACCTGAGTTTCAACATTTATTGGTCTCTCAGTTTAATTTGGTGCCTTCCTTTACTTCATTGATTCAACATGAAATTGATTTGGCAGATAAAGGTAGAGAGGGAAAGATCATTGTGAAGATGAATGCTTTGCAGGATCCTTATATGATTGATCGGCTCTATGAAGCTTCTGAACATGGAGTGAAGATAGATTTGATAATTCGTGGCATCTGCTGTCTGATGCCAGAGCAGCCTTATAGTAAAAATATTAAAGTGACACGAATTGTGGATTCATTCTTGGAACATGCAAGAGTATGGTATTTTGGTAATGATGGATCTCCAAAAATATTTTTAGGCTCTCCTGATTGGATGAGGCGAAATCTTTATAGGCGGATTGAGGTGGTTACACCTGTAGAAGATGAAACTCTTAAAGAGCAGCTATCTTTTATGTTGCATACTCAGCTGACCGATAACCAAAAAGCTTGCTGGATCGATAAGGAACAAAATAATATCTTTAAACGGAATTTCTATGCTGTCCCGGTAAGAGCACAATATGTGTTCTATGAATACCTGAAAGAACAACAAGAAAAATACTTAAATACTTAAATACTTAAGGAAATAATTGAGATAGTACTTTTGTTATTCAACGTATAATACCAATCCTTTTAAATATTCTCCTTCAGGGTGGTAAATATTAATTGGATGGTCGGCAGGTTGAGATAATTGGTGCAGAATACGAACATTACGTCCTGTCATTGCTGCAGCAGTAAATACCGAAGTCCGGAAATTATCTTTTGTCACAACTTGAGAGCAGGAGAAGGTAAAAAGGATACCGCCTGGTTTAATTTTTTCAAAAGCTTTAGCATTCAATTTTCGGTAGCCTTGCAGTGCATTTCGAAGAGCGTCCTTATGTTTTGCAAAAGCTGGAGGGTCTAGTATGATTAAATCATATTGATCATTCATATTGTCTAGATACTTGAAAGCGTCTTCAGCATAGGCAGCATGCCGGGTCTCTTCGGGGAAGTTGAGGGCCACATTCTGGTTCGTGAGTTCGATAGCCTTGGCAGAACTATCAACAGAATGAACGAGTTTAGCTCCTCCACGTAAAGCATAGACAGAAAATCCACCCGTATAGCAAAACATGTTTAGAACGGAGCGGTTAAGAGAATATTTTTCTAATAGTGCACGGTTCTCACGTTGGTCGACAAAAAAGCCTGTCTTTTGTCCTTTGAGCCAATCGACATGAAATTTCAAACCATATTCAGTGGCAATATTGTCTGTACTCCCTCCAATGAGAAAACCATTTTCTGGATATAAGTCCGCTTTGTATGGAAGTGTAGTCTCAGATTTATAATATATATTATCTAGTTTTCCTTTCATCACTTCCATTAAAGCATCAGCAATCTCCATCCTAGATACGTGCATACCAGGTGAGTGCGCTTGCATAACGGCTGTGCGATTATAAATATCAATAATAAGTCCCGATAAATTGTCGCCCTCACCATGTACTAGTCTGAAAGTGTTATTAGAGGGATTAAGTGCAATGCCGATGTCTTTCCGCAGTTGATAGGCACTTGTCAAGCGCTTGATCCAGAACGAATGATTTATCGGCTCTTGGTTAAAAGAGAGGACACGAATAGCTATACTCCCAATCTGGTAATGCCCTTCAGCTATAAATTCTTTCTTTGATGTATAAACTTCTACTATTTCGCCTTCTTCGGGTTGTCCTTTTTCGAAACTAGCGATAGCTCCTGAAAAGATCCAGGGGTGAAATCTATGAAGGGATTCTTCTTTCCCTGGTTTAAGAAATACTTTTTGCGTCATGTATCGTTATTATTATTGTATTTATGCTTTATTCTCCAATGGAATTTCTTCGTCCTCGGGCTCGGGCTCTAATTCATAATCTTGCGTCCGTTTCAGCTTGAGTAATTGTCTATATACTTGGATACATGCCCATGCATCGGTTGCAGCATATACTTTTTGCTTATCACTTAATATCTCAGATTCCCAGTTTGATAGTCGTTGGGATTTAGATATCTTTTGATTGAAAAGAATAGCATAAATCTTTTGTAGACTTAATTCGTGAATACCGAATTTGGGGATAAACTCCTGCAATTCAATACACCCTTTCTGTGTAAAGGAAGCGCGTTTATGTAACATCATAAAGTCATCATGAAGAGAGAGGCCTATTTTCTTTACTTTCTCATTTTCCAATAAGGAGATAATTGAAGGAGTAAGGCCGATCATATTCAAGCGAAACAAAAAGCAACATTCGTCAGTAGATACCTGTAGTAAGGCAACCTTATAAGTTTGGCCTTTGCTGAAAGATGGGCGCGTTTCACTGTCGATACCCAAAAGCGGTTGTGATAACAGATGAGTTACAGCTTTTATAGCATCTTCTTCCGTTTGAACAACAATAATTCTTCCTGTAAATTCAGCAATGGGTAAGTCCTTTATTTCTTCTTTCGATATTTTTCTTTTTAAAATCATAATCACTTAACTTAGTGGCTGTGGCAGTCACAGTCTTTATCAACCTCATCAATATCGTTTTCGTCGAATTTATATAAAATATAATGTAGAGCACGTAAAACGCTCAGAAGTCTAGGCCCCCAGATTGTTTTGAAGTTATCCTCACATTTTGCCAATGCATCATTCATGGTTTCATTTAGTCCGAGTTTGAAAACAAAGATGAAATCTTTAATGTCTTGGTAAATGTCGGTTAAATCTTCTGATATATTTTTTTTGATAGGTTCGTCGCTGTATTCAATTTCTGAAACGAAAGAGTCTAGATAATCATCTTGTTCGCAAAGAATGTTAGCAATCGAGATGCGTTGGACCTCGTAAATGTCTTCAGTGACGTAGCACTCTAGCTCGTCATCACCTAAAGGTTCACAAGGAGGTAATAGAGATGCTTTTAAATATAGTAATGGTAGAAGTTTGACAGCAGTATCAACAAATTTGTAGCGGTCGCTACCCTCGCATTGCTCTATAAAATTGCAATAACCAGCAGCGACTGTTACAAATTCTATTACGTTTTGGTCGAATATTGTTGTACTTTCTTTTTCCATCTCTTACAAAATTAATTGCAAAGGTATGAAAAAGAATTCGAAGTTATGCTTTAAATGGATTGAAATGCTTGTTCGAGGTCGGCAATAATATCGTCTATGTGTTCAGTTCCAATACTTAGGCGTATAGTATTTGGATGTATTCCTTGGTCTTCAAGTTCTTTGCTGCTGAGTTGGCTGTGAGTCGTGCTAGCTGGGTGGATTACCAGACTCTTTACGTCTGCTACATTTGCCAGCAGCGAGAATATCTTCAAGTGATCAATAAATGTCTGAGCATCTTTCTCACTTCCTTTAATATCGAAAGTGAAAATTGAACCTCCTCCATTTGGGAAATACCGTTTGTATAATAGATGATTCGGATGTTCCGGTAGTGAAGGGTGATTGACTTTTGCTACTTTCGGATGATGATGAAGGTATTCGACAACTTTTAATGCATTCTCTACATGACGCTCAACACGAAGTGATAAGGTCTCTAATCCTTGAAGTAATAGAAAAGCATTGAACGGACTAATTGTTGCTCCAGTATCACGCAGGATGACCGCACGGATACGTGTTACATAAGCAGCTTTCCCTGCAGCGTTTACAAATTTTACGCCATGATAACTGGGTTCGGGTTCGGTAAGTTGTGGGAATTTTCCAGATGCAACCCAATCGAAGTTGCCCGAATCAACTATAACGCCTCCTAATGAAGAACCATGCCCGCCGATGAATTTGGTTGCGCTGTGCACTACGATATCAGCACCATGTTCAATGGGACGTATTAAGTATGGTGTTCCGAATGTGTTATCTATTATTAATGGTATCTTATGCTTGTGTGCAATAGCAGAAGTGGCTTCGATATCTGTAATATTTGAATTCGGATTACCTAACGTCTCAATGAACAGTGCTTTTGTGTTATCCTGAATTGCTCTCTCAAAATTACTTGGTTCATCGGGGTCGACGAATGTCGTGTGGATGCCGTAATTTTCTAAGGTGTGTTCGAGGAGATTGAAAGAACCTCCATATATCGTTTTGGCAGCAACAATGTGATCGCCGGCTTTTGCAATGTTGATGATGGAATATGTGACTGCTGCTGCACCCGATGCAACAGCTAGTCCTGCAACTCCTCCTTCGAGTGCAGCAACCCTGTCTTCAAAAACTCCTTGAGTAGAATTGGTTAGTCTACCATAAATGTTACCGGGATCCTGTAATCCAAAACGGGCAGCTGCGTGGGCTGAGTTGTGAAATACGTAAGATGTAGTTTGATAAATGGGCACTGCACGAGAATCTGTAGCAGGATCTGCATTCTCTTGTCCAACGTGAAGTTGTAAAGTCTCGAAATGTAATTTTTTTGTTTCCATTGTTATTATGTATTTAGAATTATTTTCTGCTACAAAGGTATATATTTAGAAAATAAGTTGAACTTTATTTGATTAATTAGGAAAATAATTCTAATTTTATCATTTGGAAAGAATTTATATAAGGCAAATACGTTTGGTAATACAATTTAATAGAAAAATAATCTATGGATAAGTTAGATAATATTGATCTTAAGATTTTGCGCACATTGCAAGACAATTCAAATCTGACAACGAAGGAATTGGCAGAAAGAGTTAATTTGAGTACTACTCCTGTATTCGAGCGATTGAGGAGACTACAAAATGAAGGCTATATAAAAAGATATATAGCAATACTGGATGGAGAAAAATTGAATTGCGGATTTATTGTTTTTTGTCAGGTGAAACTAAAACAACTTAATAAGCAGATAGCTCAGGAGTTTACTGCAGCAGTAAGTGCGATGCCTGAAGTTGCAGAATGTTATAATACCTCAGGTGAATTTGATTACTTATTGAAAATTCATGTGACAGATATGCAGACATATCGTAATTTTATAATGGAGCATCTGGGAACTGTAGGATGTCTCGCTTCCCTTCAAAGCATCTTTGTGATGGATGAGATAAAACATGATTATGGCTTTCCGATTTAAGTGGGAAATTATTTCCTATCTAAAAAGATTATATGTTTCTAATTATTATTACTTTTGTCGGTAACTTTCTCGAATCAATTAATTTATAATATATGAAGAAGAGTTTAGTATTAACGTTATTTTTTGCAATGGCATGTCTATTGTCTGTTGCAGCTCCTGTGAAATATAATATTACAGGGAAAGTCCCAGTTTCTATGAATGGGAAAAAAGTCTATTTGTCTTTTGTTTCTAAACAGAGTCGTACACCTCAAGATTCTGCAGTTGTTGTTAAGGGCGCTTTCAAGTTCAGTGGAATTCTGCAGAGGAATGATATTGTTCGCGTATATGTTAGACCAGCTAAGCAAGGAGATGAATCACGCTTTGCAACGATCATGTTATCGACTGTCCCTGTAACAGTTGATATGACAACTACGGAGGCTGTAGTAAAGGGGGGTCTTTTGAACTCAAAATTTGCGGAATTCAATGAAAGTATGACCAATTTGAGAAAAAAAGGTGATTATGCAAAATTGAATGATCTCGTAAAGGAATATCGAGACACTACTACTACTAAAGAACGTCGCGACGAAATTGAGAAGATTTACGACCAGTTTGAAAAGGAAAGTGGTGAGATTCTGAAGAGCTCAATCGACAAGAACATAGACAATATTGTAGGTGCATATCTGTTTGTATCAGAAGGTGCATATACAATGAATGACGATGAAGTTTCAGCTTGTTTGGATAAAGCTGGAAAAGAGTTCAAAGAATATCCTTTGGTAAAATCGATGATGGTTCAGATTAATGCTGCAAAACTTCGTAAAGCAGGTAAAAAATATACTGACTTTGAGATGGCTGATGTTAATGGCAAGATGCATAAGCTTTCTGAGTATATCGGGGCAGGTAAATATGTACTTGTAGACTTTTGGGCTTCATGGTGTGGGCCATGCCGTGCTGAAATGCCAAATGTAAAGGCTGCTTACGAGAAGTTCCATTCTAAAGGTTTCGAAATAGTAGGAGTTTCTCTTGATAGCAGTAAAGAGGCTTGGGTAAAAGCTATTGATACGCTTGGTATTACTTGGGCACAACTTTCGGATGTTCAAGGTTGGAAAAATGCAGCTGCACAAAAATATGGTGTTAATGCTATACCATGCACCTTGTTGATTGGACCTGACGGCGTCATTATTGCTAACAATCTTCGTGGAGAAGAACTTACTAAAAAGTTAGCTGAGCTAATGAAATAAGTCTTTCTTAGAAATAATAAATAGGGTTTGTCGGATTTCTATTACGGAAAAGACAAATCCTATTTTATTTTAAATAAAACAGAAAAGGGGCTGTCTCACGACACCCCCTTCCTTAACTTTAAATCTAAATCTCTATGAAAAAAACGTGCTGTAAAGATACCTCTTTATAAGGTTCTCTGTTTCATCGATTCTCATAAATCTTAGATTTTTTAGGTTTTTTTTTGAAATGGTTCTTATTCAACTACATCTTTTAAGAGACTTTTATAAATAGGGTTTAACTCTAATAGTTGTGGTACACCTGTCATAAACAGCTGTTTTTTAGCCCTGGTAAGCACTACATTTAGCTTTCGGTCAATGAGTACATTATCTTCTTGAATGATGTTGGAAAGGAAATTTAGTTGATAAGCATGGTTTACACAAAATGAATAGATTATGACGTCCCGTTCACTTCCCTGAAAACGTTCGACGGTATCAATTGTTATTTGGTTTAGCGCTTCAATTCCAAGAGATGTAATTTCATGTTTTATGAGAGCAATCTGACTTCTATAAGGTGCTATTATACCTAATGTTGTATCAGATTTAAAAGATGGCAGATATTGTTCATATACTTTTTGTGCTATGTGTTTTACTATGGATGCTTCACTGTGGTTAATTTTTGCTGAATGATCCCAGGGCTCACATTCAGAAGGAATATATGCCACTCTTTGTAGCATCAAATGAGAATAGTTATCGGGCTTTAGGGTAGGAGAAACTTTAAGTGCGTCACATTGATGAGGGAGACCTACGATTTCTAGTTTATTTCCATAAAAAGTCTTATTAGAAAATGAAGCTACTTCAGGATTCATTCTGCCTTGTTTTGTCAGCATGTCGAAACAATAGCGTAAATCATTTTTTGAGTGCAAAATATAGCGGTATAGTCGTTCGAACAGTGATTCATTCAAATTGTGTATCCCTATTTTATTGAGTAAGTTGTCGTTCACTGCCGACTGCTCCTTTTTTTGAAGAATAATTGCTGGCAGTTGTTTATAATCACCTATTAAAACAAACTTGCTAATGGCATTCTCTCCGTTCGTATTCTTGGCGTATAATATGTTCAGAAGTTGTGGCTCTAGTATTTGTGAAGCTTCATCGATAATAGCGGCATCAAAATGTTTTAATTTGAAAAGTTCGTTTTTGTCTGAGATAGACGAGATAGTTCCAATATAGATATGACATTCTTGAAACATTTTGTATGCTGTCTCACGATTAGATATTGATTCCATTCTATTGCTGAGAAGATGTCCTCGGTATAATTTGTCACACGATAATCTATGGCCTATTCTTATGTAATCAGGTGTAGGATTGATGTTCTCTATTGCTTTACATATTTCGTCGACAGCACGATTGGTGTATGCCATCAGAAGAATCTGTGCGTCAGAAGAGGTAGAAAGGAATGTCTCAACCATCTGTTTTAATGCATGCGATGTCTTCCCTGTACCTGGAGGGCCCATCAAGAGGAAGTAGTCTTTTGCAGATAAAGCTTTTAGGTTGATACGTTTGAAATCATCTTCAATCTGTTCATATTGAATATTGTATGAAGTATCTTTATCTGGAAATCGTTGTGATAAGTATAGAGCCTTCCGATGAGGATCTGCATCAAGGAAATGTGCTAAACCATGGAACATACTATAATAAGAGGAGTCCATGATATCGTGTTCGATTGCATATCTTTTATCCGCAGATAATATATTTGTATGTTGAGGCGTTCTTAAGACAAGAGACAAACTCGTATTGTCTATATACTCTATAGTAGCTTTTAGCGATAATTGATTTGTTATGTTATCATCATTGTCTTCTCTTTGATAGAGGATCACAGCATCTCCATTTCTGAAATTAGGTAATAGCGTCTTATCTTCTAAATTAAAGAGGAGGTGTTCTCCGTCATAACTTTTTAGAAGTAAGTCGTACAGTATTTCTCCACTCTCTTTCTTTTCTTCCAATGTACTCAGCCAAAGAGTTGATTCCCCATGTCTCCCTTCGTAATTTACATCTCCATCTCCTGATTTGGAAGTATAAAGTTCATTAGTGATGAAATCGTAAACAGTATAGAAATAGTGCTTTTCGAGAGTAGACAATGTATTTAGTCTGTTTTGTAGATTATCAATGTCTTGTCGTACTATAGTCCAGTAATTTATTGAAATATCACGTTCCTTTAATGTATCTGCCGAAATCTCAGATAATTTTTTCGCAGTAAATGTTATGTCTTTGTGGTGTTGTATTTGATATTCGTTGCTAATAATTTGATTTCTGAGATTGATGATTTGTTTTAGCTTCTTCCATGAAGAATGAGCAGGGTATAAAAGAGGATAGCGGGTATAAAGTAAGAAAGGTCTTACATGTGAATGATCCTTTTTTAAAGAATATTGCAACATCGCTTGATACAATAGCATTTGAACAAGGTTATTCTCTTTTGGAATAATTTTCCCTCGTATAGTGAACTCATCAGCTTTTCCTGATTTCATTTCAATGAATGCAGAGATATCTTGTTGTAGGTAATCTAATCGTCCTTGTAGTCCTAGGTCTTCACAATAGATGGAAGGCTCAACAATGGCATCATTTTTATTCAAGTCATATCCGTCGAGAAGGAAAGTATTGTTTGTCGTTCTTCGGATATTTTCAAATTGTGTCTTGCAATCTCTAAAAAAGAGGTATTGTTTTGATTCATCTTGTAATTCGTCGCAGGTCAGAATTTCTAATGGATATGCGCGAAATGCTTTTTTCATCACTTCATTGTAGTCTGCATCTCCTTTTGAATGTACCCATTCGTCTAGAAAGAGATTGGTGAAATTACCTAAAAGTAATGCACGAGAATTTCCAATTGAAGAAAGACGTGACAATAGAAAATTTGCCGGATGGTTTCCATAATCTTTATAACATTCCGCAAGTGTACTAATATTAATTAAATAATCGGGCTCTAATACTATAAAATTAGGGATGAGTATATCATCTTTATCGACATTTACATCCAGAAGGTTTAATTGTGCATGTACCCATAATATAGAACATGTTTCAAAAAAATTTTCAATTATATCAGCAGGTTTATAAGCTATACGTACTAGTTGAGACGATGCTACATCTGTGCGGGTGGCATACAAATAGTCATTATCTGCATATTGGTAGCAGACTTTCATCTTCGGTATAAATCGTATATTATCTTTTCTAGGAGATTCAATTTTATCCGTTTTTGGCAATTTATCTAAAAGTGAAAAGGGAATGTCCTCTTTAGTAATTGTCTTAATTAGGTATGCAATTGTTTTGATATGGAATAGCAGGTCTTCTTCGTCTGGATCTTGCTGATGATTTAGAATATTGTTTGAACGGATTCGGAATGAATGTAATTTATGTTGTTCTGTCTGCGTTAACTTTAATTTGACGGATATAAAGCTTATGCGAGCAGCTAAATCTGTCATTTGTAGATTCTCATCTTGAATAAGATTTGTACATAGTCTTTCAAATAATGATTTTAGTTGTCTGTATTTCGTATATAAATTGCCGTTATCTTGCTGGCAAATAGCTGATAATATTTCATATTCTTCGTTCATGAGGCAAAAATACGTAAAATCTATTACTTCAATTATCTTTTTCTCTGGAATAATTTTAAATGTTGTAAGTATAAAATTATTTGGATATAATTTATTGATAGTTAATGCGTTGATTTATTTTTGGAAAAAAACTTATAAAAAAAGATTGGAAAAAGTTTTGGGATTGTAGAAAAAGGGTGTAAATTTGCATCCGCTTTCGGTAAAAACCGGGGGCGATAGGAAAGAGTTCTATGAAATGATTACAGATAAACAAGCAAGTAGTACAAGAAGCCGGAGCTGCGCCTTTATGGTGTCAGTTTCGGGGGTATAGAAACAAAAGCAACCGTCAATGTAAGCTCCGCCTTCTCGTGAGAGAGGAGCGGGGTGGAAGAGAAAAAACAACGGACAGTCATTCTGAAGATACAGCTGCGGCCGCGAGGCCGTCAGCTAAAGAGAACAAACAAATTATACAATGAAGAGTTTGATCCTGGCTCAGGATGAACGC